>ENA-ORNF01000007-ORNF01000007.1-human-gut-metagenome-genome-assembly--contig:-NODE-7-length-176385-cov-13.645647_pt1 | contig 176385 bp, 120 predicted proteins | sample MGYA00242110_ERZ509012 | MGnify/ENA primary metagenome ERZ509012 (study PRJEB26280, sample SAMEA2338714) | human gut metagenome | biome: human gut; feature: human-associated habitat; material: faeces... | reverse complement strand
TATCAGGGCGGTTTAGGGACTTGCACCCTTTAGAGTATGTTCGTGCTGGACGAACAAAAAAAAGAGTTCTGAACGAACTCTATCAATTTTTAAGTTTTTTTTGATTTTAAAGTGTCAAACTCCCGAACCTTTGGCGCATGACAATAAAAAGTATAAATTTGCCTCTGCTATGGAATTGGACTCATATATCAGAACGCTCTGCGACAAAGGTGAAAGTACAGAGATAGAATTCAAAAGTGCAAAAGGCGGCTTCCCCGGCAGCCTGTGGGAGACATATTCTGCTTTTGCCAACACAAACGGAGGAATTATAGTTCTGGGAATTTCAGAAAAGAGCGGCAAATTCATATCTGATAAACTCACAGAAGCGCAGATTGCCAAGCTCAATAAAACATTGTGGGACGGTGTCAACAATAAGACCACAGTCAGTTCGTGTCTTCTTTCCGATTCAGACGTCATTCAGACAGAATTCGACGGTGGATTTGTCTTGGTGGTAAATATACCACGGGCAGAATACACTCAAAGACCGGTATATCTGACTTTAAACCCGTTTGGAGGTCACACATACAGACGACGCCACGAAGGAGACTACAAAGCAAGTGACGATGTCGTACGCAGACTAATGAGTGAAGCGCAGGTAGCCTTACACCCTTTAGATAAGTCAATATTACGGGGGCTTTCAATCGGAGCTGATATTGACACTGAAACAATCGCACAGTATCGTCGCTTATTCGACAGTAGAAATGAGAAACACCCCTGGTCAGAATTGACGGATATGGGATTTCTACAGAAAATCGGAGCATATAGCACAGATGCAGAAAGTGGTGAAAGCGGATTCACGCTGGCTGGAGTCCTGATGTTCGGAACTCAAGAAGGGCTTGACAAAGCTGTCCCATATTATTACGTTGACTACAGGGAAAGGATGAGCGACGATCCGTCTTTAAGATGGACTGACCGAGTCTATTTGGACGGCTATTGGGAACCTAACCTTTTCCAGTTTTTCAACAGAATCTACCCGAAGATCCGGCAAGCGCTTCCTGTTCCGTTCCAACTTGAAGATATAGTAAGGATTGATTTTACATCCGCACATAAAGCGCTCCGTGAAGCAATTATAAATTGTCTCGTTCATGCCCGATACGGCATGATGAATAACATCGTCATAGAACGTTATCCGGACAGGCTTGTTTTCACGAACCCGGGAACAATGCTCATATCCATAGACCAGTTCTTCAAAGGAGGGAAAAGCATCTGCAGAAATTTCACCCTTCAGAAAATGTTTTCTTTCATAGGTTTTGTTGAAAGAGCCGGCAGCGGAGCTGACACTATCATAAAAGGGTGGGAAGAAAACAAATGGCCGAGACCTCAGATACACGAGATGTACGATCCGGACATGGTTGAGATGGTTCTGCTGTTTAACGACAGACATGCCGAGAAAACTAGGGAGAAAACTAGGGAGAAAACTAGGGAGAAAACTAGGGAGAAAATTTTGCAGCTGTTACAAGAAATGCCACAGATAACGACGGCAGAAATCGCCGAAAAAATAGGGATCACCACCAAAGGAGTGGAATGGCAACTCGCCAAACTGTACTCCGAGAAACTTATCCGCCGCGTTGGCCCCGACAATGGAGGACATTGGGAAGTTATCTCTATCGAACATAACTGATTTTCAAACATAACAGTACGAAGACATGATAACCATAGGCCAGAACATAATCGACGGGATCAACGGAGGGGACGAGAAATCGTTCAAGGCTCTGTATGACGCCTATTGGTCATATCTCTGCTCTGTGGCGACCATGTACGTTCCCGACCCGTCCTCCGTCGAGGAAATCGTGAACGATGTATTTCTCTCCGTCTGGAAAAACCGGGGACACTACCGCACGCCCATCCACGGGTATCTCGCCGGAAGCGTCCGGAACGCCTGCGTGAGCCACCTCCGTTCAAAGATGCTGAAGGAACGGCTCAAGGAAAGCTATGAAAAGGAACTGTTTCTCTTCGCCCAGGAGAACTGCCTAAGCGAGGTCCATCCGCTCGACCTGCTCTCCGCGAAAGAGACTGAAGAAAAGCTCCGCGAGATTGTGGACACGCTTCCGCAGCGCTGCAGAGAGGTTTTCGAGAGATATTTCTACTACGGGGACTCGACGAAAGACATTTCAGAAAAGATGGACATACGTGAATCTACTGTACGCGTGCAGATAAAGACCGCCCTCGACCGCATCCGCAAAGAACTCGGGCCGGCCGTCCTGCTCGCCTACCTTTTCTCCGGAATGATCCATTGAACCGGGAAGCAATTCCCTTCCTCAGAAATTTTTGAAAAAAAATCGCATAAAGTCCTAAACGCCCGACATCTTTTTTTCGTATATATGTGTGTACGGGTATGAAACCGAGACCCGAAAAACACTGAAACGGATGGAAACAGGACACAAAATGGATTTTGACTCCCTTATAATAGAATATCTCACCGGAGGTCTGCGCGGAGAAAACGCCAGGGAATTCCTCCGCATGGTCGAGACTGACGAGGAATGCGCACGCAGATTCGACGAGCTCAACCGGCTCTACGCATCATCATTGACCCCATATTATGAAAGCAGACGCGAAAAGAACTGGGAAAAACTGCGCCGCAGGATAAAGGAAACGCCTTTTATGGTCTTCAAAAAACGGCACAGCATTGCCGCAGCCATCGCCGCCATCGCCGTGATTTCAGGAATATGCGCTGGAGTTCTTGGCAGCAGAAGCGGAGAAACGGAAGAACTGCTCTGCGAGATATCCGTTCCGGAAGGCTCAAGGACAAGGCTCATGCTCCCAGACAGTTCGACCGTATGGCTCAACTCCGGAGCAAGGCTCGCATACGCCAAAGACTTCGGGAAGAAAGGAAGGGACGTGCATCTTGAAGGAGAGGGATATTTCGAAGTCCGCAGAGACGAGAGGCATCCGTTCACAGTAAGCACAGAAGATCTGGCAGTCAAGGTGCTCGGAACAGTTTTCAACGTCAGGGAAGATGGAAACACGACCATAGACCTGATAAGCGGCAAAGTCGAGGTGAGCACTGCCGAGGGACTCGCCATGACGCTCTCTCCAGGCGAAAGGGCGGTGCTTGACCACTCCACAGGAAATCTCTCGAAAAAGCTCTCCGAACCGTTCGTCTCCGACTGGACAGCCGGAAGGATGTCATTCACAAACACCTCGATGAGCGAAATCCTCACCCGCCTCCAGAAACATTTCAACGTCAGGATTGAGCTTCAGGACAATAGCCTCGCACAGGAGAGATTCTCAGGAAGCATAGACCTAGACATGACGCTCGACGAAATACTCAGATACCTCGACGTCGACGGGAAATACTCCGTGACCATGTACGGAGGAGTCATACGCATATCAAAAAGATAAGATCCCAAAATATAAACAAATAACCGTTTACATCAGATGAAAACAATCATTGCTTGTCTGGAACACATTTTCAGACAATATGTTCCGATGGTCCTGTTTTGCCTGGCGATATGCCTTCCGGCCTCGGCCCAGACCCCATCGGACATCAGGATTACAGTCCACGGCAAGGATAGGCCTCTCGTACAGATTCTGGATGAGATAGGGCGACAGAGCGACTGCTCGTTCATAATCCGCGACAACGACGTGGAAACAGGCACGCGCCTGAGCATCGACGCCGAGAATGAAAGCCTCGGAAACGTGCTTGAGCACCTGCTCTCCGGAACCGGGCTCAGCTACAGGTTCGAAGGTCAGAAAATATCCATCTTCCGTCCGGAAAAGAAGGATACCCCTTCAAAAGGAGGAAAACTCAGGGGACGGATCACCGACAAAAGCGGAGAACCTGTCGTCGGAGCCGTAATCCTCTTCCCGAAGAATCATTCTAACGGCACGGAAACCGACCTTGACGGAAAATTCGAAATCGACGTACCGAAGGGAGAAAAAGAGTTCAGCGTATCCATAATCGGCTATCAGTCAAAGACAACAGTAATTCCAAAGGACTTGTCTGCAGCACTCGACATCGTTCTTGACGAAGATGTGCAGATGCTTGACGACGTGGTGGTCGTAGGCTACGGCGTGCAGAAGAAGAGCGCCGTCACCGCCGCCATCAGTTCCGTCAAGGGAGACGCCCTCACCCAGACGGCAGGCACCCGCGTGGACAACCTGCTCAAGGGAATGGTCTCGGGAGTCACCATAACCCAGAACTCCGGCCAGCCCGGCTCCGGCACCAAAGTGCGCATCAGGGGCATAGGCACAATCAATGACAGCAACCCTCTGTACATCGTCGACGGAATGCCAGTGAGCGGAAACATCGACTATCTCAACCCTTCCGACATCATGTCCGTGGAGATTCTCAAGGATGCGGCATCGGCAGCAATCTACGGAGCCAGAGGCGCCAACGGAGTCATTCTCGTGACCACGCGCCAGGGCAGCGACGAGAAGATGAGGGTCGACTACTCCTTCTCCTACGGATGGCAGAGCCCATGGAAGACAAAGGATGTGCTGGACGCCACGGAATACGCCGTGCTGATGAACGAGATGAACATGAACAGCGGCAAGTCCCCGATTTACGACGACCCGTATTCTCTCGGCAAAGGCACCAACTGGCAGAAAGAAGTATTCAACTACAACGCTCCTGTCATCGAACATCAGGCCAGCATCAGCGGAGGCAACGGCAAGATGACATACTACCTCTCCTTCGGCTACCTCTACAACGAAGGAATCATCGGAGGGAACTACAACCGCTCCAACTATGACCGCTACAGCGCAAGAGCCAACACCAACTACACCTTCTTCGACCGCAGCGCGGAGAAAAGCTGGCTGCGGAAGTTCACCGGCGGAGTCAACATGGCCTACTCCCGCACGACATCAATGAGCATCGGGGAGAACAGCGAGCGCGGCAGCATACTCGGCAGCGCAGTATCCATGTCCCCTATCATGGGCGTCTATGCCGACGACCCGCAGGCCGTGCTTGCTGAGCATCCTAACGCGGTGACGGACTTCAACGGGAATGTATTCGCGATAGCCGGCGACGATTTCGGGAACATGGTGAACCCGCTCGCGTCGCTCAGCCTGCCTGGAGACAAGTCCAAGGCGGACAAGCTCGTGGGAAACATCTTCGGGGAAATCGAACTGTACAAAGGTCTGAAATTCAAGTCCTCATACGGAGTGGAACTCATCCTCAGCGGCAACGACGGATACCAGATGCCGTACTGGCTCGGGCGCTACACCTACATTGACCGTTCCTCCGTGTGGTCCAGCATGGACAGGCTCTTCACATGGCAGGTGGAGAACACCCTCTCATACGACTGCAAGATTGCCGAGAAACACCACCTCACGGTCCTGCTCGGACAGTCGGCCCAGTCCTCCCAGTCACAGAACGTCGGAGGCTCCAGCTATGATCTGGGCAACCCGAAGCAGCCGTGGATAGACAACACCGAGTCCGACACCAACTCCCGCAGCGCATGGGGTTCTCTTTCCGCCAGCCACCGTCTGCTGTCATGGTTCGGCAGGGCAAGCTACAACTTCGATGAGAGATACATGGCCGAACTCACCCTCCGCCGGGACGGCTCGTCCAATTTCGGTCCTTCGCACAAATGGGCCACATTCCCTTCCGTCTCCCTCGGCTGGAACATCACCAATGAACCGTTCATGCAGAACCGTCCGCGGCAGATTTCTTCTCTGAAACTTCGCGGGAGCTGGGGACTCAACGGAAACGAATCCATAGGCTCGTTCCACTACATCTCCACAGTCACTTCAGGAGCCGGCTACATCCTCGGTCCGGAAGGGCTCAATGTGCTCAAGCCAGGTGTCACTCCTGTGGCATATCCCAACGACGAGCTCAAATGGGAGCAGTCAGAACAGTACAACATCGGCCTTGACGCGGCCTTCTTCGACAACAGCCTGACATTCACCATAGACTGGTTCAACAAACGCACCAACGGCATGCTCATGACCGTACCTCTTCCGCAGTACATCGGCAACTCCCGCCCTTACGGAAACGTCGGCGACATGAAGAACACCGGCGTGGAGATGGACATCCGCTACCGGTTCACGAAGAACGACTTCAACTTCGAGGTCGGAGCTAACGCCACCTACGTGAAGAACAGGGTGATAAAGCTCGGCAACCAGAACGGCTGGGCCAACTACGACACCGTGCTCGGAAACATCGGCACCATCACCCGAGCCGAAAACGGAGAGCCATTCCCGTTCTTCTATGGAATGCGTACAGCAGGTATCTTCCAGACTGCGGAGGAAGTCGCGGCCTACACCAATGAAGAGGGAGAGATGCTCCAGCCTTCCGCACAGCCGGGAGACGTGAGGTTCGTCGACACCAACGGCGACGGTGTAATTGACGACAGTGACAGGGTGAAAATCGGCAAGGGCAGCCCGGACTGGATTCTCGGATTCAACTTCAGCCTCGGCTGGAAAGGAATCGACCTCTCAGCCCTGTTCTACGCTTCAATCGGCAACGACATATTCGACGCGTCCTACCGCTCCGACTATCCTTACCTCAACATGCCCCGCCACATGCTCTCCCGCTGGACAGGAGCGGGCTCATCCGACAGAATCCCGCGACTTTCCCGCAAGGTCGACGCCGCCAACTGGCAGTCTTCCGACCTCTACATCCACGACGGCTCATTCCTCAGGCTCCGCAATCTGCAGCTCGGCTACACGCTCCCGGCGAAATGGATGAAGAAAATCTTTGTCAGCAGGCTCCGTTTCCATGTTGGAGTGGAGAACCTCTTCACTATCACCGCCTACAACGGCTTCGACCCGGAAATCGCATCCGGAGGTACATCCACAGGAGTAGACAGAGGAGTCTACCCCACCCCGAGGACAGTCACCGTCGGCGCACAGATAACATTCTAATTATAGGAACGATATGAAAAAGAAACATATAACCATCATCGCAGCGGTCCTCACCCTGCTGGGCGCATCGTCCTGCTCTTCGGACTTTCTCCACGTCACACCGACGACTGAAATCCCGGAGGACGAATACTATGACGACTACGAGACGCTGCTGAAAGGACTCATGGCGGCATACGCCCCGCTTCAGTGGCCAGATTTCGTCTTCGGGAACTACGCACCGCTCCAATTTGTCAGCGACGTCATGTCCGATGACGTGAGGGTTGGAGGAGCGAACGAGACCGACATCCCCTACCTCCATCTGATGAGGAAATTCTCGGCGACAGCCAATTATACGCCCTCAACCCTCTGGGTCACATTCTATTCCGGAGTCTACCGCGCAAACCTTGTTCTCAAGTATGTCGAGACTGCAGGCGGAATGTCCGGTGCAACACGCAGCCGCATAAAGGCCGAGGCGCTCACTCTCAGAGCCTACAACTACTTCTGGCTGTGGAAACTCTGGGGCAACATCCCTTACTACACCCAGAACCCTACCGGGCCATACATCATCGAACAGTATGACGCCGACAGGGTCTACGGGGAAATCCTCAAGGACCTCGACGCCGCTCTTGAAGGCAGTGCCCTCCCGAAAGCCGTCAAGGCATCGGAGTACGGGCGGTTCACACGGGCTGCAGCGCAGATGCTCCGCGCCAACGTGGTGATGTATCAGGGGGACGCATCCATGTACGGTACAGTGCTCACAGACCTCAGGGAAATCATCAGCTCTAAACTCTACTCCCTCCGTCCCGACTTCGCTTCAGTCTGGACAGACGCCGGAGAATGGTGCACCGAGTCCATCTTCGAGGTCAACTACACCGACTCACCGAGCGAGCGCACTTGGGAAAGCCCCACCAAACCCGGAGGTTCCGTCTTCCCGACGCTCATCGGCATAAACGGATATTCAGGACCCGAGTATGACACGGGAGGATATGGATTCGAGCCGGTAGAGAAAGCGCTGTACGATGCCTACGAGAGCGGGGACACAAGACGCGACGCCAGCATACTCAGTTTCGAAAAGCTGCGTACGGCACATCCGGAGGCTACATATACCCCACGCTACGACGACACGGGCTACTTCAACCACAAGTACCTCGGGTGCCCAGACGGGCACAGCCGCTACACCGGCAACGCCCCGGAACTCAACTTCCGCAACAACTGCAGGATATGGCGCTACTCCGAGACTCTCCTTGCCGCAGCAGAGCTGATCGTACGGACCGGAGGCCCGCAGGAAGAAGCCGACTCCTACCTCAACGAAGTGAGAGCCAGAGCTTTCGGGATGAAGACCACCGACAGCGCCTTCGCTCCGTACCGCCGCACAGCCACCCTCGACAACCTGCTCAGCGAACTAAGGCTTGAGTTCGCCCTCGAAGGCCACCGCTTCTGGGACCTGGTACGCTTCGGAAAGGCTGAGGAGGTCCTCGGCAAGAGGGGCTACACCCAGTCGAAGAAATGGTTGCCGATTCCGCAGTCGGAAATCGACCAGGCACAGGGAACACTCAAACAAAATCAATATTGAAAACACATAAAACCATGAAACAATTTTCCGCATTTGCAATCATCGCTGCCGCAGCGCTTTGCGCAGCATGCAGCAAGCCGTCCTACGGACTGGGCGAAGTTCCGTCCGAAGACAGCTTCACATACACCGTGACCCCGGACAAGGAGACGCCGAACGTCATCCGGTTCTCCTTCAGCGGAGAAAAAGTGTCCCCGTTCTGGAGAGTCAGGAAACCTGACGGAAGCTACCTCGAAAGCAACAGCAGAGAGTTCACGCTCCGCTACTACATGAAAGGCAAATACGACGGTACGCTCACGGCATACGGCTCCGGAGGAGAGGGCGAGCCTGTCAGCTTCACCTTCAACGTCACCGAGAACGATCCCATCGTGAAGAAGCTCACAGGGGACGGCACCCAGAAAGTCTGGGTCTGGAACTGGTCCGTGGACAAGCACTTCGGCGAGGGCTCGCTGGAATCCACAGAGCCTGACTGGTGGCCGGTGGGCGCATGGGAGATGAAGGACTACTCCATGTACGACGACGAACTCTCCTTCGTCACCGACAGCTGGGACTATATCCTTGACGCGAAAGGAAAAATCTACGCAGACGGCACCGTACTGCCTATTTTCTATCCGGACATATTCAAGAAAGGCTCACGCGCGACCGTCATCGACTACGTACAGCCGGAAGGTCAGAAATGGGCGATCTACGCTGACGAAAACGACAAGCTCTACCTCAGCTTCTCCGAAGGCGGCTTCCCTTCATATCCGGCCTACCCTACAGCACTCGGCGGAGCATACGAAATCACGGAACTCACCGACGACGTGCTCGCACTGCGCTTCGACACCGGCTCGGCCGACAACGGGGCATGGTACTACCGCTTCGTCCTCAAAGGCACACAGCCTGAAACCGGCGGAGGCGACAAGCCTGACAAACCCGATCAGCCGGACACCCCGACAATGAACGAGCTTGAGAAAGCCCTCACCACGAACGCCGACGGCTCACAGAAAGTCTGGATGTGGGACCACACCAATCCCGGACACTACGGAGAGGGCGACGCGAACGCCATGGAGCCGAACTGGTGGCCTGTGGGAGCTGACGAGATGGCCGCCTACTCCATGTACGACGACGAACTCGAATTCCACTATGAAGGCCATGCATATATCCTCCGCGCAAACGGATATGTCTACTGCGACCGCGGAGCTCTCGCAGCAATGGGTCACGAGGGAAACGAGGCCACCAACATAGAATACACCCAGCCGGAAGGCCAGACCTGGGGCATCGTGAACGAGGACGGAGCGGACTGGCTGCGCTTCTCCGAAGGAGCATTCCCGAGCGCGATTCCTGTCCCGCAGGCCATCGGAGGCAAGTTCAGGATACTTTCCCTCACCGATGACTGTCTCTACCTGAGGCTGCAGACCCCAGATGACTCATGGTATTACAAATTCGTCCCTAAGAAATAAGGATTTCATAATGAAAAAGAAAACAATAATTATGACTCTGCTCCTGTCGCTTGCCCTCGGGGCTGCGGCAGGGTGCATGAAAGGAGACCCGGAATACTTCAAGAAACCCGACTGGTGGACCTCCGGCGAGGAGGACGAAGGCACGGGAGAATACCGTCTGGTCTGGTCCGACGAGTTCAACGACGAGCCTGACGCCGAGACAGGATATGCAGTGCCCGGCAGCGCATGGCAGTTCGAGACCGGAGGCACCGGCTGGGGCAACGACGAGGCGCAATACTACGTCGACAAATCCTACGACGGAAAGGCCGTGGCGATGGTGCGGGACGGCAACCTCATACTTAAAGCCTACAAACTCGACACTCCGCTCAACGGCAAGAAATACATCTCCGCCCGCATGACCACGCTCCAGAGCTGGACTTACGGGAAAATAGAGATGAGGGCGAAACTCGCTGCCGGGCGCGGCACATGGCCCGCCTTCTGGATGCTTCCTGCGGCAAGGACCTCCGACAACCTGCTCGACGGGGAAATAGACATAATGGAATACGTGGGCTGCGAACCGGGCATAGTCTGGTTCTCCCTCCACAACAAGAATGACAGGACAGCCGAAGGGAAGAACCTGCTGACGACCTCCATAACTCTTGAAAATCCCGAGACCGAATACCATGTCTACGGAGTGGAATGGACGGCCGAATACATCCAGGGCTACATCGACGGCACACCATATTACACCTTCCGCAACGACGGTTCAGGAGATCCTAAGTCATGGCCGTTCGACAAGCCGTTCAACATCAAGCTGAACATCGCAATCGGAGGAAGCTGGGGCGGATATATGGGAATCGACGACTCGATTTTCCCGACAGAATACGTCATCGACTACGTCAGGGTATATCAGCGATAAACAACAAATAAAACAATATCATAAGACATGAAAAATCAGACAATCTATGAGACGCCGTCAGTCGAAACGGTGGAGATTACAAACGAAGAGGGATTTGCCACAAGCGGCGAGTCGGCCATCTATTCGGCAGAAGAGGACAATTATGGAGAATTTTAAAGCAATGGGAAACATGAAAAGACTTGAAACATTGTGCATCGCGGGAGCTGTGGCAGTGCTTGCCGTATCCTGCGGGAAAGAGGGGGCTGTCAGAGAAGACAGAGCATCGGAAGTCGAGTTCACGGCGTCGGAACTTCAGGTGAAGACCGTTTTCGGAGAGAAGGCTGACGGGAAATATCCTGTGCTTTGGACATCGAATGAAAAAGTTGCATTGTTCTATAATTCTCAAACTGGAGGTCAGACTGGAGGAGGACAGTATGCTGATGTGTTGCCATCCGCCGACGGGCATACCGCCGGATTCTCCGCATCATTCACTGACAACGGAAACGGAAGCCACAGTTTCTATGCAATGAGCCCGCTGAGTGCGCTCAACTGGATGGGAAACGAAGACTGGGACGGAAACGGCGTCAATGAAAAGATTCTTTATGCAAACATACCATATGACCAAATCCCAGTGCCCGGGACCTGCGACGAAAAAGCACAGATTGTCTTCGCAAAAGGAGAATTCACAGAGTTCCCTGACAAGGTTGACCTGACATTCAGCCACATGACGGCTTACGGACTCATCACCAGCCTCTCACTTCCGGAAGAAGCCACAGAAATCGTTGGCGTACACATTGAATCCAACAGAATCCTTTCTGGAGAGATATACTATAACTACAACTCTCTGGATAATACAATAAACCACAGCACTTTCTTGGGCGAATATGACAAAGACGGCAAAGTAATAAAAGAGCCGAAAGCATTCAAATACATCTACCTCGACGTCAACAACGGTGGTCTGAAAGCGAAGAAACTCGAAAACGTGTTCTTCGCCTGTACCCCGCAGACTGACGGAAACGATGTGTTCGGAGAAGGAGACTATCTCAAGTTTACGGTCTACACAGACACCGACACATGGGGAAAAACCGTAAACTTCTCCGCCGACAGGACACTCGCGTTCAAAGCCGGACGCATATCCTCTTTCAGCGTCAGCGCACATGAATTTGAAAAACAATAAGATACATGAAAAGAGCAGTCATCGCCATTCTTGCTGCAGGAGCCTCTCTGTGCTCCTGCAGCGAAACGACGCAACGGGCAATTCCGCAGGACGGGGAAATTGAGAAAAAAGTCGAGCAGGTGCTCTCGCGGATGAGCCTTGAGGAAAAGGCCGGACAGATGGTCCAGCTGACATCCTCCGTCATCATAAAGCCCGGTACGCATGAAGTCTCGCCGGAAGGAGAAGCCATACTCCGGAAATACAAGATAGGCTCAATCCTCAACTCAATGAACGACGTTGCGGACACTCCGGAAGCCTACCGGCAGTTCATCGGACAGATTCAGCAAATCTCCATCGACGAGACCGGCATCCCCTGCATCTACGGCCTGGACCAGATCCACGGAGGGACATACACTGTCGGTTCAGTACTGTTTCCGCACGAAATAGCCCTTGCGGCATCATTCAACGACTCGCTCGCATTCAAAACCGGCGAGATAAGCGCATACGAGACACGTGCCTGCAGCGTCCCGTGGGTGTTCACCCCGACCCTCGACCTCAACCGCAACCAGTGCTGGCCGAGAATGTGGGAGAGTTTCGGCGAAGACCCGCTGGTACAGAGCCGCATGGGAGCCGCGATGACCCGGGGATTCCAGGGCGTTGACCCGAACCACATCGATGCGGAACATGCCGGGACCTGCATCAAACATTACCTCGCCTACGGTGCGTCCACATCAGGACAGGACCGCACTCCTGCGATGGTGAGCCCGCGCGAGCTCCGGGAGAAGTTCTTCCCTCCGTTCAAGGCCGCGATTGAGGCCGGAGCGCTCTCCGTTATGGTAAGTTCATCCAGCAACGACGGCATTCCTTTCCATTCCAACAGAGAACTTCTCACAGACTGGCTCAAGGAAGGTCTGAACTGGGACGGCATGATCGTCACCGACTGGGCCGACGCGAAGTGCCTCTACGACAGAGACCACACCGCTCCGACCTATAAGGACGCAATCGCGCAGACCCTCAACGCAGGGGTGGACATGATCATGGAGCCTTACGACACTCTCGTATGCCGCTACATCATGGAACTCGCAGAGGAGAATACAGTTCCTATGAAACGAATCGACGACGCAGTCCGCAGGATACTCCGTCTGAAATTCCGCCTCGGACTCTTCGACGACCCTCTTTCACAGAAGTCCGGTTTCGGAAATTTCGGCAGCAGACAAAGTGCAGAAACGGCCTACCGCGCCGCCCTCGAAAGCGAAGTGCTGCTCAAAAACGAAGAAGGTCTGCTCCCGCTCAAGAAAGACAGCCGCATCCTGCTCGTAGGTCCGAACGCCGGTTCAGTGCGCAGCCTCAACGGAGGATGGAGCTACTCATGGCAGGGAGAGCAGTCTGACAATGAGGAATTTACCGCAGAATACCACAGCATCCGCAAAGCCCTTTCCGCAAAATTCAGCAATCTGGAATACCTCCCGGCACTCGAATATGCCCCTTACGGCGACTTCAGTAAAGAAATACGTGGAGACTACGGAGAGGCCGTGTGTGCCGCCCGCAAGGCGGATGTGATAATAGTCGCGGCCGGTGAGAACTCCTACTGCGAGACAAAAGGCAACATCAACGAACTCACGATATCCCCGAACCAGTCGGAACTTGTGAAAACTCTCGCCGCGACCGGCAAACCTGTCGTGCTCATCCTCGGAGGAGGACGTCCGAGGGTAATCAATGATATAGAGCCGTTTGCGCAGGCGATAGTCTCAGTTCTGCTCCCCGGCAACTACGGAGGCGATGCCCTCGCGGCGCTCCTCGCGGGAGAAGAGAATTTCAGCGGCAGACTCCCATACACCTATCCGAAGTACGTGAACCGTCTGAACACATACGACTACAAGCTCTGCGAGAACCGCGCTACAATGGAAGGGCTGTATGACTACAACGCCAACATTGAGAGCCAGTGGCCGTTCGGACACGGCCTGAGTTACACCACTTTCGAGTACTCCAACATGAGGGCGGATAAAACGGAGTTCCTGTCGGACGATACGATAAAGGTGGAGATTGACGTCAAGAACACCGGAAGCGTGGCCGGCAAGGAGTCCGTGCTGCTCTTCAGTTCTGACCTCTGCGCCTCTGTGGCCCCTGACGTGCGCAGGCTGAGGGACTATGCGAAAGTGAGCCTCGAACCTGGACAGAGCACGACTGTGACCTTCAACCTCAAAGCCTCCGACCTCGCGTTCGTGGACCACAGTCTCCGCAGGATTCTCGAACCGGGCGGATTCCGGCTCAGCTGCGGAAGCGAACACATTATGGTAGAATGCGTTGAACACAGAACTGCAATTGTGGAATAACTTGTGGGTCAAATCCGGGAAATCCCGGAGATGGCCCTCCTTTGTAAAATATATGAAAAAATCATTGTTGAGCGGACTTTCCGCACTCGCGTTCGTCGCAGCCGTTTCATGCACATCCTCCACTCCGGAAATACGGTGGACAGAAGGAGCGGCCGGCAAAGACGGAAGAAGCATCCACAAGATTGTCATTGAAAATGCCCGCATGCTTCCGGAAGACTGGACAATCTGGTTCTCCCAGATGCAGATAGGGGCGGATGTAGCCGAAGGTTCGGATGCAACGATAGAGGTCTACAACGGCAGTCTCCACAGAATCCGTCCTGTCGCCGGGTCCGGGAAAGACAGCCTCGTCATCCTCTACAGGGCCGCACCGCTCAAACGCCGCAGTTGGGCGCCGGAAGGTTTTGTCCTCCAGGACATGGAATCGCCGTCAATCACGGGGACAGCGCTCAAGGCGGAATACCGTTTTCTCCCGCTTGAACCTGACGGGAAAATCTGGCAGGAGTATAACGCATCTCTGGAAGTTAGGGATGTAAAGCCTTATGAGACAATCCCAGCAGTCAAGAAGATTGAGCAGGAGCCGTTCGCGCTCACATCGGGAGCGAAACCTCGGGGATGGTACGCAATATCCATCGACGGTGACGGCAAGACATCGTTCATCAGCGAAGACGAAGAGGGAAGCATATATGCGGAAGCCACGCTCTCACAGCTGCGCAGCACAGGAGAACCTCTGCACGACATCTACATAGAAGACTGGCCTGACCTCCAATACAGGGGATTCATGCTCGACGTCGCAAGAAACTTCACGAGTGCGGACAATGTCAAAAGGCTGATCGACGTCCTCGCACGCTATAAAGTCAATTATCTGCACCTGCATCTCGCCGACGACGAGGGATGGAGGATAGCGGTGAAAGACATCCCGGAACTCACCTCCGTCGGAGCATTCCACTGCCTCGACCCATACAAGGGGCTCATGCCTTCCTACGACGGCTGCGCAGACCCTTCCTCCCCGGCTCTTTCAAATGGATTCTTCACGGTTGAAGACTATATCGGCATTCTCCAGCATGCCTGGAGGCACAGAATCAGCGTAATTCCGGAAGTCGACACCCCAGGCCACAGCCGTGCGGCCATCTATGCGATGAATGCCTACGAGAAACGCACCGGAGACAGTTCCATGCGGCTTCAGGACTCCGCCGACACATCACGTTACTACGGCGCTCAGGGATATACGGACAACGTAATGAGCGTAGAGCTCGAGTCCGTCTATACATTCATCGGCAGGATTTTCGATGAATTCATCGCCCTCCACAAAAAAGCAGGAGTACCGCTTGAAGCCATGAACATCGGAGGCGACGAAGTGCCACACGGGGCATGGAACGGAAGGAATCTCCATCCGATGTTCCTCGGCAGAGTCGCGGACATCGCTGCAGAGAAAGGTGTGAAGATTGCGGGCTGGCAGGAAGTCGCGCTGTGCGCAGATCCACGGACTGCGGAAAAACTGCGAAAAGTGATGTTCGCAAACTATGTCTGGAACACATCCGGAAACGACTCCCTCCCGTATGACATAGCCTCAAAAGGCTATCCCACAGTACTCTCGAATGTGGACTACACCTATGCAGACCAGGCATATTCAGCCAACAGGCAGGAGACCGCACACGACTGGGCATGCTTCATTGACGACACGAAATCTCTAGACATTCCTCTCCATAAAGCAGACAACGTCATCGGAGTCCAGATCCAACTCTTCACCGAAACGGTCCGCAGCTTCGACGATGTCTGCTACGACTGCTTTCCGAAAGTCACAGGCATTTTCGAGAGAGGCTGGAACATAGACTCAAGGCTCACGAAATCAGACCTGTACAGCATCATCACGGCCCACGAGATGCCTTGGTGGGACAGGAACGGCATCGCTTTCCATATCCCGCAGCCAGGCATGGTCCGCCAGGCAGACGGCACAATAGCCACGACCTCGGCCATCCCCGGAGCCAAAGTAGAAATAACCCCGGACGGCCGCCACGCTGCCGCGTACTACCTCTCCGCCCGTAGCCCCCTCACGACATTGGAATAGTCGGTTCTACAAAAAAATTGCGGGAACTTTGCTGCATTTTTCTCAAAAAGTTGCAAGAAAGTTCCCGCAATTTTTAAAACCGGGAGCTGTCCGTGACGGACAACTCCCTTGAAGCATAGTCTAGTTTAGTATTGTATTGATTATTTTCCTACATAGGCACCCATGACTTTACCGGTACGAGGGTTGCCTTTCTGGTCTTTGACCACTTCAGTTTCATCAATTTCCGGTTTTCTGCCGCACTTGATGGCTTTCAACTGGTCTGCCGTCATACCGTTTGTGAGGGCAGGATTGCCTGAGCCGATTAGAGGGACTACACCATCAGCAGGCTTTCCGAGCATTGTAGCAGGGTCGAAAAGCAATCCTTCCACAACCTTGTCATCACCGAACACCTTCTCTGCATTTATAGAATAGGAAGTGGTCTCGGTCCTCTGGTCAAGGAATGTTGACATATTACTCTTTACCGACCATATACCATCGCGCCCTCCTTCATTTCCTGAAACTATCGTATTATAAACCATCACCTTACTGTCCACCTGTGCAAGACCGATGCAGACCGTCGGGTCATTAGTTTTATTTCCTGCGACGGTACAGCTGATTATATACGCTTCAGTATCAGCAGCGCCTGTACCATAAATCAAGACAGGAGTGTTCTTTCCTGCATCCGAACCATAGAAAGTGGAATTGACGAGCACCGAGAAGGAATTCTCACGGCCATAGAAATTGCTGCACTTCTTCCAGCTGACAGCCGCGGCATTATTTTCAAACTCACAACCATAGAGATATGCTCGTGCGGTATTTGGTTTCTTATTCAAGTCGAAATTATAAAAACCACCGACAAGTGAAGATGTGGTACATGTGTTACGTCTGATACCGCAGTTTCTGAGAATCATCGTTCCGGCATTATGTATTCCGGCTGCATTTCCTTCGCCCACGACATTATCAGTGATTTCGCAACGCTCCATCTCCACATACGAATTGTTCGTACAGAACATTCCGCAGGCAAACATGGCAGATTTATTATCCTTGATAACGCAATCAGTAAATTTCGCTTTAGAACCAAGCACATATACACCAGCCGCATAACCTGTGTAGAAAAATTCGCCATTCAGTTTATTGGAGCCAGCTGAAGTTGCAGTATTGCATCCGCCAGTGACTGTAATGCCACTGATATCCACGATGTAAGTATCATCTTTAGGTGCACCTATTACCAAGACGTGAAGTGTAGAACTTCCGTCACCGCTGAGAACAGTCTTGTTTACGGCTGGATTCGGCACATCAGCAGCAGTAGGATTTTCAGGATAACCTCCTATTATCTTTACGTTCTGAGACAGGTAAAAAGTCTTGTTTGCTTCACTGCTGCCTCCTGCATATTGTGTAGGAGTATAAGTTCCGGCAGCAAGATACAACTTGTCTGAATTAGCACACGCCTTCAAAGCGTCACCGAGATCTATCGCATCCTCCCATGAAGAGCCTTTTCCTGTAGCTCCCGGTTTGACAAACCATTTATTGCCAAGATCTTCAGGAAGACTTGGTTCCTGAACCACTTTTATACACGCTTCCGCATCGCTTGTAATAGATATTCGGATTTGTCCTGTACGGGACTTGAGAGTCGTATTCCGATTAACAGTGAAAGACAATGCGGTTTCACCGTTTCCACCCATTCCCCTTTTGTCACTTGTGATTTCTATCCAGTCAACAAGGCTTTCAGCGACCCACGGAAGATTCGATTTAAAAGAGCCATTGAATTTTCCACCAGTCTTTCCCACTGTTATATCCTTCTCTCCGGAGAATGTAATTTCAGGTGTCTGTCCGGTATTCTCACTAATGAAAGGATAGTCCTTGTTATCAGGAAAATCGGGAGCACAAGATGCCAGCGCTGCACCTGTCAGCACGAGGCAGATTGTCTTGAATATATTGTTCATACGTCTTTACTTTTTCGTTACGAATAAAATGCCTGTATATATTGTGCGTTCTTGTCCGCCATTATCACTTGGCCAGTTCATTACATTGTATTCATTCTTATCTTTAGAGGCACGCACTATCATTTCCGAAGAACCGCCGCCGTCGAGATTCATCATATTATAACAGCCGACAGCTGACATGATCTTGCACATATCTTCGAAATAAAGTCCATTTGACCAAGTATAGCGGCGTCCGTCAGCAACCATCATCCATACAGTGGTGCCATTTTTTTCGACCCCCATACAAGTTCTCGGATGGCGGTTAGAAAGTCCGTCTTTCTGTACAGGAATATTCTGAGCCACACCGTCAATAATAAGAAACGGTCCACCGGAACCAGCTTCCACAATATCAGGATGTTCAGACACCACTTCTTTATAATCCGCCTTGTCTGCCATACGGATTTTCTTATCAGGAGTCATATAGAAGAAACATCTTGGAGTATCAGATGACACAACATTGAAAATGCTTTTCAGACATTTCCCCTCGTGATGGAAGATACCCTGAGGGTTTTTCTGTATATCAGTACCGAAAAAATCCGAATTGGTGGCTGCCCACACGAAATGGTTTGCGCGGTCTTCTTTTTTCGCCATTTCCGTGAGTGTACTTCCGACACTTTGGAAAACATCTCCGGCATAGGCCTGATCAAGACAGAGATTTGGTTTTGTCAAATCCGCCTTGAGGAACCATATCCTCATAGGACATCCGTCCATACCGAGATAACTCAATGATGTCATAGTCAACCCGTCAGTAATGACAGTCTCACTGTCCGAATAGAGAGAAGCTATAATGTTCGTTTTTTCAAGAAGCACCTTACCCACCTCTGTTTTCGGCTCATTGTTCACATAATCAGGCTGAATAGATTTCTCCTGACAAGCTGCCAATGCAAGCGAAGCAGCGATTATATATTTCAATAATTTCATTTTCTTGCTGTTTTATAGTTCATTTCCACCCCAACCAGGATTCTGCTTAAGCAGAGGGTTCTCCCTGATTTCTCCTTCCGGAATAGGGAACAATGTCTGTGTTTTGGTAATGCCCAATCTTTCGATTGCCTTGCCCTGACGGATATAATCATACCATATCAGGTTTTCACCTATGAGTTCGAGCCTTCTCTCCTGAAGAACGGCTTCTTTAAGTTCGGCTTCGGAGCTTGCCGTGCTATCTGAAAGGCCTCTCATTCTACGAAGCTGGTTAAGACGCTCGCATCCGTCAGGGAATCCTTGGGCTTCTGCGCTGATAAGATAGACCTCACCGATTCTCGATACTATAATCGGGTCAGTATATGCCTGTCCTCCAGGATATTTGCCCAGACATTTATCAGTACCTACAGTAACTATCGTAACCGGGAGTCTCTTATCCTGAGATTCAAAACGGTCAATTATCGTCTTCGTCGGGAAATAATTGCCGCTATCCTTGTTCACATACTCATAAGTAAAGTACTCCGAGCCGAGTTTGATGGATGTTTCAGTATCATCCATATTGAAGGCAAAGATTGTCTCCGAGTTGGCTTTGCGCCCATATCCGAAAATCTTGCTGAAGTCCTTTTCAAGCGCATATTTACCGCTGGCGATAAGAGCTTCTGCGAGTTCGGCTGCTTTCTTCATGTTTCCTTGATAGAGGTATGCTCTGGCGGCAAGAGCCTGTGCAGCTTCTTTGGAAGCCATATACATATCAGTGGACGGCTCAAGATTGTCAATTGCGAGCTGGAGCTCTTCATTGATGAACTTCCAGCAGTCCTCAACAGTGTCTCTCGCCACTCTGTCCGTGGTATTGACTCTGAGAATCGGCACTCCTCCCCATCTTGTCACGAGATTCATATAAATCATCGCACGGAAATAATGTGCTTCTCCATAAATAATCTTATTTGCCTCAATACCGGCCTTTTCAACAGTTGCAAGTAGCAAGTTCACATGATAAAGCTCATTATAGAAATTATTCCATTGACCCGTAACATTCGAGCCGAGCGTCTTCATGTAGCTGTTGTAAACATCTATCGGGTTGTAGTTCTTCTGTGTAATGTCGCCGCCGAGAACATCGAAGCATATATGTCCAGTGCTGCCAGGTTTGTTCTGCATGGCAGAATACACACCGTAACGAAGAGCAGAAAGGTCTTTTTCTGTCACGCCATCAGTAGAAATCGCGGAACGCGGATATATATCCAACATCTGCGAGCATGAATTCAGCACCATCAGCACGGACAGTGCAAGTGTAATATATCTTTTCATTTATATCCCTGTTTAGAAAGTTAGATTCAATCCAAAAGTAACTGTACGAGGCTGAGGTACATTGAGAGCATCTACTCCGAAGTATCTCGCATCGAGATTGCTTGAAACCTCAGGATCATAACCCGGATATCTTGTAAGAAGGAACAGGTTGTCGCCCTGTGCGAATACCCTAAGCCCTTTCATATGAATCTTTTCAAGGACTTTCTTTCCGAAATTGTAAGAAAGGGTAAGAGAACGGAGTCTGATAAACGAGCCGTCATAAAGGAAATAATCAGAGTTTTTCGCATTCCAGCTGGAACCGGTTATAGCACGGGCATATACGTTGGTACTGCCAGGTCCAGTCCATCTGTTCAGTGCCACTTTTTCCATCACGCCCATACCTGTACCACATCTTGTAAGACTACTTCCCTCACCAAAATAAATTTTCGAGCCGTAAGAATATGAAAGGAACACATCAAGGCTCAAGCCTTTCCAGTAGAATGTATTGCTCCATCCTCCGCTGAATTTCGGATTGGAAGAGTATTTGACTGCACGGTCAGTATCATTGATCAGATTTTTGGCATCACCGTCAAGGTTTGCATATCTGAAGTCTCCGGCTCTCACCCCCTCCGCATAAAGCGCTTCAGGAACCTCAGCATCATACTGATATATGCCATCGAATTTGAAGAGATAGTACGTTCCGACTTCCTCACCGACTTTGAGAACTCTGTTGTTTCCGATGGCGATAAGGTCATCGTTTCCGGTTATGGAAGTAACGGTATTCTTGTTATGGGCAATGTTGAATGAAGTTGTCCAGTGCACCGGTCCCAAATCGAGATTACCTCCGATGGTCACTTCAATACCCTTGTTCCGGATAGAGCCGACATTACTCATAATGGCAGTAGTTCCTGAAGTTGCAAAAGTAGGCTTGGAATAGAGCAGGTCCGTCGTATTCTTCACATAACCGTCGATAATCAATGTGAGTTTGTCATTGAAGAAACCGAGATCGACGCCGACGTCAGTCTGACCGGATTTTTCCCAAGTGAGTTTAGGGTTTCCGAATACGGTCGAGTAGATACCGCTATGTCCCATATAGTTCTTTCCTCCAGCCATTTGCGACTGTGAAGAGAACAGGCCGATGCCATTCTGGTTACCTGTCTTACCGTAACTTACACGAAGTTTCATATCGACTCCGCTATCCTTCATCCATGATTCTTTTCCCACATTCCAACCGAAAGAAACTGAAGGGAACCAGCCCCAACGGTATTTAGGACGGAATTTGGAAGAACCGTCAGTTCTTAATGTCGCCGTAAGGGTATATCTGTCCTTATAACCGAAGTTAAGACGACCGAAGTATGATTCCAGTGCATAGGCATAAGCATTGCCTCCATAACCGATTACCTCTGAGGCAACTCCTACCAGATCAAACGAATCAGAAGGAAATCCTTTTCCGTCGAGAGTTATGGTCCTTGTGCTTACTTTCTGGAAAGAATGACCGAGCATTGCATTGAAATTAAGATCACCGTCAAGATATGTGTCGTTGTAATTCAATACTGAATCGAAACTAAGATTCATGACGGTCTCATGCCTGTCGATAATCTCGCCTACGCCCTTTCCATAAGGATGTTTGGAATTATAGAAAGTATAGTCATACAGCTGGGTGATATCTGTATTGATCGTGTTTTTGAAAGAAATCCTGTTATCCAAGAACTTGAGATTTATGTGAGCATTTCCAAGGAATCTCATATTCTCTATATAGGCATTCTGCTCATTAAGGACCTGGATTGGATTATGAAACGTAAGTCCGTCAGTACCACCGATATAATAACTTCCATCCGGTTTATATATACGGTCATAAGGCCTCTGTTCCAAAGAACGTCCGATAACCGTAGTTCCTGCATTTGCTCCCGGTACCTGATATGTCTTCATATAGTTGGCCGACATATTGGCGCCTACCTCAAGCCATTTGGTAAAATCGTGCTGTATCTTTGCTTTTAAGTTGAACTTATCCAGTCTATTGGTCTTGATGACACCTTCTTTATGGTTGTAGTTCGCGCCAATGTAGAAATTGGTGGTCTTGTTGCCTCCGGAGAAGGAAGCATCCGCGTTGTAACTGACTCCGAGCCTGGTAATGACCTTCATCCAATCCATATCAGGTAAAGTGCCGAAAGGATTGAAAATGTGGACCTTATATTTGCCATCACCTACAGACAGGCCATACTGTTTGTTATAGTTGTCCACGCCCTCATTATATGCGTCCACATAGAGTTTCGAATCCGCCATCTTGATCTTGTGGATGTTAGGGAATTGCGAAACGCTCGTGCTGACATTGATGCGGGCAGTAGTCTTTCCCGCCGCACCGGATTTGGTGGTGATGAGAATGACACCATTGCTGGCGCGGGAACCGTAGATTGCTGCCGAGGCTGCGTCCTTGAGCACATCGATAGACTCGATATCGCTAATATTGAGGACAGCCAGTGAACTCATATCCTCACCGAGGTTGGTAAGATTCGCGTTCTGATTCGTAATAGGCACACCGTCGATCACATAGAGAGGTTCGTTACCTGCACTGAGTGAAGATATTCCTCGAATGACCATACGTTCACCGGATCCGAGGTTACCTGAGCCTCCACTTACCGATACACCAGCGATACGTCCGCTGAGCAGGGCAGCAGGGCTGTCCACGTTACGAAGTTTGTTGTCATCCACAGACATCTTGCTGATGGCACTGGAAACAAGCGAGCGACGGAGTGAACCATAACCGACTACGACTACTTCCTCGAGGAATTCTGAGGATGTCGTCAATGTGAAATTGACATTGCTTTCTTTGCTGACCTTGGTCTCCTGGTCCACGAAACCGAGACAAGTGCATTTAAGCGTGGCAGGCTTGGTCAATGTGAGGGAATATGCGCCATCAATATCCGTAGTCACACCTTCTTTCGTGCCCATTACGAGAATCATGGCACCCGGAACCGGTTCTCCGGCAGAATCAGTGACAATACCTTTCACAGTGAAATTTTTGGCGGAAGCTGCTGAAATCATTGCTACATTGCCATCGATTTTGACGTCGATCTGCTGGGGCTTGAAAATTTCCTTAAGCGCTTCACTGACAGAAGCATTCTTGATGTCAACATTCACCTTAGACGAAAGATCAAGTCCTTCAATCTGAGTGACGATAGAGATTCCGTATTGGCTCTTGACTGTGTTCAATGCCGACTCAATAGAGACATTGGACACTTTCAGTGAGATGTTCTTCTGCTGGGCAGAAGCCATTACACTGCCGGCCATCAGGAAACTCAGCAGGACAGCTAGACAACGCAGAGCCATACCCGCAAAGCATTTTGTGGTTTTTAGCATAGTGAATATTTATAAAGTAGTAACTATCAATAAATTGTATATAAGTTTCCCTCTTGTTTCTTCACACGGAAATCCTTATTTACATTCAATGATTTCAGTATTCCTTCCACATCTTCGTTGTTTACGAATGATGCATAGAACAATTTGGACGCTACATTTTGGTTGGCAATAAATATTTTAACTCCAAAACGGCGTTCAAGATTATGACAAATCTGCTCGAGAGTCATATGATAAGCATTAAACTCTCCCTTATACCATCCGGTCGCATTGACCGCATCAACCTCGAATAGCGATGCACTTAAATTCTTGTTGCTCACGGACAAAGCCGTTCCCGGAACCAATGTTATAGGATTAGCCTGACCCGGAATCCTGACTTCCACACCGCCTTCGACCAATGTCGTGGTGCTGTTGTCTTCATCAGGGAATGCCCTCACATTGAACTTGGTACCGGTTACCTTGATCTGCGTTCCGGCAGCATGCACGATGAACGGATGCAGCGTATCCTTGGCTACTTCGAAGAATGCTTCGCCGCACAGGAAAACGTCTCTCGTAGCACCTGTGAGGCTCTTTTCGCAATTCAAACGGGACTGGGCATTGAGATAGACACGGGTTCCATCGGCAAGGAGGACTTCCTTGATATCGCCGTTTCCTGCCATATACTCAACATACTCAGGGACATATTCTTCGGCGACCATTTCCGGTTTTTCGATTCTGCCGATAAATACGCCCGCGATGACCAGGCAAGCTGCGGCCACTCCACCGATGCAAGCTTTTATTCCTTTGGATATTCTGGATCTCAGGATATAGCCGCCAATGGACTCATACGCACGATCTATCTGGTCCTTGTCCATCTGCGGAGATGGGCTGTTCCAGATTTCACGGGCTTCCGATATGTCAATTTCCTCTTTCATACGTACCTTGTAATCCTTAATTCTTACTTTAGACGCAGAAGCCGGACGTAATACGTAACGGAAAATGAAAAAATTTGATTTTTTTTACAGAAGCACACTATACCTGATATGCGGCAAGCTCAAGTTTCAACTGTCCCAATGCGAGACTAATGTGTTTTTCGACAGTTCTCTTGCTGATTTTCAGGCGCTTGGCTATAGACTCATTGGTCATGTTATGATATCTGCTGAGAGTGAACACCTCTTTGCGCACTGCCGGCATACCCTCCACGACCCTGTCAATGATTCCGAGGGCGATTTTCGCGTCAACAGTCTGTTCAATGCGGGATTCACAACAGAGCTGAACGGCGAAGTTCTCTCTCAACTGCTCAATTTGCTTGCATTCCCTGAAATAGTTATTCACCTCATTATGGGTAACCACGAAGAGATAACTTGAAACGATGGACATCACCTCTTTATCATCTTTTCCCTTGAGCGACAAGCTGTCACGATGCATCCACAACTTGCAGAAGACATTGTGGGCAATCTCTTCTGCAAGCCATTCCTGTCCTCCGGCCTTCAGGGCATAGCCATAGACCTTTGGATAAAAAGCATCGAATATTTCCTTAAAATGCTTCAATGTCAAGGGATCTCATTTACAGGTTTACTCTTCAAGGCCGCGAATTTAGAAATAAAATATTACTTTTGCACCTTTGATGGTGTAATTTAATTGTTTATTGTCAATGGAGAAAAAGAATTTCAGCGATATAGGGAAAATCGAGGCGATTAAACTTCTGTTCGAGGAGTCGCCTTTCAAGCAGGCGGACGGCACTTCATACCTCTGCGGGGAAAAAGGCGGAGTAATCAGGACTGCTTCCAAACTTTGGCTTGAAGGCATTGACTTCGACCTGACTTATTTTCCGTTGAAACATCTCGGATACAAGAGCGTCGTCGGCACAGTCGGAGAGATTTATGCATCACTTGCCAGACCTCAGTCAATTTCCGTCAGACTCGGCATTTCGGCGAAACTGGACCTGCCGCAAGTAAGCGAATTGTGGAACGGCATCTGCACTGCTGCGGAAGAGCACAATATCAAGAGAGCAGACCTGGACCTCATTCCGTCACGTAATGGACTGGCTATCAGTATAGTTATAAGCGGTACCACTTCTCCTGAAGTCGCTGAGAATCGAAAATCCGCGAGCAGCAAGGACCTTATATGTATTTCTGGCAATGTCGGAGCGTCATTTTTGGGGATGAGTCTGCTGGAGCAGGAAAAGAAAAAATTCGAGAAGGCAGGAGAACTGACCGGACAGCCGGACCTTGAGAAATACAAGATGCTCGTCGCTTCATATCTGAAACCGGAGATAGATCCTGACATTGTAAGTCAGCTCGGAGATTCCGGTATAATTCCTCCTTATGGTTATCTGGTGAATCGCGGTCTCGCTGATGCGGCAAGAAGGCTCAATCGGGACAGCGGTCTCGGAGTGAAACTTTACACTGACAAGATTCCGTTTGAGGGAAACTCATTCGAGGTCGGAAAGAAGCTGAACATTGACCCGGTATCTGCCGCACTGAAAGGAGGCGACGACTACAGACTCATGTTCGTGATTCCGATGTCCGCATACGAGACATTCCGACACGATTTCCAGACATTCTCCATCATCGGGCACCTCGCCCAGCCTGAAGTGGGTACAGTCCTCGTAACTCACGAAGGCGTAGAACTTCCCGTTCACGCCCAAGGCTGGAACAATGATATCTTATACTGACGAACTATAAAATGAAAAAGATTAACTTTATTGTCCTGGCTTCAGCCGTCATGCTGATGCCGGTTTCCCTTACCCGATCTAACTTAACCCGCTGAGGTCTAATGAGAATTGGACATTGGCGGGTTTCTCTCTGTAGATGAACATTATCATATAGATAGGGAGATATTTTATGTCACCTTCGATGCTTAGGTTATCATTGCACAACACTAAAGCCTCCGGAATAGTGTATTCTTTACATTCGAGAATGTTATTGAGAGCTTTGTGCCTTACGTAATCTTTGCCTGATTTCACTTCTATCGGGAATACGTTTCCGTTATATTCCGTAACAAAGTCCACTTCACCCATTTTCTTGCTATTGTAATAAAACAGGTTTTCGAAGCCATGCGCCAAGAGTTCTTCTGCAACTACGTTTTCGTATATTGCACCGAAATTTATAGCGTCATCCCCTGTCAATATTCTGAGTTGTATTCCATCTGAATACTGACAAGCCAAGAGCCCTACATCGTTAGAGAACAGTTTAAAGAGATTTCGTGAAGATGCTAATTTCAAAGGGCTTTTAGGTTCTTCGATGTTATATACCGGAATGGCAACACCAGCATCTTTCAACCAAAGAAATTCATCTTTATACATCTCCGCTCGAGCTTTTTCGTTAAGGCTCTTGATGAAGAAACGCTTACTTTTGGAATTAAGTTCAGTTGGGATAAGATCGAAGATTTCTTTTATTTTCAGCTGTTGTTTCGAAGCATACTGTGAGATGTCCTCCTTATACAGTCTGATAATTTCTCTCTGGCTATCCATAACGTCTTGCAGGTTATTATTCGACTTATAAGACATGACAGCGGCGGGCATTCCTCCTACTATCAGATACAACCTGAACACGTCCATCATTTTCTTATGGATAAAGTCATCTACCGGCTTGTTGTTGTCAAAGGAGTCTTTCAGACTGGCAATCACATCTTCGTTAACACCGACAGCCCACATAAACTCCTCCAAATCCAAAGGATACATGTCTCTTACAGACATATACCCCACAGGTACAGACCTTAAATTCTGCAGTTCGACACCAAGAAGAGAACCGCTCATTATATACCTGTATCTGCCATCATCCACAAGGAATTTGATAGCGGTAACTATCTCCGGACACTTTTGGACTTCATCGAAGAAAATGAGTGTCTTTCCCGGAATCAACGGTTTGTCAGTAAAAGCAGACAAACGCAGGAGAATGTCTAAACTGCTCTTGGCATTGGAAAATATATCGACAGCTTCCGGAGTATCCACAAAATTGATTTCTATAAAACTCTCGAAGTGCTTTTCCGCAAACTTTCGTATCGAATATGTTTTCCCGATCTGACGTGCTCCAGCCAACAAAAGAGCACCCTTATTTACCTCATAAAAATGCTCAATAACAGTTGTTATCTTTCTCTTCAGCATAGCTATTACATTTTTCCATAGCAAAAATATGTGTTTTTCTGCACTTTTCCAATATAATTACAAGCTAAAATATGCACTTTTCAAAGAAATACACTGTGCTACACTAAAAAAAGAACCGAAGTTCAGATAATTTCCTTATTCAAAAAAAATATTCTGATTTTTTGTACAAAATCCAAGATTCCGGACTCTCCGTCTATGCTGTATTATTAGACGTCCGTATGAAAAGCGGCGCGAAATTATATATATATTTCTAATATTCAAAGAAATAATCACAAAAATATGATTTACGCGTACATTAGAATCAGCACGGACAAACAGTTCGTCATTAACCAGAAAGAAGAGATACTTAACTTCGTAGACATTAAAGGCTTAACTATCGACAAATGGGTCACGGAGACCATCAGCGGAAAGGTCGCAAAAGAAGCCCGAAAATTGGGCAGACTGCTCAAAAAAACGAAAACAGGAGACATCATAATCGTTACAGAAATATCCAGACTGAGCAGAACATTGGTCGAAATCATGGAAATAATGGGGCATTGTCTGAAATCCGGCGTAAAACTCTACTCCATAAAAGAAGGCTATTCTTTCGATGATTCCATTAATAGTCAAGTACTTTGCTTCGCATTCGGTCTCACCGCCGACATCGAGCGCCGTCTAATCTCCATGCGCACCAAGGAGGCCCTCGCCGTCAGAAAAGCCGCCGGCGTCCAACTCGGAAGGCGTCCGGGTCAATGCCAGAAGATTAAGATTCTCCTCACGAATAAGGATAAAATCCTGACTCTCATGCGCGAAGGCAAATCCATCTCCCACATCAGCCGCGAGTTCCATGTAGCCCGCGCCACGATGATGAGGTTTGTTTATGCCAATGCCGAAGTGACGGCTGTTTTTAACGAAATGATCAAACATCAAGTTCCTCCAGTTCCTCAACAAAGTGTTGTTTAGTCCCTCCAAGACGTCCAAAAAACGGACGTCTGAAATTGCTGAAAAACAGCTCATCTCATGCCCACGATACCATAGCATTGGAAAACGAACAAACAAAACAAATTTTAATAAACAATGGAAATGAAAAAGTTAACTTATGAGGCACCAAAGGTACAGGTTTTCGGTGTCGAGACGCAGAACTGTTTTGCGTCGGGATTTGCGTCAGGAGCTAAGACTCAAAGCATGAGCATCGAAGATGTAGATCAGTGGGATTCTTAAAATCAGACAGGCCATGAAGAAGAAATATTTGATTGCAGCCGCTCTCTTGGCAGTTTGCGGATGTCAAAAATCTAATGAAAGTCCTGTTGTTACAGGCAAAGCCGACAAGATTCAGGCTTATGTAGAGGACAATGTAGATACGAAAACCATTGCCACACCATCTGCTGACCGCAATAGCCTTGATTTTGTTTGGGCTAAGGGCGATAAGATCGGTGTTGTTACGGCTTCTACGGATGTTAACGATTGGGGATATTATGATAAAAATACTAAAAAGTATGTTCCATTCGAATACACTCTCGACGGAGAAGGCGGAAGCAAAGAAGGGAATTTCTCGACTGAGAATGGAACACCGAATGTAGATGGGGCTCAGTATTTAGCTATATACCCGAGTGAGACAATATCAACTATTACCCGAGATAACTGGATAAACATTTGGTACGAAATTCCTGTGAATCAGAAGTATGTAGAAAACGGATTCGACACCAAATATGCCGTGATGTGCGCAATATCAGACTCTAAGGAGAATATGGTATTTAAGCACTATAGTAGCGTGTTGAAACTCAAGGTTAAGGCTACTGAAGGATTTGAAGGCACAAAAGTGACTGGAATCAAAGTAACAGCAGAGACCAACATGCCTTCTATCTGTGGATCATCATATTTCCAAAAAGAAGCCAATGGCACCAGTCTAAGACACATGAATGTATCCGGGAATTCAAACAAAGTGATTAATTATTCTGTCCCCGGCGTTGTTCTTTCATCAAAAGATGAAACTGAATTTAATATCGTGTTCAATCCTATTTCAAGCGGAGATAATGTTAAAGATGAGGACAAAGTAACTTTCACAATCGACATAAATACGGATCGTGGTGACATAATAAAGACTAAAAAACTCCATGTCCTCAGAGGTGTCGTATACAACATGCCAGTAATTGAGATTGGACTCAAGGCACAAAATTTATATTTCTTCAATGATGGCAACACAGTAGCTCCTAATCTATCTTCTTTCGTAGATGGCACTCAGGGCTTTAAGTCATTGACAATTAAGCCAAGCGGCAACGTTAAAAAAGTCACACTTGCAGAGACTGACCTTGCGGCTATTTCAGATTACATCACCAAATATGGATCCGAAGCTGGCGTAAAGCTCGATCTTTCACAGGCTTATTATATTTCTAATGTTTGGCCTCTCACTTTTAGAGATAATAAAAAACTTCAAAGTATTGCTCTTCCACAGAATATCACCGATGGTAGTGCTGGAATAGATATAAAGAAAAATGCAGCTCCTTTCGAGGGATGTACAATGCTGAGCGAAATTATCCTCGATGAGGCTATGCTTAAACTTCCAGATCATTTCCTTACTGGTGTTCCGTCAATTAAGACCATCAACCTCACCAAGAAAGTAAACAACGTTGTTTGGTTGCAGGGCGAGGACGCTACCGCAAATCTGGAAAATATTACAGTGGATTCAGAAAATACGACTTTCTACGCAAAAGACGGCGTTCTTTACCGTATTGATAATGGAGTAAAGGGACTTGAATATGTTCCTGCGGCGAACACAGCAGCATTGCCAAATGGCGTATATACACTTCCTGACGATGTTATCAATATCCATCAGGCTGCATTCCATCGGAACAAGAATATTTCTAAGATTGTAGTCCACAAGAATTTTAAAGCCTTCAGGGGTGGCTATGTCTTCAGCACAAAGAACGAACTTAAAGTACTTGACTTTAGCGCGCTTAAGAGTGTACCTACATTTACGTCTACGGCATCTTTAAAATTGGCTAAAACGAACGTCGGTGAGATTTGGTGTGCTTCCGATGAAATGGTAAAAGCTTTCTCTGAAGACCCAAGATGGAAAACTGAGGCTACTGATAACGGCTGGAAATTTATAGTAAAACCAGCCACCACAAAGAGCCAGGCTCCCGCTATCAGCAACCTCAACTCTTCCAAACCTGATTTCTCTTGGGAATAATTAGGATAACAAACTATAATTATCAGATAGACTGAGCATTACAACTCAGCCTATCTGTTTTATTCTTTCACAGAACATGAAGAAATTACTTTTGCTCTGCGCCCCGTTAGTGATAGCGTGCGGCAAGACGGAAATAATGCCGACGGAGAACAACAACACATTCAAGTTCAGCGTCACCGCAGAAACGGCATTGACAAAAACAAACCTGGGCGAAAATAGCGACGGGACATATTCATTGACTTGGACAAAGGGCGACAAAATCGGACTTTTCGTGGCGGACCGGCAGGCGAACTGCAAACTCGCGTTCGCGGATGGGAAGTTTTCGGGCGAGCTGGTCGCGGGCAAACCGAGCGCGGCATCGGTGAAGTATCTCGCGTACTATCCGTATTCGTCCACTTCCGGCGACGGCTATATGGTCAGCAACGAGATCGCGAATATCCAGTATATGCCTTTCGACGGGACTTCGGATTTTATGTATACGGATGCCGTTGCGAACCCGTACGACGAGCGTAACATGCCGACAGATATGAAGTTAGCTTTCGCGCACCACCTGTTCGGAATCGTCGAGGTCAATGTCAATTCTACGGATGAGGCGCTTAAGGATGAGAAGATTTTGTCGGTTACGCTGTCTTCTGAGAGTACGGTGCTGAGTGGTGCCTATACTTTCGACCTTGCGAATACTGGCGTTGCACCGAAGTTCGATGCGAACAGAAGTCATAAGAATGTGACGTCGGAGTATAGAGATCCGCAGGCGTTGGTCGGCGGAAACCATGTGTTTCAATTCGTTGCGAATTCGTTCACTGATGTCAGCGACTTGACATTGACAGTCAAGACTACTCATTATACGTTTACGAAAAAAGCTGGGGCGGCTGTGTCGCTTAAGGCTGGCGAAGTCACTGTTCTTCCTACGGCTACAATTTCAGGTACCGGAGAGAAGAGAAAAAAGGTGCTTTCGTATTTCGGGGACAGCATCGCTTGTAAAGCTTTGCAAGATTATTTGCAGGGACTTCTCGGCGAGAACTGGGATGTTTATATGAATGGTATTCCTGGCGCTGGGGACTTGAATGTCGCTGCTGCTGTGGGATGCGTTGACCTCACTTTCGAGGAATCGTTTACATTGCCGGCCGATGGAACAGAGGTGGAGTGCGGTAAGATTTCTGCGCTTAAGAATCTCCATGGTGTTAAGGGTATGTACAATGTGCTTAGCACATATTGGTTCACTGGCCCTTTAGTTCTAAATCCGATAACAGTGTATACTGATGAGGATGCTGTCGGTATCGAGTGTGAGTTAAGATGCACATTTGATATAGTGGATAATAAAAGAGTCAATGACAAGTACTATTTGAAAAGAAAGCATGCGGCAGATCAGGCCACAGAGATAAAAGCCGGCAAATCACGTGTGAAGACTTATCAGGCTACTCATCTTCGTGATGCTGATGTATTGTGCATCTATACAGGAACTAATAACAGTTTTAAAGTATCTGACTATGAAGCGGTTGTGAATATCCACAAGAGGATGCGCGATTTCATGACTGGTCCGGCTAAGGAGGATTATATCATTTGTGGATTCCATACCAACAGGTATGTCGATAAGTGGATTATGTGGACTAAAGAGTATGCGGAAATCATGGAGCAGGCTTTCGGAAAGGAGCACATGCTTGATTACAAGCTACTTGGACTGGATATCGACAAGAATCATGTTCCGGTGCCGTCCGGGTTCAATGCCGATGCTACATTTACTAATAAGGATACTGCTACGGAAGCAGAGAAACAGGATTACTATGAGAAGGCATTGAACTTATCTAAAAAGGTTGGTGCCCGCGATTTCAGCACTCAGGAGAAAGACGAGAATAAAGCTAAGGATCGGGCCAATGTCGCTGTGTTCGAGTGGCCGGCATCATGGTGGGGTAATTACGACAATAACGTTCACCCTAACAGTTTGGGCTACAACGTTATGGCAAATTTGGTCTACGAAAAGATGAAGACCTTAGGATATTTAGACTAATCGATAACAATTTAGACAATACCCATAGTCTTCTCGCATAGGTGAAGGCTTTATAAATAAAGTATTATTCTGGGCTCCCCGTAGTTGTGATAACCGCAGGGGAGCCCTTATTTTTTCGTACTGATTCTTTCGAAATAAATCATTTGAGCAAGAATGTCAGGAAGTATCGGGATATTTATCATCTATCAATAGATTGTTCAGGGATGGTCTTGGAGTTCGTCGAAGAAGAAGAGGGTATCTCCAGAAATAAACCGAAGTTCAGATAATTAGTATTAAATTTGAAACAGTAACCAAAGAATAACAAATGACTGAAAAGACACTGATTGTCGCAACTGCGATATTATGCGCTTTCGGATGGTCCTGTTGCAATTCGACACAAGACCAGGCCGAAAAGTTGAACGCGGAAGCGGCCAAAGAGTACCTGACCCCTATCAGACCAGCTTCTGAGGGCCGCAACCCTTGCTGGAATGAGTTCTGCAAGAAGTTCACCTATGCCCCGACTTTCGATATAAAACCCTCGGAAGGAGCTGTCGCCTATAGGTTTAAGGTCAATGCTGAAGAAGGTTCCGGTGAATGGTCTTTCACTTCATCAGATCCTACTACTGACCTCTCCCCTATTTGGGCTTCCATCCCACCTTCCAAGGTCAAGCTGACCGTGCTTGCACTCGATGACAATGACAATGTGAAAGACACTGTGTATCAGCGCAGTTTCCTTAGGGATTTTCCTTTCGAAGGGCCATATAATTCTAATGTGAGACCGTATAAGGAGGCTGCTCTAATGGCTGCCCTTTATATCCACAAAACACCCGGTGTACAGAAATTCAAAGAGACATTGACACCAGACCTGGACCTTTACTCGCATTTCACCTATGCGAACAAGGTCATCGGCGGTCTCATCCGTGTCGAAGCCAAAATCGCGAAATATGTACCGGCATTGAAAGAAGACGCTCTGCTGATAGCGAAGAATGCGGCGCAGTTCCTCATGGAACAGAGCCGTCCCGAAGGCGACAGACTGGAGTTTTTCCCTCCTACATATTACGGGGACAAGGTAGCTTCCAAGAAGGACTGGAATGTGGGCAGAACCATGACCATGGATGCTTGTTATTCCGGAAACGCTTTCCTCGACCTTTTCGATGTCACCGGTGATTCACTTTATTATGACAGGGCGTTGAAAATCGCTGATACGTTCGCCAAGATTCAGAACGAGGACGGTTCCTTCCCTATAAAGGTGTTTTTCGAGACCGGAGAGCCCGTAAACGGAGCCAAGGCTATGTTGCACCCGATTCTCAACTATACGCGTCGTCTGGAGCGTGAATATGGCATTACGAAGTATGCTGACATGAGTGACCGGGCTGCAAAATGGATGAAAGAGGTAGCACTGGAGACTTTCGATCTTACCGGACAGTTCGAAGATGTCACTGTAGAGGGGTTGAAGCCGTATCAGAATCTTACGAACTGCACGGCAGCTCCATACGCGTCTTATATTCTGAACGGGCATCCGACTTCTGAGGAAATAGAGGATTCCCGCGACCTTATCCGTCTGAGTGAGGACCAGTTCGTGCATTGGAATGCCCTGCCTAATAAGGACGGCGTGCGGCCTATCGCTACTCCTTGCGTTTATGAGCAGCACCGTTATCAGGTCCCGGTGGACAACAGCACGTGCAACGTGGCCAATGCTTATCTCGACTTGTATGAGGCTACCGGAGACAAACTGGCTTTTGCGAAGGCCAAGGCTCTCATCGATAATCTCACTGTGGTTCAGAACATTACAAACGGACAGATTCCTACTACATTCGATTTGCGAGATCCAGAGCGCAACAAGAAGCGGTCTTACTGGATAAATTGTTCCAACGCTTCCATAACCATTCTGCTGCGTATGGCTGAATTGACGGGAGAAGAATAGTCCGATAATCAAAAAAAAAGAACCAGACACCGAAAACAAATCTCTGATGCCTGGTTTTATTGTGATAAGGTCTGTCGCTATGCCAACCCTCTGAGGAGGTTGGACATATTCACCTTCTTGTCTATCATTGCACGAAGTTCTGAAATAGGCACTCTGACCTGTTCCATCGTGTCACGGTCACGTACTGTGACGCAGTTGTCATTGAGAGAATCATGGTCCACAGTCACGCAGAACGGAGTTCCGATAGCGTCCTGACGACGGTATCTCTTGCCGATGCTGTCCTTCTCGTCATACTGGTAATTGAAATCATATTTGATCTCATCAACGACTTTCTGAGCGAGTTCAGGAAGGCCGTCTTTCTTGAGCAATGGAAGCACAGCAACCTTGATAGGAGCGAGCGGTGCAGGAATACGGAGCACAACTCTGGATTCGCCGCCCTCGAGTTCTTCTACTGTGTATGAATGAGCCAAAACAGACAGGAACATACGGTCCACACCGATAGATGTCTCTACGCAATACGGAGTATAGCTTTCTCCTGTCTCCGGATCGTAGTACTGAATCTTCTTTCCTGAGAGTTTAGCGTGGTTGCCGAGGTCGAAATCAGTTCTTGAATGGATACCCTCGAGTTCCTTGAAACCGAATGGGAAATTGAACTCGATATCAGTTGCAGCATTGGCATAATGAGCAAGCTTCTCGTGGTCGTGGAACCTGTAATTCTCTGCTCCCATACCGAGATTCACGTGCCATTTCATACGGGTTTTCTTCCAATACTCGAAGAATTCCATCTCCGTTCCAGGCTTGCAGAAGAACTCCATTTCCATCTGCTCGAACTCCCTCATGCGGAAGATGAACTGACGGGCTACAATCTCGTTTCTGAAAGCCTTGCCTATCTGAGCGATACCGAAAGGAATCTTCATACGTCCGGTCTTCTGCACGTTGAGATACTCTATGAATATACCCTGTGCTGTTTCAGGACGGAGATAAATCTTGTCATCAGCATTGCCGGTATTGCTGATCTGGGTGCTGAACATAAGATTGAACTGACGCACATCTGTCCAGTTCGCTGTACCTGAAATAGGACAAACGATACCGCAATCCAGAATAATCTGCTTGTACTCGTTCAGATCATTGGCCTTCTCAGCAGCTACATATCTGTTGTGAACCTGCTCATATTTGGCCTTTTCACGGAGGATATTCGGATTGGTCTCACGGAATTTGGCCTCATCGAAGTTTTCTCCGAACTTCTTACGTCCTTTCGCCACCTCTTTCTCGATTTTCTCCTCTATCTTGCCGAGATAATCCTCGATAAGATTATCTGCACGGTATCTTTTCTTCGAATCCTTATTGTCGATAAGCGGGTCATTGAATGCAGCAACGTGTCCTGAAGCCACCCATGTCTTAGGGTGCATAAAAATACAAGAATCGATGCCCACCACATTCTCATGAAGACGGGTCATAGACTCCCACCAATATCTCTTGATGTTGTTCTTCAGTTCAACACCCATCTGGCCGTAGTCATAAACGGCTGCAAGTCCATCATAGATTTCGCTTGAAGGAAAAATGAAACCATATTCCTTGCAGTGCGCAACCAGGACCTTAAAAAGTTCTTCCTGTGTCATAACAGTTATATTAGTTTAATTATTTTCTTTGCAATCCACAAATGTAGTCATTTGGCACTTGTTTTCAAAGCAGGGCGGAATATTTCAGGGAAAGCGTTTTCTATCCCGTCAGTCGCAATCTGCCTCAGAGGCACCATAACAAAATCCCTTTCTGCCATCAGCGGATGAGGAACAGTCAACCTTTCGGACGAAATCCGCCTGTCTCCGTACAGAAGTATGTCAATGTCAATGTTTCTGGAATGATACACCCGGCTGCCGTCCTCCCTGTATTCCATAACCTCATTCCGGCCCAATTCCGCCTCTATCTCCTTACACGTTTCCAATAACGACTCAGGGCTCACTGTACTGTCCACATTGACCCTTACAGCGCAATTCAAGAAGCTGTTTTCGGACTCAAATCCCCAAGGCTCAGTTTCAATGACGGACGATTCCTCCTCCACCCGTACTCCAGGCGTGGAATCCAGCATTGACAAAGCCTTTTCGATGTACAGGTTTCTGTCGCCCTGATTGGAGCCTAATCCCAAATAGACTTCTGTGGATCCGTTAGTCATCATCCAGTCCCAACTCTACTTTTGCCTCTTCAGAAAGCATGCTCTTGTCCCATGCAGGCTCGAAAACCAGGTCAATGCTGCAAGATTTGATGCCCGGAACATCCTCTACCGAAGCCTTCACATCCGCGAGCACCTCATCAGCCATAGGACAGTTAGGCGCCGTGAAAGTCATCTTCACAAACACATCATGCGCCTTGTTTATCACCAGTTCATATATGAGTCCCAAGTCATAGACATTGACCGGAATCTCAGGATCATATACTTGTTTCAATGCCTTGATGACATCTGCATAGAACGGTGCTATCTCCTTGGCATCCTCCGCCGTCAGTATATCATTTTTATTATCTTCCATATTCATTATTCTTATTTGTATCCGCCTGACTACTTGTTTTCAAGTGCTACAGCCTTGATAGTCGCTATCATTGAAGCAAGCCCATTGGCCCTTGTCGGCGACAGATTTTCCTTAAGTCCGATCTTCTCAATGAAACCGAAATCTGACGAAGCTATTTCCTCCGGAGTTCTACCTGAATAAACGCTTATCAGAAGCGATATTATACCCTTAGTGATGATGGCATCGCTGTCAGCCCTGAAATAAATTCTCCCATCCTGAACCTTATAATCAAGCCAAACCCTTGATTGACAACCTTTTATAAGTTTATCTTCAGTCTTGCACTCTTCAGGATAGGCTTCGAGATTTTTCCCAAGGTCAATGAGATATTCATACTTGTCCAGCCACTCATCATACATGGAGAAGGTATCAACCACCTCATTTTCAGCCTCCTGCAATGATTTATTCTCTTGCATAATATATTATAACATATTAGTAATCAACCTATTGTAGCATTTTCACAGCCTTATCCAAAGACTTTATAAAATACTCAGCTTCTTCCATGGTATTATACGGGGCCAATGAAAGCCTCAGCATGCCTGTGACTCCGAACCTGTCCATACAAGGCTCAGCGCACATCTGTCCGGATCTTGCCGCAATTCCCATCTTGTCGAGAATCAATGCCAAGTCCTCGTGATGCGCACCTTTCACTGAAATTGAAAACAGAGGAATCTTCTCTTCCATTGATGAAGGTACTCCGTACAATGTAATCCTCTCATCCTTCATCAAGGACTCCATCAGGTATTCCTTCACCCCGTCACAGTACTTGGTCAATGATTCATCCCTCATCATCAATGCCATCTCTATTGCAGGTCTGAGTGTAGGAACACCTGTAAAATTCTGGGTTCCCGCTTCGAACTTTTCAGGGAGCGGAGCATAAGTCGTACCGCTGAATTTGACAGTGGCTATCATCTCACCGCCACCCATGTAAGGAGGCATCTTGTCGAGCCATTTCTTCTTGCCGTAGAGGACGCCGACACCTGTCGCCGCATAGATTTTATGACCTGAAAACACATAAAAATCGCAGTCAGTCTTAGTGACATCCATACCATGATGAACTATTCCCTGCGCCCCGTCGACCAATACAGGAACACCTTTTGAATGACAGATTTCTACAATTCTGTCAATGGGATTGACAATTCCGAGCACATTGGAAATCTGAGTGACAGCGACAATTTTAGTCCGCTCTGTTATCAGGGAGTTCAATGAATCGACCATCAGATGGCCAGAATCATCCACCTTCAATACCTTCAGCACGGCTTTCTTTCTCTGGCACATCATCTGCCACGGAACTATATCCGAATGATGTTCCACTTCAGAAACTATGACTTCATCCCCTTCTCCCACAAAAGCCTCTCCGAAAGAAAATGCCACGAGATTTATAGCTGCAGTAGTACCTGACGTAAATACTATCTCCTCGCGATGTTGTGCATTGAGAAACTGCCTGACATAATCTCGAGTATTCTCATATTCAGCAGTTGCTTCTTCTGACAGTCTATGTATTCCGCGATGTATATTGGCATTGGACTGAGTGGAAAGTCTATTCCACAAATCCAATACGGACTGAGGTCGCTGGGATGTGGCAGCATTGTCAAAATAAATCAATTGCTTTCCATAAATCTGAAGGGAAAGCAACGGAAACATCTGACGTATTTCATTTACAGAAATCATAATCGGCCTGTTATTGTATAATTCAATCTGCAAATTTACTAAATTTGCAAGTAAAGTAATAATATTGATTATAATATGTACGACTACATCAAAGGAAACATTTCCGAAATTTCCCCTACTGAAGTGATTGTGGAATGTTGCGGCATAGGCTACAGCATTATGATTTCTTTGCAGACTTACGATATTCTGAAAGACTGCTCGGAGGCTAAAATTTACATCTATCACTATATCAGAGAAGACGACGAGCAGTTTTACGGATTCGCTACCAAAGATGAAAGAGAACTGTTCAAACTTCTCATCAGTGTTTCCGGCGTCGGTGTGGCATCTGCCAGGATGATGATTTCTTCTCTTTCAGATGAAGAAATCAGAAATGCCATCATGGGAGAAGATGTTGCTAAAATAAAAAGCATAAAGGGAATCGGACTAAAAACAGCTCAGCGTCTTATTCTCGATCTGAAGGACAAAATCATCAAAGGCGGCGGAGTCGATAAGGCCAATCTCACTATTCAGGAAAGCAACAACAATATCGACGAGGCCACTACAGCTCTTATTAATCTCGGATTCACCAAGGCCAATATCAGTAAGATTTTACCTTCTATACTGAAGTCAGAGCCACAGGCTTCAATAGAAACTATCATCAGGGAAGCATTGAAACGACTGTAGCAGCCTCCCCTATCTGTAGCAGATAGAATTAGAAAAGCAAATGTATATGTTCTATGTGGAACACTTACATTCGCTTTTTACTTTATATATATAATATGAATTGATTTCTCAGTACTTCATGTCTTATTGTAGAAACAGAATAACATCTAAGTCAGTAGTATTACCTACCGAAATGAATCAGAAGAATAGAAATATCAGAAGGCGAAACGCCAGAAATTCTGGAGGCCTGACCTATCGTGCGAGGGAGGTATCTCTTTAGTTTTTGCCTGCACTCAATAGAAAGTCCTGAAATTTTATCATAGTCATATCCATCAGGAATGATCAGACTTTCAAGATGAGAAATCTTATCCGCAAGTTGTTTTTCCCTTACTATATAACCTCTATATTTCAGAAGAATCTCAGCATTGTCCAATATCTCTCGAGAATAATTTTCAAACACCTTAGTTCTATAGTCAGTTAAGGTATCATCCGAAATAGGCATCGACTGATTAAAAGACAATATCTGATAAGCATCAAATAAGGATGTAAACTTATTTGAATCTACTTCACCAAATGAGTATGGAGTAGAATCAGGAATCAACTCGATATCTTCATTTAATTCATTTAATAATTTTGTTCCACGTGGAACATTTTTGATAATAGAGGCATACTTTACCTCCGGACGAGAAACGATATCTGTAATAAGTTTACTTTCCTTGATAGGAGTCTCCCCTATTGACTGAAGATAATCATTAGCCTGAACCGCAGTAATATTATTAGAATCAGAAAAATCAACGAACTGCTGAATCCTATCATACTTACGGGAAGTATAATAATATCTGAATTCATCAGCAAGGCCGATTTCATGTGACTTGGAAGTGAGTCTGAAATCAGCATTGTCCTGTCTGAGAAGAATTCTATACTCAGCACGAGAAGTGAACATCCTATAAGGCTCATCAACACCTTTAGTAATCAAATCATCGATGAGAACACCAATATAAGATTCATCCCTGTTAAGTATAAACGGATCCTTGTCATGAACAAGCAAGGAAGCATTAATACCGGCCATCAAACCTTGAGCAGCTGCTTCCTCATAACCGGTAGTACCATTGATCTGTCCCGCAAAGAAGAGACCAGGAATAGACTTCAATTCAAGTGTAGATTTCAACTGTAACGGGTCGAAATAGTCATACTCGACGGCATAAGCCGGTCTGAATATTTTTACATTCTCAAAACCATCTATTGCCTTGAGAGCTTTCAGCTGAATATCAATCGGCAATGAAGACGAGAAACCCTGGAGATAATACTCATTGGTAGAACGTCCCTCAGGTTCGAGAAAAAGCTGATGAGAATCCTTGTCGGAAAAAGTACGCAACTTGTCTTCTATGCTTGGACAATACCTCGGACCTTTGCCATGAATAAGACCGGTAAAGAGAGGAGAATCACCAAAACCGGATTTCAATATATCGTGTACTACTGTATTAGTATGGTATATAAAACAAGGCATTTGCTCATTGCCGTTCTGGGCAGAAGACAAGAACGGAAGATATGAGAACTTCTCCGGATCAGCATCTCCATATTGATAAAGAGATTTGGAGAGATCTACTGAACGGATATCAATTCTCGGTGGGGTGCCAGTTTTCATACGGGCAGTCTGAACTCCATAAGAGACGAGCTGTTCGGTAAGACCTGTCGAAGGAGACTCCCCTATCCTGCCTCCTGGAAAAGAATTTCTGCCGATGAAAATTTTTCCATTGAGAAAGGTTCCAGTCGTCAAAATCACCGCACGAGAGTTAAAAATAAGCCCGGTGGATGTACAAACGCCTGTAATTTTTTCATTCTCGAAGAGTAAAGAAGTTGCCGAATCGATGTAAAGTGTTATTTTACAATTACTTTCGAGAATTCTCCTCCAATATAGAGAAAATTTGATTTTATCACATTGAGCCCTCGGACTCCACATTGCCGGTCCTTTTGACCTGTTAAGCATCCTGAACTGGAGAGTGGAAGCATCTGTGACGATTCCAGTGTAACCGCCAAGAGCATCTATTTCACGAACTATCTGACCTTTGGCAATTCCTCCTATCGCAGGGTTACAAGACATCTTTGCCAGACCAGTAAAATCAGAAGTAATCAAAAGAACAGATGACCCCATATTGGCAGCAGCCATAGCCGCTTCACATCCGGCATGTCCTCCTCCTACTACGATTATATCAAAATCATTGACCATAGTACTAATGTTCGATATGATTTCTTAAATCAAGATAATAGTTTTCTTTTTCCCTCATTATCTTCTGATCTTCTTCGGTATGGTCATCATAACCGATAAGATGAAGAAGTCCGTGGACAATGACTCTGTTGAGTTCATCCTCGAATTCAGTATTGTAGAAAAAAGCATTTTCTCTGACAGAGTCAACGCTGATGAACAGATCACCGGAAAGAATATTCTTCTCACAATAGTCGAACGTAATGATGTCAGTGAAGTAATCATGCTGAAGATACTTCATATTGACATCGAGGATATAGGCATCGGAACAGAATATGATGTTTATAGCACCCAATTTCTTCACTTCACTCTCTGCAACAAGCTTAAGCCACGCATTGTTCAACCTCCGATGGTTGAACTTGAAATCCACATCCTGAAAATAATAAGAAACCATATTATTGAAATTTGTCGCAAATCTACTAAAAAGGGCCGAAGAAAAGGAAATAGAAAGAAAAAATTTGATTTGAAAAAGAATTATTTATAACTTTACGACACGAATGGAAAATAAAAAAACACATTGATATGGAAGTTAAAAAATCAGAAAAGGCAAGTCTTGAAAATAAGAGACTTCTCTTCACAGAGATAGGCTTTGTGGTTGCCTTGATTGCTATTTACTTCGCATTTAACTGGTCTTCAACAGAAAAAGAGGTTGCAACCCTCGAGACAGAAGTAGCGAATGTAGAAGTAGAGGATATGGTTCCTATTACTCAGGAGACACCTCCACCACCAGAGGCAGCACCAAAGATTCCTATTTTGTCAGACCAGATTGATGTTGTCGATGATAATATCAAAGTGGATGACAATATGTTCCAGAACCTCGAGGATGACGCAAACTCAGGCGTGGAGATTATGGACTATATCGAAAGTGCACCGGAAGAGGAAACAGTGGAAGAAGAAGCCATTCCATTCCAGTTGGTAGAGGAAAAACCTTCATTCAACGGTGGCGATGCAAATGAATTCTCAAAATGGGTGAACTCAAAGCTCGTATATCCGGAAATCGCTAAGGAAAACGGTGTACAGGGTAGAGTAACACTGCAGTTCACTGTAAATGCTGACGGTACAGTATCGAATGTAAAGGTACTCCGTGGAGTCGATTCTTCACTTGACAAGGAAGCAGTGAGAGTCGTTTCAAGTTCTCCTAAATGGAAACCGGGAAAGCAGAGAGACCGTGCAGTCAAGGTTACATATACCTTCCCTGTGATATTCCAGTTGAGATAAAAACTAACAACACATAATAAGAATAAGGCTGTCCCTAATATTAAGGATGGCCTTATTTTTTGAAAGTGAATAATTTGAAAAATATGACAGAAAACGTAGAAAAAGCGGTTTTCGTAGGTATTATCACAAGCAATGACGAAGAAAGCAAGGTAATGGAATACCTTGATGAACTCGAGTTTCTTGCTGAGACAGCAGGAGCGACGAGGGACAAGAAATTCGTCCAGAGACTTGACAGACCGGACAATGCCACATATATCAGAAGCGGAAAACTCCAGGAAATAGCTGATTACTGTGAGCAGAATGACATAAGATATGTAATTTTCGATGATGAACTGTCAGGTACCCAGCAGCGGAACATCGAGAAAATAATAAAGACAAGCAGTGTCATTGACCGTACAAGCCTTATTCTTGAAATCTTCGCGCAAAGAGCAAAAACTGCATACGCAAAGACTCAAGTCGAACTGGCAAAATACAACTATATGCTGCCGAGATTGGCCGGCATGTGGACACACCTTGAGAGACAGAGAGGTGGTATGGGTACGCGAGGCGGTATGGGTGAAACTCAGATCGAGATAGACAGGCGTATCTTGAAGGAGAGAATTTCCAAGCTGAAAGAGCAACTGAAAAAAGTGGACAAACAGATGGCCACACAGCGCGGAAACAGAGGCCAGCTCGTACGTTTGGCACTGGTAGGATACACAAATGTAGGAAAGAGTACATTGATGAATCTGCTGTCCAAAAGCGACGTTTTTGCAGAAAACAAACTGTTTGCCACGCTTGACACAACGGTCAGAAAAGTGGTTCTGGAAAACGTTCCTTTCCTGCTCAGCGATACAGTAGGTTTTATAAGAAAACTGCCTACACAGCTGATAGAAGCATTCAAGAGTACACTTGATGAAGTCAGAGAAGCTGACATTCTTATTCACGTGGTGGATATATCACATCCGGGTTTTGAGGAGCAGATGGAAGTGGTGGAAAACACACTTAGGGACATCAAGGCTGACAACAAACCTATATACGTGATTTTCAATAAGGTAGATGCATATACGTATGAAGAGTATGACGAGTTTTCACTTGAGCCGAAGGGTAAGAACAACAGAAGCCTGGAAGAGTTGAAAAACAGCTGGATAGCAAAGGAAAAAACGCCGTGCATATTTATATCGGCAAAGGAGAAAATCGGCATTGACAAACTCAGGAACGACATTTACAAGATGGTAGCTGAGATTCATGCAGGACGATACCCGTTCAACAATTTCCTCTGGTAATCTTTGCGAGTCTTTTCGGTCTATATTCCTTTTCACATCAGTCGTGTACATCCAGTACACCATTCTTCGAAAAGAAATCTATCATTGAAAATACTTCACAAATCAAAATACTTCGTAATCTCGGCCAACTGATTACTAAAAGCAGACTAAAAAAGAGACCACCCTGAAGAAGGATGGTCTCTTTACCTTTAAGATGAAATTTATTATTCGCTGAATTTAGCGGCGAGGAACTCTCTGTTGAGACGGGCAATGTGATCAACAGAAATACCTTTAGGGCACTCCATTTCACAAGCTCTGGTATTGGTACAGTTACCGAAGCCGAGTTCATCCATCTTTGCAACCATCGCACGAGCCCTTCTTGCAGCCTCTGGGCGCCCCTGAGGAAGAAGAGCGAGAGAACTTACTCTTGCAGCCACAAAGAGCATTGCAGAGCCGTTTTTACAGGTAGCAACGCAAGCACCGCAACCGACACAAGCAGCTGCATCCATACTCTTTTCAGCCTTGTCATGAGGAATGAGTAGAGCATTTCCGTCCTGTGCAGAACCGGTTCTTACAGAAATGAAACCGCCTGCCTGAAGAATCTTGTCGAATGCAGTTCTATCAACAACGAGGTCCTTGATTACAGGGAATGCAGCACTTCTCCAAGGCTCTACTGTAATGGTAGCACCATCCTTGAAATGACGCATAAACAACTGACAGGTAGTAACCTGATCGTCTGGACCGTGAGCTCTACCGTCAATATAAAGAGAGCAGGCGCCGCAAATACCTTCGCGGCAATCATGGTCAAAAGAAACAGGACCGTCCCCCTGACATCCTCTGTCAACAGCTACAGGATCTTCACCCTTACGTACAAGCTGCTCGTTAAGAATATCAAGCATCTCGAGGAATGAAGCATCCTCTTCGATTCCGGTCACAGAGTATAATTTAAATTCACCTTTTGACTGGGCGTTTTTCTGACGCCATATTTTTAACTTGAAATCCATCTCTAATTAGTCTTTATAGTTTCTGGTAGCAACGTGAATATTCTCATAAACGAGAGGTTCTTTATGAAGTTCAGGAGCCTGACCTTCACCCTTGTACTCCCAGGCAGCTACATACATATAGTTTTCATCGTCACGTTTGGCCTCACCTTCCGGTGTCTGGCTTTCTTCACGGAAATGACCACCGCAAGACTCATTTCTATTGAGAGCATCAGTAGCCATCAGCTCTCCGATGTCGAAGAAGTCCTCAAGACGAAGAGCCTTCTCAAGTTCCTGATTGAACTCATACTGCTCGCCAGTTACGCGTACAGTCTTCCAGAATTCCTCACGGAGAGCCTTGATCTGTGCGATACCCTCTTTGAGGCCTTCTGCTGTACGTGCCATTCCGACATGCTCCCACATGATGTGGCCGAGTTTCTTGTGAATAGCGTCAACAGGCTCAGTTCCCTTGACAGCGAAGAGTCTGTCAATGCGGGCCTGAACTGCTTTCTCTGCTGCTTCGAACTCTGGAGCTGAAGTATCAGTCTTAGGCTCAGCAAACTTATGAGAAAGATAGTCACCGATTGTAACAGGAAGGATGAAGTATCCGTCAGCAAGACCCTGCATAAGAGCAGAAGCACCAAGACGGTTTCCGCCATGATCAGAGAAGTTAGCTTCACCGATAGCGTAAAGTCCAGGAATAGTAGTCTGAAGATCGTAATCAACCCAGATACCACCCATTGTATAGTGGATAGCAGGATAAATCATCATAGGCTCTTCCCATGGGCTTGAAGCCGTAATCTTCTCATACATCTGGAACAAGTTGCCGTAACGCTCTGCAACTCTCTGTTTTCCAAGCCTTTCGATAGCGTCTTTGAAATCAAGGAATACTGCGAGACCTGTTTCATTGACACCGAAACCTGCATCACATCTTTCTTTTGCTGCACGTGAAGCAACGTCACGAGGAACGAGGTTTCCGAAAGCAGGATAACGACGCTCGAGATAGTAATCTCTATCCTCTTCAGCTATCTGAGACGGTTTGATTTCGTGTTTGCGGAGTTTCATCACGTCTTCCATCTTCTTAGGAACCCAGATACGGCCGTCGTTACGCAAAGACTCTGACATAAGAGTAAGTTTGCACTGCTGGTCACCGTGTACAGGGATACAGGTAGGATGGATCTGTGCGAAAGCAGGGTTTGCAAAATAAGCACCCTTACGGTAGCACTGCATAGCAGCTGAACCGTTGCTGTTCATCGCATTGGTAGAAAGGAAGTAGGTTCTTCCGTAACCGCCGGTAGCAATTACCACAGCATGAGCACCAAAGCGCTCGAGCTTACCGGTAACAAGATTTCTTGCAATGATACCCTTGGCTTCACCATTTATAACTACAAGGTCGAGCATCTCGTGACGAGGATAGCTCTTTACTGTCCCGGCTGCAATCTGTCTGTTGAGCGCAGCATAAGCGCCAAGAAGAAGCTGCTGACCGGTTTGTCCCCTTGCATAGAAAGTACGGCTTACCTGCACACCACCGAAAGAACGGTTAGCAAGATATCCGCCATATTCCCTTGCGAAAGGAATACCCTGAGCTACGCACTGGTCAATGATGGCTGCGCTGACTTCAGCGAGACGATAGACATTGGCTTCTCTGCTTCGGTAGTCACCACCTTTGATGGTGTCGTAGAAGAGACGATAGACAGAGTCATTGTCGTTCTGATAGTTCTTGGCTGCATTGATACCACCCTGAGCCGCAATAGAGTGCGCGCGGCGAGGAGAATCACTGATGCAGAAAACCTTTACATTATAACCGAGTTCACCGAGAGTGGCAGCTGCAGAAGCTCCACCAAGACCGGTGCCGACTACAATGATTTCGAGTTTTCTCTTGTTGTTAGGACTGACAAGTCTAATTTCTGATTTCCTTTTGGTCCATTTTTCGGCCAAAGGTCCGTCAGGAATCTTTGAGATAAATTTATCGGCCATTTTATAGTTATTATGAATATATTGTACAATTATTCTGCAAGTTTAGTGATTTTTGGCGGAATAACCTTAGAATATCACCAAATTTGAGCAAAAATAAGACATATTCCCCAGAAACATCTGCAAAGCCTGCAAATCATCAGAACAATGTATTCTGAATATACTCAGGTTCATCACCAATTTCCCTGTCTATACCGAGGTGCTTATAGGCCAGATCAGTGGCAATTCTACCTCTTGGAGTGCGCTGTATGAAGCCTTCTTTTATAAGGAAAGGTTCATAAACTTCCTCGACAGAGCCCTGGTCCTCGCCCACCGATGTGGCAATCGTGCTCACACCGACCGGCCCGCCCTTGAACTTGGCGATGATGCTGTAGAGAATCTTATTGTCTATCTGATTAAGACCGCGCTTGTCAATGTTAAGAGCATTGAGCGAAAACTTCGCAATTTCCAGATCAATGTGCCCATTTCCCTTTACTTGGGCGAAATCCCTCACGCGGCGCAGCAGAGCATTTGCAATACGCGGAGTACCGCGGCTTCTCATGGCTATTTCCAACGCGGCATCATCATCGATCGGGACATTCAGCAGAGCGCTGTTCCTCTTTACTATACGCACGAGCTCAGACGACTCGTAATACTCCAAAGGACAATCAATTCCGAAACGAGCCCTGAGCGGAGACGTAAGGAGACCCTTCCTCGTAGTAGCCCCGACAAGCGTGAACGGCTTCAATGAAAGCCTTACCGACCTGGCTCCAGGCCCCTTGTCTATAAGGATATCTATGACAAACTGCTCCATTGCCGAATAGAGATACTCCTCCACCACAGGCGATAGCCTGTGTATCTCGTCAATGAAAAGAACGTCTCCTTCATCCAATGAAGTAAGCAGGCCGGCCAGATCACCTGGCTTGTCCAGAACAGGTCCGGATGTGATCTTTATATTCACACCCAATTCATTGGCCACGATATTTGCAAGCGTAGTCTTTCCCAAGCCCGGAGGCCCGTGAAAAAGCACATGGTCCAGAGGCTCGCCTCTCATTTTGGCAGCCTTTATGAATATTTTCAGATTTGTGACAATCTTGTCCTGCCCCGTGAAGTCTGTCAGCTCGTGAGGCCTGATAATTCCGTCCAAATCCTTATCTTTGTCATTCCCGGTTGAATACGGCGAAAAGTCATCAGCCATTTGAAACATCATTTATAATACAAATTTATATATTTTTTTTGATATTGATATTTTTTATAAAGCTGTTGATATGTTGATAATACAATGCAAGCTGCTGTACATCAGAATATTATGGTGTGTTAAAATTGTTGATATCCCTGATGGTAACCGTTTGGTAAAATGTTGGAAGTTTTATTTGGATTATTGGACAGCAGCGTGCATAAAATTATTCATGTAAATAGAAAAACATACTTTTCATTTAGTATCAACAGGGTTTTTAACAGGTTTTCAACCGAAAAAATGAGCATAATGTTAATAAGTTCTGAGACTTCGGAAATACTCGAAAAAAGTGTGGCGGAAAGAAGAGAAACGTATTGCAGCGGGCTGTTTCTTTCCGCAAGGTGGTTTGTGCTTTCTCAGATATGCAAATCAGGACTGCAGGTCATTGTCCTGCCTGACAAGGATTCAGCGGAGTATTGTGCGGCTGACTTGTACAATCTCGTGGAAGGGGACAATGTATTCTTCCTGCCTGATTCAGGAAAGAATGTGGAGCGAAGCAATTATAAGTCCTCTCTGGCAGTGCAGCGTACTGCTGCGGTAGGAAGCATTATCGCCGACAAGGACAATGCGGAACTTCTGTATATAGTGACCTATCCTGAAGCATTGGAAGAAATGATTCCGGACAAGACCAGGATTTCCGGAGCATTGCTCACACTGAAAAAAGATCAGACCATCAGCTTTGATGAGATAGTGAACCGATTGACTTCCAATAACTTCTGCCGGGTGGATTTCGTATCAGCGCCAGGACAGTTCGCCATCAGAGGTTCAATAATAGACATATTTTCATATTCATTCAATAATCCGTACCGTATCTCTTTCTTCGGCAATGAAATAGAGAAAATAAATGTATTTGACTGCAACACCCAGTTGTCCAAAGAAGAGAAGGACAGCGCTGACATCTTCCCTGATATCATAGCGGATGATGAGAATGGGACATCGGACATAATGGTATCCGACATATTTCCGTCAGATGCTGTCGTGTGGCTGGATTCTTCCGATGTATACAAGGAAAGAAGTTTTTACGAAGGTTTAAGCAGATTCCGCAGAGTTTACATTGACACTCCCCTGTCTTGTACTAATGTAGATCTGATTAAGTTCAACATTGCCCCGCAACCTGTATTCAACAAGAACTTCGAACTGCTTACTGAAGATATAAGGAGTCGTCTGGAGAGAGGTTACAGGGTGTGCATATTTGCCGAAAAGGAGTCTCAGGCGGACAGGCTGAAATCGGTGCTGTATCAGAATGAGGGGGTGATGCCGGAGTTCATTGCCGGAAAGAACATTCATAGAGGTTTCATTGACAATGAAAACAAAATCTGCTGCTACACCGATCATGAGATTTTCGACCGCTTCCACAGAGTTACCATCAGAAGAAGCGTTGAGAAAAGTGAGCAGTTGACTCTCAATGATTTGAGCGCGTTCAATATAGGTGATTATGTGGTCCATATAGATCACGGTGTGGGCATTTTCGGTGGTCTGGTGAGAATGACGGATGACAAGGGGCGTGTCCATGAAGTGGTAAAACTGATGTACAAGGACAATGATGTGGTTTTCGTGTCCGTGCATGCGCTTCATAAGATATCCAGATACAAGTCCAAGGATTCCATTCCGCCCAAGATCAATAAACTCGGTTCCAAGACTTGGCAGACGCTTAAGAACAATGCCAAGGCCAAGGTCAAGGATATTGCCAAGGAACTCATCAGCCTGTATGCCAAAAGAAAGGCTGCCAGCGGTTTTGCCTACTCTGCTGATACCTATCTTCAGGAAGAACTTGAGTCCAGTTTCATGTATGAGGATACGCCTGACCAGGAGACTGCCACTCAGGCCATAAAGCGTGATATGGAGGACAAGAGCCCTATGGACAGGCTTGTGTGTGGAGATGTGGGCTTCGGAAAGACCGAACTTGCTGTACGGGCTGCGTTCAAGGCGGTTGCGGACAGCAAGCAGGTGGCAGTGTTGGTCCCGACGACAATTCTCGCTTTCCAGCATTACAATACTTTCAAGTCCCGCCTGAAGAATTTTCCTTGCAATGTGGAGTATGTCAGCCGTTTACGTACTGCTAAGGAAATTACTGACATAAAAGAAAGGCTGAAAAACGGCTCGATCGACATATTGATAGGGACCCATAAGATTCTTGGAAACACGTTTGAATTCAAGGATTTGGGCCTGCTCATAATAGATGAGGAACAGAAATTCGGAGTAAGTTCCAAGGAAAAACTCAGGCAGATGAAACTGTCTGTTGATACATTGACATTGACAGCGACTCCTATTCCGAGAACTCTCCAGTTCTCGCTACTGGGGGCGCGCGACCTTTCCATCATCAGCACTCCCCCGCCGAACAGGATTCCTGTCCAGACTGAGATTATACTTTTCAATGAAAATGAAATCCGTAATATAATCAACTATGAACTGGACCGTGGCGGACAGATATTTTTCCTTCACAACAAGGTGCAGGAATTGCCTGGAGTCTATGACATTCTGCACCGTATAGTGCCGGACATGAGGATATGTATGGCTCATGGTCAGATGGAGGCCAAGGAACTGGAAAACAAGATGATGGAGTTCATCCAGGGTGATTATGACATGCTTTTGAGCACTACCATCATTGAAAGCGGTCTGGATATTCCGAATGCCAATACCATTATAATAAACCAGGCTCAGAATTTCGGTCTCAGCGATCTGCACCAGTTGCGTGGCAGGGTGGGAAGGTCCAACAGAAAGGCCTTCTGCTATCTGATAGTTCCGCCTCTGACCACATTGTCCGACGATTCGAGAAGAAGGCTTCGGGCAATAGAGGAATTCTCCGATCTCGGCAGCGGGTTCAATATAGCGATGCAGGATTTGGATATCAGAGGTGCCGGCAACCTGCTTGGAGCAGAGCAGAGCGGTTTTATTGCCGATATGGGTTATGAGACGTACCAGAAGATTCTTGCCGAAGCGATGGATGAACTCGGTATGGAGACAGGAATATCCACTAAGAATGTGAGTGATTCTTATGTGGAGGACTGCTCTATCGAGACTGACCAGGTGGCAATGATTCCGGACGGCTATATCGACATACAGGCTGAAAAAATACGTGTTTACAAGGAATTGGATTCAGTGGACAAGGACAGTGGTCTGGCTCAGATTGCTGCTCGGCTGGAAGACAGGTTCGGAAAACTTCCTGTCGAACTGGAAAGGCTTTTCGATATTGTCAGAATCAGGCATCGCGGCGAAAAACTCGGATTTGAGAAGATAATCATCAAGAACGGGATCCTGATAGCATTTTTCATAACCAATCCGATGTCGGCTTATTATAAATCGCCGGTATTTTCAAGAATTCTTGACAGGGTTTCGGCCAATAGTGCTATATTTGAACTCAAACAGAATAATTCCAAGCTCAGGATAATATCCAGGAAGATAGACTCTCTGGAAAAGGCTTATGAAGTGCTGGGCAAGTTATTGTGATAAAAGGTGTTGAATGAACAATTTTGTAGTAGAAATAGGTAATACGGCTGTAAAGGCAGCCTGGACTGAAGGGACAGTTTTAGGAAAGACTTTCCGTTATCAGGGAGAAAAGGTCCGTGATTTCATAGTTTCATCCGTGAAGAATGAAAAGCCTGCCGTTATGGTGATTGCTTCCGCTTATGAAATCTCAGCCGGTGACAAGGCACTGTATGCCGGACTTTGCGGCAAACTTGTGGTGCTGGACGGCTCTGACAATGAATTGGTCAATGACAAAAACATTCCGGGATGGCTCAGCCCCGACAGGGAGGCTTCCATAATGGCCGCACGTCATCTTTTCAAGAACAAAAGTTTTACCTTGTTTGACTTCGGAACGACATTGACAGTGGATATGGTCAATGCAGACGGTACTTACTGTGGAGGCAATATTTCTCTTGGGTGCCATACAAGATTCAAGGCATTGAACCGGTACTCAAGGGCTCTTCCTCTGGTTTCCACGCCTGATGACACTCCCCTTCTGGGCACAGATTTCACGACCTCGATAACGTCCGGAATCATATCGGGCATAATGTTTGAAATAGAAGGATACTTGTCAAGCAATTCATCTGATATCATCGTTTTTACGGGCGGTGATGCGAATTATTTTGCAAAAAGGATGAAAAACTCGATATTTGTGATTTGTAACCTTGTTTTGATAGGTTTGGCTTTAATTGCTGACGAGTATGTCAATGAAATTGATTAGAAAAATTTTGTTCGGAGCTGCGCTTGTTCTGAGTTGTAATGTTGTGAAAGCTCAGGAAGGAGCATACAGTTCATATTCTCCCTATTCCATATTCGGAGTGGGCGACTTGACTCGTCAGGGTACTGCTTATTCCAGGAGCATGGGCGGTATCGGAATCGCTACCAGAAACAACAGGCACATAAATGTCGTGAATCCGGCTGCTGTGGCGGCGAGGGACACATTGTCCTTCATGTTGGATTTCGGGGTTACTGCAGACGGCAGACTGTACAGTCAGGGTGATGTGAAGTCGGCTAAGAACCTGTTCAACATATCTGACTTCGTGTTTACCGTGCCTATATACCGCAAGTCTGCGTTTATGGCCGGTATTACGCCTTTCAGTTCAGTGGGATATGATTTTTCTCACGATATAACAGACCCTAAGGTGCTTGCGACTACCGGAAATATGAATTACCGTTCCTATGGAGAAGGTGATATTTACCAGGTGTTTGCCGGTGCAGGCGCTACATTCTGGAACAAATTGTCAGTAGGAGCGCAGATGATTTACTATTTCGGCAACATTGACAAGACTACCACTATGGATTTCGCTTCGTCTTCATATAGGGATATCTACAGTGGCTATATATTGAATCTCAATGCTTTCGGAGGTAAATTCGGCGTACAGTACGACCAGGCTCTTGCACCTGGACTTTTCCTCACTGTGGGAGCTACTTACAGGACTTCTGCCAGACTCAAGGGATATGTCACGGATTACAAGTATGCGACTATCTCGAGCAAAAGCGATACATTGAAATACAATACCGATACGCTTTCCAGAGGCAGGGCTTCCAAGATTGCGAGCGAGTATGGAATAGGCGTGGCCCTGCGCAGAGGTGACAAGTGGAGACTTGAGTTCGACTATACCCGTTCAGACTGGAGCAAATCCAATCTTGACAATGCTGTAGGCTTTGCGAACAAGGGTGAATCCACTTTCTCCACTACATTCTCACAGTCCTTTAAGGCCGGATTCGAGATTGTACCTAACAGAAATGATATCCGCTATTATATGAGGAGGTGCTCCTATCGGGTAGGTGCATACTATGACAGGGACTATTATAAGCTGAACGGGCATACCGTGAATTCTTATGGCCTGACTTTCGGTATGACATTGCCTGTATTCCGCTGGTACAATGGTATTTCCATCGGTGTGGATCTTGGTCAGAGGGGTACCAAGGACAACAATATGATACGCGAAAGATATGCAATGCTTGTCGTAGGATTCAATATCCACGACATATGGTTCCAGAAACCTAAATACGAATAACGAAACAAACATTATTTACTGATATGAAAAAAATTGGATTTATCGTCTTCTCGGCGGTTTTGATGGTTTTAGGCGGACACACCATGTCAGCCCAGGGAAAGTATGGCGCGGACAGTGCTGAGTGTATCAAGTACTTGTCATACTACAAAGAGTATTACAAGAGCAAGAATTATGATGCGGCTCTGCCTAACTGGAGAAAGGCTTATTCACTTTGTCCTGCTACGGCAAATCAGACAATGCTTATCGATGGAACTTCTCTCATAAGAAAGCAGATTGTCAAGAATGTCGCAAATGCTGCGTATCGCAATGCATTGATTGATACATTGTTGACAATTCACAGAACACGTGCCCAGTATTATCCTAAATACAAGGTTACAGCAATGAACAACCTTGCATTGGATATGGCAAACTTCTATAAGAATGATCCTGAAAAGTTGTATGCCGGACTGGATGAGGTCATCAATGCGAACAAGGAAAAAACCAAGCCTTCAGTTCTTCTCATTGACCTCAATGCTGCAATCCAACTCTATCAGGACAATCAGATGGATGCCGACAAGTTGATTGCCGTATATCAGAACAATATGGCTTATATCGAGCAGATGACTCCTGCAGATGCAACTGCAAAGGAGGAACTTGACAAGGTTAAAGATGATATGGAAAGCCTGTTCATCTCAAGCAAGGTGGCAAGTTGTGAGAAGATAATCGAGGTTTATACTCCGAGATATGAGGCTGCTCCTGAGGATCTTGCGCTCGTAGGCAACATTGTCAAGATGATGAGCGCGGCTGATGATTGTACGGACAATGATCTTTATCTCAACGCTGCAACATCACTGCACAAACTCCAGCCTTCAAGCCAGTCTGCATATTTCCTCTACAAACTCAATGCTTCAAGAGGAAACTTCGATGCTGCTGTAAATTACATTTCTGAGGCTCTCACCTACCCTGACCTCAGTGAGGAGACTGCTGCTGACTACAATTATGAGGCTGCCGCATACTGCGTAAGAAACGGCAAGAATGCTTCAGCGATTTCATTTGCGGAGAAGGCCATGTCATTGTCAGAAAGTTACAAGGGTAAAGCATATTTCCTTATCGGAACTATCTGGGGAGCAACTACTTGCAACGGCAACGAGATCAACAGAAGGGCTCCTTACTGGGTTGCTTACGATTATATGGCAAAGGCTAAGGATGCAGATCCTTCACTTGCTGAGGATTGCAACAAGATGATGTCTCAGTACAGGGTTTACTTCCCTCAGACTGCTGAAGCATTTATGTACGATTTGACTGATGGTCAGTCATATACCGTATCTTGCAATGGTATGAAAGCCAATACCACTGTAAGAACTCAGAAATAGTTTCTTACTTGGAAAGGTTTTTTAATATGGTAAAGATGATGGCAACTGCAGCAGCGGTTGCTTTCATCGTTTATTCCTGCAAGTCGAAATTGTCAGTTGCAGACCGTCTGGATTTGAGCACTACCCCGCTTCAGGTCGTTGACAGCATGTGTATGTATCAGACTGAAAACGGGAAGATACAGATGCGTACCGTAACGAAGGAAATGCAGAGGTATGACAATGATACCCTGTCCAGAGAGTATTTTCCGGAGGGCCTTCGGGTATATGCCTATACTGATGATGAGGTTCTCGAATCCACCATTGTTTCTGATGAAGCCAGTCATGAAAAGAACAAGAAGTCAGGCGAAGAAATATGGAAAGCCTTCGGCAATGTGGTGGTGAAGAACATCGTGAAGCAGCAGACTATGGAGACGGATACCATTTACTGGGACAGGACGAAGAAGGAGATATTTACGGACTGTTATGTGCGTATGTACTCCCCTGACGGACTTATGCAGGGATACGGAATGCGTTCTGACGAGCGTGCCCGGAACTCGATTATATTGAAGCCTTTCAACAATTACATGATAGTGGTTCAGGATTCTACGGCCGTTTCCATCGATTCTGTCAATTTTATAGGCCCATTGCTAAAAAAATAATGCAGTTTCACGGAAAATCACTATCTTCGTAGCCCCAATAATATGAAATTAAATTAAACAATAATAACACAATGGCGGTTCTTGAAAAGTTACGCGTTAAATTCGGTATGGCGGTATCTATTGTTATCGCTATAGGCCTGTTATCATTCATTATAGATCCGAATGAAGTTATTTCGGCTTTCAATGGCATGTCTTCAAAGTATGATGTTGGCGAAATCAATGGCAAGTCAATATCTTACAATAATTTCCAGGAAGATGTCCAGAAATTTACCACTATCAATGAGGTAATGACAGGTTCTTCAGCTCAGGGCGCTGAGCAGCAGGCTCAAATCAGAAACAATGCTTGGCAGGATCTTGTCTTCAGATATTTGTTCGATGCAAAAGCTTCTGAGGCGGGTCTCAAGGTAGGTGATGCAGAGATGGTAGATTTGACCACCGGCAATATGGTTTCTCCTATGATTGCGCAGAATCCGGCTTTCTTCGATGAAAACGGAAATTTCTCCAAGAGCAATCTTATCCAGATGGTGAACAACCTCGATTCTGACCAGAGCGGCAATTTGAGACTTTACTGGAATTATATCCAGAGTTCAATCTACAACCAGCAGCTGTTCTCCAAATACAGTTCTTTGTTCACTCAGAGCAATTTCATGTCTCCTATGATGCTCAAGAGAACCATTGCTGAGAACAACAACACATCTGACGTGGATTTCGTCATGGTTCCTTTCGGATACGAGCAGGATTCTACGATAGTTGTTTCTGACAGCGAAATCAAGTCTTTCTATAACGCTCACAAGAAATTCTACAAACAACAGGCAAGCCGCGATATCGAGTATGTGGTATTCGAGGTTAAACCTTCTGCAAAGGATATTGCTGACGAGGGAAAGAAAGTATCAGAAATCTATGATGAGTTCGCTACAGCTTCCAACATGAAGTCTTTCTTGATGAGAAATTCAGACAGACCTTATGATGACAAATACTACAAGCAGGGTGAGTTGAGCACTGTTTCTCCTGAGGTTGAAGAGTTCGTATGGAAAGGCGAGGGCTATGTTTCAAACGTCATCACCAAGGGTGACAACTACTTGGTAGCCCGTGTAATGGACACCAAGATGGTTCCTGACTCCGTTTACGTAAGACATATCCTTCTTCAGGGTGAGAATGCTGAGCATGAGGCAGACAGCCTCAGAGGCGTAATCGCTGCAGGTGCAAACTTTACAAGCATCGCTTCTTTGTACTCAGCTGACAAGAATTCTGCTGCTGACGGTGAGAAGGGCAATATCGGCTGGATGACCCAGACATATATGATTCCTGGTTTCGAGTCAGTTATGACAGCTGCCAAGAATGTTCCTTTCGTTCTCAAGACAAACTACGGTTATCATGTTGTAGAGGTTACCAAGACCACTGCACCTGTTCTCAAGAAGAAAGTAGCTGTCCTCAGCAAAGAGACCATCGCAAGCAAGGAGACTTTCCAGACAGAGTATGCAAAGGCCAACAAGTTCGCTGTGATGGCTGCAGGCAAATATGATAACTACAAGAAAGCTGTCGATTCACTCGGCGTATATTCTCATCCGTTGAACAATCTGCTTGAGGGAGCTGACAAGCTCGGTTCCATCGACAATGCCAAGGAAGTTTCACGCTGGGCATTCGAGAACAAGACCGGTAAGGTTTCCAACATCATTACAGTGGACAACAACTACTTCATTATCGCTACTGTACGTGGCGTGCACAAAGATGGTTATGCTACTGTAAAAGAGGTCGCTTCTTCTATCAAACAGCAGCTTTACTACGAGAAACTTGCTGAAAAGAAGAAGGCTGAGGTTGCAGAAAAGATCAACGGACTTGATGATCTTCAGGCAATTGCCGAGAAACTTGGCACTACTGTAAGTTCTCATTCAGGAGTTGCATTCTCTTCAATGAATTCCCAGGGTCTGGATCCTAAGTTTATCGGTGCTGTTTCTGTTGCACCTGTAGATAAGGTAGGCGGACCGGTTGCAGGTTCTATAGGAGTTTATGTATTCAAGGTTACTGGTCGTGACACAGGTTCATTCTATACAGAGGATGACGCCAAGACCCGTCAGGCTCAGATGGCCATGTATTCTTCTCAGGCTATTATCCCTGTCATGATGCAGGATGCAGATGTAAAGGATAACAGAGCAAGATTCTATTAGCAGATAGTTTACATTAAAGATAAAAGAGACCGTTCATCGATTTGAGCGGTCTCTTTTTTTTTACTTTATTATGTTCTTGTCAGGTTCCTGCCGTGTTGCGCTCATGAGAGGCTTGTCGCCCACGACAGTGAGTGGGTGGCAGGCGATAGCCTGACGGGATGAGCGCGAAGCGCGAACCTCTCATGAGTGCTGCACGGCGAGGAACCGGAACATTAAGAATAAATTATACGTTAAACAGGAAGTGCATGATGTCACCATCTTGGACAGTGTATTCCTTACCCTCTGTAGAAAGCTTTCCTGCGGCCCTTACGGCTGCTTCGGACTTATAGTTGATGAAATCCTCGTATTTGATGACTTCGGCCCGTATAAAGCCTTTTTCGAAGTCGGAATGGATGACTCCGGCTGCCTTAGGAGCCTTGTCGCCCTTGTTGATGGTCCATGCCCTGCATTCGTCAGCACCTGCCGTGAAGAATGTCTCCAGGCCGAGAAGTTTGTATGCGCCTTGGATCAGTCTTGCGGCTCCGGATTCGGTTAGGCCCATCTCATCCAGGAACATCTGCCGGTCTTCATAACTGTCCATCTCGGCAATATCAGACTCTGTTCTTGCGGAAATGATAAGAATTTCAGCATGCTCGTCCTTAGTGGCTTCACGCACGGCATCCACGTAGGCGTTACCGTTTACAGCTGAATTGTCATCCACATTGCACACATACATGACAGGCTTGTTTGTGAGAAGGAAAAGGTCGTGTGCGAGTGGCTCTTCTTCCTGAGAAAGCTCCACTGTGCGGCAGGATTTACCGGACTCAAGAGCCTTTTTGTAGCGCAGAAGAAGATCCATAAGTTTCTTCGCATCCTTGTCGCCGCCGGTTTTGGCCTGTTTCTGTACCTTTGCAAGCCTGCTTTCCACAGTTTCCAGGTCCTTTATCTGTAGTTCAGTATCCACTACTTCCTTATCTCTTACAGGGTCCACAGAACCATCCACATGCACGATATTGTTGTCATCAAAACATCTCAACACGTGAAGAATGGCATCAGTTTCCCGGATATTTGCCAAGAACTGGTTTCCCAGACCTTCGCCCTTGCTTGCACCTTTTACCAGACCTGCAATATCCACGATATCCACTGTGGCAGGCACAGTTCTCTTCGGATTGCACAGTTCAGCCAGTTTTTCAAGCCTTTTGTCCGGTACATTTGTAGAACCGAGATTAGGTTCAATGGTGCAGAACGGAAAATTCGCACTTTGCGCTTTTCCTGAGCTTATACAGTTGAATAGAGTGGATTTTCCTACATTAGGAAGTCCCACGATACCACATTTTAAAGACATATTTTTTTATAATTATTTCTTGTCGGGACTGCAAAGGTAGCAATAAAAAAGTTTTTCTGTTTTTTAAAGAAACTTTTTACGTTTTTTAAATCTGTTTCAGATAAAAGATTCCATATTGCGGGAAAATGCAGAAGTGGTTATGTGGAGGAAAATAATTGTAGTAGAAATACTCTTGTGTTTCAGTTCATTGGCAGTACAGGCGAAATCAGCTCCGGCTGACAGCCTTCTGGTGATGTTCTGGAATCTTGAGAACTTTTTCGACTATGTGGATGAAGGCGGAGGACTGTCAGATGCTGAATTCAGTCCGGAGGGAGCCAGGCGCTGGACTCCGTCCAAGTTTTATGCAAAGTGCTCGGCTATAGCGAAATCCGTATTCTGGACGGCGGACAGGTATGGAGGGATGCCTGACATCATAGGCGTTGCAGAAGTGGAGAACAGGGGAGTACTGACCCGACTGTTATACTCCACCAATCTTTCCAAGCACGGCTATTCCATAATCCATTATGACTCAAACGATCATCGTGGAATAGATGTGGCACTGCTTTGGAAAAAAGAGAAACTGAAGCGTAAGGGGTCGAAAAACTGTCGCATTGACAATATGAGGACAAGGGATCTTCTGCTGACGGAATTTGAGACGGAAAGCGGTGACAGTCTGGCGGTTGTGGTGGTTCATCTGCCTTCCAAATATGGCGGAGGCAAGACGTCCTGGAAAAGAGAACTTGCCGCTGAGAGACTGTGCTCGGTCGTGGATTCTGTAATGGAGAAAGGAACTCGGAATGTAGTGGTGATGGGAGATTTCAATGACGGCCCGCAGGCGGGAGAATTCGATGTTCTGAAGGAGAGTCTTGTCAATGTAGCGGCACCATTGGCCCGGAAGGGGGAGGGAAGCATCAGGTTCAACGGAAAATGGTCTCTGATAGATATGTTCTGGATAACGGAAGATTTGGTTCCGGCCGCTGAAATGGAGGTGGTCCATATCCCGTTTCTTTCTGTATGGGATTCCAAGATGTCCGGCTATAAACCATTGCGAACCTATCTAGGGCCTAATTATGTTGGGGGAGTAAGTGACCACTGTCCGATTGTTCTGAAATTAAGGACGGGTTTTCCATAGAAATAATGATTATTTTCTTTAAATTTGCTTCTCGCGTTTTTAGCGCAGAAATATATGCCATTTCAGATTCAGTGGTTGTGTCTGGATGGAAACAAAATAGTAATTTTTTAAACCACATATAAATTATGGAAATGAAATCCAGAATTCAGGACAAGTTCAAAGTCCTGTATGGTGCTGACGGAGAGATGTTTGCATCTGCCGGTCGAATCAATCTTATCGGAGAACATACTGACTACAACGGAGGATATGTGTTCCCGGGTGCCATTGACAAGGGAATTATCGCAGAAATCAAGTTGAATGGAACAGACAAGGTCCATGCTTATTCGCTTGATTATGACGAGTACGTGGAATTTGGTCTAAATGAGGAGGATAAACCGCAGCAGAGCTGGGCAAGATATATTTTCGGAGTGTGCCGCGAAATGCAGAAGAGAGGCGGAAAAGTAGAGGGCTTCGATACAGTATTTGCCGGTGACGTTCCTCTTGGAGCAGGACTTTCTTCTTCAGCAGCATTGGAAAGCACTTTCGCCTATGCGCTCAATTATCTGTTCAACAATATGATTGACAAGTTCGAACTTGCCAAGATCGGACAGTCCACTGAGCACAACTATTGCGGCGTGAACTGCGGCATAATGGACCAGTTCGCTTCTGTTTTCGGAAAGAAGGGTAGCCTTATCTGTCTTAACTGCAAGACATTGGAATACAAATATTTCCCATTTGATCCTGTTCAGGCCGGATACAAGCTTGTCCTCGTGGATTCTTGCGTAAAACACGAACTCGCTTCTTCCGCATACAACAAGAGACGTCAGTCATGTGAGAACGTATGTGCTGCCATCAGAAAGAATCACAGCGACGTGGAATTCCTCAGTGACGCAAAACGTGTATGGCTCGAAGAAGTCAGAGACCTTGTTCCGGAGGAGGATTTCCTCAGAGCAGAGTATGTGATCGGTGAGGTTCAGCGCGTGCTGGACGTCTGTGATGCTCTCGAAAGAGGTGATTATGAGACAGTTGGAGAAATGATGTATCAGACACATTTCGGTCTCAGCCATCTGTATGAGGTAAGCTGCCCTGAACTTGACTTCCTGAACAATCTTGCCCGCAAATGCGACGTGACCGGTTCACGCGTAATGGGCGGCGGATTCGGCGGCTGCACCATCAACCTTGTGAAAGAGGAATGCTATGACAATTTCATCAATTCAGCAATTGAGAAGTTCTCAGAGAAATTCGGTCATGCGCCTAAGATTTATGATGTCGTTATCAGCGACGGAGCAAGAAAACTCGAATAAAGGCGTTATCTCATTTTCGTAGATAACCATTCTGAATCTACTATAGCGAATCCCGGTGCCGGAAGGACATCGGGGTTCCTTTTTATTATGCCTCGGCAGTCCTCATATACATTGAACCCGATCTGGACACCCTGGATCTGGCCGTCTTTGGGGTAGGTGAGAGTGATGTCGTTGTCCGGGCCCTCAATCTTGTAGAACTTGAATTTGGCATTGTCAGGAACGGCAGTCTTGTCCTTGCTCTTCTCGGAAAGTTCTATGCGGGTGATATATTTGCACATTTCGACAGCGACATCATCAAGTCCCGCGTCGAAGATATTGACCTTCTCTATAAGTTCGCCGACTTCCTTCACTCTTCTCAATGTGTAGCCGCGAAGGATTTCTCCGTTGCTGTCAGATAGAATCTGCTCAGTGATGGTATTTATCTGCTTTTCAATCAGGGCTTTCTCTGCGTCTGACATGCTTTCGGGCGTGTACCATATCATCAGTTTTTCGTCAGGGTCGTGGTACAGCACCGGGAAAGGGATCAGATTTACGCTTCCGCATTTGCTGCAGGTCCACAGGAAAAGAGAGCCGTCCTTGACTTGGCTCTTCAGCTCAGGAGAGTCCTGTACATTGATATTCTGATAGTAATTTATTTCTGATGTAGAGCCGCATTTCTGGCATACTGCAGTTATCGATATGTTGGCCATAGGGAAATCAAATAAAGTTTTCTTCAACAAAATTACTATATTTGGGGGATTTTTGGCGACACCTGCCGAAAAAATACTGAAATCTAAATCAACACTGATGAAAAATTGGCTTAAACAATTCACAACCGAGGATTGGATAATTGTCTTCGTGGGAGCTGCCGTGCTCGCTCTGGCTTGTATTTTCCCAAGCGCAATGCCGTCTATGCCTAAGAACCTGACATCTGCAACAGATTGGGTAGGAGCACTTTATATGTTCGGCTTCGTACTTCTGCTGACATATGTAACATTGGCAGCATTGAGGAAACCTCTTAAAGGAACATTTGTTTCCCTGCTGTTCATTTTCGCGATTACATTGCTTGCGCAGATTACGGCAAACATTCCGGTCATCAAGGAATGGGGATTCGAGTCCGTGTTCTTCGCCGTGATATACGGATTGATCCTGAACAACTGCTTTACCCTTCCGAAATGGCTTAAGACAGCGGTAAACAGCGAATTTTATATCAAAGTGGGCATCATCTGCCTGGGTTCCACCATCCTGTTCGGAGAAATGATGAAATCAGGCGCTTACGGACTTGCCCAGTCATTGATAGTCGTATTCACAGTGTGGTATTTCTGCTTCTGGGTAGGAAAGAAGATGAATGTGGATCCGGAAATGGGAACAATGCTGTCCAGCGCGGTTTCCATCTGCGGAGTGTCTGCTGCCATCGCCACCTGCGGAGTCATCAAAGGTGACAACAAGAAACTTTCCTATGTGGTTTCCCTCGTGCTGATTATCGCTATCCCGATGATGTATCTGCTTCCGTGGCTTGCCGAACTGATGAATCTGTCACCAGAAGTAGCAGGAGCATGGATCGGCGGTACCATTGACACGACAGGCGCAGTCGCTGCCGCAGGAACACTTATCAATGATCCGGCTGCAGGAGAGACAGCCATCATTGTCAAGTCTTCGCAGAACGTCCTTCTCGGCCTCGCAGCCTTCTTTATTTCAATGATGTGGGCATACAAGGGAACCAATCATGAGACAAGACCTACCGCCGGCGTCATCTGGGAGCGTTTCCCTAAGTTCGTGTTAGGTATGGTTTTGGCGTCACTTGTGTTCAGCTTCCTTCTTTCTCCTGAAACAGCCAAAGCGGTCGGCAAGGTAACCAAAGGATTCCAGAACACATTGTTCAGCATCGCATTTGTCTGCATCGGTCTGGAAACCAGACTGAAAGACATCTTGGGAAAGGAAAACAGAGTGCCGCTGAAGGTATTCCTTACTGCGCAGACATTCAATATCTTCGTTACCCTTTTGATAGCTTATATCATTTTCGGTGTCATCAAGCCTGTCTTATCATAGAGATAAGCGGTTCTTATACCGGCTATAAGTCGATATTGAATACCAATCCTATATAGTGGTTGTCGATATGGCAGCCACTTTTTTTCATTTTATTGAAGGCCGGCCCGCCGTTCCAGTCCGCAGTTATTCCGATGCTGCAGTCGAAAGGAACCCAGAGAAGATTGGCAAGTTTCGCCACAATGCTTGCACCGGCGCTGAACAGCCCGTTGTCAGCGATGCTCTTGCCGGAAGAGAACATTGTCCAGTCGAAATGAGGAGTGATTTCAAAGTTCTTTATGTAGGCGACAGGGGAGAGCCAGGAAATGTCCCCCACCCATATCGGAATAGCGTAATCAGCCGTGAGTTTCAAGTGGTTGCGCGAAATGTTGCGGATGAAGTATTCGGCATCAGAACCGGAAAATCCACGAGGGACCATCGAAATCGAGTTTTCCCGTCTCATTCCAGCCTCGAACTGGTGCTGGTATTTCGCCGTGAGTTTGAGGCCCTGGGTCAATGTAAAGCCAGGAAGATAGCCATATCCGTAGAAATAGGCAGATGACGAGAACATGTCACTCAGCCTTATTCTTGCCGAATAACCGACTTCTGCACCGATGCCGTAACGCGGATAAGTGCCGGATGACGGAACATTGCGCACCGAATAACTGCGTATAGAAGCATGGACCGTCTGCATATATACATTGTCCCCACTTTTATAGCCGACAACGTGCGGAATCTTGGTCCCGCTGAAGTTTCCGTCGAAACTGACAGTGGTCAATGATTTGTCATACAAGTCGTTACAAATCGTGTATCTGACCTGTGGAATAAGTCCGCGGCTCCATCCGCCGGACGAAAAACTCAGCGGAACATAAACCTTCACGCTGCCTTTCAGAGACGGCGTGTTCAGAAGAGTACCGGTGACGGATTCCGCATGATAAGAACCGGAAAAGGCCTTCCTTCTCTGGTATTGGACAGCTGCCCTGTCATTGAAATCAGCCGAGAACTCGAAAACAGGATACAATCCGCTGTAAGTGAACAGGATATGGCCGGAATGCCTGTATTTGTGTGAACCGTCATCATAGACATAGGAGTAAGGGTCATTGTGGAACGAATAGCCTACCGACCCCCAGGCAGTGCCCAGACTGTTCTGGAAAAGCGCAGTCGCTCCCACGGATGCCGTCTCATAATTGAAGTCTCCACTGAGACTCCGGACATTGTCATAATTGAAATAGACAGGAGCCCAGGAATGGAATCTGAGAACATTGGCAGCCTTTACATATTTCTTTGGCTGCGAAAAAGTCGTCGTGAAACCAGAGAGAGTGTCCGCCCATTCCAAGCCTTTCGCTGCCGCGAGCCTCTTTTCCTGCGAGGTCAATGTGTCAGCTACCCGGTAGTGATGTATATCTCTGAAATTCACCTGTTTGCCTTCATCTCTGTCGGCACGGCGCATAAGTTTGCCCTCGCGGCTGAGTGAGGCGAAATATATCTTGTCCTTGTCAATGATGAAGTTTTCTCCGCCGTAGGGGAGTGATGTGTGCTGACGGATGACGCGGCTGTCAGGATTCATGCTGTAAAGTTCCCGAGTCCCGTCCCTGTCAGACGAAAACCAGATTTCTCCGTCACAGGTCCGTAGATTGCCGATACTTACAGGAAGCGGTGCACAGAGGCATTCCAGGTCCCCGGAAAGGTCTGCATTGACAGAAAAAATACCTGAGCCGGTCTCCGAGACCGTGTTGAAAACGATCGAGTTGCCGTGGAAGCAGACTTCGACAGCCTGGAGCGAGTCCGGCATTGACCTTTTCCTCAGAATTTTTCCGTCAGCAGGGTCAATCAGGACAATGGATGTGCCTCCCTTGACCGGATATTGCACTGCGCATATCGTGGAGCCGTCCGGAGCGGGTTCCGGGTTGAAAAGGCGTCTTTTTTTCGTCAGAGTGCCGGTCTTGCCCTTGTCAATGTCGTAGTATCGGATTCTTGAAGTCATCTTCAGAGACCATCTCGGGTCAGGAACCGATTCGCTCCACCATAGTTTTCCGTCACCGTATTTCAGGGCGCTGGAATATGAAGAAAAAGCTCTGAGTCTGGCAAGTGTCTGAGTGTCAGGATCCAGCTTTACGAGAGATGAAGCTTCGGCGATACCGGAAGCGATTCCGTACAGCTGCCCGTCCACGACTACGCCTCCTGACATCGTGCTGAACCATTTTCCCTCATCCTGTATCCTTTCCGACTGCGTGAAAGGCTTCCTCAGTTCCGCTTCCTGCTGCCACATTTCGTGGAATCCGTCAGTTATTCTGTTCCAAGAGTCCTTGAACCTGAGTCCGGAAATCTGGCGGATGGTCTTCTGCGTATTGAAAAACCGGAACGGGTTGCGGGAGATTCTCTCGAAGTACTTATCTGTGAAAAGCGGATCCCCGTAGAAGTATCTTACGCCTGCAACGGTCATATAGCCGAGAGCATAATGGTCCGGGGCATAGAACCGGTATGAGCCATATCTCCATTTGTACCAGTTCCGCATGTCGCCCTCGTCAAATGCCATCATATAATAGTTCAGAAAGTCGGCGGAACGTCCTCTGCCATATCGGGTCAGGGCCGTTTCGGCAGTCACCGCGTCGCCTTCCAGCAGCCAGGTACTCGGCCATAGGGCAGAATATGCGCCCACAGCCATATCGCCCAGTATCCAGGTCAATGGCTTGAGCCATCCTTTGTAGCCGAACTGCATCTGCGCAAGGTGTCGGCTTTCGTGGACGGCAAGTGATTTTTCCCATGGCATAGGATCGGGATTATAGGCATCAGGCAGAGCGAACAGGTCCACACGTTTCGGAGCCCAGGTGACAGAGCCGTTGGAAATTCCGTGAAAAGGATGGATTATGACTTGTGTGCGCTTTCTGTATCCTTCACCGGGAACGAGTCCAGAAGACAGGCTTTCGCTCATCCGGTATTTTTCCATCAATGTGCCGTAAACTGTTGCCAATGAATCCAGCCCGCGAGGATAAATCAACTTGTAATGAGGCGAATACATATAGTTCCACCTTACACGGGCAGGATCTTCTCCGCTTGAAGAAAACTGGGCGGAAGCCTGGATTTGCCATATTGAAAAGCAAATAATAGTCAGCGTTATGGTTTTCAGCAGATACGACTTCATATTTATTTAGAATTCTCAAAGGCAAATCTAACTATTTTTTATAATTTTGTGTGATTTAACAAAGTATTAAAACTTCTATACCGCAATAATATGCAGTTGATGTTTCAATTTCTGACCCTAGCAGGGGCAGTAACGCTTTTCCTTTTCGGCCTGGGACTTCTTAGTGTGGGCTTGCAGAAAGTGGCGGGTGACGGACTACGTTCCTTCCTCGCATCCATGACTTCCAATGCTTTCAAGAGACTCGTGACTGGTATCGGCGTTACAGCCGCCATACAGTCTTCCACTGCCACCACGATCATGGTCGTCAGTTTCGTCAATGCCGGTCTCCTTACATTGGCCCAGGCGATAGGCGTCATAATGGGAGCGAATATCGGTACGACCGTAACCTCCTGGATAATGGCCATCTTCGGCTTCTCCTATGACATTTCCACCATTTCTTTTCCGCTGATTGCGATAGGCTTCGTGATGATGCTGAACAAGAAGAACAAGAGAGTCAAGGACCTCGGTGAGATCATCATCGGCTTCGCTCTTTTCTTCGTCGGCTTCGCTAAACTCAAGGAAACGTCCGGCATATTGCTCGACAACATTGACCTGAGCGGCCTGCAGGCACTTACTAATCTGCATCTCGGACCGGTTAACGCGTCAGTGCTCCTGTTCCTGCTCATAGGTACGGTGATGACCATCTGTTTCCAGTCTTCCGCTGCCACGATGGCCATAATCATGCTGCTCATCACTACGGGAGTCATTCCGTTCAAACTCGCGGCAGCCATGATTCTCGGTGAAAATATCGGTACCACCATCGCCGCCAATGTCGCTGCATCCGTGGGAAACACCACGTCCAAGCGGGCCGCCATGGCGCATACGGTGTTCAATGTGTTCGGTGTAGTGTGGGTGCTTTGCGTGTTCCCGTGGTTTCTGAAACTTATCGGCTTCATCATCAGTTCCTGCGGAATGCCGGATCCGAATACCGCTGACCTCACTGACGCGGCCAATGCGGATGCCATCAAATCTTCGCTGCTGTACAGTGTCACGACGATGCATACCTTGTTCAACATCACCAATACGATGATATTGATATGGTTCATTCCTCAGATAGAGAAGATAGTGTCGTGGATTATTCCTCAGAAGGCGGAAAAAGAGGTGTTCAGGCTCAAATACATCCAGGGCGGTCCTCTTTCTACTGCGGAGCTGTCCCTCGATGAAGCTGAGCAGGAAATCGTACATTTCTCTGAAATCTGCTACAACGGCTTCGGCTACATGCGTCAGGCGATAAACGAGAAGGACCCTGTCAAGTTCGGGGAATTGAGAGAGAAACTCATCAAATATGAGGCAATTACCGACAGAATCGAATATGAAATTGCGGATTATCTCAATGAAGTGTCCAAAGGTGAGATTTCCTCTTCTTCAGCAGTCCGCATAAACGGAATGTACAAGATTATCGGGGAACTGGAGAGCATAGGTGACTCGGGAGACGCTATCGGCCGCATATTGGCCAGGAGAAATGAGCACGGACTGTCTTTCGATGAGCAGCAGCTCAAGAGGCTCGGCAGAATGTGCGACTTGCTCGATGACGCATTCAAGGCGATGACGAACAACCTAAAGGTCCCATATACAAGCCTCAAGGACATAACCAATGCTCAGGATGCGGAGTACAATATCAATGAATGCCGCAACACATTGAGAGAAGAGCACATCATCAATATCGAGGAGAATTCATCCTACAATTATCAGGTGGGCGTGTTCTATATGGACATTGTTGCAGAACTCGAGAAGATGGGTGACTTCATGATCAATGTCTCTGAGGCAAAAATAGCGGAAAATGGTTAGAATGAGATACATAGCTGCCGTGGTGACGGTCTTGTGCGCATTGTCCTGCGGTAACGGGAACAATGCCAAGAAGGCTCCGCAGCAGCCCTCTTCCGTACCGTTTCCGGAACTCAAGGTGCCGGGGATGATAACCGAGCCTGAAGAGAGGATGTCCTACATAATGAGCCATTTCTGGGACGGACTTTTCTCTAAATCATTGACCGGTCTATGCGATTCTTCGCATGTGCAGGGAATAAGCGTGGATGACGTGGAGAAGCAGTTCGGAATCTATGCGGCACTTCTGTGGAACGCTCCGACGGATGAGGCGCTCAAGTCTGTTTCCTCGCTGTTCAATGCTGCAGAGGCTTGTGAAAGACGTGACACTTCGTCAAATGTGTTCGAAGTCATCACCAAGTTCGTGAACAAGTATCTCTATGATCCTAATTCACCGCTGAGGAATGAGGAATTCTATCTTCCTTATGTACAGGGACTTGCGAAATCAGATATGGTGGACGAGAACATGCGTCCGGCCTACGGCTATGATGCGTCCATGTGCGCCCTGAACCGTATAGGTACCAATGCTGCGGATTTCTCGTTCAAGAGCCTCAATGGAAAAGTAAGGACGCTTTACAGCGTCAATGCGGACTACACCCTGCTTTTCTTCTCCAACCCGGGATGCCCGAACTGCAAGGAAATCACTCAGATGATAGAGCAGAATCCTGAGATAGCAGAATTGGAGAAGACAGGCAGACTGAAAGTCGTGAACATCTACATTGACCAGGAACTCGACAAATGGCGGGCGTTCGCAGCGGAATATCCCGAGGAGTGGATAAGCGGCTATGACCATAATTACATCATCCGCATGGACCAGATCTACAATGTCCGCGCTATCCCGTCCCTCTACCTTCTCGACCGCGAGAAACGCGTCATCCTTAAAGATGCTCCGCAGGACAAGGTCTTCGAGAAGCTCGCCGCCCTCGCCGTGGCACAATAATCAGCAATAAATGATTTCTGAATATGAAGATTGAAAGCAGAATTTGGGGAAAGACTCCTGACGGAAAGGAGATTGTCCTTTACACAATTACCAATGAATCAGGCGCATCCGTTTCACTGTCGAGTGTCGGTGCCGGAATAGTTTCTGTCAATGTTCCTGACAAGGACGGAAAACTTGCTGATGTCGTGATCGGATATGATGATCCGATGTCGTATTTCGGTGACGGACCATGTGCCGGAAAATGCCCGGGAAGGTACGCCAACAGAATTGCGAAAGGACATTTCACACTGGACGGAAAAGAATACACATTGCCGATAAACAATGCCTGCAATCATCTTCACGGAGGCCCTGACGGTTTCCAGAACCAGGTATGGGAGAGCCGGACAGAGGGCGATGCTGTCGAATTCATGTACTTCTCAGAGGACGGAGAGGCCGGCTATCCGGGAAATCTCAAGGTCGTGGCACGATACACGTGGTCAGAAGAAAATGAACTTACATTGACCTTTACTGCCGAGACGGATGCTCCTACTGTGCTCAATCTTACGAACCATTCATATTTCAATCTCAACGGGGAAGGCTCAGGTACTGTGCTGAATCACATTCTGAAACTCAATGCGTCAGAGTTCCTTCCGACTGACGAGACGCTGATACCACTCGGTGAGCCGGCTGATGTTGCGGGGACGCCTATGGATTTCGTGACGGCAAAGCCTATCGGACAGGACATACGTGCGGATTTCCCGGCATTGAAATATGGCAAGGGTTATGACAACTGCTTCGTGATTGACGGAGCCGAGCCTGACCAGATTCAGGCAGCTGCAGAGCTGTATTCTCCGGAAAGCGGAAGAGTGCTCGAGGTGCTGACCACCCAGCCGGGCGTGCAGGTTTACACAGGAAACTGGCTTGAAGGATGTCCTGCGGGCAAGAATGGTCATATCTATCACGATTATGATGCAGTCGCTATCGAATGTCAGCATTATCCAGATTCTCCTAATGAAAGTGATTATCCTTCTACGGTTCTCAGACCGGGCGAGGTATATGGCCAGGCGATTGTCTTTGCTTTTTCCGTAAGAAAGTAACTGCTTATGAGACAGTATCTTGACCTGTTGCGCCATATCAGAAAGGATGGCGTGGTAAAGCACGACCGCACGGGTGTCGGCACACAGAGCGTGTTCGGATACCAGATGCGTTTCGACCTATCGGAAGGGTTTCCGCTGCTGACCACCAAGAAGGTTCACCTCAAGTCCATAATATATGAGCTGTTGTGGTTCATTGCCGGTGATACGAATATCAAGTATCTGAAGGACCACGGCGTGTCCATCTGGGACGAGTGGGCTGACGAAAACGGCGATTTGGGACCTGTCTATGGGCATCAGTGGAGAAGTTGGCCGGCTCCTGACGGACGGAGCATTGACCAGCTGTCACAAGTCATTGACCAGATCCGGAACAATCCTGATTCCCGCAGGATGATCGTCTCAGCGTGGAATCCGGGTGAGGTGGACAAGATGGCGCTTCCGCCGTGTCATTGCCTTTTCCAGTTTTACGTTGCGGAAGGCAAACTGTCCTGCCAGTTGTATCAGCGCAGTGCCGACACCTTCCTCGGCGTGCCGTTCAATATCGCATCCTACGCGCTTCTGACAATGATGATTGCACAGGTTTGTGGACTCCAGCCGGGTGAGTTCATCCATACTACGGGCGATACGCATATCTACCTGAATCACTTCGAGCAGGTGGATTTGCAACTGTCCAGGGAACCTCGTCCGTTGCCAGTTATGAAACTGAATCCGGATGTGAAGAGCATTTTCGATTTCAAGTACGAGGACTTTACGCTTGAGGGTTACGACCCGTGGCCTGCGATCAAGGCCCCTGTGGCGGTGTAAGATCGGCCATAATTCGCAAGTTGTCAAACTTGCTGAACGTTAGTGCGAATTTGAGGGTTGTCAATAGTTGGAAGGCTGTAAGCCCAACGCGCTTTTTGTACGTTATCCTCACCCTAAATCCCTCCCCTCGGGGAAGGGACTTACCATCGCCCTCGCGGGCTCTATAAGCGGTGTTTCGCCCTTGCGAAACTTGAGTTATTTTATTTGTTTTCAGGACAATGCAGAAGAATATCATAGCGGCGGTTGCCGACAATATGGCGATAGGCCGTGACAATGAACTGTTATGGCACATCCCAGCGGACATGAAGTATTTCCGCAGAGTAACCATGGGCTGTCCCATCATAATGGGCTATAAGACATGGCTTTCCATCGGCCGCCCCCTTCCCGGCCGCCGGAACATTGTCATAACCAAAAGCGCTTTTGATACTCCTGATGGCGTGGTGCAGGTGCCTGACGTCGCCTCCGCTTTCGCTGCCGCGCAAGAAGTTCAGGTCAATGCCGCTGCCGCGCAAGAGATTCAGGCTACTGCTGCGCAATGTTCTGCAGGTCAATGCTTTATTATCGGCGGTGCGAAGACCTACGAGCGCACGTTGGCCCAGGCGGACAAGCTCTACATCACCCATGTCCATACCTCTGTCCCCGATGCCGACGCCTTCTTCCCTGCCATCGACCCTGCCGTCTGGACATTGCAGTCAGAAACCCCTCCTGAAACCGACCCCGAGAACGGCCTTCAATATTCCTTCGCCGTCTATATCAGAAAATAAGCAAAATCATTAAATAACTAAGTTGAACAATATGAAAACACTATTGAAAAGGGCATTGCTCTCAATTGCCGCTTTTGTGGCACTTGCATTCACAATGAATGCTCAGCAGTATCAAGACGTCGTTTATCTGAAGAACGGAAGCGTCATTCATGGCATTATAACTGAGCAGATTCCGAATCAAAGCCTGAAAATTGAGACGAAAGACGGAAGTGTGTTTATCTGCGATATGAATGATGTGGCGAAGATTACGAAGGATTTTCAAGTCAATGAGGAAAAGAATCGAGGGAGAGAATACGGATGGGTGTCAGCTCCACGTTACCGCGGTTTCGTAGGTGAATCTGTAGTAGTAGGTGTTGAAGATACTGAAGATACCAGAAGCCAGATTTTTACATCGCACGGATGCCAAATCAATCCTTATCTTTATGTAGGAGGTGGACTTGCTGTCAATTACTGGATTGAGGACGAGTCCTTTAACATCCCGGTTTTCGCACATATACGCAGCGAAATACATAAGGCCTATAATAAAAGAGTGTCTCCGTACCTTGAAACGAGAATAGGATATAGTGTCGGGGATATAGAGGGCTTCTTCTGTGCGCCGGCAGCTGGATGTCATATATATTTTGGAAAGTCGAAGATGGGACTCAGTTTCGGCATTGGCTATAACTTGCAACTCGCCAAAGTATATTACAGTTATGGTTCAGAATATCCTGTTAACGAAAATTTCGGTGGGGTATCAATCTCTGTAGCATTCGACTTCTAGTTCGGTAATAATCTACTTTCAACTTGTCCGTGAAACCCCGCATTTTCACGGATAAGTTGTTGATTCTGAATAACTTGTCCGTAGAAAGGCTACTTTTTACGGACAAAATTCATTTAAAGGAGCAAAGTTGCTGAACATACGAAGAATAACATTAGACTCTGCGGCATATATCTTCAGCGTGCCCTTCTGAAATGGTGATGCCAGTTTTATTGAATCTGGAGCATATATTTGATACCCAGTCAGCCTCCGGAATTTTTCCGAGGTAAATGGTATCCCCGAACATGTAGAACGGAATCCTTTTGCTATGGAACATTTTCCCCTGAAACCGAAGTTCCATAAACAAAAGGCTTATACGTAACATCCTGATTTGATGGAGGATACAAGCATTTTTCCGCAAAGTTCACAGCATTGTGGACCACAAGTTTGTGCACTTGGTGGATTTTCATTGAAAACGGATAGCCGGACAGAAAAAAGCACTAACTTTGTGGGAGAAAAATATAGGCAAAAATGCAGAAGATTTGGAAAAAGGCCCTGGTTTATGTGGGCATCGTAGCGCTCTTTTTGGCACTGGCGTATGGATTCGTGCCACAAGTGCTTGGCGGAAAGATAGTTAACCAGAGCGATATATCAGGTTATGTGGGCATGGCCCATGAAGCCAATGAGTGGAACGCGGCACATCCGGATGACCGTACCGCCTGGACCAATTCCATGTTCGGCGGAATGCCTACCACGATGATAACCGGCAATCCAGAGGGCGACTGGACCCAGAAAATCTATGACGCATTTCTGCTCGGACGTCGTCCAGCCACATATCTGTTCATCGCATTGCTCGGCGCATTCCTGCTGATGCTGTCGCTTGGCATTGACAAGATACTTGCTGTCGGCGGAGCTGTCGCGGTCGCATTCTGCTCATATAACATGCAGATTATCCAGGTCGGACACAATACCAAGATGATGGCCATCGCGTGGTTCCCGTGGGTGCTTGCAGCCGTCATTTTTACATACAGGGCGGCATTGGGAATGTACCGCAGGGAAGATGACATTGACCCGAAACCTGAAAAGAAGGGCTGGCGGGCGTGGATTCCGCAGGCGGTACTCGGCGCGGCGCTGTTCGGAATGGCATTGAACTTCCAGATCAAGGCAAACCATATCCAGATTTCGTACTATCTCGCGATTGTCATATTCTGCTATGCCATAGGACTTTTCATCTGGCTCGTAGCAGACAAGGAGCGCCGTCACGGACTCGGCAAATTCTTCGCAGCATCGTTCCTCCTGCTGTTTCTCGGACTCGTCGGAATAGGAGCCAATGCCAATAAACTTATCCCGATGTACCGATACTCGCACCAGACAATGCGTGGCGGTTCGGAACTGGCTTCAGAGCAGACGTCGGACAATGACGGGAAGTCCAAAGGCCTTGATATAGAATATGCTACGTCATGGTCTTACGGATGGCAGGAGCTTCCGAATCTTATGATTCCGGACTTCAACGGAGGCTCATCGGCTCAGGAAATGAATCCTTCCAAGTCGGAAACCGTGAAGGTTCTGAAGAAATATGGACAGCCAAATGTAAGGCAGACAGCCAAGTCACTGCCGCTTTACTGGGGACCGCAGCCGTTTACGGCCGGGCCGATGTACATGGGTGCCATCACCATCTTCCTGTTCATATTGGGTCTGCTTCTATGTGAAGGAAAAGATAAATGGTGGATACTCGTAGCCACGATTATAGCCATATTCCTCGGACTCGGCAAGAACTTCATGCCGTTCACCAGGTTCTGGTATGAATATATGCCGTTCTACAGCAAGTTCAGGACTGTGTCAATGGCATTGGTCGCACTTCAGGTGACGCTGCCGATGCTCGGATTCATCGTTCTGGACAAGATCCTCAAGGGCGGCGTGGATTTCGCGCGGTTCAAGAAACAGGGCACCGTCGCACTTGCATTGACAGCAGGAGTCTGCCTCCTGTGCTGGATTTTCCCGGGCATTGCCGGAGATTTCACTGCCGACATGGACAGCCAGTATCCGTCAGAACTTGTGGCAGCATTCCAGCAGGACAGACAGAGTCTTCTGTCCCATGATGCTATGATGTCGTTCTGGCTGATCGTATTTACTTATCTGATAATACTTTGGACCTATTCCAAACCGAAAGAAGGGCAGACCAAATCTGCTAATGGCAGAAGGCTTTCGGCAGGACTTGCCATCTCCGCACTGGTGCTTCTGAACATGTTCGCGGTGGGCAAGAGGTATCTGAATCCCGACCATTTCACGACGCCTAAGAACTTCAACGGCCAGTTCGCCCAGAGGCCTGTGGATGAGGCGATTCTTGCAGACGAGGAACTCGATTATCGCGTCCTGGACCTCTCAGTCAACGTCTTCAATGACTCTCATCCGAGCTATTGGCACAAGAATATCGGCGGATACAGCCCTGTGAAGATGCAGCGTTACCAGGATCTCATCGACCGTCATCTGACCGGCGAAATAAATTCGATAATAAAGGCTGTCAATGCAGCAGGGACGATGGAAGGCCTTATGGCTTCATTCCCGAGAGTGCCGGTATTGTCAATGCTGAATGACAAATACATAATTCTCGACGGCAACAGCGCCCCTGTGGTCAATCCTCGCGCCATGGGCAATGTCTGGTTCGTGGATTCAGCTGCGCGTGCGCTTTCGGCCAATGAGGAAATATCGATGTTGGACGGCATTGACCTTCACACAACAGCCGTTATCGGTCCTGATTTTGCCTGGGCTGCGGATGCCGTGGACGCATGCTCGCTCGCCGGCGCTTCGATAGAGGCGAAACTTGCCTCTGCACGGGATACTGTATATATGACCTCCTATGCGCCTAACGAACTGCGCTACCACTATCGTGCATCTTCTGATAAGGCAGTGGTATTCAGTGAGATATATTATCCTGACGGATGGACATTGACCTTGGCGGACAATCCTTCCGGAGAGTCCCTGAAACTGTTCCGTGCGAACTGGACGTTGCGCGGGGCGATTCTCCCGGCCGGCGAACACGATATCGTCATGCGTTTCGCTCCGGCATCATATCGCATCAGCTCGAGCATATCACGGGCATCATCCATCTTCCTCATCCTCCTCATCCTTCTTTCAGCGGGCGGGATGCTATGCGGAAAGTTTACGGCTCAGAGATAAATTTTCAAACTGGAGGCAAGGTCCTTATTTCGTAAGAGAGTCGAGCAGAGCTGCCATGCGGGCAGTGAGAGCTTTGCGTGAGAACTGGCGTATGGCGTCAGACTGGTCGTCGTCCTTCAGAATTTCGTTCAGTTCGGTTTCCCCGGAATGGGCCACCTGCATATCTTCGGTATCGTCTCCGGCCTTGAACTTGTTCCAGCACAAGTTTATGTAAGAGGCTACGGACTCCTTGTCATCCCAGCCGAAAACCACGCCTGCGCCCGTCTGGTTCACGATTCTCGCCATTGCACCGTCGGTCTGTCCGATGCCGAGGATAGGGTTCATCGATGCCAGATACTCAAACAGCTTGCCCGGCAACGTGGCCTTGTATTCAGGCTCCTTTCTGAGCGGCAGGATAAGCAGTGAAGCGTTTTTCTGCTCACGCACAGCCACATTGTGGTCCTGATAACCGAGATTCACGAGGTGGTCTCCAAGCCCGGCTTCCCTTATGGAAGATATGATTTCGCTGTCTGTCTTTCCAGTAAGCCTGATACGCAGCATCTTGTCGAAATCAGGATCAGACTGGCATTTTTCCGCAAGAGCCTGCCAGACGACTTCAGGGTTTCCGTCAGAGGCGAAAAGCCCGGTATGGGTGATGTTGAAATATCCGTCCGGTTCCACTACCTGATCGAAATCATCCTCGTCGAAACCATTGGTAATCAGTTCGACAGGCGTATCGGTCATGGTCTGGAAATCCTCCTGAACCAGCGGCGAAACCGCAACTACCACAGTGGCGTCGTCCAGCACCTGCTGCTCCAGGCGCTGATGCTTTTTCTTGGCCCAGCCACACAGACACAGATGCTTGAAGTAGAACATCCTGGTCCACGGGTCCCTGAAATCAGCCACCCACGGAAGTCCTGTGGAGGCAGCCAACTTCCTGGCAATCAGGTGCATTGACTGAGGAGGGCCGGTACTTACGATAGCGTCCACCGGATGTTCCTTCAGGTATTTCTTCAGAAATCTTACAGACGGCCTTACCCATGTCACGCGAGGATCCGGGATAAACAGATTGCCCCTCAGAAAAAGCATCAGCTTCTGCTTGAAAGTCTTTTCCTGATGGTTGATCGGGTTCACCTCCTGCTTCGTGGCGTCATTGGCCTTTCCCGTCAGTTTCCGGTACAATGAATAGAATTCCGTGATGTGGCGTCTTATGATGACGGCGTCTTTCGGAACGTCCTCTTCCAAGCTCTTGTCAATGCTTGTCATCTCCGGGTTTTCCGGTGTGTAAATCACAGGCTGCCAGCCAAATTGCGGCAGATACTTGCTGAATTTCACCCACCTCTGGACGCCCGAGCCTCCGGTCGGCGGCCAATAATATGTTATGATAAGTACTTTCTTCATATCGGTATAGTATCGGTGTAAAGTTAGGGATTATTTCGTAAATTTGCCTGATTCAACTAACTCTATTTCCGAGATGGCGAAGAAACAGGCGGAAGATACACCGCTTCTGAAACAATATTTTGCGGTCAAAGCGCAGCACCCTGAAGCGATACTGCTGTACAGGGTAGGAGATTTCTATGAAACATATTCTGATGATGCAGTCCTGGCGAGCAAGGTCCTGGGCCTTGTCCAGACCAGACGCTCCAACGGGGACAAGGGAACCGTGCCTATGGCCGGATTTCCGCATCACGCTATAGAACAATACCTTACGAAACTCATCCGCTCCGGTTACAAGGTGGCGGTCTGCGACCAGCTTGAGGACCCGAAACTCGTAGGCGGCAGGACACTTGTAAAGAGGGGAGTGACGGAGATGGTGACTCCCGGCATTGCCTTCGGCGAGAATATGCTCGACGGGAAAGAGCACAATTACCTCACGGGATTGACCTTTTCCAAAGACCAATGCGGAGCGGCCTTCCTGGACGTGTCCACCGGAACATTCCAGGTGGCTCAGGGCAGTGTGGAGTACATCGGTACTCTGATAGCCTCACTGTCGCCGAAAGAGATCGTGGTGCAGCGGGGCTATGAAAAAAAGGTGAAGGAACTCTACGGAGAGAATCTGTATGTGTCCACGCTGGACGAATGGGCGTTTGTCTATGATTCAGCCGTGGAGAAACTGAAGAGGCAGCTGAAAGTGGAATCCCTGAAGGGATATGCCATTGACACATATCCTCTCGGCATCTGCTCTGCAGGCGCTCTCGTGGTGTATCTGGAGCAGACGCAGCACACCGGATTGGCAAACATCTGCTCGATTTCCAGAATAGACGGCAGCAAGTTCGTCTGGATGGACCGCTTCACTATCAGGAATTTGGAGATATTCGCGGCCTCATCAGGCGGAGAAGGCGTGGCACTTGTGGACGTCATCGACAAATGCTGTTCACCTATGGGCTCACGACTGTTGAGGGGATGGCTGGCAATGCCTTCCGTGGATCTGAATGAACTGAACTCAAGGTATGACATAGTAAGCAGCTTCACCGGCAACAGGGAAAAGCTCACGGCGGTCCAGGAACATATCGGCAACATCGGAGATCTGGACAGGATGATGTCTAGGGCGGCTACAGGCAAGATTATGCCACGGGAAGTGCTCCAGCTTTCGCGCGGCCTGTCACAGCTCGGCCCGATAAAGGAACTGTGCACCGGAGATTGCGCGCCATTGACAGAACTGGTCTCGTCGATAAGCGACTGCAATGCGCTTCACGAAGAAATCTCAAGGACATTGACCCCGGAAGCTGCGGCCGCGATAGGTAAGGGCGATGTGGTGGCCTCCGGAGTGAATGAGGAACTCGACCGGCTGAGGGAGATTTCCCGCGGCGGAAAGCAGTACCTGCTGAACATGCAGCAGAGAGAGACTGAACGCACCGGAATCTCCTCATTGAAAATAGGTTACAACAATGTCTTCGGCTACTATATCGAGGTCCGCAATGCCCACAAGGACAAGGTGCCGGAAGATTGGATCCGCAAGCAGACTCTTGTCAATGCAGAGAGATACATTACTCAGGAACTGAAGGACTACGAGCAGCAGATTCTGTCGGCCGAGGATAAGATATATGCTTTGGAATCAGCCATTTACGGTGCGTTGGTTTCCAAGATCCAGGAATCCATAAGAAGCATTCAGGCCAATTCCGCGATTGTGGCCAAACTCGATGTCCTTGCGGGTTTTGCTGAGCTGGCATTGGAAAACAGATACTGTCGTCCGGAAGTGAGCTCCGGCCTGTCACTCGAAATCAAGGCGGGTCGTCATCCGGTCATCGAGACGCTGATGAGACCTGGCGAGGAATATGTGCCGAATGACATAATGCTGGACAAGAAAAACCAGCAGATCATCATTCTGACCGGTCCGAACATGTCCGGAAAGTCAGCATTGCTGAGGCAGACGGCATTGATCGTGCTCCTGGCGCAGATCGGCTCATTCGTGCCGGCGGATTCCGCGAAATTCGGCTGGTTCGACAAGATTTTCACCCGCGTGGGCGCTTCGGACAATATCTCCAGAGGAGAATCCACGTTCATGGTGGAGATGTTGGAAACGTCAATGATTCTGCACAATCTCTCAGAGCGTTCGCTTGTGCTTCTCGATGAAATCGGCAGGGGCACATCCACGTATGACGGCATGTCCATAGCGAGGGCGATAGTGGAGTATATTCACGAATATGGAAAGGGGGCGAAGACGCTTTTCGCCACACATTATCATGAACTGAATGACCTGGAAAGCCTGTATTCGGGTGTCAAGAATTTCCATGTGGCGGTCAAGGAAATCGGAAAAGAAGTCATATTCCTGCGTAAACTGAAAGAAGGTGGCACTGCCCACAGCTTCGGTATCCACGTGGCGAGAATGGCCGGAATGCCTAAGGAAGTGTTGGAGTCGGCGGAGAAAACATTGGCCGCGCTCGAGGCTTCTGGTGGCAGTGAGATAAGCAAACCTTCCCCAGACCAATGCGGGAAGATAATAAAGCCTTATAATACTAAAGAGGGCAGGGTGGAGAGCGACGGCTCCATCCAGCTGTCTCTGTTCCAACTTGATGATCCTACATTGTCCTCAATCAGAGATACTTTGAAAGATGCGGACCTTAACAATATGACGCCTATGCAGGCTTTCGATATGTTGAGGGACATGAAGAAGGAACTCGGAATTTGATAAGCGATAATTATAACACCATTTAATACTATATTATGACATTGAAAACTTTTTTGGCGGCAGTATCATTGACATTGATCTCCCCTATGCTCGCCTTCAGCAATGACGGCTCTTATCAGGTGACTTCTCCGGACGGGCAACTTCGTGCGACGGTGGTGGTGTCTGACGTGATAACATATACGGTGGCGCGTGATGCCCAGGTGCTCATCGCTCCTTCCGAGATAAACATGACATTGTCCGACGGCATCGTGTTCGGAGTCAATGACAAGGTGAAGAAGGTCAGGAACACCTCTGTGGATCAGGTCCTGCCGACGATTGCCTATAAGAAAGCCGAGGTTGTGGACCGTTACAATGAGATGACGCTCGAGTTCAAGGAGTTCTCTCTGGTTTTCCGTGCGTATGACGAGGGTGTGGCCTACAGGTTCGTGAGCAAACTGAAGTCAGGCAGCGATGTGGTCAGTGAGAAAGCGGAATTTGCGTTTGCGAAAGACTGGACGGCCTATATTCCGTATGTGCGCCAACATGTCCAGGGCCTGGAGTCTCAGTTCTACAATTCGTTTGAGAATACTTATGCTGTTCATCCGCTTTCCGGGTGGAACAAGGAGCGTCTGGCATTTGCGCCTGTTGCGGTAGCTGCTGACGGTGGCGTGAAGGTGCTGATTACTGAGGCGGACCTGATGGACTATCCGGGAATGTTCCTGTACAATGAAGAAGGCGGTTCCGCACTCTCCGGAAGATTTGCGGGCTATCCGAAAGAGGTGAAGCAGGGTGGACACAACAGGCTTCAGATGGAGGTGCAGTCGAGGGAGAACTATATCTCCAAGGCTTCTGCGGCTGAGAAGTTCCCGTGGAGAGTAATCATGGTTACGGTCAATGATGCTGACCTTGCCGTGAATGACATGGTCTGGAAACTGTCCACTCCTCAGGACCCTGAGGTTGATTATTCTTGGGTCCGTCCGGGAAAAGTTGCCTGGGACTGGTGGAATGACTGGAATGTTTATGGTGTGGATTTCCGTGCAGGCATAAACAATGACACATATAAATATTACATTGACTTTGCCGCTGCAAACGGTATCGAGTATGTAATTCTGGATGAAGGTTGGGCAGTGAACCTGCAGGCGGACCTTATGCAGGTGATTCCTGAGATCGACCTTCCGATGCTGACGGAATATGCGAGAGAACGTGGCGTGGGCCTGATTCTGTGGGCAGGATACTGGGCGTTCGACAGAGATATGGAGAATGTATGCAAGCACTATTCCGAGATGGGAATCAAGGGCTTCAAGGTGGACTTTATGGACAGGGATGACCAGGTGATGGTGGATTTCCACAGGCGTGCTGCCGAGACTGCCGCCAAATATCATCTGATGGTGGATTTTCACGGAACATACAAGCCGGCCGGCCTGAGCAGGACTTATCCGAATGTGGTGAATTACGAGGGTGTGCACGGTCTCGAGCAGATGAAATGGAGCGATTCTTCTGTGGATCAGGTGACATATGATGTTACTGTTCCGTTTATCCGTATGGCTGCCGGCCCGATGGACTATACCCAGGGGGCGATGAGAAATGCCACAAAGGGCAATTATCGTCCGGTCAATACAGAGCCTATGAGTCAGGGCACCCGTTGCCGCCAATTGGCTGAGTATGTGGTGTTTGACTCGCCTCTCAATATGCTGTGCGATTCACCTTCAAACTATATGGCCGAGCCTCTGTGCACCAAGTATATTGCAGAATGTCCTACGGTTTGGGACGAGTCGTTGGCTGTAAACGGCAAGATCGGGGAATATATTACATTGGCCCGCCGCAGCGGTGAGACCTGGTATGTCGGTTCATTGACCGGATGGCAGGCCCGCGAGCTGGTTCTGGACTTGAGCTTCCTCGGCGAGGGAGAGTGGACGATGGAGATTTTCCGTGACGGTGTCAATGCTGGCAGGGCCGCTAGGGACTTCAAGCATGAACTGGTACCTGTACCGGCAGACCGTAAGGTGAAGATAAATATGGCTCCGGGCGGTGGCTGGACAGCCAAGATAACAAGATAGAAGCCTTCGGATGAATACTAAGGAGATATTTCACAGAACTGAACTTCTTTTGGGAGAGGATGTCATGGGCGTCCTCTCCTCTGTGAGAGTGATCATATTCGGAGTCGGCGGAGTGGGCAGCTGGTGTGCGGAAGGACTTGTCAGAAGCGGAGTTGCGCATCTGACCATCGTGGATTCTGACAAGGTGAGCGTTACCAATGTGAACAGGCAGCTTATGGCTACGGTCAGGACTGTCGGTCAGGTAAAGGTGGAGGCGCTCAAGGCCCGGCTTCTGGACATCAATCCCGATGCTGAAATTCAGGCGTTGCAGGCTGTGTACAATCAGGAGTCGGCCGATTCTTTCGACCTGGATTCGTTTGATTATGTGATAGATGCGATAGATTCGCTGAAGGACAAGGCATTGCTGATTCTGCGTGCTTCACAGAGCAGGGCCAAGTTCTTCTGTTCGCTTGGGGCAGCATTGAAAACAGACCCCCAGAGGGTGAAGGTGGCGGAATTCTGGCAGGTGAGCGGCTGTCCGTTGGGCGCTGCTCTGCGGAAAAAGCTGAAGCGGGCCGGGACTTTCCCTGCGCACAAGTTCCTGTGTGTCTATGATGACGAGGTGCTGCCGAACAGGGGGCTCAATCATGAATGTGAAGGGGATGACAGCATGTGGAATGCCACCAAAGCCCAGATAAACGGCACCACGGCGCATATTACCGCGATTTTCGGAATGACGCTGTCCGGACTCGTGGTGGATGACATATATAAGAATGTGTTGAAAAATGCCGCTCAGAATAATAACCAAAGCTAATTTGTATTAAATTTGCCAAGATATTGTAATAACTAATTTATATATTATTAATGACACCGGAACAACAGAAAAAATTCCAGTACTGGCAGTGGCGGACCATTATCGGTACAATGATAGGATATTCTATCTTCTATCTCGTAAGGAAAAACTTCTCATTCGCCATTCCGGGACTGACTGTTGAATATGGAATAACCAAAGCGACATTTGGAGCCATATTGGCTATAGCCAGTTTCATCTATGGCGTATCCAAGCTTATCAATGGATTTTTGGCGGACAGACTGAACGGAAGGTGGCATCTGGTCACCGGCTTGTCAGTGAGCGCGTTCGTGAACCTGATATTTGGAGCCGGCGCCATGATCTGCGCTTATCTGACTGGAGTCAGCAACGGGACCGTGTTCGTCAATGCCCTTGTGCTCCTTTTCGCGATTCTGTATGTAATAAACAATGCTTTTCAGGGCTGCGGCTTCCCTCCGTGCAACCGACTCATAACTCACTGGGTTCCACCACAGGAACTCGCGACGAAGATGTCCATCTGGAACACTTCACACTCAGTCGGGGCCTTCATAGCAGCCGTCCTTTGCGGTTACATTATGGGCCACACCGGAACAGACATGAGCGCTGATCCGGAGATGCGTGCGAGAGTGATAGAAAATACCAGGAACATCACTGAAGGAATGGATCCTGCTGCCGCTCAGGCTTATGTGGACAATGCGTTGCTGAATATCGGCGCATGGCATTGGGCCTTCTGGATTCCGGCATTCATCGCCATCCTGGGCGTCATATTCATTATCGTGACATTGAGAGACACGCCTAAGTCCGTAGGTCTTCCTGAACTTGAAGGCACCACGACTGTTGAGGTGAAGAGCGAAGAGGAGAAGAAGGATTTCAGGCAGTTCATCATAAAGAAGGTGATTCTCAATCCTGTAATCTGGATTCTTTCACTGTCCGTGTTCTTCGTCTATGTGGTACGTCTTGCCGTTCTCGACTGGGGACCGTCATTCCTCCAGGAAAGCCGGGGCCTGTCTCCTGCATTGTCAGCGTGGACCGTGGCTATTTTCGAGGCGTTCGGCGTGGTCGGAATGATCGTGGCCGGCGTCGTGTCAGACAAACTGTTCCACGGAAGGGCACAGAGGACCTGCGTGCTGTGTATGGTCGGCGTGATATTGTTCCTGATATTGTTCTGCGTGCTTCCGCAGGATACCAATCCGGTGATATTGATGATGGTATTGGCCTGCATCGGCTTCTTCCTCTATGGTCCGCAGGCGCTTATCGGCGTGATTGCATCCAACCAGGTTACCAGAAGGGGAGCTTCTTCTGCCAATGGCATCATCGGTTTCGTGGCTTACTTGAGCCCTCTCGTCTCCGGTCTTGTTTTCGGCCACATCGCTGATACCAGCGGTTGGGAACTCGTGTTCAAGATAATGATTGTGGTGGCGTTCATCGGATTGCTGACGCTCCTCACTCTCTGGAACAAGAAGACAGACGGCTACAGCACTCCAGAATCAGAAAACTAATACATTAAATTATGGATTATAGAAAACAGCTTGACGAAGCCTTGGCAATGGCTAATGACACCAAGGTGTTTGAGTTCGGAAATGACGTATTGGGGCTTGCTCCGAAGTTGTTCCGCGAGAATTTCGGGGATAAACCGGCGCTTGTGGTTGCTGACAAGAATACCTGGCGTGCAGCCGGAAAGGTAGTGACCGACTTCATCAAGGATGCAGGCATCAAATGCGACACTTATATATTTGAAGAAGATGAATTCCATGCTGAGTTCGAGTTTGTGGACAGGGTGGACAAGATTCTGGATGCTTCAGATGCCATTCCTGTAGCTGTGGGCTCCGGCGTGCTCAATGACTTGTGCAAACTTGCCGCTTTCCATCACGAAAGGCCATATATGGTAGTGGCTACGGCTGCTTCCGTAGATGGGTTCGCTTCTTCAGGTGCGGTGGTGACCAAGGACGGTGCCAAAATCAATATCGAGACACACGCTCCTAAGGTTATCCTTGCGGACAATAAAGTGCTTGCTGCCGCTCCGAAGGAGATGACTGCTGCCGGTTACGGTGACCTTGCGGCGAAAGTGACTTCAGGTGCTGAGTGGATGATTGCCGACATGTTCGGCACAGAGCCTATCATTCCTGTGGCGTGGAATCTGGTCAATGATTCGCTCAACTCTATTCTTGCTGAGAATGAGAGGATTGCGGCCGGTGATCCTGAGGCGGTAGGTGATCTGTTCGTGGGATTGACATTGACAGGATTGGCCATGCAGATAGCGCATACAAGCCGTCCTGCTTCCTGCTCGGAACACCTTTACAGCCACTACCTGGATATGACTGAGTATCGCTACAAGGGCAAATTCCAGTCACATGGATTCCAGTGCGCGATGGGTACCGTCATCATGAGCGCCTGCTTCGACGAGTTCCTCAAGATGGATCTTTCCAAACTCGATGTTGATGCCTGCGTGGCGGCTTGGCCTACACTTGAGCAGGAGCAGAAGAGGGCATTGGACATCTTCAAGGACTTCCCTGTTCCGCAGTTGGGATATACTGAAATCACCAAGAAGTACAATGATGTCGAGACCGTAAGGAAGCAGCTCCAGACAGTCAAGGATAACTGGTTTGACCTTAAGGAACGTATTCAGAATCAGGTATATACCTATGACAAGATGGTAGCTCTCATGAAGAGCGTAGGTGCTCCGGTCGGACCGGAAAGCATCGGCCTGACTCGTGCGCAGGTAAGAAAGATGACTGATTTTGTCCAGCTTATGCGCTGGAGAATAAATCTCTTCGATTTGTGCAAACGTGCCCGTCTGTATGACGAGCTTATGGACAGAGTGTTCGTGAAAGGTGTCCTGAAGATGGACTAATTCCTCCTCTCACGATATACTCCTATTTCTGATATGCCCACAGTGCTTCCGGATTTGTAGATTCCGTCAGGCGCTGTGGTTTTTCTATGCTCGAGCACATCTATCCTGATAGCGTCGGCATAGCTTTCAGCGAACCTGATGATGCTCACTCTTCCGCTCTTGCTGATGCGGACGTCTTTGCGGGCCGGTGATGCTTCAGCTCCTGAGGCATCTGCATTGACAGTGACAAACTCTTTCCACTGCCCGTCTTTGCGGAAGCTGATGCTGTACTTGCGGATTTCAGAACCCTTTTCTTCGGTGATTACCAGCATGTTGAGAGGGACCTCCTTGTCCAGGTAAGTCTCGAGCCACGGCTGGTCCGGTCCGAGAGCATTGGCCACCCACGCGCTGCGGAAGTCGTCGTCATTCGCGAATTCGGAAATCTCCATATCGTAGCTCCAGCTGCTGTCGGATCTGCGGTGCTTGGCAATGTTGGAGGATATTATCGGGGCTGCGCATTCCGAGAATCTCTCGTCACCTCCGGTATAGTCCGCACTAATGGCCTTCGCCGCCTTCTTCGCCGCTCCAGGTTCCGCCTCGTTCCACGCTTTTCCTATCTGTTTCAATGCGTTAAGGGCATTGTCGTCTATCTGTCCGTCTCTGTTCGGAGCCACATTCAGGATGAAATTGCAATGTGCTTTTCCCATCGGGACAATGTTTCCGTTTACCAGGAAATCCGTGCTCTTGAGAGGGGCGGTCGGGAAAGACGTTTTCCAGAACCAGTTCTTCTGGAGAGGGTAGCAGGAAAGTGCAGGGAGCGCGTTGCTGGCCTTGTCGATTTTCTGTCCGGCGCCCTGCTCGTATGACTTAATGTCTGTGTAGAAGAGAGCGTCTGACGGATATTTAGCCGCGTTCAGATCCATTACCAGGCAGTTCGGCTGAAGGGATTTGATCAATGTATAGATTTCCTCAAAAGGTATCTCGTCATAAGATATTCTGCTCCACGGGGCGTCCCATCCGTCTATAATCAGCGCCGTAATCGGGCCGTAGCCTGTGAGAAGTTCGCGCAACTGGCTCTTCACCAGTTCTTTGTGCTCAGGTGTTATCCAGCCGGGACGAAGATGGGCGTGCGTGTCGAGGATGGAGTAGTAAAGCATCACGTCCAGTCCTTCAGCCCTGAAGGCGTCCACGTATTCCTTCACGACATCTCTTTTCAGAGGGCTGCTCATGACTGAATAATCAGTCGTCTCGGTATTCCATATGCAGAAGCCGCTGTGGTGCTTGGTGGTAAGACATCCGTATGTCATCCCTGCTGACTTCGCGGCTTTGGCCCAGCTGCGGCAGTCGAGTTTGCCCGGATTGAACAGTTCCGGAGAAGCGTCCGGATCCGGCCAGTCTTCATTTACGAAAGTAGGCATGTTGAAATGGATGAACATACCGAAACGCAAATCCACGAATCTGCGCTGGAGTTCGTCTAAAGATTTGCCTGAAACCGGTGCGGAAACCGAAATAAATACACAGGTAAACAAGAAGATTGACGACAACAGGAATTTTTTCATTTGGCCCGAATTTTTTGAATATTTTCATAAATATATGCAATTTATTTACAAGTTGTATTATATTTGGATAATTACATTATGAAAAGTAACTGATTGGGGGATGTGAGCGCCTGAAACTGAAAGTCGATTTATGACTGAAGTGTTTGGAAATAGCATATTTATACTTAAATTCGCGGGATTGCTTGATGGTAAATGCAATGGAGTTGCCCACCTCGGACAGCTCCAATCTTGCAGCGGATGCAAGCGGACAATTAACGAATTATCCGAAAACAATAATATGATACGAAACCTTGTTGCAACACTATTTGTTGCTGTCGGATTCGCAGTAGCGGTCCAGGCTCAGAACATCAAGGTATCCGGTACGATCACAGATTCAGCCGGTGAACCTATTGTCGGAGCGTCAATTATGATCGAAGGTACGAAGGATGGTACATTCTCAGATGTAGATGGAAACTACACGATGTCAGCCCCTTCCAATGCCGTTCTTCAAATTTCATCTATCGGTTTTCAGACGGCTGTTGTTCCGGTAGGCGGAAAAACAACAATCAATGTCACTCTTAAGGAAGACTCCGAAGTTATCGACGGAACTATCGTCGTGGCTTTCGGTACCGCGAAGAAAGATGCCTATACGGGATCTGCCACGGTAGTCAAGTCAGAGGACATCGCCAAATCACAGCAGTCCAACGTGGCTCAGTCATTGGCTGGTAAGGTTGCAGGTGTGCAGCTGACCAACACTTCAGGTCAGCCGGGCTCCAGCCCTTCTATCCGTATCCGCGGATTCAGCTCACTCAATGCAGGAAACGATCCTCTCTGGATTGTGGACGGTATGCCTTATTCTGGCGACTTGAGCAACCTGAACCCGAGCGATATCGAGTCAATGACGGTCTTGAAGGATGCCGCTTCCAATGCGCTGTACGGTGCACGAGGAGCGAACGGAGTCGTCATGATCACCACCAAGAAGGCGAAGTCTCAGGACGCGGTCGTCAATGTCGATGCCAAATGGGGTGTAAACTCCCGTGCGGTAAGAGATTACGAGTACATTACCGATCCTGCACAGTTCTATGAGACCCACTATAGAGCACTTTACAACTACTATGTGTCTGACGGCAACATGAGCGCGTTCGCCGCACATGCCAAGGCTAACCAGATTGTAGCTGGCTCATCAAATGACGGCGGTCTCGGTTACCAGATATTCAATGTCCCTAAGGGACAGGAGTTCATCGGTATCAATGGAAAGGTAAACCCGAATGCGACCATCGGACGTCGTCTGGTCTATATGGGTGAGGAATACTACATTACTCCGGACAACTGGACTGACGCTGCTTACCGTCATTCTCTCCGTCAGGAGTACAATGCGAGCATCTCCGGCTCCAATGACAAGATATCCGCTTATGCATCATTCGGTTATCTGAACAATCAGGGTATTGTCTATAACTCTGACATGGAGCGTTATACCGCCCGTCTGAAGATGGACTATCAGGCCAAGTCATGGCTCCGTTTCGGCGCCAACGCCACATATTCGAACTTCAAGTACAACAGTATCAACGACAATGGAGAGAGCAACTCTTCAGGTAACGTCTTCGCATATACGACAACTGTAGGTCCTATCTATCCTCTTTATATCCGCGACGGGGAGGGCAACATCCTCTATGACCAGAACGGAAATGTGAGATATGACTTCGGTGAAGGCTCAAATGCCGGAATGGAGCGTTCATTGTTCCCTAACAGTAATGCGCTTGCAGAGTCCAAACTGAACAAGAGCTATGTCGAGGGCAATGCCTTCAACGGTACAAGTTACGCTGAGGTGACTTTCCTGAAAGACTTCAAGTTCACTTTCAATGCCGGTGTCTCTTTGGACGAATCCCGTACTACAGCTACCAAGAACCCTTGGTACGGACAGTTCGCCAGCCAGAAGGGTATCGTTTCCAAAGGCCACGTAAGGACATTCGACGTGAACCTCCAGCAGATTCTCAACTACACCAAGCAGCTCGACCGTCACAATATCAATGTCATGATCGGTCACGAGTCATACCAGTCCAAGTACTATGCTCTTTCTGCAACGAAGAGCAACATGCTGACTCAGGACAATGACGAGCTTGCAGGAGCCATCATTTACTCTCAGGGTGCAAACTCATCCAGAACCGAGTATTTCAATGAGGGATATTTCGCCCGTGCGATGTATGACCTTGACAACAAATACTTTGCATCTGCATCCTTCCGTCGTGATGCATCATCACGCTTCCATCCTAAACACCGTTGGGGCAACTTCTGGTCAGTCGGCGGAGCTTGGGTGATGAACAGGGAGAACTTCATGAGCAATACTTACAACTGGGTGGACATCCTGAAAGTAAAGGCTTCCATCGGTTCACAGGGTAACGACAATATCGGAAACTTCCGTTACGTGGACACTTACTCCATCGAGAACTCAAACGGCAATGTGTCAACAGTGTTCAACTCCAAAGGTTCTGACAAGATTACCTGGGAGACCAACACCAACTTCAATGCCGGTGTGGAATTCGGTTTCTGGCAGGGCAAACTCTCAGGAGGCGCCGAATACTTCTACAGAAAGACTACTGACATGCTTCTCGCATTCCCGGTTGCTCCTTCAATGGGTTACTCTTCATACTATGCCAATGTCGGAGACATGAGAAACAGCGGTGTGGAACTCGAATTGAACTACACTCCTATTATGAACGACAACGTCCAGTGGAGCATCAACTTGAACCTCACTCATCTGAGGAACAAGATCACAATGCTTCCTGAGGAAAGAAAGAACAAGGAAGTCGAGGGTTATTCAGGATTCGTAAGCGGAAGCACATTCTTCGCCGAGGGCCTTCCGATGTACACCTTCTATATGAAGAAGTACGCAGGCGTGTCCGAGACAGGAAAATCCACCTGGTATATGGATGAGACTCAGGCAGACGGCTCAGTAAAGCGCGTTCCTACAGAGGATTACACCAAGGCATCTGACTATATCTGCGGAAATCCTATTCCTGACCTTTATGGCGGTTTCGGAACTGACATCAGTTTCTACGGATTTGATTTCAGCGTGGCATTCAACTACCAGATAGGCGGTAAGGCTATGGATTCAGGATATGCTTCGGCAATGTATTCTCCGGCCAACAAATCTACGGGTATGAACTGGCACAAGGATATTCTGAAAGCATGGAGCAAGGACAATACCTCATCCAACATCCCTCGTCTCCAGTACGAAGACCAGAACCAGAACGCTTCATCAGACAGATTCTTGACGAACTCAAGTTATCTCAATCTCCAGACAGTCAATTTCGGATACACCCTTCCTGCAAGGATTACAAGGAAGGCTTACATTGAGAAGCTCCGTTTCTATGTGTCATGCGAGAACCTGTGGTATTGGTCTGCAAGACGCGGATTCGATCCGAGATATTCTTATTCAGGAGCCACCACACAGGCCGGCTATTCTCCGGCAAGAACGATTTCCGGTGGCGTAAGTATTCAGTTCTAAAAGCTATTGTGGTATGAAAAACATATTTAAAATATCGACTCTTTCAGTCATTGCTGCAGTCGCTTTCAGCAGTTGTATCAAGGAGGCTCAGCTGACAGGCGGTGCAACAGAAGAACAGGTTACACTTGAGACATTGATTCAGGGTATTCCGGCAGCGCTTGTACAGGCAGGATCTACAGGATACGGTCTGGCTTGGGATTTCGCTTATCCTGCAATCCATCTCGCTACCGAGTCAATGACCGGTGACCTTGTCGTTCCGGGAAATACCGGTTATGACTGGTTCTCACAGTGGGGAAGCAGTATTGCTCTCGGCTCCGAGTATGCGGTAGGCGCTCTTCCATGGAACAACTTCTACAGTTGGATCATGAGTGCCAACAGCGTCATCAGACGTATCGGAAACGCTGATTTCTCCGCTCTGGATTCATCAGAAAAACAGTATCTCGGTTATGCTTATGCTTACAGGGCATTGTTCTATTTCGACCTTGTCCGTATGTATGAGTTCAAGAGAAACAAATATACCGAAGGTGAAGATGTCATCGGACTCGGTGTTCCTATCGTTCTTCCTGAAACCACTGAGGCGCAGGCCAAGAACAACCCGAGAGCCAAGGTTTCAGACATCTACGACACATTGATCTTCCCTGACCTCGAGAAAGCTGAAGAATTGCTTTCATCATTCAAGGCAGCTGACAAATATACCATCAGCATCGCATTGGTTTATGGTATGAAAGCGAGAGCTTACCTTGAGCGTGCCACTTCTCTCGAAGAGGACGGCGACAAAGTCAAGTCAGCCGAGTACTATGCTTCTGCAGCAACCTATGCCCGCAAGGCCATCGAGACAAGCGGTTGCACGCCTCTTACTCAGGACCAGTGGGAAGATCCTTCAAACGGATTCAACAACGCAAACTCCAACAATGCGTGGATCTGGGGACTTGCAATTCCAAGCGAGAGCGTTTCCAACCTCCTCTGCTTCACAGCTCACATGAGCACTGAGAATGCATGGAGCGCCTATGGTCACGATACTTGCCGTGCCATCAACAAGAACCTTTACAACAGTATCAGCGGTTCTGACTTCCGCAAGCACTCATGGCTTGATCCTGACAGGAACTACTACAACTACAAGAGTTGCAGAAAGGACGCCAAGGAGTACTTCGCGAAGCTCAAGGACTACAGCAACATCAAGTTCCGTCCTGCTCAGGGCGCTTACGAAGATTATATCACAGGTGGTGCCGCTGACCATTGTATGATGCGTGTTGAGGAGATGTACTTCATTGAGGCTGAGGCTAAAGCGCACGAGAAACTCTCTGAGGGCATCAGACTGCTCAACGATTTCATGAACAACTACCGTTTTGTAGGTGACAGAAAATATGACTGTTCTGCCAAAGCTTCTACTATGACAGGCTTCATCAATGAGCTTATTCTTCAGAAGAGAGTCGAGTTCTGGGGTGAGGGTATCATAATGTTCGACATGAAGCGTCTCAACATTTCTTCCAAGAGAGGATATACCGGAACAAATGCTCCGGCTTCATATAGAATCAACTGCGAAGGCAGGGCTCCATATTGGAACTTCGTGATTGGACGTAACGAGATGCAGAACAACCCTGCGGTAGCCAATCAGAACAATCCGGATCCGTCACAGGTTGTGCCACTTTGGAAATAGAACCGGGTAATTAACTCATAATCAATGAATGATATGAAAACAATCAAACATATACTGCTTCTGACATTTGCTGCGTTTGCATTGACAAACTGCGCAGACGAGGCTTCGTATGTTCCTGGCGAAAAAGAGAATCCGGACAATTTCGGAGTATATTTCCCGGAGCAGACCATTTCCACAACTGTGGAAGTGGATCCGAAGGCTGAAACTAAAGTTACATTCAAGGTTGCCAGAAAGAGAACAGATGAGGCCATCATCGTTCCGTTCAATGTGGATTCCGAGACCAAGGATATCTTCACGATATCTCCGATTGCCTTCAAGCAGGGCGCAGCCGAAACAAATGTGACAGTGAAATTCGACAAGGCTGAAGTCGGAACTACATACAAATGTACCATCAGCATTGATGATCCTGAATATGTTTCTCTCTATGGAACGAGCGCTACGAGTCTTTCATTCTCGGTGGTACGCGCCGGTTGGGAACTTGTAAAAGGCCCTAATGGTGAGACAAAAGGAAAATGGAGAGATGACATCATCGTAGGTCTCTACAGCATCCAGTCAGCCACATTCAATCCTAATCCGGAACTGGATGTGGAGATTTACGAGCGCTCTGACGTCAAAGGTCTGTACAGGATGAAGGTTTACGGCGGCACCAATTTCATCAGGAGTTTTACCGGCGGAAACTACTCTTATGCTGAGGACAAGGACGTCTGGACTACTGTCAATGCGAGCGATCCTGACAAGGTATATCTTCCTCTTCAGACTGCCGGTGTGACATTCAACTCAGGCGACGGCGAGGTTTCATTCGGTTCTTACGTTCCGGAAAACTTCTCTCTGGACGAGAGTGCTGCACAGTATGGTACAATGAAGGATGGCGTCATCGAGTTCCCTGTACAGGGCATCATGATCACCATCGCTACACTTGACGGTTATGCTTACGCAAACATGAACGGTCTTACACGTATTCTTATGCCGGGCGTCACTGTTCCTGACTATACGGTATCGCTTTCCAAGGAAGAGTGCAAGGACGGTGTAGTGGATGTTACCGCAACTCTTTCTTCTGATGTGAAGAAATTCAAATATTCAGTACGCGAAGGTGCCATCGACGAGGGAGCAGCCAGCCTCCTCGCTCAGGAACTGGATCAGGCCGGCAAATTCGACGGAGAGATTACTGAGACCTCCACATTGCACCTGAGCTGCAAGGAGACAGGCAAATACACTCTTGTAGGCTGTCTTTATGATGCGGCCGGCACAATGCAGGGTTATGCTTCCGTTTCATTCGGTTATGTTGCCAAAGGTGAAGAGAAGCCGGTTATCCTGACTTATGGTCTCGAGGCTACAAACGAGTTCGCCGGAGAAGGAATCAATCCTGACAACTCTGCCAAGTTCTATGCTTATGGCCAGGATATCGAATCCCTCACTTACGGATTCTACAAGTCAAAATATCTCGTTGGCAAGAAACTCGAAGACGTCCTCAAGGATTCAGGCAAGGCATTCACTTCAGAGGAACTTGAAAAAGTGAACGGCAAGGGCTTCAGCTCGATGATCAAGGGCCTGAACGGTGATTGCCAGTACACTATGGTCATCATGGCCAACAACGGCTATGTCACATCGATTACCACCAAGGATTATCACACCACAGGTGTTTACAATCCGGGTATGGACAACTATGACTATGAGGACTTCCTTGAGCAGCAGCCTTCAAAAGAGGAACTTATCAAGGATTGGAATTACTACGCTATGGACTTGACCGTAGAGGATGAGACTCTTACCAGATATGCACGTGGTACCGTTTCCATCAAACAGGGCACTGCAGAAGGTTTCGATTTCGATATCGAAGGCCTTGCCGGTGTCAAGTTCGACAAGGGCGGTGTGTGGTACGGTGCTTACATTCCGGGAGTCGAGTCGTTGTCCAAATATAAGGGTGCGTTCGTGCTGGTTGCTCCTCAGGGTGATGATTTCGCATCTTATGAAGGCACAGACGTGTTCACCGGTTTCATTCCTGTAGAGAGCACAAGTGCAGTTTATTACGGTGGCGGAATGTACTTCGGTGAAGTAGCTGACGGATATCTCTACGGAGTTCCTTCAAGAGACGGAATAGAGAACAAGACCACATTCAGATATCTCTACACAGGTACGCCTAATACAGTCGTAAGTATTATGACAGAGATGATGCTTGTGGATCCTGCCAAGGACAAGGGCGGTATCCCTGAGCTTCCTAAGAGCAAGATTGCTGAGATCAGAAAGCAGGCAAAAGAAGCATTCGCCCGTCGTAATTACGTGGAAATTTCTGAATATGAGGCATTTGCACAGCAGAAGACCAAATATGTCAGAAACCTTGCTGCGGATATGACTCCGGTAGCCGTTCCTGTCGCAAAGCACGCTGAAGCGAATATTAAAGTGGAAAGCGGCATTGCTTCGAAGGCTCCTTCCCGTGGCGGCTTTATATTGAACGGACTTTATAGATAATGAATAACAAGTTTAGAATATGAACATCAACAAGATATTTTCCATCGGTTTGGCTGCCATCGCATTGGCAGCCTGTACCGCGGAGCCGCTGAGAAATCCTGATATGGACAAGCAGGCAAATCTTCCCGGTGCTCCAAAAGACGTGGAGGATGGCGTGGTCATCGTCAAGTTCTCCGCTGCCGCCCTCCCTTCCGTAGAGGCTGCCGCTGAAAAATTCATGGCGACCAAGTCTTCTGAAATGCCAACTTCCGGTATTCCTTCAGTAGATGAAATCTTCGAGAGGATCAATGTTACCGGTCTTGTGCGAGTATTCCCTTCCGACAAGGCTCACGAGGCAGCTACCAAGGCTGCCGGACTGGACAGATGGTATGAGGTGCACTTCGACAAGTCACAGGACCTCGCCGAGGCATCACGTCTTCTTTCATCTGTTTCTGAGATTTCCAAGACTCAGTACTCCAACAAGATGTACAAGGCTGACGCCACCAACAAGATCGTGCCTTTCACGGCTCAGGCTGCAAGACCGTTCGTGAAGTCAGAGTTCAATGACCCTGACCTCTTCTGGCAGTGGGGCCTCATCAACAACGCTGACCAGGCTATCGCCACCAAGGCTGTCGCAGGAATGGATATCAATGTCGCTGATGCATGGAAACTTACAGCCGGCGACCCGAGAGTCGTGGTAGCAGTGCTTGACGAAGGTGTGAAGTACACCCATCCTGACCTTGCCGCAAACATGTGGACCAACCCTAAGGAGTCCGAGAACGGCAATGACGATGACGGGAACGGCTATGTAGATGACATTCACGGATATAACTTCGTAGATAACGGTCCTATCACCTGGGACAAGGCAGTTATCGGTATTGACGGCAGCAACAATGGCGACAGCGGTCACGGAACACACGTTGCCGGTACGATTGCAGCCGTGAACAACAACGGTATCGGTGTAGCCGGTGTAGCCGGCGGTTCAGGCAAGAATGACGGCGTGAGACTTATGTCCTGCCAGATATTCTCAGGCGGAAAATCCGCTGCTGACGCTGCTACGGCACGTGCAGTGAAATATGCAGCCGACAACGGAGCCTGCATCATCCAGTGCTCTTATGGTTACTCTAATGCCAGCGGCGGATCCAATATGACCACTGACAAGAGATTCAAGGAGTTCTCTCCGCTTCTTGTCGAGGCATTGGAGTACTTCTACAAATCCAAGAACTGCGAAGCCCTTGACGGCGGTATCGCAATTTATGCAGCAGGAAACGACGGCAAACTTGTTTCTTCATATCCTGGCGCATACAGCAAGAATATCTCAGTTACCGCTATCGGTCCTGACGGTCTTCCTGCAGCATACACCAACTATGGTCCTGGATGCAACATCGCCGCTCCTGGTGGAGAGGTGAGCGGATTCTCCGGTGGCGCCAAGGCCGGCATCCTCTCTACAGTATGCTCTGAGCTTCCTGACACACAGGATACTGACTACGCATTCCTTCAGGGAACTTCAATGGCTTGCCCTCATGTTTCAGGTGTGGCTGCACTCGGTCTTTCTTACGCATTGAAAATCGGCAAGAAGTTCACCCGCGACGAATACATCGCCATGATGCTTACTTCTGTCAATGATATCGAGTCTGCATTCGAGGGAACGAAGCAGACCCAGGGCAAGATCAATCTTGAGAACTACAAGTATGGCAAGATGGGCACAGGTCTCATTGACACCTACCAGCTCTTCATGCAGATTGAAGGTACACCTTGCCTGGTGATTCCTGTAGGCACATTGGAAACCATCACTCTCGACAAGCATTTCGGCGGCTCAGCCAAGACTCTGACTTATGACAAGGATGTTGTCATTTCATCTGAAGACAAGGCCAAACTCGGTGTAGAGATGCTGAGAATGTACAACGGCCAGCTTATGATCAAGTGTGCCAAGACAGGTACCTGCAATGTTACCGTTTCTGCTATCGCAGGCGGAAGCACAGTAGGTTCTGATACAGGCGCAGGCGGAATGAGGATTTCCAAGAAATTTGCGATTGTCGTTCGTGACCACTGCGCATCAAACGGCGGATGGCTTTAAAATCCAAGAAGAAGTATGAAAAGATTTTTGACAATGATAATGGCCGTTGCAATGCTTCTTGGCGTTGCAGGCTGCGAGAAAGACAGTCCTGTTGTTAAATCAGGCCTTTCAGGCGAATGGAAACTTGTTTCCTGGAACAACACCACTCCGCAGGCGTTCGATATCTATATGGAGTTTTTCTCTGACGGAAAATTCAACCTGTACCAGAAGCTTGCCACATCTACTTACCGCCACCTCACCGGCACATTCGACAGCAAGGGTGATGTGCTTACCGGCAAATATGATGACGGTGCTGATTTCGCTGACAAATACAGCATTGCTCTGGAAGGTGATGTGCTGACATTGACAAGCACGACAAATCCTGCGTCAGTATCAGTCTATAAGAGGACAACGATTCCTGACGAAGTGAGAAACTCACCTCAGACCAAGGCATCTGCAGAAGAGACAGTCCGCCCGTTGTAATACCCGAGGCTGACACATAATAGAAAAGGAGGATGGTATTTGCCACCCTCCTTTTTTTTGGTTCATTGCGGTTCCGGCGTCGCTTTTATGCCGGACCGGTGCCGTAAGATCTACTGCTTGGAAATGTTCTCACGCATATCGGTATCGGCCTGGATATTCTTCATCTTGTAGTAATCCATTACTCCGAGATTGCCGTTGCGGAATGCCTCAGCCATTGCCAGCGGCACCTGAGCCTCAGCTTCAATCACCTTTGCGCGGGCTTCCTGAGCCTTGGCCTTCATTTCCTGCTCCAGTGCCACAGCCATTGCCCTGCGCTCCTCTGCGCGAGCCTGGGCGATATTCTTGTCAGCGTCGGCCTGGTCCATCTGCAGCACGGCGCCGATGTTCTTTCCGATGTCAATGTCTGCGATGTCGATGGACAGAATCTCGAATGCGGTACCAGCATCCAGACCTTTTGCAAGAACGACCTTGGAGATGGACTCCGGTTTTTCCAATACCTCAGCGTGGCTTTCTGCAGAACCGATGGATGAAACGATGCCTTCACCTACTCTCGCCAACACGGTCTCCTCACCTGCACCGCCCACAAGCTGATTGATATTGGCGCGTACAGTCACTCTTGCCCTGCATATAAGCTGGATACCATTCTTGGCCACAGCTGTAACCGGAGGGGTATTGATGACCTTGGGATTGACGGACATCTGCACGGCCTCGAAAACGTCTCGTCCTGCGAGGTCGATACCGGCAGCGGTCTTGAAGTCGAGCGGAATATTGGCCTTGTCTGCAGAGATAAGGGCATTGACCACCTTCACCACATTTCCTTTGGCGAGGTAATGGGCCTCAAGTTCGTTGGATCTGAGCTTTAGGCCGGCCTTGGTACCGGTAATCATCGCGATTACGATGGTGTTGGGATTTACTCCTCTCCATCTCATGAGAACAAGCTGGATCAGAGGAATATGAACTCCGGACAGGATAGCCTGGAACCACAGTGTTACAGGGAAGAACCAGAGCAGTACAATCAGGGCGACGAATATGATGCCGGCCCAGATAATCAGTGGAATTGCCATAATTCAGGGTTTATTTAGTTTTGTGAATATGCTTCAGTAATTCTTGTTTGCGTTTGCTCAGAACGCCTCGTCGGGCATGATGACTTTCACGTATATCTTGTTGTTCTCGATGTGGACGACCTCCACAGGAGTTCCTGCGTCGATCATTCCCTCGAATGCGGTCACTTCATAATTCTTGTTCCCGATTCTCGCGGTCCCCATCGGACAGAGCCTCGTGACAGTCTTGCCCTTGTCGCCGACGCATGCCTTTTCCTCGCTTTCAGCATTGTCAATGACAGTGCTCAGTTCAAGTTTCTTCCAAGTTTTCGCGCGGAAAGCATAGCACAGCAGCACCGTCAGAAGTACGACATTGACAATGGTGACAACTGCTCCGGTCAGCGGGCTCATATAGGCGAATGCGTACCAGCAGGAGCCGCACAATGACAGCACGCCCAGGAATCCGGCGATTCCGATGCCCGGAATCAGAAAAATCTCGGCCAGAATAAGGATGATCCCTGCTAAAACCAATGTTATTATAAGTCCCATACTCAATGAGTTAGTGTTATGTATCCAAATATATGAATATTATTCGGCTTTGGAAAGGCCTACCGACTCGATTCTCAAGTTGGAAAGACCTGCTTTCTTCAATGTTTCCGTAACGCTGTCCGCTTCCAGCCTGTTGTCGTAAGGGCCGAGAATATAAGAAATCATTCCGCCTTCAGTCGTCTTGGACATGTCCGAGTCGGTAGATGCCTTGATGGTCGCTATCTCGTTTTCGTTCAATGAATTGCCGTCGATAGGGAATACTCTGATTTGGAACAGCTCGTGAATGTTCTTCTCTATGGCCCTGGCCTTCTGGACAGTAATCGGCTTGCCGTCAAGGAATGCCACGATGATAGCGCTGCGGAAGCCTGCACGTTTCACCTTGTTAAGGTTTGCCAATACGTCCTTGTACGTGTGGAACAGTCCTACAGAGTAGATTCTGCGCCCGTTCGAGCCAGGTCTTTCAAATACGGGACTTAGACCTTTTATCTGTTTTACGGTAGCCTTGGACATCATTGAGAAAAGCTGGATCTGGTAGTACAGGCCTTGCGGAATGGTATTGTCCTCTGCAAAGCGTCCTTGCTCGAGTATCTGGAAAGTGTAGTCGAACGAAGGAGCCGGCTTTTCCATGTCCAGCCGGATCCGCGCCCCCGGACTCTTCTTGGAGAAGGTGTAGCCCGCATCGGCTCCGACCAGCTCCCTGTCGGCTTCCCTGTGAATCTTTTCTGGGTCAATGACAATGCCGCTCTGAAGGAACTCCAGTTCTATTTTCTGCAACTCCCGTGATGCTCTTGCCAATGAATCCTGTAATTTTGGAAGCATTGCCTCCTTGCTCAGGATAGACGCGGCAAGCCTGCTCCTTTCCTCACCGGAAGTCTCCGAAAGCCAGCTCCTGTCCCTGTCCAGATCGGTGCTGAACTTGTAGATGGAATCGCGTAACGACCTGACAGTCAGCATCTGCTCGGAATATCTGCTCATATCTGCATTGTTCTGACCGTTCTCGTCGGTGGTGGCAGAGTGGTTGTCTATGCGTGTCGGGTCATTGTCCGGTGCCAGACTGCACAGCTTTTTCAGTTCGTCAGGGTCGTTGATTTCCTTTCTTACCGGCATACTGTCGAATTCCAGGACGTAGATGTCCACGGAATCAGCCGGGCATTCCCTGTTTGAGGCGAACATCGAGTATTTGCCGTCAGCCGTATTTATATAGAGGAAATCATCGTATGGTGAAGAGTAAGGGAACCCCATATTGACGGGTACACCCCAGTCATTCAAGTCTTTATCCCATGTGGACACATAAAGATCGTAACCGCCCATTCCGTACAGGCCCTTGGATGCGAAAAACAACTGCTTTCCGTCAGGCGATATCATCGGATAGATTTCATCGGAAGAGGAGGTCAGTTGTTCATTGACAAGTTCCGGAACAGTCCACAGAGAGTCGCCCAATGCCGTTCTGTAAATGTTTCTGATGCCGTCGGAGTCTTTTCCGGACCAGTAGATCTGCTTCACGTCGTCCGGAATGTAGATGGCCTTCGCAAACGGATCATTGGCAGTGGAATCCAGCTGGTTCGGCGTTATTCTCCAGCTCCTGTCCTGCAGCGGGTAATAAAGGAAGAAATCCTTCAGAGAAAACCGCTCTTTGGCTACGGGAACAGGGTTGCTGCAGAACCCGGTCATGTTGCTTCCGTTCTGGGCGGGAACCATCATCTCGTCCAGCCTGACGGCATCAGCGGAATCTGCCGCCTCTTTTGCATTCTGGAGCAGTTCGACTGCGGCATTGAACTTATAGGCTTTTGCCAATGAATCAGCAGATTCCTTGAGTCTGCTGAAATCGACCTTGCGTGCAGGTACAGTCAATGAATCCGCCATTTCTTTTCCCGTTGCGGGGATGCTGGCGGCCATTGACGACAATATCAAAATACAGTACGTTATCTTTCTCATAATCCGATACTGCAAAAATAAGAAATTACTTGCAGAAAGTTTCTTTCTACGAAAAAATTAGATAAATTTGCACTCTATTGTCTATCGTGACAGATTGGAAACTAATATAATTTAAAAATATCAATCAAATGCAAAGTAAAGGTGCAATCAAATTCGTGGCGGTTCTGCTCGCTATCGCGTGCATCTGGCAGCTGTCATTCTCTCTTGTGACATCTATTCAGGAGGGAAAGGCGGAGGCTTACGCGCAGAAAGCTGTAGAAACTTTCAAGCAGTCATCAGAATACGCCAATGTCCCTGATGTGGACAAGGCCTTTTACCTTGATTCTCTCGCAAAGAATGAGAACCGCAGGTACATTGACTCCATTTCGAGTGAAAAGGTCTATTTCGGATACACTTACAAAGATGTAAAAGCTAAAGAGATCAACCTCGGTCTTGACCTTAAGGGCGGTATGAACGTCATGCTTCAGGTTCAGCTTGAGGACTTGGTAAGTGCACTTGCCGGAGAAAACAAGACTCCTGAGTTTACAAAAGCCATCTCTCTTGCAAGAGAGCGCAGCGTGAACTCACCGGATGATTTCATCACATTGTTCGCTCAGGCTTGGAAAGAGGTTTCTAACGGACAGAGGCTCGCTCAGGTGTTCGGCACCTACGATCTCGCTTCCAGGATCGGCCCTCAGTCTTCTGACGAGGAAGTCCTCAAGGTGATCAGGGAGAATGCAGAGAGTGCAGTAGCGAACTCATACAATGTCCTCCGTAACCGTATCGACCGTTTCGGCGTCACACAGCCTTCCATCCAGCAGCTCGGAAACACAGGACGTATCCTCGTCGAGCTTCCTGGCGTAAAGGAGCCGGAGCGTGTGAGAAAGCTGCTCCAGGGAACTGCTTCCCTCGAGTTCTGGCCTACATTTGACAATGCTGACATCGCTCCATATCTTCAGGAGGCTGATGCTGCTCTCGCTGCTACAGTTGAGCCTGATTCAGCGCTTGTTGCAGAAGCTGATGTGAAAGAGGCTGTTTCAGACTCTTCTTCAGTGCTCAGTGATGAGGTAAATGCTTCAGCATCTGATGAGAAAGCTCTTGCAGAATATAGAAAGGCACATCCTCTCTTCGCTGTTCTCCAGCCATCCGGCTTCAGAAGCGGCGCCTGCATCGGTTTCGCAAACGGTAGCGATACAGCTAAAGTAAACAGACTTCTCAATCAGCCTGAGGTCAAGGGTATTTTCCCTCCTGAGTTCAGACCAGTATGGTCAGTCAAGCCTTCAACCTATGTAAAGGGCGGAAACATCTTCGAACTCGTGGCTATCAAGGTTGCTACAAGAGATGGAAAGGCTCCTCTTGACGGTGGCGCAGTTACCGACGCCCGTGTATCTTACAACGGACAGGGTGTAAACAAAGGTAATCCTTCAGTGTCAATGACAATGAACGCAGAGGGCGCTTCCATCTGGGCTCGTCTTACCAAGGACAATGTAGGGCATCAGATCGCCATCGTGCTCGATGACCTCGTATATTCTTACCCTAACGTGAACAGCGCCATTACAGGCGGCAGCTCAGAGATTACGGGTAACTTCGACGTTGAAGAGGCAACTGACCTTGCAAACGTGCTCAATTCCGGTAAACTTCCGGCACCTGCAAAGATTATCCAGGAGCAGGTAGTAGGTCCTACACTCGGTTCTGAGTCCATCAAAGCAGGTCTCATCTCATTCATCATCGCCTTCCTGCTTGTGCTCGTCTATATGATATTCTTCTATAGCGGTGCAGGTTTCGTGGCTGATATCGCCCTTCTGTGCAACGTTCTTCTCCTATTCGGTACATTGGTATCATTCGGAGCAGTGCTTACGTTGCCTGGTATTGCCGGTCTCGTATTGACAATGGGTATGGCGGTCGATGCCAACGTGATTATCTACGAGCGTGTGAAAGAGGAACTTGCAGCCGGCAAGGGTCTGTCCAAGGCTATCGCTGACGGTTATTCAAATGCATACTCTGCAATTATCGACGGTCAGGTTACCACACTCCTTACCGGTATCGTGCTCTTCATCTTCGGTTCAGGTCCTGTACAGGGCTTTGCTACCACTCTTATCATCGGTATCATCACTTCTGTTGTGACATCTATCTTCATCACCAGAATTATATTCGACGACAGAGTTTCCAAGGGCAAGAACGTAAGCTTCGAGAACAACCTTACCAAGGACTTCCTCAAACACACCAATGTCAATTTCATCGACAAGAAGAAATACTCTTATCTCTTCTCAGGTATCCTCATCGTAATCGCTATCGCATCTATCAGTTTCAAGGGCTTTACCTATGGTGTTGACTTCACCGGTGGCCGTACCTATGTGGTAAGATTCGATACTCCTGTTACTGCTGAGCAGGTTCGCAGCGCCGCTGAGAACGAGTTCGGCGAGACTGTCGAGGTTAAGCAGTTCGGTGGTGAGAGCCAGATGAAGATTACTACCAAATACAAGGTTGATCAGGAATCTACAGATGTTGATGCTGAGATTGAAGGCAAGCTGTACAATGCTCTCAAAGGTTTCTTTGCAGAGAAGGATATGACCCTCGGTGAGTTCACATCTACATTGGACAACCCTAACGGTATCATCTCTTCTGACAAGGTCGGTCCTACTATCGCAAACGACATGAAGCGTTCAGCTATCTTCGCAGTGCTCATCGCATTGTTCGTTATCTTCGCTTATATCGCTGTCCGTTTCAATGGCTGGACATGGGGACTCGGTGGTGTCCTTTCACTCGCCCACACGGCGATTATCGTGATCGGATTCTTCTCATTGTTCTCCGGAATTCTTCCGTTCAACCTGGACGTTGACCAGACCTTCATCGCGGCTATCCTGACCATCATCGGATACGCAATCAACGATAACGTGGTTATCTTCGACCGTATTCGTGAGTTCAAGGTATTGCACCCTAAGACTGATTTCAAGACCAATGCCAATATCGCGCTCAACAGCACGCTCACCAGAACCATCAATACGTCAGTATCTACTCTCGTGACAATGCTTGCTATCGCAATCTTCGGCGGTGAGTCTATCCGTGGTCTTTCCGTAGCCCTGATACTCGGTATCTGCTTCGGTACTTACGCTTCCATCTTCATCGGTACTCCTATTATGTATGATGCATACGTATGGAACGAGAAGAGAAAAGCTGCTAAGGCTGCCAAGAAGTAATTGATTACATAACATGGCAGTCTCCCGACTGCCGAAACATAGAATGAGGCCGTCCCTTTCGGGGCGGTCTCATTCATTGTATAGTGCAGCAACTGCTTTTTTGTCGATTGGTGTTGTTCCGAACTGCGGCAAGAGCCCGCTCTGCTCAGGGTGCTTCGCAATTCGCCGCTGGCTATGCCGCTGTCCGGCTTACACAATCATAGTGATGCTCGTCTTGTACGCCTCACGAAAACAAGTTGAGTTACAGCGCGCCTGTGCCTGTGGAGGTCCCGAGATTCACGGGGGCAAATCAAGCCTTTCTGCCCCCGTCGTCCTTCAGATTGTTCTTCACGGGGGCGAATCGTGGGTTTTTGCCCCCGTCGTTCTTTATTCCGCCATTACTTTGTCCACATGCCGGCTCCGTCCCAGTAGTCCTTGAACTCTATGGTTTTGACGGTCTTCTTCGAGGTGAATACATGTTTTCTTACTGGGGTGTACCATTCGGCTTTCACATATACTGTTTTGCCGGTATATCTGTCCACGATAGGGAGAAATTCCCACATGCCGCCGATGCGCGGACCTGTAACCCACACTCTTTCACCCGGTGCGTAAGTCTGGAATGTCGAATAGCCTTCGGACGGGCCTGTGTAAACGCTACCTTTAAAGTCGCGTCCGGCTCCTTCTCCCCATGCTCTCACCTGATACCAGCCTAGCTGATGTGCATGTGTGCATTTTTCTGCTACGTCGATAGCTTGTTCGATGGAGCAGATTTCCTTAGGGCAGATGGTTGTGGCCGTCTTGCCTTTAACCAGTCCCAGTGCCTCCATGAAACTCATTGCCTCTTCTGCGGCCGGGCTGATGTCTTTCTTGTCAATGTATTTGTCCAGTCCATTATCGAATTCAGTGTAGGCGTAGGCACCCTGGCTTTCGATGTAACGCAATGCCTTGTAGAGGATTGCAGCCACATCCTGACGGGTGGCCTTGTCGCTGTCCGAAGCTGATGCCGAAGGGATTTCGTTGATTCCGAGTGCAGCGCATTTCGCCACGAACTTGTCGCCGGTCTGTTTCTTGCCGAGTTTGATTTCGTGTCCGATGAGTTCCTCTGCCAGACGGATTGCGAGCGATCTCACCTGAAGCAATGTCGCCTGTGCGGTGTAGTCGTTTCCGAGAATCATGTCGTCCAGGAGATTGTCGCACAAAGCGAAGTTTACGGAACTCTGGAAAGCAGTGCTCATCTTGGCGTCTGACTTGTATGGAAGGATGAACGTTCCCGGTTGCGTTGTAGTGGTAAGTCTTGCCTCAGTTTCGAAACCTTCCGCCTGTTCGGCCATGGCCTTCCTGAAGTCTTCATAGTTCATTTCAGTTCCGGTCGCTTTCCATGCAACTTTCGTAAAGTGCTTCTGTTCATATCCTTCTGACATGCCGCACCAGATGCAGCTGTACCACCATACGTGCTGTCCGGCGGAGTTTTTGCCTATATATGCCTGGTCATTGGCCAAAGGCTGTCCGAATATGTGCTGCGGATAATTAAAGTCCGTATATTTTATCTCGAAAGTATGCGCGGAGTTATGCTCGCATTTTCCGCAAGTTTTGCATGAATAATAGTATGACGTGAAATTCTTGCATGAATAATCCTTGCAAATGTAGTCAGGGGCAGCTACTTTTTCCGTGAAGACATGATGCGTGCAGAAAGGTTTCGCGGCATCGGCTCCGGCTTTCTGAGCTGAAAAGACGTCACCCTGATATGTCTTTATCGTGAACAATATAGGGTATGACCAAGTTTTCCAGGAAACCATTTTCATTACATTGTCGGCTTCCGATTCCGGAACGAATATCGTCGCCCTTTTATTCTGGCACAAGTAGCTGTGATACGGATGGTAAATCTGTGTTGAATGATCCCTGTCACCTTGATAGGCACTACAGATGGTTCTGATGAATTCCGTAGCGTCCACTTTCGGGCTCAGCCATACTTCGCGGATATTGTAAGTTCCTTGTATGGAGTTGTTTACATCACCTGCTGCGCAACTCTGGATGAATTCACTGTCAGTATCTACTATAATCTTTGTCACGCGCATGGTCTTCTGTCCCTTGAATTCTCCTTCTATGTTGGCATAGAATCGCGGGGCATACGAATCGTTGATGACAATCAGCGGCCAAGGATTGATGTCAGGGCTGAGAGCATTGGCCTCGTCGATGGAGTAGGCCTTGCGGGACCTGCGGTAAGAGTCTTTGTTCAGTTCATAATCTGATTTCATGTTCAGCGCGGCTTCTCTGTCAGATCCGGCCCCGCCTTCTCCTACGAAAACCCTCGTCTCTATATCTATGAAATATGGGGTGCTTGGCTTTACTTTCGCCTCTTTTCCATTGACGGTAATCTTAATCCTGCTGCCGTCGATGCCATAGTCATTATTTTTGAAATAATAATCTGTCTGGTATTTTCCGCTCGGATTTATCATCACCTTGAATACGGCTTTATACTCGAATCCGCTCTTGAACAGCATCTCGCCGCTGTCTTTCTCCACGAAATCGCCGATATAATCCGCCTCCATAAGCTGGATATCTCCGGTAGGGGCAAGGTCGCCATATTCTGTGGTCGCAGAAGTCGGCTGCACCTCACGCGCGTCCCAAAGGTCCGTTCCCGGTTTCGGGACAGGAATGACCAGGTCAATGCTTTTGATTTTTGGTTTGTCCTGTGCTGATGTCGTCAGTGGCAGTAAGATGGCCGCCATTGACAACATTGTCATAATCACATATTTAACTGTATCTTTCGTGGTCATAGAGCGTCGTTTTTATTCGGTATCAACAAATTCAAGACCTGCAGGATAGACATACTGGTTGTTCTCCCATTTGACCTGCATGTAAGGACAGGTCATCATGTCCGGGTAGATTTCCATAAGGAAGTCATCCTTCAGTTTGGAATTCAATTTCAAGTTCTTGAGGCTCTTGCAATTGTCGAATGTGAATTCTCCGATTTCCAAAACGTGGGAAAGGTCGAGAGAAACCACACCGCTGTCGGAAAATACGTGACTGCCGACTTTGGTTACACTGGCAGGAATGTTTATGGTAGTGAGTTTGGTGCAGTTCTCGAATGTTCCGTCTTTGATTTCCGTAAGGTTCTCAGGCAGAGTCACGCTCGTGAGATTTGTACAGCCGCTGAACATCTCATAACTTGTAAGTCCTACATAACGAGGAAGTTTGATGCTCTGGAGGCTGGTGCAGTTCTGGAAACATCCATGCAGTTCATCTATCTTGTCGCTCTCGAAAACGACTTTCTTCAGATTCTTGCAACCATAAAAGGCTGAACCCTGAATGATTTTCACCGATGCCGGAATCACAATCTCGCTGATGTCGGTTTCCCTGAGTGCGGCGTTCGATATTTCTGTCAATGTTGACGGCAGTTTGATGGATTTTATATGTTTACCCCAGAAAATATCACCGCGCATTTCCGTGACAGGGATTCTCTTGCCTTTGTAGTTGATATAGTCAGGCATGACGATATCCTTGCCTGCGACAGCGGTGTTCACGGCCTCGGAAGCGAAGGCAAAACCCTTGCTTGCGTGGACTATGTAGATGATGCCGCCGATGTCAACGGTTGCTCCGGAAGCGTTCTCGCTTACGATGGTTCCGCTCTGGCTTGTTCCTGAAGTGGAGATGCTTTGTTTTACAGGTTTCGGATCCCATTTGGTCATGGTCACTTTGGTCGCGTTCTCATATCCGCCATGTTTCTGGAAATACTCCTTCGTCTCGTCATTGATGAGCCCTTTGACAGTGAAAAACGGTGATATTGAGCTCTTTATGAGAGTCTTATACTTATCGCCCTCGAGAATGGACGCGATCTTGTCGTGCAATCCGTTTATTACCCATTGAGGAGACTCGCTGCCGTACTCGCTTCTGGCTTCTGCCATCAATTCTACAAGTTTGTTCAACTCGTTGGCACGTGCATAGAGTTCTCCTTCTACATTTTCATATCGCGCATGTGCCGGAGTAAGAGTCTTGAAATATCCGTTTTTGAAGCAGTCATCCAGCAGGAGGAACTCATCCACCAGACTCTTATTGTTCAAGTTGAAGATGTTCGGCTGTTTTCCGGACCAGTTCACCTGGGCATCAGGGCTCTGAGGCGGCATGCTTGGTTTTACCGTAAGTGTTCCGTATGCTGCCTCTACAGGATATCCGAGCGGAGCGAAAAGTGCCGTGTGCTCATCCGGCAGTTTCACGGTCGGTTTTTCATCTTCCATTTCAGGAACATTTCCCATCATTGCATCGTACTGCTTCTGAAGTGCCTTGTCCCTGTCGGAAGTCTTGCTTGCGGCAGGCTTTTGTGTGGTCGGTTTGCTGGTGGTCGGCTTGCTGGTAGTCGGCTTGCTGCCGGTTGTCTGGTTCTTGACAGACTGGGTCGTCTTTACGATTTGTTTGCCGATTTTGTCTCCGAGGCTTTTGAGACCGTCTTTAAATGACTGGGCATCAGCACTTGGCATGCTCACGAGAAATGCCGTGCATAGGATAAGAATGTTTCTGGTTTTCATTTGTAATGATTATCGATCTTCTAAGTTTACCAACGTATCCCCAAATCTACGAAAAAAATCGGAACTACTCTACTATAACAATGAAAATCTGATGTTTGCCAGTCTTGCATCGAACAGAAGACAAACGGCATTCAGGCTGCGGGCGGATTTACTTGACAGACTGGATGCGGTCTTTGATGAACCAAATGACGAAACTTTGGCCGCTATGAAAGAAGCCGATAACCTCACCAAGGTTGATATGTCAAATTACGAATCGTTCTTAAAATCACTTGAATGAAAGAGATTCTGAAAACAGTATGGGCTCTTTTTTTTATTCCACGAGCCATTATAATATAATGCAATATTTTGCCTATATTTGAGGCCGTATCAAGAAAGAATGCAATGGCTGATGTGCAGAAGAACGAGATAGTCCGTTTCCGAGATGGGGATCGAGTGGCCTTTGAGGCGCTTTACCAGAGGTATTGGCGTAAAGTGCTTTCTTTCACGCGACTGTACATCAAGGACTCTTATGAACAAGAAGAAGTCGTGCAGCAGGTGTTCATCAGACTATGGGAGAACCGGACAAAGGTCGATGCTGGCAAAGACTTTGACGGATTCCTTTTCATTGTCACACGCAATCTCATATTCAACCGTGCGCGGCATTCCTTTACTGCCGAATCGCTTGCTGACTTCATCGACGGAGCCGGCCCGGAGTTTTATCATGACATAGAGGGAGGTATTGATGCCGGATTTCTTCGTGAGGCCGTTGATCGACTTGTCTCGGAATTGCCGCCGAGGCAGAGAGAGGCCTTTGTCCTAAGCCGGCGTGACGGAATGTCCATAAGGGAGATTGCCGGAGTTATGGGAATAACAGAGAAGGGCGTGCAACGCAATATAAACCTCGCCCTAAAGTTTCTTAAGACTAACCTGCCTCTCTTCCTCATATTCATAAATCTTTAATTTTTTTCTTGAAAACTGCTGTTCCGATGTGGTGCAGCACTTTCTTTTTGTGTATTTATGTCTGTTTTGTATCAACTCCTTGATAGACATAATATGGATTTCGACGAATACACAAGAAAGCAATGGAACTCCGCTACTGTGGAAAACTCTGCTGACGAGGCTATCGGCAAGCGGGTGTGGAAGAATATTGACAGGCGTCTATTCCGTTACCGGACAATATGGAAATGGCTTGCCGGTGCTATGGCGACGGCAGCCTGTCTCACTGCCTTTGGAATGTTCCTCTGGTCGGACAGAGATGCCGCGCAGAAAGAACTTGTCCCACAGCAGATTGTCTATTTGGCTGAGGCGAACGACTGTCTGGAGCTTCCTGACGGCTCACGTGTCTGGCTTGATGCCGGCAGTTCGGTCACCTATCCGGAGGATATGACGAATTCTCGCGTTGTCTCACTCTCCGGAAATGCTGTATTTGATGTGACTAAGAAGGAAAGTGGACAGAACTTCATCGTCAAGTTGTACGATTCTTACATCGAAGTGAAGGGCACCTCATTCTCCGTGAACTGGAGTGGGGACGACATCGTTTATGTTACGCTTTATTCTGGTGCCGTTGATTTCGTCGCGGAGACAACCGGGCAGAAAGTATCTCTCACTCCGTCAAACCGTCTTGCCTTCAGTCCGGAGGCTTCTACAATCAGCATGGCACCGTTTTTCAATGGAATTTCATGGAAAGACGGAAACTATATCATAGAGAACGCATCGCTTGGAGACATTGTCGAATTTATCTGCTGGAACTGGTCAATTAATGTCACAACGGGACCATCAATCGGGAACGGGCAGCGGGTGAACGGCAAAATAATGCGCTCAGAGACGCCGGGAAGTGTGCTGGACAAACTCTGTTTCATGCTCGATCTTGATTATGACAAGAGCGGGGATAACTACCTGATTCATAAATAATCCAATATATTATTACTGATAACCTCAAAATTATGACAGTAAAATCAAACCACATCCGCGTCTTCAGGGCGCTGGCTGTTGCCATTCTATCGTTTGCCTCGTGCCTTGTGACAGCGGCACAGGTAAGTCTGCGAGGACAAATGACGGTGGAACAGGCAATCTTACAGATTCAGAAGGAGACTGACTATTCTTTCTTTTACAATTCTACTGACCTTACAGGAATTGGAAGCCGGAATATTAATGTCTCCGGAGCGATAGAGACGGTTCTTGAAAGTCTCTTTACTGGAACATCAATCACATGGCGTGTCCAGGACAAGGAAATCGTGCTCAAGAAAAATTTCGGCGAGCAGAAGAAAGACGATGACAAACGCTCGGTGAAGGGAATTGTTATTGATGAAGTGGACAGGACGCCGCTCATCGGGGCAACGGTTCTTGTCAAGGGCTCCGAAAATGTCGCAATCACGGACATTGACGGAAAGTTCACTATTGACGGCTGTGACAACCGCACGGTCCTTGACGTTTCGTATGTCGGTTATCAGCCACGCGAATTCCGTGTCGGAAACCTCGGAGAGCTTGAGATTACTCTTACTTCAGCCAATGAACTTGAAGGAGTCGTAGTCGTTGGCGCCGGAACGCAGAAGAAGGTCTCCGTGACAGGTTCAATCGTCGCTATAAAGGGTGATGCTCTCAAGGCACCGTCCTCCTCCTTGACCAACAACCTCGCGGGAAAACTCTCAGGAGTCATAGCCGTCACCAATAGTGGTGAGCCTGGTTCTTCCTCGCAGTTCTACATACGTGGCATAAGCACATTCGGAGGTCGCTCCACGCCGCTAATCCTTCTCGACGGCGTGGAAATCTCGGCCGCAGACCTCGACAACCTGCCGGCCGAGTCGATTGAGAACTTCTCCATTCTCAAGGATGCTTCGGCCACGGCGATTTACGGCGCGAGGGGAGCGAATGGAGTCATGATAATCACGACAAAGTCTGGAAAGGAAAACACAAAGGCGAAGGTTAACGCTTCCGTCGAGCAATCTTTCCTCCAACCTGTGCGAGTGGTAGAATATGCCGATGGACCGACTTACATGAAAACCTACAATGAGGCGCTCTTGAGCCGAAATCAGTCGGCTACGCCTCGTTACAGCGAGGCGCAGATTGCCAACACCGCAAGCGGAATAAACCCGTATGTCTATCCGAATGTCGACTGGTATGACCTGATGTTCAAGAAGTTCACGATGAGCCAGAGGGCGAATGTCAACATTTCTGGCGGCGGTTCAGCGCTGACATATTACATGAGCCTTCAGATGAACCATGACGGTGGACTACTCAACACGCCGAAGGCATATTCCTATGACAACAACTACAACCGATGGGCATACACATTCCAGAACAATATCGGCTACAAGATTACGCAATATACGAAGATTGATCTGAGGATGAACGCGCAGATTTCAAATATGAAGTCTCCGAACGTCAACTCCAGTGACATTTTCTACCAGATTTTCAAGAATACCCCAGTGTCTTTCCCCGCGACTTTCCCTGCCGAGGAGGGAGACAAGCATATCCGTTTCGGCTCAGCGATAATGTCTGCGGGACGCTACTACACGAACCCGTATGCGCATATGCTCAATACCTATAGGGAAAATAGGACCAACAAGCTGAACATTTCCCTTAACCTCGACCAGAAGTTCGACTTCATCACCGAGGGACTCTCGCTCACGGCTCTCGTGAACTTCAACAACTACTCGCAGAACTATTTCACCCGGAGCCTCACCCCGTACTTCTATGCCGTCGATATGGCTAGCGTCTCGGAGGAGTTTCCTGAACAGTATAGTACGACAAAGCTTCGGGAGGGAACGGAGTACATCTCGCAATCGGACGTGACTCGCTATAGTGATAATGTATTCTACCTTGATGCGAGGCTCAACTATGCGCGCTCGTTCGGAAAACACAATGTGACGGCCATGGCGATGTACATGATGCGTCAGTACATCAGCTCCGTGCTTCCGCAGCGCAATCAGGGATTTTCCGGCCGTGCGACCTACGACTATGACAATCGTTACCTCGCTGAGTTTAACTTCGGCTACAATGGTACGGAGCGTCTGGAGGCGGGTAAGCGCTATGAATTCTTTCCGGCGATGTCGCTCGGATGGGTGGCGAGCAACGAGAAATTCTGGACTCCTATAATCGATGTCGTGAACTATTTCAAGCTGAGGTCGTCATATGGACTTGTCGGAAGCGACGAGACCGGGCTCTACGCCGGCGCGCCTCATTATCTCTATCTCAGTAATGTCAATATGAATGGTGGAGGAAACTTCGAGTCGGGTGTCACCGGAGGCTTAAGTCAGCAGGGCCCTATGGTGAACTCGTATCCGGTTTCCAATGCCAGCTGGGAGAGGGCGACCGAGTTTGACATCGGCGTGGACCTTCAGCTTTTCAAACAGTTCAACTTCACATTCGACTGGTTCAGTAGCAAGCGCGACCGTATTCTTATGAAGAGGGCATCGTTCCCGTCGGTGCTCGGCTATCAGAACGCGATTCCTTGGGCGAACGTCGGAAAGGTCGACAATATGGGCTTCGAGTTCAGCGCAAATTGGACCAAACAGATAAACAAGGACTGGTTTATAGACGCGAGGGTTAATTGGACATATTCGAAAAACAAGTATGTCTATGTGGATGAACCGGACTATCCTTACGTTTGGCAGACACAGACAGGAAAGCCGCTTGACGCGATGAGGGGATATATCGCTGACGGGCTCTTCGAAAGCCAGGCGGAGATTGACGCGAGCCCTGACCAGAGCATCTTCGGCAGCACCATCATGCCTGGTGACATCCGCTACCGAGACATCAATGGTGATAACAAGATTACTGCCGAGGATCAGGTCATGCTCTCGCCTTACGGAAATATGCCGAGAATCCAGTACGGCTTCGGAATCAGCGTGCAATGGAAGGATCTCGACGTGAATGTATTCTTCAACGGTTCCGCGAAGAGAAACATAATGCTCACAGGGATGTATCCATTCTGCGCGAACGATTCCAATGACAACAACCTGATGAAGTGGATTGCGGACAGTCACTGGAGCGAGGGCGCTGACAACTCAAATGTCCTCTATCCTCGTCTCGGAACGCTTTCTACTCAAATTTCCAACAATAACCAGCCGAGCAGTTGGTGGATGAGGAATGGTAGTTTCCTCCGCTTCAAGACTCTGGAGATAGGCTACAGGCTAAAGTGGTTTAGACTTTATTTCAGTGCGGATAATCTTGCCGTGTGGTCGAAGTTCAAGTATTGGGATCCGGAGCTCAGCTTCAATTCCTACCCGCTCCAGCGGACATTTAACATCGGCCTGCAGTTCAATTTGTAAAATCATAGTCATGAAAATCAATATAAGAAGAATATTGTCCGCGTTTGCGGTAATTGCCGTGGCTTCCTGCCGTTACCTTGATGTCGTTCCTCCGGAGCAGCCGGATCTCGATGACATGATGGTCGATGAAGCGACCACGACAAAGATGCTCTATTCCTGCTACTCCTATGCGCAGAATAATGCGAGCATGCAGCTTTCGTCAAACCTCGATATGCGTGCCGATGAATACGTAACCCCTCAGGAATGGGAAAACTACGGTTCAAGGGTACAGTGGGGTGCCATAACTCCGTCTTCCATAAACGGGGACAACGGATATGTTTGGAAAATATGGTATGACGGAATCGGCTACTGCAACCTTTTCCTCAAACTGATTGACGAACACAATCCACATCTCAATCCGAACATGCGCGAGCAGTTCATCTGTGAGGTCAAGTTCCTCAAGGCCTACTACCATCTGCGACTTCTTTCGCTCTTCGGGCCGATTCCGATTGTTGACAAGTTCATCGATTCGAATGCGCCTAAGTCAGAATTTCCGGGACGTTCGCATTTTGACTACTGCGTGAAGTATATATGTGACCTGTTTGACGAGGCTGCGGAAGGGCTGCCTGTAAGTTATACAAACTCATCGTTTTACGGTCGCGCCACATCTGTCGCGTGTAAGGCTATGAAGGCGAGGGCGCTCGTACTTGCGGCATCTCCTCTGTGGAACGGAAGTTTTCCGGATAGGGCATGGAAGAATATCGCGTATGAGACTCCGGGCTACGGAAAGGAACTCGTGAGTCATGAGTTTGACAGGAAGAAATGGGAAAAGGCACGCGACGCCATGGCGGAGGCAGTCAAGGCTGCGGAGGCCGCTGGAGCGGAGTTGTTCTCGCTTGAGGATTCCGAGACTCTGCGCGAGAACCAGAAAATCGGTCTTCCGGTGATTCCGGGGCTTGGTTCGGACGCTGAGGCGGAGGCTTTTCGGAAGCAGGTAGTACTCATGAGATATGTGATGTGCTCCTCTCCGAATGATGGTAACAAAGAGACTGTCTGGGGATTTGTAGTGCAGGGCGGCACCGATGTCAACAATACCTTTATGTCCTCTCTTCCTCATTGGGTGCTCAGAAACGATACTGGTGCTAATGTAGGTGGCTGGGGCGGACTCTCGCCGACACTCTACACCGTGGAGCATTTCTTCACTCAGAACGGCTTCCTTCCCGAAGACGATCCGTCTTTCTGGCCAGAATCGGAGTACCACACCTCCGCTGGGCTCACGAATCCTGACATAACGAAGATCAATGTCCGCCGCGAGCCGCGCTATTATGCTGCAATATCATTTGACGGGGACGAATATTCGACGAAGATTGCGGCGGGAAATCCAATCTATTGTGAAATGAGGAACAACACGAAGACCGGTTATGACGCTGCCATCTGGGGCACGAGAAACTATGTCGTGACGGGCTGGCTCAACAAGAAGTGGGTTCATCCGAACTTCCAGTATACCGGTACGGGCTGGAGCAACAACTACGCCTCCTGTAAAACTCCTTTCCCGATTGTCCGCCTTGCGGAGATGTATCTTTCGCTCGCTGAGTGCGAAGCGCAATGCGGCAACAAGGCTGAGGCCATAGTTTATATGAACAAGGTACGCAAACGCGCTGGCATAACCCCGTGGACTGAGGCTCTGCTTGCGGAGAAGGGCAAGACCGTGCTTCAAGCCGTGATGGACGAGCGCTTTGTCGAGTGCTACCTTGAGGGATACCGTTACTACGACCTGCGTCGCTATCTTCAGGGCCGCGAGAGGCTTTCCTCCGGCAATTGGAAAGGGCTCAATGCAGTCCAGACCTCCCCGTCCTTCGCCTCATTCAACGAAGTGGTTGATATAAGCCAGCCGTTCAGCTGGAACGACAGGATGCTCCTGCTGCCGGTCTCAAACAATGAGGTCTATTCCAATCCTAACATGGTCCAGGCTCCTGGATATTGATGAGAGAACATTGAAACGAATAACAACGATGAAAAGAGTATTATTAGTAATCACCACATTATGCGCACTGCTCCTCCTCTCCTGCAATGAGGACTACAAGCTCTTCCCAGACAAGTACAACCGCATCCTTTCGCTCAAGAACAGCGGTGTGAGGGAGCTGCGCAGCGGAAACACCGTCAAGGAATATAAGGACTCGATTCTTGTCCTCAAGGGCGGTGGCAACCCCGACAACGACGCATTCGCGAGGATTGAGGTCATGGAACTCGGAAAGGCGTGTGAGACTTTCGGGTATGAGAGCGGGAGCATTGAGATAATTGCTTCGGAGTCATATTCGATAAGAGGCGGGGATGACATTGCCCTCGAAGGCAGTACGCGCAGCCGCTATATCCCAATAACTTTCTCTCCCGAAAACATTTATCATCAGGCCCTGAAAGCTAAGGGCAAGACACTTGTGCTTCCGGTGGTTCTCCGCAGTGAAACTGACACTGTGAACACCTCAAGCAGCACGATTCTCTGGAAGTTTGACATCAACGGGCCGAAGGTCGTCTGGCCGGACCTCTCCGACATCAGCGAGGAGATTTCTCTGAGGGAGATAGATTGTGACATAGAGGCCAAGGTCGAGTACAGCGAAAGCAATCTCTCCCCCTTTGTCGGAAAGATTGTCAGGGGAGGGCTTGAGACGCTGGTGGATGAGTACAACAGCAAGAATTCCACTTCCTACAAACTGCTTCCTGAGTCTTCGTGGTCTTTTGACGGTGTTGACGTCGAAGCCAAAAAGGAAATAGTGAAAGGCAGGCTGCATCTGAGCCGTGAAGGTCTGAACTCTGACGAGACCTATCTTCTTCCGCTAAAGTTTGACGCCGCCTCATTCCCGGTCGGAGTTTCAGAGGAGGTCCGCTATCTTGTCGTTACCAATCCGAAGTATGTTTACCGTCCAGTTGACCGCAAGGACTGGAAACTCCTCTATGTCAATTCACAGGAACACTGGTATGGGGCAACGCTTGATTTGCAGTGGTTTGCCACTTATGCCTTTGACGGAAGACCGGAGACCACATGGGGAACGCAATGGAATGGGGCCAAATCCAATCCGTCATGGGATGACTATGAGTATGCCCCTGCCGACAAGAACCTGCATTCGATTGTTCCTACTCTGTTCCAGGGAAGTCGTGAGGTACCTAATATCATTATGGTGATTGATCTGGGACGCGAATACAATCTCGGCGGCGCAGGAATCCTGCAATCGACCAAATCTCAGGAGCAGAAGGTTAAGAGATGCGAGGTTTATGCGGAGTCGGCCTTCGAATTTAAGACCGTGCGGGAAGGTGGCACCATCGCCAATTATAACACTCTCGATGAAGGAAATGATTGGAAGTTTTTCACTACCATCGAGCTGGACCGGCCGGTCAAGGAATATTGGTCGCATGTGCAGACAGCGGTGAAGGGGCGCTATGTGAAGATACGTCCGATTGAACTGTTTCCGGATCTTGATCCGAAGGCCGTGAACATAGCCGAGTTCTATGTCAGCGAGCTTGTGGCCATCGATGGCTATCCGGTAAAATGAATAAATAAAGTGCCTTTGATTGAGAAGAATAACACATAATAACATCTAAACAAATGAGTATGAAATCAGAAAAATCTAACCTCTGTGGGGGGGGGAATTATTACCCTCCGACACTTGTTGTGGAGTACGTCTTTACAGAATCAGGATTTGCAACATCAACATCAGACAGCCGTTATGATAGGACTAACGGAACCGAAATCTTCTATATAGACCCGTATGATGAACTTAGTTGAAGGAGAAAATAGCCATGAAAAACATAATTTTTGCCGCCACTGCAATGATTGTAGCCATGACTGCTGTTTCATGCTCGAAGGTTGCGGGAATTGAGGAAAATCCGTCATATACATACAGATTTGCGGTAGTGAACGAGGAACTTCCGTCCGTTAAGTCAGATATGAGCAGTGACCATCTCGTTTTTGAAACAGGTGACTATCTCGGATTTTCGCTGGAAAAAGATGGGCAGATTGTCGATGCCCAGAGGACAACCATACAGACAACCGAGCCACGTCCGATTTTCGGGTTTACTACAAATCATCAGATGAAGGCCGGTGACCGTATATACGTGGTATCTCCGCGTGTACTCAAAATAGATGTGGGAACTGACCGGCGGGAACCTGTCAATGCTGATCCGATGCAGAGCATAACAATTCCACTTGTGCAGACCCATAAGGGAGGCAAGTTTGACGGAGCTGCGATGCCGATGGTGAGCGTGCCTTTCACTTTTACAAAGGATATGCTTGTGGGGGAAGACAATCAGCTCCAAGAGGTGAAGTTCCTCAATCTCGGTGCACTGCTTGATTTCCGGGTATTTTCGACAGATGGAAAATATCAGAACGAGATTGTCCGGGATGTGATTTTCGAGGCGGACAAGAACATCGTCGGCGAATTCAAAATAAATGTGCAGAATGTCAACCCAGATGATGAGAAAACGCTTGCCATTGATCTCACCTCCGCGAGGGCTGAAGGCGATTTCGCCGCGCCTCTGACAAATGTGGCGAGGACGGAGTCTGACGCCAAGGTGGGCGCGGACAAGGACCATTCCGGCTCCGTGAGGATGGTCGTGGCTCCTGGAACATACACCGGAAAGGTGAAGGTTAGGACGGACAAGGCCTATTATGTGTTTAATCTCTCTACTGCAAGGACATTTGATCGCAATGGGATATATCCTCTCGGCCTCAATCTTGCGAAGGCTACACGGGTTGTGATGGAGACTGTTGACAGGGCGAACTGGATGGTGAAGTTCGTGAACAGTTACTATTCGTGGGGCTGTCGTCCGGAGACGATGTATGACGGTGACTTGTCCTCCGAATGGGTTAATCCGTGGGATAAGCCTCTTGTCGGTGCGGAAGAGGATGATTTTAATTATCAGTGGAGCAATATTGATTGGACTGTTTTTATCGGCGAGGACAGGCATCGCTACATCCCTAATATTGTTTTTGTGTTTGATTTCAAGAAAGATATTGAAATCGGGCGTGTCGGCATCGGAAAGTCTCCTCTTGACTGGCCTCACAACCAAGATCTCCGTAACTGTGAGTTTTATGTCGGGAAGACGTGGTCATTCAAGAGCGCCGGGACGAATGCTGACTACCCTTACTGGACCGGTGGCGGAAACCTCGCCAACTACAACACCGCCGATGACGACAACGACTGGAAACTTGTCCTGACAGCGACTGACATCCCTAAGGAAAACGGACTGTTCTGGTACGACGTGCCTGAGACTGTAAGCAAGGCCGACAGGACAGGACGCTATCTGAAGATTCGCCCGACTGGGGGCTACCGCGGCAACACTCCTTGCGAAATCGCTGAGATTTATGTCGATGGCATTGTGCAAGGGAATACCGCTAATGTGGAATAATGCGAAAGAAGTAAATATACAATTATACAATGGAGATTATAAGAACATTTTTAGGTAAGGTACTCTTGTGCTCTGTGGCACTGCACCTTGCTATTGCCGCTGGAGGAACGGTTCTTCTTGCCGGCTGCACGAAAGGAAATGACGGCTCCGGCAATACCAAACTGGTGGACAAGCCTTCCGTAGAGGATGGGCAGGGTGGCTATCTCTTCGCGCACATGACGAACGCGAACTACGGCTCGCTGTTCTACTCGATTTCCCGTGACGGGCTCAGTTGGAAGACGCTGAATGGTGGTAAGGTTATTCTTGAGAGCTATTTTGGCCATCCTGACATCTGCGAGGGACCGGACGTGTTCGGGAAGGCTGACAGAAGGTGGTATATGATAGGAGTGGTACGTGGATCGTCGAAAGAGTCGTTGGTGCTCTGGCACACGACAGACCTCGTCGTATGGAAGAATAAAGTTCTCGACGGTGAGAAGTTTGTCGTGGATCATCTCGGCGTATATAATGAGATTCCGTTCGTGGGAGCGCCGAAAATGTTCTATGATGAGGACAGTCACCAGTTCATCATCACTTGGCATGCCGGCGAGTATTTCAGGAAAATCCAGGAGGGTAAGACCAATGAAGAGCGTGACATGTACGGTAGAAAAAATTGGGAGACCATGAAGACCTGCTATATTCTGACCGAGGATTTCGTGAATTTTACGAGGCCGAAACGCCTCTTCGCGGCCCAGGATGGCGGTGACCTTGCCCCGATTTATTTTACCGGTGCTGATTCCGATATCGCACTCATTGATGTGATAATCAGAAAGTTCAACGGTAAGTATTATGCCATTATGAAGGACGAACGCTGGGAGGACAAGGCTCCTAAAACCCACAAGTCCATAAGGATTGCCTCGTCGGACAATCTGCTCGGCCCTTACTCCAACCCCGGGCCTTCCGTAAGTCCGAACTGGCGCGAAGCCCCGATTATAATCCGCACTCCGGAGGGCAAATTTAGGCTCTACTACGAGAATTATGGCGAGCATGTCTATGAGATGCGTGAGGCCTCGGCGATTCAGGGCGCACCGTGGAAGGATGTGACCAGCTTCTATCCTCCGAAAGACGGCCGCCACGGCTGCATCATCCATGTCGATGAGGAAACTTACCGGAACATCGAAAACAGCTATAAGTAGTAAACCGAATCATCTCTCTTGTTGAGAATGAGCTGAATATCAAGAATATATGAAGAAAATATATCCCATTTTCCTCGTCTTCGCACTCATCGTGTCATGCACCTCTCGTCAGCCGCAGGCAGTGAAGCCTCCTCTTATGGGCTGGAGCTCGTGGAATGCCTATATGGTCGATATTTCCGACTCCATAATCATGCATCAGGCCAACCTTATCGTCAAACGTGGACTTAAGGACGCCGGTTACGGAAACGTCAACATCGATGACGGATTTTTCGGCTACCGCGACCTGCGTGGTTATATGATTCCGCATCCGCAGAGGTTTCCGGGTGGCTCAGCGCAGATGCGCTCCATCTCCGACCACATCCACTCTCTCGGCCTGAAGGCCGGAATCTATTCCGACGCCGGAGACAACACCTGCGGGTCGAGCTACAACAAGGACCTGAACGGAATTGGTGCGGGTCTCTGGATGCACGATGTTCAGGACGCTGACCAGTATTTCAACAACTGGAATTTCGACTTCATCAAGATTGACTACTGCGGTGGCATTAATCGCCGTCTTGAGGAAAGGAACCGCTATGAGGAAATCCGTCAGGTGATTGACAGTGTGGCTGGCAGGCACATCGACATCAATGTATGCCGCTGGGATTATCCGGGGACATGGGTTGAGAAGATTGCAGACTCTTGGCGGATTTCGGAGGACATACGTCCCATCTGGTCTTCGGTCCGGCACATCGTGGAGAAAAATCTCTATCTGTCAGCTTATGCGCATGACGGGCACTACAACGACATGGATATGCTCGCGGTAGGCTACAACATCAAGCCTTCTCCGTTCTGGGAGGACGGGCTCGGACTTAGCTATGCCGAGGAGGAGGCGCATTTCGGGATGTGGTGCATAATGAGCTCACCGCTGCTTTTGGGCTGTGACATAGAGTACATTCCGGAGGAGACTATGCGTATAATCACCAACCCGGAGTTGATTGCCGTGAATCAGGACCCGCTCGGGCTTCAGGCCCATGTGGTCCAGCACGAAGGTGAGACATATGTATTCGCGAAGGATATCCTGCGTCGCCACGGAGGTGCGAGGGCCGTCGCGCTCTATAACCCTTCGGACTCGGCTGCCTCGTTCAGCGTGCCGGCCGACGTGCTGGAGTTCGCCGGGGAGATGAAGTTGCGCGACCTCAACCTGCGATCCAACCTTGCGTCGTGCAGAGTCATAGAGATGACACTTCAGCCTCACACAGCGAAGATCCTTAAGGTAGAGGGTGAGCGGATTGAACCTGTCCTCTATGAGGCGGAGTGGGGCTATTGTCCGGACTTTACCGCAATACGCGGGACGGGCGTGAAGTACATCCCTGTCGAGGGGGCTTCCGGACGCGCCGTGGCGACGAACCTCGGAGACTCCCCGACGAATTATCTCGAATGGGCAGACGTCTTCAGCCTCAAGGGCGGGAAATACAGAATCTCCGTTCGGTTTTCCTCGCCGGAAGCGGTTGATTTTGATTTGGTTGTGAACGGAAAGGCGCATCACGCATCGGTTGCCGCGACGGATTCCGCATTCGTGGAGATTCCGTTCGAGGTGGAGTTCCTCAAGGGGGAGAATGATGTTCGCATATCAGGCGTGACATCATCGAAGGTGGCCTTGGACTGCCTGAAGGTTTCTCACACCTCTAAGAAAAATTGAAAATGAAAAGATTGCTCGTTTGCCAGGCAGTGATTCTGCTGGCCTTGGCTGTTTGCTGTAGGCCTGCGGCAGTGGAGGATAACGGTGAGAGGACTGCTGTGATGACTGACCGTAAGATACTTACGCTGGCGGACGAGGTGACTTTGACGTTCAAGGTTCTTGACGGCAAATATTCCCAAGCATCGGTTCTTGAGGATGTGGCATTCACTGCCAAGGCTTATCCTAAGGCACTTGCGGCATACGAGAATGAAAATGGCGCGTCCGTCGTGATGATGCCGGAAGATTGCTACAGCATAGGGACGGTAGTGGTCAGGAAAATGGAGACTTCCGGAGAGATAGTTGTCCGCATTGACCAGAAAAAGCTGCGCAAACTGTCTTCCGCAAAGGCTTTTCTCCTTCCTCTAAAACTCGAATCGAACAACCCGGCGATGAAGTTACGGGACTATACCTATGTAGTCGTTCCGGCCTTGGGCGGTTCGGATGAATGTGTGAGGGCTGTGCTTCCATCGGCCGATGGATATGCCGACATCTACTATTCCGATGCTAAGGACAACACCGACTGCATTGTCTATTTTCCTGGAGGCGGATTCGCTAATCATACTCCCGGCTGTATAAGCCAGATTGTCGATTACTGCAAAGGAAAGGGTATTACTCTTGCGATTGTCATGTACCGCTTGCCGAACCGCGACCGCCGGAGGACAGTGACCGACTGTGAGAACGCCATCGAAATGATGCTTACAGGAAAGGCCATGCTCGGCGGATATTCGAAGCTCGGGGTGATGGGCGAGTCTGCGGGAGGCTATCTGGCTGCACTCATGTCGGCTATGCATCCAAAGAAAATAGATTTTCAGATTGACTGCTACCCAGTCATATCAATGGATCCGGGCAAGACGCACACCGGTTCGATGACAATGTTTCTCGGAACAGCGTCTCCTTCGCAGGAACTGATTGATACATATTCAGTTGAAAAACGCGTGACTTCGGCCACACCTCCGGCATACGTCGCATATTCTCTCGATGATGATGTCGTGAAGCCGAACGAAAATAGCCACGCATATTGCGAGGCTCTGAGGAAAGCAGGCGTTCCTGTCAAGGAGATACCGCATGAGACAGGTGGTCATCATTGGGGCCAATGGCAGGATTTTCCGGCTTCGATGTTCGAGTGGATTGCATCGTTACATGCAGAGTAATTGCTGATAGATTTGCTTCAAATGAAAATTAGACACATCCTATTTTGCGCGACGGCCCTATTCTCCGCATTTCTCTATTCTGCTAATGGCAATGTGATTTCAATGACGACGGATGGCGACCATCGTCCCTCCGCTAGAATTACGGAGTTCAGGCCCGGAAAGTTGTGGAAAGATACTGATGGCGTGGCAATAAACGCGCATGGAGGCGGAATCATGTTCCATGGTGGAAAGTATTGGTGGTACGGCGAGTTCAAGACGGAGGGGGAGGCCGGCAATCTGGCTCAAGTGGGAGTCAGTTGTTATTCTTCTGATGATCTTTACAATTGGAAGAATGAGGGCATAGCATTGGCCGTAAGCGATGAACCTGGTTCCGACATTGAACGGGGCTGCATTCTTGAACGTCCGAAGGTCATCTATAATGCCCTTACGGGCAAGTTCGTGATGTGGTTCCATCTGGAGTTGAAGGGAAGCGGTTATTCAAGTGCGCGCAGTGGAATTGCGGTAGCGGATAGGCCGGAAGGCCCTTTTTCCTTTGTACGCAGCACCAGAGCTGTTCCCGGCAAATGGCCGTTCAACAAGGACGAGTTCCCTGATGAAAAGGGCTTTCTTGCCAGAGATTTCGAGTCTGGGCAAATGTCCCGTGATATGACCCTATTTGTCGATGACGACGGCAAGGCATATCAGCTGTCCGCCTCGGAGGACAACTGGACGCTGCATATAGCTGAACTGACGGATGACTATTTGGACTACACCGGAAAATATGTGCGCGTGTTCCCGGATCGTCTCATGGAGGCTCCTGCTATATTCAAAAAAGACGGAACCTACTATTTTATGGGGTCGGGATGCACAGGTTGGGCTCCCAATGCGGCCCGTAGTGCGTCCGCACCGTCAATATGGGGACCATGGACTGAGCTCGGAAACCCGTGCGAGGGAGAAGGCTCACAGCTGACCTTCAATTCCCAGAGCACCTTCATACTGCCGGTTGCCGGCAAGGCGAACACCTTCATCTATATGGGTGATAGATGGAATCCGAAGAATGCCATTGACGGGCGCTACGTTTGGCTACCGATTGAATTTGACGGTGACCGTTTCAAAATCCGCTGGCATGACAGTTGGGGATTCTAAAACGAACTTCCACCGATGAAGCCGCGGAGGAGGCGGTTGTCGCTGGTCGGGATGCTGGTAGTCGGCTTGCTGCCTGTCGTCTGGTTCTTGACAGACTGGGGCGTCTTTACGATTTGTTTGCCGATTTTGTCTCCGGGGCTTTTGAGACCGTCTTTAAATGACTGGGCATCAGCGCATGGCATGCTCACGAGAAATGCCGTGCATAGGATAAGAATGTTTCTGGTTTTCATTTGTAATGATTATCGATCTTCTAAGTTTACCAACGTATCCCCAAATCTGCGAAAAAATCGGAACTGCTCTACTATAACGATGAAAATCTGATGTTTGCCAGTCTTGTCAATGTCGAAAATACGTAAAATTACGTATATGAATTTTGCTGCGGATTTCCTTTCTTTGCAGAAGTTAGGTTCAATGATCGTTCCTTAGATTGTCGAGGTGGATGCAAGGAATTAGATATCAATGCATTGTATATAGAGAGAAACCCTTAATACCATATTATTATGAGCACCAGACATTTATTCCTCCCTTTCCTTATTGCCTTGGCTGGATTTGTCTCCTGCGATGAATTCCAACCAGAGGTGGCTGTCGGTTGTGTAACCGTGGACAATGAGTATTTCTGCGCCCTGACCAGTGCGATCGGCGGAGAAACTGATGGTAATCAGAAATGGGCTTTCTATGACGAAGGCAAAGTCCGTGTCAATGTTACCGGATATCGCTGCCGCTGCAAAGATACGGGGCACATCCCGTTCCATTTATCTGTCATTGACATTGACCTTCCCGGCATTGCGACAATGCAGATTCCTCTTGAGGAGCGCACCGAAGGTGAAAATTACTTGAGCGGCAACAAGTCCGTCTCCGGTGTCCGACTGAACCACTACAAACTGTCCAACGACGGACGCTATCTCGAGATCGACCTTTCGATTACCCTGTACCGTGAAACGAAAGGCGACATCCGTGTCCTCTACAAAGGTGCCACCAATGTAAAGTCGGTCCGCAAGTAATTGCATCCCATACACTTACCGGATTCGGAATTTGTTGCCTCCTCGCAACGGATTCCGAATTTGCGTTTCAATCCGATGGAACATAATGCTGATTTATGCTATTGCTATAATAACAATGTTTTGCTATTTTTGCGACAAATACTAATAATCGCGCGTCGCTAAATACTAAAATAAGTACGCCGCTAAATACTAAATAGGATACGCAGGCAAATACTGATATGGCAACACCTGGTGAAAAATTAGCAGAGTCTTTGCAGGCTCTTTGTACACACCTTTGAGTCCTGACAAAGTGCGTATTACAATGCCTGTGCTGTTCAAGCTGCTGGCAAATGAGCCGAGTGCGATAGTCAGGGCTGTGCTTGGTCACTTTTTCTTCGGATATATTCACCCATATATGGACGGGAATGGCAGAATGTGCCGTTTCCTGATGAATGTGATGTTGGCCTCCGGCGGCTATGACTGGGTGGTGATTAAGACAGACAAACGCGCCGAATATATGGCTGCGCTGGAGACAGCAAGCACAAAAGGCGACATCCTGCCTTTTGCAAAGTTTGTCATTTCGATTCTCAGACAAAATGTGGATTTTTTGTAACTTAGGGGCGTAAATATGAATGCCCAATGGACCCTATATACAACTATTCCCTTTGTGCCGCGCTGCCGTTGATGCTGTTTTTCGGCTTCTACTTTTTGTTTGCCAGAACTCCTGAGAAGGCGATTTTTGACAATTTTCTGCGCTCCCGACGCATAATGGGAGCGGCAATGCTGTTGCTCGCGGCCAACTATTCGGTGCATTTCTTTATGAAAGTCCGTTTCAATGACGCCGATGCCGCCATTCTCATAAACCTGTCCACTTATTTCCTGTGCTATTGGCTGTTCAGCTCGGCCCTTACCACATTGCTTGACCGCAATTATATCACCAGGCGCAGGTTATTGGCACATATGTCATTGTGGGTGCTGTACTCCGCGATCTCCTGCATTGTCCTGAAACTGTTGCCGGAAGGGACGGCTCAGACAGTGGCGATATTGGCCTTGGCTGTGTTGCTGGTCGTATATGGACTGTTCCTGACATGGCGTTTGCTGCGGACTTATCACCGGGTCATCCGCATTTTCAACGAAACCCATGCGGACGACATCGGGGCCTATATCAAGTGGCTTTCCGTTTTCACTTATTGGGCCATCATATTCGGAGTGGGCTGCGGACTGCTGACGTTCCTGCCCGACAGATACGTCTATATCTGGATTCTGATGTCAATCCCGTTCTACATCTATCTCTTCCTTTGCTATCTGAACTATATGCTGTTTTACGAGCAGGTGGAAAATGCAATGGAGGTCAATGAAGAGCTGGATCATTTTGAGGCGGAACCGACGCAAGAGACACCGTCATACCATGCCGAAATCGCGGAGAGAATCAAGGGTTGGATCAATGCTGATGGATACGTCCGGACAGGCCTTACCATTAAAGACTTGTCGGAACAGCTTCATACCAATCGTACCTATCTCTCCGAGTATATAAATACCACATACGGAGTGTCATTCCGTGACTGGATAACAGGGCTCCGCATTGACTATGCGAAGCGTCTGCTCGTACAATATCCTAAGTTGACGCTGGCCGACATTTCAGAAAGATCCGGCTTTTTGTCGCCGAGTCATTTCATCCGCATCTTCAAGGAAAACGCCGGATGTACGCCTACCAGATGGCGGAAATCCAGTTGACGCCATGGCGGAAAAATAGCCTAAACGACAAAGATGTGCGATTCTGACAATTGAAACGCTATTTGTCATCGGAAATCGGCCCGAAATGAATTCTCTTTGCTTTCTTTGTAGGCTAACTCTAATAATTATGGATAAAAGAATTCTGACACATCTTGTCCTCCTGACATTGATCATCTCCTGCTCGAAAGGCAAACCTCATCAGACACCACATCCTGACCAGGGCGCGGTGGTGGTGACTGCCGACTGGAGCGGGAAGAGCAGCGAGGCGGACATCCCCCAGAAGTACGTCCTGAGAATCGCTGACGTGAAACAGGAAGTGAGCGGAGAAAAGAGCACGTTTAAGCAGCTTCTGGACCCGGGACAATACAGTCTGGCGGTTTATAACGCGCCTGAGCATATTGCTGTTGATGGCAATGTGGCTTCCATGGAAAAAACATCGGCAGGTGACATTGACCCTTCACCTGGTTATCTGTTCGCCTCTTTGCAGGAAATCTCTGTCCTGGCGGACGACTCGCTCCGTGTCACGGCTCCTATGAAACAGCTGGTCCGCAGACTTGACCTCGAACTGACAGCCACGGAAGGCGACTACAGTCGTGTGCAGTCGGCAACGGCGACGCTTTCGGGAGTGGCATCTGCTGTGGACATTGAAACAGGCGAACGTAGCGGGGCGGCAACGGTGACGGAAACCTTCACACAGGACGGGCAGACATTCAGTTTGTCTTTCAGGCTGCTCGGCATTGTCCCGAATGAATCGCAGACGCTGGTGGTGGACATCACATACGCAGGCGGCGAAACCCAAAGAATCGAGAGCGGACTCAGCGACGCTATGAAGGGGTTCAATGATGAGGTCAAGCCGATGAAACTCACCGGGAGCCTGCATCTTCCGATCGAATTGGGGTCTTCTGCGGCAATCGGTGCGTGGAGCGGAGGCAAGTCAGAGACTGTTTCTTCTGATAAAGTGAAATGTTATAAGGCAGATGACCTTAAAATCGGCGATTACTTCTACTCGGACGGGACATGGAGCGATGGCGGTCTCCGCAAAATCTATTCTGACGGAAGAAGGGAAATTGCCGACCCTAAGCCGGGTCCGGACAGAAGTGGGGGAAAGGTGGTTATCGGCATTGTCTTCCAGACTGATCCGTATCGTATCGGATTGGCCGAAAAGGAAGCTCTCGGTGGCGAGGCTCACGGTCTTGTAATGGCGCTCAGGAACACTTCGGTCACCCGTTCCGTTCAGTGGGCTGATACCCGCCTTGATGAGGGACTTACAAAAATTCTGACCCAAAAGCAGCTTTACGAAGATATCAGCGGATATGCGAACAGTAAGCATATTCTCAGCAATCGTGGCAATTTCGACAATTATCCTGCATTCAAGGCGTCGAAAGAATATCCGGCTCCGGCGCCTGCGACTACGACCGGCTGGTTCCTCCCGTCCTCAGGCCAATGGTGGGACATTCTGCAGAACTTGGGCTCAAGTCATGATTTGGCCCAGTCAGATCAGCAAAACTCATCGGCCACTGAAGATCCTGACGCGGCTGGGTTCGTTTGGAATGGTGATGTGGCCGCCGCTCTGAACGGATGGGTGTCAGAGGTCGCGGCTGAGGGCAAAAGCACATTCGACGAATCAATGATGTGGTTTTGGTCGTCTTCGGAGTACTCGAATGGCTACGCGCTAGCTTGGAATGTAACTATTTATGGTTGGTTGAAAAGCAGTCATAAGTCGAAAGGATTTTGGGGATATGTACGTCCGATTCTCGCATTTTAGGATTTTATGTCATTGATGATAAATACATTCGTTATGAAAACATACAATATATTATACAGATCATTGCATTTGGCGGGACTCCTCCTTGTCATTGCGTCGTGCGGAAAGGATGAGGCCGTGTCGCCTGCGGGTGCTGAGTCGGGACAATCTCTGGCTGTCTCCATCATTGACAGTGGATATGCATCGGCCGAAGGGCCTGCTACCCGTGCGGTTGAGGATGGTTATATCACCAAGTTCAGCGAGGGTGATGCCTGTGGCCTGTATTTGCTTCGCGGCGGACAGACTGTCTATTCCAACCTGAAGCTGACCGCTGAAACGGATGCTGCTACAGGCAGGCTCGTCTGGAGGCCGGAGACTGGAAAAAGTCTCGCAGGAGGATTGCCTGATGAAAACTATTATATCTACTATCCATATCAGTCGGACATGACCGGCAAGACTGCGGCTTCTACAGGTGCGGCATTGACCGATGCGGAATTCTTTGCTCTGCTGATCGACTCGTGGCAGCCGCGAAAAGACCAGAGCGCTTATGAGGCCTATGCCGCCTCGGACCTTATGACGGCCAATGGAAGTGTGGAGACTGGCACAGACAACAGCCTCACATTGACTTTCTCCATGGCACACCGTATGGCGTTGGCCGTAGTGGAACTGCCGGCGTTTGGTTACAGGTTTACCAATAAGCCCAGCATCCCGGACTATGTCATCTCCGGTCCGACAGAGTTTGTTTCCGAGGCTTTGCCGTATCTTATTTCCGACGGAATCTGCCGCTATCTTTTCCATCCTTCTGCAGGCGTGGAATTATCCGCCTACAATGACAGGCTGCAATGTGAATTTTCGATTGAAATCCAGCCCAATCAAATTTCCGGCGGCAGTTACAGGATATACAAGATCGATGGCGGAAGGGTCGTGAAACTTCACACCTTGCGGGTTGGTGATTTCTTTCTGGCCGACGGCCATCTGCTCCCGTATGATACTGATAAGGAGAAGGTACAGGCCTCCAATGTCGTGGGCATTGTTTTCCAGACCAATCCGGGGCGTGTCGGGGACGCAGAAAAGAAAGTGCTCGGAGGTGAGGCGCACGCGCTTGTGATGGCTCTGAAGAATGCAGCGGTCGATGTTACTTTTTGGATTACCAGACCTACCGAGTCATATTTGCCTGCTTGTTACTCAAAAGCGGAGGGTTATAATGACATAAGCGGATATTGGAATAGCGAGCAGATGCGTAAAGCTTGTGGCGACTTCAGTAATTATCCGGCGTTGAAGGCGGTAGATGAATACAATAAATACTATCCTGTTCTTGCGACTACGACCGGCTGGTACCTTCCTTCATCTGGCCAATGTTGGGATCTGCTGCAGTATTTAGGTGGTTGTCCGGCTCTGGCTGATCCGGCGGAGCAGACTTCTGATGCTTTAGGATATAATCAAAGAAAAGATCAAGGCGATGTCCCGGCCGCATTGAATAAATGGATGGCCAAGATTGCCGATAAGGATAAACATACATTCGCGTCTTATGATTTTATCTGGACATCTACGTGGAATAAATCTGCGATTCATAATTGGTACATCTCTTCCGCAGGCTCTGTTTATTGCCAATATTTGTTTACGGCCGTAGACTATGGTAGAATGATAGTGCGTCCTGTCCTGGCGTTCTAGTCTTCGCGGTCCCTGTGAAGTAACCTTAAAGCTTACAGCACTCCTGGCGCGCCGCATCGTCCGATAGCATTTAGCTTCCATAAAAGTTTACTTTTTTTGGTAAACTTTTGTAAGCGTCTCCGCAATTGCGTATTTATACTTTTTGCGGTTCCGTATTGACGCGTTTTTAGCGGTTCCGTACTTTTGCCCATGGAAATGTCAAGAACAGACAGATGTCAAGTTCTGTTCCAGTCTCCGACATTTTTGCGTGACCTGTAAGTCGCTGAATAGTAACCATTTAATGCTTTTCAGAGTTGTATATTTTGCAACTCTGAAAAGCGTTAAAGCGCTGATATATAGTAGAATACGCGTTGCACGTCCTGTATCGGGACTGTAAGCGTCTCGTAAGCGTCTCCGCGGTTACGTATTGACGCGTTTTCAGCGGTTCCATACTTTTGCCCATGGAAATGTCAAGAACAGATTAACATGGGAGCAAAAGAAACTGGAACAACTTGCGAGTGGAGAAATCGTGTAAGTGGTTGAAACTCTGACGGTTGTGTAAAATGCAGAAAGCCAGGTCCTATGTTTTTTAGGGTAACCTGGCTTTGAGTGTTTGGTGTAATCGCTTGATTGATAGTGATTCGCTGGGATAAATGACATTCAGGTTGTTCCAAAATGCGTAAGCGTCCGAGTATCTTGTCAGTGTATCGCATCTGTGTATCGCGTCCGTGCCAACATTCGAGACCATACATTCGTCATTCTTTACTCCAAAGCCGTCCGATTTTGACGGGCTAGAAACTGCTCCCTTAGCACCCTCGGGCATCAATGTCGTCCGTGGTGTCGCGCGTAATGTCGCTCGTGATGTCGCTCGTAATGTCGCTCGTAATGTCGCTCGTGATGTGGGGCGGATGAGACAGTATGAACATCTTACTGGAGCGGGATCGCCGTCGCTTTTTTACATCAGTCATAACTTGTCCGTAGAAATGGGGGATTTTACGGATAAGTTGCAGACTTTGAATCACTTGTCCGTGAGAACCTGCCTTTTTACGGACAAACCGGTCATTTGGAGTCAACCCCTGTCAGGACTATGCGAGTCTGTCAGTAAGCAGGTAGATTCTCAAGAACATATCTGACTATGTTTCCTTCAATGACTATTAATTAAAGAATAGTGTCCTATCGCCCGACGTGGCGAGATAAATGGCGGGATAAATGGCGGGATAAATGGCGAGATAAGTGGAATTCGCTCCTTTGTGTTATCGACGGTTTTTTATAAATTTGATGGACAATAACCATAGAAGGACTACTCATGAAAGGAGAAGAAAAACTATCGACACAGTATAATGATGCGGTCAAGCAAATCAAAACCGCTATTCTGCAGAGTCAGGCGAAGGCCTTGAAGGGTGTAAACCAAGAGCAGTTGGCTTTGTATTATGGGATCGGTCGGTTTATATCGCAGAACTCCCGTGCAGGTTTCTGGGGGAAAGATGCGATTGATACAATCAGCCGTCAACTTTCAACAGAAGTTCCAGGTCTTAGGGGTTTCTCACCTCGCAACTTGCGTAATATGAGGATGTTCTACGAGGAATGGAAGTGTCTTGACACTAATTTGGCAGATGCGTCTGCCAAATTAGATTTGGGTAACAAATCGGCAGATGAATCTGCCAATTTGGATTCACGCAAGTCATTGGCACCGCTAGAAATAGCTGATATCCCTATTGTAGCATTTTTTAGCATAGGATTCTCGGCATCACACCTTGATCCTGTCTAAAACGAAGACTTTAGAAGAGCGTCGGTATTATATTCAATTATGCTCAGATTTGCAGCTGAGTTATGATGCTCTCGAAAGAAAAATCACTGAAGATGCGTATCATAATCAAGGGAATATGCCGAATAACTTCGGAATGACGATTCCGGATTACAAGCGGGCATTTCAGGCGATTCAGATGTTCAAGGACGAGTATCTTCTGGATTATATCAATGTCGAGCAATTGGGTGAAAGAGATGAGGATATCGACGAGCGTGTCATTGAAAATGAGATTGTTCACAATGTAAAGAACTTCATCATGACATTCGGTCGCGGATTCTCATATATGGGAAATCAAGTTCATTATGACAAACTTGGTCACGACCATTGGGTGGATTTGCTCTTCTTCAATAGAATTCTCAAATCGCTTGTCGTCATTGAACTAAAAAAAGGCTCATTCAAGCCTGCTTATCTCGGACAATTGGCGGCTTACCTTCGAGTCCTGGATGATGAAGAACGTATAGAAGGCGAGAATCCTTCTGTCGGAATCGTTCTCTGTAAGGATGCCGACAGGGCCTATGTCGAATATGTCCTGCAGGATTACACAAAGCCAATGGGTGTTGCGACATATAAATCCAGCCAGGAACGACTTAGGGAACTCTTGCCGGATGAAGAGGAAATCAAGAAACTGCTGTAGTTTAACAAATGTTTAACAAGAAATAAAAAATCGGCCTTGGCGTGATGATGTGGGATTCGCTCCCGGGTGGTCGCGCATCCCTGGCCCTGCCACGGGCAATCATGCGAGTGGCGATGGAGAAAGCTGGCGCCGGCGGGTGCCGGCTTGGCTTTTTCGGACAAGGCGCCTTTACGGGAATGGGATTCCCGACGGCGCCTTGACCAAAAAAGCCCGCTGTCTATCGACAGCGAGCTTTCTCCTTACTCGTGATTCGGTTGGGATTCGAACCCAAGACCCACAGCTTAGAAGGCTGTTGCTCTATCCAGCTGAGCTACCGAACCATCCTTAAGTTTCGACACGAAGGTTGCCCTTTCGCGAAGAACAGGACTGCAAATATAGGGATTTTTTATTTAATGGCAATGTTTCCAGGCGAAAGTTTTTACAAATTTTATATGCCGGACACTCAAGAGTCTGAGACCGGCGGCGTCCGTGAAATGTATATTTGTCTATTTTAACATAAGAAAATACCACTTCGACCGGCGAGCAGCGCTGTTGTAAAGCATTGATTATCAAATATGACTTTCAAAAGTGCCCCATTTTGGTCCACTTTTCATCCACTTTATGCAAAACGTTTTTACCTATTACATAATTTTGTAAACGAAATGTAGCGTAATCCTTAAAAAATAACTTTGGAATCTTTGCGGGTCTTTTCGGTCTATATTCCTTTTCTCATCAGTCGTGTGCGTCCAGCACACTCCTTCTTCTAAAAGGAATCTATCCTCGAAAATCCTCCACAAATCTTTACAAACTTATTTTTTAACGCTTACCAAAACAGTAAGAGGAATATTCAGGAAGATGAGTCGTCATTGAAGAAAAAAAACAAATCGGGAAACCCTTCAGTAAGAGGAAATCTTCAAGGATTACATAATTATTCAATAACCAATTAAGTTATGCGTAAACTTTTAGTTGTATTGCTTATGTTCGCCAGCGTGGTATCATTCGCGCAGCAGCATAGTGTCAATGGAACGGTCAAGGATCAGAACGGACAGCCCGTCATAGGACTGACCGTATTGGAGCAGGGCACCAAGAACGGTGTCATCACCAATGCTGACGGCCGTTATGATATCACAGTGTCATCATCAGAAGCAGTCCTGGAGTTCTCATCATTGGGATATTCCACTGTAACTGAAAAAGTCGGAGGCCGCGCTGTCATCAATGTAGATGTACACGAGACCGCCATCGCTCTCGACGCGGTAGTCGCCATCGGTTATGGTTCAGTCAGAAAGAAGGACCTCACCACCGCAGTATCTACCGTCAATACAGAAGATATGGCCTTGAGACCGGTCACTGACGCTTCAGGATTTATCCAGGGCAAGGTTTCCGGCGTGCAGGTAACCCAGACAAGCGGCCAGCCGGGAAGCGGTATGGTCATCAGGGTCAGAGGCGCCTCCTCCATTTCTTCCACCAACGACCCTCTCTACGTAGTGGACGGCGTGCCTGTAGGAACAGGAAACTATGCCATCTCATATCTTTCCCCGAACGATATCGAGACAATGCAGATCCTCAAGGACGCTTCATCAGCAGCCATCTACGGATCACGTGCAGCAAACGGAGTAGTCCTCATCACCACCAAGCAGGGCAGCAAAGGCAAAGGCCCGAAGATCAACTTCAGCGCTTACGTCGGACTTTCCAACGTCACCAAGACCTATGACGTCCTCAATGTGGACCAGTACCGCGAACTCCAGAAAGAAATCGGAGTGGCCAATGTCCCGGAAGGACTCAAAGACGAAACAGACTGGTTTGACGAGACTTACAGAACCGGAATTACCCAGAACTATCAGGTTTCAGTATCCAATGCCTCCGACAAGTCACGCTACTACATGAGCCTCGGCTACAGCGACGAACAGGGTATCCTCAAAGTCGCATACAACAAGAGGTACAATGCGAAAGTCAATCTCGAATCAGACCTGTTCAAATGGATTACCGTCGGAATGGACGTTTCCTATTCCCATTACAAGAACAACGGAATCATCTCCGGAACAGGCGCCAACAGGGCAGGTGTCGTGCTTTCAGTAATCAACACCCCTACCTACGCGAAGCCTTGGAGCGAAACAAACCCTGACTGGTACTGGACACAGTTCTACGGCGCGAACCTTACGACTCCGTCAGAGAACCTCGCCAGAACAGAGAACAACTACGATCAGACTGACAGGGCGGTGATGTCTGCATTTGCGCGCATCAACTTCACCAAACACCTCAATTTCAAGAGCACGGTAAGTATGGACCGCCGCTGGGTGCACAGCTACTCATTCCTCGACCCTATCCACACATCTTATGGTAGGACACAGCATGGAGAAGCATCCGACTCAAGGACCGACGACAGGAGAATGGTCTATGACAATATCCTGAACTACAACAATGTCTTCGGCAAGCATTCCCTCGAACTCATGGGCGGTATGTCAGCCACCACATCCGACTGGCAGCAGCTTACAGGCTCGAGAAACTATTTCTCAGCAGAGAATAACAATGTAATATTCGGTTTGAATGGCGGTAACAAAGGCGGCCTCAGAGGCCAGAGCCAGAGCTGGAGCGAATGGGCCATCATGTCATATCTCGCACGTGCAGCCTATAACTTCGACAGCAAATATTATCTCACGGCGGCATTCAGAGCCGACGGTTCCTCAAAGCTTGCACCGGGACACAAATGGGGCTATTTCCCTTCAGTTTCAGCAGCATGGAGAATCTCAGGCGAGAACTTCATGAAAGACGTAAGGTGGATGAACGACCTCAAGCTCCGTCTCGGATGGGGACAGCAGGGTAATCAGGAAGGCCTCAGCGACTACGCATGGCAGCAGATGTACGCCACCAACTACTACGACTGGACAGACTCCAAATATGCTGATTCAGTTCCTACGCTCGGCGGAAAGTCCAACATCGGAAACCGCGAACTTACATGGGAGACCACATCTCAGTGGGACCTCGGTATTGACCTCGCAGTGCTCAACAGCAGACTCACATTCACGTATGACGTTTACCGCAGATATACCAAGAACCTGCTGATAACCGTCCCTATGCCGTCCCCGTACTCTGACCTCATCAGGAACGACGGAGAAATGAGCAACTGGGGTATGGAGTTCGCCATCTCGTCAGTCAACATTGACAAGAACGACTTCAGATGGACTACCGACTTCAACCTCTCATTCAACCGCAACAAGGTCGAGAAACTCACTCTGCAGAAGGTCTATAACTACACCACCACTTCCGAGGCGCTCAGCGAGCAGGTAGTCAGAATGACAGAAGGCAAACCGCTTTCATGCTTCTATGGACTGACCGCGAAAGGTGTTGACCCGGAGACCGGTATGATGATCTACGAGGATTATAACAAGGACGGAAAGATCAGTTCTTCAGACCGCCACTACATCGGTGATGCCAACCCTGACTTCATCTGGGGTATGACCAACACCTGGAGCTACAAGGGATTCAACCTCAGCGTTCTCCTCACAAGCTCCATCGGCAACGACATCTACAATGCATCCAAGATAGAGATGATAGGTATGTACAACGGCTCCAACCAGATTACCGATGTGCTCCGCAGATGGCGCGTTCCAGGACAGGTGACTGACATCCCTAAGGCCGGCGAAGTGGACAACCTGAAGGCTTCCACAAGATGGATAGAAGACGGTTCATATCTGAAGATCAAGAACATCACGCTCTCTTACGATTTCTCAGGCAAGTTCCTCAGAAAGCTGAATCTCACCAAGATACAGCCGTACATCACACTTGCGAACATGTTCACTTTCACCAAGTATTCAGGATACGACCCGGAAATGAGCCAGTATTCAAGCGCTACAAGTATGGGAATCGACTGGGGTACCTACCCTAACGTCAAGACCGTAACTTTCGGTGTCAATGTTGATTTCTGATGACTAAGGAGACATTATTATGAAAAAGATAAATTATATTCTTGCGGCGGCTGTCGTTGTGGCGTTCCAGGCCTGCGATCTGGACTTGAATCCGCACACATCCTACAATGAGAACAATGTGAATGTGAAGAACGACAGCGAAAGCCAGTATTCTACCAGAACAGATATGTTGGGACTTCGCAACTCCCTGTATAACAACTGGGTAAAGGACATCCAGGAAAAAGGTTACATGGATTGGCTCATCTCTACCGAGACCAGAAGTGACAATGCATATTGCGGCAGTCCGTCCACCGGAGCGATTGTTGCCATCGAGGCCAATAACCAGGACCCTGCAAACTCCAATATTGCCCGCGACTGGGACTGGTACCTGCAGCAGATAAGCAATGCCAACAACATTATCTGTAACATTGACAATATCTTCGCAAAAGATACCTCCGCAGTGAAAATGACTCAGAAGGAGCACGACGAGTGGAAATCCGAGGCATTGTGCTGGAGAGCATTCTGCCTGTTCAGGATGGCCCAGCTCTGGGGCGACGCTCCTATGATTACCGTCATTCCGCCGGAAATCACATCCGAGAACATCGAGGAAGTATATGAGGACTATTATCCGAAACGCACACCGGTAGATGAAATCTACGGTCAGGTAATCGAGGACCTGAACTATGCCTGCGACAATGCTCCTGACGTGGACCCTTCAGACAAATACCTGTTCTCCAAGGCTTTCGCGCATGGTCTGAGAGCAAGAGTCTATGCCGAGAAACAGCGTCAGGACTGGAACCAGGTCATCAATGACTGTGTGGCAGTCGAGGGCATGGGATTCTCGCTCGTGGACAATTACGGTGACCTCTGGGGCTATAATGACGACGATGCGGTAAGAAACACCAAGGAATCCATCTTCGAGGTGACCTGGTCACGAAACTCAGGAAACTGGGTGTGGATGATGTATCACCGCAATGCCTACAACCCTACGGACAGCTACTCCTGGGCAAAATGGAGCACACCTTCCAGAAACCTTGCTGCCGCTTATGATGCAGCTGGCGACACTGAAAGAAAGAATGCCTCCATCGTTTACGACGAATGCGGCTGGAGCCTCTACTATCCGTCAGCGAAATATGCGTTCATGCACAAGGTTCCGACCAATGCCAGCAGTACGATCCTGATGCGCCTCGGAGAAATCTATCTCCTTCACGCAGAAGCACTTGTGATGACAGGCGACCTGGACAACGCATACATCTACACGAATAAGACAAGGAACAGGGCCGGACTTGCAGACCTTCCGCTTTCAGTGAAAAACAGCAAAGAATCCATGCTCAAGGCAGTCCTGGACGAGCGCAGACTAGAACTTGCATTCGAAGGCTTCCGTTTCTACGACCTTGCCCGTCACGATATGATCAAGCAGGTGCACGACGCGATGTCCGATCCGTCATCATCAAGCTATGACTCATATTGGCAGAAACGCTCACCGCTCACGGACGAGACCATCCTCTTCCCTGTGCCTCAGTCTGCCATCGACAAGAACTCGAATCTTACACAAAACCCAGGATATTAGAAATGAGATATTCATCTATTTATTCTATTTTGGCAATGGCGTTCATGATGTCGTGCAGCTGTGATTCACAGACCTCGAATCAGACGCCGGAGCCTGAACCTGCCCCGCAGCCGCAGCCCGAGGTGGAAGCAGCCAAATCCTACACCACCACGGCGGACAAGTCCAGCCTCTTCGCGGAGAAGACCATCGCCTTCGGAAAGACAGCGTCAATGTCTCCTTACGCAGTGCGCTTCACGGACGAGACCTACCAGACGGTGGACGGATTCGGTGCGGCATTGACGGTAGCCTCCTGCTACAACATCCTGAAAATGCCTCAGGACAAGAGGGTGGCGTTCCTGAAACAGATGTTTGACACGAAAACCGGTATAGGAAGCTCATTGATAAGGGTTTGCATAGGCGGCTCTGACTTCTCCATAGAGCGTTTCACATGGTGCGACAAGAAAGGAATCGAGAACTTTGCCCCGGCAGAGTATGATTTGAAATACGTCATCCCTGTATTGAAGGAGATCAAGAAGATCAATCCGTCGCTCAGGATCATCGGCTCCCCGTGGACAGCCCCGCGCTGGATGAAGAAAGAGGTGAACTCTAACGACGACAGGTATTCCTGGACCGGCGGTACTCTCAAGCCTTCATGCTATCAGGACTACGCGGAGTACTTCGTGAAATGGATACAGTACATGCAGTCGCAAGGTCTTGACATATACGCGGTTACCCCGCAGAACGAGCCTCTCAATGCCGGCAACTCCATGTCGATGGTGATGTACTGGGACGTGGCCAGGGACTTCATCAAGACAGCATTGGGCCCTGCATTCAGGAAGGCGGGACTGGACACCAAGATACTCGTGTTCGACCATAACTACAATTATGACAACATGTCCGATCAGGCGCAGTACCCTTTGAAGATATACGCCGATGCTCAGGCCTCCGCCTACATTGCCGGTTCAGCCTGGCACAACTACGGAGGAAATGTCTCAGAACTGGACAAGATAGTCGCAGGCGCGCCTGACAAGGAACTGTATTTCACCGAAGCCTCCATCGGCACATGGAACTACGAGTTCCGCTCTTGTCTTATCAATGACATGAGCGATATCTTCTTCGGACTGCTCAAACGCGGAGGAAAAGGTGTCACCCTGTGGAATCTCATGCTGGACGAGAACAAGGGGCCATATACGGATGCCGAAGGTTCCTGCAAGAAATGCTACGGTGCGGTTACCATAGCATCCTCCGACTACTCCACATTGGACTACTACACGCACTATTACAACATCGCGCATTGCTCGAAGGTTATAAATCAGGGTGCGGTACGTATCGGAACAACCGGTTATACCACCTCGGGACTGGATTATCTGGTGTTCAGAAATCCTGACAGCTCCTACGGTGTGGTGATTCTGAATGAAAACTCCGACGCCAGGCAGCTCGTGTTCATTTCTTCCGCACATTCGGTGAAATGCGACGTTCCGGCCAAGTCGATAGTCTCTTTGAAATGGAAAGATTAAAAGATTAGGACAATGAATAAGATATTGAAAATAATGACATTGCTTGCAGTGCCGGCAACTGTCGCCATTTCCTGCAAAGAAGAGGGAATGGACGTCAAATTCACGGACAAAGGTCCTGAAATGACGATTGAGAACTGCGATAACAAAGCATTCATGGGTGACTCCATAAGGTTCTCCATAAAGCTGAATGACGAATTCCCGCTCTCCACATTGAAAGCGAAACTTCTGTTCGACGGTACTTCAGTCAGCGACCTGACCATCCGTACCAGAGAAAACGGAACCTACAACGCGGCCATTTTCGTGCCTCTGTTGAAAGATATTCCGAACGGAACCGCGGAACTCGCGTTCACCTCGCAGAATACCGGATTGGGAATCACAGAAGAAACGGTTGAGGTCAATATCGACAGACCGCAGCCTTCTACATTGACCCTCCTCTGCGACGGCAAGGAATACACCATGACCAAGAGCGGCGACTATGCTTACGAAGTCACTGACAATTTCCCATCCGAAGCATCTGCATTGATCAAATGCGTGCCGGAGGCCGGTAAGGCTGCGATCTGGCTCGGTTGGGACGGCTCTGCGCTGAAACCTGTCGCTGCCGAGTCTTCAAGCACGATTCCTTTCACTGCCGTTAAAGCAGGTACATATAAGATTTCGGCCGACCTCATGTCACTGACGGCATCACCGTTCGGAAGCATCACATCTGCATTGTCAGAGTCTGCCAATGTGGAACTGCTCAACCTTCTCCAGGGTTCTATGATCAAGTTCACCGGCATTGACAAGCCTGACCAGTGGGATCTGGATTATGATTTCTTTACGCTCAATGCGGACAACTCCGTGTCATTCAAGGCAATGGACGGTCTTTATAGGCTTACAGCAGATTTCGGTGGCAAGTTCATCAAGGTCGAGGCGATGGCTGACAAGGACAAACCTGCGACACTTGAATCCAATGGGACAGTCTGGGCTATCGGTGCAGGAATCGGCAAGCCTAATGTGGGCCCGTCTTGGAACACGGATGATGGTGTATGGTGTCTGGCTCAGACAGAGAAAGGTATCAGCAGACTGACATTGACGGCAGGCGCCTCTATCGCGCAGACAGGATTCTCATTCAAGCTCTTCGGACAGAGAGGCTCGGGAGTCGAGTTCGGTTCCTACGCTTCTTTCAATGACGAGACCGGCTTGTTCAAGGTCACTTCTGCGGGCAATATCGAACCTGCATCTGACGGTACTTCGCTCGAGTCCGGCAAGGCATACCAGTTCATTTTTGACACCAATGCGGGAGTCAGCGCTGCGAAACTCACCATCAAGACTGTTGAAATTCCTGTCAATTCATTGGATATCAAGGTAAACGGAGTTCAGGCAAGCCGTTTGTCGGCAACACATTACAGCATCAAGTCCATCGCATTGAACAAGGACGAGGCCATCACCATCTCAGGTGTGAAAGACCTTGCAAACTGGTACCTCGATCCGGACCTGTTCTACCTCGACGGGGCTTCTATAAAGCTCAATGTCGTAAGCGGCACATTTGCAGTGGATCTGTATCTCGACTACGGTTATGCGACTCTGCGCAGGCTTGCTGCAGACGGCTCCGAGGCTACAATCAATGACGGTGCGCTCTGGATGATGGCTTGGGGACTTGCCAATCCTGTGATGACCAGCCAGTTCGCCTTCAATCCTGGTGCTGCGTTCTGTATGGCTCAGGTTCGTCCGATGGTGTTCCAGCTTACCGGAACTGCTGTGGATGAGAAAGACGGAACCACTCTCGGCGGAAGATTCAGATATGACTACATTTCCGCGAAGTACTTCGGTCAGGACGGCTGGGGTACAGAGAAAGGTAAGATTCTCGGCGATGCCGGCACTGTGAAATACACCGACAGCGCAGCAGAGTTCTTCGACACGACAGTCGGTCTGCATGACAATATCGGCCTCAAGGAAGGTGTCCAGCTGGAAAAGGGTTCAGTTTATGTTCTTACAATTGACCTTTCTACGACTGCTACTGACGGCGTGGAATTGATTGACTTCAAAAAAGTCAAATAGTTATCAGTTTGTATAGTGTGGAGTCCGGCGTCTGGGAAAAGATGCCGGACTTTTATCGATTAAATTTGTTTTGAGCCGTTTTTTCAGTAAATTTACACGATTTTGCAAAACGATAAATGATGGCGTTTTTGCAACTGGTTGACACAAAAACATTAAAACATTTTATATGACACAGAAAAAATCAAACATTGTGGCTATCGTTACGATGTGTTTCATCTTCGCGATGATTTCTTTCGTGACCAATATGGCCGCGCCTTTCGGAACAATCTGGAAGAACCAGTATGAGTGGGCAGGAATGATGGGCAATATGATGAACTTTGCAGCATACCTCTTCATGGGTATCCCTGCAGGCAAGATGCTCATCAAATACGGCTACAAGAAGACTACACTTGCAGCTCTCGCTACCGGTTTCATCGGTATCGTAATCCAGTGGCTTTCAAGCCGTTCTTTCGTCGGTGATTCAGCCATCTATGTTTACCTCTTCGGCGCATTCGTCTGCGGTTTCTGCGTATGTATGCTCAATACTGTCGTAAACCCTATGCTCAACATCCTCGGCGGTGGCGGAAACAAGGGTAACCAGTACATCCAGATCGGCGGTACCATGAACTCCCTCACCGGAACATTCACTCCGCTCCTCGTAGGTATGCTTATCGGCACTGTTACGAATACTACAGCCATGAGCGACGTGGCTCCTCTGCTTTTCATCGCAATGGGCGTATTCGCATTGGCATACATCATCATTTCATTCGTTAATATCCCTGAGCCTGCTCAGGAGAGACAGACCACGAAATACGAGCACAGCGCATGGAGTTTCCGTCACCTTGTACTCGGTGTCGTTGCCATTTTCTTCTATGTAGGTGTTGAAGTTGGTATCCCTGCACAGCTTATATTCTACTTCTCTGACGCTACTGAAAAAGGCGCAGGTATCGCTGTCAATGGTGCCGCTATCGGCGGTGCAATCGCTGCCGTTTACTGGCTGCTCATGATGGTAGGCCGTATCTGCAGCTCATTCATCAGCGGCAAGATCAGCACCAAGGCTCAGCTCTCCACAGTTTCAGCCGTTGCTATCCTCTTCATCATCATTGCCATCTTCCTTCCGAAGAGCATAACCATGTCAATGCCTGCATACAGCGTTGAAAACGGATTCACAATGGTTGCCGGCGTGCCGATGAAGGCGCTCTTCCTCGTGCTCTGCGGTCTCTGCACTTCATTGATGTGGGGAACGATCTTCAACCTCAGTACAGAGGGACTCGGAAAATATACCGAGCAGGCTTCCGGTATCTTCATGATGATGGTTGTCGGTGGCGGTGTGATGCCTCTGATTCAGGACTTCATCGCCAAATATACCGACTATATGTCCAGCTACTGGCTTGTAGTGGCAATGCTCTGCTTCATCCTCTACTATGCGCTCGTAGGCTGCAAGAACGTGAACAAAGATATTCCTGTTGAATAATAAATAATAATAGGTATGAATAAAATGGATACGCCTTATGTTGTCGGCGTCGATGTCGGTGGACAGACCACCAAGATAGGCGTTGTGGATATGAGAGGTCAGGTTCTTGCCCAGACGGTCATCAGAACTGACACTCACGATGAAGTGGAACCTTATATTGATGAACTTGCAGAGGCTATCGACAAGGTGATTGCCGATGCTGGCGTTACAGGACAGGTCCGAGGTATCGGAATGGGTATTCCTAACGGAAACTACTATACCGGTGAAATCGAGAACGCCGTAAACCTCAAATGGGGAAACAAGGGCGTGATTCCTGTTGCCAAGCTCCTGAAAGAGAGGATGAACGGCATCCCTGTAGCTCTTACCAATGATGCCAATGCGGCTGCCATGGGTGAGATGACATACGGTGCCGCGAGAGGCATGAAGAACTTCATCATGATTACTCTCGGAACAGGTGTCGGCAGCGGTATCGTGATAAACGGAGAGGTGGTTTATGGCCACGACGGTTTCGCCGGCGAACTTGGCCACACCTGCGCAGTACGTCACAACGGCCGTCTCTGCAACTGCGGAAAGACAGGCTGTCTGGAGACTTACACCTCAGCTACCGGTGTTGCGCGCACAGCCCGTGAATGGCTGGACATGAGCGAAGAACCATCCTCACTCAGAAGCCTTGACAACATCTCTTCAAAGGATGTTTACGAGGCTGCCAAAGAGGGAGACAAGCTCGCGCTCAAGATATTTGACTACACCGGAACTGTTCTCGGTGAGTCATTCGCAGACTTCATCGCATTCAGTTCCCCGGAAGCCATCGTGCTTTTCGGCGGTCTTGCCCGTGCCAAGGAGTTCCTGCGTGAGCCTATCGAAAAGGCGATGAACGCCAATGTCCTTCCTTTGTGGAAAGACAAGGTGAAGATCGTCTTCTCTCAGCTCAAGGAATCTGACGCTGCCATCCTCGGCGCTTCAGCCCTCGCCTGGGAGTTGTAGGTCAATGTCAATAACCGCAGTTTTCCTTAACGGAGACTGCCCCGAATAGTATTACGGACGCGACTGGGTCTCAGCCGCGTCCGTTTTGCGTTGTGAGGCGGCGTGCCATATCGCTGTAGCATAATGGGAAAAACGTTTAAAAAAAGTCGATAAAAAAGTATTATCCCTATTGTAAATTTGATACTGAATTTTTAATTTTGTGACTTCAGTTTGGGGGACTGGAAACCATCATGATAACATTAATAAATAGTATATGAACCGCAGATTAGTTGCACTTGCATTGACAGGTATGCTCGCTGCTGTGTCTTGCAGCAAAACCACACAAACACTGCCATTCAGCGTAATTCCTCAGCCGGCGGAAGTCGAAATTTCCGGTGGGGGGGGGGTATAGGCTAAAGTCCTCTGACCTAATTGTTTCCGAACAGATTGACGATAATGTCAAGTCCGCTATAGCGGAATTTGCCGCTCATCTTCAGACAGTTGCGGGTGGCAAAAATAGTATCATATCAGGAGAGGAAGGAAAAGGTGTCGTGTTCAGTATTGACACCACTCTCGCAAACGAAGCCTACACCATAGAAACGGACAAGTCTCGTGTCCAGGTGAAGGCCAATTCTTACAACGGCTTCATATACGCACTCCAGACCATCGCCCAGATGCTTCCGGCAGAATTCTATGGAAGCAAGAGGGCAAGAGGCGTGGACTTCTCCATTCCGTGCGGTGTCATAAAGGACGCTCCACGTTTCGCCTATCGTGGTGTCCTCATCGATGTGGGACGTCATTTCTACAGCGTAGATGAAATAAAGAAATGCCTGGACATCATGTCCGTCTATAAGGAGAATGTCTTCCATTGGCATCTTACCGAGGACCAGGGATGGCGAATGGAGATCAAGAAATATCCTAAACTTACAGAAATCGGCTCGCTCCGTCACGGCACCCAGATAGACTTCGACAGGACACATCTCCGTCCTGAAGACCATGGCGGTTTCTATACACAGGATGAAATGCGTGATGTGGTAGCTTACGCTGCAAAACGCGGCATCACTGTCATTCCGGAACTCGACCTTCCCGGCCACATGCTCAGCGCCCTCGCGGCATATCCTGAATTGGGATGTACAGGCGGTCCTTATGAGGTGGCCAATACCTGGGGCGTGAAGAAAGACGTGCTCTGCGTCGGAAAGGAGGAGACATTCAAATTTCTTGAGGATGTCCTTACTGAAATGATGGACATCTTCCCGTCCAAGTATATAAATATAGGTGGCGACGAGGTGCCTAAGGACCGCTGGAATGCCTGCCCTCGTTGTCGTGCGAGAATGAAGGCTCTCGGACTGTATGACCACGACGGACATACGGCAGGACAATATCTTCAGAACTATGTCACCGCCCGCATCCAGAAATTCCTGGCTGAACACGGTCGCCGCATAATCGGCTGGGAAGAAATTCTCGAAGGTGACCTTGCAGAGGGCGCTACCGTCATGACATGGAAAGGAACAGGCGAAAATGTGGACCAGAGGCTCTGGAACTATGACTGCGTTATGAGTCCACGCGGATATATGTACATTGACCGCTATCAGTCACATGAGCAGGACCGCGAACCGTTCTCCATCGGTGCCTATCTCCCTGTCGAAAATGTCTATGGCTATGAGCCTTACGACGGAGTGCCGGAATACGGAAAGAAGAGGATTCTCGGTGTCCAGGCCAATCTCTGGACAGAGTACGTGAACACTCCGGAGTATCTCGAATATATGCTTCTTCCACGACTTGCCGCACTCAGCGAGGTGCAGTGGGTGCAGGAGGGGCATAAGGACTGGAACCGTTTCCGTAAAGCTCTCGACCATTCCGCAAAGATCTATGAAGAAATGGGACTTACATACTGCAAATACGCATGGGGCATAGTCGGCCTTCCGGGACATGAACAGCCCGCAAGGACACCTGACGAACTTAAGGAGTATCTCGACAATAGACAGTAACAGAAAACCATTAACACTAAATTTATATGCATTATTCTAAACCATTTATGTCGTTGTTGACCGTAGTTGCTGCGGCTGCAATGCTGGCCGTTTCGTGCTGCAATGAGCAATCTAAGGTCATAAAAACAGAAGTTCCGGCCCGTCCTGAGGGACAGACCGATGTCCTCGGACTTCGCCTCGCCCCTATTGACACTGTCAGGATCGGTTTCGTAGGACTTGGCGGACGCGGCTCTTATGCATTGTACAGATATCTGTCCGTTCCATGGACCAAGATCGTTGCCCTCTGCGACATTGAACCTGACAGAGTTCAGAAAAATGTCGATTTCCTGAAAGAGCATGGAATCGAGGTAAGAGCGACTTATACCGGCGATGAAGGATATAAGGAACTCTGCAGGAGAGACGACATTGACCTTGTATATATATGCACCGACTGGGTAAATCATACTCCGGTTGCGCTCGAAGCCCTCAATAACGGCAAGAACACCGCCATCGAGGTTCCTTCAGCCACATCTCTTGCCGAGTGCTGGGCGCTTGTCAATGCTGCGGAGAAGAACAGGAAACACTGTATGATGCTTGAGAACTGCTGCTACGACTTCTTCGAGCTTTCTGCACTCGAGATGGCACGCAAAGGTGTCTTCGGTGACATTATCCACGCTGAGGGTGCATATTGCCATAACCTTACAGACTTCTGGGACGGATATTGGAGAAACTGGCGTCTTGAATTCAACAGCAAGCACAAGGGAGACATCTATCCTACTCATGGCCTCGGCCCTGTCTGCCAGGCCCTCAATATCCATAGGGGAGACCGCCTGAAGACTCTTGTAGCCATGGATACCCCTTCTGCTAACGGTATCAAGTCTGTCAAGAGATACCAGAACGAGGATATGCCTGATTTCCAGAACGGTGACCTCACTTCCACAATGATTCTCACCGAAAACGGCAAGTCCATCCTTATCGAACACGATGTGATGACTCCGCGTCCTTACAACAGAATGTACCAGCTTGTCGGAACAGAAGGCTATGCTGCGAAATACCCTGTAGAGCAGTGGAGCATCAGCAAGGGACAGGCTGAGCACATCGGTCTTATCGTAAGTGACGAAAAGGGAGAAGGCGACGGCCTTATGAATGAAAGAGACCGTATCGACTTCCACGGAACCCTTCCTGAAAGTGTAGTGAAGAAACTTCAGGAAATGTATCCTACACCGATTCTTGATGATGACCTCGAGGCACTTGCAAAGAAGGTCGGCGGACATGGCGGAATGGACTTCCTTATGGACTATCGTCTGAACTACGGACTTCCTCTCGATATGGACGTATATGACCTTGCAGAATGGTGCTGCATCGGTGAACTCGGTTCCATTTCCATCGAGAACGGTTGCGCTCCTGTCGAGGTGCCTGACTTCACTCGTGGAGCTTGGAACAAGGTGGATGGCTTCAAGTATGCCTTCGCCGACGGTTCTATGAGATAAAACCATATTTTCACGACTATTTACTAATAAATAGCTAAATGAGATCCTTATTGCTTAGTAAGGTCAGTACATTGCTGGCCTTATGCCTCCTTACATTTTCTGTGGAGGCGGTTGCGCAGCAGCGCGTGTCCGGAAAAATCACGGATAAAGCTACTGGTGAGCCACTTGTGGGTGTCAGCGTAGCAGTAAAGGGAACTTCCAAAGGCGTCATCACAAACGTGGATGGAAAGTACACTGTAGAAGTAGCTCCAGATGCTACACTCCTCCTCGGTTACCTCGGTTACAAAGACCTTTCAATCGATGTGGACGGCCGTTCTGTAGTCAATGCGACAATGGAATCCGACATCAACACGCTCGATGAAGTCGTGATGGTAGGTTACTCGTCAATGAAAAAGGCGGAGCTCTCCAGCGCGGTCACCACTGTGCAGGGAGACAAGCTTCGCGACGTCACGACTCCAGACCTCGGGTCAATGCTCCAGGGCAAGATCGCAGGCGTCCAGGTTACCAATTCCTCAGGTGCTCCAGGCTCTTCTGCAACCATCCGAATCAGGGGAACAGGCAGTATCGCAGCCGGTTCAGACCCTCTCTATGTCGTGGATGGCGTAGCAGGAGGTACATTCAACCCTAACGATGTCGAGAGCATTACAGTCCTGAAGGATGCCGGTTCTACCGGTATCTATGGCGCTTCCGGTTCCGGCGGTGTAATCGTCGTTACCACCAAGCATGCCAAGGCAGGGCAGGACCCGATTGTGAACTTCAAGGCCCAGGTCGGCCTCAAGCAGCTTTTGACCGGACGCTTCCGCGTTCTCAATGCAAACGAGCTCTATAACTTCTATTCGTCAGTTCTTTCCAAAGCTTCAATGAAGGCTTATCCGAAAGAACTCCGCAATCAGGATTTCGACTGGCTGGATGACGCACGCCGTTTGGGTGTCACCCAGAACTATTACGCTTCAGCTTCCGCCAATCTCAAGAAAATCACTTTCCTCACCAGTCTCGACTGGTATGACGAGAACGGAACCCAGCGCGAATCCAAGTACAACAGGCTTTCCGGCAAGGTGGAAGTCGGTGCTGAACTCGTGAAAGGAGTAAATCTTACTGCCCGCGTAAACTACACCCAGTCCAAGACCATCACCGGTCACGGTCTCGGATGTTATAACCAGCTTCCGTGGAATAACCCTTACGATGAGCGCACCGGAAAATATATCTACATTGACTCAGCCGTGCGTCCTGACAACGGAAAAATCTGGTATGGCCGCGAGGCGAACAACCCTCTCTTCGCATCGTCAATGAATCCTAACCCGTATTCGACATCGAAGAGCTTCATCGGTGACCTTCGCCTGTCTTGGGACATCACCGATTACCTCTCCATCTCCACTACAAACCGCTACTCCTCTGACGACTCTTTCTACAAGAGCGTCACCACTCCGGAGGCGAAAAGCAAGAGTTGGCCGGATGGACAGATCAGTCAGGGACTCACTTGGGGCCACTCTTTCGGAACTACCAACATTCTCAAATTCAACAAGTTGTTTAAGAATGTCCATAGTGTCAATGCCCTCCTCGGCCATGAATACGGCTGCAGCGACTACGAGTATATGAACGTTGTTACCTCAGGCCTCAAGAACGGAATGCAGGTGCTCAACGGAACCAAGCCTGAGAACATCTACGGAACCAAGACCGAGGCTGCTTCCTGGTCACTTTTCGCCCAGGCGCAGTACTCCTATAACGAGCGTTACTTCTTCAATGCCACATTCCGTGCAGATGCCTCTTCAGTTTTTGCACCTAAGAACAAGGTCGGCTACTTCCCGGCAGGCTCTTTCGCCTGGCTCATCTCCAATGAGGATTTCATGAAGTCCCAGGATGTCGTCTCCTTCCTCAAACTCAGGGCAAGCTATGGTCTTACCGGTAACTCCAATATCGGAAACTACAAGTACCTCGATATCTATGGATTCAACGAAAGACTTCAGTATCAGGGAGTTCAGGGAGCTTATCCTGAAACTGTAGCCAATCCTTACCTCCATTGGGAGACAGCGGTGATGAGAAACCTCGGAATCGATGTGTCGTTCCGCAATTTCCTCACCCTCAATATTGATGTTTACAGTAACCTTAACAGGGATCTTCTCCTCGATGTCCCTCTCGCCCTCAGCTCCGGCTTCTCACGCAGAACTGAAAATGTCGGCAAGGTAAGCAACAAGGGTGTGGAACTCACATTGACCTCCAACAACTTCAACCGCAAGAACTTCAAGTGGACTACCACCCTCAATCTCGGACACAACAAGAATACTGTCGTATATCTTCCTGACCACGAGGACATCATGTCTTCAAGCTCACAGGGTAACCAGATTTACCGCGAAGGCGAGGCACTCTACAGCTGGTATATGCCGAAGTGGCTGGGTGTAGATCCTGAGACCGGCGACCCTCTCTGGGAACACCTGATAAAGGATGAGAACGGCAATGTCACAGGTACCGAGCCTACCAACAAGCTCGACCTCACCAATGACAACCAGATTGTCGGCAATGCTCAGCCTAAACTTGTCGGTGGTCTTCTCAATACTTTCAATGTCTATGGCATCGAGATAAGCGCAAACCTCCAGTTCAACTATGGCAACAAGGTCTTCAATGACTCACGCCGTTATGTGGACTCGGACGGAGCTTACATCGACTATAACTTCATGTCCATCGACAACGGCCTCGGATGGAGCCGCTGGACCAAGAAGGGTGACAAGGCTACGCATCCTCGTGCAAGACTCGGCGGAAACCGTCTTTCAAATGAGGTTACTTCACGTTATCTCGAGGACGGCAGCTATCTGCGTATCAAGAATATCACCATCAGCTATCCTCTTCCTGCCAATGTGCTGAGGAAGATGCATCTTCAGGGACTGAGGATTTTCCTCTCAGGTGATAACCTCTACACATTCACCAAATTCTCCGGAATGGACCCTGAGGTAGGTGTAAGGGGACTTTTCAGCTACAACTATCCTGTGTCCCGCGTATTCTCTCTTGGAGTTGACGTTAAATTTTAATGAAAGCAGTCATGAAAAAATATATATTGCTGATTGCCACGCTGATAACAGCGGTTTCCTGCAATCTTGAGTTCTTCCCGTACGACAAGGTTTCGTCCGGAAGCATGCAGAATGTCGAGAATGCCGGAGTGGCCACTGACGGTAACTACGCCCTTTTCAAGGCGGCGTTGGACTACGGCGGATTCTTCACCGTCGGCAACACTTATGTCCGTCACCTCTTCCAGCTCAACGAGTTCAAGGGTGACAATACCCTGATGTCAGGAAAGAGTACTGACCCTCTGTTCCTCGATTCCACACTCGATGACTCGGCTACTGATACCAATACCGAGTACTTCTGGTTCATATCCTACAAGATATGCTACGCTACATCAGTGCTTATCAATATGATACCGGACGATACGGACGATGCTGTGCTTCGTCATATCAAGGGAGAAAACCTCGTCATGAGAGCATTCGCCCACATGAACCTCTGCCAGGTGTTCAGCTTCCCTTATGTATGGAGCGACGGCTCTGAGCCGGGCGTGATCATCAACACCGGAGAAAGCGGTACGACCCGCGCCACCGTAAAACAGGTCTATGACCAGGTGGAGGCTGACCTCAAGGCGGCCGTGGCATGTATGGACGGCGGCACAAGACGCGGCAACAACAGCTACATCAGCAAGGCTACCGCACAGGGCCTTCTCGCCCGTCTCTATCTCTATGAAGGACGTGACCAGGACTGTATAAACATGGTTGGTGAGATGCTTGCGGGCGCAGAGCCTTCTTCAATGCTCGACCCTGACTATGAGCACCTTTTCCAGTTCACCAAGGAGTCCAAGGAAGTCCTCTGGTGCGTAGGTCTCATTGACAATACCACTGACATCGCAGGCCAGTCCGCAGTTCTCGGTTCAATGTACTGGTGTCAGGGTGACCCTGGCGACGGTTCAGGATGGGCAGAGATCTATTGGTCTCAGCCGCTCCTCGATCTCTTCTGGAGATATCCTGAGGATAAGCGCCTTACGATGCTCGACCAGATGCACAAGTCCAAGACCGGGGCCAAGATGATTTACTGGCCGATTCCGACAGGTGATGCGCACTATGAGAACAACATTGACCGTAATCCTGTCTTCAATGAGGCTACAGGCAAGTGGACCTGCACTGAATACTGGTTCGAAGGTGAAACCGAGCGCTCCAAGAAGCACGAAGTCGAGACCGAGATTGTCAATACCTACCCGAAATACTACATCACGACCCACGATGGCAACAAGCAGTATGTCACTGTTACTGATTCACTCGGATGCCGTATCGGCGGTGGCGGAAATGTCTATCCGCTGAACTATATGAAGAAGTTCTCCTGCCAGGAAGGCCAGCTCACGAACCTTTCATCTCCTGCGTTCATCCGTTGGGGCGAGCTCATTCTCGACCGTGCAGAGGCTTATGCTCACTTGGGCGAAGACCAGAAAGCGCTTGACGACGTGAACGTCATCAGAAAACGTGCAGGGCTTTCCGACGAGGCCATGTTCACACTCGCCAACTACAAGGAGCGCGGCTATGAAACCGTTCTGGATGTAGTTCTGGATGAGCGTCGTCTCGAGCTCTGCTTCGAAGGCTTCCGCGTGTTCGACCTCCAGAGAAACAAGAAGGACATTGACCGCAGATATGCAGGCCGTCAGCCGTGGGAAGTCGTCAAGTACGACGATCTCCGTCTGCGCTACCAGATCCCTAAGAAGGAAATCCTCGTGACAGGCATTCCTCAGAATCCACGTTAATCCGACATTGACAAACAACACTATCTGAACAATATGAAATTCAATACTTCATATGGGTTTGGCAGGCTCATCACCGTATCTCTTGCGGTGATGACGCTTGCTGTTTTCCCTGGCTGCGACAAGTCCAAAACCGAAATAGAACAGCCGCTCCCACCGATTACGCCTCTTCCTCAGCCGGAACTTCCGGAAGAAGTAGAGGACACTTACGACGAGTCCAAGATTCTGTCCAATGTAAAGGAATTCTCCTTCTTCGACAATATTGATGCGCTTCCGCACCAGGAAGTGAAATTCGAGCGCGGTGCGAAAATCACCAAACTCACTTCAGATGCCGACTATATCTACGGCTATGTGGAGGTCAATACTGCTGACCGCGACAAGTGGACGGAAAGAACCAATATCCTGAACAACCTCGGTGTATGGCTCGACACGGACGACAAGCGTGAGGGACAAGGCGGCGGATGGTTCCTCTGTAACTACAAGGGCTTCAATATACTTCTGCGCGGCAAATGCGCTACGGCCTATGAGCCATCTGTCTGGAATCCGCAGGCAAGCGACGTATCTGCAGGCGGAGACAACTTCGGCAACACCATCACGTCTATGGAAGAGTGGTCCAATATCGGTACTGGACGCGGCGAGTTCGCAAACGGTATCTTCAAATACACATTTACCATCGACCGTACCCGTCTGAAACTTTGTGAAATGGAGGAAATCGGCATCGGCATCACCTTCGACGAAGGCGGTATGAATGACTATGCCATTATACCTGACCGTGCCGGATTCCGATTGAAACTGAATAATCAATAAACTAATAACCAATAATTTATGAATACAAAAGAGTATTGCAGACCTGAGGTGAAAGTGCTTGTTTTCACTACTGAAGGAGGATTTGCTACGGTTCGAAGCGGCTACGAAAGTAATATGGAAGGCCAGTACAATCTGGAGTCTCCTGAATTTGAGGAATGGTAATCAGATGCCGTGGAATAAGATAACCAATAATTGAAGAAACATCATGAAAAGAAATATAATCTATACAGCAGCTTGCCTCGTGGCATTTGCTTCTTGCCAGAAACAGGAAGTTGCAGAAGCACCATCACAGGTGGAGGTTGCAGTCGAACTGACGGCTTCTGCCGCTGCAGATGCGACCAAGACCGTGATGACCGAATACAATGCACACTGGTGGTCAGTATCTGACAAGATCAGTCTGTTCTACACCGTAGAGGGCAAAACAGGTCACAGTGTGTTCACATCCAAGAATTACATACCGGCTGCTTCTGCAAAGTTCGCCGGCAGCCTCTCTCTTCCTGCAGAAGATACGGACCTGACGACGGTTTCCGCTCTTGCAGTCTATCCGGCTACCACAGCTGGCGCATCCGACGGAACTTCTGTCAATGTTACTGTACCATCCGTGCAGACGGCTGTCGAAGGCTCATTCATGGAAGGTGCGTATCCTGTCGTGGCCAAGACATCTGACCTTACTGCAGCGCTTTCATTCAAGGCTGTATGCGGCGGCGTGAAAGTCTCTTTCCAGACTCCGGGCATCACCTCATTTACCTTTGACGCCAAAGAAACCAAGATCGCCGGTACCGCAAGCGTGAAAATCGGTGAGGACGGCACTCCTGTCGCCACTCTCGGCAAGGATGCAGTGTCTGTAATCACTGTCAATGCCCCTGCAGGCGGTTTCGAGGTCGGCAAGTGGTACTATATGACCGCATTCCCTGCAACACTTACAAGTGGCTATACCGTCACTCTTTCCAACGGCAAGTCATTCGGCGGTTCCTCTTCCATAGCCATCAAACGCTCAGTTTTCGGTGTGCTTGACAGCAAGGATGCTCCTGGCACATATGCAGACCTCAAGGCAAACCTCAAGCCGATTTCGTGGTGGGATGAGAATAAGGATTATATGCTTGCGCCTGTTCATGCTGCAGCTAAAGATGATCAATATCAATGGGATAATCAGGGCATGAAGTGCAGCTATGTTAGGTTTACTTCAGACAGTGATTATATCTATGGATACTATGAGGGCGTTGTTAAGATGGCTACTTATAATAACATCTCTACTGTTGGCAAATTAAAAAATCTAGGAGTTTGGCTGGACATAGATGGAAAACAACTTGGTACAGGCAATGATGTCCAAGGAGGTGGCTGGCTTTTTAATGCATATAAAGTTTTTGATGTGTCCATTTATGGTCCAATGAATATTAGTGGCAATATGGAATGGACGACATCTTTACACACACAAACATCTGCTAATGATGCAAGTATAGGCGCATTAAAAAAGACCGATGCTTTGCCTGCTTATGGGGAAGGTGTTTTAGATAATGATGTATTTAAATATTCATTTGTAATCGATAGACGTGTTGTAGGTCTTAGAAGTGCTTCAAAAACTGTTGTCGGAATTTGTTTCGATGATGGTAGTATCTCTAATTATCATCTAATCAATCCAGATAGAGCTGGTTATATTGTGCCTCTTAAAAGTTATGATACTGAATTGACAGTTAATGAACTTAAGATATTGCAGCATGTAAAGAGCCTTGATTACTGGGACAACATTGCTGAAACTCCAAGTACGAATGCAAAGAGTTCACACGTCAAATTTGATTCAGATGCCGATTATATCTATGGCTATTTTGAAGTGACGAATACCGACAATTTGTATTTGAATGAAGGCATTATTACTTCATTTGATCCGGGTTTTGTCAATAATCTTGCTGTAGGTTTTGACTTGGATGGCGTTAGCTCTGGTCAAGGCGTTAGCTGGGTATTTGGAAGAGGTTACGATACAATGTTGTCTGGAAGTATTGCCAATTATTCAATAAAGTATAGTGATGATGACACGGCTAATGGATGGTACAATGAGTATGGATTTGCTAAAATCAAAACAGAGAATTTTGAGGCTACACCAAGGCCATCGTATTCGATTAAACTTGGCAGTGCCTGGAATCCAATTGTAACAGATTGTAGTAATGGCTAATGAAAATGTAGGCAAAGTTATCGAAGAAGCTAAAGATTGGAAAAATGTGGCTACCGGTAATGGAGAGTGGAAAGATAAAAAGTTCAGATACACATTCACTATTGATCGTTACAGTCTTGGCCTTAAAGGTCTTGATTCTGTAAAAATGGGAGTCATGACATACCATTCAGTCAGTGGGTATTCTGTCGTTCCTAAAGTAGCCGGCTTCACCATCAAACTCAACAACTAATCACCAGAAAGTATGAAGAGAAACATTATAGCTGCAGCGATGGTTTGCATCGCGCTTATGGCGGGATGTGAGAAACCGCAGGAGGAGCCGGAAAAGCCGGGCAACACGCCGTTGGAGCCTGAAACGCCGGTGACTCCTGAGAAACCGGACGAGGGGGAGGCCACATACAAGATGACCGATGTCGAACTGACAGGTGAAATCGAGGCACTTACCAAGACCACATTCTCCGACGGCAAAGTCACATGGAAAAGCGGCGACAAGATCTCCGTATTCTATACTGCTGACAGCAAGACGGAAGTGAGCGAATACACATCCGCAGGCGAAGGCGCGAGCGCCACATTCAAGGGCAGGATGAGCCTTCTCATTGACCCGAAAAAGCCTGCAGAAGTTCCTGCAGTGGAGAAATGGGCAGTTTATCCAGTTGCGACGGTCTCCGCATTCGACGGTACGGCGTTCACAGTCACAGTGCCTGAGACACAGACCGCGCAGGAAGGCTCGTTTGCAGCCGAAACCTGCTGGCCGCTCGTTGCCAAATCCGGGGACAGCTCACTCAAGTTCTCCGCAGTATGCGGCGGAGTGGCTGTCACCTTCCAGAGAGCAGGCATCACATCCTTCACCTTCAAGGCTGCCAATGGCGAGAAGATAGCCGGAAAAGCTTCCGTAGCCCTCGATGCCACAGGCAAACCTGCTGCGACCCCTGCAGAGCAGAGCGTCTCGGAGATAAAGGTCAATGCCCCTGCAGCCGGATTTGAAGTCGGCAAGACCTATTACGTGACAACACTTCCTGCAAACCTCGCAGGAGGCTACACCATCACCCTTTCCGATGCTGAAACCGTAGCCTGCGAGACGGCAGTGGAGATTTCACGTGATGCATTCACGGCAGTTACCGTTGAAGAAAAACCTCAGGAAGACCCTAATGTGAAGCTTAAGACAGCATTGAAACCGCTCTCATGGTGGGAGTCGGAGATGGCTTATCTTCCTGCCCCTTCACCGGCCTACACCGCCACGGACAAGGAATATGACAGAACGCAGTGGAAACACAACATCAGCTGCATCCGTCTCACTTCCGACCTCGACTACATCTACGGCTATATCGAGTCCAAGGGAGACGAGGATTTGTCTATGCTGAAGAACCTTGGAATCTGGCTTGACACAGACGGAGACCAGAGCGCAACCCAGGGCGGCGGATGGCTCTTCACCCTATACAAATTCTTCGACGTGTCAGTCTATGGCGAGGTCGGCGAAAACCTTGTGTGGACACCTGGCCTGCATAGCCAGACATCCGCAGACGGAGAGAAATATGGTGCTGAAGTGACCACAGGCTCTCCTGCAGGATATGGTGAAGGCAGTTTCTCCGCTTCTGTATTCAAATATACCTTCGTGATCGACCGTAAAGTCGTAGGACTGGCTGACGCTACTAAGACGGTGGTCGGTGTCAATTTCGACAACGGCAAAGGAATCGTCGGAGCAAACCTTACCAATCCTGACAGGGGCGGTTACAGGCTCAACCTCAAGAATGCCGATTCCCCAGCTTTCGACGAGACCGCTATCTACAGGAAGCTTCGCGGCGTAAACGACTGGGCCAATGTGGACTACACCCCGATTACAAACCCTGGCAACAACCGCGGCAACACCAAGATCAAGTTCGATTCTGACGCAGATTATGTTTACGGCTATATCGAAGTCCCTAACACTGACAATCTCTATTTCAAGAACGGCGAGTACTATGAGTTCTGCCCTGGCTTCATCAGCAAGTTGGCCATCGGACTCGACCTCGACGGCGTGGAGTCAGGACAGGGAATCGGCTGGCCGGTAGGCACTTGCTGGGAAACCGTCCTGAACGGAAGAATCATCTCCTGCAAACGCCCTCTGAGCGATGAAGACAAGGCTCTCGGGTGGAAGGACAGATGGGGACATTACATCTTCCCTTCAGATTCTTTCGATCCGGAGACCAAAACCCGTCCTGCCTATACCATCACTCCTGAAACATGGAGCCCTTCCATCACGGAAGGCAAGGACGGAGGCTTCGGTGACGTCAAGGCCGGCACATCAGACTGGCAGAACTTCGCTACCGGAAAGGGCGAATGGAAGGACAAGGCTTTCCGTTACAGCTTCATCATCGAGCGTGAACGTCTCGGACTCAAGGGATTGACAGAACTCAAGCTCGGAATATTTATGAAGATGGTGTCAGCGGTTACTCCAACACCCCTGATGCAGTCGGAAGCACCATCAAACTGAACAACTAAAGAACAGACAGGCGCATTATATGAAATTCACAAGGCTTTTATATTTGTTGGGTATCTCGCTTGTTGCGGCAGTCGGCTGCAACAGCGAGGTCTCCCTCGATTTCCATAAAGAAGGCAACTGCTGGCAGATGTCGCAGAAACAGTTCGAAAGATTTGCCAAAAAACTCTCAACAGCCGATCCTGACGAAGCGTACAGACTCATTGACAGAGTCTATACCACCGTTGACAGCCTTACTGCTGCAGAGCAGGACGGAACTTTCATCGTCTTCTCGGATGCGATGGAACAGACGTTCTATCAGGTGGATTCACCGCTCCGTGACGACGAACTCTATCTCCGTATCCTCGACCGCGAGGCCCGTTGCACATCATTGATGTCCACGGACTACAGACGTATGGACTGGAAGAGGCATCTGCTTCAGGCCAATGCAGTGGGCAGCGAAGTGATCGACCTCCCTATAAGCGACAGCAATTGTGACGAGACATCGCTTCACCGCCTTCTGGACCGTCAGGCCGTCATTCTCATCTATGGTGAGGACTGCAAGGCCTGCACGAAACTGATGGAAGAAGCTGTGAATTCTTCAGTGCTCAAAAAGGCTGCCTCAGACGACAAACTCCGTCTCATTTCTCTCTATATCGGAGAAAACAATGACGAGTTCGCCGCCAAGTCAGCTGTCCTGAAAGACTGGGCGAACTATATCGACTCCAGACAGCTCGTGCGTTATGAAAATGCATTCGACAGCCGTCTGGTGCCGTCCCTCTACCTCATTTCCGACAAGAAGATGGTAAAGGTAAAGGGAACATTGTCAGTGAAGGAAATCGAGAAGGCTCTTGACGCTCCTGCGGTTTATTCTACCCGCATTGTCCTGAACGAGGGTGAGCAGGTGTGGGGCGGACGCATTGCCGACGGCAAGTTCATGCCTTACCAGGACGGCTTCAAGACCACTTTCAGCCAGAACAGCGGAAATCAGATAATGCCGTTGCTGATAACAAGCGACGGACGCTATGTCTGGTCTGATGCACCTTATGATTTCCATATTGACGGAAATGTGCTTACTGTGGAGAATGCGCTTGCGAAGATAGAGACCGGCATTGTCGGCAAGACTCTCGCGGACGCATACCGCTTCGGCGAGCGTGAATTTTTCCCTGCGGACGGTAAGCTCCCTCCTTCGGAGTTCTTCGAATGTCCGCAGTACAATACCTGGATAGAACTACAGTACAACCAAAACCAAAAAGACGTGATTGAATATGCACGCGGCATAATCCGTAACGGACTTCCGGCCGGTATCATCATGATTGACGACACATGGCAGGAAGACTACGGCAAATGGGTGTTTCACCCGGGGCGTTTCCCTGATCCGAAGGCCATGTCAGATGAACTTCACCGTATGGGATTCAAACTTATGCTCTGGGTGTGCCCGTTTGTCAGCATGGACCAGTATCAGATCTGGGCTGAAATCAATTCTTTCGGCGGATTTGTCGGAAAGAAAGGCGCGGGAGTCTATCCTGTGGAGTGGTGGAACGGCTATTCTGCAGAACTCGACCTTTCCAATCCTCAGACTGTCAAGTGGTTCGACAGGCAGCTTGACAATCTCTGCAAGAACTATGGCGTAGATGGATTCAAGTTCGATGCCGGCGACTTCAACCTCTTCCCGCAGGATTCCCGTACAATGGGCAATCTGCAGGCCTACGAGTATTGCCAGGCATTTGCTGACTATGCCGACAAGTATCCTTACAATGAATACCGTGCCTCTTGGTGTGACGGCGGAAAGGCCATCGTACAGCGTCTTCATGACAAGGCCCACAACTGGGAAGCGGTCCAGGTCCTCATTCCTGAGATGATGGCGACCAACCTTATGGGTTACTGGTATTCCTGTCCGGACATGATCGGAGGCGGCAGCTTCGCTTCGTTCCTTCCGGGATGTACTATAGACCAGGACCTCATCGTCCGCTCTGCGCAGACTCACGCGCTTATGCCGATGATGCAGTTCTCCGTGGCTCCGTGGCGCATTCTCGACAAGGAACATCTCGATGCAGTGCTCAAGTCGGTGAAAATCAGGGAAAAACTCCTGCCTGAAATCAAGTCTCTGATAATCAGGGCTTCCAAGACGGGTGAGCCGGTAGTGACTCCTCTCGAGTTCCGTTTCCCTCACCAGGGACTCTCGGGCGTGAAGGACGAGTTCATGATAGGCTCTGACATCCTCGTGGCTCCGATGGTGAATCCGGGACGTGAGCGTGAAGTCATCCTTCCTGAAGGCAGATGGATTGCGGATGACGGAAAGGAATACACCGGCGGACAGACAGTCAAGATAAATGTTCCACTTGACAGGATTCCATATTTCAGACTTGCAGAATAACAATTTACAACATTGAAACAATGACGAAAAGAATTTATATAGCGGCATTGCTGAGCGTGGCATTGATTTCAGGATGCCAGAAAGAAAGCGTTACTGAAGGTGACGGCACCCAGACGGGAGGATTCGATCCGAAGGCGGGGTGGGAGATTGCCAGCGAACTGGAGAACAATGTGGAGAGCTTCAAGGCTCCTGAGGCGCCGTTCGAGTACACCATCACCTACGAGTACGACAAGGACGAGTTCTGCAACCCGGAGCGCGGACCTTATGCCCCGCTTGAGTACCATTTCAAGGACGTGGCTACCAAGGGCTTCCCTAAGCCATATACGCTCGAGCGTCTCGTCTCCTGCAAGACGACCAACTGTACCCTGCACTACCTCGGAGTATATCTCTGTGATTATCTCGAGTCCGACATTCCTCAGGAAGCTCTCGAGATTCTCCGCACTCATTTCACTCTCGAGCGTCAGGCCGGAACGAAAGTGATTCTCCGACATGCCTACTCATGGGACAACAAATGGCCTGTGCAGGAGCCTGAACTCAAATGGATAAAGCGCCATATCGAGCAGCTTTCACCTATCTGGAACGAGTTCAAGGACGTGATCTATGTTTTCCAGGGCGGATTCATCGGAGTCTATGGAGAATGGCACACGCTCACCAACATCACCAAGGATGCACAGAAAGGCGAATTGGTGAAGTGCTACCTCGACCATACCCCTAAGGACAGGCAGATTGCCCTGCGCACCCCTGGCCACAAGAGACTCGTGATGAAGTATATCAATGACGGCCAATACTCTCTTGCCGATACTATTACGGCTGCGACTGCATTTGACGGCTCTTACAATTCCCGTCTCGGCAACCACAATGACTGCGTGCTCGTGAATGGCAATGATGCTGGAACATTCGGCGGAACACCTGACAAGAAACTTCTCCGTACCGAGAGCAATTATGTGTCTGTCGGTGGCGAGTCCTGTTTCGTGGGAGACTACACATACTGCGACTGCGAGTATTCCAACAAGCACCTGCGCCAGTATCATTGGTCCTACCTCTCAAACCACTATGCCATCGTGGACTACTGGAAGAACAACGGCTGCAACAAGGACCTTTCTACCCGTATCGGCTACCGTTTCGTGTTCAACGGCTCGTCCTTCTTCGGCAAATTCACTGCCGGCGGCGACTTCCTGATGAAGATGTGTCTGACCAATTATGGCTTCGCGTCTCTTATCAATGAAAGGAAGATCGAGCTGATTCTGACCAATGACGCTGACCCTTCCGAGAAGTATGTCTTTGTCTCAGACAAGGATCCGCGTGACTGGAAAGGCTGTCATCATTACGAATGGGACGAGAAACTGACGCTTCCTGAAACACTGAAGCCGGGCGCGAACTATACCCTCTGGCTGAACCTTCCTGACATTGCCCCGAATCTTCATGACAATCCTGCCTACAGCGTGAGGGTTGCGAGCCGTGGCGTCTGGGACGCGACTACAGGATACAACAGAATTGCAGCATTCAAGGCTGAATAAAATATGACATTGACAAATAAAATAGCGATGACGGTTCTGCTCATCGCGCTTGCATTCACCGGTGTATCGTGTCAGAAGGACGTGAATCCTGAGAATGGGGGAGAGACCACATTGGACTTCGACCCGTTCGCAGGCTGGCGTCTTGACGAATTCGATGGGACGGTGGAGAGTTTCAAGGCTCCTAAGCCTCCGTTTGACTACACGCTGACTTATCAGTATGAGAAAGCGGAATTCTGTTCCCCTGAGAGAGGTTCCTATGAGCAGATGGAATACCATTTCAAGGACGGCAATGTACCTCAGCCCTTCACTGTGGCACGCCTCAAGACTTGCCGCAGTCTCAACTGCACCCTGCATTATCTCGGAGTCTATTTCTGTGACTATCTGCGTTGCGACATTCCGGAAGAGGCTCTCGCCGTTCTCCGTACCCATTTCGAGCGTGAACGTGAGGCCGGATGCAAAGTCGTACTGCGCCACGCTTATTCGTGGAGTGACAAGGCCGAGATGATGGAACCTGATCTTCCTCAGCTTCTCAGGCATATCCAGCAGCTCGCTCCTATCTGGGAAGAGTACAAGGATGTGATCTATGTGCTTCAGGCAGGATTTGTGGGCGTGTATGGAGAGTGGCACACTACCACCAACATCAAGACGGACGAGCAGAAGGGCACCATCGTGAAGGCGCTTCTGGACAGCTTCCCGAAAGACAGGATGGTGGCAGTCCGCACTGTCGGCCAGAAACGCAGCGCCATGAGCTACATTCTCGGCCGCCAGTACAAGCTTGCCGACACCGTGACCGTCACGACCGCTTTCAATGGTGACTACGGCTCCCGCCTTACGAACCATTGCGACTGTTATTTCGTCAATTCCACGGACGGCGGAACATACGGCGGCACGCCTGACAAGAAGCTGCTCCGCACCGAGGGCAATTATACGACCATCGGTGGCGAGTCCTGCTTTCAGCGTGACTATACATATTGCGAGTGCGGCTATGCGAACAAGCACATGCGCGATTTCCATCTTTCCTATCTCCGCATATGGAACGGTGAAATCGTGGATTACTGGAAGCAGAACAAGTGCCACACGGACCTCACCTCACGTGTCGGTTACCGTTTCGTGCTGAACGGAGCATCGTTCTTCGGACATTTCACCGCCGGGGGAGAGTTCCTGATGAAATACTGCCTGACCAACTATGGCTTCGCGTCTCTGATCAATGAACGCAAACTCGAATTCATTCTCCGCAATGACAATGACTGGACGGAAAAATATGTCTATGTCTCGAAAAAGGATCCGCGTGACTGGAAGGGATGCAGGCATTATGAATATGATGAGACACTTGTGCTGCCGGAAGGTCTGAAAAAAGGCGAGAGCTACACGCTCTTCATAAACCTTCCCGACATTGATCCGAAACTTCATGACAATCCTGATTTCAGCGTGCGTTTCGCGAACAAGGGAGTCTGGGACGAGGCGTTCGGCTACAACAGAGTGGCTTCATTTATAGCAGAATAACCATAACCAAACAAATAACTATATGTACCACAAAGCGTTACATAAAATCTTCCTGATGTCCGCACTGCTTCTGTGCAGTCTTGGGGCATTTGCTCAGACGAGAGTTGTCAGCGGACAGGTCTTAGATGCGGCAAAGCAGCCTCTTATGGGCATTACAGTGATGTCGTCTCCTTCGAACGGAGTCGTGACCGACATGAACGGAACATTTTCATTGACCGTTCCGTCGGAAGCCGTGACTCTCGAATTCGTCTGCCTCGGCTATTCGACAGTGAGACAGACAGTGCAGCCGGCGCAGGACAATATTACGGTCTATATGACCGAGGATGCGATGAACCTTCAGGAAACCGTCGTGGTCGGATACGGCGTGCAGAAGAAGGTAAATCTTACCGGAGCGGTTTCCACCGTCACTTCCAAGGAACTCGACAACAGGACCTCTCCGACACTTACCCACATGCTTCAGGGCTCTGTTCCCGGAATGTTCGTGTCCACATCCAACGGTTCGCCTGACGATGTCGCTTCCATCAACATCCGCGGTTACAACTCCATCAACGGCGGTTCTCCGCTCGTGCTCATCGACGGTGTCGAGGGCGACATGGCCAAGGTCAATCCTCATGATGTGGAGTCCGTGTCCGTTCTGAAAGACGCTTCTTCCGCAGCCATCTACGGAGCACGCGCGTCATTCGGAGTCGTTCTCATAACCACCAAGAGCGGCAAGGACAGCAAGGGAAAACCGGTCGTACGCTACAGCGGCAACGGCGGATTCTCGGTCCCGACCACACGTACCGACTATGAGTCGAGGGGTTATGACTCCGTCTATATCAATGATCTCTTCACTTTCGCCACCAACGGCACGAACTATACCCATTATACCGAGGAGGATATGCACCAGCTCTACATCCGCCGCAACGACAAGACCGAGAATCCTGAAAGACCTTGGGTGCTCCAGGAGATGAGGAACGGAAAGATGAGCTATATCTACTACTGCAACACCGACTGGTACAAGTCGCTCTATACGACAGTGAATCCGTTCACCCAGCACAACATCTCAGTGTCAGGCGGTTCCGAGTATTTCAAATACTACCTCTCCGGCGGCTACGAACACAAGGAAGGAACATTCCGTGTGCGTCTGGACAAGTACAACAAGTACAACCTCCGCAGCAAGCTTGAGTTCAAGATAAACAAATACATCACGCTCAGCGACAACCTCGGCTTCTATACCTCGGACTACGACTGGCCAGGCAACGGAAACTACAACTATACGTTCATGTACTCGCAGGTACACGGACTTGCCAGCATTCCGCTCCGCAACCCCGACGGGACCAATGTGTACAAGACCATATTCACCGATTCCAATGTCACCAACGGCTGTCACATCGAGCTGCTTGACGACAAGAAGGTGAACAACAAGAAGAAATACAACTTCTCCAATACAGCTGAACTCGGCATCCATCCGATTGAAGGTCTGGACATCCGTGCGAATTTCACCTATACCTTCAACAACGACCGTTCTACAAACCGTTGGGTACCTTGTACTTACAGTATGTATCCTGGCGAGATTCTCACCGAAGACTACGGCCGTTTCCAGAACAAGCTCGAGGACAGTTTCGCCTACACCCGCTACATCGCGGCCAATGTCTATGCGACCTACCATACATCCATAAAGGGCAAGCATAATATCAATGCCACTGCAGGTTACAACTACGAGACCCAGCACTACCGCTACACATACACCAGCGGAAACAACCTGTCTTCAGAGTACCTCAGCGAGTACAATCTCGTGCAGCCTAACTCCAAGGGCAGCAAGGAATTCTCTGTCAATGGAAACCAGACCGAATATGCTCTCGCAGGTGTGTTCGCAAGGTTCAACTATGACTATATGGGCAAATATCTCGTTGAGGTCAGCGGACGTTACGACGGAACATCCCGTTTCGCGCGCAACAGCCGTTGGGGCTTCTTCCCTTCAGCATCAGTGGGTTGGAAACTCTCTGAGGAGAAATTCTGGGAGCCGCTTAAGTCCTCCTGGGACCTCTTCAAACTCAGATTCTCTTATGGCGCGCTTGGTAACCAGCAGGTTTCGGACTATGCATACATCCGTTCCGTCTCCACCTACAATCTCGGTTATATTTTCGAGAACGGAGCGTCCAACAAGCCTAACGGAGCCACAGTCGGTTCTTCAAGTATGGACGGCCTGACATGGGAGACCACCTATCATTACAACCTCGGCCTCGACCTCGGCTTCCTCGGAAACCGTCTTGCTTTCACCGGAGATGCATATATCCGTGATACCAAGGGTATGATTACTTCAGGGGAGGCTGTTCCTTCAGTCTATGGAGCGGCAGCTCCGAGCGCAAATGCTGCTAACCTGCGTTCAAAGGGTATTGAGCTGACCTTGTCATGGAAAGACACTTTCACTCTCGCAGGCAGTCCGTTCACCTATGGCGTGAGCGTGAACTACAGTGATTACATAACTAAACTTACCAAATACAAGAACCCTTCCAAGGTGCTCGGAACCTATTATGAGGGCATGACATTCGGTGAGATCTGGGGCTTCCGTACTGACGGACTTTTCGAGTCTGACGCTGCGGCAGCGGAATACACCTCCAAGATCGACCAGTCCTATCTTCAGGGAAACCTGACAGGCGGCTGGAAAGGCGGTGACTTGCGTATCCGCGACCTCGACGGAGATGACGTGATTTCACGTGGAGCCTACACTGTGGACAACTCAGGCGACCTCACCATCATAGGAAACTCGCTTCCGCGCTTCCAGTACGGTGTCAATATCACTGCACAGTGGCTCGGCTTCGACTTCTCCATGTTCATCCAGGGCATCGGTCGTCTTAACTGGTATCCGCCAGCAGACAACCAGGCGTTCTGGGTAGCATATAACCGCCCTCAGGCGACATATATTCCTAAGAACTATATGGACAATGTCTGGAGCGACGACAATACCGGCGCATACTTCCCGCGTCCGAGAGGATTTCAGGCCAATAAGGGTACTACCTATCTGACGATGACCAATGACCGTTATCTCCAGAATCTCGCATACTGCCGTCTGAAGAACCTCACTTTCGGATACACCATTCCGGAAAAGGTCCTCTCCAAGACGTTCATCAGCGCATTGAGAGTTTACTTCACCGGTGAGAACCTCGGCTATCTTTCGCCGCTCACAAAAGTCTCACGCTACATGGACCCTGAAGCGATGGCAAAGCAGAGCTCATTCGGCTACTACTATCCTTACCAGAAGTCATTTGTGTTCGGTGTGGACATAACATTCTAATAAAGGAGGAATCTGTATGAAAATCAAGAATATACTTTATATTACCGCAGTTGCCGCATTTGGCATTTCTGCGTGCAGTCTTGACAAGTTCCCTCTCGACAAGGAAACCTCAGACTCTTACTTTAAGGATGCGCCTCAGTTCGAGAACGTTTCCAATACATTCTATGCCGACCTTTTCAAAGGCCCGTTCTTCGACGAAGAGAGCGACATCTGTTTCAAGACGAATCTTCCGATGAAGATACGTGGCGGAAAGCTCCGTGTGGTTCCGTCTTCCGGCGGAGGCTGGGACTGGGGCACTCTCCGCGACATAAACAATATGCTCGACAATCTCGGCAACTGTGCCGATGAATCAGTCAGAGCCGAGTACGAGGCGGTAGGACGTTTCTTCAGGGCGTATTTCTATTTCCTCAAGGTACGCGACTTCGGTGACGTTCCATGGTATGACCACGAACTCAGCGTCAAGGAACACAACGAGCTCTACAAGGCAAGAGACTCCAGGGACTATGTCATGGGCAAGATGCTCGAAGACATTGACTTTGCCGTCGCTCACCTCTCCACAGAAAAGAACCTGTACAAAATCTCCAAGTGGACAGCGCTCGCTTTCAAGTCCCGTTTCTGCCTTTTCGAGGGCACATGGCGCAACTACCATGGCAATAACGGCGCCGAGCACGACGGAAATTACTGGCTCGCACAGGCGGCTTCTGCGGCCAAGGAGTTCATAACTACCTCACCATACAAGATTTACAGTACCGGGAAACCTGCCGAGGACTATATGATGCTCTTCGCCTCACAGGTGGCAAACAGCGACGAGGTCATCCTCGCCAAGGCCTACAGTTATTCTCTCGGCCTTTCACACTTCGCTACCTACAACACTTTCGGACAGAATCAGTTTGCCTTCAACAAGAAGTTCGTGGACAGCTATCTTATGGCTGACGGAACTGAGTTCACTGCCAATGCCGGCTGGGAGACAAAGGAATACTACGAGGAGATGACCGGCCGTGATCCGCGCCTGGCCCAGACCATGCGTTGCCCGGGTTACCACCGCATTGACGCGGATTCCCTCATGGTCGGCGATTTCAATACCAGCTGCACCGGCTATCAGGTCGTGAAGTACGCGCAGAGCAACAATGTTCTCGAGACGGGACGCTGGATGGCTACTGACAATGATATGCCTATCTTCCGTGCTGCCGAGGTCTATCTCAACTATGCCGAGGCTATGGCTGAGCGTACCGATGTAAATATCACTCAGGATGACATTGATCTGAGTATCAAACCTTTGCGCGACCGCGTCGGAATGCCGAATCTGAAACTCTCTGATGCGAATGACTCTCCGAGCTCCTATATGTCAAGTGCAGAATACGGCTATCCGAATGTGAAGGGCGCGAACAAGGGTGTCATCCTCGAGATCCGTCGTGAGAGGACGATCGAACTTGCGGAAGAAGGTGACTTCAGATGGTATGACCTGATGAGATGGAAGGCAGGCAAGTGTATTGAGCAGAACTTCTACGGAATGTATTTCCCTGGTGTTGACCGCGGATTTGACCTCGACCATGACGGTCAGAATGAAGTCTGGATCTACACGAAGGAGAAGCCTGCAGACCTGGACGAGAAAGTCACTTACAATGTGCTTCAGGTCGGCAAGACCATCACTCTCAGCGGCAAGACCAATGGTTATGTGGACCCTCATCAGAAGACTCAGCATGTCTTCGACGAGTTCCGTGATTACCTGATGCCGCTGCCGTCTGAGGACCTGGCGCTCAACAAGAATCTCAAGCAGAACCCTAATTGGGGAACCAAAAAGAAACAATAACCACTTTTTTAACAATTCAAACACACAAACAACATGAAAAGAACATTTATGTTTTTTGCAGCCGCCATCATGATGGGTGCTGCAGTCGTTTCCTGCGACAAGTCATCTTCCACAAACAATAACGGTGGTGATGAAGGTGAAGGCGAGGTTCCTACAGAGTCTATCGCTATTGACGGAAACTTCGAGGACTGGGATGCCTGCAAGACAGCTGTAGTTGCAACTCTTCCTGCTGATGCCACGGAGAAGGTTGGTCTCAAGACGGTTAAATTCACTTCTGATGCTGACTATATCTATTGCTATGCCGAGTTTGTAAACAATCTTCCTGCTCTTGAAAAGATAGATCCGTCTTGGGATGGAAATGGTGCCTGGAATACAGGTGGTCTTGCCAAAGAACTTACATTGTTTATCGATACGGATGCTAATCCTAAGACCGGTATGATATTCAGGGAGGACGGCCCTTTCAATCAGGTAGGATTTGAAGTCGGCTGTGAACTCTATCAGTACATCGCTGTAGAGACCGGTAAGATCAATCTCGGCTGGACTCAGTATAACTATTGGGACCCGACGACAGAGTGGGCTAACAGCAAGTGGGAAGCAAAAGATGGTGACGAATACCTTTGGCCTCCTTATATGTGGGGAACCGATAATAATGGAAACCTCGACAATACTCTTGTTGTCAGAAGTGATTTCCAGGCAAGATTTGTCGGAACTGTAGTAAAAGAAGAGTTTGCCATCAGCCGTGACGCCATGGACCAGCTTCGTGGACAGAACAAGGTCAATATCAGCGTCCTCTCTTATGGTGGTGAGAAGTATGCTAAAGAGCTTTATGGCTATCTCCCTCAGGGCGGTGACAAGCAGTACATCACTCTTGAACTTATGAAATAACGTTCTATACAAGTGAAAATATGAAAAAATCAATGAATTTTTTCGCTGCGGCAGTGATGGTGTCACTCGCAGCAGTTGCCTGCAGCAAGGACAACGGCGGCAACAAGAACAACAATGACGATGACAGCAACACCGACGTTGAGGGAGTCGTAATCGACGGAAACTTCGACGATTGGGCAAAGCTTCCGGAGGCTGATGTCGTGATGAAAGAGGTTGAGTCTGATGCTGACAAGAAAGCTGTCAAACTCATAAAATTCTATGACACGGACGAACTTCTTTACGTTTATGCGGAGGTTGATGCTGCTGTAATCGGAACAGCCTATACAGAGGCTGAGAAATGGGACAGTGGCAAGAGCCAGCCTCGTACCCTCCGTCTTATGTTTGATGCTGACAATAATGAAGATACAGGCGGAAAGATGCCTGAATTCCCTGAGGAGCCTAATGGCTATGATGTCCTTGTTGACTCATACATCTGGTCTAATGCCGGTAAGATCAAGCTCGGTTGGAGCGAATGCTGGACTTACATTGATCCGGAAGCCAATAAACAGTTCCTGGGAATGAGTCCTGCTACAAGCCAGCAGAATGTGGCTTTGGACAATATGGTAGTATCTGCAGCAAATGTTGCAGGCTCTCTCGTCAAGGGCGGTTTCTATGGCGTTGAATATGCAGTTGACAAGACAAATGTTCCTGACCTCGGCAAACAAGTCAGAGTTGTTGCCTTGTATGTAGATGATGGCTGGAACAATGCCGGCATCCTCCCATCCGACGGCACTTCCATCAAGCTTACACTCAAATAGCCTTTAATTATCCAGAGGATGGCTATCTGCCTACTGGTAGCCATCCTCTCCAATTATTTCCAGAAACAGTAGCGATATATACTCTATAACCTTAGTTGTTCTTGTATGAAAAAGATTCTTTATCCCGTGTGTGTGGCGGCGGCTGTGCTGTTCGGCGCGGTGTCTTGTCAGAAAGATGCCCCGGCCGTGGACAACACTCCGTCTGTGATTTCTCCGGATGACGGCACTGACGAAGAGCCTGAGCCGGACCCGAGCGAACTGCTGCCGATCAAGATTGACGCGGATTTTTCAGATTGGGATGCACTAGACGCGTCCAAAGTTGCGGAGACCGTATGTGCGGAGGATGCGAAATGGAAGGCTCTCAAGAAGATGAGAGTATATGCCAATGACGACTACATCTGGATGTATTTCGAACTTGACGAATCCATGCTCAAGACGGATGCCGGCGCGGTCCTCAATGTCTTCTTCAATGCTGACAATGACCCTTCTACCGGAGGAAATCCGCTCGGTGAACATCTCGGAAACGACGTGGACTACATGCTTCAGGGATATTGTTATCAGCCGGGTGGCTACTCATCTTGGAGTCCTACATTCTGGCAATACAGCGGCAAAGTCGGTGCTGTCGAATGGAAATGGGATAACATTTCCGCTTCAGGTATCGGCAGCGGCAGCGGAAAGGCAGGAAAATATGAACTTCAGATCATGCGTCTGATGATGGACGTGCCATTTGCGGACACATTTACAGTGGGCGTTGACCTTCAGCAGAACTGGATAAGCTCTGGAGTGCTTCCTAATGCGAAAGGCGGCGCAGCCGAGAAACTTGCAGTTACAATCGACAAGAAATAATATGTGCTATGAAAGTTAAAGGATACATTTACACCCTTTGTGCCCTGTCATTCGCCTGTGTACTGAACTGCGGATGCGATAAGGAACCTGTCCTCACCAGGGAAGCGGAAACAGTGACATACAGACCGTCAAAAAACAATTTCTGCAATCCCGAGAGAGGATATTATTCCCAATATACTGTAAGATTCAACGGCGGCAAGATGCCTAAGGCGATTTCTTCATCGGTGATTTCATTGAACCGCAGAAGTTGTCAGACATTGACATTGAGCATGTTCTATCTCACTGATTTTATGGAAGGCGACATCAGTGCGGCAGCCCTCGACATCATTCGACAGAGCTTTCAGGCACATCGTGATGCCGGCATGAAAACCATCGTGCGCTTTGCCTACAAGGACAATAACGATGAGGCATCCAAGCCGTATGACCCGGAAGTGGACATCGTTCTCCGCCACGTGGAGCAGCTCAAACCTATACTTCAGGAGTACAGCGACATCATCCTTGTTCTCCAGGCCGGTTTCTGCGGCTCGTGGGGAGAATGGGCTTATACGACACATTTTAACCAGAGCCTTAGCAACTCTGCTGCATACGAACCTCGCAGGAAGCTCATATACGCTCTGTTGGATGCAATGCCTAAGGACAGGCAGGTTGCAGTCCGTACACCAATGCTGAAGTTCGGCCTGTTCAAGACCAAGTTGCGTGATACTATAACTGTAGAGACAGCTTATGACGGCTCGGACCTCTCACGTATAGCCGGACACAATGACTGCTTCATCTCAAGTGGCTCTGACTGGGGAACTTACAGCAGCGGCAAGGACCGTGCCCTCTGGAAGGCCGAGACTGCCTACACGATTATGGGTGGCGAGACCTGCTCAGGCGACGCGACTTACTGCGCCTGCTCACTTTCAATCGAGGCCATGGAGGACTACCACTGGACCTACCAGAACCGCGGCTACCACAGCGGCACTTTCAAGGTCTGGGAGGCAGGTCAATGTATGGATGAAATCTCGATGAGGCTCGGCTACCGCTTCGTGCTCGACAAGGCAGAGTTCTACTCCGATTTCAAGGCAGGAACGAACTTGACTGTGTCAATGTCGATCAAGAACGAAGGTTTCGCGGCTCTGGCCAATCCTCGTGGACTTGAATTCATCATCGTGGATCCTGAGACGGGCGAGAAGAGTGTCTATAAATCCAATATCGACCCGCGTCGCTGGGCAGCAGGTCGTGTAGCGGAAGTTACTGAAACACTTCATCTTCCGTCCACTCTCCAGACCGGCCACAAGTATGCCCTCTATCTGAATCTTCCGGATGCCCGTGCAACTCTCCACGACAATCCGCTCTATAGTATCCGCCTGGCGAACATGAAACTCTGGGAAGAATCCACCGGATACAACAAGCTCTGCGACTTCATCGCGAAGTAGCGTGATGCAGAAGGTGACGCTGACACTTTTTTGCGTGATTTTTTTCCAGGACGACGCATTCAGCGCAATCTGTAAATAGCTGATAGATAAGTGTTTAACGCTTTTTAGAGTTGTGAAAATGCCAACTCTGAAAAGCGTTAAGTCGTTGTGGTACAAGGTTTTACGTGGTGCGCCACTAACGCCACGTACACGTTACCGTGTAAGCGTCTCCGCGGTTACGTATTGACGCGTTTTTAGCGGTTCTGTACTTTTGCCCATGGAAATGTCAAGAACAGATTAACATGGAAACAAAAGAAACAGCAATTCCGGCACCTGCAGCAAGATTGTACGAGCGGACATGGGTGCGATACAACCAGATGACAAGTTCGGTTCCGACACTGACGATGCAGTCGTTCTGCAAGGACTCACGCGTCAATTATCGTGGAATGCGGAAATGGATGGCCAGGACGACGTGTTTCAGCGCAACCTGTAAATGACTGATAGATAAGTATTTAACGCTTTTCAGAGTTGTGAAAATGCCAACTCTGAAAAGCGTTAAGTCGTTGTGATACAGGGTTTTACGCGGTGCGCCCCTTGCTACGTACACGTTACCGTTCTCTGTTCCCGTTCACCGAACTATTTCACCGGGACTATTCGGCCCTGTTCATCAGATTCGTCTCGCAGCCCCGTTCACCTCAACCGTCCTCCGTCCACGTTTTCAGCTCTGTTCTCCATCCTCGTCTCCGGAACTGTTCGTCATTCTCGTTTTCAGCCCTGTTCACCGGATTCGTCTCCGGAACCGTCCTCCATCCTCGTCACCGTCGCCGTCCTCCATCCTCGTCTCCGGAACCGTCCTCCGTCCCGTTTCCGGAACCGTCTTCCATCCTCGTTTTCAGCTCTGTTCACCGGATTCGTCTCCGAAACCGTTCTCCATCCTCGTTTTCATCCGCCCAGTTTTTTTGGATGTAACTAAAAAATGTGCAAAAAATCGTTATCTTTAAACAATCGTGTTTTTTTCAAGATTACTGACTATATTAGCGGATTGTAACCGGAAGATTGGTGATATGATCAGGAAATATATTTACATAACTCTGCTTCTGTGCCTGTGCTCCTGCGGACGCGAAACGGGCATTGTAAACGAAGCCGTAAGCGAACTGGATGCGACATTGGCAATGAAAGCGACCTACGAAAAGGCGTTTGAATCCAGGATAAAGTCCATCAGGGAGGTGTATGGGCCGGACCAGAGCTACGAAAACCAGATAGCGTTCAATCTCAGGATGGCAAATGAATTCCGTGCGAACAGTTTCGATTCCACCGTGTTCTTCCTTGCCCGTAACCGGGAACTCGCTGAGCAGAATGCTGATAAAGAAAGACTTGCCTCTGCAAATCTTTCGCTTGTGGAAGTGTATGCCAAGGCCGGTTATCATATAGAAGCCGCGACATTGATGCAGAGCGTCATTGACGACGGCATTCCGGAGAGCGTCAAGCTGCAATACCTCAGGACACGGCACACATTGGCTGGGGAGCTGATGTATTATGCGTCTGACAATGCTGTGGGCGTGCTTCAGTTCGATGACAGGAACAAGCTTCGCGATTCGCTGATGAAATATGTCGCTCCGGGGACTTACGAATGGTATGACCTGAACAGGGAGGCCGCGCTGTCAGCCAAGGACTCAGCATCAGTGAGGAAATTCGCCAGGAAAATGATGACGTTGTCGCAGAAGAATGATCTCCGCAAATACGCCGGAGCCTGCTATTACTATTCTCAGGGCGTGCCCAAGAACCAGCCGGACAGCATAATGTACTGGCTCTGCAAGTCGGCTCAGGCTGACATCTCCAGCGCCACGAAGGATTATGCGTCATTGAACCTCATCGCCCAGTATATTTTCGATATGGGAGACGTGGACAGGGCGTTCAAATACTGCGCTGACCATTGTATGCAGGATGCATTGGCCTTCAACGGCAAACTGCGTCCGTGGCAGATTTCCAAATTCTTCCCTCGGATAGAGCACGAGTATGAACAGAGGAAGCGGGAGCAGAACCGGATGATGATGGCTGCCGTCGTCTTCGTGAGCCTGCTTCTCGTGATACTTGCCGTGCTGTCGCTCCATATCTACCGGCATCATAATATTCTCGCGCGGACCAATGAGGAGCTCAAGTTATTGAACAGCAGGATAAAAGAGGCGGACAAGATCAAGGAAGAGTACATCGCGCTGTTCCTCGGAATGGTGTCGGACAATATAAACAAGACCCGAAAATATCAGAACCACATTCTCAAGTATCTCAAGCGTGGCAATGAAAAATACATCATTGACGAGATAGAGATGCTGCCGCCGATAGACGAGGACATCAAGACGTTCTACAAGATGTTCGACGAGACGTTCCTGAATCTGTATCCTGATTTTATAGAGCAGTTCAATGCCCTGCTCGCTGACGGTGAGGCTATTGTGCTGAAGGACAATGATATGCTTACTCCGGAGCTGAGGATATTCGCATTGGTGAAGCTTGGCGTGAACGAATCGTCCAAGATAGCGTCGCTGCTCCATTACTCGGCCAATACGGTATATAATTATCGCGCTAAAATCAGAAACAAGTCCAGAGGCCCTCGCGACAAGTTCGAAGATATGGTCAGGGAAATAAGGTGATCAAGGTGACGCTGACACTTTTTTGAGGTAAGCGTCTCCGCGATTACGTGTTGACTAAATTTTTTCAGGACGACACACTGGGCGCGCCGCATCGCCCGATAGCATTTAGCTTCCATAAAAGTTTACTTTTTTTGGTAAACTTTTTTCAGGACGACGCAGTATACGCATCGCGTAACTCTCTGAATATCAATGATTAAGCCATTTTCAGAGTTATGAAAATGCCAACCCTGAAAAGCGCTAAATCGTTGTGCTACAGGGTTTTACGCGGTGCGCCCCTAACGCCACGTACACGTTACCGTCCTCCATCCTCCGTCCTCGTCTCCGCGGTTAAGTCCTTGAGAATCCAATACAAATATTTACCAACTTATTTTTTTATGCTTACTTAGTTTGTCAATGCTGTCAAGGCTGGCGTACTCAGAGGCTCTCTTTGATCTTAGTAACCTCCTCCAGGGACAATCCTGTCGCCTTCGCCACGATTTCGCATGGCGTTCCCAACTGAAGAAAGTTAATCGCCACCTCCAGATTACGTTCCTTGCGTCCTTCCTCGCGTCCTTCCTCGCGCCCTTTCGCGAGTCCTTTAGCGAGTCCTTCTTCAAGGCCGGTCTCCTTGGCATATTCAATCTGATTGTGGGTGTCACGTGCTGTTGTCATGGCCTTTACGTAATTTTGTTTGTCAATGTTGTCAAGGCTGGCGTACTC
>ENA-ORNF01000004-ORNF01000004.1-human-gut-metagenome-genome-assembly--contig:-NODE-4-length-213506-cov-12.758619_pt1 | contig 213506 bp, 177 predicted proteins | sample MGYA00242110_ERZ509012 | MGnify/ENA primary metagenome ERZ509012 (study PRJEB26280, sample SAMEA2338714) | human gut metagenome | biome: human gut; feature: human-associated habitat; material: faeces... | reverse complement strand
CACCGGGGACAATGCTCTCGTCGCGCCTCAGGCCAATGCAATGGCAGCCGTTATCCAGCCGCTGATGAACGGCGGCGGTGCTCCGTGGATTCTCTACGGAATCGGTGCGCTCATCGCTATTGTCCTGACAATGTGCAAGATACCGGCTCTCGCTTTCGCTCTCGGAATGTTCATTCCTATCGACCTGAACCTGCCTCTGCTCATCGGCGGCGCCATCTCCTGGTTCGTCGCTTCCCGCAGCAAGGATGCCCAGGTCAATGCAGAGAGACACGAAAAGGGTACGCTTATCGCTTCAGGATTTATTGCAGGCGGCGCCCTGATGGGTGTTGTCAGCGCCATCCTCAAGTTCGCGAATGTGGATCTGTTCCTGACTTCGTGGCACGCAGAGTACGGTGAAGCTGTTGCGCTTCTTCCTTATATAGGTATTATCGCGTTCATTATCGGGATCGCGATGAAGGTCAATGAGAAAAAACAATTACAATAACGAGATATGGAAAAGATATTGGACAGATTTCTGAGATACGTCGCCATCGACACTCAGTCAGATGAAAATTCGGAGTCACAGCCAAGCGCTGCCAAGGAACTGGATTTGCTGAAGTTGCTCTGCAAGGAGCTGAACGATATGGGCGTGGAGGCTACCCTGGACGAGTACGGCTACGTCATGGGCTCCATCCCGTCCAACATTGACAAGAAAGTTCCTGCCATAGGCTTCATCGCGCACGTGGATACGTCTCCTGACGCTTCCGGAAAGGATGTCAAGCCGCAGATCATCAAGGACTACGACGGTGGAGACATCGCATTGAAAGGTGTGCCGGGCCTGTTCCTGAGGCCGTCCGAGTTCCCTGAGCTGCTGGCTCACAAGGGCCAGACCATCATCACCACTGACGGCACCACGCTGCTCGGAGCTGACGACAAGGCCGGTGTGGCGGAGATCATGAACGCGGTGCAATACATCATGGAGCACCCTGAGTTCAAGCATGGCGACATCAAGATCGGTTTCACTCCGGATGAGGAAATCGGCTGCGGTGTCGTGAAGTTCGACGTGAAGCGCTTCGGTGCCGACTATGCCTACACGATGGACGGCGGCGAAATCGGCGAGCTGGAGTTCGAGAATTTCAATGCCGCTTCCGCCAAGCTCCACATCCAGGGGCGTAATGTCCATCCGGGTTACGCGAAGGACAAGATGAAGAATGCCATCCTTATCGGTATGGAGTTCAATGACTTGCTCCCTATCGGCCAACGTCCTGAGATCACAGAGGGCTACGACGGATTCTTCCACATCATCAGTTTCAAGGGCTCGGTAGAGGAGGCTGATTTCAGCTACATCATCCGCGACCACGACCGCAAGAAGTTCGAAGAAAAGAAGGAGCTTATAGGTCAATGTGTCAATTTCATCAATGTCAAATACGGTGAAGGCACTGCCACTCTGGAGGTCAAGGACCAGTACTACAACATGCGTGAGCAGGTGGAGCCATACTATTTCATTGTCGAAAAGGCTGTCAAGGCCATGGAGATGGCAGGCATCAAGCCGAAGATTCAGCCTATCCGAGGCGGCACTGACGGAGCAAACCTCTCCTTCAAAGGCCTCCCATGCCCGAACATCTTCGCCGGCGGCCTGAACTTCCACGGCAAGATGGAGTTCGCCCCTCTCGAGAACATCGAGAAGGCCTCCGAAGTAGTCCTGAACATCGTCAAGCTGTTCGCGGAATAGCCTGCAGGACAATGTTATCAAGCATTTATAGCAATGGCGACCTTCACGTGGAGGCCGCCATTTTAGTCAGCTAATCAGAAACACGAACAAATCTTGCAATTCGCTCATTTACAGTTCTCAAGTAAAGACGTTTCATCTTATCGTTCAGAAAACTGTTCCCTATAAGAGTAACGGCTAATTCAGGCAAACGCATATATTTATCAAGAATCCGGTTTATACGAGGCAATCGTAGTCCGATCTGCTCTCCAAAGCGTACAAAGTCAATGCGACATGGATGACCTGATTGATCATACACGTCACTTTTGAAGATATTCGGTGATAGACCGCCATCAAGACCAAAGTCTTCACCATTAACATGCAAACTGGTATTCAGCAAATCATACGCTGGTGCAAGCCGATAGTCATTCCCCTTCAAAACCAATGAAAAATTCTTAAAATGATCATCCCCATTTGCATATATATAGTTATACACAACAAGTTCGAAGAATTTCTCCATATCAACCATCCAGGCAGAAACATTTTTTCTGATTGCGATTGCAATATCCTCATAGCAACCACAGTATTTGAATTCTTTTCCAGTTTCCCCCTCATTTTTCCCGATTACCGAGGCAAAATCTTCCATCAGCAATTTGGAGCCATTCGGAAGCACATCGAATCTTCTGGTTATATAGACCATCTGACCTTTCTTGGTAAAGCATAATCCGTTGGCCGCCGTATCTATACCATAAACACGGAAAGCAATTTGCATTGTAAGATGCTCATTAGCAGGAATTTGTTTACGTTCGCGCAACGTTTCATCCCAAGGAGCCGGTTTCAGAATATATGTAGATTGCTCATTATCTTCCGCAATCCTGATATGTCCGGAGTCAACGATGGCAGGAAATTTTTCCTGTACTCCAGACACAGATATCCGATGCATGGCATCAATAATTGTTTGCTTATTTCGGACATTCTCAAGTTCAAAATCCAAATAAGGACTTACCTTGACACCATTGAACAATGACTTGACTGCATTCGGACAATATGTGATATATCCCCTATCAAGAGATGAAGGACAGCATTGAATATCAACCATTTATCCTCGCATTTTTTAAATTGACGCCTCCTATGAAATCGCTTCCCGCCATAGCGATAAGAATGCCGAATAAATCATTGTCGTCAATTCTTCGAGTCCGGCATATTACATTGCGATTTGCTCCTTCCGGAAGCATATTCGCAAAGAAGGGAAATAAAAGAGCTGATTCGTAGATTCTATTTCTTTTTGACAATGTAACTGATATTGAAGGAGCATCAGACAAATAATAGTCAGCCTCATACTGGAAACAATATCCGTCGCCAGGATGCTTTTCCGTCAGCACCCCAGCCTTTATGTCATTTACATATACATCTAACTGTCTCATATTTATTCCAAATAGTATCAGACCGTCTGACGCACCTGGAAGACGATTTCCATGCCCAAGACCTCCAATATTTTCAATACCGTCGACATAGAAGGGTTTCCCTTTTTCCTCTCAATATCTTTGACTGTCGCCAAGCCCACTCCTGCCATTTCAGCGAGGTCCAATTGCGATATCTCAAGAGTTTTCCTACGACTTTTTAACACATCACTAAGTTCCATAAGTCCGATAAATCATACTTTTGACGTAAAAATATACATTATTCTTCGGAATTGCAAGAAAAAGTATAATATCTTGGACTTTTTCAGAAATAGATTACAAGTGGAGGGAAGCGGCTGATATTATTCCAATCTGCTCAAAGGGAGTTCTAAAATGACATTGGAAACGATATCACGCATAGAAACAGCGCTCAACATTGACCTCATCGGATCGGCACTGAGCGGCTTGGTCGATGGATATGACTCTGCTGAAAGTTCATCGCGCACGTGCTATCTGAATGATGTGGAACAACCTGCACTTGCTCATTTCAAAGAACGCACTGACAATCAATAGGTTATGCAAAAACTAGAAAGCCAGGTTACCCGAAAAAACAGGCAACCTGGCTTTCACATTATTTACTAATTCTCTATAAATCAATATCTTCCACGATTAGGCAAAAGTCAGGTTGTTCTGAAAATTTCACCCCCATAATATCACTGGACAGACACTAGAACAGTTCGGAGAAAATACACCAGACAACTAGCACTACCGCCAATATCGAAACTATGGTACTGATCAGACATCCGAATAACGACATCTTGCCACGCAGGACAGACACCACATCACCCAAGAATCCGCTAAACACACTCTTCAGCAAATACAGGATCAAGCCTATTACAGAAATAATCACAAACCATAGTGGAACACCCTCAACCATAATTTTTCATCTGTTTTCAAACATTGACTCTATCCGACTCAATGATTCATCATACTCCGCAATCTCTTTTTTCTTCATCGTTGCGTCTGGAAAGATATTGTTCAACTCGTTCAACTTCTTCTCGACACCATCTAACTTCAATTTAATTTCCTGAAGAGACTTCATCTTGGCATCAATAGCCACCTTCAATTCCTTCTTTGCCGAAACCTGGAACACTCCCAACTTGGAATACTCCATTTGCAGCGCATTCAATTCTGACTCAACTAGCTGAGCCTCATGCTTTTGCACACTACTTTTCTCTTCCAGCCCTTCCATTGCAGAAATAAAGGCATCATAGTCCGACAGACTGTCACCAACATTGTCGGCAATGATCCCGCTTAAACCGGAAACCGCCTGAGAAGCAGTCTTTATGGCAAAAGAGGAAGGACTTGTAATCAGATTTACTACCGATTGGGACTTTATGGATTGACCTAAAACTTTAATCGACTTGTCTGCAATCATTGCTTTGCGCGAATTTCTCACAGCCGAGAAGATTTTATTTTTCAAATCATCCACAAGAATCTTTCTGTTATGAGAAAGGATACGATTCAATGGGACCGACGGGCCAATGACATGCGAATAAGCAGATAAAGTACTGAACGTATCTTTAAGCATATTCATGTACTCTTCGTGTTTTTTGACCTTCGACTTGCCATCCTTAGCCCAAGGAGTCGCCTTCTTGAAGAACGCTGACTGTTCTGCCTTTTGAGATAAAGGATTCCTGAGATCCACATTGGCAGATAATTCCGATGGAAGATTCCGTACAACGATTCGCAGCAATAAAGACAATTCCTCTCCTGCCCTAGACAACAGACAATTACAGTTCTCTGAATTCCGATCTTCGGCATAACTGATTTTAGCCTCAAAGAACATAAGAAGGACTCTGATCATTGACGCAAATATTTCCTTCAAATCGCGCTTGGCTTTCTCATCTTCCGCCATTTCAAGCGCGTGTTCCAAAGAACGCACAATGCCCTCAACGGACATCGACACGGGCTCAGGAGAATCAACCGTCTCGACAATCAGCCCCAAATCACTGATAACCAAGCCATAAGGCTCTGACCGATTGCATTGCACAGAACTGAGCCATTCCTCCTGGGCTTTCAAACCCCGTTCTTCTTTCAAGTCGCTGACCTTATTTTCAAGTTCGGCTGACAATTCTGACAACGCATGGCCTGTAGCGGAGGATGCCTTTTGCGCAGCATCCACCACCTTCTGAGCCCCATCCGCCAGCTTTTTAAATAATGCAGCCATAATTAGCAATTAAAACTTATAATCGCTTACCCCCAAACCTTTAATCTTTAGTTCAGGAAGCGATTCGTTTTCTTTTTCCGGTTCAATGTGAGCCTTAATTGTATCCGCAATAGTTTTGCAAACCGCCATTCTGCGTGGATTTTTCGGAACAATGCCCTTTACAGCATTTTCTCAAAAGATCATATTTGATTCACCCTGATCTTGCCGGGAGTCTGAATTTCAGAAGCCTCTCTCGCCATAATTTCGAACAACCTGCGCTTGAGTATTTCAAAGAATACACTAATAATCAATAAGTTATGCAAGAGCCAGAAAGCCAGGTTGTTCAGAGTCTTCCACTTCAACTACTTTTCAAATATACCATATAGTCGCTTATATATTGGCATAGAAATAAGCCTATTTCTGTTTATCCAAGCAAAAATAACATTATCAATTTCGCGATACTTCACAAAACCAATGCTCTTATTAAATTTCATAGCATTAACATTATCACTACTATATGCTGTCCTAACCTTTATCCCGGCTCCAAGCAGAGAAGAAATCATAAGGATAAATCCTCGATACCTCTCAAACACAGAACTTCCGAATGCTGCTCCTCCATGAATAGAAACAGTTTTCCATTCTAAATCTTCGTTGATAATGAATACAAATCCAAGCGATTTGTTATCCTGTCTCCGTCTTAACACATAACAACGATAGTACCTTGGGTACCTTTCTAGAAAAGACGCCCAAGGTTGATCACCATCTAGATCATGAACAATCTTATGCCAATCCTCCAACGAAAACCAAGAGAAGACTTTGTCTTTTGGTGAAAAATTATCCCAAAAGACAAAATCATCAAATGGCAAGAATTTAACCGGCACTATTTTAGCCCTTTCATTTGCATTTTCACATTGGCAATTTTCGCCTTAATCGATGATGCTCTTGCCCGTTCTTTTTGGATTAGCGTTTTATAAAAACTCTTCTGACTTGGACTTGAATTGATCATATTGCTGTTATAACACGCAATACTATTCATACATTGCTGATACTGACGTGTAAGAGAATCGATCTCACTAAGACACGATGCTTTTGATGTTGGTGCTCCCATAATACATTAATTATATAGTTAAACATAGAATTTTCATCATTAATTGCTGCCAAAACGGGAGCGTAGTTGTTTGAGATAACGCAGCCATTCTTTAGGCACCGCTCCGTTTGATTGGATATTCAACGGATAATAGCCGGTGTTGATTCTATCGGACTCGATGTCCTCCAACCCTGGTTTACTTATCCCATTATGGAAGATTTCCCACTCGAGAAAGCAATGGTCATCCATATATTGATTTACAAGTTGTTCAGCGCCAAGAAGGTTCAAATCCAACAATGCGCAAAGCGTTTTGCGAAGAGTCGAAATCACTCCGGACTTCACCGCCGACGGAGTATGATGCACAGATGGTATTATATGCCAGCGGAAACGGGAAATACAAGAAGTGCCTATTCCCACGTACAAGGCATAGTAATCTTCCCCATCTATATTCCTGACTTCAAGCCTTGCTGTGTCAATGCCATTGGACACGAATTTGTCCCATATTCTTTTGTCGTATTTAAACCACCACTTGTACAAAACAGGAGAATCAGCAGCATTGATACGACTTCTCAGTTTTTTAACAGACTCTATCATTTTAGTGCATCATTTAAAAATTTCAGTATATATCCAATGCCTTTAAGGTTGTTGTCCAAATATGGCCGTTCATATTTTCTCACCTTTCCGGAAGCGATTATCTCCTGCCAATAATTCTTACCTGCCAAGAAAATAATCTCATCTTGTTCCAAATTAATTCCAACCTTACTCATTTGTTCCAAGACCACATTCGCCCACTCTTTTCTCTCTGCTGAGGAAAAAGTGTTCAACGTCTTATTATAATCTTCCACAATCGCCTCAGGGTCAAGAAGATGATACTTTGCAGAAAGGATGAATATTTTATCAGGGTTCAAAGACTCAGCATATTCATAAGCTTTTCTAAACAAAGGACTTGCATATAAATCCTTTGCCTTGTGTGTTCCTCGATTCTTCTTGGACACACAAGAAACCAAAACAATCTTCCTCATTTTGCTTTATCAGTAGTTTTAGCATACGCAAAAAAGGACACGAACATTATTGTTCTTGTCCTCTTATCAGGTCTTAGACTACCTTCCTTATGAACAAGCAACAATGCTCATGTCCAGATATCGGGTATAGACTATATGCTAACACGATACGGGACACAAGCGTTGTCACTGCCCGCCGATAAGGATCAAAGTGTCTAAGTTTGATAAGAAGGCGGAAACGTTGAAACGCTCTATGTCTTTATTTGCACTCCCTGTGGGGAGGGAGATGCCACAAATATATAAAATAGTTTCAACAATCCAATCAATGTGTCAATGAATTTCAGTCAGCATTGTCCGGAGTCAATTGCTTTCCCGTCAATGCTGTTGCAAAGTTCCAAATTAGTCCATTTTCATGAAAGCATTTTTTAGTCCTTGTTAGTCCTTGATTTGGAAATATGGGAGAATGGGAATAATTTTACATCGGATCAATTTGGAGACGACACTATGAACAACGAATCTGCAGAAATCATTGAACTGAAAAAGAAGATTGAAGAATCTGTGGAACGGGTTATGCACACGCCGGCAGATTTCGATTTTCTGAGCGGCGCGATATGGGAACGGATTCGGGAATACATCAGCCCCACGACATTGAAAAGGACCTGGGGCTATTTGGATGGGGTGAAGCAAATCCGCTATTCGACACTGGAGATCCTGTCCAGATTTGCAGGATTCAAGAGTTGGGACAATTATCTGGCGGAACGGAAAATTTCGTCGGAGCAGAATTCGAACATCGTCACGAAAGGAGTTGTCAATGCCTCTGAACTTGCTGAAGGAGACACCGTGTCCGTGGAGTGGGCACCGAACAGGCGGGTGAGTTTCAAGCATCTGGGAAACTGCCGTTTCGAAGTGACCGAGTCCGTCTGGTCGCATCTCGATGTGGGAGACACCGCATCAGTAATGCTGTTCGTAATAGGTGAACCTCTGCTGCTGAGCGACTTGAATCATCGCGGAAAGACCGGGCTGACGTACCTATGTGGCGGCAAGGGCGGACTTACTACGCTGAGAACAAACGATTTGGCATCGCCCCTCTCGAGAACATAGAGAAGGCCTCCGAAGTAGTCCTGAACATCGTCAAACTGTTCGCGGAATAGGGATACGGAAATTAGACGCAGCAACACGACCTCAGCGTGCCACCATAGGTAATTACTGAACCAATGAGCATACCTGCAAGTTGGCAAATTCAGATGTAACAAATTAACATACAACCACTTACATACCATAAAAGCAAAATGCAAAGATGCTCATCACCCTATTTTTTAGGGGAGTGAGCATCTTTGCACATTAGTTCAAATGTTCATAACATCCTACCCATCAATGCATTACAACTACCATTACAGCATTAGCATTATGCTCATTGGTACCATAATTCCGCCGCTGGGATGCTTTTCAGTCAGCGCCTCAGCCTTTCTGAGCGGGAGCAATCACCTCTGAAGTCGGGCCTTTCTCCGTAACACCTGCCGGCTCTGTTTTTTCTGGCGCACCTGCGTTGTCATCGGCTTTCCGGGCGGTTTTCTCCGCCTCACGCGCTGCTTTCGCCGCCTCACGGGCGGCCTTAGCGGCGGCTTTGAGGTCGTCGCGCTCCTTTTGTTTCAGGTATGCGGCCTTGTATTTCTCGAGACGGGCATTCTCCTTCTCCTCCCTGGCTTTCAGGGCCTTGAGCTGTTTCAGCTTCTTCACACGAAGTTTGGCAGCTTTCTTATCCGCGGCTGCCTTGGCTTTGGCCGCATCCAGACTGTCGAGACGTGCCCATTTGGCTTCACGGGCAGCTATCCTCGCTGCACGGATGGAATCACGCTGCGCCTTCTTCAACGCGGACGGATCCAGCACAGGAGCATTGACAGAAGACGAATCAGAAGGCATTGACAGAGAATCAGTTGCGGCCTTTGTCGAATCCGCGACAGACGGGAGGGACGTTCCGAGCGAGTCCGCAGGAGTGAGTGACAATGAATCCTGCGCTACGGACAGCGAGTCGCCAGCTACCGTCAATGAATCTGCGGCAGCGGCCTTAGCCTGTGCGGCAGCCTTCCTGCGAGCCTCTGCATTGGCCTTGGCCACCTTGCCCTCGCGAATCTGCTTCATTATGCCCGGGATGTAACCAGGATAATATCTGTCTGTGTATTCGAAAGTTGCACGCGGACGGGCCGAATATGAACTGCGCTCCGATGGACGCAGAGAGAGCGTAGTAATGTCCTGTTTGCCGCGCGGGCACGCATCAATCTGCCAGTCAAAGCCCTTCAGCACACGTTCATCACGCGTCATCTGAGCCACCGGATAGCCATCGTTTTTCGCAGCATCGAAGTAATAGACCTTGTCCAGTTCCCCGTTCAGGAACCGCGCGGAGAGCATTTTCGCCGCACTCTTGTTCACGGTCGCATAGACGCTGTCCTCCTGCAGATAGAAAACGGCATTCGCCTCGCCGAGCGCATCGAATCGTGTCAATGCCCCTGTAGTGTCGAAGTAGGCGAGCATTTCCGTGGCCCTGATCTGGTCGAAGCACAACGAGTCTTCTTTCACGATGATGAAGGCGTTGGACATCAGGCTGGCCTTCTGCATGGCCCTGTCCTTGATCACCGCATAGATGCTGTCGGCCGAGTACTGCCTGTTGCCCTCATTCCAGACAAACGGCTTCTCATACATTCTGACCAATGAATCCAAGTCATTGTAAACCAATGAGTCACAAGCGAGCTGTATATCTTTGCGGAACATCTTCACGTTCTTGATGGCCGTGATGAAATTCAGTTTCGTGGAGTCCTTCGGTGCGGAAAGCGAGTCCGCGGCTACTGTCAATGAATCTGCTGCATTCGCGAGCGAATCTGCCGAATGCGAGAGCGTGTCAGCAACATGCGAAAGGGAATCGGACGCATGAGCGGGCCTGCCGGCCGGTTTCTGAAGTGCACCAGCTGCCAGACCGAGCGATGCGAGCGCGTGAGAGACAGAATCTGCCTCAGAGGCCTGTGCACCAGACGCCATCGCGGTCGAATCCTTAGCCGAGGTCAATGTCTTGGCTGTCAATGAGTCTGACAGAGCGCCCTCGGCCACCTCCGCTGAATCAGTCGCCTCATCACCATCCTTTCCGGAAGTCTCAGTCGACTCAGAAGTCTCCGACACATCAACTTCCTTCTCAGAAGCCTCTTCCGACCCCGAAACATCCGAAGACTCAGATGCATCACTCTCGGAAGCATCAGCCGCCCCCGAAGTCTCAGCAGCCCCTCCTGCAGCAGCCACAGCACCGCTCTCCTCCGTCTGTTTCTTGTTAGGCTTAGGACGGTTCGGGTCATTCTCCATCGCCTTGGCCGCAGCTTCAGCCGCCTCCTTGGCCGCCTTCTGACGATAAGCCTGGACAGCATCCACCGCCAGATCCTCAAGACGGGACTTGGAATTCTTTATCTCAGATTCATTGACCTGAAACATCATATAGGTACGGGCGAAAATGGTGTCAGCCCCGAAATAGACCGTATCCGGCTGATCCTCAGCATTTTTCATCACCCCGATCACCGCCGGGTCCCTCGTCAGCTTCACCTCGGACAACGAATCCGTATAGAAAATCCGCCCGGCCAGAGCCGAAACATCACGCGTAGTGTCAGTCACCTGCGCATTGCCGAGCAACTCGATATTCTTAGATGACCTATAATAATATAAGGAGTCCGCCCAGCCTTCCTGAGTATCACTCATGCCATGAACATTGTTCCGGAACAGGAAAATCTCACGTCCGCGGTCATACCAGCCGCCATTGGCCGAAAGCATATTGTCATCCTGCCAGGTATCCGTGTCGAACCCGAACGTCGCCACATTGGTCCTGGCATCATATACGATGGTAGTGGACTTCACGAACACCGAATCCGTGAACATATTCACCCGGTCATTGAACGTGAACGTCCTTATCTTGGAATCGTAAGTACCTGTGCGGCTTTCGATTATCTGCCCCTCGGCATCCTTCATCGAACCGCCGTTGAAGAAAACCGCCACACTGTCCTTCGTGTTGTAGTCCAGATGCTCGGTACGCAGCACATTCCGGTCCTTGTCCTCGAGCTGCACCAATGTACCCCTGAACTCAGCCAGGTCCCTGTCAATGTAATAAGTCAGCCTGTCTCCCGTCAGCACCGTCTGGTCCTGGAGAATCTTCACATTGCTGATGGCATAGATTTCATTGGAACTCATATTCCAGAGCGCCGTATCACAGATGAGATAAGTATCATTGTGCAGAAACCTCGCCGGGCCCGTCACTTTTCGGTAATCGACGCCGTCCTTCTCGATAAGCTCCATGGACTGCGCGCTCAGAAGACGAACGAGCGAGTCCTTCTGACTGCCATTTTCCTGTGCAGACAGACTTGTCAATGTCGAGAGAACCGTAACGACAGATATGAAAAGCTTACGGAAGTTCATTGACACTCAATATCTTACTTTTCAGCCGCCTCGGACGCGCACTGAGCCACTATCTTGTTCCAGCCCTCGCGAGAGAAATTGCAGTCCTTGAACAGCGGGTCGATAGTGATATATGTCGTCTTTATCTTGCTGTCAATGAACTCGTCGATAGCCTCATTCTGCTTCTTGACCTTCGCCTCGTCCAGCAGCTCGCTGTAGTCATTCTCGAACGTAGCCGTATGGGACGGAATGATCTTGTCCACGCGGATTATCTTATACACAGTATTACCGCTACGGCCCTCATTGTCAAGCGATTCCACAGGCTCGGAGATCTCTCCTTCCTTCAGATTCTTGATGGCAGCATAGTCCTGAGGCTTCAGCTGGTCGATTTCAAAATACGCAGAACCGGTATTCGGATCAGCCATCTGGCCGCCATTGGTACGAGTCTGATTGTCCTGAGAATAGAACTTCGCCGCAAGCTCGAAAGTGACAGCCTTGTTCTGGATTTCAGTCTTGAGCGAGTCGAGCGTCTTGAACGCCTTCTGCCTGTCAGTATCCGTATAGACCGGTTTCATGAGAATATGGCGGGCATTGAACATATCCCCCTTCTTCTCGAGCACCTCGATAATATGGAAGCCGTCCGGCGTCTCCACAATCTGGGAAATCACACCAGGCTTGAGCGACATCGCCGCATCAGAAAATGCCGGCCAGAAAATCGACTTCGACGCAAGCCCCAGTTCGCCGCCCTTCCTCGCGCTGCCAGGGTCCTCAGAATAGATACGGGCCAATGTAGAGAATTTCTCACCGTTGATAATTCGCTCACGTATGCTCAGCAGCCTCTCCTTCACCGCAAGATTCGCAGCCTCGCGATCCGGATATATACAGATCTGGCTCAGCTGATACTTCACCGGAACCATAGGCAGGTCCGCGGCATCCGTCTTGGAAACATACTCCTTCACATCGTGCGGAGTCAGTTCAGGCACCGCCGAAGCAATCTGAGACTGCATCTGCTGGGTAAGCGACATATCCTCAAGCTGCTGCTTCCATTCCTGACGAAGTTTATACATCGGCTTGCCGTAGGCCTTCTCCACATTGTCATCACCCCCGAGCTGAGTACGCATCTGGTCGATACGCTGCGCCAGAGTGCTTGACACCATCTCCTGGTTCACCGTGAGAGAATCCACACGCGCCTGCATCAGGAAAAGCTTCGACTCAAGCATACGCTCCAGCTGCTCGCAACGCATATTCCTGTCGGAATACATCCCCTGCATACGCATATACAGAATCTCCTGCTCCAGTTCCGACAATGAAATCATCTCATTGCCCACGACAGCTATTGTCTTGTCAATGAGGCCATTACCATATTTCTGGGCATTGAGTGGCATCTGCGCCGAAGCCAACACCGCAACCACAGCTGCTGCAAGTTTCAGTATATTCTTCATAATCAATAAATCATCATTTTATAACGAAAGCGCCTTGAGCGCGCGCATTCTCTAACAAGTCCCGTTCCAAACCTGAAATCAAAGCCTGTTTTCTGGTACTCAGGATAATATCTTTTATCTGTTCCCTATAATATTCCACCGGTCCGGTCTGCCCCGCCCTCATCATTTCGCTGACAAAGGCAATGTTCAGATTGCCGCCGCCGTCCGGAATCTCCACCATCCCGTCCTTCATCACCGCCAGCAACGACCCGTAATCCGTCCCGAACTCCCGCGACAGCCTCACCATATTCACCCAGCCCCCGCCGAAGAAGTTATATCTCAATGCAGATGAATACGTCAGGCTGTCACCTTCCATTATATCATCCACATCAGACGAAAGCAGCTTCTTCTTGATGATGTTCAAGTTCGGCGAATCGGCAGAGATGCAGAGGAACTTCGCCTTGGCAATCGGCAGAGCCAGACGGAAATTCTCAATATGGTCCTCATAGTACTTCTCTATCTGCCCGTCAGTCACAGCCGTATCGAGCCTCTGGTTTATATACTTCTGCTCATAGCGGTACTTCAGCAGCGAACGGCGATAGTCCTCCAGCTCCTTGGTGACATTCTTCTCCGACTTGGACAACTCCCTGTCCACCACATCATTGAACACCATATCGGTAGCCCATGAATTTATGTACTGGAGCGCAAGCCGAGTGCTGTCCTCAGCCGAAATGCCGTCCGGAATGAACGTCGCCAAATCCGTATCATACAGTTTTTCGGACCCCACCTCAGCCACGACCTTGCCGTCACGGACAAACGACATAATCGTCTTGCACGAATTCAACATCGGCAGGACGATTACGAAAAAGCATACGCCTATAATATTCAGGACTCTGCGAGTACTCAAATCTATCTCGAATAATTAGGTGATTCCTTGGTGATAGTCACATCATGCGGATGGCTCTCGAGGTAACCCGCATTGGTGATACGCACGAACTGGGCGCCGCGCAGAGAAGCGATATCCTTCGCTCCCACATAGCCCATACCTGCACGCAGACCGCCCACAAGCTGGTAAACGACCTCAGCCACAGTGCCCTTGAACGGCACCTGAGCCACGATTCCTTCCGGAACAAGCTTCTTCACATCCTCTTCCATATCCTGGAAATACCTGTCCTTGGAACCATGCTCCATAGCCTCGAGCGAACCCATTCCCCTGTACGCCTTGAACTTCCTTCCGTTCAGGATGATGGTCTCACCTGGAGACTCCTCAGTTCCGGCAAACAATGAGCCGGCCATAATGGTGCTGGCGCCTGCCGCCAATGCCTTCACGATATCACCCGAATAGCGGATACCGCCGTCAGCAATCACAGGCACGCCCGTTCCCTCCAATGCCTTGGAAGCAAGCATCACAGCCGTCAGCTGAGGCATTCCGACACCGGCGATGATACGTGTCGTACAGATAGAACCAGGTCCGATACCGACCTTCACCGCACTCACACCTGCATCTGCCAATGCCTTGGCACCCTCGCCCGTGGCAACATTGCCCGCAACAATCTGTATATCTCTGCTCTTGAACGCCTCGCAAGCCTTGGAAATCACCTCGAGCACACCCACGGAGTGGCCATGAGCAGTGTCAATGACGACCGCGTCAGCACCTGCGCTCACGAGCATCTCGATCCTGTCGAGAGTGTCAGACTTCACGCCGACTGCAGCAGCCACGAGAAGACGTCCCTTCGAATCCTTGGAAGCGATAGGATTGTCCTTTATCTTCATAAGGTCCTTATAGGTGATAAGACCTACAAGTTTGTTGTCCTCGTCCACTACCGGAAGCTTCTCCACCTTGCTGCTGCGGAGAATGCCGGTGGCATCCTGAAGACTGATTCCCTTCTTCGCCGTGATCAGATTATCCTTCGTCATCACGTCCGAAACCGGAATCTTCTTATTGTCCTGGAAACGCAGGTCCCTGTTCGTGACAATGCCGATGAGCCTGCCGGCGCAGTCCACTACAGGAATGCCGCCGATATGATGCTTCGCCATAAGGGCCAATGCATCGCCCACAGTAGCCTCCGGACTGATGGTGACCGGATCGTAAATCATACCGTTCTCCGCTCTCTTGACCCTGCGGACCTGCTCGCACTGCTGGTCAATGGTCATATTCTTGTGAATCACACCGATACCGCCGGCACGAGCCATCGCGATAGCAAGATCAGCCTCAGTAACAGTGTCCATTGCAGAAGAAACAATAGGAGTGCAGAGAGAAATATCTCTTGTGAATTTGGTGGAAACATCTACAGCTCTCGGAAGGACTTCGGAGCGTGCAGGAACGAGTAGAACATCATCGAAGGTGAGACCCTCCGGAATTGCTGAATTTACGAACTGCATTTCTAACAAATATATTTTGGCAAATATACGAATTTTTTCAATGAAATTTACATTCCGGACATTTTCAATGCAAGATTCCCAAGATTTTCAATACCTCATTCCCAGAATTTTCAATTTGTTTCGTTTTTTCAATTTGTCGATAATAATGCGTAACTTCGGCGATTGGTCCGACATTTTGCAGAACGCCGCGACTGGCGTGAACTGATTTTTTCGCGGAATTACAACTCAACAACATGAATACAAGACATATAACATCCATTTTTCTTGCAGCGTTCATTGCCATTGCCGGTGCCTGCTCGCCGGAGACGACAGTAAAACCTGACGAAGGAAACGGAACAGAACAGCCGGGGAAACCGGGAACCGGAGAAGAAAATCCGGGCGGCGAAGAGAAACCGGGAGAAGGAAACAAACCTGAAGAAGGCGGAAAACCTGGCGAAGGTGAGAATCCGGGAGGAAGCGAGAATCCCGGCGAAGGCTCGACAGAAGAGACCGCGAACGTGACAGTTCTGAACCCCGGAGCGACAAAGGTGGAGACCAAACCCACCCCGCAGCATCCGGACCTCATCCACAACGAAGAATACCACGAGTTCTACAATCCCCTTCAGGACTATCTCGATGACTTCGGCAATATCGACTACGTCTGCGCTCAGGGCAAGGGGACGGATTGGCCACGCGTACTCGACGACTATTCAGGCATCCGCTTCTATCAGAGCACCTCAGCATCGAAGAACGGAGGATACATCCGCGTCCGCGCCCACAACGGAGCGAAACTGCTCAGTGTAACAGTAGGATCTGCGACATTGACAAAAATCGCCCACTCGGTGGATGGGCGTGCGAAAAAGTCAGAGACGAAGAACATTGACGCAGGCGGCTCCTACACAGTCGAAGGCGAATACGACGAAGTCTGCTTCTACTGCATGGGCACGGCACAGAGCGAAAGGTGGGAGATGAACAGCATCAAAGTCCGCTACCGTGGCGGCTTCATCGAGGAAGACTTCCAGACCGGCATTGAAAAGGAATACGGACCGCTCGTGCGTGTGGATCTGCCTCTGAAAGAAGGCTTTGAGAACGGATTCCCGACGACAGACAAGCCGTCATACTACAAATACGGCCTGACCGCAGGACGCGAAAACCTCCAGTGGAGCACCTGGTTCGGCTCATTCTCCTGGCAGAATCCTATTACAGGGAAGCAGAGCGCCCAGCTGCGCATCTACAAGGAAGACCCGGACTATTACGGCCAGTCACAGTTCGGCCACCTGAAAATGGAATACTTCATCGAGAATCTCTCGAAGGTAAGCTTCAGCTACTGGTTCTCCGAGTTCTGGGTATCCGCAACGATTTCCTACTGCGAGTTCGATACCGACGAATGGAAAAATCCGCAGCAGATCGCCCTGAAGAGCTACAGCGACCGCAAGACCAAGCAAAGTTTCACCTACGACTTAGGGGCCAAGGTCAATGCCAAGATCCGCATCCAGATAGACCCGGACAGCGGCCATCCGGACAGCGACCACCACGACCTGATTTTCGATGACTTCATCTTCGAATAAAATTTTTCATTTATACATATAATGACTAACTTTGCAGGATGTAACTAATCTGACCACTTGATGGTTACTGAAATAATGGAAACTGATAAATAAAAATAATTAACAACAATCATGAAAAAATCAACCAACAATTACGAACGCCCTGAAGTCCAGGTCGTTTACGTAGAAACCGAAGCCGGATTCGCGAGCGACGGTATTCAAAACTTCACAGGCAATGATGTCGTAGAAGAGTCTGATGAATGGATTTAAACAGATTGCCTTATGAAACATTTCTCAAAACTATTCTTTGCAGCCACAGTCGCCGCATTGGGATTAGCATCTTGCGCTAAAGAAGTTGCCCCAGTAGAAACCCCTAAGGACAATCTCGTAACCGTACACTTCGGTGCCACCGCCGGAATCGAAGGCGCCACCAAAGCCACCCTCACCCCGGACGAACAAGAAACACTCTTCACCTCCGCCTGGGAGAATGGGGATGAATTGAGCGTAAAATACACTAATGACAATGAAACTGTAGGAGCCACCACTAGCGGCATCGTTTCAGCATCTTGGTCCACAGATCATTTTGAGACAACAATGCCTGAATATACCGGAATGTGGGATTATAATGTTGTGTATCCAGCTCCTAACACAGAAAGCAAAGTTGACTTCGGCTCTACTCGTACACAGAAAGGAAATGCCTATAACAGCAAGTACGACTTGATGAAAGGCGGCGCAATTGAAGTTGATGCTGATGCCGGAAAGACCGCTGACGGAAAGAATATCGTCTTCGAGATGACTCGTCAGACAGCTATTGCATATTTCCACCTTACAAGTACACTTGATGAGGAAGTTGTATCTGCGAAACTCTCAGTGACCGATGGCAATATCGCAAGTTCTATAGTAATGCTTTTGGATCATACTGACGGCTTCGACCTCTCAACAAAGGATCTGAACGAAATCACCATTACATTCGAAAAAGGCACCGCCCCTAAAGCATCCAACTTCCAGCTCTGGTACAATGTCCTCCCGACGGCATACACCAAGATGGCCCTCACAGTAGAAACCTCAAATCACACTCTGACCATCAGCCGCACAGCAGAAGGCAAGTACGAGGCCGGCAAACTCTACAAAGTCTCCAAGTCCATCCTTGCTGAGAAGTGGGTTAAGAAGGGTGGCGACACACCGAAGCCTTCAGTAATTGAGGATGTGCTTACTGCTGATAAATTTACGGCCACTGAAACTACATATAAAGCGTTCACAGGTGTTAAGGCTACATCTCCTGCAGTATATGCAGGTAACACCGCAAAAAATGCTAGCGGAGCTATTCAGCTGCGTTCAAGTAATAGCACGTCTGGAATCGTAACCACGACTTCCGGAGGCAGTGCAACTCGTGTTTCTGTAGTATGGGGAGATGGTAATGCTACAGGCCGAACTATCGACATCTATGGTAAATCAACTGCATATTCAAAAGCTTCTGATCTCTATGATACTCAGGATGGTAATCAAGGAACAAAGATTGGTTCTATCATTTGCGGAACATCTACTGAGTTGGTGATTGAAGGTGACTACCCGTATATTGGTATTCGCTCAAAAAGTGGTGCTCTATATCTTGACTCCTTTACAATCACTTGGGGAAATGCGAAGACCGCTCTCGATACTCCAGCAAACCTTCAGATTAGTGCTGCAAAAGTCGTTTCCTGGGAGGCAGTAAGCGGTGCCGTATCTTACGAGGTTACTATCGGAGAGAACACTTTCACTTCCGAGACGACTTCTTATGAAGCAGCAGCCATTGCTGATGATTACTACGATGTAGCCGTCGTAGCTGTTCCTTCCGATAAGGAAAACTACAAGAACTCCGCCGCCGCTACCCTTACCGGAGTCAAATTCGGAACACCGAAACTCACTACTCCTGAGCTTACAGAGGGCGCTATTGACGAAACCTCTATAAGGGTGAATATGACTGTGGACGATCGTGCAACGAATGGTTGTACTTGTGAGATATACAAGGGCGAGACACTTGTTGAAAGCAAGACGATAAAAGTAAACTATGTTGTATTCAGTGGCCTCGAAAGTGGTGTTGCTTACACTATTAAGATAAACGCTATCGCAGTAGATGGTGAAAAGTCTTACGCTGCTTCCGATGTCGCATCGATTGAGTTGAAGACTAAGCCTGCACAGCACGTGAGCGATGTTACAGCAGCTGGTACTTATACGATAAAAGGGCTTACCGTTTATGCAGTAGCAAATACAAGTGTTGCCATAGCAGGAGATAATACTGGATATATCTTGGTTTATAAGAGATCTCACGGCTTGGACGTCGGAAACACTTTTGATGCAGCAGGTAAGGCAAAACTGTATAATGGCGTTTGGGAACTCAACAGCCCATCGATAACCAATATAAAGAACGGAGAAACTCCTATTTACCCTAATGCGGTTGAAGCAACAGAAGATTATTTAAATGCGTATGCCTCATCTCAGAAAATTCAGTATGTACATATAAAAGGAACTCAGACAGGAAAATACATCGAAGTAGGAGGAACCAAAGTGTTTATGGAAACTCCTCATACGGAAATGGAAGGGAAAGGCGTAGATGCATATGGTTTTATCTATGGATATCACACAACATACAATAATGCCTTTTTTGTTGTAACATCAATAAAAGAAGACCAAACCATTCCAACTCTTTCAGTAGACCAGACCTCAAAGGTTTGGGCTGCTGATGCTACCGATGCTTTTGTAGTGAATGTGGCTGTAAACTCTGAAGGTGGCGACTGGAACGTAAATCCAACCGCTCTTGATTGGGCATCCATCACAGTCGATAAGACGGCCGGCACTATCACCGTCACTCCTAATGGAGCCAACACGGCAGAAACCGCTAACGAGGCTACCCTCACCGTTACCCACGCTTCTGATGCTTCCCTTAAAAAGGAGATTACTCTGAAGCAAAATGCTGCTGGCAGCGAGGCTGCTAAGACATACACATTAACATTTGCAAGTTCCTATAATGATCCAAATGCAAGCGGCTATACAAACTCCTGGAAGGCCACTCGTGATGGATTCACTTGGAAGATGGTAAATTGGAATAACAATAACAACTATAATAGTAACTGGACTTATGTAAGGGCAGGTAGCAAGAATGCCGCTTCCGTTGCAACTATCACTACTGATACGGCTATGCCGGAGGCTATCTCTACCGTCACGATGACTATTGATAAAATAACCGCAACGAGTGTTAATTCAATTAAGCTAGAGGTGCTCTCTGCTGATGAAAAGACTGTAGAAGAAACAATAACAGCAGACAAAGAAGCCATAGTCGTAGGTGATTGCGCATTCAAAATTACCAATCCTCAGCAGGATTGTAAGTACAGGATAACATTAGATTGCAAGAAAGGAAGCGGTAACGGCTTCGTTCAGGTTTCTAAAGTAGTCTATACCAACAACTGACTACCCGCCGGCGGAGACACCGGTGGGCAAGAACCCACGGATCGTGAGCCATGCGCGGAGGTAAGAAACATTGAGGCCAAAGTGTTGAGTTCGACGGAGGTGACTCTGTCGGGCTCTTACACAGGGGCCAGCACTTCACCTGCCGAACTTGGCTTTTATTGGGGCACATCCTCAAATTCATTGACAAACAAACTGACCGTCAGCTCGGTCACGGCGACAGGCACGGACAGCGGGACTTTCGAGGCTCACCTTTCGGACCTCGTTCCCGGGAAATCCTACGTCTTTCAGGCGTTCGCGCGCGTATCAGGCACAGGTGCATACTCGTCCGACGAGCAAGTGTTCTATGCTGGCACGCCGACCGTCTTCAAGATGCCGGGAGGCGCCCAGCCTGCTGTGAACAAGGATTGGCTCGAACTTGCCTCGGCTAAGGAAGGCTCGCAGTATGTGGTAAGCACGACCTATGCCGGCGAGCGGAACTACACCGTCTTCTACGATACACAGATGACGACTCCCCTCTGGACCGCATATCCATTGGACAGCAGCCACATGGGATCCCTCAGCCGACCATCGGGCTGGAGTTACAACCCGAACATCGACGAGAAGTACCAGGTCAGGGTGACGGACGGAAGCTATTCGAACAGCACGTATTCGCGAGGTCACATGTGTCCGAACGGTTCGCGCAACGGAAACGCCACGATGCAGGCCCAGACTTTCTACGTGACGAATCAAGTTCCGCAGATCCAGAACAGTTTCAACAGCGGAATCTGGAGCAATCTGGAGAATGCCGTCCAGGGCATTGCCAAGAGCCACAACGAGGAGATCTACGTGGTGACGGGCGTGGCTTTCGAAAAGGAGGGCGAGACTCGCACCATAAATTACACGAGTCCCAAGTCCAGCTCCCAGAGAGTTCCGATCCCGAACTACTTCTACAAGCTGGTGCTCCGGGTGAAGTATTCCGGCAGAACAGTCTCCGATGCGTCCTGCATAGCTTTCTGGTTCGACCACAAGGCCTACTCCGACAGTTACCAGAACTACACAGTCAGCGTTGACCAAGTAGAAGCCTGGACCGGTTTCGACTTCTTCGTAAATCTCCCCGACGACCTCGAATCCTCCGCCGAGTCGAAGACCACCACCTGGTCCTCCTTCACCAGTTTCTAGGTAAGCGTCTCCGCGGTTACGTATTGACCAGACTATTGCTAGCCGGCACGACACGGCACACGGCGGCGCACCGTGTAAACATCTGAGCATCAGATATTTAGCCATTTTCAGAGTTGTGTTTTTGCCAACTCTGAAAATGGTTATATTATTGATATACAATCATTTGCGCGATGCACCTCAGAAGGGCAGCGATAGGCAACAAGGTTGCCTCTGTGAGGACTTGCTTATCTCAATCCCCCTAACCCCCTTTTCAAGGGGGCACATCAGGGCCTGCGGGCTTTCCATCGCCTCATGGCTTTCCCTGCTCGCCAACTCCGGCCCGGCATCTGATGATGCCTTGTTCGGCACTAGAGGGAGGCGCCTGCGAAGCAGGAGGGCCTGGTCCTCACGGAGGCTTCTTGTTGCTGCGCATAACCACTTCTGTCAGACATAACTGGAGATTGTTGCCGGACACGATTGCTTCCGAGAGGCATGATCAGAGAGAAAAACCGAACAACCTGAAATTGGCGCAACAGACGAAAGCATTGATTCGCAACCAGTTAGTAGATAAAGCGAAAGCCAGGTTACCCACTTTTTCACATAACCTGCATTTGGTCGTTCATTATATCTCCTTGACACTCAAGAATATACACCAAATCACGACATGCAGGTTGTTCGAAAAAAAGCATATCTGCCTGACATTTCCATGGGCAAAAGTACGGAACCGCTAAAAACGCGTCAATACGTAACTGCGGAAATGCTTACCGCAGATTGGTCAATAAGTACTGCGGAGACGCTTACGCAGATCGTTCACCACTGGATTTCGGAGACGTAGGTCACGCCGAAATTGTCCGTAACGTGAACTTCTCCTGAACGGACATTGTCGGACGGCATCACCTCGAACATGTTGTGGCTCTTGAGCGGTGCGCAATACTTCCGTGTCGTAGGATTCTTGACCTCGGCGAAGATATCAACATAATCAGGGTCTTCCATTTCGATCCGGCTCATGTCGGCCACCTTCTTGCCGTTCTCCCACCACTCGACATTGCTCCAGCCATCACCGTAATTCCAGATGTTCGCAACGATCCTCGCTCCGTCGGTGCGGCGTGGCGGATAGACTTTCATCTGCCAATCGCCTTTCCTGCCGACAGATTTATAATACCAGCGGAAAGAATCGCCATCGACCTCCATTACCATATATCCTTGAGGCGTACCGTCATTGTTCAGGTACTTGTTCAATCTGAGCGCCCCGGTAGAACGTGACACCGTGATGCATGATATATTGTCCAGGCCCAACTCTTTTCCTGCATAGTCATAATAGTAATTCTCGTGATTGTGACCAGCCCATGAATAAACCTTGGAATAACGGGATATAAGTTCATTATAACTTGCATAATTCAGGTTGTGTGAAGAATGGCTCGAACGCTTCTTGAACATCTGCGAATGCGCACATACCACAAGAGGCGTATCATGAGGCACGAAAGCCAAGTCGCCTTCCAGCCATTTCAATGCTTGTTCTTCCAAGCCGGAGCGGTAGGTATCCTTGGCGGAAGCCCTGCTGTAAACTATGTCATTGAGAACCACGTAATGGACCTTCCCGATATTGAACGAATAATTCTGAGGGCCCACATACGTTTCGAAATAAACGACACCCAGTTCAGAGTCATACATTGTGGTCTGGTCATAGTCATGGTTGCCCATCACATTGAATGTCGGACATTTCAGTCCTGCAGTGATATCCATATAATCGTCATAAGCAGTCATGAAATTATAAACCAGGTCGCCAAGTTCTATTGAATAACATTCGTCACCGCACTGCTGCCTGAACGCTTCTGCATCAGGAATTACGGAATTCTTGTAGGCCTCCGCCGAATTGTCGACGCCGAACGGCCTCATCTGAGGGTCGGCAATCATAAGCATCGTATATTTGTCTGAAGGTGACTTGCGAGGCGTCAGCACGAAGTCCGCCATGACGGCCTTCTGATATCTTGCCACGCGCTTGTATCCGCAAGGCTTTCCGTCCACGGCATTGATTTCATATTCAGCAGGGAACGAGATTTGGACGAATCTGACCGCAGACAAGTCGCTCTTCATGGAATAATAACCATATCCGTCTGTCTGGACACTTTGGAAGCCATCGCTGACCACCACACCGGCGACAGCCTTTCCTGTCACATCCGTAACACGTCCAAACACATTGCTGCCGTCGGACATCGGTTCAGCCGCCTCCGCCCAATCGTCCGGGTATTGCCCTCCTGTCTGGACCTTGACACATGCACCGGAAATATTTCCGCACCTGCCGCCGTCAGATGTCACCTTTCCATAATTGGTGCAATCCTTAAGCATCACGACAGCCATATCGGAACCTGATATCCATCCCGTAATGCCTCCCGTATGGATTGCATTGTCGCTGTTTTCATATTTGTTCGAACCGGAGCCGGCGGCGACATTGCCGTAATTCAGGCAATTACGGACATACGCACCTTCTTTGGCATCGCGCTTGACAGTGACTGAGCCGGCGATACCTCCACAGGCAGAACGTCTGTCAGGACTGAATCCCCCAAAAGTAATATCTCCACGATTCACACAACCCCTTACATGAACCGGCCTGTTTATGGAACCTGCAATGCCGCCTACGCAGCCGGGAGAATCATTCGTAATGCGGACAATTCCATAATTCACACAATCCCCTATCACGATGGCAGCGTGAGGCATTCCGCAGATACCGCCGACTACAGGCCAATGCGTGCCTGAAGATGAGACTTCTCCGAAATTGTCACATCCCATAATATCGCCTTTCGTCATTCCGGCAACACCACCGACACGTATCTGAGGAGTCATTGCATCATTTCTAGGCTCTCCTTGCACAGTTATCGCCGTGACAGTCCCCCTGTTGATACAGAATTTAACGGGAACCTTGAAGCCATTGCCCACGATGCCACCTATGTTGCATGCCGGAAAATCCCCCTCAAAGCGTATTTGTCCATAGTTTTCACACCAGGCGAAAACCGGGCACCTGAAAGTCTTCAGGTATCCGCCACCGGCAATTCCTCCGATATGTGCGGAAATTTCTCCCTTTTGGCTAACTGATGCGCTTCGGGAATCGATGTTTCCATAATTACGGCAGCGAAGAATGGATGCTTTGTTTATGCCGGCGACACCTCCTACATACACGTCTTTCTCCGTAAAACCGGAACGATGGCTGATGCTGCCGTGATTCTCGCAGTTTTCCAGGATTCCTCCATTCTCATCTGCAATGAATCCGACATGATATTCGGCAGTTCCATTGGGAACTTTCATTGAACAGGAAGCGTCAATCTTCAGATTTCTGACAATGCCGCCTTCCGCTATCTGTCCGAACAGTCCCCTCTGGGCTTTCCAATTCATAATGGAGAACCCGCGTCCGTCGAAAACTCCGCCAAACGATTTCACACCGTCGAATTTCTTCACTTTCGACATGTCAATGTCTGCGGTAAGACAAATGACGCCGTCAGCATCTTTCCATTTGTCAATGTTTTGCCCGGAGTTGCTTGCAGCTGCAAACTCCAGAAGATCTTTATAAGTCCCGATGCCTTCGGCATAAGCCGCAACCGCCCAAAGGAGCAACAGGATGATAGATATTGTCTTCTTCATATGATTCACCATTACCATGACACTGTCGTAGAATATTCATTGCCGAAACGGTCTGTTACCGTGACGGTTCCGGAATCGGATTCCGCAGAAGAGTAGCATCTGAAGAGGTGCGGCACAGGATTAGCCACTTCACCGGACTTGTTGAAAAGCACGAAATCAGATGATGAACTTAACGCAGAACCAGCCGATTTATAGAAATCAAACACTTCCTTGTAGGCGGCATCATATTTCTTGGTCTTTTCAGAGACCTTGGTCATGACCACCGAGCCGCTCTTCGATGAAGTGAATTTCACCTCGCCCCATGCCTCATCATACATGAAGACATTGGCATAAACATAGTTGTCGCCATAGGTTCCGCGCGGATAGGCACGAAGCTGATAGGTTTCGTCCAATTTCCTTCCGTTGCGCATGGCGACGCCGTCCGAGGTCAAGGCATAGTCACGCAGCGTATAGGCCGGAACCTCACCGACCGCCTTCGCGGTCTGATAGGCAATCGGCTTGAACTTCCATGTCAAGTTTTCGCCGTCCACGTCCGCCACGACATATCCCCTCGGGGTTCCGTCTTCACACAGCCACTCGTTCACCCACAATGAGCCGGTAACCCTGGACACTGTATGCGCCTCAATCCCCGGATATTTCGAAGACGGGCCATACACATAGTTGAACGCGGCATGCATGTGCCCGGCCCAGGCATATACCTTCTTGTATTTGGAAAGCAACAGGGCATAGTCTGCCCCGTGACGCGTAGCCGCAGACAGAGACCTGTCACCACCAGACGACAGCATGAACATCGGGGAATGAGAGCAGATGATGACCGGTGTCGAATAATCCACGTATGAAAGGTCTTTCTGCAGCCATTTCCAGATATCGTCAGTAAGCCCCTGGTCATAATCTTTAAGCTGTCTCGATGAATTCAGCTGCATTATCAGGTTATCCACCACGACGATATGGAACTTTCCGGCATTGAAGGAATAATTCCTCGGGCCCAGATAGTTCTCGAAATAGGCCGCACCGGCTTCGTCATCGGTGGCGGACGGGTCATTGTCATGATTTCCGATGACACTGTACACGGCGCAATTCAGCCGTGCAAGCCCGTTGCAATAATCCGGATATAGAGACATGTTCTCATGTACGAGGTCACCGAGCATTATTCCGAAGACCTGACGACTGTCCAAAGATGAAGTATATTCACTCATATCTTTCCACATGTCTTCATTGCAGTCAAGTGAATGATAGGCGAATTTGTCATAACCGGCAGTACGCGCACGCGGCTGCGGGTCTCCTGCTATAACCATCGAGAACTTGTCCGCATCGGATTTGATCTTGTTCAATGTAAACCTGAGCTGATATACTCCATTGATTTTCTGCGCATCGCCTTTGCCCAGACGTTTCCAGAACATGGATTGTCCCGACTCGACAGGGGCCTGATACCCGGAAGGCTGGACCACATAGACGAATTTGGCCTTGCTCAGGTCGCTCTCCAGTGAGAAACGACCATCTGCACCGGTTTTCGCAAATATATAACCATCAGACACGAGGACATCAGCCAATGGTTTCGCGCTGTCGTCATATATTATTCCTGTCACGGTAATCTCTCCGGTTTCCTTCTCCGGAACATCCGGAGAAGAAGCTGACGGAGAACAAGACCAAGCTCCCGCAAGAAACAGGAGCATTAGAACTATCTTCTTCATATTCAATTGCTTACTTCCCATTCCAATATGCACAAGATGATATGGACGAATTGCTGTCACCGGCCACAAATGAGGAATAATTGGATTCTGTAACAGTGCTGCCCAGAACAGTTCCTCCAAACTTGCACCCGGTAATTTTCGTGCCTGCAGCGGTAGAACCGGCGACACTTCCGTATGTCTCACCAGGTTTTGTTGGCGTAAGACTCGTAATATCACCGAAGTACGCACAATTCTCACAACTTGAGCCTGTCCAAAGTATGCCCACGACTCCGCCTCCGCTATAAACCTCTGAACCGGCTGAGGAACCAGTAATATTGCACACTGCCGTACAGCCGGAAACTGACGAGTTGTCAGCAATTCCTATGACACCGCCGACATAAGAGCGGGAACCATTTGCCATCGTACCGGTATTGCGGCAGTCCGAAACTTCGGCATTGCGCAGATATCCTGCGATACCGCCGGCCATACCCCTGTAGGACTTGACGGAAGCCGAATTGGTGCACCCGGAAATCTTGATTGATGCCTTATAATCATTGTCATACGCATACGCACCGATGATTCCGGCCGTGGATCCGCTTTGCAGATTAGTTCCAGTCCACGGATTGTTGTTATAGTGCTCGTTGTCGATTTCACCAGTATTGTGGCAATCGGTGATTTCCGAATCGCCGCCCATTACGATACCGGCAATACCGCCCACATGCTGGGCACATCCGTTAGATTTGCCGCAATAATCCGGCTGGAGGATCTTGGTCTCACTCGTGCATCTCCGGAACGAAACTCCGCCTGTAGAAACAAAACCTGACACGCCGCCGATTCCTGCGAATTTATGGCTCATCGCATTCTTCTGATTTGCCAAGATGTTTACGATTCCGCCTACGGAAGCATCTTCCACCGTAAGGTGACCTCCCGCGACTCTCTCTTTTTCAAATACTCCGACACCACCGATCACGCCGCCCACACCGAGGGCATAGCCGGCGAACTTGTTGTTTTTCAAGTTCATCGTAATGGTCCCATTCCATTCAGGATGCGAGATTGAGATATCATCAGCCAGACCCGCATGTCCGACCATGCCTCCGACATAGATGATGACATGATCAGCGGACGCTTCATAATTGGAAACGGTCAACGGTCCTGCGGAGCATTTTCCGTCTCCGGAAAAATCGAGCGCGGCACCACATGTCATTTCGCCATACAAACCGCCGAGAGAAAGCTGACGGGCACCTCTGGAATCAGTAGATGTTCCCGTAATATCACATTTTCCATTGGCAGTATTGACATTCTTGGAAACCTGTGCACTCTCAAGATATCCGGCCACGCCGCCTATGCGCTGCAATTTCACGTCGGAAGCCGAAGCCAGGGCAGCATCGTTGGTACTCCCTGCAATCTTTCCGCCTTCCATATTGTATCCTGTTATACCTCCCATGTTGATATAGCGGGAAACATCGTTCTGCGAATCCACGACACGCACGGCAGCCACAGAAACACGTCCGCAGTTCTTGGAAGACTGGACAGTTCCGGAATTGGCGGCAGCGACTCCTGCGAGTGAATGATTGTAAGAAACAGCCGCATCCGAAACAGCACCGTTATTGGTACATCCGTCAACGGACCCTTCGTTCATGGCGACAATGCCTCCGACGTAAAATGTGCCCTGGGCCTTGGCCGTCTTACATTTGCCAGATGCTGTAACGCTACCGTTATTTTCTGATTTATAGACAGTTGTATTACCCTTCGTCACACCTACGAGACCGGAGACATAAGCCACAGTCGCCTCATTGAGCGAGGACGCCTCCATAAGGACTGAAGCATTGTTGGTACACTCGGAGACTTTGCAATCCGTAAGCTTTCCTGCCAGAGGGGCAGCCACGCATTCCGTCAAATATTCACCCCGGACATTGAATTCCGAAGACTCGTCGATGATGATGTTGGACAATTGCGCGCCCTCGCAAGTTCCGAACAACGGCGAAGAAGACTTCATATTCAGGATCTTCCTGTAACGACCGTCGAAAACACCGGCAAAAGGCTTGTCAGCAGTTCCTATCGGAGTCCATTCTCCCGTCAATGCCGACATGTCAATGTTGTTCAGCAATATCGTCTTTCCGTCTTTCTGCCACTCGCTGACATCTCCGCCTTCGTTCACCGTCTTGGCAAACAATCTCAATCCGTCTGCAGTAGTGATGCCATGCACGGTATAGTAGTCCTGTTTGATGACAGGAAGGACCACATCCGAATCCTTGTCCGCAATATCGAAAGACACATTTGAATTGCGGATGGTCCTGGTATCACTAGGATTGTCCTCAAATATAAGATTGTACGTTATGGTATTGTCGGCATTGACTTCGGTAGTATAAGTTATCCATTCCGGCAGGACCACGCCATTGACACCGGAAGAAGGGACCTTGACGGCGACAGCCGGACATTCCTTCGCAGGAAGCATGATGTCGCCTGATTCATCATAGGTCACTTCATTTCCGAACTGGAACACGCTGAACTGGGAATCAGCCTCCTTGAAAGAAGACCTCTTGAATCCTATGGAGCCGAAACGGGCTGCAGAGGTATTTTCATTCCACCTTACTGAAACGCGCGTCTTGGTCACGCCGCCTTCCGATACCGGCGAACCTTCCTTGACAGCTGTAATCCAATCACAGTTGACAATGTCCCATTCGACTCCTTCCTTCACCGAGACTTCTACTTCTTCGGTTCCGGCAGAGCGCGGGCCCACTGCAAACAACTTGTTCACAATGAACACATTGCCCGTCTGGGAAACCTGCATCGTATATCCTCGGAACTGACCGGAAACGAACGTAAGCGTAGCAGGCTCACGGTCAGAATAATCATCGTTCGCCAATATGTTCAATGTAAACCCGCCGTCTCCGCGATGCTGCTCATCAAACACCTTGCACCAGCTGGCGTCAGATTCGATATTCCACCAAATGTCCTGATTGTTCACCTTCACATCTACACGCACGCTCCGGCTAGAAGAATTGAACGGAAGAGCTTTCACTTCAGCGCCGTCATAAGAGTAGCTGACTTCGATACTCTTTACCTCCGCGCCAGTGTCATCAGGCTGTTCTTCAGAACAACCGGCAATGAAAACCGACAACAGCAGCGGCAACAGTTTAATATATTGTTTCATAAATCTCATGTATTTCAATTATTTTCTACCACGCAACCTGGTATTGCGGCTTTCAGCTGTCGATGCCCACCAGACATCGGTACGCATGTTGTTGGTACCGCCAAGCCAGTTGTCCAGGGCCTCCTGATATGTAACAGGATTACGGTATTTCTCATCGGCAGGATATCTCAGGCGGGTCGGCAGGATGTAATTGTTGTCCGCAGCCTCGCCATTGGTCTTGAGGACAGGATATCCTGTACGCCTGTAGTCACACCAGGACTCAATGCCTACCCAGAACATTGAAACCCACTTTTGTGTAAGAATCTTCTCCAGGGCATTGTCCGCTTCGATTTCATCGGACAGGATTCCTATGAATTTCGTCATGTCCTCACTTCCTGCTGATTCCGTCGTATTCCATTCGAGGGCCGATTCTGTAACGGCTTCAAGGTAGATCTTCTTCACTACCGGATAACTGATATTCAGCCAACTCCTCTGACCGGCTTCCGCGAAAATGAACAGCAGCTCGGAATAATTCATAAGTGCATAATGGTCAGCATTCTTGAGATTTCCGATCTGGCCCGAATTACCGTTCGGATATCTTCCGACCTTGGAGTTTCCGGCAGCAGAAACATTCTTCGCCAGAAAAGCATCCAGATTGCTCTTGAACAGCTGCGTCGGAGCGCCAAGAGGTTTCGTGAAATAATAATAGTAACGAGGGTCTGCAAGTCCCTTCTTCGTGTTGTACATCTCTTTGACCAATGTCTCACAAGCGATTACGCTGTTCCAGTTTCCTGATGTGACAGCATAGAACGGCGTATAGAGTGCAGAGTTATTCTTGCTGAACCCTACTACGGCAGCATCTTTCCGGTCTCGCATAAGAGGATAATCCCCACTGCCGGAATTGAAGCAATCGTAAAGTTCCGCTATCTTGTTGACAATGCTGAAGTCAGGATGCTCTGTTCCGCTCATGTCCATCACGCCGCCGTCTTCCTCAACTTTCATTGCCGCACGCATAAGCAGACGCAGATAGAGGGAATTGCCGAAACGACGCCATTTTTCCACATTGCCTTCATACATATAGTCACATAGCGCACTGAAATCAGTCTGCGGGATCTCACCGGAATTCTTGAGCTCTTCCGCCTTCACAAATGCGGCATTGGCATCTTCCAGCAGGGCGAACATGTCGGCGTAGATGAGTTTCATGTCATCATATCTGGTCGTATAGTTCAGGGTATCCTTCTGAAGAGCGATTTTGAGGGCATCGAAATACGGGACATTGCCGTAGGCGTCCACGATATTGGACATCACCAATGTCTTGAGTATCAATGCAACTCCCTTCATCGCCGGGTTGTCTTCCTTCTCCGCCTGATGCAACATGTATTCCGCATTGCCGGCCTGAGGATAAAGTCCGAGCCAGATGGAGGCGTCCACGGACTCCGTAATGGAATAATTGTAATTCATCTGGGAAGTCACCTCGGTATTGTAATTGACGCTGTATTGCATGAGTTCCGACAAGAGGTCATATGACCTGGAGACCAGAGTATATTCCGTATTGTACAGGATAGGTTGGACAAAGGATTCCGCAGGGGCATCGTAGAGCGCATACGGATTCTTGTTCATATCGTCGAATTTGGAGCAAGCTGTAAGAAGTATTGCAGCCGCTGCAACATATCTGAAAATTCTATTCATGTTCACAGTCAATTAGAATGTTATTTTCAGGCTTGCGCCATATTGCGAGCCCGATGGCATCTGAAGAATCTCAAAGCCCGGAATAATCGCGCTGCCTCTCATGGAGACGCCTTCCGGATCCCATCCCGGGAATTTGCTCCAGCAGACAAGGTTATTGCCATAGACAGCTATGGACAGTCCGCGGACCACCTTCGTCTTGGCGAGAAGTTTCTTCGGCAATGCGTATTCAATCCTTGCATCACGCAGTTTCAGGAACTGGGTGCTTACGAAGTTTGCCTCCGCATTGGTATTGCTGTAAGCAGAATGGTAGTATTCAGAGATATCATTGCGCGGTATCGCATAATCATTGATCTTATAGTTGCCGTCATCCAGGAGAACCACGCCTTCTGCAACCATTCCTCCTTCACGACCGGCAAGAGTACCGACACCTTTTCCTCTGTAATTCAGCATCCAATTCGTATAAGAGAACACATGTCCGCCATACTGGCCGTCGAAGCTTACGGAAGCATTGAGATCTTTCCAGCGGAACGACAGATTGAACCCGCCTCTCCACTTAGGGCTGCAGTCACCGATGTACTGCAAGTCCTCATTTGTCTGTGGCTTGCCCTGCTTGTCGAGGACCACCATACCGGAGACATTCTGCATTGTACCGTCAGCATTGACCACATATGAGCCTTCAGGTGCGCGTTTGTAACCTTTACCGTACATTGATGTAAGAGAACTGCCTTCATAAGCAGTCATAAGCGCATGCGAAGAGTATCTTGCGACAATCCATGAGTCGATGCCGTCACCAAGCGACAGAACCTTGTTCCTGTTGAGCGACCAGTTGAAACCGAGATCCAGCTGCATTGAACTGGTTTTCCACAGAGTTCCGTTGGCAGTGAGTTCCACACCCCAGTTCCGGATAGTACCGGCATTGGTATAAACGCTGGTCGCTCCGGTAGCATAGGACACCGGCATATTGGCAATGAGGTTTTTCGAATTGCCATCATAGTACGCAACATCCAGGCTCAGGCGGTTCTTGAACATCCTGATATCCGCACCGACTTCCCATGAAGTGACGATTTCCGGCTTCAGGTGGCCGTTTGACTTCGCCGTAGGGAGAGACACCCCGCCCGGGAATTTGGTACTTGCAAGGTAATCCTCGATTCGATACGCCGATGTATCATGTCCGACCTGTGCCCATGACGCCCTGATTTTCATCAAGTTGACCAAGCCATTGGTGCGGCCGAAATCCAGCAGGTCATTAAGGGCGACGCTGGTGGACACGGACGGATAGAAATATGACCTGTTCTCTGAAGGCAACGTGCTGGACCAGTCATTACGTCCTGTCAAATCCAGGAAAACGGCATTTTTCCAGGAGAACTGCAGAAGGGCGTAGAGTGAATTCGTCTGGGTCTTATACCCGTAATTGTCCACTTTGATTTCGCCAAGCGAATTGGCAAGAGAGTACACAGCAGCCTGCTTGAGTTTATCCGCGGTCTGTGCCTGACGACGATAATTCTGATTGATGATATTCCCTCCGAAGTTTCCGGTAAAATGGAAATCCGCGCCGAGTTCCCTGTCATATTTCAGGAGAAAATCTCCCGTAATCTGCACCGAAGAAATGTTCTGTTCCCGGTACCATCCATCCGGATTGGCCTGGGTGGATGTCGCCTGCTGCTGCGTACGGAAGTCCAGGTTCATGTCGAGGCCGCCACGAAGCATGAGGGTAAGACCTTTGCAGAGCGTCATGTCGAACTTGGCATTTCCATACACCCTGTTGCGCAGCTGCGTGTTGACACACTCGTTTGCAACGAAGTAGGCATTGTTCTTTCCGCCCGAAAGGCTATTGTCCTGCTTGAGGTTTTCCATTCCCGGAAGCCAATAATTCTTCACCCACGACATATCCACGTTAGGCGCATATATAATCGCAAAAACGAAATGCGATAGTTTTGGTTGAAAACGAGATGTGAGGGATATTTGACACACATATAGTAAAGCACCGTTCAAATGTGGTTTGATTCGCATTTAAACGGTGCTTCTTTCATCTTAGCGTTGGCGTCTTCCTTTGCCTATTGGATAAGGTCTTGCTGCCCTATAAAGGCCGAATGCCTTTTGGCGTTGCTCGTCAGTGAGGAAAAAGCCATTATTTTCGATATAGGCTTCATAGATTGCCTCCTCATAAATATGCTCGATATCGAGTTTAGTTATGAGTGGTTTGAGCTTTTTGAGGTCTTGGATGGTAAGTTTCAACTCAGTAGCTACAGCTGGCACGAGAAATTTTCCCACCTGCATTGCCGGTCCATTATTCAGGGCATAGTCAATCATTTCCTTCTTCGACTTCCTGATAAAAATGTAGTGGCAGCAAGTACCATCTGTCATTTGATAGAAGTGAGAGAATCCATTGCCTGTCTTGACTAATGTCAGAAAGTCCGAATCTTTCGGCTCGAAGCCTTCCATTCCACTGAAGAATGCTTTAGAGCCAATCACAAATCGTTTATTTTCCATTTGATTTACGTTTTAATTTTCCTAAACTGTTAATTATGGTGGAACGGTCCACCTCCCTATATATTTCAGTAGTTTGCATCTTGGTATGTCCGAGAATCTTTTGAACTACTGATATGTCCACACCTTTTTGTCCAAGCAACGTTGCACAGGTGTGGCGTGATGAGTGAAAGGTAATCTTCGGATCCGCACCCACTCTATCGAGCAGCCCTCTCAGGACTTTATTCACAGACTGGTTATTCCCCAACTTCTTAGTGAGATTACCGATGTCTCCCTTGTACTTCTCGATGAGAAGCAGTGCTTTCCCTCCGAAAATTTCTTTCAACGGAATTTCAACAACACCTCCTGTCTTTTGCATTTTCTTTGACAACCAACCATCGTTGATGTTGTCTTGTCTAAGGGATGATATATCAGAGAAACGGAGCCCTGTATAGCAGCCAAAGAGAAAAGCATCTCGTACAATGTCCTCACGTCCTTTTAATGTCAGTTTCTCAAGCTTATGAAGCTGGTCAACCGTGACATAACCCTTCTTTGACACCATCTGCTGGATTCTGAAGCGGTCAAAAGGATTCACAGATATGATATCCCTCTTCTTAGCTTCATTCAACAACGCCCTCAAGAGACGAAGACGAGATATTCTGGTATTGTGCATAATGCCACTTTCTCGAAGCCACTTGTCGTATGAGACGATAAACTGGTAGTCTATGTCCGTAATTAGAGCACCTTTTCTGAAGCGTTCAATGTTGTTCAGAAGTGTCTTATAATTGGCGACTGTCAAATCCTTTCTGTCGCTTTGCTTGACTACTTCCATACCGAAATCGCATAATTTCGCAGCAGGCGATATATGGGCTTTCACCGCTTCTTTTAAAGTCACTAAATTAACATCGACACCTCGTTTGATGTACTCCAATTCTACGCGCTCAATATCTTGAATCATCAGATAAAGAGCATAGTTCAAACTGTCTGCACAATCACCGACCACTTGGCCGCGCTTAAATCTTTCAGGGCGCACGTAGGTGTGTGTTGAGAAATAAATCTTTCGCAAGGCCTGGGCACATTCGATTTGAATCAAGCCTTCCCCTCTGGAGTTGAGTCTGCCAGAACGGTTGAATACTAAACGATAACGAATCTTTTGCAACATATTTATTAAAATTAGTTCGGGAACAATTAGTTTGCCTGTTACTGTTTTATATGTGCAAAATCATTGCTGTCAATCTCTTATACGGCTATGGTTCTCGAATGAGTGGAAGAATATTTGCCTATTATCACACTATATTTGCAACAATAGGCAAATGTCATCACAATTTATGCAACGTCAGCGGGTATCCAAACAGCCAAATTCCCGGCAGAATTTATGCCTGCCATCTGGGTGTAACTCTTTCCTTTTTCGAAAGGAACAACTGCTTTTTTATTGTCAGAAGGACTTGTTCCTGTGAGGATTACGAAGTTCTGTACAGCCTCGCTACTGTTTTCAGCACCAAGTATTTCCAAATTGCTAACTCCGTCAAGCACAGTACCATTATGGACATTGTTCCCGAATGTGAGAGAACCGCAACTGTTCCCGAATGTCATATCGTGGTTGTTGTTCCCGAATGTGAGAGAACCGCAACTGTTCCCGAATGTGAGCCTCTCACAACTGTTCCCGAATGTCATATCTGAACAATCGTTCCCGAATGTGAGAGAGTAATTGTTGTTCCCGAATGTGAGAGAACCGCAACTGTTCCCGAATGTCATATCAAAACAATCGTTCCCGAATGTCACATTCGCAAAACCATAGCCATATACACAAGAATGATTAGCCTCTCCCAGTTTATTTGCGGTAAACTTGCCCAAAGATGTTATATCATAACACCCCGGTCGCCAGATATTGCTCTTAACACTCTTCATATCAGATTGATTGTCGGATACATCCCAATTATTGTACGTATGACACACTATATTGGTGAGTGCTTGACCTATATTGCCAATCATATCATCAATATAGACGGTGCAAGATCTGGCATACATTCTGTTTTTTTCCACACCTCCGGCTATGGAATATCCACCGCCTTCGAAATCCACATCCTTTTCATAGAAATATACAGTGGCATCATAAGGAATTTGCGAAATGGCAATGCCTTCTTCATCCAACTTGAAGTGATTGAAGGTATAACACCAAACAAACTCAGAAGTCACACTCAAATTATTGGGACTATCTGTCTCACTCCAAGCGAGCCAATGTCCATCCAAATCCGCCAGTTCACCTTTTGGAGAAGCGTCATTCACCCTATATCGGCGGTACTGCACATTCTTGAAGTCGTATGGCATATCGTTCTGCCATTCGTCAATCATCCTGTAGATGACGCCTTTTCCGTTCGTGACATCAGCCCAGGTATATTTTGTAACATCATTCTCCAAGCAGTACCATACTTTCCAGGCGTTGAGATTTGCATTTACAAAATACTCATCGCCTTTGCGAGGTGCGACATACGCCTCCTCAGCAAGAGTATTCTCCGAAAGAGCACGAACAATGATGTCGAATGGATGTTCTGCGCTGCGCTCGAATCCGGAGGCGGAATAGACTTTCGTCACATAGTCGGTGATGCGATACAAGCAACCGGCAATGAGCTTGGCATTATCGCGCAGTTCTACCAGTTCGGCATAGGTCACATCGACCTGCTGCCTTACAGCCAGAGCGATGTGCCTTTTGATTTCCCGAAGAAATACCTTCAGTGCATCAAGTGTTATGAATTTAGTCATAATGCGAATTTTTAATGTTCTACAATGTTTCCCCAAACATATCGAGGATGTCCTGTTCTGTCGCTACATCAGGAGTGAACGCATCGCCCTTCAGACTCGCGAGCCATTCGGTCTCACTGCCTACAAAGCCGTTTTTCAGCGCCACCTCATAGGCAGACAATCCATCTGAAGGGACAGATATTTTTGAGCTCAATTCCACGACAGCGGTCGCCTGCACGCAGCACTGGCAGCCATCGGAGCCTGCTTTAGCAGATGAGTCCACAAGGATGAACGCATCCACTTCATCTCTTGTGTACATTCCGGAGCGGGATTCGTTCTCGATGTAGGTCAATGTATAAGCTCCCGTCTTCTTCTGGTCGCGGCCATAGAAAGTGAAGACCAATGTATTGTCCTCAATCAGGTAGTCGGTGATTCGTCTCTGCTCTCCTCTGCAAGAAAGCACGATGGCCAAATCATCTATCTTCTCCAGCTCTGCCGGAGCACCATTGCGGAAGATATCCCACCTTACCACAATGTCATTTCCAATTCTTATTGCTTCCATCAGATCCGCGTTTTAAGAATCATAGAAAAAGAACCTTGTGCAGCTTCCGGCAGTGTCGATGGTATAGATACCGTAACATCCACCGCATTCTCCGCAGTGCCAGGCTTGACTGTGACATAGACAACTGCTGAGCCTTGTCCGCTGTTCGAGCGATAACCTGCTATACCGATCGTCTCTCCCGATGAGAGGAATTGTTCAGGAATTAAAAACCTTACTTCCTGACGCATCTCCTCGTCGACAACAGTAAATGTTTTGGTAAATGGGCCTCCTTCCGTAGCGAATCTTCCGGAGAGAAAATAGGTTTCATCTTTTCGAACCAAGCGAAACTTAAATCCGTCCCGGGTGCCTTCGTACAATAACTTTTCTCCATATTTGGCCCTGATGAGATTCATCAGACGCACAAGGTGAGGCCCAGAGTTCGTCCTCGTAAGCGCTGCGACCGGTTTCTCATAACAAGACTTTTCTTCCCCTGAGTCAATCATAGTACGATCTCCAGCAGTATCATATTCTTTATTTACTGTAAATGTCAGATATGAACCTGGTAGATTATTCCTGTTACTCACGGTTGACTGTTTGACTTTGAGGAGCTTTCCATTTGAATATATTACACCTTCGGTATAGGTTGATGTAGCTGTGTATTCACTCGATGTCTTACATCCGGACAAAATGACGGCCGAAGTTCCATCATAGTCCAGTGCCTCCAAAAGAGAGTCCACCAATTTCTTGATGTCCGACTCAACAGCATCCTGCATAAAATTGAAGTCATCGAGCCATATAGGCTGACGTCCTTCGAAAGTTAAAAATCTATCCATACGTTTCTATCGAATAATTGGTTCCTGCCATTTTATAATAATCGACCCATTGTTTGATGAGCCGTCGATTGATCTCCGAATCAAGTTCTTTGGGTATATAAACGCCGAAGCGCCCCGTCAATCTGTCTGGTTTCTCCGATGGGACAATCAGCGTATCCAGGTCTTCCGCTTTGAGAGTCATAGAATCTTCATATATGGCAGCTTCATCTTTCATTGACAGATACACTGAGAAATCATCGATGATATCTGCTATATATATTCTTCTTTCTGTGGCATCGAGAAGGTCGTTGAGAAATATTTCAAGATATATCGTGAAAGAATTGTGCGACAAACGTACATCCGTATCCACCACGACATTTCTGAACCGGGCGAGGATGCTTTCAAGTGGAGAAAGCAGGACCCGGAGGAATGCCCGAATCCTATCCTTTCTGAGGATTGGAGGGAGCAGCTTCAGGCAAAAGGCCTGTATGTTAAAGTTCTTGAACATAACTTATCGTATTTTTAAGTGAATCCACAGCGAAAGCACCACTCACCGACACCACATTATTTCCTTGCGCCAAGAGGAACTCCGACCTGGTCATCGGCTTTGTGCGCACGTCGCCTAAAACGACATCGACGACGCCAGTGGCGCCCTGGACCGCATCGACGAGTTTAGTCTTGTTGAAGGTGCCGCCATATACAATGCCTGACAGGTATTCTTTCACGGCGCTCTCTACCGGAAACTTGGCCGTGTCCCCGATTATCGAGCCGTCCGCATTCAGCAGCATAGGATCATATTGCACCGTCAAATCCAGCTGAATCAAGTCAGGGTCATAGCTGTACACCTGAAATAGTACTCCGGCAGGCTTCCGCTTGTTCAAATACGTCTTGAACACCGTTAAAACATCATCTGAAAGGGCTTTAGGAACTCCATTTTCATCGCCGGACACAAGGATATTGATTCCTGAAGCATTCTCCCTGACAGCTGCGTACTTGATGAGCTTCTTGCTTTCGTTCACTTCAGCATACACGAAGGTCTTGGTCTTCTCATCATAGACCAGTTCGTCACCATACTGGAAGTCCATACATACCTTGTGATACCAAGGAATGGACGCAAGCACTGCTTCAGCAATCCGATTGTCCACATCTGCCTTGAACTGCTCGAAAATGGCTTCAAGAGCGAATATGGCAGCTGCCACGATGAAGAAGTATATATTCTCAAGACTGACCTTGGAAAACTTCTCATCAAACGAGTCATTCGCACTCAAGCCGTATTTCTCCCGTATGACCGGCTCTGCCATAAACTGGTCGGTCATACTTCTTTTGATATCTGATATTGTTCGTGTCATTGTTTTGTCGCAGGTTTGATATTATTGTTTCGGACATAGTCCTGAAGGTATTGGTCGAAGACCTTATCCGGACACTCGATTATCTGCCCTGTCGCCAGGTCATCAGACATCGAGATGCCGTTGGCATTGGCAATGACAGGCATTGCCTCTATTGTTCCATACACCTGCACTGCTATATCGGCAAGCGTCTGTCCGTTCATTGCTGTCACTTTCATATTACTCTGAATTTTCTGAGAACCCATAACACCAGGAACACGACGGTGAATCCTCCAATCCACCCCAGAACTCTGACAATCCACGGAATACGGGACGTCTTTGCAGGTGCTTCTTCGCTTGAAATCACCTCGTGATAGTCAGACTTGGCTTCACCGGTTGATATGCTGTCCTTCACGACACTCTCTGAGGCGGTCACGGCCTTTTCCACTGATGTCGCCTTGTGTCCTTTGGTTTCACCTTTATACCTGAATGTCGTCTTCTCCTGAAGATGCGTCGCACCTGTGCTGTCCGGAGTGGAGAACCGTTCTGTAACCATCTCAAGTGATTCCGCCTTTTCCAATGTGAGGTTCGCGATGATCGTCTCTTCCAGTGCTGATTGAATCTCTCTCCTGAGCCTCAAGCTGTCAACCACCGCAACCGTTGTCTGAGCCGTATGTTCCTGCGACACTTTCGATGCCGTGCCGCAGGAAACGGCTGCCAAACAAACAAGCATTATGGTAAACAAACGTTTCATCTCTTTCTGTTCTTCAGATAATTCTCGATACCTGTAAGGTGGACACACACGATGTCTTTCCTTCCGCCAGCCGAGAGCATATACTTGACATCCGCCTTGTTGTCCTGGAAGAAGTTCTCGGTGAGCACAGCCGGACACGAGGTCTTTCTGAGGATATAGAACTGGGCTTCCCAGTCTTTATCATACTTTGCGTCCCGGAACTTGCGGACCGACAATCCTTTCTCCTTCGTGAACACCTCTTCAGCAGCTGCGTAGAGGAAATCGGCAAAGACATCCGACTCGGTAAATCCCTCCGTGGTGTAGGCGCTCCAACCTCTTGCATTGTGCCACCCGCCATCATCCGGAGGCGCAGCGTTGCAATGGATGGAAACAAGCAGCACATTGTCTTTTCCGAGCGTCTCGCACATCCTGTTCACTCTCCTGGCACGAACGGTGAGAGGGATGTCCTCATCTTCAGGCACAAGCAGATCCGCATCGTACCCTCTTTCGCGGAGCTGATGGACGAGCGCAGCTGCTATTTCACGATTATACCTGTACTCCCTGAGAATCCCGTCAGGTGAGCGTTTGCCGGGCGTCTCGATGCCGTGGCCGTTATCAATCAGAATCTTCATCTTTTTTCTCTCCTTTCATTATCTGGTCATACAAATCCTCTCTTATCTTCTCGACTTTTTTGTGCGAGGCGTAGTTAATGCCAAGTATAGCCCCGACCATCGTACAGATTTCGCCGAACGCTGCAAGCACGGAGTTGTGAATGACACCCGTAGGGCTTACGATGAAGCCGGCAAGCAACAGCGAACATCCGAAAAAGATGAGGCATACGGCAAGAATGAACTGTCGTTCACTCGAATTGTCATTTGTTACTCTCTTGTCCATAGCCGTCAATACTTTGAATCTATCACTATTCCGTCAGAGGTTATCTCCACGGAGTTAACCGTCTGGCCATCCATTTCCATCTGTTCCCGAATCTCGCTTCTCCAGCCAAGCACATCGTCATCAAGAAGCATATCGGCGATGCCGACGCCCACTGAGACATCATCTTTCAGTTCACCCTTGTGCAGCTGAAGAATGAGTGCCTGGTTCTGTGACAATGTGTCCGCCAACACCAATCCGGACTCTATCTTCCCGGAAGAGTCCTTCACGACCTTGATGTCAAGATCCATATCTATGAGCTGCAATCCTGCCATATCAGTGAGTTATTGTCTTGTCTTCATAATCAGCCTTGTCGAATTTCGAAGCCGCAGACGCCGGTGATGTCACAGGAGCCGCAGTTCCGCTCTGAGCTGCTGATGTGCCTGTAGTCGCCACAGTGTGCGTGTGAGTGTTGAATTTATTCTTCAGCGCATTCACTTCATTCACAAGGTTGTTTAATTTCTTTGTCAAATCTTCTATGTTTATGAGGCCTCCGAGCTTGCCGCCGTTAACCTCGATGCTTTCAATTTCATCCACCTTCAGGACCACCAGTTCCGAAAGGTCTCCGGAAAGGGAGCCGACCACTACCGCCGTTCCCTCGCGAGGCACGATGAGTATCTGCTTGTCGTTCTTTGACAATGATGCCCGCAGCCTCACATCCGTAATCTCCTGCCTGCCGAACTTTATCGTACAGGATGATCCATCCACCTTCGAGACTATTCCCTGGTAGATGGCAATCTGCGAATTTCCTGCGATGTCGCGGATATTCTTCGCCAGTCTTGCTTCTCCTGCCATATCAACTCAATCTGAATCCAAGTTCAACTTTACGGCTTGCCCCGCTACTGTCGAATGTGGTTGTGACAGCCTTCACGAAGTATTTGCCGTCCTTGTAGTCATAGTCCTTGTCGTGCAGCTGTGCACTGTCTCCAGGCATTACCACAGGAAACAGCCAGGTCGTTATGCTGCCCTCGTATCCGTCGAAGCTTCTGCGCTTCACCTCGGCATTGCCGCGCTCCTTCATCGACTTGTCGTCATTGGCGGCACACTTGACCTCTATCTTCGTTCCGCCTGTAGAGCCGGTCTCAATCTCTTTCACCTTCCCGTCCGGAAGAAGCGCTTTGACGACGACCTTCACCTTGCGGTCTTCCGCCTTGCAATACTTGAGGTCGCACTTCTGTACATTCTGAGAGAAATCATACAGTACATCCTTGCCTATCTTCTCTCCCGGAGCGTGTATATGCAGAGTCTTGCCCTCCAGGTAGATGTCCGAGCCTGACTCTTCCTGTACCTTCTTCAGGACATCATAAGCAGTGGCGCACGACACCACGAACTTCGAATAACTCCACGAATAGGTTGAGTTTATGGTGTAGCCTCCTCCGATTTCGGCAATCACCCTCTTCAGCAGGGACTGCAAGGAAATGTCCTTGTACTGGGCGTCCTTGAGTCCCTTGCGGAAGTTGTAGAGGCTGTCTTCACACTCGACGGTAATGGTGCCGTTGTCCGTGCCTATCCTCTGCACATAGCCGGAGAACTCCTCCGTCATTCCCACCTCCTCATATCCGAGCCGGATGCGTACAGTGTCTCCACGATGGATCTTGTCTTCCACCTCCAGCGCGGCGTTATACTCCGCAGCCGGAAGCTTGATGACGGCGCTGTCCGCCAATGTCTCGACGCTGCGCCTTACCTCGACACCGTCCAGGACACCGACCTTATAGCCGCCAATCTCTATGTCATACATCATCGTGAACATACCTACATCTTTTTGAGGTCTTCTTTCTTCAACAACAGTTTATACATATCATCGGAGAGTGCCCCGATTTTATATCCCTGATTCTGCGGTCCGCTTGTCATCGGGAAATCGAATGTCTCGATGACTATCCGGCTGATGGAGAACACCTCGAACAGAGGACATCTCACCTTCAGTTTGGCTGCCTCGCAGAAGCGGCGAAGCTTCATCACATCCTCCTTCGGATACTGCCCGTCACTACCCATAAGAAGTCCCTCTATCGAGATGCTGTAGTCATCCTGGCACCATCTCTCCTTGATAGAGCCTCTTACGGCTCCCTTAGACACTTTCTTCTTGACGATAGTGTTCTTGCCGGTGACGGTAATCAAAGGCTCATACGGCAATCTCCACCAGTCGCCTCCATCCATTTGCAGATCGAGCGGGAACATCATCGGCATACCCTGCGCATTGACAGCAAGGACTTCAAGAGCTTCCTTTTTCGTCATCGACGCAAAGTCGTAGTCAAGTCCGTCATTCATCTTGACGGAAGTCGTGTTCATTCCAGGAATGACGACATACGGATTTAGGACCGCATTGAGAATCTTCTTGAAATCAAAAGTATTTACTGTATATTCTCCCGCTTTCATACTATCGTGCTGCGCTTAGGGCAATCTCAAGAGCCCTGTTCATACATTCCGTCACCCTGTCCTGTAGTTCATTCGTATCTTCCGCCGTCTCCATTGACACGTTGAAAGACTCGATGAGTTTGGTGATGGTCATATTGATTGAGGTGTTGCGTGTGCCTCCTGTCGTTATGGACTCGGCACTCTTGGTCGTGCCCGTGCCATAGGCTGACGGACTCATATCCGGAGTCTCGACCATTCCTGCAATTCCCGGCTTGGAAACGCCTGACTTCTCCTGCTCCAGACGCGAGTTATAAGTATCCTTGAAACCGCCCAACAGGTTCTTGCTTGCACTTGCCGCCTTTTGTGCAGCCTCGACTCCGGTAATACCCTTCACACCTTCCTTAGCCGATTCCCACGCGCCGCTGAAGTCTCCCTTGAAGAGTTTTCCGATTGCTTCACCGATTTTGCCGATGCCCGTGAGCAACCCTTGAATCCTGTCAATGACAAAATTCTTCAGTATCTCTCCGAAGCCCTTGATGGTGTCCCAGGTAGCCTTCACCGCAGTGCGGAAACCATCAAACTTCTTCCACGCCAGAATGAGCCCGGCGACAAGAGCAGCAATGGCAGCCACTACGAGGCCGATAGGATTGGCACTCATCGCCGCGTTCAACAGCCACTGAGCCTTCTCTACCAGCAGCAGCCACATATAGTGAATGCCCTCAGTAATCGTCAGGCCTTTAAGAATGCCATTGGATATCATTTGTACAGTGTTGTATGCAGCGACTGCCGCAGCCAGTCCTCCGATTACAGGAATAAGGTTCGATATATGAGGAATGACATTCTTTAACACCGTTAAAACACTGTTCAAACCCGATAAAACGGCGCTTACAAGAGGTTGGATGAGATTATATACCTCAAGAAGAGAAGCGATGAATGCTCCCTTCACCTGTTCGAATTTGCCGGAAGTGGTGCTGGCCAATGAACCTATCATATTGTTGTACTTCCCGCCTTCAGACGTGGCGTGAATGACGGCCTGCTCGAACATCTCGAATGTGATTGTGCCCTTCGACATCTCGTCCTGCAACTGGGCCATACTCTTGCCGGTCATCTGTGAGATGTCATACAATGGGTTGAATCCGACGTTGAGCAGCTGCCTGTAATCCTGAGTCATCAGGCGTCCTGCGGTCGATATCTGGCCGAACACCGTTGCGAGGGTTGACATCTTGTTCTTGTCTCCAAGCGATATGTCACCAAGCATCTTCAGATCCTTGACGACCTTCTCTGCCGGAACACTGTATGCCAACAGGCTCTGAGCGGCTTCACTCATATCCATTCGGCTCCAGAGCGTATTGTCCGCATAGTCATTGATTTCATCGAGCATCTTGCCCGCCTTGTCTTGCGAGCCCACGAGCACGTCGAACGATTTGGCGGTCTTCTCCGCCTGCATACCGAGAGTTGACACCGTTCCGATTCCCGCCGTCATAGCGACAATCGGATTGGTGATGAACTCTGCTCCAGGAAGACTCATAAATGCCTGCTTCAGCTTGCCGCCTACAGTCGTGGAGAGACGGTCGGCAGCCTGTTCCGCAGATTCGATTGAGCCCTGAATCTTGGAAGCGGCATTGACTACCGACGCATCGCCCTGGGAGGCGAACTTGATTATGAAATCAATAAGCTTCATTTTTTGTTGGCATCTGATTCCCGCTTGCGGATGTCAGCGAGCTGCGCAAAGGTCTGCGCCCACTCCTCATCCGTCATCCTGTCCGGATCGCAATGGAGGTAATATCTCATCATCGTGTCCGTGTATCCTATGAAATTAGCCTCCAGCCTGCCGTCCGCAAGCTCTATAACTTTTTTATCTCACCCTGTTTGGTCTCGAACATCTCCATCGCTACGGGCATAGCCCCGAAGAAATATTCGTCATTGTCGAGAATCTCCTTGTCGCCCTCGACAAAGGTGCTTCTCAAGATTGTCTCCGCGAGTTTCACCGCGTCCTTGCCCTGACTTGAAACGGCCGTGGCATAGGAAAGGTCCTGACGGCTCGGCTTCTTGAAGACAGCCTGCTTGTCATCCACCTTGATAAGATATACTGAACCGTGTTTTTCTTTCAGTTCCGCTATTCTGCTTTCGTTGATTGTGTACATAATTCCTGTTTGTTAATTGATTATGCCAGGCCGGCAAGACCGGCCCGGACACTAAATACCTGACTTCTTCAGGAAGATGAACGGAAGTGTGATTTCCATAAACTTCGCTCCCTGTGCGAGTCCCTTTTCACTTTCAGTGAACTCCGCCCCGTGAAGGATGTCGGTGCTGATGACGCCTCCCTTTCCGGGATCGACATAAGACACGACTATCTCCATACTGAGCTCAAGGATGCTGCTGACACCGGCTGCCTTTGCAGCAGTCTCCAGCGCCTGAAGTTCGCTCTGGAGGATAGTCACCTCTCCGTCGTAGGAGTAGTTGCCGTGCTGGATGCCCTGCGGCTTGTTGCCTTTGCCGTAGAGCACTTCCTTCTCCTTGCTCTCCTTGTACTTGACAGAGCGGATACCTGTGACGATACGTCCGCCGATGACGACGTTCACGTCTGACCATTCATATTCTCTACTGTTGAACATACTATTGACCTCCTATTCTACTTTGAAACCAAGATTCGCCACAATGGTCCTCGGATAGCCGAAAGGACGTGCGGCCACAGTCACCTCAAGAGTTGAAGAGGAACGAACATTCTGTGACGGGTCGATGCTGCACTCCACTCCGGAGCCGTCAATGGCGGCGAGTTCACCGGATGCCGTCATCGATGCGTTGACGGCCTTCTCCACCTCAGCCTCCCAACTGCGGATGATTGGCTCCTGCATAGTGCCGTCATCATTCAGTTCAACCTCATCGAGAAGACCGTTCAGAAGGGTGTCGTAAGCGATGCGCAGCACCTTGTCGATGGTCCTTCTGGCAGTAAGATGAGCATAGTCGTCAGTCACCGCGACGACAAGCCTGTCATCGGTGAAGTAATAGCCGCTTCTGCCCACGTGCACGCGAGGCGTGACATATCCTTTCTCGTAGATGGCGGAGACATCGTCCATCGCCTCTTCCACTGACTTGCTGCCCAGATAGAGCTCAGTCACGGATATGCTGCCGTCCTTCACGCGACCGATATTCCGCTGCACAGGACTCTTCGCGATACGTCCGGCGACGTAGCCGATGGCGGTGTGCTTCTCCGTCGAGCTATCCGAACCGAGGAAAATCATCACCCTGTTCGACGTCTCTTTGGAAACATCCTTCAGTTCAGTTGCGTTTCCTGTGTAGGCATAGCCGTCCAGGACGATGAACACCGGTGCATAGAGTTCCTCCGCCGTCCATTCGCCCAGCTTCTGGGCCTTAGGCAGAGCGGTGAACACATCCTTCGACAGACCCGTTTCCACTGTGCCGGCCTTGTCTTCATCCGGATGCAGGATGACGACTCCTCGCACAGCGCCCTTCAATGACTGAAGAATCGAGCGGAGCTTGCCGCTGTCCTTGTCGCAGAACGCAGACATCGAAGCGTCGGAATAGACGGCGACATAAAGCGGTGTCCCCTCCGGAGCCTCCGTATAGAACTGCTTCACAGCCTTGTACAGAGCAGCGTGAGTCGTCTCCTTCGCGCCAAGTTCATCAAGGCCTGAAAGCCTGTAGATTTTATATGCCTTATCCGTCTTCAATGTGTTGGCAACGGCAGTTCCCTTCGCGCAGAGGAGGAGAACCCCGTCCTCTCCGGTCGTCACCGTGCCAAGCATCCCGTTACGGAAAGCCACTTTGATTTTTGGTAATGCCATTGTTATAAAAGTTTAATGGGCAGCCTTGTTCGGCTGCCCGGTGATTTATTCAGCCGTAATGCCGACGATGGCGTACACGCCTTTCTTGTCAGACCTTGAGATGCATCCACCGCAACGAACGAGGAAGCTGTAGATGTCTCCGTAGTAGGTCGGGTCATCTTCAGAAGTGAACATCTTCACCTCACCGAGTGCACGACGGACAGAGGTTACGTGCCAAGCGAGACCGGCAGCACAGTCGGTGGCAGCTTCTTCCGAAGCAAGCCCTGTGGCCGCTCCTGCTGCCACTGCATAACGAAGGACAGTCGAGCGCTTCATCACCTTGAAAGAGTAGAGCTCTCCCACCACTCCCTTGGCGACGTCTGCCTTCTGGAAGAATCCGATTTTGTCGGTGTTGGTCATTGAATCAAGAAGCTCGGCGTACATCACTGCGTCCAAAAGGAGATAGCGATCCTCCTGAGGGATGTCTTCTGTGTCAAACTTGGTCATCAGCGCAAGCACGTCACCAGTGGTGAGGGCCTTGCGTGTGCCTGTCGCCTTGTTCAGGTGTGCCGCTTTAGCTGCGCCTGAAGTATAGACGAAACTTTCTTTCTGCTTCGGTGCCCAGTTCTCAAGCAGACCTTCGTGTGCGTTGCGACGAAGTTCCTCGCGGTCCTGGGAGATTACTGAACGACGTTTGTCGTATGAGAGTTCAACCGTATCTGCGTGAGGAATGCAGATCGGGTCGGTAGTGTATTCATCAAGCGTGTACTCGACGTCAGTGTCAACGCGCTTGGTGGCATTGGCCGGAACACTTGAGCGGTTCTTCTTCACTCCGGAAGGCGCTCCGGCATTAGGTACGTGCACCTTCTTGCCCTCATTGACGAATGCGTCGTCATTGACTGCTTTAGATGCGAAGGAGTTATCAGGGAAGAGTCCCTCGACGATGTCCCTGCTCCAGATTTCTTTCTGAATTGCCATAATTTATACAGTTTTTAAACGTTACTTTTTGAAAGCCTCATCGAACTTCTGCTGATAGACTTCCGGATAATTGCTCTTGAGCTCGGCGAGGCGGTTTGCCTTATCAATCTCATCCCAGCTCATAGAGAGGATGTCGCTTTTCTTGTCTCCGTGCTGGTCAATGAACTGCTCGACCTGCTTGCCGGCCTTGCGAAGCGGAAGGGAACTGAGGATGGACTTGGCGTTCTCCTCGTCCGTATCGAGAAGCGAGAGGAATGCGGGCTTCTGAGCCTCGGTGATTTTACCTTCAGTGACCGCCTGGTCAAGAAGTGCAGTGTGTGCCGCCTTGCGGGATTCCGCAATCTGGGCAGTGAGTTCCGCGACCTTGCCTTCCAGGGCACTGACTTTCGCCGCTGAATTTTCGAGACGTGCAATCTCCGCCATCAGCTGCTCTTCAGTTGTCGCGTTCTTGAATGAAGGCCTTGCCTTCAAATCGTCAATGAAAGCCATATTTTTATTGTTGATTAGTGGCCAACCGTTACCGGCAAGCCTGTTTGTGAAAAATTTGTAGATATCGTCATTCGTCGCATCCGCACCCGGTGCGTTGTCGTCATCGATGTCATAGATCCCCTCGATGAGTCCAAGTTCCTTCGCTTCGGCAGCCGTGAACCAATGGTCCACTCCGTCGAAGTATTTCGCCGACACCTCCTCCGCAGAGCACTTGCACTTGGCGGCAATCATCTCTGCAAGGGTGTTCTCCAGCCTCTCCATAGTCGAAGCGGCGGCACGCAGCTCATCAGCCGTGCCGCACTCTCCGCCACGGACACGATGAAGCATCAGTCTCGCGTGATTGGACATATAGAGAGGCTTGCCGCACAGCGCGATGATGGCGGCGATGGATGCGGCGATGCCGTCAATGTATATGGTTATGTCAGCCTTCGATGCCGTGAGGGCATTGAATATCGCTATGCCGGCGAAGACCTCTCCGCCCACGGAATTGATCCTTATGTCAATCTTCCGATAGACCCTCTGGAGTTCCATCAGTTCCGTCACCACCTGTGCCGGGCTCACCTTCTGGTCCTCTCCCACCGGTCCATAAAGGAGGAGGCAGGCGGACTCGCCTTCAGAAGGTATTATGTTGAAAAATTTCTTGGTCATACTGATTCGTTTTCCGCAAATATGACCCTCATTTGGCACACCGCAAAATCGGCGTTTTGTCATACTCGAAAATATCGACTATGACAGTCGAAAATATTGACTATCATAAAATTAAAATTTTCAAACGGCTGTTAAAAGGGGCATATTTGCCGAAAAACATAGGATATATGGCAGCATTGACAAATGACAAGAAGAAAGCCCTGGCAAAGGACATCTATACTCTCGGCCAATACACCTTCGAGGAAGTGGCGGCGAAAGTCGGCAGTACCAGACAGACGATATCGAAATGGTGCAAGGAAGGACAATGGGACGAACTCAAGGCAGGAATGACCGTGAGCCGTGAACATCTGCTCAAGGGAATGTATTCCCAGGTAGAGGAAATCAACAGGTGCATACGTCAGAACGACCCGGGGACACGCTATGCCACACCGGCACAGGCGGACACGCTCTCCAAACTCTCCGCAGCCATCAAGAAGCTGGAGATGGACACAGGCATCTCCGATCTCGTGAGCGCAGGCATACGCTTCGCCGAATGGCTGCGCCCTGTGAATATGGAGAAGGCAATCGATTTCGTGAATCTATGGGACGCGTTCCTGAAAGAGCAGCTGTGATATGAAACAGGAAGACAAACTCAAACTCAAGGAATGGGCTGACTATAAGGCGGACATCCGTAACTCCACACCCGTAGAGACCCTTTCCGAAGCGGAAATCCAGAAGAAAAAGACCTATCTGGAGGCACGCCCCATCGAATGGATAAAATACTTCTTTCCCAAATACACGAAATATGAGTTCGCGCCATTCCAGATAAGAGCCATCAAGCGCATACTCGGCAATCCGGAGTGGTACGAAGTCCTCTCCTGGTCTCGTGAGCTCGCGAAGAGTACCATCGTGATGTTCTGCGTGATGTATCTCGTCCTTACAGGACAGAAGAAGAACGTGATGCTTGCAGCCGCCACGGTAGATGCTGCGAAGAAACTCCTCAAGCCGTACCTCGCCAATTTCGAGGCTAACGGACGTCTGAAGGCTTTCTATGGAGACCAGGTCAACCTCGGCGACTGGACGGACGAACACTTCGTGCTGAAGAACGGAGCCTCGTTCACCGCCGTGGGCGCAGGACAGGCGCCGCGAGGCAGTAGGAACGAGAACGTGAGACCGGACATCCTGCTCACCGACGACTACGACACTGACCAGGACTGCCGTAACCAATCTGTCCTCGACAAGAAGTGGGACTGGTGGGAGAAGGCATACTATCCGACCCGTTCAGTATCCGAGCCGACACTTGTGCTCTGGGCCGGCAACATCATCGCGAAAGACACCTGTGTCGGACGTGCCGGCAAGATGGCCGACCACTGGGACATCATCAACCTCACCGACAAGGACGGCAACAGCACCTGGCCGCAGAAGAACACTCCGGAGAAGATCGAACGAATCCGCAGCTCCGTCTCCAAGAAGACATACGAGGGCGAGTACAACAACAATCCCATCTGCGAGGGAAAGGTCTTCACGAATCTGCCTTTCGGCAAAGTCCCGTCACTGAAGAAATTCAAGTTCATCGTCATCTACGGCGACCCGTCCTATTCCAACAAAAAGGACAAGAGCAACTCGTACAAGGCAGTATGGGCCGTCGGACAATACAAGGGGACATACTACATCATCGACGGCTTCTGCGCCCGTGAGACGAACGCCAATTACGTCGATTGGTACTACACGCTACTTGAAAGGATCGGAATGCAGACGACCGTCTATTGCTTCCAGGAGAACAACAGCCTTCAGGACCCGTTCTTCGAGCAGGTCATAAAGCCCATAGTGAGAGAGAAGAACGGCACCAAGCCATTCACTCTCCACCTCATCGGAGACGACCGCAAGAAAGCCGACAAGGCCACACGTATCGAGGCACGGCTTGAACCCATCGACAGGGAGGGACGCTGGATTTTCAACGAAGACCTGGAGGACAATCCGAATATGAAGGAACTCCGCGACCAGTTCACCCTCTTCGACCTCTCGCTCCCGTATCCCGCCGACGGTCCCGACTGCATCGAGAGTGCCATCGTGATCATCGACGAAAAGATGCGCAGCTGCAAGGCTGTTATCGACACCATAGACTTTAATTCAGTATCATCAAATGACAACAGACTCTGATATGGACAATTTCATCGAAATGCGCGACTATGACGCATCCATCCACAGGGAAATACTTGACTCGCTGCTCAAGGGCGACGCACAGTCAGACCCTATGCTCATAGAACTATGCGAAGACAGGGCGGTCTCCGAAATGAAGTCCTACCTGTCGAAGTTCTACGACACGGAAGCCATCTTCTCCGCAAGAGGAACGGACAGGCATCCGCTCATCCTTATGATGTGCCTCGACATCGCGGTGTATCATATCTTCTGCCTCCATAACCCCTACAAGATTTCGGAAATCCGGAAAGACCGATACGAAAGAGCGGTCGCCTGGATGAAGGAAGTCGCCAAGGGCCTTGTCACCATCGACGGGGCTCCGCGCAAAAGCGAGGAGGACAGCAGCAACCCCTGGCAGATAACCAGCGACACCCACCGCGAGACTTATCTATAAACACCGTTCAAATACCATTTAAACAGCTCCATATGGCACGCAAAGCAAAATATAACAAGAAGGGCCGCATCTATGAGGGCGGCATCACACAGACAAGCAATCTGCCCGAAGAGAGACGGCAGCTGGACATCATACTCCAGTCGCCGGAAGTCTTCCATTTCGACATAAACAAGTTTATGCAGGCGTACAACAGCGCCTCCGCAATCGACTGCTACAACAGGGCACGTCTCTACGATATGTACGAGTCGGCGATGATGGACCTGCACCTCTCCGGACTCATCGACAAGAGAAAGGACGGAGTGTCGCTCGTTCCTATCGAGTTCCGCCGCAACGGCAAGCCGGATGACATCATCAACGAGCAGATACAGGCTCCGTGGTTCTCCGACTTTGTCGAAGACATACTGATGACAAAGTTCTACGGCTACGGACTCTTCCAGTTCGTCAAGGATGGAGAGTGGATAAGCTACTACAAAGTACCATACAAGCATTTCGACCCCGTCCGGAGAGAAATCCTCCGATACGAGTACGACAGCACAGGCGAGCCTCTTGAGAACTTCGACAACATCCTCTACGTGGGCAAGGGAGACCGCGACCTCGGACTGATGGCGAAGATAGTCCCGATGGTGCTCTACAAGAGAGGCAACTTCGGAGACTGGGCGAACTACTGCCAGATATTCGGCATTCCTATCCGCGAGTACACCTACGACGCCGGAGACGAGGAGACACGCCAGAGGCTCATCCGCGATGCCCGCAGGCAGGGAGCCGACGCCGTGTACATCCACCCGAAGGACAGCAACCTCAATATCATCGACTCCGCCACCAAGCAGGGCAGCTCCGAACTGTTCAAGGCATTCAACGAGACCTGCAACATCGAGATGTCCATTGCCGTCCTCGGCAACACCCTCACCACCGCAGCACAAAGCACGGGCAGCGAGGCACTCGGAAGCGTCCACGCCGAAGAGGAGAACAAGAAGCAGAAGAAAGACCGTCAGTATATCCTCAATGTCCTGAACTACGAGATGACGGACATCTTCGAGAGCCTGGGCTTCAATGTCCGTGGCGGCAAGTTCACCTACGTGGAATCGAAGAACATCGACACCACCGCCCAGATTGCCATCGTCGAGAAACTCAACGCTATGGGACTGCCAATCTCCGACGACTACCTGTACGAGACTTTCAACATCGAGAAGCCTGAAGCCTACGATGAGATGAAGGCTCAGAAAGCGGCGGAAAAGGCTCGCCAGGAGGAGATGAGGGCACAGCTGGAGCAACTCACGGCAGAGCGTCTCAACAACCCTCCTAAGCGGGAAGAAGAGGAAACGGGACAGATCACCAACCGGATGAAGAATTTTTTCGGTTTAGCCCCGGAAGGAGGGGCGCTGTAGATGAGTCCTTCATCGCACAGGTTGACTCCCTCTATGCCGACACGTGCGAGCGATGCGGCGGTTTTACCAATTCCGCAGAACATCACATCACATTCAGTCCGGAAGCACTGACGCGAGGACTGGAAGAAATCTTCGACGGATTCGACGTCAAGAACGACATCCAGAGGGACATCTTCCGGGAGACCTTGAGAATCTTCAACCGTGCCGCCGCAAGAGGCATCTCCGAAGCTTATGACGAAAAGGCCATCACCGACGGATTCCTTGAGGAGATAAGGCACAATAACGAAGTATTCGCAGCGTTCAGGACTCACAGTATGCAGAACGCCATCGCAAGGCAGATGACCGATGACAAGGGACAGCTCAAGTCTTTCCATCAGTTCCGCAAGGATGTCGAGCCGCTCACCGGCAAATACTGCGACCAATGGCTGAACACCGAGTACAACACGGCCATCATCCGTGCGCATCGAGCAGCCGACTGGAAACACTTCGAGGCGGAGAAGGACGTCTATCCGAACCTCCGCTGGATGCCTACCACCTCGGCAAACCCCGACCCGGTTCACGCCCGTTTTTGGACTCAGAAACTCACCCTGCCTGTAGATGATCCGTTCTGGGACCATCACCATCCAGGAGAGCGCTGGGGATGCAAGTGCACCTGCGAACAGACCGACGAACCGGTGAACGACCTCGGAGTGACTGAAGACAAGACCGAGACCGCAAGCCGTGGACTGAAAGGCAACCCCGGAGTCACCGGCAAGCTCTTCAGCGAAGACCACCCGTACTTTCCTAAAGACTGCGGAAACTGTCAGTTCAACAAGAAATTCAGAAACAGGCTGGACGGGTTCTTCAACATCAAGAGAGACTGTGCGACTTGTCAGGCGTGCGCTCAAGCAATACGGGATATGAAGGCAAAAAATGAAATGCCTAATGAATACGAGTTCGAGCCGAAATATGGTGAACGAATGAAAATATGCAAAGGCGCCGATGAAAATGAGCTGGTAGAGAATAAGAGATGTCTCGGCTCTTTGCTTGATTCTTTCCCGGATATGACAGCCGTAATCCGCAAACACGTCAATGCAGTTGGCGTAAAGAACCCGGAATATATAATCAACGGGCTAATCGCCGACCGTAAGGGTATAATGAGTTTCAATGGCATAACCGCAGCCTTTAAGGGAGCTTCAAGACAAGGATGTCATTCCATAGTAATCGACCTAGATATGAATATGTCTAATGTGGTATTACAGCCAAGAAAGATATACTCAAAACTACGGAATCGGCTAAGTGTTGATTTTAATTCCAAGGGAATTAGAGAATGCTATTTTGTCTATCACGATAAAGCGATTAAAGTGACACCTGAACAAAGTGAGAAAGAAATAATTTCTACTATAAATAGATTATAAAAAGATTTGAGCCGGAATAACCGGCCCAATAGTGATTACCACAGCTTGAAGTTATCGCGCCAAACGGGCGTATCACATCACAAAGTAAACTATTTATTTTCACTTTTCCAAATGTCATCTAACAATATCGAAAAAGAAGTCCGCCAGGCAGTTAAAGACCTGATGCACATTCGCTCGCGAGTCGTCCCCGTAAAGGTCGGCAAGGAGGTCGTGTCTTCCGTCCGGCAGAACTTCCGCAGCGGTGGCTTCTATGGTGACCAATGGAAGCGGACCAAGAGGCAGGACGTCCCCTTCAAAGGTGCAGCAGGTTCATACGGACCTCTCCTCAGCAAGTCAACCCATCTGATGAGCAGCACCGACTATGTGCCGGGAAACGCACAGGTCACCATCCGGAACACCGAATCTTACGCCGCCTACCATAACGAAGGAGCGGAGGCAAAGGTGACCGCCAAGATGAAGAAATTCTTCTGGGCGAAATACTATGAATCCGGAGGAGGAAAGAAACAGGAAATCCCGAAAGAGGCGGAGTTCTGGAAGGCTATGGCCCTAAAGAAGCCGGGGCGAAAAATCAAGATTCCGAAGAGACGCTTCCTCGGCCCGTCCCCTCAGGTTGACAAGATTGTCTCCGACATCATTAACAATGAATTTGAAAAATACATTAAAAGACTGAAATAATGGAACATCTTCTTAACGACATCATAGAACTCATCGGCAACAATATGCCGGACATCCGCACAGTGGACGAAGACTATGGCCAGCTTGAAATGCTCGACGACAGCAGGGAGTCCTATCCCCTAATCTTTCCCGCAGTCCTCATTGACGCTCCGGAGACATCCTGGGAAAATATCGGAGGACTGTCGCAAAAGGGACTCTGCACTGTAAGTGTCCGTCTCTGCATCGACTGCTATGACGACACCCACTACAACTCCGGCACTACTGGGAAGATTCTCTCCAGGGAGGAAAAAAGAAGAGAGCTGCACCGGCTCCTGCAAGGTCATTGCATCGGCTGCGGTTCAGCTCTCATAAGGACATCCTCAAGGTTCTACACTGCGAACCACGGGATAAAGGTTTACGAATCTTCCTATACTCTCGAAGTGACAGAAATGTGCCTGCCGGAGGCTACGAAGAAAGAACTCAAAATCAAGGTGTCACCTCTTCCGGGAAAAGAGTGAGCTGATCATCTGAAGACTTCGACTGCTGTTTCTTCGGAGCATATTCCTTCGGAGTGTTCGGCACCGAAGTCTTCTTCAGAATCTGCCAAATCATAAATTCGGAAAGGAAGAACTCGTTTTCCGAAAGTTCCTTCACGGCATCATCGAACCGGAGTCTCTTGACCTCGGTCCAATAGTAATACCTTTGGGCTATCTTCCTGTTTCTCGCCTCAATCAGGCGTCTATTTCTTCCTTTCTTTCCCATTTTGATTATCTATCTGTCAACAACTTTATACATATCCCTCAATACCTCCTGGACTACTGCCCTGAACTCCGGCCTCTCCCTGAAGAACTCCTTGAAGTTCTTCGCCATCCGGTGAGCCGAGCCGCAGACGACCAGAAATCCTCCGTCATCGCTGAAACTGGACGCCAACGTGTCTACCCGCAGCTCCGGCTCCCTCGAATTGTTCAGACGCACAAGGTGGCCTATGTCCTCAGCCGCATTCCTCAGATTCTTCTCAAGGTGATCCTTCAGGCACCTCTTCTCCTCTTCTGTCAATGTTACCATAGCCTCACCTCCTATGCTTCAGTCATTCCCAGAGGAATCTGCACCCACGCTCCAGTCTCCTTGTCCCTCGTGTACGCCTTGAGGAACGTCCTGGACACCTGCGGCTGATAGGCATCCTCGATGATGCGCACCCCGTCAATGAAATCCGCAGAGCCGGACTCCTCCGCCATCTTGCGCAGCTGGATGATTCTCGAAGCCTTCAGAGTGCCCTTCGCATCCTTTGCGAGCAGACGCATCACCATCGACACGAGCGCCTTGGAATCCTCATCCTTGGCAAGCGAACCGATGTAAGCCTTCACCTTGGCGATGCCGTCGTCAGCCGTGTCGAGATAGCCGTCAGTCACATAATTGCCGAGGACAATCCTCTTGGTGCCTGCCGTGTTCGTGAAAGTATGGGACTGGTTGTCCAGCTCCTTGTTGTTGAGCTTGAACATCTCCTCCTTGATGTCGATGACCGCCTTGAACTCATCGAAGACCTTCTTCTTATACATCGCAAGATCCTCCGAAATCGACTTCAGGTTGGGCATCATAGACTCGATGGCGTCATCCACCATCTCCCTGTAGTTCTCCCGCATCTTCTTCTCTGCGGCCTGGCGCTGCTCTTCGAGCTGCTTCTGCTGGAATGCCTTGAACTTGGCAAACTCATCCGCCGTCATTTCAACGGCCATTGTCGTGTTTTCTTCCATAATACGTCTGTTATTAGAATTGTTTAAACATAAATCTTGAATATTCCCTTTTTAATGCTGCGCAACACTGGCGCTCCCACCGCCTGTCCATTATCCGGGACACGAACGGAATGTACCAATACCACTTCATATCAACTCATACTCTCTCTTGATGTCCGACTTCTCTTTAACTTCGATTCCACGATCCTTGCTTCCGCCAGCGCCATCGCCATCGTGCTCATCGCCTCGGCCGACTTCTCCACCACCTCCTTCCGCTTCTCGCTCCTCCGCTCCTCTTCCTCCATACTCTTCAGACCGCCCCTCCGGATGATGGACTCCAGCTTGCGCACGAGGGAGTTGAGCTCATCCACACCCAAATCGTAGAACTTCTTTCCGGCAATCTTCGGATTGGCCACGAAAGCATTGATGCCGTCCCAGTTGTCAATCGTCGGGATCCCGAGCCTGCCGATTCGCAGCAGCGCTGCGCTCCTTGCCCTCTTCAGTGACAGCTCGCGGGCCCTCTGCTCGGTAGGGCTGCCATACTGTAGCGAGTCGCACATCCGGATGAACTCCTGACGGCTCATCTGTGAGACGTGAGTCGTGCGGCCATTCGTGAACTGGCTCACGATTTCATCCTTCTCAAGCATCGGATTCTGCTTCAGCAGAGCATAAAACCGAGAATAGTCATTCTTCTTCGTCTTCTTTTCCATCGCTTTCATAATAGAACTCATTTGATTCCTTAGTCTTGGTGTTCCAATAATTCCACGCCCCCTCCTTCCAGATTACCGCCTTGCCCGTATCGCCTATGAATCGGCCGTTGCTGAACGCCACGAAACCCTCTACCCATATCTTCAGCATCGCGTCATACTTCACCGACCTCGCCGCCCGTCCTGCCGGCTGCCTGCCGTCCGCGTGGGAGACGAATATCAGCAGCTTGTTCTTCAGCCTGCCCTTGAACTCCAGATACTCCCTGTAACTCATTCCCATATACTGGTAAGAGTCAATGACTATGAACTCGGGGCTTCTCGGCTTGGTCAGCCTCTCGACAAGCTCATCCGGAGTGGCGGACTCCAACACCTGGAACCTGCTCCCGCAGGAATACATATCGAACCTCTTCAGAGTGTTCTGGAAAGAGAGCGAGAACCCCTCCTCAAGAGTGATGAAGAGCACCTTGCCGAATCTGGTCAGTTCCTTGCACAGGGAGATGACTGCCGCAGACTTGCCGTTGCCCGAATTTCCCCAGAAGAAAACCACTCCGGAGCGGTCCATCGTGCCGATGCACCTGCCCCACTCTCCCTCAAGGGTGATGGTCTTGCGGCGTATGCCCAGAATCTCCTTAGCTGTGAGTGAACGTGGCATTTGAATATCGTTTGAACGGTTTTAGACTACTTTTCAAATCCTTCTTGAACGGCCTTCTTGCGGAGTTCCTTGTGAACGGATCTCTTCACGCGGCGAAGGTCATTGCCGCAGCTGTGCCCCTCGGCAATCACGTTCCTGATGGCCGCCTTGTCAGTCACTCCGTTCGCGATGCAGATGCCTTCCACCTCGGCGGCGCTCACGAGATTCAGCGGAACGAACCTCCGGCAGATACGGCTCTCCAGCTCGTCGTAACCCTTGCGTCCTCTCGTCACACCGCGTCTCATCCTCTCCTCCATATAGTTCGTCGAGAGGAACACCATACCGCACTTGTCTTCCAGGGCATTGTACAGGGAGACGTAATAATAGAGCACGCTGTCCGCCAGCTTGTCGCCCTCGTCGAATATGAGCAGCGGACTCTCCATCTTCACCAGCTCGCTGAATATCGACCTCAATGTCTCGCGCACCGTCATCCCGTTGGTGCGGATGCCAATCTTCGAAGCCAGTTCACCGACAAAGTCGGCCTTGGTCATATCGCTGCTGCAAGTGAGCAGAAAGACGTTCTTGTGGGATTCGGCATACTGTGCTGCCGCCGTGCTCTTGCCGATGCCTGCCGGACCGGTAATCCACACCACGCTGCTCTCCTCCTGTGAGTCGAGGAAATAGAGCATCAGGCTCTGGTGAGCCACCGTCTCATACAGCTGCCAGCCTCTGGACGAGAAGATCTGCGACTGCACCTTCATCCACATCTCATCGCTGATGAGTGCCCAGTTCCCGTTGAGAATGCTGCTGACGGTCGCGCTCGACACGCCCTTGAGCGAATTTGCCGCCTTGTTCTGAGAAGAATAACGGCCTACATAGGTTCTCAGATTCTCACTGATTTCCCTTTTCTGTGTGTCATTTAGCTTTGCCATAATGTTTGTGTGTTTGTTTGTATTGGTCCGGCTGGAGGAATCGAACCTCCGTCGCTGGATGTGTGCCCATTCCGTCAAGGTCACACCCGCCGCTCTTCATCCATTGAGCTATGCCGGAAATATCATTACAGTCTGTTTAGCGCCTCAATGATGTCGAAATTGCTCTGCACCTTCTGCACCTGTCCCACTGAATCAGGAAGCGGCTCGCGCACCGGCTCTTCCTTGCGTTCTCCACTCTGTTCCTCCGCCCTTATCTCCTCCGCGAACCTCAGATACTCCGTCCGGCTCACTCCCTGAGGAAGAGGCGCATTATATCCCGCGCTCTCGTAACCCACTCCGTATTTCATCTGAAGGGCACGTGTCTGAAGATCACGTCTGACAATCTCCTTCTTGTTGGCGTTGAGCGCCGATATGATAGATGAACGCTCGCCCTCGACCTGGTCCTGCATCGCGCGGTGAATCATCATATAAGGCTCTGCCCAAGTGTTGAACTGGAGACCGTAGTTCGGGTCGTCGATGCACAGGCGGACCCTTGAAAGGTCGTGAGGGTCATACTCCACCACGAACTCGCGTCCCGTGTTCTTCCTCCTCCATTCCAGGTCCGGAGTGTTCGGTGCGCTGAAGACCTCATAAACCCTCTTCACTCCGTTAAGCGTCACCTCGATGCCGCTCGCCCTGAATGTCGAAGCCTTCTCCGTGGCGATGTAGAATACTTTCTCCCTGATGATATCGGTCAGGGCGATTGCCTGAGGATTGACAGAAGTGCGGTAAACATCCATCCTGCTCTTGCCGGCGAACTTCGGATGAGGAAGACTGTTCCAGATGTTGATGTCCGCCTCGTTCTGTGCGCGGACTTCCTCATAGGTAGGAAGCGCTTCCACGTTCTGGATGATCTTCGCCACGTCCACCTTCGTCTTCGAGCTCTTGGCCGTGATGTTTCCGCCGGTGTAGTTGATATGCCTGTGCAGCACCTCCGCCTGGAATCGTCCGAACGCAGACTCGATCGTCTTGGACTTGCCGTTCTCCGGAGTGGTGGTGTGGGAGATGGTCTCCAGTTTCGCCCTCCAGCGCTGAGCTGCCTTTGAGGTGAAGCCCGCCTGGTTGTCGGACACGAGCTCGTAAGGCATAAAGCCCGTTCTCTCTAATGCGTTCCTCAGAGCCTCGTATGTAGTCTGGAAAGTCTCATTCTCACACATATACCAGCCGACGAAAACTTCACTGTGTGCGTCCATCACGTAGATGCAGCTCGTTGTTCCCACCTTGATCCTGCGGCTCTTCTCATCCCAATACTTGAAATAGAGGTTCACTTTCGTTCCGTCGATGTACCAGAGCGCATCGCGGCAGCTTGCCATCACTGTCCTGTTCTGACGCAGGAAAAGGTTGTTCGCCCTCTGCGCTCCCTGCTCCACGGCATACCATTGAGGCTTGATGTCAGGGCGCTCGAAGAACTCGATGAGCGTCTGGGCGGACTTGATGGCTTTCCAGCCTCTCTTCGCAGCCGTGCTGTTGTAGAGGTCGAGCAGTTGAGCCACCGTATAGACCGGATTCACGGATGCCTTGTGGGCAAGCAGCCATTCGGCCACCTCGTCGGTGATCTTCGTCGTGTTGGCATTGCCCAGCTTTCCGCTCACCAGGCACTCATAACCCTCGCGGCTGTACTGGCGCATCTTCTCACGAAGTCTTGCAGCGTTCTTCGGAAGAGTATGGCCGTAGTTCTCGCGGAGCTGCTCGCACTGCTCCATAATGTTCTCCCACGACACCGGTGTACGGTTTCCTCTCTGTGCCCTCTGGCGGCGCTGCACCGTCTCCATCTCAAGCATCTTGTTGAGCACGGATGCGTTCACCATATACTCCTGCTGCTTGTCTTCCTTCAGAGGGCTCCCGTCCGGAAGTTCATACTGCGCGAAGAACGCGCGGGCTTTCTCATCGAATGTTATCATACTGTTCTGTCTTAGCTGTGCCTCCTCCGGATCTCCATACTTCGCGATATACTTCACCTTGAACCTGTCCGGCAGACTCATCCACTCTACCTCGGCGACCTTGCCCAGACCACCGCCACGCACGACGACATTGATGCGGTGGCGACGCAATAAACTCTTATAACATTGCGTACTCATTACCGCCTCGCCGTCTTCGCTGCGAGTGAGATTGGTGTAAGTGACTGTGAGTATGTTATCCGAAACCCTCATATATCTTACATTATTTGTATCTTTGTTCCATAAAGTGAATTAAGATGGAATATTCTGATAGTAATATCTTGGTTGATGTTGAAGTAGTAAGGCTTGAATCTTTATCTTCTGAAGATTACTCTTTGGAACTTGAGTCAATAAGGCATCTTTGTAATGCTTTTTCTTTTGGGTTGAAGATTATTGACATTTATAATGATGGAGAATTTAACCGCCGTCAATATGAGTTATATTTCAGTCCTGAATCATTCTTTGCCAACGATTATCGTATGGTAATCAAAACTTTCGTTCTTACTTCAAATCTGCTCTTCGTCAATAGTAAGATTATCCAAATGAAGCAGTATGATTTTACTGATTTACCTTCTGACGGTACTTTAAAGGAAGAGAATCATATAACACATAATCTTTAGAAGCCATTTCTATTATTCCTCTTGAATAAAGCAAAGAGAACGTCTCTTTGCCAAGTTGCTTTTTGCATTCGCAAACCGAAATAACACGTATATTATCCATAACCTCTCCTCCTATCTTATATTCGCCATCAAACTCGCCTGTTCCACCAAAAATCCCCATTTGTCAAAAGTGACATTGCGGTACTTCTTAACAACCTCACCCTTGCGGATAAGCACTGCACTGCTGTCCTTCTTGCTGATCGTCAGCACTACTCCATTGTTGAATTTCTGGATGATTTCATCCTGGGTGTGTTCTGTAGTGCAGTCAGGACAGAAGCTTGTCTCCAGTTCTTCTCCTCCGGCTGCCAGCGCAGCTTCCCTGATCTTGATGGCTGTCTTCGAATTGGTCTTGAAGCACAGAGACTTCTTGACCCAGTTTACCGACACGTCAAACTGCTCTGCCAGTTTGGCGCGAAGCATTACCGATGTTTTGATAAATTTTCCCATAATATCTGTTGTTTGTCGTTTTTGCCTATATTTGCAACGTGAGTTCACAAGATGAACTTTTTGCAAATATATAGAGTTTTCTCTAATTTCCAAAAAGTATTTAGAGTTTTTTCAAGAATATGTCAAAGATAGTTGGGAGAATAAAGGAGTATATGGATTGCAAAAAGATATCCATAGCGGCATTTGAAAAGAGCATTGGTTTGAGTAATGCCTCTTTTAATAAGACACTTAAGACTGGAGGTGCTATAGGCACCGATAAGTTAGAGAAAACTCTATCAATATATCCGGATATTAATCCTGAATGGCTCCTCACAGGGGAAGGAGAGATGCTTAGATCTTCTTCTGAAGTTAAGCCGGCTCACACATTCGCCCTAAGCACAGACCGGAAGTTGGATGTCCAGGACATTCCTCTCTATGATTTGAGCGCGACCGCTGGTCTGATGGCCATATTCACAGACAACTATATCAACCCGGAGGACTATCTTCGTGTTCCGAATCTTCCTCCGGTTGATGGCGCAATCTATGTCAGGGGAGAGTCTATGACACCGCTGCTCAAATCCGGAGATATCATAATCTACAAGAGACTTGAACTCACCCTTGACAGTATCCTTTGGGGCCAGATCTATCTTCTCTCATTCGAAGCCGGCGGAGACACTTTCACCGTCGTCAAATATGTCCAGAAGTCAGATCGCCCGGACTACATCCGACTGGTAAGCCAGAACGAACGTTTCCAGCCGAAAGACATTCCTCTTGAAAGCGTTCACGCTCTTGCCATCGTCAAGGCCTCCATCACATTCCACACGATAGAATAAAAAAGGCTGATGCCTCCCATCGCATCAGCCATAAAACATTACGAAAGTACTACTTTACCCTAAAGCAAAATGGCCTTCCATTCTTGCGGTAAATTCTTTTACCGTTACGTACAATGTACATACAGAATACAAGGGTACCTTCTTCGTTTTTAGCAATACTAGAATTTGTCTTTTCCATCTCTAACACCTCCTTTCTCCCTGTGGCACGTGGGAAAAGCCTGTTTTGCTCGCAATATTGCGACAAACGCCCGACACTGGGATATGTCGGGCGCTATCCTTCTTTCAAGGAGGAGGGTATCCCTTCCAGGAAAGGAGTATTAGAGATGGAATCTCCTAGTATTGCTGATGCAAAGTTAGGAATTTTTTCAATAGGTTGAGCCACACACACGCTTTTTGAATGCACTTTGAATGCTTTTTCGTTACTATTCAAGCAATTATGCGGTTTTTCATCGTAAAATAATGTGCATTTTGGGGTACTTATACGGCATTTTTAATGCAATTTCAAGGCGGTTTCGGTTAGTTTCCTACGATTATAAGGTCATTTTTTACACAAATTTGACACCCCTAATGACACCCCATTAAGTACATTTCGTTTTATAGGTGACACCCCAAGTGACACCCCAAGTGACACCCCTCTCTATTTTTGCCGATTTTTTCATCCATCTGTAAAGAGGGATAAAGGCTCTATTATCGGCATATCCATCCGGACGATTTAAACGCCTTTTTAGGGCTCTTTTAACGCCAGACCGTCCAGACTGCCGGATACAATAAAAGCGGCCTATATAACCGTCAAAACGGCCTTTATAGACAGCTTCCATCATTTTCTTCATCCGGCGTTAACTTTTCGCTCCCTTTCAAGCCCCTCAAGTTAAACACCACTCAAACACCACCCTTCAAATTCCCCTCAAATGTTAACCCAATGTTAATCCAATGTCACATTTCGTTTTCCCATCAATTTTCTCAACTCCCACACTCTCAATCACTTCCAATCTCCAACTAATCACATTTCGTTTTTACCCCCTTACATAAGTCCAAAGGCTGTACATGACGGAGGTAGAACCATAACCGGAAGACGTAGGGATATTGTCACACTGCTGCCTCTTGTAAGTTATGGAAGTTTCGGCAGCCATCCAGTTGGACAATTTGTTGCTTGTCCTGAGCGAAACATACTGTTTGCTGTAATCGGTATTGGGAACCATCATGTCTCCACGGGTATCGCTGAATGTCGCGCGGATGGAGTTCTTTCCGCTGATTTTTCCAGAAACCGACAGTGAATTGCTGACCACGTAAGCGGTCCTGAAATAATCCTTGAACCAGTCGCCGCGACTGACGAACGGAGTCGCTGTTCTCTGGAAATCACCATCTTCATTTTTGGCGCCTCCGATTGAAAGCCTGTCATCGTAATACTGATATTGCAATGAACCGTCCACCCGCGGACCCCAGGACTCCAGACTCACGGTACTGGTATAATCCGGTACAGGATGATAGCCCAATCCCTTGACATTGTCACCGCTTCTGAGATAGTAGTAATAGTTGGAATTGGTACCCTGACCATATTCATACTGAAGTTCAGGCGATGTCGTCAATGTTTCGAACATCACATTCGTGCTGTATGAAACGCTGAGTTTCGCATCCTGGTTTCCTCCTGATTTGGTAGTGATGATGATTGCGCCATTGGCGGCATTCGAGCCATAGAGTGCCGTAGCTGCAGGCCCTTTCAATACCGTAATATTCTCAATGTCATCAGGATTGACATCACTTGTTCCGTCACCATAGTCGATGGCAAAGGTGGACTCATCACTGCCTGAGGTAGATGATGTGGACGTATTGAACATAGGCACGCCGTCGATGACGAACAATGCCGAGTTGTTGGCCAGATCTACAGACGACTCGCCTCTCAATGTCACACGCATTGATCCGCCCGGGCCGGAGTTTGTCCTGTCAATGGCGAGACCTGCGACCTTGCCTGCCAGTCCTCCTACCCAGTTGGAAGATGTGGCGGCATTGGAAAAATTCCCGCCGTCAACCTTGGTCGCAGCATATCCGAGCGATTTTTCATCCCTCTTCATACCGAACGCAGTAACGACCACAGATTCAAGCACCTGCGCATCGTCCATCATTCTCACGCTGATTTCCGACCTGCTGCCGACCTTGACAGTTTCGTCCTTGTAGCCCATTGAACTGAATCTCAATTCCTGCCCCGCGGCTACTTTGATAGAATATGCACCGTCATTGTCAGTAATGACACCCGTAGTTGTTCCGACAATTAACACGCCGACTCCCGGAAGAGGTTTCCCTTCAGAATCTCTCACGACTCCAGACACAATGCGAGTTTCCCGGGTGCCGGCAGATTGTTCCGTCACCGTCTGCGATTTTGCCGCAATATTTGCATCGGCAGGCTTCAAACTTGTATCCGTCTTGATGGCAATCTTGTTTCCGAGCACCTCGAACGTGCATCCAGTTCCTGCCAATGCTTTTTTTAGTACTTCGCTTACGGGCTCGTTTTCGGCATTGACCGTCACCTTCCCCGCCTGTTCAAGTACTTGAACGCTGTAAAAAAAGGTATAACTGCATTTCTTTTCGACTTCCGCTACAAATTCCCGCAGCGGCATGTCCTTGACAGATATGCTAATGACCGGTTCCTGCCGAACTTCCGCCGCATTGACGGAAGAGGAAGCCCCGAGGCATACTGCCAACCCCACAGAAAACATTGCGACAAGCAATCTTTTCATAAAATTATTCATATTGTCGTGATTTATGGTTTTTCGGTAAACTCATGCCCACTATTGGAGCACACCATTCCAGAGATAGAAGTTTCCGCGTGTGCCGGTGGTGCTGCCGATTGCGTAATTGCTGACGTTGTCTTCCTTAACTTCGTTGCCGTTGATGATTCCGCCGAATCCGCAGGCTGTCGTCACGCCGGCTGAACTTGCAGCGTCGGCCTTGCCTATGATGCCGCCGGTGCTTACATTTGCTGCAGATATCAGATCTCCATAGTATCTGCAACCATCAACTGTAGAAGAAACGGCTTCACCGACTATACCACCACAGTCTGCATTTGTACTTCCGGCAGTTTTTATACTGGCTTTGACATAACATTCGGAAATAACGCTTGAATTAGCCACACCTGCTATTCCTCCACCAGGAGCAGAACGGGTAATACCTCCAGTAAAACTGCAGCCTGTCATAGTGCCTTTGGACACATAGCCGGCTATTCCTCCACTGGCTCCACGGAGACTATAGACAGTACCGGAATTTTGACAATCCTCAATAGTGGCAAGGAAATTATTGCCTTCAGAATAACCCACACTACCGACAATGCCGCCAGCAACATTTCCATTATATGAACTCCACGGTTTGTTATTAAAGTGCCGACTCTCAATTCTTGCTGAATTAGTGCAACTCTTTATAATAACATCTCCACCAGAGATTCTGCCCGCAATGCCTCCTACATGCACGGAGCAGCCATTCGTTTTAGCCTTATTCTCTTTAACTGAGACCTTGGATGAATTTGAACAATCGGATATCGAAGTCCCTTTTGTAGCTCCACCTATAATGCCTCCTACGCCTGAGATCGTATGTTTTAATGTATCGATGGCAATAGTGCCTTCTGACTTCATCCCGGAAAAGTTTATAGATGCACCATATGCACAACCACAAATACCTCCAAAGAATGATTCAGCAGCAATGTTGTCCCCAGCCGTAGCCTTTACGACATAAGATAAACTTGATTTCCAAGTGGCACTACCACTTACTTTGACGTCCGCTGTTGTCTGTCCGATAAGGCCTCCACAATACAGATAAGATACTGTAGATGATTCTATTGTACCGATCTTGATAACTCCGGTATAAGGCTCTCCGTTCAGATTGAGTTCAATAGCTTGAGTAACCGCACCGAAAAGTCCCCCACAATATAGATTTCTCAATCTCTTGGTCGTGGTAATATTACCAGAACTTGTGTTATCGGTTAATGTTGTACTGGGCGAATCCAGCAACCCTGCTACACCACCTATATAAAGTTGCTTGACATTTGAACGGGAAGTAATGGCTCCTGAATTTGAGCATCCATTGACAATAGATGGGGAATTGTCCTTGTCTGTATTTATGACGCCGAATAGACCTCCGAGATAGAGGAACTTGCAAGGATCTTTTTTAGCGCGAGCCATGGTCGTTTCTATAGAACCGGAATTTGTGCATTGCGATACTGTTCCGGCAGAACACCTTGCGCAGATGCCGCCTACATAGATGTTTAGAGCCGTCGATGCAACGGAAATGTTCCCGGTATTGGAGCAGTTTTCAAGTACGCCGTTAGGATTTGAGCAATAGCCTGTGAATCCTCCAATATACAAGTCAGTTTTGGCTGCGGCGTCCGTGACATAAGTTGCATCAGACACAATTGTTGCTGAACTTGTACAGCCGCTGATAGACGCCTCCCTATTTCTTCCAATAAGTCCTCCCACATAAAGAGGAAACTTGTTCGCTACGGCATTGCACTGAGAAACGGTTACAGTCGCCTCGCTGGTGCAATTCTTGACTGTGCCATCTGAGCAATAGCCTATGAGTGAGCCGAATTCCAACTGCTTTTTATCGCCGTACCATGGTGTGAAACTGCAAGTCTTATCAATGTTGACATCCTTCACCAAGGCACCTGTTCCAATAGCCTGAATGAAAGGAACATCTGACTTAAGATTCATTATCCTCTTCCCGTTGCCGTTGAGAGTTCCGGCAAAATATTTAGCCTGTCCATCAGGGGACTGCTTCGCTCCGTCACGAAGTCCCAATGTGACAAATTTATCGGCGCCAACTGACGAGAAAACCAAGTCAGCAGTGATGGTTGCAATCTGTGAATCAGGATATTTGCCTGCATTGTAAGCAGTCGCGAAAGAGTTCCAGTCCTCCGGCGTGGCAATCTCCACACCTTTGTCTTCAGAATTAGGCACGAATGTCAATTCCGGCATGAGCATCAATTTTCCGGCTTCGAGTTCACGGCTTCCCTTGATGCTCCTGACCATTGCCCGACCATTTTCATCCACGACTTTTACCTGGAACCCGGCAGAATACACGCCGGCCGGAAGAATGACATTGAATGCGCTTGCGGACTCCGCTGAAAGGGCTTTCTGAACTTCCATTCGTATAACATTGGCATCTTTCGCTTCAGATGAAAGCGTACCGTTCTGGTAATCAACGGTAAAATCGCCACAGACCGGTTCACCTCCCAATGCCATAACCTCGATGTAGCGGATAAGGTTGGCCTCCGTTCCCATTTTCAGTCGGATTCCCAGTATTCCACAAACCTGTTTCATCATGACAGATTCCGTGGTGGAATAACCTGCCATCGGCATTGAACCGGAAATGATATTGTCACCGGATGCAGCTTTCTGCTGTGAGGGCAGGGTGATGACCTCACAGCCACCCTTGACCATAGAGGCAGGGTAAATTATTGAGTATGGAGCAGACAGTTCTTTTTCAAACACGAAACTTGCTGTCGGAACATTTTCTTCAATCGCGAGGGCTTGAGAAGCGACCCCATTGACAGAAATCTTGTCTCCTTTGCACCAAAGGACAGGACGCATTCCGTCCTGTGCATCACCGAGAACAGTCTTGGTGGTTCCAGGCAATTCCAGTGTCAGTACAGTACGGCTATCATTCTGATATTCAAGCTCATTCGAGCAGGCAATTGCCCCCATCAGGCAAAATGCCGCCAATATTGTCTTTTTCATAGGCTTACTTGTTATCAAATTCTTCTTCCCAGATCCAACTGTCGTCAATTCTGAATCCTTGAGTCTGGGAACTGCTGACGATATTACAGATATCCGCTTCAAGCGACAAGTCGATGCCGGTAATGACCGGTGCTTCATAACTCGGTTTTAGTGTTTTAACTTTTGGTTTCATATTCTAGTGATTTAATTGTTGTCTTGTTGATTTTTTGGAGATGTAGTATTCTCCCTTGAATTCCGTGACGGAGAGTTCGACAGGAGAAGTCATTGAAATCAGCCTCAGAGCATCCTGCAGGGATTCACGGTCAAGACATCCGTCATAGACAATGTCCTCAATCGAGCTGTGCACATTGATTTTCACATTGTACTTGTGTGAAACCTGGTTGGCGACGTATTTAAGCGGCAGTGATGAGAAAGACAACTTTCCGCTGTCCCTCCACTTCGCAGAATTGGAGATATCGACCGTCTGCTTGGTAATCTGGTTCATGTTCCTGTCAATTCTCAACTCGTCACCGGGCTTCAGCATGATGACATCGTCATGAACCCGGGCTTCAAGACGTCCGGTATGCAGTGTCACGATAGAGAATCTGTCATTCACATATGAGGAAACATTGAATGATGTACCGCGTACGATATATTCATTGTCATGACAGCATACGATGAACAGCTTCTCGGGATTCCTCGCGACATCGAAGAATGCTTCGCCGTCCAGGTCCACGCGACGTTCGGTTTCATTGAAATCATCCGAAAGCATCAATTTCGCTCCGGAATTGAGCATGACCTTCGTATTGTCCGGGAGAATCACGGTTTTCTTTTCACCGGCAGCTGCCGTGTAAATGAGCGATTCCTTACGGGCCGGGGCCGCAGTTTCCTGCATCTGCACGTGCTCAGCGACAATATCCTGCTCCGGAATATCCTTCTTGTCAATGTTCATAATCAAGATTGAGACACTGACGATGGCCGCTACTGCAGCGGCAAATGCACCGGCATATTTTGTCCACGTTCTCCTGAAAGATTTTCTGGTGCTATCCTTGCCAGAGAATTTGTCTTTCGCGAGGCGATTCCAGAATTCGACCGCATCGGAGGTCGTTGTCCGGTTTTTCTCCATGGCACGTACTTCATTGCGGAACAGTTCCGCATTGTCCCCTGACATTTTTATCCATTTTGCAAGTCTCACGGCTTCTTCATCCGACAAAGTTCCGCTGACATATTTGCTTATCAGTATTTTAATATATTCATTCATCTTATTCATTGGCCGGCCTCAGTTTTCCGGGTTCATCATAATAGACACGACATTTGAAAATCCCGAACCTGTTTTTTCAATTTTTTTTATATTTGCCGACAAATTTGAACTATGGACACGCGGTTATTTACATATTCAGAAGATGAAGTGAGGGATCTCGTTCTCAAGATCCACCCGCGTATAGTGCCGTATATCAACAGTTTACTATCTGGAGGCGGACAAAGATGCTCTACATCGAACAACGCCGAAGACATTTTTTATGATGTTCTTTGCGCATTTCTCGACAAGCGGATTGAAATCAGTTCAGACAATGTTCCGGCATATCTTTTCAAGGCAGTAAGAAACAAATGTTACAATATCATCAGCCGGAACAAGGAAGAAAATTCTGCAATACGTTTTGATGAACTGCCATTTACGGCAAGGGAAATAATCGCAGCTGCTGATTTCGAAGATGAGAGCGATATTCCTGGAGAAAAAGTTAAGCAGCTGCCTGATATTACGGACGTTCTGGATTTTTCGAATTTCTTGCCGGAGCGTACGAAAGACATCTTCTACATGAGCCGCATTGAGGGCATGACGCACAGCGAGATAGCCGAGATTCTCGGAATCTCCACCAGAGCCGTGGAAAAGCACCTTCAGAATTCGGTTCAAGAGTACCGCCGCCATTTCGGCATCTCCGACAGCCACCATAAACCGTCATAAACGAAAAAAGAGACTGACCCAAAAGGGTTGGTCTCTTTTTTATATAGGGTGTCGTAGAGTTGTCGGAAGGCTCCGACAGAGTTCCGCTTCGCTCCATCCACCCTCCGGAACTTCGTTCCTCCGGGAGCCGCTCACGAGGCCGCGGCCGGCCACGCTCTGTCGGAGCCTTCCGGCAACTACACTGCTGACTTCATTGCCGGTTTTTCAGCAACAAGTGCCATACTTTGAGCCTGCTTGTGCTCGGACTTTGCTTTATAAGCAACATACTTCCTGAGGTTATGCGCCAAAGACACCAGCCCCCATTCCACCTTCGTTTTTCTCGTTGACCTCAGACGGAACCTCTTGAAGCCATGGTTGAACTTGATGTTTCCGAAGCAGGCTTCTGGTTCTATTGGCCTGTTGCTGCGATGCATCAGTCCGCGCTCGCTTGTGAGCAGTGCTTTTGCGGCGCTCCTGTATGAGTTCGCCCTGTGGTTGACCTCCATTGATCTTCGGTCGCGCCTGCCGGTATAGCACGTTCCGCGCAACGGACATCTCGAACAGTCAGCTGCACTGTACACTGACGTGTGGGATACATATCCTAAGTCTGATACCGTCCTCCTGTCAGCGGTATGCTCCATGTGCTGTCCCATTGGGCACACGTAGTAGTCCTGGTCCTCATTGTAGTACATGTTCGCTTGGAGGAATGGATTTTTCAGGAACTTGCGCTTCATCTCCTTGTGGAACATGTTGTATTTCACATATGGAGTCATGCCGTTGGCAAACATGAACTCGTAGTTCTGCTCGCTGCCATATCCAGAGTCTGCTACGATTTCGCTGCTGTGGAAGCCGAACTTCTCACGGAAGGACTGCAGAAAGGGGATGAGCGTGCCGTAGTCAGTGGGTCTCCAGTACAGGTCATAATTGACAATATACTGGTTTTCAGTAGATATCTGGACATTATAACCCGGCTTGGTTTGGCCATTGTTCATGGCGTCCTCCTTCATGTGCATGAACGTGGCATCCGGATCGGTCTTGCTGTAGCTGTTCCGCTCTCCGAGTATCTCAAGATGTTTGTCATACTCATCCAGTTTCGGAAGGCTCTCTTCCTTCACCCTGGTTACGGCCTTGCGAAGCTTCCTGTCCGCAACACCTTCCTTGTCCATCTTCTCAAGGATACGGTCCGTGCGCTGTTGAAGGTCTTCCTTGGTGATCTCCTCTGGCTGTTCGGCGGCATTCTCCTCGGCAAGTGCCTCTTCGGCTTCCTTCAGGACACCATCCACCTTGGCCAGCAGTTTCTCCTTGTTCTTCTCTACGGAGCCTTTCCAGACAAAGGTGTACTTGTTCGCGACGGATTCTATCTTGGTGCCGTCTATGTACTGCACGTCCAGAGATATGAGGCCCTCGTCATGAAGCAGTTCCACGACTTGATGGAAGATGGACTCGAAGCGTCCGTCAGCAAGCCTCTCGCTCCTGAAGCGGTTGATTGTCCTGAAGTCTGGACGGTTCATCCCGCTCAACCACATGAAGAATACGTTCTCCTCCAACAGAGACGCCATGCGCCGTCCGGAATAGATGTTGGTCAAATAGGCATACACGATTACCTTGAGCAGCATGCGCGGATGATAGCTCGTTGTGCCGCCACCCTTGTAGGTAGATTCAATTTCACTGATGTCGAGATTGTCCAGGATTGCATTCACGGTGCGGACGGGATGATTCTCGGGAACGAAGTCGCCAATGCATGGAGGGAAAAGAAGAAAATCGTTCTGATTGTAATCTTTATATTGTATCTTTGTCATCGTATGAGTGATATTTGTTTTTTTGTTTTTTGCACTTCAAATATACAAAATCTTTCATACAAAAACAATAGCTATTCCTTTGATAATCAAAAGAGTAGCTATATTTTTTTGACGTGGCTATGGCGGGAGGATGATAGGGGCTGAGTATGCGTGTCTACCAGCTGATACGGGTATCGTGAGGGCGCCCGACAGCGACAAGTGGTCATCGAACAGCACGCAGGAAACGTTTGGATGATCTGGAGCGAATAATACGAATGGTGTCCTCTGCAATACCTATCATCACATTCAGATACTATCCTTATAAACAAAGAAGCTGACCTTTTGGGTCAGCCGCTTAGTTGTTATAGGGTCGGCTGATTATTCAGCTTTGCCGTCAGAACCGAGAACGTCTTTGATCTTGTGCTCGTAGAGTTTCTTCATCTCGTCACGTGCAGGACCAAGATACTTACGTGGGTCGAACTCGCCCGGTTTCTCAACGAATACCTTGCGGATGGCAGCGGTCATTGCAAGACGTGAATCTGAGTCGATATTGATCTTGCAGACAGCTGACTTGGCAGCCTCGCGGAGCTGCTCCTCAGGAATACCAACTGCATCTGGAAGTTTTCCGCCATGAGTATTGATGATATCTACATACTCCTGTGGTACTGAAGATGATCCGTGGAGAACGATAGGGAATCCAGGGAGCTTCTTCTCGATCTCGTGAAGAACGTCGAATGCAAGCGGCGGTGGAACGAGACGGCCTGTCTTAGGGTCACGTGTGCACTGCTCTGGTTTGAACTTGTATGCACCGTGTGAAGTACCGATGGAGATGGCGAGTGAATCACAACCTGTACGGGTAGCGAAGTCGATAACCTCCTCAGGCTTTGTATAGTGAGATTCCTCAGCAGCAACCTCATCCTCAACACCTGCGAGAACACCGAGCTCAGCCTCTACGGTAACATCAAATTTGTGAGCGTACTCTACAACCTTCTTTGTAAGAGCGATGTTGTCCTCGTATGGAAGAGCAGAACCGTCGATCATAACTGAAGAGAAGCCCATATCCACGCAGCTCTTGCAGAGTTCAAAAGAATCGCCGTGGTCGAGGTGAAGAACGATCTGAGGATGTTCCCAACCGAGTTCCTTGGCATACTGTACAGCACCTTCTGCCATGTAACGGAGAAGAGTCTGGTTCGCATAGTTGCGGGCACCCTTAGAAACCTGAAGAATGACTGGTGACTTCAACTCTGCTGAAGCCTGGATAATAGCCTGGAGCTGCTCCATATTGTTGAAGTTGAAGGCAGGAATAGCATATCCGCCTTTTACAGCCTTTGCAAACATTTCTCTTGTGTTTACAAGGCCTAATTCTTTATAAGAAACCATATTCTATAAAAATTAGAAATTATTTCAATGAACATTACGTAAGCCCTAAACGCTTACTGAATCCGCAGGTCTTTCTGCAATAATTCTGCCACCTCGCTACTTTACCGACAAAATGTCATATAATTTCTCCGCACGGTTCAGCAAAACTCCACAAAATTAGTCAATTTCATCAAAATTAAAGAATTCCTCCTGAACTTTTTCAGTATAATCCACTGCCCTCCTATAGAGTCCAAAACGTTCAAGCAAGAACTTATGGCTCTCAGTATCAGGATAATAGACCTTGGAATTCTTATGTATCATTGACCTTTGCGCTGTCCTGAAATCAGGATAGACTCCGGCAGCGGCAGCAGCAAAAATGGCAGCCCCGAGCGCTCCCGACTGCTTGCACGAACAGATTTCTATTTCCTTGTTGAGCACATCAGCCACCATCTGCACGGCCAAAGGCGATTTCTGGGCAATGCCGCCGGTAGCAATCACCTTGTCGATCTTCAGCCCGGCACTTTCCACGCCATCCATTATCACTTTGGAAGCAAACGAAGTCGCCTCGACAAGTGAACGGAATATCGCTCCCGCATCCGTGGACAGCTTCAAGCCCATCAGCGAGCCCCACAGACGCATATTCGAAGCCGGCGCCCTGCGGCCGTTAAGGAAGTCCGTCGCGAAAGGATTGTGGATGTTCGGACTTACCCGCTCCGCAGACCGGTTCAGTTCCAGCATCATCTTATCGTCAATGTAGTCCGCAATCGCTGCCACATCTTCCTTCGGGAGCACGTCGCAGTCCGCGAGAATATTGTTTACCGGAGTCATTATCAGGCGCTTGAGCCAAGCGTAAACATCCCCGTAAGCGCTGAGTCCGGTCTCGATGCCTATCATCTTGGGAGTGATCAGCCCATCCACCTGTCCCATGACGCCGTCAATCACATTGTCCAGAGTCTCCGGCCTGAAAACGGTGGTATAGGCAGCCGAAGTACCGAAGCTCATCACGAGCACGCCTTCTTCCACACCTGAGCCGAACGAGCCTGAGAACGAGTCGATATTGCCGGCACCGATTACTATTCCGCGAGGAACGCCCAATCTGTCGGCCCACTCGTCTGTGATATTGCCCACGGGCACATCAGGAGTCCGGTCATTGTCAGACAGACTCTTCCTGAGTTTCACGAGCACCGGATCTATCTTTTCGAAGAATTCCACCGGAGGATAGCCGCCCCACTTTTCGCACCAGAACGATTTTTCGCCCACACAGCTGTGGCTGATACAGAAATTGTCAATGTTGTGGCATCCGGTCAGAAGCGCCGGAATCCAGTCACACAGTTCAATCGCCGTAAAATACGCCTCACGCACCTGCGGAGAAGTCCTCAGCACATGCAGGGCCTTGGACCAATATGCCTCAGGAGAGTAGGCAAAGCCCGACAACATGGTGTAGTCAGGGACATTGGCATGACAGGCAACCTCGATCCGGGCAGCCTCATCGGTCCCCGTATGGTCCTTCCACAGGATGAACATCGCATCCGGATTTTCGCTGAATTCCGGCTTCAGGGAGAGTGGAACGAGGTTTTCATCCACGAAACACGGTGTGCTTCCGGTAGTGTCCACTGACAATGCCACGATATTCCGAGCTTGCTCCGGATGTGCGGAAGTGACCGAGCCCACTGCCGACTCTATCGCGTCAATGTAATCCTGCGGATGGTGTCTGAACTGTGATTTCAACGGGTCGCAGAAGAGTCCCTGCTTCCATCTTTTGTAGAAACTTACGCTTTCTCCGACTATCGAGCCGTCCGCGCAGTTCACAATGACCGCTCTTGCCGAATCTGAGCCGAAGTCAATGCCGATGACGTATTTGTCTGAATTCATAAATTTTCGTGTCCGATGAATGGTTAACTACTTTTTCAGCTGGTTTGTCCGGTAAAGTTACCAACTTACGGGCAGTTAAGCAAAAAATGCTTACTTTTGCGTCAGAATCCAACAATTATCAGAATGAGCAATAAAGTAATCATATTTTCAGCCCCGTCAGGTTCCGGGAAAAGCACCATTGTGAGCCACATTCTCAAGTTGCATCCCGAGATGGAGTTCTCTGTATCGGCGACTTCCCGCGCGCCACGCGGACAGGAGCGCAACGGCATTGAATATCACTTCTTTACGGCAGACGAGTTCCGCAAGATGATAGCGGAAGACAAGTTCGTGGAGTACGAGGAGGTCTATGCAGGTTCGTTCTACGGCACACTCAAGTCAGAGGTCCAGAGAATCTGGGACAAGGGCCATGTCATCATCTTCGACGTGGATGTGAAAGGCGGCGTGAACCTGAAGAAATACTTCGGAGACAAGGCATTGTCAGTATTCATCCAGGCTCCGTCAGTGGAAGAGCTGAGGAAGAGACTCGTCGCCAGAGGCACCGACAGCGCCGAGGCCATCGCAAAGCGCGTCGCAAAGGCCTCAGAGGAAATGACTTACGCTAACAAGTTCGACTATATTCTTGTCAATGATGATTTGCAGAAAGCTTATGCCGAAGCTGAAAAAGTGGTTGACGACTTCCTACAATAATTTTTGATCATGCGCATCGCCGTTTACGCCGGTTCTTTCAATCCGCTCCATATCGGACATCAGGCCATAATGGAATACCTTACCGTAAAGAAGGAATTCGATTGGGTCTATCTGGTGGTATCGCCAAAGAATCCGCTGAAGGACTCGATTGATGCAAGTTCCGGGCAGGACCGGTACAATGCCGCTGTCCAGGCTGTCCGCCGACATCCTGAACTGAACGTGTGGGTGGATGACATTGAACTGAAAATGGAGCCTCCGCACTACACTATCCGCACATTGGATGCGCTCAAGCGACGTGAGCCGGAGAACGACTTCACATTGGTCATAGGCGCGGACAACCTCTCTTCCATACACAAATGGCGTGACTTTCCCCGTATCCTTTCCGAATACGGTGTAGCTGTATATCCGCGTAAAGGCTTTGACATCAAGGCATTGAGGGCAGCGCTCATGAACGAGTGCAAGCACTTCCCCGCTTTCTACGTCCTGGACAAGTCGCTTTCCGGAGCGGAACGGTTCAGCCTGGAAGATGCCGACCGGCAGATCTATCACATCCAGCTTCTCGATGCGCCGATTGTGGATATCTCCTCCACCGAAATCCGCGAGGCCCAGAGCCGTGGCGAAGACATGAGCAAGTACCTCATGTGATGCCTGGCATTTACGGACGAATCGCGCAACCGAGGGTCAACCAGGATCAGGATAATGCAACAAGAATAAAGTCCCGTGTGCAGAATGAACGGATCTGCTTATTACTGATATTGGTTGACCCAGAATCCACAGTTTGTCCGTAAAAAGGCAGGGTTTCACGGACAAGTTACTCAAATCATCAACTTGTCCGGAAGAAGGCGGGGTTTTACGGACGAATCACGCAACCGGGAGTCAAGCGACCGGGAGTCAACCAGGATCAGGATAATGCACAAGAATAAAGTCCCGTGTGCAGAATGAGCGGATCAGCTTATTACTGATATCGGTTGACCCGGAATCCACAGTTTGTCCGTAAGAAGGCAGGGTTTCACGGACAAGTTACTCAAAATCAACAAGTTGTCCGGAAGAAGGCGGGGTTTTACGGATGAATCACGCAACCGGGGGTCAAGCGACCGAGGGTCAACCAGGATCATGATAATGCACAAGAATAAAGTCCCGTGTGCAGAATGAACGGATCTGCACACGGGACTAAGTATATGGTCGGAAAAATTATTTCCAAGGGTTGACTGACGGGTCGATGGAGATCTCGATCTGTTCCTGGTCTGGGGAAGTGTTCAGCGTTATGGTTACGGTGTGGACGTAGCCGGCACGGAAACTCAGGGAGTAGTCGAGAAGGTAGGCGATGCCGCCCATTGTCAGCTCGATGAGCGGGGTGCTCCTTTCGAGGTTCTGCGGAACCAGGATGGCCTCGAACTGCTCATTGCTGAGCTTCTTCATCGTGATGGTGTTCTTCGCTCCGAAAGCATTCTTTTCCACTGAACCGGTAATGAAGTTCGCAGTGCACTCCACATTGGTATTGTAGATATGCGCGACCACGTCGTCAGGAATCTTGCCCTCGAACTTCGGTCCCTTCTCAAGCTTTACCACCAGCTTGGACATAATGTGCTGAAACTGAAGACTTACGGCGCCCGCTGAACGGGAAACGTTCTGCGTATAGGCATACAGCAGGTCGGAAGCCTCGTAGCCGTCGCCGGACTGGTCAGTCGCCACCGAGAACGGATAGCTCTCGATGGATGTCACATTCTGATATGGGTAGATGCCGTAGAAATCGCATGGACGCTCGCTCCAGAACAGCTTTCGCTCTGGAGTCCAGGACGAGCCGCTGCAGGTAATCTTCTCATTGTTCAGATAGTTTCCGCCGATCTGAAGCGGCATCTGGGTGCCGTCTGCGGCATATTCCACTGCATAGAGCGAAATCGCGTCACCGTTCTCGAAAGAGGAAGCGGTCGCTTTCGTGGCAGGATAAGAGATATCGAACCTGAGTTCATCGGCATTGACCTCGGCCGGCTCGGACTTGGAGCAGGAAATCAATGCAGCTGCTGCAATTATAAGGTATATTGATTTTTTCATTGTTCAAATAATTTTTATGTTATTCAAGTTTCGCAAGCGCGAAACACCGATTTTAGAGCCCGCCAGGGCGATGGCTTTAGGGTGAGGGTAACGTACACAAAAAGTGCGTCGGGCTTACCGCCTTCGAGCTAGAGACCGGGCTCAAGTTTACACTAGCGTTCAGCAAGTCTGACAACTTGCGAAACTTGATTTACTTGACGTTAGGATGCTCACCCATGTAGATAGGGCCGTCGCCGTTCGCGCGGAACATGTTCGGATTCACGCCGAAGGTCCAGTCGAAGTCTCTTGCCAATGACTTGGTGCCGACCTCGAAGGAGTCTTTGGCCACGAAATCGTCGAAGTCAAATGCCTCGCCTGCGTATGCCTTGATGCGCTCGACAATGGCCTGACGGCTGATGGCAGAGTAGTATGGGATATTGTTGTTCATACAACTTGTTGCCTCAGACCGATATACGCCACGTGTGTGCATATAGCCGCCCTCATACATATCCACCTTGTCAGAATAGTTCTTGTGGTAGATGAGATGTGCCCACGGAACCTGCTTGGCATCGGCGGTCATGGAAAGGTTCTTGTACCAGCCTTTGGATTTGTAAATGCCATAGGAGGTCATTGTGTCATCGTCACCCTGCGGGTGCTCGCAGCCATCCAAGCAGTTACAGGTCTGAATATATGCATTATGGTATATGTATTCGTCACCGAGCTTGCCGAAACCGTGTCCGCCTGCCTCATGCTGGATGATACCACGGAAGTCATATGGATAGGCATCAGTGCTTACCGGACAGCAGGCAATAGCCGAGCCGTCTCCATACATCATGGTCACACCCTCGTATGTAGAGGTATTCATGAGCATGACCACGAGAGACTTGCAGAGGTCCATCGACGCATCAGCACGTTTTGCCCATTCGAAACATTTGTCAGCAGCTGGAACCTTTATGCGGTTCTGCGTGAAATAGCTGCCGAACTTGGTGTCAATCACGGTGTTGACCGTGCCGATACCGCTGTCGTCCGACTTGGAAACGACCGCATAGACATTTAAATAATCTTTATAGGTAGAATAAGGTTCAATGCCGAAGAAATGTTTGAAGCCGTCCTCGGTATTCTGCTTGAATGTGCCTTTGGCAATGTCCTTGGCATCATAGCCGTCACCGATAAAGACAATGTCAATGCCTGGGCCCTTGGTCGCCATATTCAATGTCATGACTTCGCCATCGGAATAATCCGCATCATACTGCTCCACGTCCAATGTACAACGATAGTCTTTCTCGTCAAGTTTGAAGACAATCTCGCCGCTTCTGCCTGCATATTTCTTATATGTTGGACGGGTAAACGAGCCTTCATTTACTTCAAATTGATCAGTTGTACGGGCCATTTGCTGAACAGACACCGTGATATCAGCCTTGCCAGTACCTGATGCCGGAGTAACAGTCACCCAGTCAGGCTTGCTTTCTATGCTCCAGCTGAAATTCGCAGGAGCACGCAGGATCAATGTCCTTGACTCTGCAGCGTTAAGTGTGCGAACTCTGTCACGGCTTACCGAGAAATCGTAATGCGCTGCGATTCTGCGGAAGTCAGACCATCCGGATTCGGTCTTGTAACGTATCACGGACTGTGCAGGAACTTCGACCGTGAAATTGTCTTTAGCCACACCATCGAAAGCGCCATTCATCACTGATGGCGGTTCCACGGCATTGCAGACGATATTTGAGAGATTAAAACAAGTTGCAAAAGCATCTTCTTGGATAGTCTGCATAGTTGATGGGAGTTCTAATGAAACTAAATTCGTACCAAAAAATGCATCACGACCAATGGAGACTAATCCTTCTGATATAGATATATCTCTTAATTTTGACTGTCCAAAAAAAGCATTTTCACCTATTCGCCTAAGAGTTTTTGGCAGAATAATACCGCTTAAGCGTCCTGCCCCTGGAGATGAGCTAAATGACAAAAAACGATCTGGTATTTCGATAGTTCCCTCAGGAATTATTAAATCTCCAGAAAAACTGCACGCATGAAACGAATTAGAGCCAAATTCAATAGCATTATTGAGATCAAGTTGTCCCGTAAAACCACTACAATAGAAAGCGTAAGCGGGAATGGATTTTATTTTATCCGGAAGCCTTAAATTTCCCACAAAATCACCTGCAGAATAAAAAGCACTATAACCAATATATTCCAAACTATTTGGCAAGTGTAGTTCTCCTGTTAAGGAGCATTCGCAAAACGCTTTTTGGCCTATATATGTTAATGTTTCCGGCAAATTCAGTGTTCCCGTTAGTGCACGGCAATAATAAAAAGCATCGTCATAAATCTTTTCAAGTCTTGGCGAAAAAGCGACGCTGCCAATCAATGTGCCATAGAATGCGTTCTCATCAATTTCAGTAACATCATCAGGTATTATCAATGCTCCTGATAAACTTGTATTGGAGAATGCATATGACCCTATATATGTTATTTTCTCAGGAAATGAGAAATGCGACAGAGTCTTCTTATTCTTAAAGGCTTCATAAGGAATAATATCATCGTTAGTTTTTGCACTACCATTATACTTCGCATTCACCACCTTGGCCTCCTTAAGGTTAATCGCTTCCAAGATAGCCATAGAATCACGCATAAAGTAGAAATCCGCTGTGGTAATCGAACCGGACACCTTCAAGTTCCTGATCTTGTCAGGATTCTTCTTGAAGCTGCGAATTACCTTGCCAAGCGTTCCGGCTTCGGTAAGATTCACCACGAAGTACTGACGAGCTTCTCCGCCGTGAGTGTTCTTGTCCTCTGTCCAGTCGGCAATCTTGATGTCTCCGAGTGTGAGTTCGTATTCGCCTGCCGGAGTTTTCTTCTTGATATTGATGGTGACGTCAGTCTGCTTGCCTGCGGCGTAAGTTACTGAAGCAGCGTTGTTTCTGAAGCCGTATGACACGCCGTCTATGGTAATTGCAAACAGTTTCTCGCCGGCTTCCACGGTCTGCGGAACTACCACTGCCCTGAATGAGCCGTTGCTCTGCGGACACATCACGATACCATCCTGCTGGGCATTGCCCAAAGCGGAAACCTCGCCGGTCGCGAAATTGATCTTAGCCTTGCGGGTGGTATTGGTCAGGATGATTCCTTTTTCGAGGGAAGCGAATTCGCCTTCAGCGAAGCCTTCCTTTTCCACAAGGACGACATTGACAGCGGCCATCTTGTGCGACAGCTGGACTGCGACCTTGTTCTCGGAAGGGGTGATATTGATCGCTTTGCCCCAGAGGAAGTCGGAGGCCTCATATCCGGAGAGGGATGATGCTGTAGCGGCTGAGCTCTGGTCTTTCTGCACTTCGAAGTTTGCGGCATTGACCTCGGTCACGGATGACTGGTGCGGGTAATAGAGGTAGAGGTCAACATTGGTATTGACGTCCTTGTAATAGACTTTCTTCGTCGGGGTCCACTTGTTGGCGGCCTCGTCGAAGACGTACTTGACGTTGTCGGCCTGGTTTCCGTTGTCGGCAAGTGTGCCTGCGACGGTGTTTTCCTCGCTGTAGTTCACGGCGAAAAGGCCCAATGCGTCCTTGTCCACGAAGCCGGCAGCATTGACCTTGGTCTGAATCTGGTTGATGGAACCGTCGATGTTCAGCGGTATGAGGTTAGGGTCTTCAGGGACGACAGCAGGCACGGGCTCTTTGGCACATCCTGCCAGCGCAATGGCTGTCCCCAAAAGGAATAAGCATCTGTAATTCATATCAGATATATTTATTAGTTGTTTTTTTAAAGTTTCTGCAGTTTTGATGATTAAAGCTACTCTGCGTCGCCGCCGACAGAACTGCCTGTTTCCCAGTCATATATGCTTGTCTTCAGGCCACTGCCCTCGCTTGCGAAGGAGTTGGAGAGATTGATGGGGATGACATTGATTTTGGGGCATTGATATGCCTGTCTTTCATTGGTCTTGTTCATCAGTACATGATCTTATGCGCCAATGTCTCCCGGAATTGGCGGATACTATACTATAGGCGTGGGAGACTTACCAATGTTCACGATACAGCACATACCTGCCGTTTCTTCTGTCCGGCAAGGAAGTGTCTGAGCGAAAACGTCAGCAACGTCTTATAAAAACGTTGCAAATTTATAGTTTTTTACCCCCCCCCGTCAAGTTCATATTTGGTTCATTTTCAATCAAATTTGCATAATCCTGCTCCGGACTGCCTGTAACGCGGTATTTTTTTCAAGTTTTTTCGGCCAAAAAATCTGTTTGTTGTGAACAATTTCTAAATTTTGTATTAAAGATATGGAAATATATCCTAACTTTGTAAGGAAAATAAGGGAGGCAAGCTATGCGGATCAAGAAGATATGGTTCGAGGGAAGCAGAATATATGCTCAGTTCGATGACGGGAGGACATTGTGGCAGTCACTCCTTTACTATCGTAATCTGTTGAATGCGGAAAACAGAGACGATTATGTAATCGAGGATGACGGCGTACATTGGTATTCGCTCAACGAGGACATCTCAAACGAAAGCTTCGAATATGACAATCCTGAACCGGAAGGCATATCCAGGATTCTGCTTTCACATCCGGAATTGAACTTGTCCGCAGTAGCAAGAAGACTCGGCATACAGCAAAGTCTTTTGGCCGCATATTCCAGCGGAATAAAGCGTCCGTCAGAATCGCGGGAGTTAATGATTGTCAATGAGATCCGCAAAATCGGAAATGAACTGCTTGCTATAGGCACTGACAATGATTCCTACGGCAAGCCGTGTTCCGGATGTTTGGCAGAGTCACGCGAAGAGAATTGCCACAGTCATACCAGAGCTACTGTGGACGGCTACGACTCGTACCGGAATTACGGAATACTCCGCGACGGGAATGTGAGAGATGATTATAAAAACCAGAGCTGTGTCCAGACTGATGACGGACTGGACGAACAAAAAAGCGTGAGATCTGTCAAGTCACTGATAAAGGACGGGCTTATCCGCAATAATATGTCCCAGAAGGCGTTGGCAGAAAAAATGTCGGTTTCCCCATCCCGAATCAATGCCTATGTTACCGGACGGGCTATGCCCACATTGAAGATGGCTGCGAAGTTGTGCAAGATACTCGAGATTGCACCGGAGTCGATGCTGCAGTGCCAAGATTGAGTACAACCACAGCTGCATGCAATAATAAATAACAACACGTTTTGAGGTCACAATTTGTGATCTCAAAAATGAAGATAAATATGGCAGATATAACAGAAAAGACTGAGAACTGCGAACCGGTCGCAAATTGCGACCGGTTACAAAATGATGAAGTCGTAGTTACTACTCCTGTAGAAAGTCGAATAATGTCTATTCGTGGAAAGCAGATTATGATAGACAGAGACTTGGCTGAACTTTATGGAGTGGAAACCAGGGTGTTAAATCAAGCTGTAAAACGTAATATGGAGAGATTTCCTGAACGTTTTCGTTTTCAACTGACTAAGGAAGAAATGAATGAACTGGTCACAAATTGTGATCGGTTCAATAGTTTGAAGCACTCAACAGTTCGTTCATATGCGTTCACGGAGCAGGGAGTGGCTATGCTCTCCACTGTTCTTAGAAGTGAAACCTCAATTCGTGTAAGCATACGAATTATGGATGCATTTGTTGCAATGAGACGTTTCATGGTGACAAACGCAGAAGTTTTCCAGCGTCTCTCGACAATGGAATACCATCAATTGGAAATGCAACAACACTTGCAAGAATCCGACAAGCGTATAGAAGAAGTATTCCGCAGATTGGATGAGGGCAATGCAAAACCGAAGCAAGGTGTGTTCTACAATGGGCAAATTTATGATGCCTATACTTTCGTGTCCGACTTGATTAAAAGTGCGAAGAAACGTATTGTCCTTATCGACAACTATGTTGACGAGACTGTATTGACATTGCTCGATAAAAGAGGAGAAGGCGTTTCTGCAGTCATATATACTCAGCAGATAAGCCGTCAATTTCAGCTTGACATTGAACGTCACAACGCTCAATATGCACCGGTTGATGTTGAAACATTCCGATTGTCACATGACCGATTCCTCTGCATTGATGATGATGTTTATCACATTGGCGCATCTATCAAGGACTTGGGCAAGAAGTGGTTTGGCTTCTCAAAGATGGAGATACTTACACCTGACGAATTGGTGGAAAGAATCAACAAAGGGTAATCCAATTGGTTTGCGTCTTATTACTGATATTGGTTGACCCGGAATCTACAATTTGTCCGTAAAAAGGCGGGAGTTCACGGACAAGTCACTAAAAATCAATAACTTGTCCGGCAGAAGGCGGGGTTTTACGGATGAATCGCGCAACCGAGATTTTCACGCTTTATGGTTTTATGCATTGAAGGTGACGTCTCATGTAACGGAAGACCGCGCAAGTGAATGACAAAGCGCTGGGCTATAGTAGAGCGCTTATGGTCACAATTTGTGACCTTAAAAATGAACATAAATATGGCAGGTTTCAGTTGACCATGGAGGAATGTTCAAAATCACAGATTGTGACTTTGAACGCAGGACGAGGGCAGTTTTATGGTGAAAACCGCTTCTGTATTCAGCCGCTTAGAAACAATGGAATACTTGTCCGTGAAAAGGCAGGATTTCACGGACAAGTTATTCAAATTCAATAACTTATCCGGAAGAAAGCGGGGTTTTACGGACGAACGCGGGGTAGGGTCTCCCGGACAGATGTGGACTGTGGTCTTACGGACAAACTTGGCTTAAATTTTACTGACCGACGCAGTTCGGATTTTCCAGACACATGCCACTTGGATTTCCAAGACGCCCTCCACCTGAATTTCCCAGACACCCGCTACCTGAATTTTCCAGATGCCAGCTACCTCACAAAGCAACCAAAATCAGGAATTACAAACTCAGCCCAGAAAACTTCTGTCGCAGAAAAATGGAGTAATCACAGACAAGTTGGCGGTTCGATGTCAAAAAATGCTAGGAAGAAAGTGGGAACAGGGCATCCACATCATATTGAGACAGAGCCAGTACACGGCGGATTTGACCATTAGAAGAACGGAAATCATAGTGCAATTTCTTGGCAAGGTCAAGTTTCTGTGGACGTGTCAAGTCATGTAGTGCAGTCACGCCATAACTCTGCTTCAGACACTTCATTATCTGCGTAAACAGTTCAGCATCCGTAAGAAACTCGCCATCATCCAGTTCAGCAGCAAACTCAGAATATGACTCTACCCCCTTGCTGAGCATCGCAAAATAGTGATGCGCATCTCGGAACAAAGCCATGCCAAACTTGACTGCGCAATACGAAAATGGAGAAACATAGTCATTGACAATCACCCAGTCATTCGGCAATCCGGGGAAACGGCTTCGAAGGATTCGTCTTCTATCATCAAACTTCATTTCAGAGAACTTGACTCCACTTGGAGCATCAAGAAAATAGCATCTTCCCGTTCCCCAAGGGTAACTGAACGGCGTATAAGAAGGATCAGCAACATATCCGTTCCGATTTGTGTAAATGATACAGTTGCGCAATGACGAGAGGACTTCTATCTGCCTCAGTGACAAGTCAATGCCTTTTGCAGATGGAAAGAACCGCCCTATTCGCCTGCGGCAATAGTTCCAGAATTCCAATATTTCCGATTCTTCTGCGGACAACACGAAATGAAAATGATTGTTCAATATTTCAAAGGCGAGGATTGTTACACCTTTGAACTCGTTTGATGCTTGGGCCACGACATTCATGGCAAATGCAAAGTCTTGAGTACAAGAGAATAGCAACGGCGTTTCTTTTCCAGAAGTATATGCGTGCCAATATGGGCCAGCTGATAGAAAACTCGCATTGCAGCGTCTCTCTTTTTCTGAATATATCTTAACATTCATAGGAACAGTTTATTTAACGCTCTACGCACTCCACAAATAATGCCAATTTGTAGAATATAACGTAATTTGTCCGGAGAAAGGGCGCATTTTACGGACAAGTAAGTCAAAATACCAATTCATCCGTAAAAAGGCGGGGTTTTACGGATGAATCGCGCAACCGAGGGTCATCTGACCTTTCCTGATTTTGGTTGACACTTTTAGAGCGGATTAACTAATATGGTTTACACTATCACTGACTGGGTTTACAGTCGGTGTTTTTTATCTCTAAAAGTCTTATTACTGATATTGGTTGACCCGGAATCTACGGTTTGTCCGTAAAAAGGCAGGGTTTCACGGACAAGTTATTCAAAATGAACGACTTGTCCGGAAGAAGGCGGGGTTTTACGGATGAATCGCGCTACCGAGATTTTCACACTTTATGGTTCTATGCATTGAAGGTGACGTCTCTGAAGGCGAGGGTCGGGACCTGACGGCTCATTCCAGGGACCGGGTCGGAGCCGGCGGCGAGGAGGTTGCTCCAGAGGTCTGTCATGTTGCCGGTTATGAGCATGCTGTCGATCGGCGAGGTTATCTTGCCGTTCTCGAAAAGGAAGCCGGAAACGCCGTAGGAGAAGTCGCCGGTGGCGCTGTTGCAGTTGCCGCCGTTGAAGTCCGTGACCAGGATGCCGCTTCCGCAGAGGTCCAGAATATCCTGCTGCGCGATCTCATTTACAAACGGGTCCGCCTTCAGTCCACGCTCTGCGCCAAGTCCACCAGCGAGTTCTGTTCCACGCCCACTACCATTCACAGCACCGAGCTCATCACCACTCACTTCACCACGTTCCCCACCGAGCCCAGAACCACTCATTTCACCACGCTCAACTCCACGTTCACCACCACTCGCAGCACCAAGCTCAACTCCACGCTCACCAACATTCACTGCACCGAGACCAGCTCCACGTTCACCACCACTCACAGCACCGAGCTCAACTCCACGTCCATCACCACTCGCAGCACCGAACCCATCATCACTCACTTCACCACGTTCCCCACCAAGCCCACCACCACTCGCAGCACCGAGTTCTGTTCCACGTTCAACACCATTCACAGCACCAAGACCGGAGCCACTCATTTCACCACGCTCAACTCCACATCCGTCACCACTCGCAGCACTGAGCCCAACTCCACGACCACCACCATTCACAACACCAAGCCCAGTTCCACGCTCACCACCACTCACAGCACCACTCACAGCACCACAATCACCACCAAGCCCGGGGCCGTCGAGCCCAGCACCACTAACTCCACAATGTCCACCACTACGCTCACCACCAAGCTCACCACCACGCCCCCCACCAAGCAGTTCTTCGGAGACAAACGGCAGCAGGACAGGGCGGTTAGGGCAGCTGGAAGTCGGCGGAATGCCAAGCTTCCTGGACATGTATATGCTCGTGAAATTCTCCTTCACCACGCCGTCAGAGATAATCTCCCTGTTCCTGCAGGCACGACCGTCGGTCTCGAACAGGATTGCCCCGCTCTTGCCCTTTTCCAGAGGCATATCCATCACATTCAAGCCTTTGCTGAAGACCTGCTTGCCCAGCGCATCCACCAGGAATGAAGACTTCTGATAGACAGACAGACTGCTCAATGCATTGAGCACAGGCTGGAGAAGACGGCCTGAGACCAGACGTGAAACCACCATCGTGTATTTTCCCTTGTCCGCATTGACAGGAGCGATCTGCATCACGGCCATTTCAACAGCCTTGCGGCCACATTCTGAAGACAGAACCTTCTCAGGACTTACATCATAATCCCACCACAGGCCGGTGTATTTGTTCCCGTCATTGTCCTCGACAGTAACCTGGCTGCTCACCTCGAATGAAGTCTCCGTCTGGCGGCATCGGCATCCGTCAGAACTTGTCAAGTAGGTGTCTGACAATGTGTTGTTATATTCCACTTCCTCGGATACCACACGCCAGTTCCTGTCAGAAGACGGTGCCGAGAATTCCCCGAACACGGAGACACGTCTTGCCATCTCCAATTTTTCATCGCGGGAAACTGAATCATAACCATACCAGCACAGCCCCATCTCATCACCATTGACAGCATCCGTGGCAAGGTCCTTCTTGTCCGGCAATCCACGGAACGGATCAGCCACCAGCATCCTCACTGTCTCGACTGCCTTGCAGAGGAAATCGCGGAGACTCTCCTCCTCGAACCTGTTCGTGGAAAAAGTGCCGTATTTTCCGTCAGCATATATATTGAAGGTCAATGACCTGTCACCAGTCTGCCGGATATTGTCAATCTCCCCGTCCAGCAAGGCATAAATCTCGGTTTTCGCCTTGTCCAATGACACCATGACGGCCGAAGCACCCGCATTCAGGGCCATCTGCACGCTTTTGTCCGCTATTTCTATCTCCGCACCACTGATTGCGAAGTCCAAACTTTCTTTCATCTCGAATTCCTTATTCATCTGCCACTCCTCCCACTATCAGATTATTCACCAACACCGTCGGCATACCGCACGAAACCGGCACTGACTGACCTTTTCCGCAAGTCCAGGCGGCATCCTTCAGCTTGCAGTCATTGCCCACCGCTACGATATCTTTCAACGCCTGAGGCCCGTTGCCGATAACATTGACATCATTGACAGGTCGGGTAAGCCTCCCGTTTTCTATCAGGAAGCCGCTCTGCACGAAGAACGTGAAATCACCTTCGCCGATTTTCACCTGCCCGTTACTGAACTCATTGACATAGATGCCTTTGGAAACCGAAGCAATGATGCTTTCCGGGTCGGCATTGCCATTTTCCATATAGGTCGCGCGCATTCTCGGAATCGGACTTGAACGGAAATTTTCACGTCGTCCGTTGCCGGTCGGGGCCACGCCGTAGTACTTCGCGCTGATCCGGTCATGCAGATACGAGGTCAGCACTCCGTTCTCGACCATCATTGTCCTCTGTCCAGGCACGCCCTCATCGTCGAAATTCAGGGAGCCTCGGTTACCTCGGATGGTTGCGTCATCCACGATATTGATTCCTTCCGGACAAATCCGCTTCCCCATCTTGTCCGAGAAGATGGACTGGCCCTTTCTGTTGAAATCAGCCTCGAAAGCGTGTCCCATGGCCTCGTGAAGCAGAATGCCAGAAGCACCCGCCCCCATCACCACCTGCATCTGTCCGCCCTCAGGCCTGCTTGCCTCGAAGGCACTGTCAATGCCGTCCGTCAGACTGGCCGCAAGTTCTTCCATCACTTCATCTGTAAGCATTTCCGCACCCTTGCGAAGACTGATGGAGTCATTTCTCTTTATACGCCGCTTTCCGTTGTCAGCCACAATCATAGCGGAAACGGTGGTCAGCGGACGGGTCTCGTATTTGAGCTCGCCGAAAGAATTGTACATCATATAATCGCTTGTCTGACTGCTCAGAAAGCACATTATGCTCACTATCCTGCTGTCCTTCGCCTTGATGGCCTTTTCCAGACGGTCGAGATATCCCACGACCACGGACGGACTCTCTTCCCTCCAGTCTTTCAATATCGGATAACGGTCCGCCGCCGGGTTCGGATGTCCCGGATAAAGCCTCCTGACTAGACGGCCGCCATTGTTCTGTTGGGAAGTGTACGTGGCCCCCACGCTTCTGGTTTCACGTGGCGTGACAGCAGAGCCCTGCGAAATCGCCGAGGCCGCAAGCGCAGCTGCTTCCATATCTTTCCGCTCCGTACTTTCAGAGTAGGCATAACCGGTCTTCTCACCGCACAACACCCTGATTCCAACACCGTAATCGATGTTGAGACCGCCAGACGTGACCTTCCCGTCCATGAGCTGATAGACCTGGTCCGAGGTGTTCTCGAAATACAGGTCGCAGTAGTCCCCGCCGTGCGAGAGTGCCGTCGTCACAAGAGATTTCAGGTCAATGTCATTGACCTTGAATGTGTTATAATAATATTCCTTATTTGCTATCATTGTCGAAATAGTTTTGGGCCTCTGCGGCCTTTTTTTCTATCGTACTGTAGATTTCTTCGTCTTTTATATTGAGAATGCCCTTCCAGCCCTCCGCGACCACCTTGAAAGGTATCTTGGAATTGTCCGCAAGTATCCATCTGTCGGCCAATGTTCTGTAAACATTGAAAAAATAATGCAGTCCGGCCGTATATCTTCTCCGTATCACCTGCTCCGGAATGTTGTGCCCGCCTGCCGCAACCCTTGCGCGGACTCTCTCCACGGCAAGTTCAGGAGAATTCAGCCAGAAATACAGAATCGTGACACTGTACCCTTGCTCGTGCGCGTGGGTGATAGTCCTCTTGAGACTGCGTGTGGCCAATGTCGTCTCTATCGCGAAGTCTTCGCCACGCTTGAACAAGTAGTTCATTTTCAGCAGCATAAGCTTGCCGGCCTGAATCGACGCAGCATCCGGACTGAATGGCGAAAGGCTCTTGGCGAATTCGTCTGAATTCACGAACTGGCTGCATTTGAGCATCTCCGGAAGCAATGAATAGGAGGCTGTCGTCTTGCCGGCTCCATTGCATCCTGATATTACATACATTTGTGGCATAGCTTTGCGTTATTAACTGTTTACTTGTCGATTCCGTAACCGAAAAGCGCGAAATCACCTTTGCACGGGTCGCCGGGGAAAATGTCCCTGAAGGCGTCCGTAATTTCCTCTACCGTAGTGATGTCCTTCTGTTTACGGGCGGTCAGGCCAAGTTCCGAGGCCTGCTGATACACGTGCACATCCAGAGGAATCAGCAATGTCTGCGGGTCAATGTTCTTCCAGACTCCGAGGTCCACTCTGCCGTCATTCCGGACCATCCAGCGCCGCATCATATTGATCTTCTTGTTCGGCGCCTTCTTGTCTTCCTTCTGTCCGAATACCAATGTCCGGAACTGGGGAATTGTCAATGTTTCAAGACTTTCTCGTTCCGAATAGAGGTCTTTCAGTCTTGCGCATATTGCCGCGACTTCAGACCATTTGACGGTTCTGTGTATGCTGACCGGCTCGTCCCTCCACTGTCCTCGCATCACGTAATCGTATGGTTTCCAGTCCATTTCATCGAACAGGCGATGGCAGTCGCGCACTATCATTGACCTTCTCCCCCACGCGAAATGCGCTGCGAATACAGCGGCGATTTCCACATCGGCAAGGCAGCTGCTGCCGCTACTGAGCATTGACACGAACCGCTTCGGAAATATTATCGGGTCCTCCTGAAAGTAGCAGGCGTCATTGTATTTCTCTGCCCATCCGCGCAGCAGGGCCACTGTCTCATCTGTCATAACAATCTCCTATAATATATACATCCCGAATACAAATTTAACATTTTTTGGTGTTTGGTTTTTATATTAAAATGTTTTAACTTAGCCAAATCATCGGTTTTTGTGCAGATGACTAATACATAATTTCTAATAACCAACAACTTATGACTAAAGATCATAGACGGCACGAAACAAGGAGGACTTGTTTCCTATCAGCATTGGCCGCTTTGACGATTTTACCCCTGAGCGGAGCCGACTGCTTCGCATCGGCAGTAACGTCAATTTCTGCCAGCACATCCGCCCAATCCCGCAAAGTGGAGATTTCAGGAAAAGTGTTTGACTCCAAAGGAGAACCTCTCGCAGGAGCAAGCATTGTGGAGAAAGGCTCGATGAACGGTGTATTCACCGATTCGAACGGCCGGTTCACCATAACAGTAAATGACGGAGCTATATTGGAAGTATCTTCCATCGGTTTCATTTCCAAGGAAGTGAAGGCGACCGCCAATTTGAAAGTGACCTTGGAAGAAGACAGCGAGCTGCTCTCGGAAGTGGTAGTTGTCGGATACGGTAGCCAGAAAAGAGCCAGCCTCACAGGCTCAGTAGCAGTGGTCGATGTACAGAAGACATTGGACAGCAGACCTATAGCGGACGTAGGACGTGGACTTCAGGGTTCAGTACCGGGCGTGAATATCAGAATCCCTACCGGTGAAGTAGGTTCAGACCCTATCATCAATATCCGTGGACAGATAGGTTCCATCTCCGGAAACAACAGCCCTCTGATTCTCCTGGACAATGTGGAAATTCCAAGTATCCAGATGGTGAACCCGGACGACATCCAGTCCATTTCAGTGCTGAAGGATGCGGCAGCCGCCTCCATCTACGGTGCGAAAGCTGCATTCGGTGTCATCCTCATCACATCCAAGACAGGTGTCGGAAAAGAGAAACTCGAAGTGACATATTCTGACAACTTCTCCTGGCAGAACAGAGCGAAACCTATCGAATTCGGAGGTCTCGAAGCATTGAAATATACCCTTGACGCACATACGAACATGGGTGCGGCAATGCCTGCCGGAGGTTTCTGGAGAATCAGTCCTGAGAGTTATGAAAAGGCTGTCGAGTGGCAGAAGCTCTATGGCGGAAAAGTCAAGAACGGCGACCCGGTAGTATATGGACGTGACTGGTACTATGACGGTGTAAACAAATATGGTTACCGCGTCTATGACGGTGCTGATGCAATGATACGCGACTGGGCACCAAGCCAGACACACAACCTGTCCGTAAGCGGCACCTCAGGCAAGACCTCTTATAACATAGGTCTCGGCTACCTCAAGCAGAGCGGTATGTCCAGAACAGCAAAGCATGATGACTTCACGAGATACAACTCATCCATCAGCCTCACTTCTAACATCAACAAATACCTCAGCCTCCGCGCAAGTTCCATATTCTCAGACAGGAACAAGAGATATCCGGGAGTAGGCACCACGTCAGCCGACCCGTGGCTTTACCTCTACAGATGGAGCCCGCTCTTCCCTATCGGGGTCAAGGAAAACGGAAACAACCTTCGTGAGGCATCATACGAGATAGGAGCTTCCAATACCAACAACCTCAGGAACAAATATATCAATGTCAATCTCGGAGCGACTGTTAACATCACCAAGCACTGGGATGTGAAGTTCGACTACACCTACGACCACAGGACACAGGAAGAAAACACATCAACACCTGAATTCGAAGGCGGCCAGATGTGGTATGCCCCTACCGAGTGGTTCGCGGAAGACGGCAGCAGAATCTATGTGAACGGTCTCGGAGAAGTTGTGGATGCAGCTGCTGACGGTGCAATGCCGGGATATTGCTTCCCTGTACAGAAGTATTTCTCCAATGCAACAGCAACAGACATCAAGAGATACAGATACGCAAGTTCTACCAACACTGTCAATGCCTACACCACCTATCACCGCCAGTTCGGAGCAGGCGGACAGCACGACTTCAAGGTCATGGCAGGTCTTAACAGGGTAGCTACAAAATGGGAGTCCGTATCTGCACGCAGGACTGACCTGATGAACCTGTCGAACCCTCAGTTCAAGACAGCCACCGGCGACCAGTTCGTAGATGGAAACACCAACTGGGATGCACAGCTTGGCTTCTTCGGACGTATCAACTACGCATTCGGCAACCGCTATTTCATCGAGGCCAATATCCGCCGCGACGGTTCTTCCAAATTCCCTACTCACCTCAGATGGCAGACATTCCCTTCATTCTCAGGAGGTTGGATTTTCACCAATGAGAAATTCATGAAACGCATCGAGCCTGTGCTCTCCTTCGGTAAGATCAGGGCATCATGGGGAAGCATCGGAGACCAGTCTGTAGCCAATACGCTCTATGTCTCCACCCTTTCACAGTCCCAGTCAAACTGGCTTGACGGCTCAGGAAACAAGGTCACACAGTACGGCACACCGACACTGGTGGACTACGACATCACCTGGCAGAAAATCGAGACTCTGGACTTCGGAGCCGACCTCAGATTCTGGAAGAATCAGATCGGTATAACATTCGACTGGTTCCAGAGAGACACGAAGAATATGATTATTCCGGGTGAGAGTCTTCCTGCAACATTGGGAACAACCGCACCTCGAGGCAACTACGGAAGCCTCCGCACACGAGGCTGGGAAATCGCCCTCGACTGGGGATTCAGATTCAGCAACGGCTTGGGCATCAATGGTATGGCCACATTGTCAGATGCTGTCACGGACATCACCAAAGGTGCTGACTGGGCTACACCTTGGGAGAACAGGCTTCTCTCCAACGCTTACTCTACCGGCAGACGCTATGGTGACATCTACGGTTATGTTACCGACAGACTGTTCCAGAAAGACGATTTCGTCTATGGCGCAGACGGACAGATAGAGAAGATAACTGTCATCTACAACGGCACACCACGCACAACCCACAGACAGACAGCGAAATACCCTGTATATCAGGTGCAGTTCGAAAATAGCGACAAGCTCATTTTCGCACCTGGCGACGTGAAATTCGTGGATGTGGACGGCGACGGATACATCACTCCTGGTGAGGGCACGAACGGCAATCCTGGTGACCGCGTAGTTATCGGAAACACAACACCTCGCTACGAATATGGTTTCCGTCTCGGCGCAGACTGGAAAGGCGTGGACTTCTCCATCTTCTTCCAGGGCATCGGACAGAGAAAAATCTGGGGTAAAGGACAGCTTGCAATTCCAGGCTACCATGCCAAGGACGGCGGTCTGCCTAAGACATTCACAAAAGACTACTGGACAGAGGACAATACCGACGCATTCTATCCACGTGCATGGAACCTCGGCGGTGCTGACTCCGGTTTCGGAATGCAGGTTCAGAGCAAGTACCTCTTGAACATGGCCTATCTGAGAATCAAGAACATCACATTGGGCTATTCAGTACCGACCAAAGTCCTCTCAAAAGCGAAGATAAGCAAGGCAAGGGTATATGTCTCCCTCGAAAACTTCTTCACCTTCGACCACCTCAGAGGACTGCCTATCGACCCTGAAGCAATTTCAGGTTACTCGATGTTCACAAACAATTACAACCTGGGACGTACCGGTACAGGAACACCTGTATTCAAATCAGTCTCATTCGGTGTACAGTTATCATTCTAATGCATACAATACAATGAAATTCAGATTATTATATACATTGTCAGCTCTCGCAATCCTTTTTGGAAGCTGCGAAGTGCTCGACCGTCCTTCTCTGACAACTGCAGAGGATGACAGTTATTGGCAAAGCGAAGAAAGCGTCAGGCTGTATGCCAACTCTTTCAATGGACACTTCTTCCCGGGATATGGTGTCGGCTGGACCACAGCTTATGCTCCGGGCAACAACTACGCGTTCAGCGATGACGTAGTAAGACTTTCCTCCCAGGCCCAGTTCACCAGAACAGTGCCGATAAGCAAGGAAAGCACAAGCCTTGACCTCGGTGAATGGCAGAGCGAATATACAGGCCCTACATGGAATTTCGCATGGGTAAGAAAGGCCAACATCATGTCCGACAGGCTTCAGGAACGCATGAAAGACGTACTGAATGAAGAGCAGTACAACCATTGGTTCGCGATTGCAAGATTCTTCAGGGCTCTCGAGTATGCGAGACTTGTCAATGTCTTCGGAGACGTTCCTTACTATGATTTCGCACCGTTGAACACCCAGCTGGACGAACTCTATAAGGACAGGACTCCGCGCAACGAGGTGATGGACCACGTCTATGACGACTTCAAGTTCGCAATGGAGAACGTACGCCTCAACGACGGCACCAGAAACGTGAACAGATATGTAGTTTCTGCGCTTGTCAGCAGATGGGCTCTCTATGAAGGAAGCTGGCAGAAATACTATTACAAGGACGAAGCCCGCGCCAAGAAATTCTTCAACCTCGCGACCGAGGCTGCGGACAAGGTGATCAGCAGCGGCAAATTCGCCATTGTGGAAGAATTCCGCAACCTGTTCGGCTCGGAAGACCTCACTACAAGCAAAGAGTGCATCCTTTACAGGAAATATAATGCATCCCAGAGCATAACGCATTGTGTGGCTTCATATTGCAACGCCAACGAGCCTACCGACATCGGACCTACTCTCGACCTTATCAAGTCATTCATCTGTACTGACGGCAAGGACTGGCAGACATCTACATTGGGCGATGCGAAGGATTTCTCATTGAGCACATTGCTCAAGACACGTGACCCGAGATTCGAAGGCACATTCTTCAACAAGGTTACCCCTAAGAACAAGTCAGCGTATCTGTATGTCACCAAGTTCATTCCTCGTTCAGCTCTCAAATATCTGGATGAAGAGGGCGCTTCACCTGCTCCGGAATTCCAGGGAGAAAAGAACGTCACAGGCTACCCTGTCCTCAGATATTCAGAAGTTCTCCTGAACTGGATCGAGGCCAAGGCAGAGCTTGCTGATCTCGGCGAAGGAAGTGTCTCTCAGGCTGACATTGACTTAAGTATCAATGCCATAAGGAATCGTCCTATCGCAGCGGAAGCCAAGAAGTTAGGCGTAACCAAAACAGCTGCCATGGACCTGGCTTCATTGAACGCGGACCCTTCAAGAGACGCTACAGTCTCTCCTCTGCTCTGGGAAATCAGACGCGAGCGCAGAATGGAATTCGCATTCGAGTTCTCCAGAATCATCGACCTCAGGAGATGGGGCAAGCTCGAGTACATGGACACAGACGCAAAACCTGACCTGCTTATGGGCACTTGGGTAAACTTCCAGTCAGATCTTCCGGAAGAGCTCAAGGCTGAGAATATCAAGAAAATCCGTGTAGTCAATGCTGCCGGCAAGGAAGTTGTCTATGACGGAAAGAACGGAGCATCCCTCAACGGATTCTTCTACTCTCCTCAGACACTCGGCAGACAGCCATATCTGGACCTCCCTAATGTAAACCCTTATCTCTGCCCGATCGGCAAGAACCAGATCAGCGACTATGAAATGAGAGGTTACAAGCTCACTCAGACCGAGGGATGGCCTACCGAATTATAATCATTTAACACTGAACAGATTATGAAAAATCTCATATTCAAGATAGGCGTATTGCTTGCAGGAGCGTCAATGCTGGTTTCCTGTGAGGAAAAACTGCCTGAGAACAAGGTGTACCCGTATGAGACACAACTTATATCCATCAAGATTCTAAATGCAGGTGCAGACGGAAACACTGTCGTGGAAGGTACCATAAACCAGGACAAGAAGGAAATCACATTCCCGAAACTGGACAAGGACTCTCCTTTCGACCAGCTCCGCGTAGAAGCCACTGTATCTGAAGGTGCTGAAATCACGGAAACAGTTTATGACTACTCCATGGAGGAAGGCATCGCAAGCAAGACTCAGGTCATCAGAATCCAGAACCATCAGAGATACACTGACTATTTCATGACCGTCAAGCGCCGTATCCCTGTTTATGGAGCCGACTTTGAAAATCCTGTTGAATACAAGTTCCTGGACGCCTCCAAGATACCTGGAGGAACCGGAAGTGTTTCCAGATGTGCCGACTTCGACGGCGAGCTCGTGCTTATAGTAAAAAGGACTCCTCCTTATGTTCTGAAATATGAAGATCTCAAGGCCGGCAAGATTGAGCCGCAAGAGCTTGATATGACAGGAGTTGAGGGCGGAACCTTCCCTGTAAACTGCGGTTTCCTCGCAAACGGACATATCTACATTGCGTCCCTTTCAGGTGCCGCCGTATCGCCATTGAAGATTTACTACTATGAAACGCCTTCATCAAAGCCGGAGGTAATCGGAAACTTTACAAATATTCCGGGTGCCGATGCAAGACACGGAGACATGCTTTCCGCCAACATTGACAAGAACGGCGACGGATACATATTCTTCGGTTCGAGCGGTTCCAAGGATTTCATCAGAATCAAAGTATCCGGCCACAAGACCACCAGCGAGCCGACGGTTCTCGCAAGCAACGCGAATGCTACAGCCAACACATATGTCTATAGGATCGAGGATACCGACAAGTATCTGTGGAGCGGACTCCGCCTTCCTGTAACATTGTCAGACGAGAACGTCACCCCTGGCGGGGCGTCATTGCCGTTGGACGACAATATTCTTCCTAAAGAATCCGTAGCTGCCAGAATGTTCACATTCAACCAGGAGAGATACCTCATGGCATGTGTTGCGAAATTCGGAAGCGCAAGCAAGGTAACGCCGACTCTGGATGTCTATAACCTTACCAAGGGTGCAAATGCGGAAGAGGCCATGGAAAACTTCAAGGCAGCAGAATCCCATAAGCCTGACTACTCTGCAATCATCGGCGGAGATTCAGGTAACACTGCTCCTGGAATATCCACAAATTACCATATTGTCAAGGACAGCAATGGAAATGACGAAAAACTCATTATCTTTGGATATCGTATGAATACCGGATTCGTGATTACTGAGTTCGGAATCAAGAAAGAAGAAGACTAATGAAACTGAAACATCTTGTTTATGCAGCAGCCGTCGTCATGGCGGCTGCCTGCAATGAAAAGAGGGCGGAGCCTGAAAGACCGGGCGGAGGAAACAAAGACCCGGAGAAACCTGAAGTAGTTACCGAAAAGCCTGTACTGCCGGCTCCACAGCTCAGAGGAGCGTGGATGGCTACAGTGTGGGGCATCGACTGGCCTTCCGGCAAACACGACGAAGCCAGCCAGAAAGCACTGTACATTTCATATCTGGATATGTACAAACGGCTGGGTATCAATGCCGTATTCTTCCAGATACGCGGTATGGCGGATGCTTATTATGAGTCTGCCTACGAGCCGTGGAGCCGCTCCATCACCGGAGTTGCCGGAAAGGATCCGGGATATGACCTGATGAATTTCCTGATCAGCGAGGCCCATAAACGCGGTATCGAATTCCACGCATGGCTGAATCCGTACAGAGTCAGCACCCCGAGTTATTTCAGCGAAGGGCTGGACCCGAAAATACCTGAAGGCTGGGTCAAGAAATACGATAAAATGTGGGTTTACAATCCGGCCATGCCTGAAGTCAGACAGAGAATCGCAGATATCGTGAAGGAGATTGTCACGAAATTCGATGTGGACGGTATCCATATGGACGATTATTTCTACCCTTCCGTCTCCAACCTGGATGATGAGGATGATTTCAAGAAATACGGCTCAGGATACAGTTCCATCAAGGATTTCAGACGCAGTAATGTTTTCGAAATGGTAAAGCTGGTGAAGAGCACGATTATGTCCGTAAATCCGGAAGTGGCATTCACCATCGGACCTCAGGGAAACTACGACAACAACTTCAACAACCAGTATATCGACGTTCCTAAGGTCTGCGCCGCAAAACTGATAGATGCGGTATTCCCTCAGCTCTACTGGTCCACAAAAGCCAAGAAGGACTACTATACTCCGAGACTTGACTGGTGGGCATCGAATGTTTCGAAGGTACCGTTCATGGTCGGACACAGCCTCAGCGGTTTCCAGGAAAACAGTACAGGCTATGAGTCTGCTGATGAGCTTACTACGCAGTTCAATCTTGCGGGAAGAAAGGCAAATTGCTATGGACATGTGTTCTACAACACGAGCACACTTTCCAAGAATCCCAAGAGCGTGCAGACTGTGATAAGCAACTCATTCAAGACCAAGGCCCTCATTCCTCATCTTGGAGGAACCGGTGTGGATGTTTTGCCTTCCGCTCCTGCCAATGTAGTGGTTTCAGGAGGCACGCTGAACTGGGACAAGGTAGATGGAGCTGCCTACTATGCTGTTTACAAGAGCAACGGAGACAAGCAGAAGGCCACATTGCTCGATACCGTAACTGAACTGTCGTACAGTCTGAGCACGAAGGGCAAATATTTCGTCACGGCTCTTGACAAACACAATGCGCAGAGTGCGATTTCTGAGGAAGTGAAATACTGACAATCAGCTCGCCCAAAGGCGTGATTTAAGTTCTAAAATCCGAGTTTTTTCCGTACCTTCGCAAGGTATTGTGAAAAACTCGGATTTAAACTTTAATGATATGATAGTAACGAAGGATAAAGTAGTGGAGCTGGAATATGAGCTTACTGTGGACGGAAAGGTAGTGGACAAGACGACTGACACGACCGGTCCGCTCGACTATATACATGGAGAGAACATGCTTCTGCCCAAATTTGAAGAGGCATTGGAAGGGCTTGAGCCTGAGGCGGAATTCGCATTTACATTGGCTCCTGAGGACGGATACGGCGAGTACGACCCGAAGAAGAAAGTAGATATCGCAAAATCCACTTTTGAGGTGGAAGGCGTGCTGATGGAGGAACTGCTCCAGGTAGGCAGATACATTCCGCTGCTGAACAGTGCCGGCATGGTGGTCAGAGGCAAGATCGACTCTATCCACGAGGACAAGGTCACGATGGACTTCAATGACCCGATGGCGGGCAAGACATTGAATTTCAAGGGAAAAGTAGTTTCTGTAAGGGATGCTACCGAGAAGGAGCTGACAGAAGGTCTTCACGGCGAGTTCCTGCCTAAGGAAGGCGGTTGCTGCGGACATCACGGCAACGGTGGATGCTGCCACGGCAAGGGACACGAAGAGGGGCACGAGTGCTGCCACGGCGGAGAACACGAGGGAGAACATGAGTGCCACTGTCACCACGACGGAGAGCACGACGGAGAACACGAGTGCCACTGTCATCACGACGGAGAGCACGAGGGGGAACATGAGTGCCACTGCCATCACGATGAGGGCGAAGGTCACCACGAGTGCCACTGCCACGAGAAATAAGCTTCACGATGAAAACAGCCGTTGTCATACTTAACTGGAACACAAAGGGTTATCTCGAAAAGTTCGTTCCGGGCATACTCCATTCTCTAGAGGGAACGGATGCGGAACTTGTCGTGGCCGACAGCGCTTCGACGGACGGTTCCATGGAGATGATGGCGGAAAAATTCCCTGAGGTCAGAAGAATAACTTTGGACAAGAACTACGGATTTACGGGCGGTTACAACAGGGCCCTGTCAATGATAGAGGCCGAGTACTACGTGCTGATAAATTCGGACATAGAAGTTCGGGACGGCTGGATACAGCCATTGACGGAGACATTGGACCGGAACCCTGAAGTCGGGGCCTGCGCGCCGAAGCTTCATTCCTGGTACGAAAGGGACATGTTCGAGTACGCGGGAGCGGCCGGAGGTTATCTGGACAGTTTCGGATTTCCGCTCTGCCGTGGCAGAATCATGAATATGGTCGAAAAGGACGAGGGGCAGTACGACTCCCCTGCCGATGTATTCTGGGCTACAGGGGCATGCCTGATGATACGCAGTTCACTTTTCCGGGAACTCGACGGACTCGACGACAGGTTCTTCGCGCACATGGAGGAAATCGACCTGTGCTGGCGGCTCCAGCTGAACGGATACCGGATACGCATAGTTCCGCAATCGACGGTTTACCACTTGGGAGGCGGGACATTGCCTCAAACCTCGCCTTGGAAACTGAAGCTGAACTACCGTAACAACCTGCTGATGCTCGAGAACAATCTCGCCAGGACCATCGCCCTGCAAGGACTTTCCGACAAGGTCAATGCAGATGTCCACGATTTGAAGAAACTGGCCGTAAATGCCTGCCGCAAAGCAAGATGCCTGATTTTCAGGAGAATGGTGATAGACGGAGCGGCTGCTGCGGCTTATCTGCTTACACTGAGGCCGTCATTTTTCAAGGCCGTGGTGAATGCTCACGCCGAGTACAGGAAAATGGCTGTCAGAACGGGGCCGGAAGACATTGACAAATACCTCAGGCGGTGGTGCGGTAGCGGAGAGAGGCCGGTGGTGCGGGGAATTTTTCCTCATTGGATAATTCCTATGGCATTGGTTCGGGGAAAGAGGACATTCAGCGTTGTGGCCCGTCATTTCGGGCAGGAGCAAAACAGTTTCGGGCAGAAATAAAACAGGAGATTTATGACAATAATTATTGAAGGAGCCGGTGAGGTAGGTTCTCACCTTGCGAAAATGCTCAGCAGCGAGGCCAATGACATCACAGTTATCGACTGCGATGAGGAGAGGCTTGCGAAACTGGGCAGCAGCGCGGACGTGGTCACCATTTCCGGAGACCTGTCATCCATCAATGTTCTGAAAAACGCAGGTGTGGAAGATGCGGACCTGTTCATTGCCGTAAATCCGAGCACATCGCAGGACATCAATATCGTGAGCGCGCTCCTGGCCAAGAAACTCGGCTGCAAGAAAGTGTGCGCCCGCATTGACAATGAAGAATTCCTCTCGTACGAGAACAAATACCTCTTTACGGAGATGGGCATTGACCTGATGTTCTATCCCGAAAGGATTGCCGCAGGTGAGATCGCGTCGCTGCTGAAACGGACGGTCTCTACGGAGACTATGGATTTCGCGCGCGGAAAGCTCCAGGTGGCGGTTTTCAAGCTGGAGGACGACTCTCCTATCATTGACATGAAAGTGTCCGAGTTCGCGGCTGCCGTGACTTTCGGGTCCAAATTCAGGGTCGTGGCGATTTCGCGTGACGACAACACGATAATGCCGAAGTACGACACCAAGTTCAAGTATCACGACCTGGTCTATATCATCACCACGAGAGAGGGCATTGACCCGCTGATGAACTTCCTGGGCAAGAGCAATATCGAGATAAAGAATGTGATGATTCTCGGTGCCGGGGCCATCGGGGAGATGGTGGCAAGCAATATCAGCAAGGCCGTGGAGTCGGTCAAGGTAATCGATTCGGACAAGCAGAGATGCCTGGAGGTGAGCGAGAACACCGATGACAATGTCCAGGTAATCAACGGGGACGGACGGGATTCGGACTTTCTCCTGGAAGAGAGCATCAAGGACTTCGACGCCTTCGTGGCGGTAACGGACAATGACGAGGCGAACATTCTCGCCTGCGTCGTGGCCAAGAGATTCGGCGTAGAGCGGACCATCGCGGAAGTGGAGAACCTGGAGTACATCCACCTTGCCGAGGAGATGGGCGTGGATGCCGTCATCAACAAGAAACTTATCACTGCCGGCAAGATTTTCAAGATGACGCTCAGCAACAAGGTACGTTTCGTGAAATACATGAGCGGAACCGATGCGGAGATTCTTGAGTATATCGTGGCGCCGGACAGCGCAATAACACGCAACACACTGAAAGACACTGACTTCCCGCAGAATGCCATCATAGGAGGCATCATCCGGGGCAATGATTATTTCATAGCAGTCGGCGACACGCGCATCGAGGCTTATGACCGGGTGGCCGTATTCGCCCTGCCTTCAGCGGTAAAAGAAGTGGACAAACTGTTCAGATAAGAAGAGGAATTTACAGTGGCATCGTACTTACAGATAGAAAACATCAGCAAGAGCTATGGACCGAAAGTGCTGTTCGAGCATATCGGGTTCAATATCAATGAGGGTGACAAGATCGCCCTCATTGCACCGAACGGAACAGGCAAATCCACATTGCTGAGAATACTTGCGGGAAACGACAAGTCGGACTCCGGAGGAAAAATCACCTTCCTGAAACATATCAGGATAGCTTTTCTGGAGCAGGAGTTCGCGTTCTCTCCGGACAATGACATCTTCACTCAGGTTCTGGAGTCGAGCAGGCAGTTCACCGAGGGGCTGGACGATGATGCCTTGTTCGCTTACGAGCTGAGAATCAAGAAGTTCATCACCAATTTCGGACTCAGTCCGGACAGTCTGATGAAGAATCTCTCGGGCGGGGAGGTGAAGAGAGTAGCGCTGACAGTGATGCTGTCTTCCGAGGCGGACTTCTTCATAATGGACGAGCCGACCAACCATCTGGACATCGACGCCATCGAGTTCCTCGAGAATTATCTCGGGCATTCGCGCAGCACCCTGCTGATGGTGACGCACGACAGGTATTTCCTGGACAATGTGTGCAATACTGTGATGGAACTCGACCACGGGGCAGTCTATACCTACAGGGGAAATTACGAGAACTATCTGGAAAAGAGGCAGGAGCGCATCGACAATTACAATGCAGAGACTGCCAAAGTGAACAATATCCTGCGCCGCGAGCTGGAGTGGATAAGGAGTTCCCCATGCGCGAGGACGGGAAAGGCAAGATACCGTATCAATGCGTTCTACGACCTCAAGGACAGGGCCGAGCAGGTCTATACAAGCGGAAAGGTGAGCCTGGAGTCGATGGGAAACGGTTCCAGACTGGGCAGCAAGATAATCGACTGCAAAGATGTCTGCTTCAGCTATGGGCCGGACGTGTACCTGGACCACTTCACCTACAATTTCCAGCGTTTCGAGCGTGTGGGCATTGTCGGTAAGAACGGGACAGGAAAATCCACCTTCCTGAATCTGCTGACCGGGAACATTTCCGGGAACGGCACGCTGAGCGGAGTGATTGAGCGCGGAGAGTCTCTGAAAATCGGATACTACCGCCAGAGCGGAATGAAGTTCGATGAGGACCAGACAGTCATGCAGACGGTAAGCGACATGGGACTGCTGAACCAGTTCCTGTTCAGCCACGACATGTTCACGACGAAAGTGTCGAGGCTGTCCGGCGGTGAACGCCGCAGGCTCTACCTTCTGACTATCCTGATGCAGAACCCTAACCTGCTGATTCTGGACGAGCCTACCAATGACCTGGACATCGTCACGCTGAACGTGCTGGAGGAATATCTGAAGGACTTCAAGGGTTCCCTCATCATCGTCTCGCACGACAGGCATTTCCTCGACAGGCTTGTGGACCATCTGTTCATTTTCTGCGGGGACGGCAAGATAAAGGATTTCATCGGTTCATACAGTGAGTATCACGATTATATAAAAGAGTACGAGGCTCAGCAGAAGGCACTTGCGAGGGCCAAGGAGAAGGAGGAGAAGGCCGCAACAGCGATACCTGACACCAAACGCGCCACTAAGAAGAAGCTCAGCTGGAAGGAGCAGAAAGAGCTGGAACAGCTGGAGAAGGACATTGACTCGCTCGGAAAGGAAAAGGCGGAACTGGAGCAGGCGCTTTCGTCGGGAACGCTTGAGTATGAGAAGGTCCAGGAGGCTTCGCAGCGTTTCGGGACAGTTTCCTCCCTGCTTGACGAGAAAGAGATGAGATGGCTTGAACTACAGGAAAATTTGTAAAACATATTAAAACTAAATCTATCAATGGCAAGATTTTTTGACCCGCCTGCTCCGAAAAAGGAGCAGCTTCCTTCGGAAAAGATTCCGAAAGTTTTCGATGCAATGAGATGGAAAGTGTTCCTCGGAGCTTTCCTCGGCTATGCAGGATATTACCTTGTGCGCAAGAACCTGTCTCTCGCAGCGCCAGACATGATCGGACAGGGCATCCTCGATGCCGGAAAAGTGGGACTCGCAATGTCTGCCGTTTCCATTGCCTATGCATTCAGCAAATTTATAATGGGCAGTGTATCAGACCGTTCCGATTCACGTAAATTCCTCTGTGTAGGACTCGTTCTGTCTGCATTGACAATGATTCTCACAGGTATTTTTCCTTATGGTGCGAATACGGCATTGAACACTGCGATCATTTTCTTCCTGATGCTGGTTGTCGGCTGGCTCTCAGGTATGGGCTGGCCTCCTTGCGGCCGAATCATGACTCACTGGTTCAGCCAGAACGAACGCAGCTTCAAGATGTCCATCTGGAATGTTTCCCACACTATAGGCAGCTTCTCGCTCGGTTTTCTCGCGATTGCCGGTGTGAGCCTGTTCGCCTTCTTCGCCCCGACTTTCGGGCTTGACGCTTCGGAGGCGTGGAGAGGAAACTTCATTTTCCCTGCATTGATCGCAATCCTGATAGCGGTATTCTGCTGGTGGGCGATCCGCGATACGCCTGAGTCCTGCGGTCTTCCTTCCGTGCAGGAGTACAGAAACGACTACAGCGGTGTGAAGAGCAAGAGCGGATCCGGAGAAAAGCTTCCGTTCAAGGTGCTGTTCGTGGACTATGTGTTCAAGAACAAGCTGCTGTGGATCGTGGCGCTCAGCAACATCTTCGTATATATGGTACGTTACGGTATCGGCGACTGGTCTCCTACCTTCCTGCAGAACACCGGCATCATGACCGCTGAGGAAAGCAAGATCGCATTCTCCGTGCACAACCTGATAGGCGCATTCGGAACCATTCTCTGCGGTCTGGCGACATCCAAGATCTTCAAGGGCCGCTGTGCTCCGATGAACGTCATCTGTATGCTCGCCTGCATGTTCGGCGTGCTCATCTACTGGTTCGTGGGCGCTGACTATATCGCCATGAGCCCGGCCCTCAAGAAGGTGCTCATCTACGTGGCTCTCTGCCTTATCGGCTTCTTCATCTATGGCCCTGTAGCGCTCACCGGAGTACAGGCATTGAACCTCGTCCCTAAGAATGCGGCAGGTACGGCAGCCGGTTTCGTCGGTCTGTTCGGCTACTTCGTCGGCGACGCCATCTGCTCCAAGATATTTGTCGGCAGTGTGGCCAATTCAATGGGCTGGAATGCGGCCAACCTTACCGTAGCCATCGGCGCAGGTATCGGAGTCGTGCTCTGCGCAATGTTGATAAAGAGTGAAAAGAAAGCAACAGAATAAGTTATGAAAAAGTTTCTATTGTCAATGATGATGCTCGCTGTCGTGTTCGCGAATGCGGATGCGAAATGGGTGAGCGGAACAGTTCATTGCGGAGGCAAGGGCCTTCGCGGAGTCCTCGTCACAGACGGCAGTTCTTTCACAAGGACTGATTCAAAGGGAGAATTCTCATTCGACATCAGCGACAATGCTGAGTTCGTTCACATTGTCACTCCTGCAGGATACGTTGCGGACTATTCTTCCGGAACACCTGTGTTCTACCATAAGGCAGACGCTTCCAAGTACGATTTCGACTTGAAGAAGACCGGCAGCCAGTCCCGATACACGATGTTCTCCATTTCTGACCCTCAGATCAGGAACAAGGAGCAGTTCGGGCAGTTCTGCGGCGCTCCGTTCAATGACCTGAAGGCGCAGGGGGCCAAATACAAGGAGAACGGACCTGTAGTAGGAGTCGTTCTGGGCGACCTCGGCTGGGACAAGAACCTGCCGAACCGCTTCGCCGAGTACAAGAAGAAAATGGCGGAAATCGGTTTCCCGGTGTATTCAGTGACCGGAAATCACGATTACAACAAAGAGCGTCAGTTCAGCGATTACTCCAAGGACTATTTCCAGAATTTCGGTCCTCACAACTATGCTTTCTTTATGGGCAAGGACCTGTACATCGGTCTGAACAACATCATGTACATTAAGGAAAAGCAGTACAAGGAGGGTTATTCCGAGCAAGTGCTGGAGTTCGTGGAGCAGCTGCTCAGATACATTCCGAAGGATACCCACATCTTCATTGCCCAGCACAGTCCGATAGCGGGCTGGCATGGAAACATCATCAATGCTGACCGGATGCTCGCTCTGCTGGACGGCAGAAAGGTGGACATTCTTTCCGGACACAGCCACATCATGAACAACTACACCATCTCCCCTACCGTGATGGACCACAATGCGCCAAGCATCTGCGGTTCTTGGTGGTCAGCAGACTGGTGCCGCGACGGTGTGCCTGCAGGATATGAGATTTTCAATGTCAAAGGCAAGAAAATCAGCTGGTTCTACCACTCTATCGGCAAGAGCGACGACTACCAGGTGGAGATCATTGCACCGGGCCAGAGCAAATTCCATCCGAATTCAGTAATCGCCAATGTCTGGGACTATGACCCTGAGTGGACAGTGACCTGGTCGCAGGACGGCAAGGACATGGGCCCGATGACCATGGTCCAGGACTGCTCTCCTACCTATATCAAGAAAATCGAGGGATTCTACGCCAAGGAAGGCAAGGAGATTCCTTCATTCAAGAAGCCTAAGAAGAATATCCATTATTTTGCCGCAACTCCGGACCAGTATGCCAAGGTGGTGACTGTCAATGTCCGCAGCCGTTTCGGCAAGGAGTGGAAATTCGACGTAAAACTGAGCGACTATGTGGACGTTCAGGCTCACCGGGGAGGTGCGGGCCTCTGGCCTGAAAACACTTTCACGTCCATGACCAAGGCTACTGAGATGGGCGTGAACACTCTCGAGCTGGACCTTCAGATCAGTCAGGACGGAAAGGTGGTCGTTTCTCACGATGCATATTTCCATTCCCGCTATGCTACCCGCCCAGACGGAAGCGAGGTGAAGAGCGATGATCCTAAGGAATATCTCTACACGATGCCTTACAGCACGATCGCCAAATACGATGTAGGCAAACGTCCAAGCACTGTCTGGCCGGGCAAGGAGCAGTCTCCTGCCATCAAGCCGCTCGCTACTGAGCTGATCGATTCTGTAGAGAATTACGTGAAGGCCAATGGTCTGGACCCGATGAGGTACAATATCGAGATCAAGTGCAGGAAGGGCAAGGACGAAGGCAAGAACTGGCCTGAATATCACGAGTTTGTGGACAAATGTATGGAATTGCTCCTGTCCAAGAATCTCGGCGACAGACTGGTAGTCCAGTGTTTCGATGCCAGGGCTCTGAACTATATGCACGAGAAGTATCCGCAGGTAAAACTTTCCTATCTTATAAGCAAGAAGGATACAGACTGGGATACCTATATGGGGAAACTGAATTTCACACCTGAATGGCTCAGCCCTGAATTCGTGATTGTGGACCAGACCATGGTGGACAACTGCCGCAAGGCCGGCATCAGACTCGTGCCTTGGACAGTGGACAAAGAGGCTGACATCAGGAGAATACTGGATCTCCACGTGGAGGCCATCATCACCAATTACCCTGACAGGGTCCTCAAGATTACAAGAGGTTACTAACCCACACGTTACTCTCACCCTAAATCCCTCCCCTCGGGGAAAAGTCCCGAAGGGACCGCGCCGGGGCGCGAGATACCCCTAATAGGGGTCGCAGACGTTAGTCTGCGGGGGTTAGGAAGTCCGGAGGAGGGGGAACAAAAGACTTTTTGGTCACCCTCCTTGCCATCGCCCTCACGGGCTCTATAAGAGGTGTTTCGCACTTGCGAAACTTAAATTATTATTGCTAAATTTGCGGGTTGATGATAACTCAAGAACAGATAAAGGAACTTCACGGACGTCTCGGGACATTGAAAGAATGTCTCGACATCGAGTCCAAGCGCAAGAAGGTCGGAGAACTTCAGAAACAGACGGAAGCGCCTGATTTCTGGAGCGACCCGAAGGCGGCCGAGACGTTCATGAAGAATATGAATGCCGTGAAAACCTGGGTTACGGACTTCGACAAGGCATCTACATTGACAGACGATCTGGATGTGCTGTATGAATTTGCCGAAGCGAGTATGGACGGGGCTGAGGATGAGGCGGCCGAGTCGGACGAGATGAAGGAACTCGAGGCTGCGTATTCAGAGGCGGAAAAGGCCGTGGAGGCTCTGGAACTGAAGAATATGCTCGGCGAGGAGGGAGACAATCTCGGTGCGATCCTCACTATAAATTCCGGCGCCGGAGGTACTGAGGCGAACGACTGGTCCGCCATGCTCATGCGCATGTATATGCGCTGGGGTGAGCGGAACGGTTACAAGATGACCGTGACAGATCTGCTGGACGGTGATGAGGCCGGCATAAAATCCGCCACTATACAGGTGGAGGGTGATTATGCTTTCGGATACCTCAAGGCTGAGAACGGCGTGCACCGGCTGGTGAGGATTTCTCCGTTCAATGCACAGGGAAAGCGCCAGACCACATTCTCATCGGTTTTCGTGTATCCGCTCATTGACGACACCATCAACATTGAAATAAATCCTTCCGACCTGGAGTGGGACACGTTCCGCTCCGGAGGGCACGGCGGCCAGAACGTGAACAAGGTGGAGACGGGCGTGAGGGTCAGGCATCTGCCGACCGGCATTACCGTGGAAAACACTGAGACGCGTTCACAGCAGGACAACAGGCAGAACGCCCTGAGGATTCTCCGCTCGCGGCTTTATGACATTGAACTGAAAAAGCGTCAGGAGAAGCAGGCCGAGCTGGAGGGCAGCAAGAAGCGTATCGAGTGGGGCTCGCAGATCCGGTCCTATGTCCTGCATCCCTACAAGATGGTGAAGGACTTGCGCACAGGTCTGTCAACTGCTGATACTCAGGGAGTTCTGGACGGAGACCTGGACGGATTTATGAAAGCGTACCTTATGCAGCAGGGAGGCGGAACCGAGTCCGGCCCTGTGGAAGATATTGATTAGTATAACAACAAAAATACTTTAACAATGGTTGAATTCAAATATGCGCCTATGTTTCAGCTTGGCGAGGATACCACAGAGTATTACAAGCTGACTGACAAGTTCGTCTCAACTGGCGAATTCGAGGGCCATCCGATTCTGAAAGTTGAGCCTGAGGCTCTCACGATGCTTGCCAATGCGGCTTTCCGTGATGTGAACTTTCTTCTTCGCCCTGCCCACAACGAGCAGGTCGCCAAGATTCTCAGCGACCCTGAGGCATCTTCAAACGACAAGTATGTAGCTCTCCGTTTCCTCCGCAATGCCGAGGTGGCTGCCAAAGGCCAGCTTCCGTTCTGCCAGGATACCGGTACCGCCATCATCCACGGCGAGAAAGGACAGCAGGTATGGACAGGCTTCGATGATGCCGAGGCACTTTCAAAGGGAGTGTTCAAGACATATACCGAGGAGAATCTCCGTTACAGCCAGAATGCTCCTCTTACAATGTACAAGGAGGTCAATACCAAGTGCAATCTTCCTGCGCAGATCGATATCGAGGCAGAGGAAGGCATGGAATATAAATTTCTCTGTGTCGTAAAGGGCGGCGGCTCTGCAAACAAGACATATCTGTACCAGATGACCAAGGCTGTCCTCAACCCTGCCACACTGGTTCCGTTCCTCCTGGAGAAGATGAAGACTCTCGGAACAGCAGCCTGCCCTCCATATCATATCGCATTCGTAATCGGCGGCACATCTGCCGAGAAGAACCTTCTTACCGTGAAGCTCGCCTCTACGCATTACTATGATTCTCTGCCTACTACAGGTGATGAGACAGGTCGTGCCTTCAGAGATGTCGAGCTCGAGAAGCAGGTTCTGGAAGAGTCATACAAAATCGGCCTCGGCGCCCAGTTCGGCGGCAAATACTTCGCTCACGACATCCGTATCATAAGGCTTCCACGTCATGGTGCAAGCTGCCCTATCGGACTTGGCGTAAGCTGCTCCGCTGACCGCAACATCAAGGCAAAGATCAACAAGGACGGTGTCTGGATCGAGAAGCTCGATGACAATCCGGCAAGACTCATCCCTGCCGAGCTCCGCAATGCAGGCGAGGGCGACGCTGTGAAGATCGACTTGGACCAGCCTATGTCCGAGGTTCTCAAAGAACTCACCAAATACCCTGTTTCCACACGTCTCAGCCTGAACGGCACCATCATCGTGGCTCGTGACATCGCTCACGCCCGCCTGAAGGAGCGTCTGGACAATGGCGAGGACCTTCCTCAGTATTTCAAGGACCACCCGGTATTCTATGCAGGCCCTGCCAAGACTCCGGAAGGAATGCCTTGCGGTTCAATGGGACCTACCACAGCAAACCGTATGGACCCTTACGTGGACCTCTTCCAGTCACACGGCGGAAGCATGGTGATGATCGCGAAAGGCAATCGTACACAGCAGGTTACGGACGCATGCAAGAAGCATGGTGGTTTCTATCTCGGCTCCATCGGCGGCCCTGCAGCGGTTCTTTCTTATGAGAGCATCAAGTCCATCGAGTGTGTGGAATATCCTGACCTCGGTATGGAAGCCATCTGGAAAATCTGCGTTGAAGACTTCCCTGCATTCATTCTCGTGGATGACAAGGGCAATGATTTCTTCAAGCAGTACGGCATCTAGTGCTGAATTGATGTATTATATGCTCCAGCCGTCCAATCGCGACTGGAGCTTTTTCATAAAAATATGACAGACAATATAAAAGCGGTCATCTTCGATGCAGATGACACATTGTGGCTGAACGAGCCTCTGTTCCGTGGCGCGGAGCAGGAGTGCTTCGCTGTGCTTTCGGAATATGGCTCTGCCCAGTGGCTGAATGAGGAGCTCTACAAGACCGAGATGGAGAATATGGAAGAACTCGGATACGGGGCCAAGGCATTTATCATGTCAATGCTTGAGACGGCATACCGTGTCAGTGACGGGAAAATCGATGCTTCCAGGCTTATGAAACTGGTGGAGGCTGGAAGACGTATCCTGAGAAATCCTGCCACTCCGCTGGACGGTGTGCGGGATACATTGACAAGAATAAAGGCCTCCGGCAGGTACTCCATGTCGATACTGACTAAGGGCGAACTGCTCGACCAGAACCACAAAATCGACAGGTCGGGGCTGCGAGGTTTCTTCGACTTCATCGACGTTGTGAACGAGAAGACTCCCGAGGTCTATTCCGAGCTCTGCAACAGACTGGACATCAAGCCGGAAGAAATGCTGATGGTGGGCAATTCCTTCCGCTCAGACATCGACCCTGTCCTGAAAATCGGCGGCAAAGGTGTCTATATCCCGTCCTCAATGACCTGGCAGCACGAAAAAGCCGAGGAGTATGAACACCCCGGCCTTATCAGAGCTGAGAAATTCCCGGAACTTCTCGATATTTTAGGAATCAATTAATATAATCTACTTCTTCTTGTCGAACTTGAGGCTCTTGACCTTGACTCCGGTATTGTCGAATATGTCGATCCTGATTCCGGACTTGTCCACTACGGCATCCAGACGCTGCTGATTGGCATTGCACAGAACAGGGAAATCAGCACCGTTCACGCCGCCGGCTTCGGTAAGACGGTATTTGTGGATGTGCGCGCAGAGCATAAGGTCCAGGCCTGTACCGTTCAGCACAGGAACGAAACAGTTGCTGACCATGACATTGCCATGCCAGCCGGTAGGTACCGGAGGGATGTGGCAGAACGCGATTTTCACCTCGGCATTCTTGTAGGCGTCGCTTGCGACCACGCCCTTCAGCCATTCAGCTTCTTCCTTCACATAGTCCTCAGTCATCATGATGTCCAGATTCCTGATGTCGCTGTCGGCCTTGTCCTCACCAGAGTCCAGGAACAGGAAGAAATACTTGCCGTAAGTAGCTGTATAGTAAGTCTTTCCAGTCGGAGTATCGAAATAGTCCAGATACTTGATCGCATCATTTCCCCTGTATTCATGATTACCGCGGACCAGATATAGCGGTGTGTCGGATGCGAACAGTTTGGAAGCAGTCTTCATATAGTGGATCCTGAGGTTTGCCACGCTGTCCACTGCTGAAGTCATATCACCGTTGAAACAAACGAAATCATATTTGCCTTTGGCATCCTTGAACAGCACCCGCATCACTGAATCGTGCTCGTGCATATCGTTCACCATTGAGAACTTGACCTTGTCATAGTCTGTCGCCTTGGTGGTCACCTTGGTAGGACGTTTCTTCAGATCCAGGCCATAGCCCTGGTCATAGATGATCTTCGCCCTGTTGTCCTGCTCGATGACTCCCCTGCACATGACTCTGTACCTGTATGTCGTGCCCGGCTGGAGTCCGGTGATGGTAACCTTGTGGAGTGTGCCTATCGGCTTCCTTCCGAGACCTCTCTTGTCATAGAACTTCGGCCTTTCGACATTGTAGAAATTAGTGCCGTCTGAAGGAGCTATCTCGATCCAGCCCACAGCCGGACCGTCAGTAGTCCATACCACCGTGAAACTGGTATCAGTCACGTTCTGCAGAATCGGACCGCAGTTCACCTTTACCTGGGCGCCTGCCGCGAGGGCACACAGCGCCAATGCGATTGTAAGTATTATCTTCTTCATAATGAGAAAGTCAGTATGTTGTTTTATTTGGTTTCCCATTTTCCGCCCTTGCCGAACAGGTGTTCTTCCACCTCGTCCATCATTCCGCATCTGTAGATGAGGTCAATGCCGGTAAACCTGTTTCTCATGAACGGAATGCATCTGAATGTGCTTCTGAGTCTTTCTCTGCTTACGCCGATCATCTCAGGCTCATATGGTGCACGCATTCTTCTCAGGCAGTCGTGAACCTCATCGAAAGGAATGATCTGTTTTCTGATTTTTTCTCTGAGTTCAGGCCAGGTGTTCTTCACGGCCTCGAGCTGCTTGCGGATACCTTCCTTGTCTGTGTATTTGCCCTTGCTCTCCACGAGTCCTCTTGCGAGGTGACCAGGTTTTCCTGCGAAAATCTCGCGGATATGGGCTTCCATTGTCTCCCAAGACGGCCACTGTGCAACACATTTGTCGATGTCGAGCTGTGACAGGTCCTTGCCGAGGAGGTACTCCAGGCAGGCTGTGGAAACCAATGTTCCGATAGCGACCTTGAAGCCGTGTGAAACGTGCTTGCCTTCATAGCAAAGTCCTTCCATGTCCCAGAAGTGGCTGAACTGGTGATCAGTTCCAGATGCCGGGCGGCTTGAAGATATGGCCTGCATAGCGAATCCGCTCATTATCAGTCCGTCAGCAAGTTTTCCGGTAGCCTCGACATCACCTGCAGCCACTGCATCCGGCTCAGAAAGAGCATCACGGAGCTTGTCCTGCACCAATGCGAATGCAAATGGAGAAATGGCCTCGCTGCCTACTGCATCTGCGATGATCCAGTCTGCACCTGCCGGAATTTTGGCCATAAGGTCAGCGTAGCCGGATGCGGACATTCCTTCCGGAGCCTTGGCTGCAATGGCAGGGTCAAATGCCACGCCGAGAGGAGCCGGGCAGTCGAATGTCTGCTTGTTTCCTTCGAAAGTGATGGATGCGCCGTAGGCTGTATAACCGTCCATTGAAGCGGCTGTTCCCACGATGATGTATCTTCTTCCGAGATGGTGGGATACGAGTTTCGTAAGGTCATTGATGACGCCTGAGCCTACTGCAACGGCTATTACATCCAGTTCCTTGAGATAATTCTCAAGCTGTTCGATGTACTTCCACTCTGCGAACAGTTCAGGGTCGTGGAATACGAATGGGGTTTCAGTTTCCACACCGGCATTCCTGAGATAGCTGTCCACTGCCTCACCGGCTACTTTGAAAGTGTTGTCATCTGCCACGACTATGGCTTTCTTTCCGGGAAAGAGTTTTTTGAACATGTCCGGAACCTTGGCCATACAGCCCACTCCGAATTCCATAGCCTTCGTGTCTCTTGCTTTTTCGAGCGCTTCTTCAATGGTAATCATATATTTCGATTTTTTCGTTATTGTTTCGTGATGATTATATAGAATGTTGCAAAAGTATGTTTTTTTTCGTTTTTCTCCTAATTTTTCTTTCAAAAGTGCAAAGAAATGAAAGGAAATGCAAAATTTGCGATTGATAATATCGTTTTATTTTTTAACTTTGTGTCGGAGAATCTTCTCCTTTGTTTTTATACTGAAACCTTTACCGATCATCAGCTATGATAAGTATTGCGGAACGCCACAAATACATCAAGGAACAGCTTTCGAAAAACGGATACGTGCGTGTTCTTGATGTTGCGGATCAGCTCGGCGTGACAGGCGCCACCATCAGAAAAGATTTACGTCTTCTTGAAGCCCAGGGAGTCCTCTACAGGACACACGGAAGCGCATCACCAGTAAAACCTCATGTAATGGACTTGAGCGTTTCCGAAAAGAGCACGCAGCATGTCGCTGAAAAACAGATGATTGCACGTGCAGCCCAGGCACTTATAAAGCCTGATGATTCCATCATGCTAGCCTCCGGTTCCACTATTATGGCATTCGCGGAAATTCTGGAGCCGGTAGGGACTCTCGATGTAGTCACACCTTGTCTCGGGGCGGCGGTTCAGCTCAACGAACGCAGCGGCCTGAAAGTATTCGTCCTGGGCGGGGAGATGTACAAGAACTCCCTCTCAGTACGCGGAGAATATGCAGTAAGCGGCTTGAAGAATGTCAGCTGCTCGAAACTGTTCATCGGCTGTGACGGTGTGGACATCGCTACAGGTGTGACCTGTTCGAACATTCCGGAAGCGGCTCTGACCAATGCCATGATGGCAGCCGCCTCACAGACCGTAGTGCTCATGGACTCATCCAAGTGCGGCCGCCGGGGATTCGGCAAAATCGGCAATATCGAGGACATGGACATCATCATCACGGATTCCGGCATTCCTGACTCACTCAGGAACAAGATTGAAGATGCAGGTGTTCAGGTAATTATCGCAGACTAATCAAAATCAGAAACAATAAAATGGACAAACAGACAGAAAAGAAGTACAACTATTGGCAGTGGAGGACATTGATTACCCTCATGATAGGTTACGCCCTCTACTATTTCGTCAGAAAGCACTTCAGCGTGGTCATGCCGGCGCTGGAATCAGAACTCGGCATTTCCAAGGTCCAGCTCGGACTCTTCCTTACATTGAACGGTATCATATACGGTATATCCAGATTTGTGAACGGCCTGCTGGCCGACCGCTTCAGCCGCAAGATTCTCATGTCGGCCGGTCTGCTGCTCTCTGCATTGACCAACTTCATCATCTGCTTCAGCCCTTCGATGAACTCTTTCGTCAATGTGCTGGACGCCGAGGGAAAGGCGACAATGACGCTCGTATATATCATAGGTTCGCTCTGGGTGCTGAACGGCTACTTCCAGGGAATGGGCGTGCCGCCGTGCATCAGCCTCATGTGCCACTGGATCAGGCCTTCCGAACTTGCTACCAAGCAGTCCATCTGGAACGCTTCACACTCTATCGGAGCCGGCCTCATCAGCGTGATGTGCGGTTTCATCCTGAAGCATTACGGCTACAGCAGCTGGCAGCTCTGCTTCGCCATCCCGGCAGCCATCGCAGTAGTGGGATCCATCGCATTGTTCTTCACATTGAAGGACACACCTTCTTCCGTAGGCCTTCCTGAAATCGAGGACATGGAGAAGGAAGAGGGCAAGAGCCAGTGCGAGGTGGAAGAGAACAAGGCCAAGGAACTCTCCGGTCCTGCTTTCAAGAAATTCGTGAACAAGCTCGTTTTCGGCAACCCGCTCATCTGGATTCTCGCCGTATCCAACTTCTGTATATATGTGGTAAGGTTCACCATCCTCGACTGGGGAACCACGTTCCTGACCCAGTTCAAGGGCATGGAGATTTCGGCTGCCGGTACGGTAGTGGCTGTTTCCGAGCTGTTCGGCGGCATCCTGGGCATGCTTGTAGCAGGCTGGTTCACTGACAAGTTCATGCACAGCAAGGCTCACAGGACCTGCCTCATCTGCACGATCGGCGCTACGCTTTCATTCTTCCTGTTCTGGAAGACTCCGTCAGACATGCCTATGCTTTCAGCCGTATTCATCTGTCTGTCAAGCTTTTTCATCTACGGACCTCAGGCGCTGCTCGGAACTGCAGCTTCTCAGCAGGCTACCAAATATGCCTGTGCTACCGCCAACGGCATTCTCGGTATCTTCGGTTACGCCAGCACAGTGATTTCAGGTATCATCTTCGGTTTCCTCGCCGACCACTACGGATGGGATTCTGTATTCCTTGTTTCCGTAATCATCGGCCTTGTGGGCGCATTTGTAATCGCACTCATGTGGAAAGCCCCTGCTGACGGTTACGAAAAGGCTGACAAATTGATCGCCACATTGAAAAAATGACAAAATCATTGAAATTCATCTCTGCCGCATTGACATTGGCCCTTTCGGTCAATGCCGGTGCGCAGAGTTTTTTTTCCTGGGGGTTCGAGCCTCAGGAGCGTCGTGAGGAGAAGAAAGTGAAGTTCGCCTATGACGCATATTTCGACAACAAGTTCGACAACAGGGAGTTCGACAGCGGAAAGGAGCAGTTTACCGAATCCATGACTCTGTACGGAGCGAGGCTCACGCCGTCTGTGGGACTGAAATATAGCCAGAACGGCAATGTCACCCACAAGCTGATGGTCGGCATTGACATAATGAAGGAATTCGGCAGGCATCCTTCGCCGGAAGCGAAAAGCTCAGAATCGGCACGGACTCTGGACAATGCGAGACTTTTCAGGGAAGTGATTATGTACTATGGCATTGACGCGAATCTTGGAGAATGGCAGGTCAATGGAGTGGCGGGTGTTTTTCCGCGATATTTCCTGAATGGAGAGTATTCCAGGGCGTTTTTCTCTGATTCGCTCAAGTTCTATGACAATAATCTGGACGGGCTGCTCGTGAAGGCCAGGTCGCCACGTGCGGAGATCGAGCTTGCTTTCGACTGGAACGGGAAATACGGTTCCTACAGGAGGGAGCAGTTCAATGTCATTGCTTTCGGGCAGTACCATTTCACTGACTGGCTGTCTGCAGGAGCGGCTTTCAAGTATCATCATTATGCCAATACTGAGGAATACGGAAGCGTGGTGGATGACGGGCTTTTCCAGCCTTTCGTGAAGTTCGAGGCAGGGAAATATCTCGGGCTGCAGGAGCTTTCAGCGAAACTCAGCTGGTATCAGGCGATCCAGCAGGACAGGAGAAGCACGAACGGAAAGCGCAACAATGGCGGCGCCGAACTCGCTCTGGGAGTCAGGAAATGGAATGTAGGAATTGAAAACAGCCTATACTATGGCAAGGACCTGATGCCGTTCTACAACTACATTGACGACGGCGGATACAAATATGGCAATGCGCTCTATGCAGGGGCTCCTTTCTACAGGGTGCACCCTTCCGCTTCCGACAGTTGGGGACTATATGATGCGCTGGAAGTCTATTACCAGCCGCATATCGCTGATTTTCTCGATTTGAGACTGTCCGTGGTGGCGCATTTTCCTGACAATTTCAGGTTTGCGGGCACTCAGCAGAAGCTGTCTCTGATTTTCAGTCTGGACAAGCTGCTTTCTCCTTCAAGGCGTGCTGCTGATTCAGGCAGAAGACACCGCCCGAAGCGTCAGCAGCCTCCTCGTGAAGGATTTATGCTTTAGATTTTTTAAGGACACTTATTTCATCCTGTATGGCTGGTCGTCGTACAGGGTGAATCTTTTAGCCTTCCTGATCCATTTCTGTTCTTCGGCCTTCACGTATTCCTTGGTGTCCTGGAAGGAGACCTCGCCTGCTATATATGCAGCCAAGTTAGTGTCTCCCAGCTTCTTATAAAATTCTTCAGATATGGAGAACTCAGGATATGTGTCCTTGAAATATCTGACAAGCTGCAAGGTGTGGAGGAGAGAATGGTACTGTGCGCCAGGCTTCAGCATTATCTGGTAGCCGAAGCATTTTTCTTCGGCATAACGTCCTGCGGAAGGCTTGAATGAACAAGGCCTGAGCAGCACGCCTTCCGGTGCAGGCAACCTGTCATAAGGGCCGTGCACGATGAACGGAGCGCCGAAGTACTCGTAAGGCCTGGCAGTTCCGATGGCCGGAGTGATATTGGTGTTGTTCCAGAGTCCGCCGCCGCTGTACATATAGCAAGTGAACATTCCAGGGATGTCGGATGCCGGTGCGATGGTCCACGGAAGTATGTCCTTATTGTAGTCGGAAGCATGGGCTGAAATGACGTGCAGCGGGTATTTTGCTCCGATTTCCGCATAGAATAGATTGCACAGTTCTCCGAGCGTAAGGCCATGCCTGTGTGCGATTCTCGGAACGAATGCCTCGCAGTCCGTGTTAGGAATCGTGCCCTCCACTACCCTGTCTGCCGGATTTATATGGTCCACGATATAGAGAGCCGGGGGCTCGTCCAGGACCATCAAGAGCATCATCAGACGGAAAACGTCCCGGGTATAGTTGAAATATCTGGAGCCGGTGTCCTGGATTTCCACGACGACCGCGCTGAGCCCTTTCAGTGACTCGGAGTCGAAATGTATATGGTTCGTTCCCGGGGTAAGCTCGGCATCTTCCGGCTGGAAAAGCCTTTCCAGATTACCTCTCTCCTTGAATATCTGATACATATAACGGTCGCTGCTCGTGTCCCAGCAGTTCTGGGTACAGAAGCAGCCGACCTTTCCGTCCATCAGCGCCTTGTCGAGCTGGTCTTCCAGCGGCGTGGTCCTGAATGAAAACATTATTGTAGATTATCCTTTGATGATTTTTTCCGCTACCTTGATCACGTCCTCACCAAGTTTCACTGCCTCCTCTTCGGTTGGCGCCTCGGAGTAGATTCTGATGATCGGCTCAGTATTGGACTTGCGCAGATGAACCCACTGTCTCTTAGCCTCGAAGCTGATTTTCACGCCGTCGATGTCATTGACATTTTCATTGGCATAAATCCTCTTCAGTTCCGTCAATATCTTGTCAATCATCGACTTGTCTGAGAGTTCAATCCTGTTTTTCGCGATATGGTACTCAGGGTAGGTGCGCTTCAGTTCTGACACCTTCATCTTCTTGTGGGCGAGGTTGGACAGGAACAGGGCCACACCGACCATAGCGTCACGGCCTGAATGTATGGCTGGATAGATGACGCCTCCGTTGCCTTCTCCGCCGATCAGGGCACCTTTTTCATGCATAAGCGTGGTGACATTGACCTCTCCCACTGCGGATGCGTAATATGTTCCGCCGTAGCTTTCTGTCACGTCCCTCAATGCTCTGGATGAAGAGAGGTTCGACACAGTCACGAGGTTCTGTACGCCCTCAGCCTTTGCTCTTGAAAGCAGGTAGTCCGCAACGCTTACGAGTGTGTATTCCTCGACGAACGGCTCTCCGTTTTCGCAGATGAATGCAAGCCTGTCCACGTCCGGATCCACTGAAATACCGAGATCCGCGTGCTCTTTCACGACTGTCGTGCTAAGGCCAATGAGGTTTGACGGAAGCGGTTCCGGATTATGTGCAAAGTCGCCTGTCGGCTCGCAGTTCAGTTCAATGCATTTGACACCGAGGCGTTTCAGCAGTCTCGGCATAATGATTCCGCCCACGGAGTTGATAGCGTCCAGGACCACTGTGAAATGAGCGTTCCTGACTGCCTCAGCGTCCACTGCAGGAAGGGCCAACACTGCATCCAGGTGCTTGTCCGTGAAGTCTTCATCGGAAATCGTTCCGAGGTGGTCTACATCACTAAAGTCAAAGTCCTCTGATTCAGCGCATTCAAGAACTGCCTGGCCTTCTGCTGCAGTAAGGAATTCTCCTTTCTCGTTAAGCAGTTTGAGGGCATTCCACTGTCTCGGGTTATGTGAAGCTGTGAGTATGAGTCCGCCGTCCGCCTTGGAGAAGAGGACTGCCATCTCAGTAGTCGGTGTGGATGCGAATCCCGCGCGGATGACATCAACGCCGCATGCTACCAGTGTTCCACAAACTACGTTTTCCACCATTTCGCCGGAAAGTCTTGCATCTTTTCCCACTACTACGGTATATCTTTCGCCTGCGCCTTTCGGTCTGCGTTCACGCAGCTTGGTGCAGTATGCATATACGAATTTGACAATATCAACCGGTGTGAGCGCATCACCCGGTTTTCCGCCGATGGTACCGCGGATTCCTGAGATGGATTTTATAAGTGACATTATATCAATGTTTTGGTTTGTTCTACGTTATATTTGTCTTTGCCCGTTTGTCTGCGACGGCGAGTTTTAATTTGCGTATTCCGAGGGCTTTCAGCACAAGGCCTTCCATAACAACATAACCTTCTGCATTCGGATGCACCGTATCAGCAGAATAGACAGCCGGCATCTTACCGTCAGCGTCAGCAAATGCCTCATAATAGTCAATGACCTTGATTCCTGCCTCACGCGCATATTCCTTCAGCATTGCATTGAACTTCCGGACATCCGGCAGCGGATTTTCGATTTCCGGTCTCCAGCGGAATTTATAGGACGGGAGCAATGTGCAGAGAATCGGGCGGATTTTGTTTGCCTTGGCGATTTCGCACATTGACTTGATACTGCCAAGCATCGAATTGAGGTCCGGCGCATAGCCTGTGTTCTTGGCAATGTCGTTGATTCCGCATAGTATAACTACGTACTTTGGTGCGAGTGAAACCACGTCCTGCTGCATTCTGACAAGTATCTGTGAGGTGGTCTGTCCGCTGATTCCGCGGCCTGCCAGATTGTTCTCCTTGAAGAAATCCGGATGCGTTTTCGGCCATGAGTCAGTGATGGAGTCTCCGTACAGGACGGCAAGAGGTTTTTCTGTCAATGCTGAGTTCGCTTCAGCGTATCTTCCGAACTGTGCCCAGTCCTGAGAGCGATTCTGTGCCAATGCCATTATCGGCAGGAGCATCAATGCGATGGTTAAAAGCTTTTTCATTTTTTTGCGACGATTTTGAAAGAGCGAAGATAAAATTTAATCGTGTCAATGCCAAATTTATTTAATGTTTACTAACTTCGCAGTCCGGTTTTGACAGATTTATATTATGAAAGCATTTTTGACGGTCCTGCTTCTTGTGACATCCAACATATTCATGACTTTTGCATGGTACGGACACCTCAAGCTTCAGGAGATGAAGATATCTACAGGCTGGCCTGTATTCCTGGTAATCCTGTTTTCATGGGGGCTCGCCTTCTTCGAATACTGCGCACAGGTGCCGGCAAACCGCATCGGCTTCTCAGGCAACGGCGGTCCGTTCAACATCATGCAGCTGAAAGTGATTCAGGAAGCTGTTTCCCTGACGGTCTTCACGATCATCGTGACGTTCCTTTTTAAGGGCCAGCCGCTCCAGTGGAACCACCTGGCAGCGTTCGTCTGCCTGATATTGGCTGTATTTTTCGTCTTTCTGAAGTAAATTTTCAGAAAAATCAGAAGAAATATTTGGATTGTAAAGAAATTTGACTACCTTTGCATTCCCTTAAGACAAACGTCTAACTGCTGGGTTCGTATAACGGTTAGTACTCAAGATTCTCAATCTTGCAATATGGGTTCGATTCCCGTACCCAGTACGAAAACGAAAGGATGTCCTGAAGTCGCACGACTGATGACATCCTTTTTTGTTTTCCTCGTTTTCTGTTTTTCCATGCACGAGCGCCTTATTACTGATATCGGTTGCCCCGGAATCTACAGTTTGTCCGTAAAAAGGCGGGGTTTCACGGACAAGCACATCAAAACCACAACTTGTCCGTAAAAAGGCAGGGTTTCACGGACAAGTAGCTTTTTATACTATACGGGAAAAAAGTAAAAAAAAGCCAAATCACCACAAATGGTTAAAAATCGTTTCTGCGTTCACCCGCTGCCGGAAAATCTGTAACCAAAGTTGCCGAAAATCCTGCAAAATCATTGATTTTCACGTATCAAATCATCATTTCTTGCTATTTGTTTTTTTCAATTATTGTGATACTTTTGCAATAAGTGGAGTCGAGGAACGTGCCGTTTGGGCCTTTTTTTTCGAGCGAAGAACACACTTGATACAATTACGAACAATGAATAGACATAGGTTATTTTCGATTGCAATTCTTGCCCTTGCTGCCTGCTTCAGCCTCTCTGTTGAAGCTGCCCCTCCAAAGAAGACATTTGCCGTTCAGGGAGAGGTAGTTTCCGCAACAAGCGGCTCACCGGTCGATTTCGCGTCCGTACTGGTGACCCCGTCACAGCTTTACACAATGACGGACACCAAGGGCGCGTTTTCTCTGAAAGACGTGCCTGCAGGGACAGTCACCGTCAGCGTGCAGTTCTACGGCATGGAACAGAAAGACACCACGTTTACAGCCAAGACCGGTGAAATCGTAAAATTGAAAATAGCACTGAAGGAAACATCCTTCCGACTGAGCGACGTCGTGGTCGTAGCCACCGGCAACAAAGCCGGCAGCAGCACCGCCTCCAACATTTCAAGACAGGCGATGGACCACATGCAGACCAGTTCATTGGCAGATGCCATGGCATTGCTCCCCGGCGTAGCGATAACGAATCCGGACCTGTCCAGTTCACAGTCCATCACCATCCGAACCGCACGGCCTATCGTCCCGGGCGAATCAGCCAATTCGGCATCAGTGATGAACAGCCTCGGAACAGCCGTCATTGTCGATGGCGCCCCTATGTCCAACAATGCCAACCTCCAGACACTCAGCCCGGTAGTCAGCGGCAGTTCAGGAGATGACAGCCGCTCCGGCACACCTGCACGAGGCATGGACGTAAGATCACTTTCGACAGACAACATCGAATCCATAGAAGTCATCAGAGGTATCCCGTCAGCGGAATATGGCGACCTCACGTCAGGTGCGGTGCTGGTAAAGTCCAAAGCCGGCAAGTCCCCGCTCATGATCAGGTTCAAGACTAATCCGAACATCTACCAGGCATCGGCCGGAAAGGGATTTTCACTCGGAAAGAAAGCAGGAGACCTCAACATCTCCGGCGACTACGCATACAGCAAGAATTCATTGACCAAGAACCATGCATTCTACCAGCGCGCGAGCGCCAAGGCCCTCTGGACAGTGAGAATAGGAGAACTCGTCAATGAAACCACCTCTCTCTCAATGAGTTTTGGCCGCGACCGCAGCAGACTCAATCCTGACGACAAGGATTCCAAGACCCAGTCCTATGCCAATGATATGGGTGTGGCGTTCAACACCAACGGCCGCGCTTCCATAAACGGCAACTGGCTGCGGAGCATAAACTGGCTGGTATCGGGAAGCCTCAACGACAAGAAATCCCACTATGAAAGCACCGCCACCAACGCATTGAACCTCTACTCCAAGTCAATGACTGACGGCGAAGTGTACAGCAACATTGCCGGGGCACAGATCAAGGATGCCGACGGAAACCTCATCACCAATGTCCCTGCTGACAGCCCGGTAAAAGGCGTCGTGCTGCCGTACAGCTATTTCTACATGTATGACATTTACGGCAAGGAGGTCAATGCCTTCGTAAAAGCGAATGCTGATTTCGCTCACACCTGGGGTGCCGTAAACGAGAGACTGCTGATAGGAGCCGACTTCAAGACAGACGGGAACCTCGGCAAAGGTTCAGTCTATAACGACGACACTCCCCCTTACAGGAATATCGGCAATGCTGAATCAGGCTATCGTACAAGGCCTTACTACGACATCCCGTTCATCAACCAGCTGGGTCTCTATGCTGAGAACTACTTCAACTGGAAATTCGCCGGAAGGGAATTGAATATCGTGACCGGTGTCCGCTATGACAATGTCAATGGGCACAATTCCGTAGCGCCGCGAATCAATACTTCCATCGACATCTTCCCTTGGATGACGCTGCGTGGAGGATATGGACTGACATCGAAGGCCCCGACCTCGTACTATCTCTATCCTAACAAGTCATACCACGACCACATCCTCTACAACGGAATGATAGCCGGGATGCCTGAAAACGAGCAGCTGCTCATTGCCCAGACCAATGTTTACGATGCTACGAACAAGGACCTGGAGATCGCCGTGAACCGCAAGGCGGAAGTCGGTCTGGACTTCAAGTTCGGAGGACATTACCGCATCAGTGTTACCGCTTATGACGAGAGGATGGACAACGGCTACAATTATGGACTTGACCTCAGTTCCTTCAAATGGTATCACTCATTGACCTATGACGTGGACCACAAGGATGCAGGGCAGCGGCCTGTACTGAAGAAAGGAGCAGAGTACGACCTCTTCTATACAGTCTATAAGCCTCTGAACAACATCAAGTCCACCAACAGGGGAATAGAATACGAAATCGACCTCGGACGGTTCAATGCAATCCGCACTTCGTTCTACATCAACGGAGCATGGATGCGCAGCTCGAACACGAACAAGGGATATTCTTTCGGGACAAGAGATAATGTAGGGACAGCGGAAAAGAACATCGGAATATACGAGCCGGAGCTCTCTACCAGCTATGCTGAACAGCTGAACACCACGCTCAGGATTACACACAACATTCCGCAGGTAGGACTTGCCGTCACGCTCACCGGGCAGATGAACTGGTACAGCAAGTATTGGACTGAGTACCGCAATGACACCATGTTCATCAAGTACATCTCCCGCAAGGACGGAAAGGTATATGACTTCGACCCGTCCATGAAGAGCGATCCGGAATTCTCCTACATGTTCACGCCCCGCAATGACAACAGGTTCATAGCCGAAAAGTATTTCCCGACAATGCTTTTCAACCTCAATGTCAGCAAGGAAATAGGAGACATATTCACAGCGTCGTTCTATGTGAACAACCTGTTCAACAGCCGTCCGCTCTACAAGTCGAAACAGACTGGCGAACGCAGCGAACTCGGGATACCGATCTTTTTCGGATTCGAGTTCAAGGTATCAATCAAGTAGTTATTTATCTTAAAATATTAGAATTATGAAACATTCAGTAATCACCTTAATGGTACTTGCGGCCCTGGCGGCGGCAGGTTGCCAGAAGACCGGCACCAAGACGATCAGCATAAATGTGAAGGTCGATGAGACTAATATCGTGGCAGCAGGCATCAAGTCCCCTGACAGTTACGACGTCACCATTTCAAACTTCGCAACCGGAACGGCAATCGAAGCCAAGACGGAAAACGGCCTCGCCACTGCGACTGGCATTGTTCCTGGCGTCTATACAGTTACGGTAAGCGCTACTCAGAATGAAGGCGGATTCACATATACCATTGCCGGTTCTGAAAGCAATGCGAGTCTGCTTGCCGACGGAGATGAAGTGACAGTAAAAGTGGATGCCGTCAAGGAGGCCGCTCTCGTATTCAAAGAGATTTATTATACAGGAGTGAAAGATTTCTATTTCCGTGACCAGTTCTATGAAATCTACAACAACAGCACGGAAGTAGTTTACGCTGACAGCCTCTGCATCGCCGAAACAGTTTATGCTTCCGCTGACAAATCCATCATCTATGAATGGCCTATCGAAAATGCCGACAAATACGTATTCGTGAAAGTCGTATGGCAGATTCAGGGTGACGGACACAGCTACCCGATAAAACCGGGCGAATCATTTGTAATCTCCCAGTGGGCTACCAACCATAAGGCAGAAAGCCTCTCCAAAGGCGTTTCACCTGTAGATCTGACAGGTGCAGAATTTGAGGCTATAGAGAAAGAATCCACGGCACCTAGCGGATTGGTTCTTACAGACAATCCTGCAATAAACATGAAGAAGGTAATCCAGGCCGGATATCCTATGCCTCAGTGGCTTACTTCCGTATCAGGCTCTCAGTATATAATCTTCAAGCCATCCAAACCGCTCAAGAATGAGGATTTCATCACTGCCACCAATGCGGACTACAACGGCGTAGGAAGAGAGGTTCTCATCAGCGACGTGATCGATGCTGTGCAGACTGTAAGTGATGAAACAGGTATGAACGTACTCGGTCTTCCTAAAGTTCTTGATGCAGGAGCAATATGGTGCTCAGGACTGTATGTCGGCGAAAGTATAGCAAGGAAGATCAAGGAAACCCGTCCTGACGGAACAAACGTTTATCAGGATTCCAACAACACCACCAATGACTTCGAAGTCAAGAAGGACCCGCAGGTCAGAAGATATGATGCCAAGGTGCCTTCATGGAACACTTGGATAAACAAGTAAAATCGACAAGTTCGAAATGAAGAGAATTATAGCAATATCCGTAATGCTCGTCAGTCTGGGTGCAGTTGCAGCCCGGGCTGCCGAGCCTTCGGAAATCCACAGAAATACAGTCCTGAAGGAGACTGCCATAAGGAATTCCCTGTGGTACGGAAGTTCTTCTGCGGCAGGCCTCTCATTCAAGCCTTACCGGTTGTTCAGCACGCTTGACCTCAGTTATGACGGAGGCTTCGGCGAGTACCGCAAAATCGGCTCAGGCGAAAAAAAATCGGAGATTTCCGTGGGCACGTCAGGAGGCGCTTACATAGGCAAGTTCCTGGCAACGGGCGGATTCTCTTTCAGAAACATCTTCGAACACGACGCCCTCTACAACGTACTCATGTACGAACTGGAGGACAACATGCCATATTACCCGGTCGATGACAAATCCAGCGGATGGAACAGACAGGAATATCTGCTCAACGCCGGATTGTCATCACCTGTATTGTGGGACAGGGTCTCTTTCGGTGTAAAAGTGGACTACACGACCAAGGTCGGAGCCAAACAGCTTGACCCGAGAGGAGAGACATACAAGTATAGCGTAACTGTAAAACCGTCAGTCGCTGTACTTCTCGGCCAAAGCCTGCTGGGCCTCAGTGGTACATATACCAATGGTTTTGAGCGCGGAACAGTATCCAACAACAATCCTTGGGAAGATCCTAAGGTATGGCAGCACCGCGGCCTGGGAGAAAGCACCCAGAACAAGGTGGGCGGAAACGATGGCATGAAGACACATATCTACCGCACAAACAAGTACGGTGGAGCTCTTCAGTACTCTTTGGGCGAAGTTCTGTTCATCGAGGCCGGATTCGGACACCGCACCACTCTCGGAAGGGAAAATCCGAAACTGCCCAAGAGACTCGGCTCCATAAAGGAGAATGACATAACTTTCGACGCTGCCTGGTTCTTCGGCAAAGACAAATCCAACAAGCTGGCTCTCAATGTATTGTACAGCGACACTGACGGCATTGAATATGTTCAGAAACTGAACACTACAGCCTATCAGCAGGAATGGATGGTCCTGAATGAAAACGAGATGACCACCTTCACAGGAATCAACGCATCCGTCGGATACGACCATCTTTTCGGGGCTTCCGATCCTGAGGGCTACAGCTGGAGAGTCGGTGGAGAAGCCAGATTCGAGATGTTCAACCAGAGCTATCTCTCGCCGGCATCCACATCAGACGCCATGCGGATATACGGCGGAGTCCAGGCCGACAGGCATTTCAAGATGAGGAAGTCATCTCTGCTTGTAGGGCTTCATGCCGGCTACGCATTGGGGTTGGGTAACGGATACACCTGCCTGAGCGGCAAAGTCTATCCTGCTCCTGCAGCAATGATGAAGGACCAGAGTGACTGGCTCAATGCAAGTTACATAAAGGCCGGCGGCAGAATAGACTGGACGGTTTCTTCAGGAAGGAGAGTAAACTGGGTATTGGGCGGAAAAGCCTCATACATAGGTGCTTCTGAACTGGACAAGGACAGAATCATCTGCTCGGCGACATTCGGAATACTGTTCTGAAGACGGATGTTCCGAAATCACTGATAACCAAACAATAGGATTCATTTTTTATAGGGTTTAGATGTCATACAAAACAATATTGGCGGCATTGGCCGTCTTTACAGCGGCATCAGCAGCCGCCCAGACACATTCTTTCGCGATTGTCACTGACCCTCAGACATTTGACAGCTGCAATGCTGCGATAGAAACATATCGCTCGGCAGTCTGCACAGATGGGCTTGACGCGTTCGTGGTATCCAGGAACTGGACAGATCCTGACGAGCTGAAAGACAGTCTGATGTTATATTACAGGACCAGGGCTCTGGAAGGGGCAGTCTTTGTCGGGGATGTCCCGATTGCAATGATACGAGGTGCCCAGCATCTCACATCCGCCTTCAAGATGGATGAATCATTGCCCATGAGAGACTCTTCCGTTCCTTCCGACAGGTTCTATGACGACTTCGACCTGAAGTTTGATTTTCTCGGGCGCGACAGCGTGGAGAAGAACTTTTTCTACTACAATCTGAAGGCAGAGTCACCCCAACACATCTGCTGTGACATCTATACCGGACGCATAAAATCGTCTGAAAAGAGAGGCGACAAATATGGCGAGATTTCACGCTATCTGCTTAAAGCCGCTGCCGCAAAATCACAGGAGAACGCTCTTGACCACCTGATGTCATATTGCGGAAGCGGCTCATTCTCAAACAGTCTCGCGGCGTGGAAAGACGAGACCATAACCCTGAAGGAACAGATGCCGGCCGCATTTGAAAACGGCTCTGACGGCGCGAAGTTCCTGATCTTCGCAATGTATCCTGACATAAAGAAGACTCTTCTTGGTGAAATCTCACGTGACGACCTAGACCTCGCTCTTTTCCATGAGCACGGAGTCCCTGAAAGACAGTACGTTACAGAAACGCCTCATCCTAACGAGACCGATTCATATTATTACGATGCCAAATACCGCATGCGTCAGCGGATCAGGACGGCAGTCAGCCGGGGCAAGGACGCAGAAAGCGTGATAGACGACATTGTCAAGAAATATGGCATCAGCCGCGATTGGGTTGAAGACTGGGATGATCCGAAAAACGACGCGGAGGATTCGCTTTATGATGCTGCCACCGGCATTATGCTGGATGACATTGCGGCAGCTGAACCGAACGTGAGAGTGACCATTTTCGACGCCTGCTACAATGGGGATTTCCGGGAGGACGACTGCATCGCATCACGTTATATCCTGTCCGGGGGCAATGCTCTTGTCGGCATCGGAAACTCGGTCAATGTCCTTCAGGACAAGTCTTCATCCGACCTTCTGGGAATGCTCTCCGAGGGTTACAGCGTAGGTCAATGGATGCAGCAGGTCAATATCCTGGAATCGCACATTCTCGGCGACCCGACCTTCCATTTCACCGCGTCAGGGAAAGCGGTCCGCCCGGATTTGCACAACACCGACTGCCGGTATTGGCTGAAATTCACATCCGCTAAATATCCGTGCGATATCAGAGGACTTGCATTGCAAAAGCTCTATACATTGAATTACAATGATTTGTCTCCTCTTCTCCTGAAAACGTGGAAGGAAAGTGACGAATATATGCTCCGCCTGCAATGCCTCCATCTTCTGGAACATTACATTGACGGAAATTATGAGAAGGTCCTGAAAGAGGGAGCTGATGACCCTTATGAGTTTATCCGCCGCAAGTCCACCTATTTCATGGGAAAGGTCGGAACTCCGGAAATGGCTGACGCTCTTGCAGACCTCTACATGCGCGATTACAATTCGCTTCGCGTGGCCCATAACGTGGGATTTGTCTGCGCGCATTTCCCTGACAGTCTTTTCCTTAGGGAATTCGAAAAGAAATTTGCCGAGGCGGACTGGATTTATGACCGTGAACGCTTCCACAAGAAGGCCATGGACTGCTTCAGACAGTCATTCTCCATAGAAGCCTCCACTGGCAAGGCTCTCACAGACAAGACCAACAAATACCGTAAATTCTACATCAGCGGCATGCGCAACCAGCCTTATCCGCAGTATGCTGAAAGCCTGCTTGCGATTGTACGCGATCCAAATGAAGTCGAGAAGGCACGTGTCCAATGCGCTGAGGTCCTCGGCTGGTACATCAGGGCATGGAACCGGAAAGAGATTGTGGAAGGAATCGACGCGTACCTGAAATCTGGCGAAGAGATGCCGGAAGCATTGAGGAATGAACTTGTCAAGACCAGGAACCGTCTTGAAGATTATTTGAGATAGGGCAACTGAATATAGAATTATGAGAAATAATCTGATAAAACAATTTTTAGGGGCGGTCGTTTTCTGCTGCATTTCGCTGTCCGCAGCGGCACAGGTCAATGTCGAGAAATTCAGTGTGAAGTCACCTACGGCATTCGCCATCATAACCGACAGCGTGACGCTTTCCAAGTGCTCAGAAGAATTCCATGCCTACAAGCAGGCTCTTGAGGATGAGGGCCTCGGGACATATATAATCAGTGCTGACTGGAAAAGTCCGGAAGAAGTAAAAGCTGAGATTCTCGCGCTTGCGGGGAAGAAGCCGAGACTCGAAGGTGTGGTGCTTGCCGGTGATGTGCCGATCGTCAAAGTGCGTCAGGGCCAGCATCTTACCACTGCATTCAAGATGAACGAGGAAGTCTGGCCAATGGAAGAATCATCGGTGGCATCAGACAGGTTCTATGATGATTTCGACCTGAGTTTCGACTTCATCTGCCGTGACACCGTGGAAACCGACGTATTCTATTACAGACTTTCAGAAAAAGGTGCACAGCATCTGCGTCCGGACATCTATTCTGCCAGGATGAAAGTGCCGGCAGTGATGAAAGGTGACAAATATGAGATCATGCGCAAGTATCTCCGCAAGGTGGCGGATGCACACAGGCAGGACAATGTCCTGGACGACCTCACTTTCTTCGCCGGTCACGGATACAATTCGGACTGCCTTACTATCTGGCGCCAGAAACCAGTCGTATTCAGGGAGTATTTTCCATACGCCTTCAGTCAGGCTTCCCATAACCGTTTCCTGAATTTCCGTGAAGACAGGCAAATGAAGTGGAATCTCTTGAGCGAGGTGGCCCGCAAGGACGTAGACCTGTTCGTTTTCAGCGAGCACGGAGCACCTGATACTCAGTACATAAACGAGAGCAAGGTGGCTGATGATCTGGACGAGGATATGGACTATCTGAGACGCTCACTCGCTGAAGCATACAGATATTATCAGGAAAAAGGCCAGGGTGATGGCTTCATGAAAGAAGCCATTGAGAAGGAATACAAACTTTCCCGCAAGGATTTTTCCGACTCCGCCATGGCGGCCTACGCAGCGGCTGATTCTCTGGAATTCGCTCTTGCCAACATCAGTCTGGATGATATAATGAAAGGACACAGCAATGCGAAGATGATTGTCTTCAATGCCTGCTACAACGGTTCCTTCCACAACAGGGAGGGATATGTCGCAGGATGTCATGTGTTCGGAGACGGCGAATGCATTGTCGCCCAAGGGAATACGGTCAATGTCCTTCAGGACAAATGGGAAGACAAGCTGATGGGCTATCTTTCTGTCGGGGAGCGTGTCGGAATGTGGCAGAAAGAGGTCCCGTATCTGGAGTCTCATCTTATCGGCGACCCGACCTTCAGATTCACGCCTCACGACAATGCCGAGGCGAAACTGCGTGACAGGCTGCACAACGACCTGATTTTCAACGAGTCAAAGCCTTCCGTCTGGGAAAAGTACACACATTCTGAAAATCCTCTGCTGAGATGTGCCGGCATCACCCATTTGGGTTATATCGATGCCAAGGCAGCACACAAACGCGCCGCGGAAATGTTCGGCGACCCGTCATGGGCTGTACGCATCCATGCTTTCAACACATTGGCAACCAATCCTGACGCTGATTTCCCGACCTACGTCAGAAAGGGTCTGGACGACATCTATGAAGTTGTCGCCAGAAGTTCCGTAAAAATGGCTGCTGCACTTGGGGACACCACGCTCATTTCTGATGTAAAGGCCTTCAAGAAGGCTCATCCTGAAATGGTGAGGGCATCGGGATATGCAGCAGATGATGCAGTAGCATTGCTCTCAGGCACAGGACATTACGGCAAGAGCGCAGAAGGGACAGCTGACAAGGAAAAACCGGCAAAGAAGAGAGTGAACGATATCAGGACATTCAGAAACGGCAGAAGCATTTATGCTGTCGAGCCGCTTCTCCACATTGTCGGAGACGCTTCCGACGACCTGTATGTGCGTACTGTGGCCTGTGAGACGCTCGGATGGTATGAGCAGTCCGTCCGCCGCGGTGAAATCATCGAATCTCTTTCCGGCATTCTTGAGCATGATGCTGATACACCTCAGCAGCTCAAAGCAGAAATCAAGAAGACAATCAAAAGATTATCATGGCAATAGCATCTATTCGTAAGAAATTCATCATGGCAGCGGTGACCTTGTTTTTCGGGGCCACCGCAGTGGGAGTGCAGGCGCAGGAGACCATGCCAGACGGGATTGACAACTCGAAATTGAAATATTTCCCGCCGCTTATCAATCAGATCGGCGGCTCCTGCGCGCAGGCGTCCTATATCGGGTACATGTTCACATATGAGATGAACCGTCTTTTAGACAGGGACGCGTCGGCCAGCAAGGACAACCAGTTCAGTTATCTGTACACCTGGAACTTTATAAATGGTGGTCAGGACGAGGGCTCTCTCGGCACAGAAGGACTCCAGATAGCATTTGAGGGCGGCATTGCCACGGAAGCGGATTTCCCGTCGCAATATTCGAGCTATCAGTTCAAGTGGACGACAGGATATGAAAGTTACCTGAAAGCGCTTCACTACAGGGTGAGCAAGATCCGCACGTTCGAGGTTATAGACCGTGCCGGAATAGATGAAGTCCGCCGCTATCTGTGGAATCGCGGAGAACCGGGAAGACCTGGCGGCATAGTGACATTCTCTTCACGCTCAAGCGGATGGAAGATCAACACCAACTATACCGGACCGTCCGTCACTGGGTACAAGGCGCTGCTTACTCAACTTGCACCTGACGGAGCACATGCCATGACGATTGTGGGCTACGATGACCTCGTGGAATTCACGGCACCTGACGGAACTCTTACCAAGGGCGCGTTCATCGTCTGCAATACCTGGGGAGAAAATCATTTCGCTCACGATCACGGACGCTACTACCTGCCGTATTATTTCTGGGAGCAGAGTGACAGGACGAACAGTGAACTGAGCCGCGACATGTGCGGGACTGATGTGGAATACCGTGAACCAAAGGTAGTGTTCCGCGTGAAACTTAACTACACGTCCAGGAATGACCTTTCCTTCAGAATCGGCGTTTCCAATAAGGCTTCTGACAGTATGCCTGTCCATGATTATCTTGTGCCGATTGCCAATTACCATGGCGGAGACTATCCTATGCAGGGTAGCAGCGGCAGTTCAGAAATCGAGTTCGCTTTCGACTTCAGTTCTTATGTGGCCAATATCCATGACTCCGAGGAGCCGAAGTTCTTCCTGACGGTAAACCGGAACAAGCGGGGAAGAGAACTGGGAAGCGGAAAGATGCTTGCATTCTCCGTATATGACTATCGTGAAGATGCTTCATCTCCAAAGGTTTACGTTTGCAAGGACATCGCCGGCAAGGAGATCAAGAGCGGCGAAAACATGTTCAGCATTGAAACTGTAGCAGCGAAGACCACTTCCTACTCGAAGGTCAAATGGCTGAATTCTTCCGGCCAGCCGGCTGCAGCGCCACTCGTATTGAGGACCGCCGACGGCAAGTATGTGAAGATGAGATTCTCCGACTACAATCGTCAGGACGGCACCATCAAACTCAAATATGTCTATGCTCCGGACGGAAGTCTTAAACTTGAATAGAAATGAAAAAGACAGTTATAATATTGTTCATACTCGCGGCATGTCTGTGCTGCGCATGTAAACAGGGCGAAGGCAAAGTGCCGGCTATCTCGACAGAAGTGACCATCCACGGCCTGGAGGACGGCAAATGGGTATATTTCTCGATCAAGGACGGTGAAACGGTAGGCTCCAGCACCTTCCTGTCCGAGGAAGAGGACAAGGCGTGGGCGGAGCGTACTGATTGGGACTTCGCCATCTGCGGTGATTACATCAAGACCAACAGCGGAACGTCAGGAAACGGCAAGGGCGGCATCCTCCGTGATGAAACGCATAATTTCCAGACCTTGAAAGACGCCCCGACTGAGGGATACCTCATTGACAGCGAAGGAATCGTCAAATAGGCACCGATAATCAGCAGATGGACGACATTCTTACTCCATCAGCTTCTTGTACTTGAAGCGCTTCGGTTCCTCGTCGCCCAGACGTCGTTTCTTGTTTTCCTCGTATTCCGAGTAGGTACCCTCGAAGAAATATACCTGGGAATCACCTTCAAATGCAAGGATGTGGGTGGCGATACGGTCGAGGAACCAGCGGTCGTGGGAGATTACCACTGCACAGCCGGCAAAATTCTCCAAGCCCTCCTCCAACGCACGTATAGTATTGACATCCACATCATTGGTCGGCTCGTCGAGGAGGAGCACGTTACCCTCATCCTTCAGCGTGAGCGCTAGATGCAGCCTGTTCCTTTCACCACCGGAAAGTATGCCGCAACGCTTCTCCTGGTCGGAACCGGTGAAATTGAAACGTGACACGTAGGCACGCGCATTGACATCCCTCTTGCCCAGCCTAATCCAATCTGAACCGTCCGCAATCGTCTGGAACACAGTCTTTTCCGGATCAATGCTCTTGTGCTGCTGGTCCACGTATGCGAGTTTCACGGTCTCGCCGATAGTGATGTCACCGCTGTCAGGCTGCTCCAGACCCATAATGAGTCGGAACAATGTCGTCTTGCCGGCGCCGTTAGGACCAATCACGCCGACGATACCGGCCGGCGGAAGCACGAACGAAAGATGCTCGAACAGCAGTTTGTCGCCATAAGCCTTGGAAACATCATTGAACTGGATGACCTTGTTGCCGAGCTTCGGTCCGTCCGGGATATAGATTTCGAGATTGGCCTCCTTCTCCCTGCCGTCCTGGCTGGCGAGCTTCTCATACGCGCCGAGTCTCGCCTTGGACTTCGCATGACGCGCCTTCGGAGCCATTCTGACCCATTCCAGCTCCCGTTCCAATGTCTTTTTACGTTTGCTCTCCTGCTTCTCCTCCATCTCCAGGCGCTTGGTCTTCTGCTCCAGCCATGAAGAATAGTTGCCTTTCCAAGGAATGCCCTCTCCCCTGTCGAGTTCCAGAATCCAACCGGCCACGTCATCGAGGAAGTAACGGTCGTGGGTCACGGCAATCACCGTACCCTTATACTGCTGCAGATGGGCTTCAAGCCACTGGATACTCTCGGTGTCGAGGTGGTTGGTCGGCTCGTCGAGCAGAAGCACATCAGGCTGCTGGAGAAGAAGACGGCACAATGCCACGCGACGCCTTTCGCCACCGCTCAATGTAGCGATTTTCGCATCCGACGGCGGGCACTGGAGCGCATCCATAGCCCTTTCCAGCTTCGAGTCGATTTCCCAGCCTCCGCAATGTTCGATTTTTTCGGTCAATTCACCCTGCCTTTCGATGAGCTTGTTCATCTCGTCATCGCTCATCGGCTCGCAGAACTTCAGGTTCACGGCCTCATACTCCTTGAGCACGTCCATAATCTCCTGAACACCCTCCTGAACCACTTCCAGGACCGTTTTCTCAGGATCCATCTGCGGTTCCTGCTCCAGATAGCCCACGCTGTACCCCGGAGCCCAGACCACCTCTCCCTGATAGCTCTGTTCAATGCCGGCAATGATTTTCATCAATGTGGATTTACCCGAGCCGTTCAGACCGATAATGCCTATTTTCGCTCCATAGAAGAATGAAAGACAAATATCCTTCAATATAACACGATTGCTTGATGGGAGGATCTTTCCTACCCTGTTCATAGAAAAGATAATCTTCTCGTCTGCCATAAAAATTCAGTATATGTATTTGTAAATTTCGGTAATCGACGGGCGAAGTTACGAATAAAATGCAGATGTCTCCAAAAATTTTCATTTCGGATGCAACATTTTGAAAACAACTTGCATCTATGCTGTAGGTTTAGGTTTTAGTACACGTTAAAAGGGGTTGGAAAGCAGCGATGCTTCCCGCTCCTTTACTTTTTTCTGCAATTTCCACATTATTTTCCCCAAAAACAAGTATATTTATGAATTTCCATGCGTAAGAGACGCAGGAAAGAGACGCTTTGCGTAAGAAAATCACCGACATTGACCCGAACACCGGGCAACTAAATAGAAAACTTGATTTTGGGAAAATTACTGAAACATATATCGGCATTGACCCTGGCTATCCTGGTGCTGGGCCTGCGGGCCAATGCGGGACCGGCGTGGCGTGGGACATTGACCCTGACTCAGCCGGACGGCAGCGTGCTGCAGGCGAGAGTGGTCGGCGACGAGTTCGCGCACCTGATGGTGGATCTGCAGGGCAATGCATTGATTCAGAACAGCGAAGGCTGGTGGTGCTATGCAGCATTCAGCGGCGACGGCTCGATGCACAGCACAGGAACGGTCGCTGGGGACAAGCTTCGTCCGGCATCGGCGGCGGGCGGCGACATCGGCGAAGTGCTGAGAAAATGGAGTGCACAGAACAAGAGAGCATTGGTCCGGAATCCCCTTGTCGCAACGAAGGACGGCCAAGTCGCGGGAGCCTGGAAGAAGGCTGGAAGCAGTTCAGACACAGGCGCCGGCTGGACTCGGAACTGCGCTGGAGAAGGGGCTGCAAGCGGTTCGGAAGCGGAAGCCAAGAGCGATACCGAGGCAGGCTCCGGCGGGACCGGGAGCAACGCCCCTGAGGTTATCCGAAAACGGTGCCTGGTGCTGCTTGCGGAGTTCAAGGACCTGAAGATGTCATTTGCCAGGGAGCGGTTCGAGAACCTGATGAACACAGGCGAATCCAGCGTAAAGAACTATCTGAACGACCAGTTTCTCGGCAGGTATGAATTCACATTCGACGTGGCGCCGATCGTGACACTCAGCCAGGCGCACCAGTACTACGGCAAGAATTCAAACGGAAAGGACTCACGGGCAGCCGAAGCAGTAGCTGAAGCATGCCGCCTCGCAGCCGCAAACGGGACCGACTTCTCCATTTATGACACGGACAATGACGGCAAAGTGGATGACATTCTCCTTTTCTACGCCGGAAAAGACGAGTCCGAGGGAGGCGGAGACGACTGCATCTGGTCCCACGCATGGAAACTTAGTGCGGCAAACATCAAACTGACCCTTAACGGAAAGGTAATCGATTCATACGCAGCCACTTCCGAACTGTCATTGAGAAGCAGCGGAAAATATCAGTTCAAGACCATCGGCACCATCTGCCACGAATACAGCCACTCGCTCGGCCTCGCGGACATGTACGATACCGACTACGGCGGCAGCGGCGGAGAAGCAGACGGGCTGTGGAAAAGCACCGCATTGATGGACAAGGGCAACTTCAACAACGACGGAAGAACACCGCCTTACTACAACGCCGTCGACAGGGACATGCTCGGCATCGGCCAGTGCGAGGAACTGAAAGAAGGGCATTACGTGCTGGAACCGATAAACCTCAACGGACGGTTCCTCAGGATGGACACTGCCAATGAAGGGGAATACTATCTGATAGAGTGCCGGACAAACACCGGCTGGGACATCTACACAAGATGCAAGGGCCTGGCGATATACCACATTGACAAATCTGAGAACCTCACAGGCTATTCCCCTGTGTATGAGAGAGATGCGAGCGCAGCGGAGAGATGGACGAGCAACGAGGTCAATTGCCGGCCGCAGCACCAGTGCGCCGACATGATCGAGTCCCTGGACAAGGCCAATGACATAAGCCAGATCATGTGGCCTTACGGCAAGAACAACTCGTTCACGCCACAGTCATCACCGTCATTCACGATCTGGGACGGCAGCAGCTCCCCGTTGTCGATAACGGACATCCTCCAGATAGGCGACAATGTTTCCTTCAATGTCGTGAAAAGCGAATCCGCCAACCCGGAAAAAGCCATTGACATCCGCAGGGACATCTACCAGGACACCGCCATAATCCAGTGGAAGACAGACGTTCCCGGCAGCACATCGCCAGCCTTTATACTCATTGGCGAGAAAGGAAAGAGCGAGACAGGTGAAATGACTGTCAATGCTTTCGAACCCGGAAAGTACGCCATCCGCCTGGAGGGGCTGAAACCCGCGACGACCTACACGATGAAGATTCATTATGAAGCAAGCGGAGTGAAAGGCGAAGTCGTCAACGTGCAGTTCTCGACCAAGAAAATCTACCGGGAGGGTTATCCGTTCATATTCCTGAACACCGTGAAGCGAAACGAGGACGGGAGTTTCCCGGCCGGCTCGATGCTGCCGCTTGTCCTGCTCAATGCCAACAAGTTCAAAGCCGTGGAATGGTATATGGACGACCGCAGCATAATCGCCGACAAAAACGGCTACTTCAAGCTGACACGTTCCTGCAAGATCAAGGCTGTGATACTGTACATCGACGGTTCCAAGGAGATAATCGAAAAAAGCATGAGAGTAAAATGAGAAAGCCGCATATCATAATAATCCTGCTGACAGTATTGTCAATGACTTCCTGTAATCGCGGGCACGGACCGGACAAGCAGTTCCTTGAGAATGAAAACATTACGCTGACCGTAGGAGGCCGCGAGAAAATCAGGTTCTGCCCGGACACCTGGCAGCTGAGCTACAGCGAGGACAACAAGCAGTTCCGCGCCAACAACGACTCCATGTCGGAATTCTTCATCCTGACCTGCTCGGACATCCCGGTCAGGCCGGGTCAGAACATCAAGTGCTCACTGAAATACACCGACGGAGGAATCGCGGTATATAAGACGGGAATGCAGTTCGAAGTACAGAAAATCGACGATGAAGGCAGGGTATGGCTATGGTGCAAAAAACGCAGTACCGGCATCACTGCCAAGATACTGCGTTAGCATTATATCGGAAGTCTTCAGACTACCACACGAATTCAAAACGGATATCCACCGGAACACCGCCTCTGTTCACATTGGCGATATCTGCGGACAATGCCTCAGGAATGACTGCATGATTGGACTCATACTCCCTGGCAAACATATAGTTGCCGGTAGCCTGAGTTTCAAGAATCAGATTCGACCATTCAGCCACCACCTCAGGAACCTTCTCGAAATTCACATGATAGAGACCGTCCTTGTTGCGCTCGAATGCGCCATGATCTTTCAAGAAGTTGTAGCACATCATATTCGCACGGCCGTGCGCGTCAGCAGCGCCGAAACGCACTGAACGGATCAGGCTCGCGATATATGTAGTGATGGCCGCCTCCTTGGAGATGAGAGGAATCTCACCCTTGTCAATGAGGTTGCATACCATATAGAGTCCCAGAATGTCAGCCTTCGCCTCCTCCCATGTGGAAGCCTGATTGCCGAGAGCATCCTTTACTGAACCGAGACCGTTCACCGTCTCCTTTACGCCGAGACCGTGTGCGACTTCATGGAAAGTCACATTCCAGAAGAAAGCGTCAGCGCTGAGATACCTCTGCTGAGGCTCCTCGAACAGAATCTTGCCGATAGGATAGACCATCTTGTCGAACTTGGCCTTGATGACATTGCGCAACTGAAGACGACGTGTACCCTTTTCCGCCTGGACCTGGTGGTCGTTAGGCAAGTTTATGGCAATGGTCTTTCCGCCCGCGTTGGCATCACCGGCATAATAGATGGCGTCATACACGAACATATCCGACTGCGTTCCCGGAACAAAAGTCTTGTAGGCATCCGGACACGGAAGCGACTTCTGCAGGTCAGGAAGCATCGCGATATACTTGGTCAGCTCCTCGGTCTTCTTGAGGTCCTTGAGCAGAATGAAGCACTCATAAGACGTCTTGATGCCATGGACACCGTCCTCATAGTTCTCGATAGGGCCGATCACGAGGTCCATCTTGCTGTCCTTCATATCCATCCAGGCATAGTCGGACTCAAGATACGAATCAGTACGGAGCGCCTCCGCCCTTTTCAGAAGATAATTCCTCACGCTCTCCTTGATGGTCATGGTAGCCGCGCTCTCCAGATAACCGCAGATTTTCTCCACCTTATCCTTGTAGGCATCGTGATACCATACCACTTTCAGCTTTCCGTCCTCACCGCGTCTGATCAATGTATAAGGACTGAGCTTGGCAGGATCTTCAAGAGCATCGAACTCCTCCTGAGTCATATCAGCAGGATAGAAACAAGCGCCTGCAGGCTTCTGTCCATAACCATCAATGAACGGAGCATTGTTGTCAAGACGGTCCCACGGGCCATAGTTGATAAGAGCGAAATCCTTCTCAGGGCAATCCTTCATCGAAAGGATCTGGTTCTTGTCGCCGAATGTCTGCTGCCAGAATATGCCATCGACCTCATCAGCCGCCTGGCGGAACAGATTCAGGACCTCCTTTCCGTTGTCAGAGATACCATCCATATACGGTGAACCGATCTGGAACACCGCATATGAATCTATCTTCTTCTGAATGTCGGACTTCGGCCCTTTGTTTCCGCAAGAAACCAAGGCTGTCAGGCACAAAGCAGTAATGATTGTCTTTTTCATCAAAATTAGAATGACAATGCGATCTGGATGAAGTCATCAGCCTTGAGGGCCGCGCCACCGATAAGACCGCCATCAATATCAGGACAAGCGAAAAGCTCCTTCGCATTTGAAGACTTGCAGCTTCCGCCATAAAGGATGGTTGTGTCCTCTGCTACCTGAGCGCCGAACTTGTCAGCAAGCACCTTACGGATGCAAGCGTGGATTTCCTGAGCCTGCTCTGCTGTTGCAGTCTTGCCTGTTCCGATAGCCCAAACCGGCTCGTAAGCTACAATGATCTTAGCCATTTCCTCTGCAGAAAGTCCGAAGAGCACATTCTCGATCTGAGATGTAACAACCTCGAAATGCTTTCCTGCCTCTCTCTGCTCGAGGTTCTCACCTACGCAGAAGATAACGCCGAGACCGTTTGCAAGAGCGAGTTTGACCTTCTCTACGAGAGTAGCGTCTGTCTCACCGTAGTACTGTCTTCTCTCAGAGTGGCCGAGGATAGTATATTTGCAACCAGCTGAAGCGAGCATTGCAGCTGAAACTTCACCTGTGTAGGCGCCTTTCTCCTTGTCAGCGCAGTTTTCTGCAGAAAGTTCTACCTTAGTGCCCTTTACTACATCTGCTACAGGAACGAGATGTGTGAAAGGAGTAGCAATGATGAGACCTACAGACTCAGGAACCTGAGCAGATTTTTCAACTACAGCTTTTGCGAGCTCTACGCCCTCCGGAACTGTAGTGTTCATTTTCCAGTTACCGGCTACAATGTTTTTTCTCATAATAATATCTTACTTTAAAAATAATGCAAAAACTGTCCGGAGAACACTATCCCCGAACAGTCTGCAAATTTAATAGTTTTATGTCAAATATCAAACCGGAGTTTGTCACTCAGTCTGTTGCCGTTCCGACTACTTCGTGTAGTTGAATTCGATATGGGCCACTTCCGTAGTGACACCGGAATCAGACGACGATTTCCTATAGCCGAAAGCGTAGGCGACATATTTTCCCGAGGTCTCGATAATGTCCGAGAAATCAGATGACTGCCTGCCTGTAAGCACCAATTTGTCCAGCATACTGTATTTCTTGGCAATAGACACATACTGACGGGCAATATCCGCGTGATCCTCACACTCATCCCAGGCAGCCTTCGATGTCACACCGCAGATATAGGTGTAATCTGCCGACGGTGTCACCGTCAATGTCGTGCCTGACATGGACAATGAGAAAGTCATGTCCACCTGAGTAGCCTGGCGGGTCCTGAACTTGCAGTACTCCAAACCACCGTCATATACCACTGCTCCGGTTTCATCGAAATGTACATTGAATGCGATAACAGCATATTCGGAGTTGTCGTCCAGGTCCATCGACGTATTCGCATCCTCAGCGGAATTGAAATAGCCCAAGTACAACAGCGTGTTAGGGTCAGCACCGTCAGGCATCATGGTTGCCATGGAAGCAAGATTGTTCACCAGCAGGGCAACTATATTCTCATAGCTTCCGTACTGCTTCACATCGCTCTGTTTTACTATGGTACAATAATACAGTTCCGAAGGGTCCACCGGTGTAACTTCCACCTTCACGGAAGAAGTCTTTATGTCACTTACCTGAATCTTGAACCTGTTGAAAATCGGCTTGGCGTCAGATTCCTTGCTCTGCAGGATGTGCAGGACCACAGGTGACGCATTTTCCGCCGACAGCAGGACACGGCCGGTTCTGTCAGATTTGTCTGAATTAGGCTCCACTTTCAGAGTCACCTTGTCCAAAGTGACTTCAGACACGCTGATCCAGGCCGCCTCGCTTGATACTTCCACCAGGCTGGCCGCAGCATATCCTTCAATGCTGTAAGGAACCGAAACCGTACCTCCGGCTACGTCAGCCTTGAACAAATGGCTATCCACCTTCACCACCGAAGGGATAACGGGGTCATCCCCGCTCCCGCCGCACGAAACGGCAAGAGCAAAAAAGACGACCGCGAAAATGATTTTGAAAAATGAAGTCTTGTTCATAAACTATTATTCTCCTATGAATGTAACTTCGAAGCTATTTACATACAATACACTATAGGATGATCCCACTATACTGAAATATGTATTTTCCTCGTCAGTATTCACTACTGTGCTGACTTTACCGTCAACAGTAATCGCAGATGATGCAAGATTATTCCAAGCAGAGCCGTCTTTTGAGAACTTCACTGCAAGATCAGCCCAGTTGCCCGTAGTAACTGGGCGATCAGACGTAATGACAACTTTCTCTATGAAGCCGATTGAAGATTTACAATAGAATTTATCCTTCATACAGAATGAACCCTCTGTAAGACTGGTTACACGCATCTTATTAGCATGCATTTCAACATCAACAGTCTTGCCTGAACCATCAGTTGCAACCGCTTTAAAAGTAGCATCTACCTCAAAAAAGTCATAATCTGTTGCTTCAGGATGTTTCTCAGCTTCAACCTTAAGAATTTCATTCAGGACTGCAGGAGTAACCGTCAACTTATACTCCAGAGAAGTTGCTGACTTCTGTTTTGCGCTTATAGTCTTGGTAACTGTGAAATCGCCATCAGTCAGTGTCACAGTAACCGTTGCAGTCCTCTTGGAATCAGCATTTGCCTCTGCCGTATAAGATATCTTGCCGTCAGCATAAGTAACTTTCAGCCATTCTGCGTCTGAAGAAACCTTAGGCTCTGACTTAGTAGCATATACATTGCAAGCAACTTCACCGGTACCGCCATCCTTTTCAAATTTGAGTTCACTCTCTCCGACAACAAGTTCCGGCTTAGGATTCAGGACAAGAAGTCCGAGATAAGGTCTGATATCATCTTTGCTCAGATTATCGAGAGTTATAACCAGATCACCGGCCTCGACACCTGTAGTATTCTCGATGAAATAATCAGCACCGTCTGCATTAGGAGTTTCCTCTCCAGTTGCAACAGAAATCTTCTTGATAACGGTTGTATCGGTACCATTTGCAAGAGCCACCGTGAAATCACAAGATGCACTCGCTGTATAGATACCCAAATTCAATTTGAGCATCTTGACGCCTGAGAACGATGCCCCTGAAGAAAGGACAACCTTGTCGCCAATTACTCTATTTTGTGCAAATCCCTGGGTAACACCATTGTTGGACTTGTAATATGTAGTACCGGCATTGGTACCATTGGCATCTTTAGGATAAGCCAATGAGAATGCCATCTTCTTCTCACCATCTCCCCACGTAGCTTTCTTTCTGGTACTTATCAAGGAGTTGTTATAAGTAGGTGTATGTGACCATGTTTCACCCTCTGCAAGTGCCACGTCATGAGATACCGCAACATCGGCCGCTTTGAAATGAACAGTAGGTGCTGCAATCTTTCCGCGCTTGATATTCAAGCCGGCACGCTCGAACACGAGGTCGTATCTTGAGGTCTTTACCGTAACCTTCACATCATAAGTCCCAGGATTGGCGACAAACCACACTACATTATCAGCCACAGTAACAGCGGCCTCAGGAGTAACAGTAACTTTAGAGCCAGTATTGAAAGGAACAGGTTGTATCTCATCGACTTCCTTGGTAATGTCTATCTTATAAATACCTACCAAATCCTTGTTTTCACCGACAGCCTCGACAACCACCTGATCAACATTTAGACCTGCATAAGTATCAGGGATATCGGCAAAACAGATCTTTCCGAATCCGAACAGATGCGCGAATTTAATATTCAGCGAAGCTTTGGAATTGTACTCATTATACTGAGTCTTCTCTTTACCTTCAACAGTCACGTCGGCCGGCTCCACAAGCATGACATCTGCTTTGTTCTGCCAGGATGTCTGAGAAGAAGTCTGCTCTCCTTTGACCTGAACTCTCCAAGCGGTAAGATTCTCTCCGGAAGATGCGACTGCGTCTGAAGGGAAAACTCCATAGAACTTATATGTGTCAGAGTTCTGCGCCTCCACTATACTATAAAAATTTCCCTTGAACACAGGAGTATCCGCATTCGGATCCTCAAGTTTGAAAGCAGTATCATACCCACTGGCAACACCTAAATTCTGACTTGCAACCTTCACAGCCTTGTCAGGTGCAGACGGAAGTGCAATAGCAGCACGGAACGCGTCACCCTTCTCAAACTTGATATGTGAATCCCCGTCAAAAACCGCTTTGGTTCCTATGCCTTCAACATTTGCCGTAAGTTCCAGATTTGAACCTACGGGATTCTCAGGCTGAGATTCCGTCTTTGCGCAGCCTGCCAATGTAGCAAGAACTGCTGCCATATATAATGTCTTTTTCATATTCAATGTCTATTTACCAGTTAAGATATTCATCTTCATCCATTACAATGACACCGCCATAAGTGCCGTAAGCATTGAGTTTGACAGTAATGTACTGTGCTGAATACTTGCCGTCGCTGTTGCGGACAGCCTTCAGCAGCACATAAGCTTTTTCCGGCATTACTGACGGGACTGTCACTTTCACCAATGACTTGGCTTCATCAACCTCTGCAGTTAGACCACTGGTTTCAACAAGCACGTGAGTGCTCTCATCCGCACCGGTAAGTACATATTCGAAATTAACCACCTCACCAGGGGAGACTTTCTGCACGTCACTGGTTACTTTTATCATAAACGCATGCTCCTTAGGGATGCTGATGACGGTCTCACCGAGTGTGAAGACGAATTCGTCATCGGTCTCTGACATCACGAGCTCAGGTTTTACTGTACCGGTTACAGGCACTTCTTCCCAAGCGTTTCCGTCGAAGGAAACATACCATTTGCCGTCCTGAATCTTGAATTTAGGGGTTTTTCCGTCCACGCCGTCTTTTCCTGTCACAGGAACCTTGTTGCCGGCATTGAGAAGGAACTCTCCGTCAATGGTCCAATAAAGCACTCCGCCATCTTCCTTGACACCTACTACCGGAGCGACTGCGTCCTTACCGTCCACGCCGTCTTTTCCGTTATTACCGTCTTTTCCATTCAATCCGTTTGAGATAGAAGAAACAGTACCGTCGCTGAAGTAAATCTTGTAGCCGTCAGCCAACGTCTCGACTTTGGAAATGGTCACAGCTTTCTTTGCAGCCTCCACAAGAGCACTGATCGAAGAAGCATTTTCATTGACCTTGGATTCGAGAACGGAAACTTTCTGCTCGAGAGTCTCCACTCTGTCCTTCAGGTCACCGCAGGCGCAGCATACTGATGCCACAGCCAGCATTGACAAAAATAATTTTCTCATACTTATAAATGTTATGAATTAAATATTTTCTAAAAAGCCAGAACCGGTCGGCAGATGATCTTATCGTCTGTATATGCTGCCGTAGGCTCTAAAAGACCGGTATCATACAGCCAGAATATGCAACATGAAGGGTCCTCATTGTTGTCATAGAGGGTAGAGGACATCAGTTCGCAGATATTGCTTTTCCCCCTCGACCGACAGGTGACCAGATTCTCTTTCTGTCCTTCAGGGACCAGTCTCATTACCGAATTTATCTTCTCTATAGGGTTATATGTCAGATTCATCGGATCCTCCCTATAGAAGTATGTGATATCGTAAGAATACGTCCTGAGTTTCAACAGATGGGCAGCCATCTCACCTCCACCGAGATTTGCAAGCATATCCCAGATCTGTCCGATAGAAGGCACGTACCAGCCGGAAGAAGTCGCCGGAGCGGCAGGAGAGAAATCAGTCGTAGTCCAGTCGAATGCCGGATATTTCTGAAGCTTCTCGCCAGGATATGTCTGCAGTATCGCATCAGTCCAGCCTCTTCCATTCACATCTGCATACCAGGAAGTTCCGACTTTCTTTACAGGAATCTTATTTGTCTCGGAATCAAACTGGACTGCCCACATCGTAGTCGTCGCGCCAGGAGCGTGTGCAGCTTTTGTACACAGGACGAGACCATGATTATGTCCTGCAGCCTTGTCAATGTCTGAAAATCTTTCCGGATCTGTCTGGAAGACGATACCTATCACTGTCTTGCCTTCTACAGGAGCAGGTTTATCCTCTTTCCATACAGGAGATGTTCCGTCCGCATTGATGGAGACAAGACCTCCGTCGCTCCAGGTTCCGTCAGAATAGTAATAGTCTCCGATCTTAGGAGTGTCCACAGGGATTTCCTTTTCTTTCACGGTCACTTCGCACTCGGCCGACTGACTGCCGGAAGTAGCCTTGAGCACGGCCTTGCCAGCCTTGAGACCGGTAACCTTCGCAGCCACGATATTGTCATCCTATTACAGCGTCAATGATTTCATATCCAATGATTTCCGCTGGAGATACTTCCCATTTCACGGTCTTCATCGTCGCGTTTTCAGGAAGGACGGTGGCTGTAACCATGAACGTCTCTTCTTCCGAAATCTCTTTGGATACTATATCGAGTTCGATGGATGAAACTTCCACGATCTTCACCGTCACGTCACAGAAGGCCTCCAATGTTCCGAGTTTGGCGGTTACACGTGCCGTACCCGGAGCAAGCGCCATGAGGTAGCCGTTATATGCGCTCAAGACCTTTTCATCGGATGAGGACCATTCCACGAGAGGATTGGTGGTATCATCAGGCTTTACCACGGCCTTCAGACTGTAAGTCTCACCTACGAACATCTCCAGTGACGAATCACCCAATGTCAGGCTGACAGCCTCGACAGGAAGCACTTCCACGCTGCACGTCGCAGACTCACCATCGACCACTGCTACAATAGTGGTAGTGCCGAGAGCCTCCGATTTCAGTCTGATGGACAAGCCGTCGTCCTCCAGTTCCTTATCTGTTATGGTTACGATGGACTCGTCAGCAACGGAGAGTTCAGCACTCATCGCTTTCACGAGAGGCTCTATCTTCAGAGGCACTGTCGCTTCCGCACCTGCCACTATAGTGTATTTCTCTTCAAGGAACTCGACAGAAGTCTTTATCTCTTCTGCCGGGCTTTCTTTCTTCTCAGAACAAGAAGTTATGACCAATATGGAGAACACTCCCCACAGGAGACTTTTCAATCGCATAAGCTGTACAACGTTAATGTAAGGTTAATAAGAACACTTATCTGCTTGTTCGTTTAATTCGCAGTGTGCAATTTACAGTTTCTGATTTAAAAATCCAATAGAAAATTGATAATATTTAGTAATTTTGCAAACTACGCGAAAGATTCGCGGATTGCCTGAAAAACAGAAAAACAAAAGAATAACAAAATATGAAAAACTTCGTAGAAGAACTCAAATGGAGGGGAATGATCCAGGACATTATGCCCGGGACTGAAGAAAAACTGATGGAAGGCCCTACGGCAGCCTATGTGGGAATCGACCCTACGGCGGATTCGCTTCATATCGGTCACATGGTCAGCATAATGATTCTCAAGCACTTCCAGGCTTGCGGACACAAGCCGATAGCATTGATCGGAGGCGCTACCGGAATGATCGGCGACCCGTCAGGAAAGTCACAGGAAAGAAACCTGCTGGATGAGGAGACATTGAACCACAACATCGCGGGCATCCGCAAACAGCTTTCCAAGTTCCTGGATTTCGATTCTGACGCGCCTAACAAGGCTGAGCTTGTGAACAATTACGACTGGATGAAGGGTTACAGTTTCCTGAACTTCATCCGCGACATCGGCAAGCACATCACCGTAAACTATATGATGGCCAAGGATTCCGTGAAGATAAGACTGTCCAATGAATCCCGCGACGGTCTTTCATTCACCGAATTCAGCTACCAGCTTCTCCAGGGATATGATTTCCTTTGGCTCTACCAGAACAAGAACTGCCATCTGGAGATGGGAGGAAGCGACCAGTGGGGCAACATCACCACAGGCGCGGAGCTTATCCGCAGGACATTGGGCAAGACTGACGCCTATGCATTGACCTGTCCTCTTATCAGAAAGGCTGACGGCAAGAAGTTCGGCAAGACCGAGAACGGCAACATCTGGCTCGACCCTGAGAGGACGTCTCCTTACGAGTTCTACCAGTTCTGGCTCAATGTTTCTGACGAAGATGCCGTGAGATACATCAAGATCTTCACCATGCTCAGCAAGGATGAAGTCGAGGCTGCCATAGCAGAACATCAGCTGGATCCTGGACAGAGAAAGCTCCAGAAGCTTCTTGCAAAGGAAGTCACCACTATGGTCCACGGAGCGCAGGAGTATGAGAATGCCGTTTCCGCGTCCAAGATGCTGTTCGGCAATTCCACTTCCGAGGAGCTGAGGAAACTGGACGAGAGGACTTTCCTCGCAGTGTTCTCAGGCGTGCCGACATTCGACATAAAGAAAGAGGACCTGCCTTGCCCTGTCATCGAACTTCTTGCAGCCAAGACTCAGGTGTTCCCGTCCAAGGGCGAGTGCCGCAAGATGATTCAGGGCGGCGGTGTCAGCATCAACAAGGACAAAGTTGCCTCCATCGACTATGAGGTCTGCGAGAAGGATATCATTGACGGAAAATATATCCTCGTGCAGAAAGGCAAGAAGAACTATTACCTTTTAAGAGTTATTTGATTATGGAAAACAGCACAAGGCAGCTCAAGGTGGCGAAAGAGCTGCAGAAGGACCTGGCTGAGATAATCCGCAGCAAGGGCATGGCGGCGTTCGGCGGCGCCATGGTGTCCGTGACCGAGGTCAGGATAAGTCCGGACCTGTCTGTCGCCAAGGTTTACGTGAGCATCTTCCCGTCAGCCAAGGCGGAAGCTGCCATGCAGACCATCAATGAGAACTCACGCGCCATCCGCGGAGAGCTCGGGCATATCGTGGCCAAGCAGTTCAGGATAGTGCCGGAGCTGGTGTTCTACCTGGATTCGTCTCTCGACTATGCCGAGCACATCGACGAACTGCTCAAGAAATAACTGATCATGAGACTGGCTACCCGATTTGCCGTCCGTTACCTGTTCGCGAAGAAATCACATAATGTGATAAACATCATTTCCGCGATCAGTGCGACGGGTATGGCTGTCGGCACGGCCGCACTCATTATGATAATGTCCGTTTACAATGGATTCGACAGTCTGGTCAAGGACTCGCTCGGGAACATTGAACCGGACATTGTCGTTTCTCCTGCCCGTGGCAAGGTGTTCGTGCCTGACAGTCCAGCTTTCGACTGGGCCTACGACCAGAAAGAGGTGCTGAACATGTGCAGCATCCTGGAGGAGAACGTTTTCCTGAATTACGACGGGCACAGCGGCATCGTGAAGGCCAGAGGCGTGGACAGCGTTTATGAGGAGGAGACTCCGCTGAGGGACAAGATAAAGGACGGCACTTTCAGGCTGCACCGGGGAGATGTGAAAATGGCGGTAATCGGCGCCAAGACGGCCTACAGCATGGATATGAATCCTCGTTTCGTAGCCCCGATTGAGATCTACTACCCCGCAAGGGACCGCAGGATCTCGCTTGCGAACCCAGCCGCTTCCATCGAAATGGTGAAGGTCTATCTTGCAGGAGTGTTTTCGGTCAATGCAGAGGTTGACGCCAATCTGATGATCGTCCCTATCGAGACCATGCGTGAACTGCTGGACTACAAGGACGAGGTGTCGGACATCGAAATCAGGATAGCGCCGGAGTACGGCGAGAATGGCGTGAGGAAAATCATTGACGGACTGAAAGAGAGGCTCGGTGACGGCTACCTCGTGCGTGACAGGTTTCAGCAGAATCCGGCATTGTACAAAATGATGCAGTACGAGAAGGCCGCTATATTCCTCATATTGATCTTCATCATTGTCATAATCGCTTTCAGCATCTTCGGGTGCCTGTCAATGTTGATTATCGAGAAGAAGAACGATATCGCCACCCTGCGCAGTCTCGGTGCTCAGGACGGGCTGATAAACAGGATTTTCATCACGGAAGGATGGTTCATATCGTTGGCCGGACTGGTGATGGGACTGGTGGTGGGCATCGGTTTCGCCCTGCTGCAGCAGCATTTCGGCTTCATAAAGATGCCGGGGGGATTCGCCACGCCTGCTTACCCTGTCATCCTGAAGTGGTCTGACATTCTGCTCACTTCCGTCTGTGTCTGCCTTATCGGACTGATAATGGCGGTCATCCCTGTAAAATCCATATCTGACAAGCACAGTTCTACCGATGAATAAGAGGCTCACAGCAGTATGGGCCGCGACATTGGTCCTGGTTCTTGTGCTTTGCGTCATTGACCTGATGTCCGGGCGCACGAGCATCGGTGTGGGCGAGGTTTTCGGAACTTTATTCTGCGGCAACGACTCTGACAATGCATTGATAATAAAAGAATTGCGACTTCCGCGTATCGTTACTGCGATTCTTGCGGGGGCGGCGCTTTCGCTTTCCGGTGCGCAGATGCAGGCGGTGTTCAGGAACCCGTTGGCGGACCCGCACATTCTGGGAGTCAGCGCAGGAGCGGGCGCAGGTGTGGCCACGGCCGTGATGCTTTCCGCTTCACATTCTTCGCTGCTTGATTCGGGCCTGGCAATCAGTTCTGCTGCGGCTGTCGGTGCGATGGCGGTCTCGCTCATCGTCCTGCTTCTTTCCCTGAAAATCCGCAGGTCCTCGGAGATGCTGATAATCGGCGTTCTGGCAGGCTTCATCACAAGTGCATTGACTTCCGTAATCGCCTATCAGACAGACGACAGCAGGCTCAAGACGTACTGGAGTTGGGCGGCCGGAAGTTTCGGGAACAGCACTTGGAGCTCGGTCGAGATTATGGCTGCGGCGCTGGTGATAGGGTTTGTCGTGGCGCTGTGGCAGAGCAAGAGTCTGAATCTGCTGCTTTTCGGGGACGAATACGCCTGCGCGTCCGGGTCCAATGTCCGCCTTACCCGTGTCGTGACCATGTTCGGATGCTGTATCACTACCGGTGCGGTAACTGCGTTCTGCGGGCCTGTGGGCTTTGTCGGCATCATCGCGCCGCATATCGCCAAGAATATTTCCGGTCAGTCGTCCATGCGGACTGTTCTGCCGCTTTCGCTGTTTACAGGTGCAGCCATCAGTCTTGCCGGCGACCTGCTTACGCAGATATTTCCGACTCCCGTGCCGGCCGGAAGCACTATCGCATTGATCGGCATTCCTCTGATTCTCTATTTCATAACTCGGAAGTAGCGTGGTGCTCTTTACAGCACGGAAGCAGCGCTCCTGAAGCACTCCGAAAGGATGGCTCTGCGCACTGCCACAGATGCATTCGCGCCCGAGTCAATAAATTTGGGCGTTCCGGCGTCCCTTACGATTCCGAAGATGCGGTTACAATGCCGTGAGGCCTCGTAGATGTCGTGTGAGGAGAAAATGACCGAGATTTCCGGAGACATGGAGTCTATGGTGGAAAGCACTGCCGCGCGGCTGTCCACGTCGAGGAAGGCTGTCGGCTCATCGAGCAGGACCACATCGGCTTTCTGGACCAATGCAGTGGCAATGGCCGCTTTCTGGAATTCGCCGTCGCTGAGTGTGGAGATGTCCCGGTGCAGGAGTTCGGGGATTCCGACGTTCTCTACCGCGGTCTTTATCAGGTTCTTCAGACGTGCGGGAATACGGCCCAGCCAGTCGGTTTCGAGATAACAGCTTGCTGCCACGAACTGCTCCACGCTGAAGCCTTGCACTTTAGGTATTCTTGCAGGTATGAGGACTGTGCGGCGTTTTTCACTGCCGGCGGAAAATGAACATTTCCCTGAAACGGGCGGCTGCAGAAGGGCGAGAGTGCGCAGCAATGTGCTCTTGCCCAAGCCGTTGGCTCCGCAGAGGAGTATCCGCTCCCCTGACCCGACCGAGAAGTTCACATCGGCAATGACAGTCTTCCCGTCATAGCCTACTGTCAGATTTTCAGCGTCGAAAGTCCAGTTCTCTCCCATGTCTATCTTTTCCTGGAACCCACCGGGATATCTATCACGTATTTCTCCTCGAAAACAGGATCATTGATCCAATCCTGTATCTTCCAGGTCCTTACGGAACCAGGGCGGAGTCCGGCCATGCTCATCATCCGGCAGAGTTCTTCCGCGAAATCTCCACCCTTCAGGTAGAATATGTCGCCGGTGTAGCAGCCGGACACCCATGGCCAGAAATTGTCAAGCGCCGTCACTGCTCTGGACACGACATAGTCGAAAACCCTGCCCAGGGACTCTGCACGGGCATTGACCACTGTCACATTGGCAAGTCCAAGCGACTTGGACACGGCCTCGGCGACGATGGTCTTCTTGCCGACCGAGTCGCACAGCACGAAATCGACTTTCGGGAACAGTACCGCCAGCGGAATGCCGGGGAAACCGCCTCCTGTGCCGAGGTCCAGGACATTGACCTTCTTCTGTCCTGATGTCCACTGCGAATATATTTCGGGCCTCACTTCTTTCAGATAGCGGGCAATGGCAAGGGAATGGAGCACGTGCCTGATGTAGAGACTGTCAATGTCTTTGCGCGATATGACATTGATTTTCGCGTTCCACTCGCCATATAGTTTTTCCATTGACCTGAATGCTTCTTCCTGGGCCGGCGTGATGTCGGGAAACGAAGTCCTTACGGTCTGTATGAAATCATTGAAACTCATAACTTATTCTTCTTCAAGCATTTTCTCCACAATCAGAGCTTTTGCGCGGCTGATTCTGGTCTTGACTGTATTGATCGGCAGTTCCGTCTTTTCGGATATTTCCTTGTAGCCGAGATAGTCCACGTAGCACATTTTGGCAATGTCACGGTAGAGTTCCGGCAGGCCTTCTATGCAGGAGAGGAATTTCTCGTGGTCCTGGCTCATGATGATAACCTCCTCAGGGCCAGGCTGTTCCTCATCTGCGATTTCGGTCTGTCCCACGTCAGGCGAATCTATAGGAAGGACATCCACCATGCCCTTGCTTTTTCCGGACTGCTTGATGCTGTGGTCCAGAGCCTTGTTCTTGGCGATGGCAAAGAGCCAAGTGGAAAATTTCTTGGTCCTGTCGAATGTGTCCAGTTTCTGGAAGGCATTGGCAAAACTTTCTATGCAGACGTCGGCCGCCTCCTCGGGGTCCTGTATGATTTTCCCGACATGCAGGAATACAGCCAGCTGATACTTGGCATGCAGGGCGGTAAACGCTTTCTGATTCCCGTCAAGAGCCATCTTGACGAGTTCCTCATCATTGATACTAATGAGCTTCGAGCCAGTTTTTGCCATAATTACATTCTACCGTTAGCGGAACTGACAGTTCCATTACATTTTCCATACAATCCTTCACCACCTTCATCAGTGTCCTGGTTTCCACCTCGGGCACATCGAAAAGCAGTTCGTCGTGTATCTGCAGGACCATCTTGCTCTTCAGGGACGCTTCTGTCAATTTCCGGTCCACATTGATCATCGCCATCTTGATTATGTCGGCCGCAGTGCCTTGGATCGGGGCATTGACCGCATTGCGCTCCGCAAGGGCACGGACTGTCGCGTTCTTGGAATTGATGTCGGGCAGGTACCGTCTCCTGCCGAACAATGTCTCCACATAGCCGTTTTCTCTTGCCGTCGCCACGGTATCGTCAATGAATGCGCGGATTGCCGGGAATGCGGCGAAGTAATCGTCTATCAGTTTCTTGGCTTCTGTCCTGGATATGCCCAGGCGCTGTGCCAGACCGAAAGACGAGATGCCGTACATTATGCCGAAGTTCGCGGTCTTGGCCACCCGCCTCTGGTCCGGCGTCACTTCCTCGTGAGCCACGCCGAAAATCTTCTCCGCTGTGGCGGAATGAATGTCAATGCCGTTTCTGAATGCCTCCACGAGATGTTTGTCCTGGCTCAGGTGGGCCATGATGCGCAGCTCGATCTGGGAATAGTCCGCAGACACGATCACGCCGTCTGCCGTGCCCGGGACAAATGCCTTCCTGATTTCCCTGCCGCGTTCTGTGCGCACCGGGATATTCTGGAGGTTCGGGGCGGACGAGCTGAGCCTTCCCGTCGCCGTAAGTGCCTGATTGAATGTAGTATGCACACGTCCGTCAATACTGGAGACGTATGACGGAAACGGCTCTATATATGTGGAAAGGAGTTTCTTCACTGCACGGTATTCGAGGATTTTGCCGACCACGGGATGCTTGTCAATGATGGCCGTAAGCGTGGCTTCATCCGTCGTGTAACTTCCTCTGCCTGATTTCTTCGCCTTCGGATCGAGCTTCAGCTTGTCGAAAAGCACATCGCCCACCTGTTTCGGGGAAGATATGTTCAGTGACGGTTCGTCCGCAAGTTCACGGATTTCCGCCTCAAGCGCTGCGGTCTCACGTCTGAGAGAGTCCGCAAAGTCCTCAATCTGAGCAAGATCCACCTTCACTCCGTCGCGTTCCATCTTCGCCAGCACTCTCATAAGCGGCTCCTCCATCTCGGAGTACAACTTGTCCAGGCCCGCTTTCTCCAGCTCCTTTCGTATCGCAATGCCGGTCAATACCGCTGCCGACGCATAGCGCCTCGCAACCTTTCCGTCCTCATCAGCCGGAGTGTCGAAAAGGCTCGCCGGGGCCTCTGCCTCTTCTTCCTTTTCCAGGTCAATGCCCAGAAATGTCTTGGCTAGCATCTCCTGCCTGTGGCTTGTTTCCGGATTCAGAAGATAATGCATCAGACTGTTATCCAAGAGGTTACCTTTCAGGTCAATGCCTTCGTTCTCCAGAAGCAGCATCTGGAGTTTGAGGTCATAACCGTATTTTTTTATGTCTTCGTTTTCCAGGAGAGACTTGAATTCAGACGGGGCGCCGAATGCCACCTTCGCGGACAGTTCCCCGTCCTCCACTGCCACCGCAATCCCTGCTGCTTCCCCGAAAATACCGGGTTCATAAGCATCTGTGACAATGCCGACTGCACCTTTGCTGCCTGCCAGTTCTGAAATCTCCGGTGCAGAAACTTCTTCAATCTTCAGTTCTGCCGACTGCACATTCTTTGTCTGGAGATCAGCCCCTGAGGCATCCGGAATGAGCTTTCTGAGCGAATTGAACTCATAATGGCTGAAAAGTTCCGCCACCTCAGGAGTGAATGCCAGGGCCACATGCATATCCTCTTCCGGCAGGTCAATGTCGGTCTTGATGGTCACGAGATCGTGGCTCAGTCCGATATGCTGCTCCGCTTCACGGAACATGACCTGCTGACGTGCAGACAGTTCCGATATATGCTCATAGATGTTCTTTACTGTTCCGTACTTGGCTATCAGCTTGCCTGCACCCACTTCGCCGACACCCTTTACTCCCGGGACATTGTCCGCGGTGTCTCCACAGATGGTAAGCATCTCGATAACCTGAGACGGGCTGCTGATGCCGTATTTTTCGCAGATTGCCTTCACGTCCACGACCTCATCCTCACCGCCCGCCTTTCCCGGCTTGATCTGGAAAATGTCATCGTCGATGAGCTGGCCGTAATCCTTGTCCGGCGTTACCATATATACCTGAAGGCCTGCGGCAGCCTGTTTCTTCGCCATTGACCCGATCACATCATCCGCCTCGAAGCCCGGCATCATCAATGTCGTGATACCCAGAGCCTTACATATCTTCATCAGAGGTTCAAGGGCATCGATTACGAGCTGAGGAGTGGCAGTACGGTTGGCCTTGTACTCGGGATACATCCGGTTCCGGAATGTTCCTCCCGGAGGGTCGAAAGCCACTGCGAGATACTCGGGTTTTTCTCTTGAAATGAGTTCAAGGATATATTTGGTGAAGCCGAAGAGGATGGACATGTCCTCCCCCTTCGAGTTGATCATGGGACGGCGCAGAAATGCGTAGTACATCTTGAATATCAATGCATGTCCGTCAATCAGGTATAATTTTTCTTTCATCGAAATCTTCCCGTTAAGCTGTCAGGCCACATCCGGACCTTGTCCGAATCTTTCCCGAATCATTCAAAGATAATGAATCTTGGGCTTTTTTCGAAAAAGAGGGATAAAAACTTTGGAAAAATTTTGCATTTAAGATGAAAAAGGCTACCTTTGCAATCCTATTTGTAGAAAATATAAAAAAGTAAGATAATGAAAAGAACATTTCAACCATCTGTACGCAAACGCGTAAACAAACACGGATTCCGTGAGCGCATGTCCACACCTAACGGTCGTCGCGTACTGGCTTCCCGCCGTCGCCATGGACGCAAGAAGCTGACTGTTTCTTCAGAGGAGAGATTCTAATCCCTCTACTGCACTGAAAAATAAAAAGAGATCGACTGAAAAGCCGGTCTCTTTTTATTTGTTTTATATACTCGTATACTCGCGGCTCTGTCTTGCGGCATCATCCGGCCCGAAAGTCAGAGGACTTGCTTTTCGAGTATCCTTGCCAGCTGGTCCGTGCAGGACGTGCCTCTGCCGTGGCAGTTCACGCCGAGCAGGATATCCTTGGCCTTCTCAGCAGGCATTCCCTCGAGAAGCCTTCCGATAGCCTGAAGGTTGCCGTCACAGCCGCGCAAGTACTTGAGATTGTGGATCTTGCCATCCACTATATCGAAATCTATCTGTTTGGAGCAGACCAATGCGCTGGGCGCCGCAGTTATATGACGCACTCCCTCCGCGTCGGTCTTGTCATTGATTATCTTGTAATCGTCTCCGAGAGCAATCTGTTCTTCCATAATATATCACCTTTTGTTTCTGAAAAATTCCGTAACCATTCCTCCGCACTCTTCCGCAAGGACGCCGGATACGACTTCCGTCTTGGGATGAAGCAGAGAAGGCGTGAAGAGGGAATATCCCCGCTTGGGGTCAGAGGCGCCATAGACTATCCTGCCCACCTGTGCCCAGGCAGAAGCCGCCGCACACATCGGGCAGGGCTCCACTGTGACATACAACGTGCAGTCATTCAGGTATTTGCCGCCCATCGCTTCGGTCGCGGCCGTAATCGCTATCATTTCCGCATGAGCGGTAGGGTCATGTAGCCGTTCAGTCATATTGTGACCTTTGGCTATCACCCGACCTGCGAAGACAATTACTGCACCGATAGGGATTTCATCCTCCGCCTCAGCAGCTTTCGCCTCCCTCAACGCCTCTCGCATGAATTTCTCATCCAGCTCCGCCATACCGCTAATTCCTGTTTCTCGCTACTGAAATATAGTAGAACAATGTTGCCAATGAGCTGAGCGCCGCAATGACATAAGTGTATGCTGCCCATTTGAGCGCATCGATGGCCATCGGCTTAGTTTCATAATTGGTGATTCCTGCTGATTCCAGCCAGTTTACCGCACGTGAACTTGCATTGATTTCCACCGGCAGGGTCACGAAACTGAAAAGCGTCGTAGCCGCGAACAGTATGATGCCCAACCAGAGAAGGGCAGGAAAGACATTCACCATCATGACTCCGAAGAGAAGAAGCCACATAACGATATTGTTGGAGAAGGTCACGATCGGCACAAGGGCTGTACGCATCTTGAGCGGGGCGTAACCTACAGCGTGCTGTACGACATGGCCGCACTCGTGTGCCGCAACTGCAGCAGCAGCCACTGAACGGCCGGAATACACTGCCTCACTCAGATTCACGGTCTTGGTGGCAGGATTGTAGTGGTCGGTAAGCATACCCGGTATGCACTCCACTTTCACGTCATATATACCGTTGTCATTCATCATTTTACGTGCCACTTCCGCGCCTGTCATTCCGTTTGTCAGAGGAACTTTTGAGTATTTTTCGAATCTGCGCTGGAGCATATTCTGAACCAAAAAGCTTGCAAGCATGAGCAAGCCGAAACTTAACCAGTAAGTCATAATTTTCTGTTTTTAAACCAATAAGGGGACGGCCTTAAAGTCAAGTCACTTCTCGGTCATCCCCTAAAATTACACTTTTTCTGCTGAATTACAATGTTTTCTGCAGACTACTGCTCGTCAGGACCCTGATTGTCAGGACCGTTCTGAGGACCGTAGTTACCACCCTGTGGTCCCTGAGGACCAGCCTGCGGGCCACCCTGTGCACCGGCATTCATGCTCTCGGAAGCACTGTGCCAAGCCTCTTCCAAGCTCTTGGTGTATGTCTCGATGTCAGCGATGTTCTGGTTCTTGACAGCCTCTTTAAGGCTTGTAAGAGCAGAATTGATGGCATCTCTCTTGTCTGCAGGAATCTTGTCGCCATAGTCCTTGAGGTTCTTCTCTGACTGGAAGCAGAGCGCGTCAGCATTATTGATCTTGTCAACTCTTTCCTTCTCAGCCTTGTCGGCAGCCTCATTGGCCTTGGCCTCGTCACGCATCCTCTGGATTTCATCTTCGCTAAGTCCTGATGAAGCCTCGATACGGATGTTCTGCTCCTTGCCTGTAGCCTTGTCTTTTGCGGATACGTTCAGGATACCGTTGGCATCGATATCGAATGTAACCTCGATCTGAGGAATTCCTCTCGGAGCCGGAGCAATGCCGTCCAGATGGAATACACCTATCTGCTTGTTGTCCTTGGCCATAGGACGCTCACCCTGGAGAACCTTGATTTCTACTGAAGGCTGATTGTCCACAGCGGTAGAGAACACTTCTGACTTGCGTGTAGGAATTGTGGTGTTGGAAGCGATAAGCTTTGTCATAACGCCACCGAGTGTCTCGATACCAAGTGACAGAGGAGTGACATCGAGCAGAAGCACATCCTTTACGTCACCGGCAAGCACACCACCCTGAATTGAAGCGCCGATAGCGACTACCTCATCCGGGTTCACGCTCTTGTTAGGCTCTTTGCCGAAGAACTCTTTCACGAGTTCCTGTACCTTAGGAATACGGCTTGAACCACCTACAAGCAGGACCTCATCAATCTGAGAAGCGTTCAAGTGAGCATCTTCCAAAGCCTTACGGCAAGGGACGATCGTCCTCTGGAACAAATCATCGCAGAGCTGCTCGAATTTGGCTCTTGTCAATGTCTTTACAAGGTGTTTCGGAACACCGTCAACTGGCATGATGTAAGGCAGATTGATTTCTGTAGAAGTCTGGTTTGAAAGCTCGATCTTAGCCTTCTCAGCAGCATCCTTCAATCTCTGAAGTGCCATAGGGTCTTTCTTCAGGTCAGCTCCGCCGTTCTCGGCAGCGAACTCCTGAGCAAGCCAGTCGATGATCTTCTGGTCGAAATCATCACCACCGAGGTGGGTATCACCGTTCGTGGATTTTACCTCGAACACACCGTCACCAAGTTCCATGATGGAAATATCGAATGTACCGCCGCCGAGGTCGAACACTGCGACCTTCATGTTCTGGTTCTTCTTGTCCAGACCATATGCGAGGGCTGCTGCAGTAGGCTCATTGATAATACGCTTTACATCGAGTCCGGCAATCTTACCTGCCTCCTTGGTAGCCTGACGCTGTGAGTCTGAGAAGTATGCAGGGACAGTGATGACTGCTTCAGTAACTGGCTGTCTCAGATAATCCTCTGCAGTTTTCTTCATCTTCTGGAGAATCATTGCTGAAATCTCCTGCGGTGAATACTGACGGCCTTCGACATCAACACGCGGAGTGTTGTTCTCGCCTCTTACCACTGTATAAGGAACTCTTTCGATTTCCTTCGTAACCTGATCGTAGGTCTCACCCATGAATCTCTTGATAGAGAACACGGTGTTCTTAGGATTGGTGATAGCCTGACGTTTAGCCGGGCTGCCGACTTTCCTTTCGCCACCTTCCGTAAATGCGACTACTGAAGGGGTGGTTCTCTGACCTTCGTTGTTGATTATGACTGTAGGCTGGTTACCTTCCATAACTGCAACGCAGCTGTTGGTCGTACCCAAGTCAATACCGATAATTTTTCCCATAATATTTATCTCCTATATTTTTTCGTTATTATGTCGTGCGGCTCTTTGCCGCTCCGTCTGCCCGGCTTTCGTCTGACAGCGACTTGAAATTATCCAATGCCGTGCCAATGCCCGCAAGACGATAAAATTCTGACAAATTGTCATATTTTGGTTATCTTTGCCGTCGGAAAAACAAATCCGGCACAATACAATGTTCTACAGACAACTGACAGAAGGAGAGTTCAATGACTTGGCCTCCAGAATATTATACGAAGACAACCATATCCTCGCAGTTTACAAGAAAGCGGGCGAGATAGTGCAGGGAGACAAGACAGGAGACGAGACTCTATGTGACAAGTACAAGGCTTTCATAGCCGAGAGGAACTCCAAACCCGGCCAGGTCTTTCTCGGCATTCCCCACAGAATCGACAGGCCTGTCTGCGGAATCACCATATTCGCCAAGACATCCAAATCCCTGGAGCGGCTCAATGCCATGTTCCGCGACGGAGAAGTCCACAAGACCTATTGGGCGCTTGTCTGCAGCAAGCCTGAGCCGGAAGAAGCCGACTTGGAAAACTGGATGACCCGAAATGAAAAAATGAACAAATCTTTCATTGTAAAAGGAAAGAATGCCGGCAAGGAGGCAAAACTTGCCAAACTTCATTATAAACTTATAGGACAGACTGACAGGTACTTTCTTCTGGAAGTCCTGCTCTACACAGGCAGGCATCACCAGATCCGCTGCCAGTTGTCCGGCATCGGCTGCCAGATAAAGGGAGACCTGAAATACGGCGCGCCACGCTCCAACAAAGACGGCGGCATCTCACTCCTGGCCAGACACATAAATTTCATTCATCCTGTCAGCAAACAGGAAATCGACATCACCGCGCCAGTTCCGGCTGACTGGAAAGGCATCTCTTGTCCTTAGTCCTGCTGTCCTTGAAGGTCTTGCACCACGCGCCTGGAGTTTCATCATTGAAAAGCTTGAAGGCAGTGATGAACGACACCTGAGTGTGAAAACCTGACATGTCCGACAGGTCCTTCACCTTCAGGTTCATATCCTTCGCATACAGCTCCTTGGCATAGTTCACCCGGTATCTGTTCATCAACTGATTGAAATTCATTCCGGTACATTCATTTATTATCTTGGAGATGTAAGCCTTGTTGGAGCAGAGCGACTTCACGAGCGAATCCATCGAATACTCCGGATCGAGAAAGGGCTTTTTCTGGTCCAGAAGAAAACAGAGACGGTTATACATCGTCTTGTAATTGACACGTATCGAACTTGCCATAAAGACACCCTGAGATTTCACTTCATCACTTTCATCGTTCTCACCAGAACCGGCGGTAAAAGTGACGATCGGGCCGGCGGATGTAATTCTGGCATAAACCAGGACATAGAACAACACCGATACCGGCAACGCCATTATCGTCATTGTCGGATAAAAGGCGGCCGTCAGGCACGAACATGCCATTATGATCATAAACACTGACAGCATGCAATGCTTTACAAGGCAGAGCATTATCTCCCATCCGGAAACTTTTGTCGTAAGATAGTCCACGTCACCCATCATCTTGACGATACGCACACCATAGCAGACTGCCAGAGGCACAAGACTCACAAATGAATAGACGGTTACAAGAATCTTCCTGTCTTCACACAGACCGACCACGGCAGAAGCAGCCGCAGACAGCAGCATTGTAACCAGAGCAAACCAGAGAGATGAAACATAATCCCTAAAGGTGTCAGGAATCATCAGAAGGATGGATATGGAGACACCTATATTGCAGCAGAACGCGGGCAAGAGCAATTTCGGGGACATAATCGGTAACAATACAGCTGCAGGCACAATATTCATCACTGATATCAGTCTTATAAGCCTTCGTGGAGGGACAGCAGTATAGTTGAAGATGTTTTTCATAAGGTTATCATATACTATTATGTGCAGCACAAAAGTACTAAAAAAAGCCGCCTTCAGAGCCCTCTGAAAGCGGTTTACATATAAATTTTTACGATTTTTAAATCTGATAATTTTCTATTTTCCGGACTTTTCCTTGCTACCTTCTTTAATCGCACTGTTTTTGATGGTATCGAAGCCTTTGCCGTAAACGCCTGTTACTGAGGACACTGACAAGAATGCGTCTTTATCGATGGACTTGACATACTTCAGCAAAAAATTTAAATCGGCTTTTCTGGTCACGACCATCAGCACGTGGCTTTCTTTCTTGGTGTACCAGCCCACTGCAGGAAGCACTGTCACTCCCCTGTGCAGATAATTCGTAATGGCATCCGCGATTTTTTCATACTGGCTGGACATTATGAACAGCTGGACCGACTGCTTTGAGCCCGCCAGATACAAATCGATGACATAACCGTTGATGGTCACGAGTATGAGACCGTAAACAACCGTTGTTATCTTCTCCGCGAACGGGACAAGTTCTCCTGATGCCGTATATGACGGGACAGCGAGAGACGAGAGGATGATGACCACGTCCATTGACAGAATCATCCTGCCCGGAGAGACATTGCGGTACTTGCTCACGATCAGCGCGATGATGTCGGTACCTCCGGTGCTTCCGCCTTGGGAAATGGCCATTCCGATACCGAGGCCTATCATGATGCCGCCCATAATCGTGGACATCAGCTTACCGTTCTGGATCGCAAGCGTATCGATAATGGTGACCGGAATCCATCCCTGGAGCACATTGAGCCCTATGGATGCAAGCACGATGGCATATATCGACTTCGCGCCCAGTCCCTTTCCGAGGACAAAGAATGCCGTTATCAGCAATATGGCATTGATGACGAAATATGAATATCCCATCTTGATGCCCACGGCGTACTGGATAATCGAACTTATGCCGGTAACACCGTTGCCGATGAGATTGTTGGGAGTCAGGAATATCACCCATCCCAACACATAGATCATTATGCCTAAGGTCAATATCGAGTACTCTTTAAGCAGAGACCAGACAGACTTGTCATTTAACCTCATCTTTCTTCTTTTTAGCAATACCCGTCTTAAGCTCGTCGAAGCCTTCTCCATAGACACTGCTTGCAGGCGATACGCTCACGAAAGCCTTGTCGTCTATGTATTTTATGGCTTTGGAAAGTTCAGGCATCTGAGACTTGCGTGCCACGATGAGGAGCACGTTCTTCTCCTTCTTGGTGTACCAGCCCACAGATTTCAACGCCGTCACACCCCTGTGCATCGTGTTCATCATGTAGTCTGCCATCTCGTCAGGCTTGTTGGTAAAGACAAGCAGCTGGACAGTGGACTTGGAGCCGAGCAGCACGAAATCAAGCATGAACGAGAAGGTCACCATCGCGATATAACCGTAAATCATATCCTCGAATGTCTTTCCCGGAATCAGCAGGACTGAAGCGATGATGAACAGGTCCGAATACAGATATACCTTACCAGGAGTCACAGGCCAGAACTTGTTGATTACCAATGCTGCCACATCAGTTCCACCGGTACTTCCGCCCTTCTGGAAAATAAGGCCCACACCCACAGCCTCGAGAAGTCCGCCTATCATCGGGACCAGAGCGCGGTTCTCAATGTAGAAGAAATTGCCGGGGACTGCCTTGATCCACTCAAAATCCGGAAGGATCTTGAACAGCAGCGAAGACAGGAGCACAGCATATACCGTCTTGACTCCGAAAGCATTGCCCAGGGCAATAACTCCGATGATGAGCAGAATGGTATTGGCTATGAAATATGAATAGGCGACAGGAATGTAGCCCTGAGTAGCGAACTGGATCACCGTGCAGGCTCCTGTCAGACCTCCTGCCGCGATACCGTTCGGAATCAGGAAGGTATCCCAGGCAAGACAGAACAACAATGTTCCAAAAGACACCACCACATAGTCCCAAATGGTGGAGAAAATCTTTTTTGCAGTCAACATATATTTATTTTACCACAATGTTTACAATCTTGCCCGGAACCACGATCACTTTCACGATGTCCTTTCCGCCGAGGTATTTGTCCGTGGAAGGATTTTCACGGACCGTCTTCTCCACTTCCTCCTTTCCCATAGCCTTTGGCAAATCGACCGTGAAACGTGTCTTTCCGTTGAATGAAACGGCATAGGTGCAGTTGTCCTCCACCGTATATTCCTCGACGTACTCAGGGAATGTAGCTTTGGAAACGCTTTCCTTGTGTCCCATTGCCTCCCAAAGTTCCTCGCAGATATGAGGAGCGAATGGTGAAAGCAGCACTACGAGAGGTTCCAGGATGGCTTTTCTTGAGCACTTTCTGTCGGAAAGGTCATTGACGGCAATCATAAATGCACTTATGCTGGTGTTGTACGAGAAGTTCTCGATATCCGTCTGAACCTTGCCGATAAGTTTATGGAGCGTCTTGAGGTCCTCCTTAAGCGGAGCCTCTTCATTGACAATGAAATTCTCGCCGTCGTAGAAGAGTTTCCAGAACTTCCTGAGGAAGCGGTTCACGCCGTCGATTCCCTTCGTATCCCAAGGCTTGGACTGTTCGATAGGGCCGAGGAACATTTCGTAAAGTCTCAGAGTATCAGCACCATAGGTATTGCAGATATCGTCCGGATTCACGACATTGTACATCGACTTGCTCATCTTTTCCACTGCCCAGCCACAGATATATTCGCCGTTTTCCAGCACGAACTCGGCATCCGCAAACTCCGGACGCCACTTTCTGAACGCTTCCATATCGAGCTTGTCGTTTCTGACAATGTTGATGTCAACATGGATTTCAGTGGTCTCGTAATTGTCTTTCAACCCTACTGAAACGAACTTGTTGGTGCCGACGATTCGATACACGAAATTTGAACGTCCCTGAATCATACCCTGGTTCACAAGCTTTCTGAACGGTTCGTCCTCGCAGACGTAACCCATGTCATAGAGGAACTTGTCCCAGAACCTCGAATATATCAGATGGCCCGTAGCGTGCTCAGTACCACCGATATACAGGTCCACGTCCTTCCAGTATCTGTCTGCCTCGATGCCTACGAGGTCATCATTATTGTGAGGGTCCATGTATCTGAGGTAATATGCGCTTGAACCTGCAAAGCCAGGCATGGTGCTGGTTTCCAGAGGGAAGCCCTTGTATGTCCAGTCCTTGGCGCGTGCAAGTGGCGGTTCGCCGTTGTCGGCAGGCTTGAACTGGTCGATTTCAGGAAGACGCAGAGGCAGTTTCTCATAAGGGAGAGGTGTGGCAATGCCGTCCTTGTAATAAATCGGGAATGGTTCGCCCCAATATCTCTGACGGGAGAAGATGGCGTCGCGCAGCCTGTAATTCACTTTTCTGTGGCCAATGCCGTGAGCCTCAACATAATCCATAGCTGCCGGCACCGCATCCTTCACTTCCATTCCGTCGAGAAAGCCGGAGTTGCACATCTTGCCTTCCTTGGCGTCGAAGCTGTGTTCGCTCACGTCGCAGCCCTCGATGATAGGCACGATCGGAAGGTCGAATTTCTTGGCAAACGCATAGTCACGGCTGTCATGGGCAGGGACTGCCATAATGGCGCCTGTGCCATATCCGGCGAGCACGTATTCTGAAATCCATACAGGAACACGTTTTCCGGTCAGCGGATTCTCGGCATACGAGCCTGAGAACACTCCGGTAACTGTCTTGGTTTCAGCGATTCTTTCACGCTCCGTCTTCTTGCGCACGTATGCAAGGTATTCATCTACAGCAGGTTTCTGCTCTGCTGACGTAAGCTCTTCCACGAGTTCGCTCTCAGGAGCAAGCACCATGAATGTCACTCCGTATATGGTATCCACTCTGGTAGTGAAAATCGTCACGTCCTTGCGTTTGTCACCATTGAAGGTCTTGAAAACCACCTCGGTACCGAAAGATTTGCCGATCCAGTTTCTCTGCGTTTCTTTCAATGAATCTGTCCAGTCGAGTTTGTCAAGTCCTGAAAGCAGTCTGCCGGCGTAAGCTGACACGCGGAGCTGCCACTGTTTCATTTTCTTCTGCTCTACAGGGTAGCCGCCACGTACTGAAAGACCTTCCTTGACCTCGTCATTGGCCAGAACCGTTCCTAGTCCCGGACACCAGTTCACGGAAGTCTCTCCCTGATAGGCGATTCTGTAGTTCATCAGTACTTCTGCCTTCTTCTTCTCGTCCCAGGATTTCCACTCGCCTGCCGTAAAATTCATTTCCACGGTGCAGGCTGCATTGACATTGCGGGTTCCTGCCTCCTCGAAGGCTGCTTCGAGTTCGGTGATAGGGCGTGCCTTGTCGAGCTTGGTGTCGTAATAGCTCTTGAACATCTTGATGAACGCCCACTGTGTCCATTTGTAGAATGCAGGATCACAGGTGCGGATTTCCCTGTCCCAGTCGTAGGCAAAGCCGATTCTGTCGAGCTGCTCACGGTAGCGGCGGATGTTGTTTTCCGTCGTCACTTCAGGATGCTGTCCGGTCTGGATGGCATACTGTTCCGCAGGGAGTCCGAAAGCGTCGTAGCCCATAGGGTGAAGGACATTGAATCCCTTGAGACGCTTGTAGCGTGCATATATGTCGCTGGCGATGTAACCGAGAGGATGACCTACGTGAAGACCTGCGCCGGATGGATACGGAAACATATCCAGGACATAATATTTCGGCTTTGAAGGGTCCTCTACCGCATGAAATGTTTTTTCGGCCGCCCATCTCGACTGCCACTTCTTTTCGATACTTCTGAAATCGTAATCCATATTGAATACTAAATTTTATTTCTTAATTCCGAATTTTCCTTTCTTTGTCAATTTGAAATCCACCGCCACTGACATTCTGGAGGCCACATTGACCTTCTTCACTTGGGCTGGTTTCCATTTAGGGGAGGCTTTCACCACCCTCAGCGCCTCGTCATCCAATGCCTGGCTGCCGCTGCTGCGGGCAATCTCGACATTTGAAACCACACCGTCCTTGCCGATAATGAATTCCACCACTACCCTGCCCTGGACGCCGTTGGCAACTGCTTCTTTAGGATATTTGAGATACTGGTAAACCCATCTCAGCAGGAAAGCAGACGGCTCTGCGCTGCCCATGAAAATCGGACGTCTGTCGCAGTCGGAATAGTTGTATATCCTGTCGTCGCTTTTCTCCAGCACCTTGTCCTGACGGAAAAGAGGCGGATTGTCCAGATTCGCCAGATGCCTGATGAAATTATAGATATATTCCATCTCCCTTTCCATCGGGTCATACTCGATGATGCTCTCCACATCCTTTACCGTATCGTGTTCCGGATAGCGGCCAGTTGTGAACAGGACAGAAGGTATCTCCTTGGAATAGAACGCTCTATGATCTGACGGATAAGGCTCCTTGGCCGTCACCTCAGGCACCACAGGCTGCAGTTCTGAAGAAACCTGGCTGATGAGCATGTTCATATCCGCATTGGAAGAAGTGTATGCGTAAAATCCGTTGCTGCCGGTCCCGAGCATATCCAGGTCGATCATCGCGTCGATTCTGCCGGCATCGGAAAATGAACGGTTCAGGAAATACCATGCTCCGGCAAACGACTGAGAGGAAGCGCCAAACGCTATGAAAATCACCGACCTTCTGAACATAAGGGCATTGGTATTCACCATTCTGGCGAGTTCCAGCATCATGGCCAGACCGGAAGCATTGCCGTTCGCCCCGTTGTAAACCTGTTCCACCGGCTTGCCGTCCACCTCGACCATATTGCTACCGACATTGTCCAGACGCGCTCCGATGACGATGTAGCGGTCGAACATCTTCTTGTCATAGCCCTGGACGAAGCCGAGCACGTTCCGGGAAGTCAGGGTGTCGCCATTCTGACTGATTCCGAACAAGTCTCCGTTTTCGCCGCTGAGAAGGTCAATGTCATACTCCTTGAAGACGTCACGTACATAGTCGGCCGCGTCTTTTTCACCCTGCGTGCCCGCTCCACGCCCTTCCAACGCATCTGATGCCAGATAGGAAACGTGTGATTTCAATGATCTGGTGACATCGCTGTCATTCAATTCCGAATAACCGCCGATATATTGCGCATGACATGGAGAACAAAACTTTCCGGCAATAAGGGCCGGAACCAATGCGCAAAGGACAAAACGACTGACTTTTTTCATTTTCAATTCTGATTTACGAGAATCCAAGCGTCAGCAGGAGCGAATTTCTCCTCTTTCACTTTTCTGAGCCAGTCATAAGCAACAACTATGCTATCGGACGGACACAGGCCCACTGCCGTATATCCGTTCCTGAAATTTATCAATGCCGCTTCATATCCGGCCTTCTGCGCATCGTCTTTCAGAGCAGCCGCATTTCCCTTGTCCACGAATGCGCCCACGATGATGTAGTACCTGTGCGCCAACTCTTCGGAATACAGTCCGCCAAGGGATTTTGGACTGCGCATGATCTCATTGTGGTTTTTCAATGAATCCAGAACCGCAAGAGAATCAGCCATCTGCTTCTCGACTTTTTTCAATGAATCCATACGTGCCTGATGCTGAGCCTCTTCCACAGCTTCAATAGCGGCACGTTTAGCCTCGATCTCCGCCGAGACCGGTCTTCCGGCAAGTCTGCGGAACGCATCACAGCCCGTAAACAGAGCCGTAAATGTGCACAGACACAAAAGACATATAAGGACTGACCTTTTCATAATTCATCAAAATTGATACAAATTTAGTAAATATAATTATTTTTGCATTCAGGATGTACGTTTAATACACGAAATTTCAGATATGCAGTTAATTGACAGCCTTAAACACTTCTTCAGGGAAGTAACCGACATCAGGCCGAGCATTGACACGGTAAAAGCGGCGGAAAACATCCGCAGCAACATTTATTTCAAAGGACCTAACGTATGGATTCTCGTATGCGCCATAGTCTTGGCGTCAGTGGGCCTGAACGTGAACTCTACCGCCGTGATCATCGGCGCGATGCTTGTGTCTCCGCTTATGGGGCCAATTTTCGGAATCGGTCTCGGACTCGGAACGGATGACACGATGCTGATCAAGTCTGCATTCAAGAACCTGATAGTGATGGTGCTGGTCAGTCTCGCGGCAGCCACCATGTACTTCGTTCTGACACCTCTGAAACTGGCCAATCCGACCGAGCTTCTCGCAAGGACGAATCCGACCATCTACGACGTGGTGATCGCTCTGTTCGGCGGTCTTGCAGGCATATTCGAGATGAGCCGCAAGGAGAAAGGTACGGTGATATCCGGCGTTGCCATCGCCACGGCATTGATGCCTCCTCTCTGTACCGCAGGCTACGGAATCAGCACGGGGTCATTGTCATACTTCATCGGCGCTCTATATCTCTTCTCCATAAACTGCATCTTCATCATTCTCGCCACATACCTGATGGTCAAGCACTTGCACTTCTCCGAAGTACAGTTCCAGGACAACAGGAAGGAGAGCCGCACCAAGACCATCATGTCTATCGTGATCGTTCTTATGATAGTGCCGAGCATCTGGTCCGCCGTAAAGATGGTGAAAGACAACCGGTTCAGCACCAATGCGGAAGCCTTCATCTCCGAGAACAAGAACTTGGAAAACGGATACATCTACGACTACAGGATCAATCACAGGAAGGGAGGCAGCATAGAGATTTTCATTGCCGGCGAGCCTCTTACGGCCACCGAGAAGAAACGCCTTGTAGAATCAGCCGAAAGGCATAAAATCAGCGAAGAGCAGCTCAAATTCTCCGAAAGGGCAATCTTCGAGGCCAAGGACAACACGTCCGAGAAGATAATGAAGGGCATCTACGAAAGGACTGATTCTGAAATCGCACGCAAGGAGGCACGTATCCACGAGCTGGAGAAGGAAATCGCCAAATACAAGCGCGACAATATCCCTTACGAGCAGATTGCAAAGGAAATCCACAGCCAGTATCCTGAAATAGGACGTCTGTTCATCGGACGCGGTTCTGAAGTGTGCTGCGACAGCATTACCGCCGGCACTCCAGGTCTCGTGCTTATCACGAATTCCGAGAAACAACTGCCGGAGAACGACGTGCAGAAACTTGAGAGATGGCTCAAAATCAGGCTTGGAGATTCCACAGCCGTAGTAATCAGCAGAAAATGAGACTGTCGGCAGCATTGAAAGCAGCATTATCGCTACTGTTTGCAATGTCTGCTGTTCTGTCAGCCGGGCCTGAGTTCAAACGCTATGAACAGATCGCCCCGGCTGTTCCTCTGTATGGGCCGCCTGATACGGTGTCAATGTTCGTCATCGGGGACGTGATGCTCCATTCCAAGCAGATGGAATATCCTTATACCCAGTTTCTTGCAGGCATAAAAGGACTGATGCAGTCCGCAGATGTGACCGTGGCCAATATGGAGTTCACATTGGCAGGAGAGCCTTACACCGGCTACCCTGAATTTTCCGCACCAGACGAGTACGCGACCTACGCTGCCGACTGCGGTGTCAATGTGTTCCTTACCGCCAACAACCATATCATGGACAAGGGCCGGGCAGGTCTGGAGCGCACTCTCGAGGTGTATCGCAATATGGAAGACTCAAAACGCATCCGTTTCGTGGGGACCAGTACTGACGAGATGGACGAATTGTCGAGGAATCCGTTGATTATCAATGTAAGAGGAATCCGGATTGCCTTCCTGAATTTCACTTACGTGACCAATGCTCCGATGCGCGGACAGACCTGGCCGAAAGTGAACCTGATTGACACCACGGATATTCACAAGGCATTGACACGGGCAAAGGAGAGGAAGGCGGACTTCATACTGGCATTCCCGCACTGGGGCGAGGAATATGCGCTGGAGCACTCTGAGGCACAGGAAAAATTGGCACATTGGCTAGTGAAGAACGGAGTCAATGCCATTGTCGGCGCCCACCCGCATGTCGTCCAGGACTCGACCGTAATCGGCGGCGTACCTGTATTCTATTCAGTGGGCAATGCTGTCTCCAATATGAGCGCGGCCAATACGCAGCTGGAACTCGGAGTAGGTCTGAAGTTCGTGCGCGATGAGAACGGGGACAGGTCAATGCTTTCTCCGTCAGTCACTTACCTATGGTGCTCAAGGCCCGGAAAATTCATTGACAATTACGCTACTATCGTCGTGAAGGAGCATATCGGAACCCGCGAGAAATGGATGTCTCCACCGCATTACGACAAGATGATGGCCACTTACAGCCGAGTAAAATCCGCAACCGGCGTACAGGACTGAGAGGCCGTCTTGAAAAACAGCATATAAAAACGGAGGCTGACCGCCCGGAATCTCTCCGGCAATCAGTCTCCGCTTCAATTATTCTTAAGAATCTCTTAGATCAGCACATATCTCAAGATGAAGAGTACCGCGAGAATCCACATCATCACGGATACCTTCTTGAGTTTTCCTGCCAATGCGTTCAATAACGTGTAGGTAATCATACCGAGCATGATACCGTCGGAAATACTGTATGCGAGAGGCATGAGCAGCATTGTCACGAAAGCAGGGATGGCTTCTGAATAGTCGCTCCAGTCAATGTCCCTGACAGGGCTTGCCATCATCACACCTACGATGAAGAGAACAGGACCTGTAGCGGCTCCCGGGATGGCCAGGAAGAGAGGCGAGAACATGAGCGCAATCGCGAAGCATACTGCGATGGTGAATGAGGTAAGACCTGTGCGGCCACCTTCAGACACACCGGAAGCGCTCTCGATATATGTAGTCGTGGTACTTGTTCCGAAAACGGCGCCTGCTACAGTAGCCACTGCATCGGCCATGAGCACCTTGTTGATGCCGTCCACATTGCCGTCCTTATCTACCATACCGGACTTCACGGAAACGCCGACTACAGTTCCGATGGTGTCGAACATGTCGATAAAGAGGAAGGTGAACACGATGGCCACCATATCCCAAGACAGAATCTGGCTCCACTCGAACTGGCAGAAAATCGGTGCAATGGAAGGAGGTGTGGACATCACGCCATTGAAATTGGTGACACCCATAGGGATTCCTATAAGTGTAGTGGCGATGATGCCGAGCAGCATGCCGCCCTTGACATTGAGAATCACCAGGACAGATGTGATCAGGAAGCCGATAATCGACAGGATGACAGCAGGTTCAGAGAATGAGCCGAGGGTCACGGAGGTAGCTTCGCTATTGACAATGATGCCTGCTGATTTCAGACCGATGAATGCGATATAGAGGCCGATACCTGCACCGATGGCTCTTTTCATCGTTACAGGAATGGCATCCACGATGAGTTTGCGGACATTGGTCACTGTAAGCAGGATGAAAAGGATACCTTCCAGGAAAATGGCTGTCAATGCCATCTGCCAAGGGTGTCCCATTGCCAGACACACGGTATAGACGAAGAATGCGTTGAGTCCCATGCCCGGAGCGAGTCCGAAAGGCTTCTTCGCATAGATGGACATTACCAGACAGCCGACGATCGCCGCGAGGGCTGTGGCTGTAAATACTGCGTTGGTAGGCATTCCCTGTGATTCCAATGCCGAGAAGATGCTCGGATTGACTGCAAGGATGTATGCCATGGTGAGGAATGTGGTGATTCCGGCAATGATTTCAGTGCGGACTGAGTGCTTTGCAGGGTTCAGTCCGAATGTCTTCTGAAGAAATGTGTTCATTTTCGTATGGAATTACCTGTTAGAACACCCATTTTACACCGAGGCAAGGACGGCACCAGAAACCGCTGCCTGAACCGAAGTCATAAGAAAGCTCGATCTCGGTACCTACATTGAGGTTATCCACGCCGAAATGCTGGCCTACAGCATACCAGAGCTGAGGCTCGGCAATGAACACTACATCGGAAGTCTTCCATGTATCCAACTTGAGGTTACCGTCGCCGTCGATCTTGGCTACGCTGTGGTTCTGCCACCAGAAATCTGCGAATCCGCTGAATCTTAGACCTTTGACATTGAAGAGATCCTGCATTCCCCAAACTGCGGTGAACTGCATAGGGACCTTGCTGTGAGGTCTGCTGCCGTCAGCCCTCTTGTCATACGCGATATATTTGCCGAGAACCTTGAGGTTCAATGTGTTCTTGAAATCCTTGCTGTGGAAGAACCAGTCAACACCGCCGAGGAATGCATGATTGATGTTGTACGCATTGTACACACCGCCATTGTACTCGACATGGAGGCTGAGAGGAGCGAGTTTGCTGTTCTGCCAGAAATTCAGGCAACGCGCGATCTCGAAATAAGTACCGCTTGGAGCTTTGTTGCCATCTTCTTTTCTTGCCTTGTAGTCGTAGTCAATGAAGAAGAACGTGTTACCCCATTTGTCTCCATAGAAACCCTCAAGGGTGGTGGTCACTTGCTTACGATCACGACCAAAGTCGTAAAAGATCTGGAGGTTAGTCTGCGCTTTCGCCATCTGCGAGAACGCCATCAATGCTACAACGGCAGCAAAAAAGGTTTTTTTAGACATAAATTTGTTTTTATGAAATGAGTTGATAAAAATATCCGCAGAATGTGTAAAATGAAACGGGGCGGCCTGAGGTCGGTCGTCCCGTGATTCATCTACAGTTTCAGCAGGGCAGTAGTCTCGATGTCAGACGGCATTTCAGCCATTCCGTCGCACTCTGCCAACTCTATTATAAAGTTCGCGTAAATCGCCTTCGGCGAAAACTTGCGTATAAGGTTCAATGCAGCCACGGCCGTTCCGCCGGTCGCGAGCAAGTCATCGTGAAGCAGCACCACATCATCTGATGTCAATGCATCTGTATGTATTTCGAGCGTATCCTTGCCGTATTCTTTCATGTATTCTTCAGAATAGGTTTCGCAAGGCAGCTTTCCCGGCTTGCGGATCGTCACGAAACCGGCACCGAGCCTGTAGGCCAATGCCGCACCAGCTATAAAGCCGCGGGACTCCAGTCCGCAGACTTTGGTGATTCCCTTGTCCTTGTAAAGTTCGTACATGGCATCCACCACCTCACGGAAAGCCTCAGCGTTGCCGAAAAGCGTAGTCACATCCCTGAACAGGATTCCTTCCTTCGGAAAGTCCGGGATGGAGCGGATGCTGGAAACAATAAGGTCTTTGTCCATATCAGAATGTAAATTTCACCATTCCCAAAAGCCTGTGGTTCACTATCCAGTGGAGACCGCTGTCAACAAGTCCGTTATGGGAATTCACTACAGGCATGACAACCTCTCCTACCTTCATTACAGGATATTTTCCATATTGAGCCGCGGTAATGTCATATTCCAGACCGAAAGACAACTTGCCGAGATTATAGACCACTGTCGGAGTCACACGGATAATGCTGTTCAGGTTGGAGAATCCGTTTCCGCTCAGATACAGATACTTGGAGCTTGTGTACTTGGTATTGTCAGGATCTCCCACCATCAATGCGCTCGGAATAGTCGTATCGCTGTAGAGGTCCTTGGATGTTCCGAGATTCTTCATATATCCGATCATACCCTGGACCTGAAGCTTGCGGCCATACTTTACGGAAACGTATGAGGCCGTGCTGTGAAGCGGCGCATATTCCCATGAACCGTCAGAATTGATGTCCGTCACACCATAACCTGAAAGCATGTTGAAGTGCTCGCCTGCAGAAGCATACACCACTTTGGCATTGACAGAGAAGTCGCCGGCAGCATACTGGGCATACACATAAGGGTTCACGGTCGTGAGTCGGTCATCCACCTTGCTTCCGTTGGCATCTCTCCAGCGCGGCTTGATGCTGAGCACATCCATTCCGACACGTCCGAGGAAACCGTTGTTGCTCTTGAACGTGACACCAGCATAGAACTCAGGGGTACAACCATATTTGATATAGCTGTCAGAAGCACCGTTAGGGCCGGAAGAAAGATACTGCATCTGCCAGATGAAGCCTCCTGTCAATGTGAAATGCTTGGAGAAGTTATAGTCGAGCATGACCTGAGGAGTACGGCTGAACGGATTGAACGGTGTACCTGTCTCAAGGTCAATGACATAAGGCTGGTCAGCGGCGATAGGATGCCATGCCTGCCCCACCTTGAGAGAGGCACTCTGCTTCTGTCCTTTTCCCAGGCTGTCCCATCCCAATGTGGCATAAGCCTGACGCAGACGAAGTACGGCTACATTGCCGTTCATGCAATAGAAGTCGGTCTCAATCTTAGCGCCTACCTTGGTCTTGCCGAACTGATAGTCCTTTACATCCAGACCGACACGTGAGGTGATGGCGAGGAAACGGAATGTCGGATTCGCATTCATATCCTCCCCTTTCGCGTTAAGGGCCTCATCCTTAGGGATATAGTAGAACAAATTCTTGGTGCCAGACTTGCTTTCGCGTGAGTCGAATGCGAAATAGTTGCGGATGAATCCGTACAACTTGAAATGTGAAGGCTTCTCTATTTTAGCTGACTCTGCAGCAGGCTCGGAAGCAAAAGCCTTGGCAGCCGGAGCAATGAGAGCAACGACTGCCAGTGCCAAAAATCTGTTTTTCATTAGAATCCGATGAAAATCAATAATGCGTAACCGAGTACAAGGCCAACAACGCCGATGATGGCTCCGATCTTGGTCATATCCTTGACCTGGATAAGTCCGGTAGAATGGGCGATGGCATTTGGAGGTGTACTGATCGGGAAGAGCATTGCCACGGAAGTAGAGAGAGCAACACCTACGAGGAGGGCTTTCACACCGCCGATAGGATCAAGCATATCGCCCATACCTACACCTACAGCACTCAAAATCGGAACGAGAAGGCTCGCAGCGGCAGAGTGTGAGATGAAGTTGGACATCGCATATCCGAGGAGACCTGAAAGCAGGAGGATCACGAGAGGCTTGAATGAAGCGAACGGAATCGAGTTCACGAGGTTCTCGGCGAGACCGGTCTTGTTCAGGGCAATGCCGAGTGCAAAACCGCCGGCTACCATCCACAACACACTCCACTCTATATCCTTCAAGTCACTGGCCTTGATGACACCTGTGGCACAGAACACGCCCACCGGAATCATAGCCACTACATTGGCATTGACACCCGTAAACCTGTCGAACACCCACATCAGGATGGTCACAGCGAATGTTACCCATACGATATATGTCTTGGCATCTGCCTTTCTTGTGGATTCTATCTTCAATTCGATCTTGTCGGACTTGAACGGGAAGAGCTTGAGCAGGAGCACCCATGCGAACAGAAGCATCACGATCACGTAAGGGACCATTATTATCATCCACTCGCCGAAACCGATGGTCTGGTGCATTGTCTCATTGAGATAACCGAGCGCAATGGCGTTAGGAGGGGTTCCGATAGGGGTTCCGATACCGCCGAGGTTCGCAGCGATAGGAATCGCCAATGCAAGTCCGGCAGTTCCTCTCTCGTCTGCAGGCAAGGTCTTGAGGACCGGTGCCAGGAACGTGAGCATCATGGCCGCAGTGGCTGTGTTGCTCATGAACATTGAGAACAGGCCGATCACCAGGAGGAAGCCCAGGAGGACATATTTTGGTTTGTTTCCAAAAGGAATGAGGAGCACTCGAGCGAGCTGGACGTCAAGACCAACCTTAGTGGCTGCTATTGCAAGTATGAATCCGCCCAAGAAAAGCATGATGGTCGGGTCTGCAAATGCAGCGAGTATCGCCTTGTAGCTCACGAACGTGCCCAATGCGGCAGGCTCGACCTGGCTTCCGCGCAGGAAAAGCGGACAACTGTCCGATATCGTGAAAAGCAGCAGGACAATGATGGTCACGGAAGTCGCCCAAGTAGGCAGGACTTCAAACATCCACATCAATGCGGCCAGTGCAAAAATAGCTACTGTTCTCTGCTGGATTACTGTCAGGATAGGGGTTCCGTCCGCTGCAATTCCGAAGAATGATCTCGGCACGAACCAGAAAAATAGAAATACGGCTACGGCAAGAAGAAGCAGGATGAGCTTCTTTACCGGAAATGCCGACGTCGGTTTAACTGTTTCAGTTGACATTTTATGTTTTGAATAATATTATTGTCTGGTTTTTCAACAACAAAGTGCGAATATAGGCAATTTCGATTTCATAAACAATAATGACGGGCACATAAAAATGCACCCGCCATATATACATCAAAGGTGCGGTCCCGAAGAACCGCCCTGTAGAATTGACTTAGATTATACCCTGGGCAAGCATCGCCTCAGCGACTTTCATGAAGCCTGCGATGTTGGCGCCCTTCACATAGTTTATGTATCCGTCCTCCTGTGTGCCGTACTTGACGCATGAAGCATGGATGGCGTCCATGATGCCGTGGAGTTTCTCATCCACCTCTTTCGCGGTCCAGCTGAGATGCATGGCGTTCTGTGTCATTTCCAGACCTGAAGTAGCTACGCCACCTGCATTGACAGCCTTTCCTGGAGCGAAGAGGATCTTGGCCTTCTGGAATGCCTCGATAGCGCCCGGCTGGCAACCCATGTTGGAAACCTCCACACAGCACCAAGTACCGTTTGCAATAAGTTCCTCGGCGTCCTCTTTGGACATTTCGTTCTGGAATGCGCAAGTCATTGCTATATCGCACTTTATACTCCATGACTTCTTGCCCGGGATGAATGTCGCATCAGGGAATTTCTCGGCGAACGGCGCCACCACGTCGTTGCAGGTAGCGCGGAGTTCGAGCATATAGTCGAGTTTCTCCTTGGTCATTCCGTTAGGGTTATAGATGACGCCGTCAGGTCCTGAGATGGCTACAACCTTGGCTCCGAGCTCAGTAGCCTTCACGCAAGCGCCCCATGATACGTTACCGAAACCGGAAACGGCCACGGTCTTGCCCTTGATGTCGAGGTCGGCCTGGTGGTTATGGAGCATGTGCTGCAGGAAATAGACTGCACCGAAGCCGGTAGCCTCAGGACGGATGAGTGAACCGCCGAAAGAAAGGCCCTTGCCGGTAAGCACACCGTTGTGCTCGCGTGTAAGTTTCTTGTACATTCCTTCGAGGAAACCGATTTCACGGCCGCCGACGCCGATATCACCGGCAGGAACGTCCATGTCAGGACCGATGTTCCTCCACAGTTCAAGCATGAATGCCTGGCAGAATCTCATGATCTCGCCCTCAGACTTGCCCTTAGGGTTGAAATCCGAACCGCCTTTGCCGCCACCCATAGGAAGTGTGGTGAGCGCGTTCTTGAATGTCTGCTCGAATCCGAGGAACTTCAGGATGGAAGGGTTTACTGAAGGATGGAAGCGGAGACCGCCCTTATATGGTCCGATAGCGTTGTTGAACTGTACACGATATCCGGTGTTTGTCTGAACATCACCATTGTCATCAACCCAAGTAACACGGAATGTAAACATTCTGTCCGGCTCCACGAGACGCTCGATAATTCTTGCATTCTCGAATTCAGGATGTTTGTTATACACATCCTCGATACATTCAAGCACTTCACGTACAGCCTGGAGGTACTCTTTCTCCGTAGGATACTTGGCCTGGAGTCTGGCCATTATTTCTTCTGTTCTCATCGCATTATTAATTATTGGTTATACAATCAGTTTCGTTAATTCTCATCAAACTTCCCATGTGGAGCCGCTGTGAAGCAGTTCATCCACGGAATGGATCTTGGCATTGGCCTTTACACTCTCCATCTGCTTGTTCACTTCCTCATCGTAGGTGATGTCGTCCACGTCCCTGATGACGCCCAATGCCACAGGGAAATCCGGTCCCTTCATCTCGGCAAGCATTGTCTGAAGTCCGAGATTGTCAGCTGTCGGGTCATGCACGAGGATATCGTCGAGTGTCACGCCGTCTTCTCCGACACGGACCACTTTCAGCTTCATGTCGCACAGCATCAGGCCCTTCTCCTTGTCCTTGCCGAAAAGCATTTTCTCGCCTTTCTTGAGAAGGATGGTCCTCTCCGCCTTGTGCTCCCTGTCTGAAAGGTCGGCGTGCGAGCCGTTGTTGAAGATCACGCAGTTCGTCAGGAATTCCATAACTGCTGTTCCGGCATGTCTGGATGCCGCAAGCATAATCTCCTGATTCAATGAGAGTTCCGTATCCATACTTCTGGCGAAGAACGTACCTTTCGCTCCCAACACAAGACTTCCCGGGCTGAACGGATGTTCCACAGTACCGTAAGGCGAGGTCTTGGTTATCGCGCCAAGCTTGGATGTAGGAGAATACTGTCCTTTGGTCATACCGTAGATCTGGTTGTTGAAGAGCATTATATTGATATCCACATTTCTTCTGATGGCGTGGATGAAGTGGTTTCCGCCTATGGCCAATGCGTCACCGTCACCGCTCGCCTGCCATACGCTGAGCTCAGGATTCGCCACCTTGATACCGGTAGCGATGGCTGTAGCACGGCCGTGAATACTGTGGAAACCGTATGTATTCATATAATAAGGAAGTCGTGAGGAGCATCCGATACCGGAAATGACCACCACTTTTTCCTTGTCAATGCCTTTTTCTTCGCACACTATAGGAAGAACCTTCTGCAAAGATGCCAACACGGAATAATCACCGCATCCAGGACACCATCTTACTTCCTGGTCGCTCTTGAAATCCTTGAAAGTATATTTTGCCATAGTAATTACGCTTTTTCATTTACACTTTCAACAATGTCACGGACAAGGAATGTCTGTCCCTGGACCTTGTTGCACTGCAGATATTCTCTTCCCGGTACCATTGTCCTCAGGTATGAGGCAAACTGACCTGTATTGAGTTCACACACGATGATTTTCTCAAATCTCGAGAAAACCTCAGCAGTATTTGACGGCAGAGGATCAACGAAATCGAAATGAGCGAAGCTGACTTCCCTGCCCTCGGCCCTGAGTTCTTCTACAGCTGACTCGATATGGCCGTATGTTCCGCCCCATCCGACAAGAAGCACTTTTCCGCTCTCCGGGCCATTGACCTTGAGCAATGGCAGATCGGCAGCGACTCTCGCCACTTTTTCCGCTCTTTCCCGGACCATAAGCTCGTGATTTTCAGGAGCATTTGAAAGGACGCCGTCATGGTTTTTCTCCAATCCGCCGACACGGTGCTCGCAGCCCTTCATACCAGGCACCGCCCATTCGCGGGCAAGCGTCTGGGGGTCACGCTGGAAAGGCTTGAACTTACCTTCCCCTTCGTGTGCATAACGCGGATGAATCTCAGGCATCTGCGACATTGACGGAACTCTCCACGGCTCTGAGCCGTTTCCGAGATAACCCTCTGAAAGCAGCATAACCGGAACCATATGCTCCAATGCTACTTTTGCCGCCATGAACGCCATTTCGAAGCAATGCGCAGGCGAATGGGCAGCCATGACCACCATCGGGCTTTCTCCGTTTCTGCCGTAAAGAGCCTGGTTCAGGTCAGCCTGTTCAGTCTTGGTAGGCATACCGGTACAAGGACCGCTTCGCTGTACGTCAATGACCACAAGCGGAAGTTCCGTCATGACCGCAAGGCCCAATGCTTCTGATTTCAGTGAGAGACCCGGTCCTGATGTCGTGGTGACAGCCAGGTTACCCGCGAACGCGGCACCGATTGCAGAGCAGATTCCGGCGATTTCGTCCTCGGTCTGCATTGTCTTGACATTCAGATTCTTATGAATGGCAAGTTCTTCGAGGATAGCGGTAGCCGGAGTGATAGGGTATGAGCCGCAGAACAGAGGAAGGTGAGCTTTCTCGGCAGCTGCGATAAGTCCCCATGCGGCAGCCTGATTACCGGTAATGTTTCTGTATGTTCCTTTCTCAAGAGGAGCAGGCGCGACGCGATATGTGTCGGCAACCGCCTGGATATTGGATGCATAGTTATATCCGTCGAAGACCACCTTCTTGTTCGGGGCAATCATCTCAGGATGCTTTTTCTTGAACTTCTTCTCTATATAGTCGTAGATGAATTCCAAAGGACGCTCATAAATGAAGCAGGCCATTCCGAGCGTGAACATATTCTTGCACTTGTGGACCGACACGACATCCAGTCCGCTGTCTTTCAGACTGTCTTCCGTAAGCTTGGTGATCGGAGAGCAGATGATGGTGCGGTCCTCGATATGGAGTTCCTCGAACGGGTTTCCTGTAAATCCGGCCTTCTTCATGCCGAGGTCATCGAACGCGTTTTCATTCACGAGAACGAGGGCATTGCGCTTCAGCCATTTGGCATTGGCCTTGAGAGCCGCAGGATTCATGGCGACAAGCATGTCGCAGAAATCGCCCGGTGTATTTACCTTATGATTACCTATATGTACCTGAAAACCTGAGACTCCGGCAACTGTTCCTTTAGGAGCGCGGATTTCAGCCGGATAGTCAGGGAAAGTGGACAAGCCGTTACCATAGATGGCGGACATATTGGCGAACAAAGTACCTGTAAGCTGCATTCCGTCACCGGAGTCACCGGCAAATCTTATCACAACGTCGTTGGCGTCAATGACTTTATGTTGCATTCCTTTAAAAATTTTAAAGAATTATACGTAGTTCTATGCAAATCTAATAACAAAAAACGTTAAAACAATAATAAATTGTAAGAATTTTGTTATAAAATGCAAAAGGCGGCATCCTCAGATACCGCCCTGTAAATCATATGCCTAAAACTACTGCTGCTTTGCCTGAAGTTCCTGCTGGAGAGACTCCAATGTTCTGCCCTCCGGAATGTTCAAAGCCTTTCTTGCTGCAGGAGTAAGGTCAACACTCTGAGCCTTATCCACATACAGCAATGAGCCCTCTTCGAAGACGTAGATGAAACCGCCTTCCTTGGCAAGTTTGTGAACCACCTCAACAGCTTTCTGCTGTATAGGTGCCATCAACTGGCTCTGCTGCTGCTGAAGTTCCTGCTGGATGGACTGGTTGAACTCTTCGATTCTGTTCTGGATATCCTGAAGTTCTTTTTCCTTGCTCTCACGGATAGCCGGAGTCCAAGTATTCACTTTCTGCTGATACTGGGTGTACTTAGCCTGGAACTCATCCTGCATGCTCTTGAAAGTATCCTGAGCATCCTGCTGGGAAGCAGCAAGCTGTGCCCTGGCAGAATCAGCAGCTGGCTGGAGCATTACGAGCTCATTGAAATTCACATGAGCAAACTTTAAATTCTGAGCTGACGCTGACAATGTCATAAGCGCTGCAGCTGCAATCAAAATTACCTTTTTCATATTAGTTACTGTTTTTGTTTCAAACAATGTGATATCTTTTAGAACTGTTGTCCGATAAGGAAGTGGAACTGGCTCTTTCCATTGGTCTTGTCATCAAATCCGTAACCCCAGTCGATTCCGAGAAGTCCGATGACAGGGAGATATACCCTGACGCCGACGCCGGCAGAACGCTTGATCTGGAACGGATTGAAATCGCGGATATCAGCCCAGCAGTTACCTCCCTCGAGGAATACCAATGCAAAAATCGTGGACTGAGGCTGCATCACAATCGGATAGCGCAACTCTACTGTGAACTTGTCATAGACATTGCCCGCATATGAATAACCGTTCGAGCTGTATGCAGTAGCCCTGTAAGGAGTGAGCGAGTAGTTCTCGTAACCTCTCAAGGCAATGACTTCAGATCCATAGGAGTTATATCCTGACATACCGTCACCTCCGACGAGGAAGCCCTCGAATGGAGAATATCCCCATTTTCTGTTATAGTAGCCGAGATAACCGAACTGAGCCCTGGTCATCAGGACGAGGTCACCCACGAGTTTCGTGTAGAGAGAGCCCTTGAACGACCATTTGTGATACTCAATCCACCTGTATCTGTCAGGCGCGGTCCATTTGTCGTAATTGATGTCGCGCGGATTGCTTACATAAGCCGGTTTTCCTGATGCGTCGAGATTTGCCTTGTCCTTGTGACGGAACAATGAGTATGGAGGCGTCAGCTGCACCGTGAATGAGAGGTCTGAACCCTGACGCGGATAGATCTGCTGGTCGGTAGATGTTCTGGACAATCCCAATGTGTAACTGAAGTTGTGCGAAGTACCGTCATCGAAGATGAAGTAGTTCGAGAACCAGTTGGTAAGCTTGTATGTCTGCCAGCTGAGCTGGTTGTAAAGGACGAAATAGTTGTCCGGCCATTTCAGTCTGTTGCCGAGTCCCGCGGAGAATCCATATACCTCGAACTGCTTGTCGTTGTTCAGGATGTTCCACATCAGATAGGAGTTGGTCTGGCGGCTGTAATATGCTGAGAGACTGAGTGATGTCGGCTTCTTGCCGAAGAGCCACGGCTCCACGAAACTTGCTGACAATGAAGAATAGTATGTACCGCTGGTCTGGAATCTGAAAGAGAGGTTCTGCGCATCTCCGAGAGGCACCGGTCTCCACGCCGTCTTGTCGAACATTCTTCTCGTGGAGAAGTTGTTGAAGCTGACACCGACTGTGGCGACGAATGTACGTCCGCCCCAACCTCCTGAAAGTTCCAGCTGGCTGGACGGTTTCTCCGTCACGTTATAGACGATATCCACCGTGCTGTTCATCTGGTCAGGGATGATGGAATATCCTTTCGCAGGGTCCGTAATTGCCTCAGGGTCAAACTGTCCCAGAGATGCGATCTCACGGATTGAACGCTCGAAGTCGCTCTGGCTGAAAAGGTATCCTGGCCTTGTGAACACCTGACGGCGCACCACCCTTTCATTGGTAAGGTCATTACCGTTGATGATGATATTGTTCAATGTCGCCTGCTTGCCTTCCGCCATACGGATTTCCACATCGACGGAGTCTCCGGCCACGTTCAGTTCGACCGGCTGGACATTGAAGAAGAGATAACCGTTGTCCCTATAGAGCTTGGAGACATCCATATCGCCCTGTTTTCCGCCGCCCTGGAGTCTCTTTTCCATCGTCACGACGTCATACGGATCGCCTTTGTGAATCTGGAGAATCGAGTTCAACGCGTCTGTGGCATATACCGAGTTTCCTGTCCAGGTTATGTTTCTGAAATAGTATTTCTTTCCTTCATCGATGGTGAAATCGATTCCGAGCCTGCCCGGCTTCACCATATATATACTGTCTTTCAGCAGTCTCGCATCCCTGTAGCCCGCTTCATTGAAGGCGCTGATGAGGGACTTCTTGTCATTCAGATATTCTTTTTCATTGAACTTCTTACTGCTGAAGAAGTTATATATCTTGGCAGACTTGGTTTTCTTCATCGACTTGGCAAGTTTGAAATCACTGACATGGTCATTGCCGATGAAGTTGATGGTCTTGATACGGATTCTCGGTCCTCTCTCGACCGCATAGTTCACGCGTATCGCGTTCTTGATGATGGTATCTTTCTGGACCTGAGGCTCGACCTTCACATCGAGGAATCCTTTTCCCTGATAATATCTCTTGATGATGTCCACGGATGTCCTGGCCACGTAGTCGGAGTATTCGCCGCCTCGCTTGAAGTTCAGGCGCTCCTGCAAATCCTTCTTCTCACCGCTCTTGACTCCGGAGAAAGTCCATCTGGACACTCTCGGACGCTCCTGAATGGCCAATTTGAGAAATACCGTATCCTTCGATGCATTCAATGAATCCACATAGACAGCAACGTCCTGGAAATATCTCTGCATCCACAGTCTCTTCACGATAGAGGAAATGTCATCACCAGGGATGGTAACTTCCATTCCTGTCCTCAAACCCGACTGCTGAAGAATCTGCTTGTCTCCGAAAGCGCGGTTTCCCTCCACCTTGATTCCGCCGACAATGTATGTCCGCGGATTATTGTAGTCAATCTCGACTGCGCCTCCCTTGTGCTGGCCAAATGCCGGAACCGCCGACAATGCGAACACGGAAAGACAAAATATCTTGGTCACTGAATTCATCCTACTCAATAATAATCTGACAAATATACGGTATTTATTTCACTTTTCCATATCTGCGATTTCTGGAAGAAAATTCTTCTATCGCATCAAAGAAATCCTGTTTGTCGAAATCAGGCCACATTTTCTTCACGAAAAGCAGTTCTGAATAAGCTCCCTGCCACAAAAGATAGTTGCTTATCCGCTGTTCTCCGGATGTTCTTATGATCAGGTCCGGATCCGGAAAACCGTCCGTGACAAGATATTTCGACAGTTCGTTCATATCATCTATCGAGGCGATGTCCTTGCCGGAGTTCGCCTCCGCGAATTTTTTCGCAGCCTGGAACAGGTCCCATTTTCCGCTGTAGCTCACGAACAGTATCAGGTCCAGCACATTGTTCGACTCTGTCTTCTTCTCAAGCATGGCAATCGCCTCCCTGAGTCCTTCCGGGAGCCTTTCAAGATTTCCGAGAACGTGGAATCTCACGCCGTTTTTCACCAGGGCCTCAACCTCCGCGGCTATCGAATCCATCATCAGATGCATCAGAAAGTCCACTTCATCCTTCGGCCTTCCCCAGTTTTCTTCCGAGAAGGCATAGAGAGACAGATATTTCACTCCGGCTTCAGCCGCAGCTTCTGTTACTTTCCTGACGGTTTCCACACCTTTCTTGTGACCACAAACACGTTCAAGGCCCCTTTCCTGAGCCCAACGTCCGTTTCCGTCCATGATGATGGACACGTGGACAGGTATTCTGCTGTTGTTTTCCATTAAACTGATGGTTGTCAATCTGCGTTATTTCTGATGTCCTCTCCCCAGAAGAGCTTGCTTGTAAGCGCTTTCACGAAACTGGATTTCGGAAGACGTACACGTTTTAGCGAAAACTGTGCCACAGACACATCGATCGAAGTGGAATCATCCACGGTCAATGTCCTGTTGTCCATCGTGAGAATCACGTTGCCGTCACGGGAGACTGTGGAGATGTTTATCCTGGTGTTTTCGGGCACCACAAGCGGGCGTACATTGAGGTTGTGCGGCGCTATCGGGGCTATGATGAGCACTTTGGCATCCGGGGTACAGATCGGACCGCCCGCACTGAGCGAGTAGGCTGTGGAACCGGAACTTGTAGCGACAAGAAGCCCGTCCGCCCAATAAGTCGGCAGGCTGTCCCCATTGACGGAGACATTGATTCCCAGCATGGCGGCTCCGCTGCGGTGGACAGTGATTTCATTCAGGGCATAAGGCCAGAACGAGAGCGAGTCCGGAACTTCGGCGGTTTGCGGCAGCGAGGCCTTCAACATTGTCCTGTTCTCCAGTTCATAATCTGCATCTTTCAATGCTGCAGGGATATCTTCGGGCCTGTTTTCCGACAGGAATCCGAGGCGGCCGAGGTTCACGCCGAGAATAGGTATTCCGCTGTCAGCCACGCGTTTGGATGCGGACAGGAATGTGCCGTCACCGCCTACGCTGAGCACCATGTCGGTTCCTTTCCTGACATCTTCTCTGCTGCAGATGCTGTACAACTCGTTTCCGTCGGCCACGAGCGCCTTCTCCATTTCGGCGAGACGGTGGTTGCCGACCAGTTCCCTATTCTTTATATATATACCCAAAAGCATAGAATCAGATGTTGTAAATTTCGGTCCAATGAATGTGAGAGTGCCAAAATTAGCATTTTCTTTACAATTTTTGCATATTATTGTCTATTTTTGTCAAGAATGTAATTATACAATATATGACAAAACTGAGTGTCAACATCAACAAGATTGCCACTATCCGCAATGCGCGTGGCGGCAATATGCCAGACGTGGAGAAGGCGGCGGTGGATTGCGTGAGATTCGGCGCAGAAGGTATCACAGTACATCCGAGGCCTGATGAGAGGCATATAAGATATGCAGATGCGAGAGCCATCAAAAAGCTTATTGACGTGGAAATGAACATTGAAGGGAATCCGATTCCGAAGTTCATCGACCTTGTCAATGAGGTGGTCCCGACGCAGGTCACATTGGTTCCGGACGCGGAGAATGTCATAACGTCCAATGCCGGCTGGGATACATTGAAAAACAAGGATTTCCTGACTGAGGTCTGCAAGGAATTCAAGTCCCGCGGCATCAGAACGTCGATTTTCATTGACCCGGACCCTAAGATGGCGGAGGGAGCTGCTGCCTGCGGTGCCGACAGGGTGGAGCTTTATACGGAGGCTTATGCGTCGGGTTACGAGGGCGGCCGCGAGAATGCGGTGAGGCCTTATGTGGTGGCGGCTGAACGTGCGCGAGAATGCGGTCTGGATGTCAATGCGGGCCACGACCTGAGCCTCGTGAATCTCGAATATTTCATAAGGTCCATCCCGTGGACGGCCGAGGTCTCGATAGGTCATGCCATCATCTGCGATGCATTGTATATGGGTCTGGAGAAAACTATCCATGAATATCTTTCCAAGATTAAAATCTAAAACTTTCCAAGATTAAAATCTTTTAGTAATTTTGCGACTGCGTAAAAAACGATAAACTATAAACGATAATTATTAAAATCAAACAATAATGAAAAACACACCATTAATTCTCAGCGTCATAGCCCTTGTTGCTGTGGCAGCACTCGCGGCAGTAACATTGTTCTCAGGCAAGAAATCAGGCGCTCAGGGTGCAGACAATTCTGAATCCGCTGTTGTTGCCAACGGTGCCATCGTATATTTCAACCTCGACAAGGTGATTACTGACTATGATATGGCAAACGACCTCAGGTCTGTTGTAGAATCCAAGGTACAGGGCATCCAGGAAGAGGTGAACAGAAGAGGCAACAAACTCCAGAATGATGTGAATTCTTTCCAGGAGAAGATGAACAAGGGTCTCATGCTCCGTTCCGCAGCTGAAGTTCAGGCTCAGAAACTCGACCAGCAGAGGAATGATTTCAATGCTTATGCAAATCAGAAGCAGCAGGAAATCGCTGAGGAGCAGCAGGTTATGATGAACAATATCGGCGATGCCATCAAGCAGTTCCTCGACAGATATGCTGTAGAGAACGGTTATGCTATGGTCATCTCTACATCCGGTGACATTCTCCCGTCTCCTGTTGCCGCTGCCGACAGCTCTCTCGACGTTACTGAGGACATCATCACAAAGCTCAATGAAGAGTATGTGAAGAGCAAGTCCAAGAGCACCGGAGCTCAGACCAAGAAAGAAGATAAGAAGAACTAAATAGTGAAAATCGCAGTACTTTCCTGCTTCTATCCTTTCAGAGGAGGAATTGCCCAGTTCAACGCAGCCTTATACGCCGAACTGGGCAAAACTGATATCGTCAAGGCATTCAATTTCACCAGGCAGTACCCGGACTTCCTGTTTCCGGGCAAGACTCAGTATGTCACGCCGGATGATGAAGCGGCACCGGTGGAAAGCACTGCAATACTGGATACGGCCAATCCGTTTTCCTGGATAAGCGCGGCAAAAAAAGTCAGGGAATGGGGGCCTGATGTCCTCATCATGAGGTACTGGATGTCCTATTTCGCGCCTTCGCTCGGCTTCGTGGCAAGACATGCCGGAAAACACTGCAAGGTAATCGGTATTCTGGACAATGTGGTTCCGCACGAGCAGCGTTTCTTCGATACTCCTTTCACGAAGTATTTCTTGAAAGGGTGTGACGGTTTCGTAACGATGTGCGATGCCGTGACTGAGGATCTGCTGCGGCTGAAGCCTGATGCCAGATACATTATGCGCCAGCATCCGCTGTACTCCCATTTCGGGGAAAAGCTCAAGAGGGTGGATGCCGAGGACAAGCTGGGCCTGGAACACGGAAAGAAAAACATATTGTTCTTCGGTCTGATACGGCATTATAAAGGCCTGGATATTCTGCTGAGGGCATTTGAAGGCCTCGATGACAGTTATCAGCTGATAATCGCCGGTGAGCCTTACGGCTCGTTCAAGGAATATCAGGACATCATTGACAGTATTCCCGGCAAAGACAGGATTCATCTCTATCCCAAATATATAAAGGACTCGGAGGTGAAGGATTATTTCTCGGCGGCCGATGTGACTGTTCTGCCTTACCGGAGCGCTACGCAGAGCGGCATCAGTTCGGTATCGTACCACTTTGAGGTTCCGATGATCGTGACTGATGTGGGCGGACTGAAAAGCACTATCGGCGATACTGGCACGGGTATTGTCGCTGAGGAGGCGGAACCGGAATGCATCCGGAAGGAGATCGTGTCGTTCTTCAGCCATCCTGAAGAAAGGGAAGGTTTCATTGACAGAATCCGTTCTGAGAAAAGAAGACTGTCCTGGTCGGCTTTCTGCGACACTCTCAGAACATTTGCAGAATCATTATAGAGCAGTCAATATGAGAATGAATTTACTTAAGGCAGGCATAAGTGCAGTGATCGTGATGGCCTGTATGCAGGCTACAGCGTCTGCCCAGACATATACTCAGGCTCCTGTCACCGTCTCGAAAGAAAAGGTAAGAGGCAGCGACGGAAAGGTTTATTATTCTCATGTCGTACTGGAGAAGCAGACGCTGTTCTCCATCGCCAAGGCTTATGGCGTGAGCGTGGATGACATCTGCAATGCAAATCCGGAGCTCGACCTCAAGACTGTCGGGCTGAAGAAGAATTCGATCATTCTCATCCCTACTGCAGGCTCTCAGGCAAAACCTGCGGAACAGACAGCTCCAGAGCCTGAAAAACAGGAAAAATCAGTTTCCGAATCCCGCAGAAAGGATGACAACAAAAAAACTGACAATAAAAAGGACGATTATACCATTCATGTCACGAAATGGTATGAGGATATCGAAGACATTGCCTACAAATACTCGATTTCCAAGGAACTGCTGATGTCCTACAATGGCCTCAAGACTTCCAAGCTGAAGAACAGACAGAAACTAAGAATCCCGACTGCCGCCAAGGTAAGGGAACTCGAAGCTGAGAAGAAGAGTGCTGCAAAAGCGGTTACTCATGCCGCTGACGTAAAAGAGACTCCAGCGGAAAGTACAGTTCATCAGAAACCCGAGGAGGACTATTCTCTATCCAGACAGTCCAAGGTAAATGCCTTGCTGATAATGCCTTTCAAGGCATCAACCACATCACCGAGCGAAACCTCCATGGATTTTTACAGCGGTGTGCTCATGGCCGTGAGGGAACTCGGAAAAGAGGGCATTGACGTGGATCTGAGCGTCTATGATGCACCGGGAAGCACTACTCCCGTGACTGCGCAGAGGATGAACGAAAGTGACATCTGCATAGGACCGCTCAAGACTGAGACGCTTGAAAGGGTGCTTTCCATCAGCAGCGAGGATACATATATCATTTCGCCGCTCGATCACAGGACCGCCAGCCTGATACCGTCCCACAGAAATCTCATCCAGGCTCCGGCTTCATCTGCCATGCAGTTCAATGACCTGACCAAATGGGTGAAAAGCGAAAACCGTTCAGGAGACAAGATACTGGTAATCAGCGAAAAGAATGCTTCAGCAAACAGTGCGGTCCAGCAGATGAACGAGGCTGTGGAAAATGCCGGACTGAATGTCATCAGATATTCCTACAATATTCTTGAGGGCAGAAATGCGGCCAATGTCATGGGCGAACTTATGACCAAGACCGGTACCAACAGAGTGATCATAAATTCAGAGAGCGAGGCTTTCGTGAATGATGTCGTGAGAAATCTGGACATGCTGGTTTACAGAAAGTTCAATGTGGTTCTCTACAGCCCGTCCAAGATAAAGTCTTTCGAGACCATCGATGTGGAGAATCTCCATAATCTCAAGACGAGAATCTCGACTGCCTACTATATCGATTATGACAATGAGAAGGTACGCCAGTTCATTCTCGAATACAGGGCTCTGTACAATGCTGAGCCTACTCAGTTCTCTTTCCAGGGCTACGACCTTGCATACTTCTTCATCAAGATGAAAGCCACCTACGGCAGGAATTGGATGAAATTCGTAGGCAGACTCGACAATACGCCTATGATGCAGACCGACCTGCTTTTCAGAAAGAGCGAGGACGGAGGTTATGTCAATGAGGGTGTACGCCGCATTGTTTACGGCCCGGATTACTCTATAAAAATAGTCAGAAGATAACTTTTACAGGAAGCTCACTAATTTCCGAGTAGAGACTTTGCATTTGCAATAGCCTCAGGGGTAACTTTGGAGCCGCTGAGAATGCGCGCTACTTCCATGAGGCGCTCTTCGCCTGAGATTCTGCGGATGGAAGTGACGGCCCGGTCGTCAGATTCAAATGTCTTGGTGACAATGTAATGTGCATCGCCTTTGGCCGCAACCTGCGGGAGATGCGTTATAGCGAATACCTGCATATACTCGCCCATACTGCATATCATTTCGCCCATCTTGTCTGCCACGCTGCCGGAAACGCCCGTGTCGATCTCATCGAAAATCATCGACGGCATATTCGTGTAGCGGGCCATCATTGCCTTGAGACAGAGCATTATACGGGACATTTCACCACCGGATGCACATTTTGCTACATCTACTGGGTTTTTGCCTGTGGATGAGAATCGGAAAAGTATGGAATCCGAGCCTGAAGGTCCCTGCTGAGCCGGTTCGAGAATGACATCGAATACAGCCCTGTCCAGTTCCAGAGAACGGATCGAGCGGCAGATGGAATCGGCAAACTGAGGAGCAGCTTTAGCCCTGGCTTCATGAAGACGCTTACATGCTTCATCCAATTTGGCTTCCGCATCTGCGATAAGTTTCTTGAGTTCCGCTTTCCTTGCCTCGAGTACAGAGGTGTCGGCCAATGCCTCCGAAAGTTTGTCTCTCAATGCTATAAGTTCCTCAACGCTAGAGCACGAATGCTTCTTCATAAGGTCATAAAGCATTGACAATCTGTCATCTACTTCCTGAAGCCTTTCATTGGAAACATCTGTCCTGGCCTCCATGTCAGAGACTTCGGAAAGGATGTCGTCGAGTTCCAGGCGTGAAGATTCGATGCGTGAGGACAATGCAGACGCGGCCGGGACATAGTCGGAAATCTTGTCCAACAGTTTGGACGATTCTTTCAGGATGAAGTCAAGCGACGGACGCTCATCCTGTCCGTCATCGGCTGACGGATTGAAATAATTCTCTATCTGATAGAGACTTGACTTTATCTCCTCGGCATTTGCAAGCTGCTTCTGCTCCACTTCCAGGTCTTCCAGTTCGCCTTCCTTGAGTTTGGCGGCTTCGAGCTGGGAGAATTGGGCCTGATTGTAGTCCTGTTCCGCATTCATCTTGTTCAATGTCTCCGTAACTGATGCGTATTCGGATTTCAGGCCGGCCAGTTCTGTCCAGGCCTCACGGCATGAGGTAAGAAGAGCTGTGTCATCCGCAAAGTGGTCCAGCATTGCCATCTGGAAAGTCTTGTCCCTGAGCAACATGGTCTCGTGCTGGGAGTGGATGTCGATCAGGCGGGAGGACAATGCGGAAAGGACTTTTACTGAAGCTGGGCAGTCATTGACAAAAGAACGGGACCTGCCGGAGGAGTTGAGCACCCTTCGTATAACGAGATTCTTTCCGTCGAAATCGATGTCGTTTTCGTCGAGGAAGTTCTTCAGGGAACCGTCTTCGTCATTGACCTCAAACTCCGCCTCGACCACGCAGTTGTCGCCTGCTGTTCCGATAGCGGAAGTGTCTGATTTACCGCCCAGTACCAGTGACAATGCTCCGAGTATGATGGACTTGCCGGCACCGGTCTGACCGGTTATAATGACGAGACCCGCAGGAAAATCGATATCCAGCGAGTCTATAAGTACGTAGTTCTTTATGTGAAGGGAGCTCAGCATAGCAAGGAAATACTATTCCTCAGTCACTTTACGTGCAGGAGCAGGTGTTTCTGCTGATTCTGCATTGTCGTGATTTGCCATTCTGTATGAAAGTTCTCCGTTTTCAAATTCAGAAATCGCCACGAGAACAGGTTTAGGCTGTCTTTCGTAATATTTTGATATCTCGATCTGCTCACGGTTTTCGAACACTTCGTCCATCGAATCGCGGTCATTCTTGAAGTCCTCGAGCTTCTTGTTAAGTTCTTTCTTCTCTGCAAGAGCAATCTGGTTGGCTCTCTTGTACAGAATCACCACTGACTCATAAAGGTTTCCTGTAGGAGCTGCAAGGTCTTTCACATCTCTTGTAATGGTGTTCTGCGGTACGATTTTCTTATCCATTTTCGTCTTTTAAATTAAATTTCATTTACTCTGAGGCCTTCCATGTGCCTCTATAAGTATATACTTCAGCGGTTTCAAGAAAGTTTCAAAAGTTTTGGAACTGATTCTATTTCTGCAGCTTCTGCTGCTTGTCCGCCTTCTCGGCAGTCTTGCGCTCTTTGGCAAATGACTTGTCCGTGCCGACTATTTCTTCATCGCTGGTGTTGCGTCCAAGTGCCTTCTGGGCTCGTGCATACAATGTCTTCAATTCTCTTGAATACTTGGACTGAGGTATCTCGCCCACGAAATTCAGGTAGTCGTCAATGAAGGTGAGGTAGCGCTCTTTCTGCTTGGAGTGTACGCTAAGCTGAGCGTATTTGTATGAAGACTTCGCGATGTAGTACAGGATGTCTTCACGATAGATGTTGTCCGCATTGTCCTTGAGCGTATTCCGGAACGCGACTCTGGCGGCCTTGTAGTCTTCCATATTGAAATAGAGCCGGGCTGATTCGTAGGCTTTTCTGTCAAGTCTTTCGTTCAGGTCGTCGAGCATCGCCGCGCACTCTGTAGCGTGAGACTTAGTGCCGTAGTCCTTCTGATATTCTGCAATCGCAGCTATCGCCACCTTGGTTGGGCTCTGGTCCAGTTCATATCTGTACGTTGACCTGTAGAGGCAGTCGATTCTGAGGAATCTGGCATTTTCAGCAAACGGACTGCGCGGAAAATTGGTGACGAACCTTGTGAAGTTGGCCTCTGCGGTCACGTAATCCTTGAAGCGATAATTGCTCAAGCCCCAGTAATACTGGACGGTGTCATCCCTCTCAGTACCGTCCGTGAGCACTGACATTGATTCGAACAGTGAAGCGGCCTTCTGGTACTTTCCTTTATTGAACAATTCGAAGGCAGCCTTGTACTTGGCATCTACATCATTGCTCGAAAGCAGCGCATCGAACTGCGATTTGCAGGAGACAGCCGCGGAAATGACCAGAACTCCAAGAATTACTTTTCCGGTAAATTTCATTTCAATATATATTATTCGTTCTTATTCGTCTTTGTATTATGTGACTTTTCCGTCACTTACTTCAGCGAATTCAGGTATTTTTCTACGTCCAATGCCGCTCTGCAGCCCGATGCAGCCGCTGTCACAGCCTGCCTGTAATGCGGGTCCTGCACGTCACCTGCAGCAAAAACGCCGGGAACTCCTGTTTCTGAAGTTTTTCCCTCGGTGATGATATATCCGTTTTCGTCTGTTTTCAGCCATTTCGCGAAAAGTTCGGAATTAGGATGATGGCCAATGCCGAGGAAAAAGCCGTCAATGCTGATATCAAAAACCTTACCATCTTTTCTGACCAGTCTTGCGCCTGTCACTCCGGAGTCGTCTCCGAGGACTTCCTGGGTGTTGCAGTTCCACAGCACTTCGATATTCGGAGTGGCTGCCACGCGCTCCTGCATGGCTTTGGATGCGCGGAAGACGTCCCTGCGCACAATCATATAGACTTTCTTGCAAAGGCCTGCCAGGTAGGTGGCCTCTTCGCATGCGGAATCCCCTCCTCCGACTACTGCCACGTCTTTCTTTCTATAGAAGAAGCCGTCACAGGTGGCGCAGGCTGAAACGCCCAAACCCTTGAATTTCTGTTCGGAAGGGAGGCCGAGATATTTCGCTGTCGCGCCGGTGGCTATTATCAATGCTTCTGCCACGATTTCTTTTCCGGTGTCATCCTTCAGTCTGTAAGGTCTTTCGGAAAGATCCGCTTCCACAATCCTGCCGGGACGGATTTCCGCTCCGAACCGTGCAGCCTGAGCTTTCATCGATGCCATCAGGGAGTTTGCATCCACGCCGTTCTCAAATCCCGGATAATTCTCCACTATAGTGGTGGTGGTCAATTGTCCGCCCGGTTCCATTCCCTCATACAGAACGGTCTGTATATCTGCTCTCCCGGCATAAATCGCAGCCGTATAGCCCGCAGGGCCTGAGCCGATTATAACGCATTTATTCAGTTCCATCTTTTCTTCATTTTAACTTGCAAATATAGTGAAAGCTGAGAGAAAAGGAAAATTCGTTTTCCTTTTCCGAGGCGCCTATGTTAATGTCAAATTCTGCAATGCCTGATAATCGTTGTCTCACAGAATGTGATTTTATCCGTGAAAACCTGCCTTCTTACGGACAAGTTGTTGATTTCAAACAACTTATCCGTAAACTCCACCTATTTACGGACAAACTTAGCATTTTGAGTCAACCATACTCAGTATCAGTAATAAGGGCATATAAGATAAAACCGGTCAGAGGTTCACAAAGGTTCTCTAACCGGCTTTTTATGTTTCGTTCATTCAGGCGGTTCATCGGGACCGCTTTTCTATAACATCAGGCCTGCTCTTCTATACGAATCAATTTCCTCTTGAGTTTCAGGACTGTGTTTCCTTCCTTTGAGAGAATCGAGACATTGTCATCATCAGTAACCTGAACTTTAGCGGCAGCATCAAGACCTTCAAGCACAGCAGTTTCCACCTCTGGGGTTGGGCCCATCATCTTGGTCACGCCGAGATCCCCGAATTTGATCGCATCACCTTTGACAGTGTAGTCTCCGAAGAAATTGTTGATGCTGGTGTTTCCATGAACTTCTTTTTCATCGAAGGAAATGGTAGCCTTTTCGAAGCCGCCCTCTGTCGCGAGACCGCCGGCCTCCACGATTTCCCAGTCTCCGATCAATGTCTTGGCCACATCGGATTTCTTTCCCGCTCCACAGCCGCAAACCACAGCCAGAGCCACGAACATAAGAATTACTTTTTTCATAATCTATTGTTTTAAAATATTTTACAATTAGCGACAACCGCCATTAAAACCATAGAAGCGCCTAATTGCCAAAAATACGTGTATTTTACATAAAACACAAATAGTGCCGATTTGTTTTTTTATAAAATACAAATTAGCCTGTTTTATTCTGTTTTGCTATTACAATTATACCCATACTGATATAATATCGAATATTTGTACTAACTTTATACTCGAAAAGGTATAAAGTAAAATGATATGAATAATCTTTCTTTTACGGTCAAAATGTTGCGTAAGCAATATAATCTGACGCAAGAAGAACTTTCGTTGAAGTCGGGAGTAGGATTGCGCTTTGTGCGAGACCTTGAACAAGGAAAGAAAACACTACGTCTCGATAAGGTAAATCAACTTCTTGACTTTTTCAATTATGAAATGGTTGCCGCTCCAAAAAATAATAATCAATGAGACAATCCCATATTTTTTATAAAGACCAGTTGGCTGGTATTCTGACAGAAAACTATGCCGGATATGAATTCCGCTATTTCCCGAGGTAGCAGATAGCGTCACGGAGGTCTTTGGGAATAATACGTGGATGAGCGGTGGATATAACCACCTAAAAAGGTGGTAAATAATTGCTATCTTTGTGGAAACGTTAGTACTATGAGCAAATTGAGCGAGGCATACGAGAAATGGTTGGCTTTACAGCCTTTCTCTCCGACGGATTCGGCAAGACTTGACCGCAAGTTCATGCTGGACTTCAACTATAACAGCAACCATATCGAGGGTAATACCTTGACTTACGGCCAGACCGAGGTGCTTCTTCTCATGGGGGAGGTTATAGGCTCTGCCAAGATGAAGGACCTTGAAGACATGAAGGCCCACAATCTCTGTCTGAACCTCATGATTGAGGAGGCCAAGACTGCTGATCACCTTTCTGAGTCTTTCATCAAGCGACTCCATCAGGTGATGCTTCGTGAAGATTATACTGTCTATCGTGAGCTTCCTGGTGGTCGCCAGACAAGTTATGTCGTACACGCCGGTACATATAAGACCAGACCTAACTCTGTTATTACGCCTACGGGTGAACGCTTTGATTATGCCTCTCCTGAAGAGACTCCGTCTTTGATGTATGATCTGATTCAGTGGTACAACGAAGAAGAGCAGGCATGCAATCTTTCGCCGGTAGAGCTTGCAGCCTTATTCCATTACAGATATATCAGAATCCATCCATTCGAGGATGGCAACGGCCGAATCGCGAGGCTTATTGTGAACTTCATTCTGCTCAGACATAACTATCCTATGGTTGTTGTGCTCAGTCGCAAGAAGACTACATATCTCAATGCTCTTGGCCTCGCTGATGTGAATGTTGGAGTAGTGCCCGCAGATGGCTCACATGCATCTATCGAGCAGATTAAACCATTTGTGAAGTACATGACGGATCTTATGGTATCTGAGATCAATCAGAACATTGCTTTCCTTCATGCTGATGCGAAGACTACTTGGTGGTATGATGGTGAGACTGTCACCTTCAGGAGCCCGAGAACAGTTTTGCTCCTGCAGCATCTGCAGAAGAATCCCAAAGCGACCATTGCAGAACTCGCGTCTGTGCTTGACATCAATACCTCAGCTGTCCAGAAACAGCTCTCAAACCTGCTGGCAAAGGGGTATATTACCAAAGATCCAGACACAAACAGCTACCGTGTAATAGCAGTATCTACCACCAAATAAGGTGGTAAATTTCCCAAAGGTGGTAAAATATAATCCCCCGCGTCGAAAGGCGTGGGGATTATATTTTCACCAGCTTATCAGCGAGTAGGAGAGTCCTACGCCGACGTACGGGCGCTGGCTTAAACTGGCTGTTGCTGATGGTGACGCCGTAACCGGCCTGAATGCCGATTGAGAAGCGGGATTCATAATAATCTGATTTTCAGCAAATATAGTAATTAAATTTTATCATAAGATGATAATCATTTTATGATAAACACTGTAATAAGAAGGTAAAAAATCAGAGCCGGTGATGAGCCGGCTCTGATTTTTTTGGGGGATCGACGTGGTCGATTTATTTGAGTTCCACGCTGCCTGGCCAGGTGCCGGAGGTGGTGCGGGCGGTACCGAGCTGGTCTTTATTGAAACCGTCGAGGCTTTTTACCCACTCTACGAACTTAGGAGCGAAGGCACCATTCAGGCGAGTATTGCCGTTATTGCTGTCAATCGCGTTCAGTCGGGTGATGATATCTGCCTCTTTTGCCTTCACGAACGATGCGGACGGGCCATTCCAGTGCCAGTAACCTTTCGAATTGTCGAAAGAGGCGCCGCTGCAGAATGACAATTCACCGTCAACTACGACATTGGTCTTTTCTAGCCAAGCGCCATCAGTATCGGTGGCTTTCGGGCCGATTATGTCATGATTCAGTTTTACTGACGAGTTCTTTTCCTTAAAGAACACGATGCCATTGTCAAGTTTATTTGCGAGAAGACAGTTGTCATATATGCTGAACGAGCCGTTACTATTGTTTGAGCGGCATAATGCCTTGGCATTTTCTCCCAAGACTGTTGTATTTACGACAGCAGTGAAACCATCATTGTTCAGACAAACGGAGTTGCCTCCTGCCTGCTCGCTGACATTGTTGTAGATCGAGCAGTTGTTCATGCAGACTACAGATGGATTACCGCCGTGAATGACTGTGCCCCACTGGTTTGTCCTGAGAGTATTGTCGAAAATCTGACAGTTATTCATGAACAAGACTACTTTGCCATTAGTCTGGATAAGGCCGCGGGATGCACCCTTATTGTTCTTGAACACGCAATCAGTTACACGAACAAGTCCGTCACCTTTCTGGAGCAACATAGCACTGCCTGCGGACCCCATATTGCCGTCAAAAGTACAGCCGCTGATATCAAGATTCGCGTTCTGGACAGAAATCGCTCCTCCGCATGCCTTGTTATCAACCTTCAGATAAGAATTGTTGCGGTTAGCTTCACAAGCGCTGAACACACAATTTTTCAGTGTCTGAACTGCTGATGCGCCATTGACATGAACTGCGCCACCAGTGCCAATCATATTATAACAACGTGTAAATGTGCAATCCTCAATGGTCTGAGTCCCGTTGCTGTTATTGATCGAGCCACCAGTGTTGTACGTGTAATCTTCAGTAAAAGAACAACCTTTCACCGTAAGATTGGCATTGGCTTTGTCGGAATACAATGAGCCGCCGTTTCGTCCGTAATTTTTAGAAAACGAACAATTCTCCACCGTCACATTGGCTTCGCCTACGTGGATTGCTCCACCGCTCAGACCACTAGTACCATTGGAGCCGTCTGTCACCTTATTACCATTAAACACACAATCAACGACCTTTCCGGTCACGCCAGTCCCGTTGAAGACCAACGCTCCGCCATTGCTCGAGCCACTGAAACCATTCTGAAAAGTGAGTCCGTCAAATAGGACATTTCCCTTCTGGGTGAGCCAAATCTGGGATTTTCCGCCACCGTCGAAGATGGTCGCATTGGCCTTGGCGTCTCTTGCTTTAAGGCTTGCGCCTTTCGCACCCTCAGGATAGCCGCCATAAACGCTGAAATCAGCACCATCTGCCTCAGAGACCAGCGCATCCGTTACTGAATACGTTCCAGCTGACATATAGACGTTTATCACAGCACCCTTGGCAAGAAGAGCTTTCAGTTCCTCGAGTCCTGCGGCATTGTCCCAGTTGCTTCCGTCCTTGCGGCCTTTCGCTTCGACAGAAACATAGAATCTGTCATCGAAGCCGGCAATCTTTCCGAGAGGAAGGATTCGACCCTTTTCGACGACAAGAGACTTCGTAGTGACCTTCTTGGCAAGTTCCTCACCTTCCGCATCTGTCAGCACTACTGAGAAGCCTTCGAGAGTGGATGGCGCAACGGCTGCGTAATATGTACCTGCGCCGGGAACATTAAGCGTAACGACTTCAGCATCAGCGCTTTTCAATGTTATTTTGGAGACAGCAGCATCTACTGCTTCGATACGCAGCAGACCGCATTGGTTCTCGAATGTGAGAGAATTGCTGCCGGTCCATTCTGCTACGGAAAGGCTCGCGTGAGCGAAGGTTCCGTCCTGAACCTTCGGTGCGGAGACATTGATCTTGCCGTCCACGTAAGCGGCTGACGCGTCGAACGGATAGACTGCAGAAAGACTGCGGGTCCCTTCGAACTGTGCCAATGTAAAGGCAGTAGGGACCTTCACGGTAATGGAAGCGGAGCCGTCTGCCTTGATGTTTTCGGCAGTAAGAGCCTCTGATTCAGAGTTTCCGGTCTCACCATTCACTTCATAGAATACAGAAATCTTGTCACCGACAGACCAGAGCACGGTGCCGTCTTCCTTGATTTCTGTTTTCGTCGATACATTCTGGACTTCTGCGGCCTGAGTTGGTTTCGCAGAAACTTCAAATGTCACTTCAACGAGCTGAGCCGGGTCGATTTTCCGGCCCGGTTCCTCGTTCTCTTTATTACAGGCAGCCAATGCTACGGCTGCTATTGACAAAATTGTAAAAAATCTTTTCATCGGGTTTCTTAGTTTTACCAATTGAATTCATCATCAATATAATATTCCTGATGGAAGGCATCTGCCTTCACATTGTCTTTGGACATTGCAAAAGCACCCTCCATCGAAATAGTGCTGATTTCAATCATTGGAGGTGTATATCTCTTACTCCCCCCCCCCATCATTTTTTCAAAGTGTTTCATAATTATGTGTTTTGTTGTTAACTATCTCAATCCTTTGCGGTCAAGATAGTTGATGACGAGCTCGGCGACATCAGTCTGGACGAAATCCGAGCCTGAGGCAATGAACTTGTCAAGCGGAGTGTAGTCCCCGTTGCGCAGAGCATTATCCCACCGATCAAGGAGATTGGAGTAAGAAAGATAGCCTTTCACATGCATCTTTGTTCCGAACTCGGGGATGGTGTTGTTCAGATATACGGCGTTTCCGTACTGGAAGAGTTTCGCGCCGATCATACCGGAGTATGAAGACGTAGCCTCCACGCTCTTGATGTACGGATGAACCGCTACCAGAGGATTAAGCTTCTGATATTCAGCAATGTCTCCTCCACCGAACAGCATGACCTGGTCCTCCACGCCGGCCTCATAAATGGCTTCAAGCACCTTTGACGGAACATTGTTCTTTCCGGAAAGGTCGAGATTGACATAAATTTTGTCCTTGGTGACCTTGAGCGCCTCCAGCAGGGTAGGAACCTTCGCGACATTGTTCTGCTCGTCCTTATAGACCTTGCCGTTACGGACCATGTCGAAGGACTTGATCTGCTCCAGCGTCAGCGAAGAAACGGCACCGCTTCCGGTAGTCGTCTCATTGACAGTCTCATTGTGCATAAGAACGAGCTGGCCGTCCTTGGTAGTGCGGACATCAATTTCCACCATATCCGCTCCGGCCTCGATCGCGTGAAGAATGTTCGGAATGGAATTGTCCGGAATTCCCTGTTTGAAGGACTCCACGGTGTTGCCGCGATGTGCTACGACATATATGCGGCTCACCGTGAGGTCTTCCTCCCACTTCTCCTGGACAGCATCACAGAGTTCAAGCAGAGATGTGGTCTTGGGATTGATCTGTCCTTTATCCTCATCTTTTACTATGTACTCGGTGCTGCTGCAAGAGACAAGTGCGAGCGTTGCTACAAGAAATGAAGCAAAAAAGTTTCTCATCGCAGTAAAATTAGATTTGACGGTTCGTATGACGTCTGTCGTGACCGAACATCGGCCATTCAGATGCAGCAGGTCCTTTGCAGAACTTGGTGTCAGTCTTGTCATAAGGGCGGAACGCAACTACGCCCGCGAATTTTCTTGAGTCATTGTCAGTGAATGATATGTAAACGATACCGTCGTCACCGATAACTATTGAAGACCAGATTTTCGCCACGCGGAGTCCCTCAAATGTCTTGGCATCTTTCGCCATCACAGCATCTGCAATGTCCGCTTTCAGCAATAGGTTGCAGTTTTTGTCAACGACATAATACTGACCGGACTCTGTTCCGAAGTGAATGTTTCCGGCAGCGTCCACAGCAGGTGAACCTGCTACTTTCTCCTGAACCTTGAAACGTCCTACGACATTGCATTTTCCTTCTGCGTCAGCAGTTTTAGGGTCAATGATGACTATACCTCCGTCATCCTGGCCTGTAGTGTAAGCGAGAGCAGCCACAACATACCCTTCTGAAGTCACGGCAACTCCACCCTGATCCTGGGAAGCATGGTTGTCCTCCACATAATGATTTGCAATCACAGTTCCGCTGGCAGCCTCTACCACATAGACTCTCGTTCCTTTCTGGTCGGTGCAGACACCTGCAATGCATGGTTTTCCGTTAAGTGTGAGAGCAGCAATTCCTCCCATCGGCGCAGATTTGACAAAGGTAGGGTCATTCTTGTCGGACCAATGTCCCCAAGCAGCATTTACCTTATTGCTTCCGCCATTGTCGAGAGTTGTCTGAGCAACACCCCAGAGTCCGTAAACGCCACCATACCAGCTCACATATCCGTCTTTAGTAAGGAGCAGTCCGGTACGGCAACCTCCTGCAGGCTGGGCGAAGCCATTGCGCTTTCCGGTAGCCTTGTCTGCAGAAACGGCGATTCCGCTTTGACCTACACAGCCGAAGTAAACGTTCTTCTCACCGATACCTCCGATACTTGCCTGATATGCTGGTTCCGGTGTAGTACCATCTGCTCTGAACCACTCGCTGAATGACCATTTTACAGAACCGTCAGCATTGTAGGCGATAAAATGACCATCCTTGTCCTTTGAACCGCAACCGATGAAGACAGTGCCGTCAGTATCGATTGAAGGAGTACCGTAGGTCTCGCCCTTATTGACAGCCTTGAACATCTGCTTCTCAAACACTTTGCCGCCGTTCTTGTCGAACTTGTAGAGTTTGTTTGCCCTGGTTGCACACCATACGCTTCCGTCATCAGCGACAGCAGGAGTCGTGATGGAGTTATAGCCTTCCATATATCCGGCCCAGAGGACTTCGAGGCCACCGGTCTTTGCAATAGGAGCCGGATCCACCACGACGAGTTTCCTCTTGCTTGCCTTGTTGCCGAGGTCATCTGTCAATGAAAGAGTCACGGTGTATGTTCCGTTGGTCTTGAATGTGTATTTCACATCCTCATCATGCTTTTCAAGCATTTCACCATCTACAGTCCAGTCGTAAGTATATGGTTTCTTTCCACCTGTACTGTTGCTGATAAAATGGATTTCATCTCCTGCATAACAAGGGTTTGCAGAAATTTCGAAACTTGCAGTAAGACTGCTTACTTCCACCTTCTGTTTCTCGCAGGCAAGAACTGATACGAGTGCGCCTGCTACCAGACAAAGAGTTTTAATCTTATTCATAATGTTTTAATTATATAGGTTTTACAATTATTATTCTGCTCCTGAATAGCCGGGATTCTGTGTATATGCTCCGCCGGCTTTGTCTCTTTCATCCTGAGGAATAGGCCAATACATGAGGAAATCACGTCCGTTCCACTCAGAATACTGAGTGTCAATCCATTTCGCGAAATCAGCAGAATGATGTCTCAGACCGATTCTCTTGATATCAAACCAGCGATGTCCCTCTGAATAGAACTCCCTGCGGTTCTCATCGAGGATAAGCGCCTCGAGTTCATCTTTACCGAGAGAGGCAGGCAAGTTCACTGATGCATATCTCTTTTCGAGAAGCGTCAGGATGGTTTCACGGGCACCCGGATAATCACCGCTCGCCCACTGTGCCTCGGCTTTTATGAGATATACGTCTGCCAATCTCATACACATAAGAGGAGACTGTGAAGGATCCGGATTCTTTACGAACTGGCCGCCCTGTCCGTTAGGGAATTTGATGATCGGCTTGGGATCCTCTGCAGAGAATGTAGCAGCCTTGCGGATATCTCCTGTTCTTGTGGCATCGTCACTGTACAGACTGGCCCAGCACTCATCTGTCGGAGAGTAGTTGTATGAGCCGTCAGTATCATTGACTCTCTCATACAGACGGATATAATCTGTTGAGCGGATGTTGATCGGGGCGAATATGATTTCCTTGTTTGAAGTGCCGTTGATGAACATTGACGCAAAATCCGTACTGTTTGAGTTCAATGAGAAGCGGCCGGACTTGATCACATCGTCGGCAAGGGCAATGGCTTCGGCATCCTGTGCCATCCAGAGCATGATTTTCGCACGGAAAGCCTTGCAGAATTCCTTGGAAGGATAGGCGAAGCTGTTGAATTCACCGAGGAGACCTTCAGCAGCCTTCAAGTCCTCGACTATCATTGACCAGACGTCTTCCTCGCTGGAGCGCGGAACGATCTCTGTGCTGCCAGAAACCTTGATGATAGGCACTCCGCCATAGCGCTGCACAAGGCCGGTGTAGATCATTGCCCTGAAGAGGTATCCTGTTCCGAGTGCAGTCTTTACATCTTCATTATCCTGATTGGACGCAGCGAGAGCTGATTTTATGAGCAGGTTGGCATAGTTGAGCTTCTGGTAGCAATACTGCCATCTGGTCAACGGAATCTGTGCAGAAGCCGACTGCGTCTCGCCATGGACATCAGCATAGGAAAATCCGGGACCTCCTTTGAAGTTTTCGGCAAAATAATCCCCTTCGAACCACAAATTGCTCAAGAACGCTTCATATTGATGGAGAGTACCGTTCGTCAACAGCGCGAGGTCATTGTCGGTAAGCTTGTTGGCAGGAATCTGTCCTTTCGGACTCGGATTGTCCAGCCAAGAGCATGACGCCGCAAGAACCGACACGCACAAAATCATTGAAATAAATATCTTGTTTTTCATATCTGTCAGTAATTTGGATTGATACATCTTTTAGAACTGGATCTGAATACCGAAGAGGTAGGACCTGAGTGACGGCTGGTAGCCGAAATCGACTCCGTAACCGGCTGACGCAGGGCCGCTCGACATGGAAACTTCAGGGTCATATCCGTCATACTTCGTGAGTGTCAATGCATTGTCCACAGAGAAGAAGACTTTGGCAGAATTCGATCTGATGGCTTTCAGCACCTTGCCCGGAAGATGATAGGAAAGGGTAATCGTCTTGAACTTGAAATAAGACGCATCCTCTAGATAACGGGTAGATGTGAGGATATTGTAGTCCACATCCCAGCCCGTGTGGACTCCTGGAAGAACCGGACGCGGCATGTCATTGATGCCTGAGCCTTCGCGCCAATAATGATTAGCTGCATATTTGCTCACATTGAAATAGCTGGTCACTGACTTTCCGGCATCATCCGTCACGGTTCCTGAACTGAGTCCGAGATGCTCGGTACCTTCCTGGCCGCAGCCCTTCCATGCGGCGAACACCTTGCCTCCGATGCTGTACTGGCAGAACACTGAAAGTTCGAGTCCTTTCCAGCCGAAGTTCAGGTTCGCGCCACCGAAGAAATCAGGAGTCGCCTTTCCGACACGCATCCTGTCGTCGTTATAGTCAATGTCACCGTCACCGTTCACGTCAGTATAGATGCAGTCACCGGCTCTTACACCTTTTGCATAGAGTTTTGCAGGAACATCCTCGTCATTCTGATAGATGCCCTCAAAATTAAGCATATACCAGGAGGAAACCGGCTGACCTGTGATGAGCGCATGCTTGGTACCACCATAAAGATTTGCCTGCTTTATAGGGATAATATCCTTTCCGTCAAGAAGTTTCGTAAGCTTGTTCTTGTTGTAGGATATGTTGGCGTCCAGATAAAGATGGAAGTCTCCAACCTTCAATGGTGTACCGCCCACGGTGAGTTCGAATCCGTCATTGGATATGCTTCCGATGTTGGACGTAAGTGTCGTGTAACCTGAAGTTACGATTACCGGCTTCTGATAGAGCAGGTCGTCGGTAGTAGCATGGAAATAATCGAAATCGACATGCATCCTGCCCTTGAACAGCTCAGCATTGACTCCGACATTGTATTTCGTGGAAACCTCCCATTTCAGGCCCTGTGCAGGTGTGGAGAACGCAAGTCCTGACACTCCGTTATATGAGGAGCCAGCGCTGACGAGGTCCATTGCGGCCCAGTTGCTGATACCGTCCATGGAACCGGTCTGTCCCGCTGACACGCGGAAACGCAGTTCATCTACCACATCGTCCTTCGGGAAGAACTTTTCATTGGAAATAATCCAGGCGAGTGACGCAGCCGGGAAAAATCCGAATCTGGACTCCTGCGGGAAACGTGACGAGCCGTCAGTTCTGAATGAAGCATTGAGAACATATCTGTCCTTCCAGTTGAATGCTGCTCTGGCGAACCAAGATTCGAGGGCATAGGCATTGTAACCGATGCTTCCGCTGTAAATCTGGGTTCCGCTCGTTATGAGATTGAAACTTGATGAAGGGAATGCATTGTTCGCATAATTGTCTGAAGCTGCGCCGAAATTGGATGCGCTGTAATTCTCGTATGAGAAGCCGGCCATAAGGTTATAGGTGAGGCCTTTCCATTTGTTCTCGTATGACGCCACAGCATCGAACACATATCTCAGACTGGTGTTCTTCTGCTCTGAAAGCGCATGCCAGCCATCTTTGTAGCCACGCTCGGTATTGAGTTCCGTGAGCTTCTTGGTAGTATGGTCATAGATGGAATATGCACTGATGGAAGGGGTGAACTTGAAGCCCTTGAACGGTGTCAGGTCCATGGAGAAAGTGCCCTGAAGCTGAAACCTGTTGGTCCAGTAGTCTTCTTCATTGATGGCCATCACAGGGTTATGACGGACAAGGCCGTCGGTACTCATTGTCCGGTAGTCTCCGCTGTCGGCATTGACCCTGGTCTGGAATCCTTTGGAATCGGTGGTTCTCGTGCAATACGGTGTGTACCACGGCTGTTCCTCGCGGGCTGCTCTCAGGACCTTGAGTGAGCCGTCCTGCTCCTCGATCATGTCGTAACGTGAGAATGCACCTGACAGGTTGAGATTTACCTTGAGCCAGTCCGTAAGTTTCTGGTTCACCTTGGAACGGAGGGTGTATTTTCCGAAATTTGTCTTGTTGAGATATCCCTGCTGTCCCTCTGCACCGAATGAGAGGAATGCCTGTGTCCAGTCGTTGCCGGCCTGAACGCTGGCTGATGCAGTGTAACGCTGCGAGATTTTTCTGGAGATGGAGCCTACCCAGTCGAAATCAGTGAGGTTTTCAGGAATGGCGAATGTCTTCAGTTCCTTCTTCTGGAGGTTGTAGTTGTCGAAAGCCTCCTGCATGACCTTGATATATTCCGCAGTGTTCGCCATCTCGATATCCTTGGCAATGTTGGAAAGGCCGTATGTACCGTTCACACTAATTATCGGCTTGCCTGACTTACCGCTCTTGGTAGTAATCACAATGACTCCTGAGTTCGCTCTAGAACCATAAATGGCTGTAGCAGAGGCATCTTTCAGCACTTCCATACTTTCGATATCAGAGGCGTTGATGTTAGGATAGGACTCTGCTGGAATGCCGTCCACCACATAAAGCGGAGCGCTCGAAGCATTGATGGAACCGATGCCGCGAATGCGTATCTCCGCATCCGTACCCGGCTGGCCGCTGGGCGCACTGGCCTGAAGGCCGGACACCGTACCTTCGAGTGCCCGCGACACGTTGGACACTTGCATCTTGGCGATTTCGCTTCCTTTTACGGTGGAAGCCGCCCCTGTGAAACTATACTTCTTGGCAGTGGCATAGGCCACCACCATTACTTCATCCAGTTGCTCACTGTCCGGAAGCAGTTCAGCATCGACAACCGAACGCCCGTTTACTTTCTGTTCTGTGGTTTTCAAACCGATAAAGCTAAAGACCAATGTAGCGTCTGCCGGCACTGTAAGGGTATATCTCCCGTCAACATCGGTCACTGTCCCGTTGTGTGTTCCCTTCACCAGCACCGATGCTCCCGGCAGAGGCTCGCCTTCCGACATCACAACGCCCGAAACCCGAATATCACCGGTTGCTGCGGCACGCAGCGCCACCACGAAGAGTATAAACAGTGAAGTCAGGAAAAAACGCAGTTTATTATTCATTCTATTAAAGTTTGGTTAGGCTTCATTAACAGAAAAAAAAGAAACTTTGTTCAAATCCTCCATGAACTTTTTCGAATCTTCCGTAAAATCTTCGCAGGAGAGTGCAGTTTGTGTCCGGACGGAAAAAAAGAATCCCGGCAGCTATTCACACGTGCCGGGAGATGATGTAGAGCCGGTGGAGTCCTACCACACCAGTTGGGGCAGATAACTGCTCAGGCAGTTGCGCAAGGTGCTCAGTGTTATCGGTTTCACCAGCACCTCCGAAGCGCCGGCATTCATGGCATTCTCACGATCGGAAGAGAATGCATAGGCTGTCTGCATGATAATGGGCAAAGTTCCGCCTTCCCGACGAATGCGTTGGGTGGCATCCAAACCGTTCATGACAGGCATCTTGATGTCCATTAATATCGCATCCGCCTTGTCCCGGTTTTCGAGAAATAAAGAGACAATCTCCTCACCGTTCCTTGCCCACTGTACCTCACATTTCTTCCCTATAATAGCTTTTATCAGCTTGAAATTGCTATCATCATCTTCCGCAACAAGGATGAGTGGACGGTAATCTACCGATTGGTTTTCGATTTCCATGGCTAATATGATTGTTTGTTCAGGGCAAAGATATAAAAAATAATATATTTGCATTATCTTTGCAACTTATTTTTAAAAATGACATAATGATTTCTATTGACGGACTCGCCGTAGAATTTGGCGGCACCACCTTGTTTAGTGATATATCTTTCGTTATCAACGAAAAAGACCGCATTGCCCTCATGGGAAAAAACGGAGCAGGCAAAAGCACCTTGTTAAAGATTCTTGCCGGAGTGCGGCAACCCACCAGGGGGAAAATCTCAGCGTCCAAAGACTGTGTTATCGCCTACCTGCCCCAGCACCTGATGACAGAAGACGGACGCACCGTATTTGAAGAGACAGCTCAGGCATTTGCCCATCTGCATGAAATGGAGGCCGAGATAGAACGGCTGAACAAAGAGTTGGAAACCCGTACAGACTATGAAAGCGACAGTTATATGGAACTTATCGAAAAAGTCTCGTCACTAAGCGAGAAATTTTATTCGATCGATTCGACCAACTATGAAGAAGACGTGGAAAAAGCCTTGTTAGGACTTGGCTTTATGCGCGAAGACTTCAATCGCCAAACCAGTGATTTCAGTGGTGGCTGGCGTATGCGTATCGAATTAGCCAAACTATTGCTACAAAAACCGGATGTCTTGTTGCTGGACGAGCCAACCAACCACTTGGACATAGAATCTATCCAATGGTTGGAAGATTTTCTTATCAATAACGGTAAAGCGGTAATCGTTATCAGTCACGACCGTAAATTTGTTGATAATATCACCACCCGTACCATCGAGGTGACTATGGGGCGTATCTATGACTATAAGGTGAATTACTCACAATACCTGCAACTGCGCCAGGAGCGCCGCATACAGCAGCAGAAAGCATATGACGAACAACAGAAATTCATTGCAGAGACCAAAGAGTTTATTGAACGTTTCAAAGGTACCTACTCCAAAACGCTACAAGTACAAAGCCGTGTGAAAATGCTGGAGAAACTGGTACTGTTGGAAGTAGACGAAGAAGATACCTCCGCATTGCGGTTGAAATTCCCACCTTCTCCCCGATCGGGTAATTATCCGGTCATTATGGATAATGTAGGCAAAACCTATGGTGACAAAGTAGTATTCAAAAATGCTTCCCTCACCATCGAACGGGGAGACAAAGTAGCTTTTGTCGGTAAAAACGGCGAAGGTAAATCGACTTTGGTAAAATGCATCATGAACGAGATAGACCATGAAGGTACATTAACCTTAGGACATAATGTACAGATCGGCTATTTCGCTCAAAACCAGGCATCTCTGTTAGATGAAAACCTGACGGTTTTTCAAACAATCGACGATGTGGCAAAAGGGGAAATACGTAACAAGATACGCGACTTATTGGGAGCTTTCATGTTTGGCGGGCCGGAAGAATCGATGAAGAAAGTAAAAGTATTATCGGGAGGGGAACGTACCCGTCTGGCAATGATCAAGCTGCTGCTTGAACCGGTAAACCTCCTTATTCTGGATGAGCCTACCAATCACCTCGACCTTAAAACAAAAGATATTCTGAAACAGGCCCTGATCGATTTCGACGGCACATTGATTGTGGTATCCCACGACCGTGACTTCTTGGACGGCCTGGTTACCAAAGTTTACGAATTCGGAAACAAGAAGGTGAAAGAACATTTGTGCGGCATCTACGAATTCCTGGAGAAAAAGAAAATGGACTCGTTACAGGAACTGGAAAAATAGGATCTATACACAACTGATACAATAAAATAGATTTAGACAACAATCGGTGTCGGAGTCCTTTTGTCTACGGTACCGATAAACGCTCCTCCCGGCTCCGGAGAACAACATTCCCGGCTCCGGAGAATAACATTCCCAACCCCGAAGAGGAAGATTTCCAGCTCCGGGAAACAATACCGGGAGCTGTTTTTCAATATTTTAAGTACTACGATTTGTTAATAGGCCAAGTAAGCCGTATATTTGCCCCGCAATAAAGAATTACAATTGAAGAATAAAAGGTACATACTCTATTTTTTACTCGTTATCAGCATGATTATGCTGGCAGTACCTGTTATTCCCCATCATCATCATGCCGATGGCATGATTTGCATGAAACATGATGTTACGCCCGAAGCCCAGTGTCCTGCACACAATCATCATCACGAGAATGACTCTTGTTGCAGCAATGAATGCTTGGCACGCTTTTCATCCCCCGTACCTAATGTACAAACCGACTTAGGCCCGCAGCATGTATTTATTGCCATTCTTTTCACCGATTTCATCATTGAAAACCTACTCCGGCCTCAGGAAAGGCAACTCACCAATGAGTATGTCTACCGAGAGTCTCTACACGGCACGAACATTACCCGTGCCTTTGCGCTTCGCGCCCCTCCGTATGTATTCGCCTGATTAGACAATGTAGTTATTACGTTGTTTGCAAATCAGTTGCACCTGCAAGTCTCTACTTTTGCAGGGTGAATTGTGACGAATTTACAAAAGAAAATCATTAAGAATGTATTTATATCATCATGAAGAAACTTATCTTTATGGGAGTACTGGGATTGTTTATCTTAGGCTCCTGCAACAACAAAGCGGGTCATAACCATGAAGGCCATAATCATGGTACAGAAGCCCATGACCACGAACACGAAGGACACGATCACGAACAGGAAATCCACAACACAAAAGAAGAATGCCAAGACCATGACCATGGTGAAGAGGCAAGTTCCGGACATAGCGACGAAATCATCCTGCCCAAAGCAAAAGCGGATGCAGCCGGTGTAAAAGTCAGTGTGATTGAACCGGGAACTTTTGAACAAGTGATAAAAACCAGTGGACAAATACTTGCCGCACAGGGAGATGAAAGCGTAGCCGTAGCCACTGTGGCGGGTGTGATCAGCTTTCATGGGAAAGTAACCGAAGGAATGAGCACGAACAAAGGTGCTACATTGCTCACTATCTCTTCCAGCAATATAGCTGACGGTGATCCGGTACAGCGCGCCCGCGTTGCCTACGAAATTTCAAAAAAGGAATACGAACGTATGAAAGCTCTGGTTAAAAACCAGATTGTATCCGATAAAGAATTTTCACAGGCCGAACAAAATTATGAAAATGCCCGTATCAGTTACGAAGCACTTGCCAAAGGAGATACCAAAGGCGGACAAGCTATTTCTTCTCCTATCAGCGGATACGTAAAAAATATCCTGGTAAAAGAAGGAGATTATGTAACAATCGGACAACCATTGGTAAGCGTTACACAAAACCGCCGTCTCTTCCTGCGGGCAGAGGTTTCAGAAAAATATTATCCATATCTGCGCACCATAGGGTCGGCTAACTTCAAAACACCCTACGATAATAAAGTATATGAATTGAAAGACCTCAACGGAAGACTGCTTTCGTTCGGAAAATCTGCCGGAGACAATTCATTTTATGTTCCGGTAACTTTTGAATTTGACAATAAAGGAGATATTATCCCCGGCTCGTTTGTAGAGGCCTATCTGCTGTCCACACGGATGGAGAACGTTATTTCACTTCCACGTACCGCACTGACAGAGGAACAGGGCTTATTCTTCGTATACCTTCAATTGGATGAAGAGGGATACAAAAAACAGGAAGTCACCTTAGGAGCCGACAACGGTAAAAGCGTACAGATACTTACAGGTGTAAAAGCCGGTGATGCGGTAGTAACCGACGGGGCTTACCAAGTCAAACTGGCTTCGGCAAGCAATGCGATACCGGCACATAGCCATGAACACTAAGGAGATTTACGAATCGACGATTTACGGTTTACAATCTGGCTGCGCAATAAGAACAGCCGGCAATAGGAGATGGTGGATTGTCAAATAGTAGATTCTGCGATGCATGGCAAATAATAAATAGAAAATCGTCAAAATAGCAAATAAGTTCATGTTAAACAAGATTATACATTTCTCTCTTCAGAACCGTATCCTGGTGCTCGTGGCATCGGTGCTGTTACTGATAGGCGGTACATATACCGCCGTACATACAGAAGTGGACGTATTTCCCGATCTCAACGCACCGACGGTAGTAATCATGACCGAAGCCAACGGTATGGCGGCTGAGGAAGTGGAACAACTCGTCACTTTTCCGGTAGAAACATCCGTGAACGGTGCAACGGGAGTACGACGCGTACGCTCCTCCTCTACCAATGGGTTCTCTGTGGTTTGGGTAGAATTCGACTGGGGAACGGATATTTATCTGGCCCGGCAGATTGTCAGTGAGA